>Ga0172382_10000121_pt1 | contig 128495 bp, 116 predicted proteins | sample Leawel138RmetaG_FD_122245 | JGI IMG/M metagenome (GOLD analysis project Ga0172382, IMG submission 122245) | Leachate microbial communities from a municipal landfill in Southern Ontario, Canada - Leachate well 138R metaG | ecosystem: Engineered > Solid waste > Landfill > Unclassified | place... | reverse complement strand
CCGTTCAAAACGATGAAGTAATTCTGAAAAACCATTAACTTCGCGACAGGCACGATTAAGGACTTTATTGAACCTTACTTCTTCCGGCGTTTTTTTTTCGTTGTCATATAAAATGTATTAAGTAAACGCTAAATGTACGGATAGTTACGGAAGGCTACCGTAGGTTTAGTTCAACAACTAAGCATTCGGCTTGCCGATAGGCTAAAGCTGAATGATGTGCATGTCCGTCCTCTGGCGGATTGACTAATCCTTTTCAGCGTCACGTTTTCAATACTATAAGGAATACGATGCGTTTTGTGTGGGAAAGCTGTTAAAACACGGTTGGTTTTTTACTTTTTGTGTACTTATTTTCTATCTTTTCTTGATGTAAATTAAGCGAAAACCAATTTTCAGTCCGGTTTCTGTTTTTAATTGAACATAGGTTGGAAATCCATAGATAATCTTCGAATGCCCCGGGGATGAAACCAATGAAAAACATTCTAACAAGTACAAAATCAATTCTAAATAACAACATCTCCTTATATTTTAAAATTAAAGATTCGGCTTCTTTCTTACCGATAGGATTTAGGGATAAATTCAGATAAACTTCTTCGCGATCCGAAAGGAAGACATTCGTTTATTTTAAGAATCCAATTTTTACTTAACTTTGCTTTATACCAATCAAAAAAATAAAATTACAATGCCTGTATTTATACACCTCGCAAACCTCATATTTCAAAAAGAAACCATCGAAAAGAAATACCACGGAGGATGCAACCAATTTCGAATCGATTGGAAAATCGGTATTCGCGAAGTTAATCAAGAAGATGATGAACTCTTCAGCCTTGCAACCATGAATATCGATGAATTTGATATAGGAAAACTCATTGAACGTGGTTTGGATTTCAATCAAGAAACACAACATTCCGATGATTTTGTAGCGATTTTACGATACGGTGGCAAACAGTGGAAAGCAGATTGGCTGGAAAGCAACGACGCTTTTGCATGGCATCCGAACTGCAAACAAGATCAAAAAGATCGGGTTCATCATATTTATGAAGAAATGGATATGGAAGACATCAAGGAGGCATTCAACCAAGGAATTGATGTTTTTCAAACTATAAAGTCTGTTAACAATTAAGAAACCTGAATTTCAGATTCTTAAATTCTAACAATTATAGTTTTTAACCATTTGGAGGTTGATGGAAAAAAGAATAAATCTGATAGAAATATAAAAAAAATAAGCACGAAGAATTGCGGAAATATTTTTGTTATGGTGCATTTGAAAACAAAATTTCAAGTGAAAAATATTATAATTATGACAAAAAGATAAGCTGAGTTTTGCAAACCATTTGAAAAAAATAAATCCAAATATTAAGAATAATATATCTGAATAAAACCACTTCGCATTTAAAAACTGAAATAAAACCCAACCATTTTCTCCTAAAAGTTTTTCTAGATGAATTCAAACAGAAATTTACTTCCGCATCCGCACAAACACTTCAGATCCCGCGCGTGGTGGAATGCTGTTGAAGCAATCTTCAATTTTTATTTCAGAGAAATAGGATTCAAAAAGAGGAATATAGTCTTCGCGAAATCCACCAAAAGGAGGGCCTTGTTTTTCAAATTCTCTATTGAAAAGCAAACCGACCCATTGCCCGTTTTCATGGAGTAAGGAAGCGAGTTTTTGAGCCAATTCTTCTCTTCTATCCGGCAAATGTGCACAGAAAAACGTTTGTTCCAATATCAAATCATACTTTCCTTGGTGCTGAAAGAAATCTTCACATAAAATCTGAATGTGATCGGTGAAATGGAATTTCTCGATCAATCGTTCCACGGCTATATCCGCAATGTCCATGACGGTTACGTTGGTAAAACCCATCTCGATCAAAGACTCGGCTTCATAGGCATTCCCACAGCCTGGAATTAAAATAGCAGCATCTTTATTCGGAAATTGCTTCATATACTCCACAATCGCAGGAGAAGCATAACCAATGTCCCAACCGGTTTGCTGATTTTCCCACCGATCATTCCAGAAATCTTGATTCAATGGATTTTGAAATTCGGGATCCCTCCTATTTTTGTCCATTTATTTTTTATTTTTCACAATTTGATCTACACTTCGCCAACTGCCCCCGTTATACACGTTTTTAATTCCACTTTGTTTCAGAATTCGGGCTGCTTGTCCACTTCGCATTCCACTTTGACAGAACACAACGATTGCTTTTTTGTCTTTGAAATTCGCCAATTGACTCTGAATTTGATTTAAAGGAATATTTACAGCTCCTTTTACTTTTCCACTTGCTAATTCTTCTGGGGAACGAACATCCACTAAAAAAGCACCTGATTGTATAACTTCTTCAATTTCTTGGTTATTTCCTCCGCCAAATAAGGTTTTTAATAATCCCAACATGATTTTATTTTCTTGAATTAAAGATACAAAGTTAAAAGTTCTCCAACCGTAAACTGCAACGAATGTTACCTAGTGTGACCGAGAATGAATTTCGCAACTCTACAAAAAAACCTCCGACAATTTAAATTTGCCGAAGGTTTCTGAATTAATTTCCGATTATCTTCTTACGAACAACTCATTCCTGTCACACAAGAAAGTGGTTTGTGTTTTTCTTTCCATTCTTGGATTCCACCCAAGTAGTTTTTCACATTTGTAAATCCATTTCTTTCCAAAATGGAGGTAGCCAATGAAGAACGGTAGCCCGACAGACAGTGGACAACGATTTGCTTATCCTTACTCACTTTGTCCAAATTATCTTCTAAAACGCCTACAAAAATGGGAGTTGCGCCATCTACCATTCCACTTTGGTGTTCAGTATGATTACGAACGTCCAAAATTTGAACGTTTTCATTTCCTATAAGATTTTCAAATTCATGGATGTCTATTAAATCTGAATAAACCAACTCTTCGCCCAAATCGGTGATGTCTGTAATAAATCCGTGAATATTATCCATTCCAATTCGCATCAGCATTCGCGTCAATTCTTCCATTTGATCTTCTTGGGCAATCAAAATAAATTCTTCTTGGTAATTCATCACCCAACCCATCCAAGTTGAAAATGAATTTCCAAAACGAACGTTCAATGTTTTGGGTAAATGCGCTTTTCCGAATTCCAAGTTGGTACGGGTATCAATCACCTTCATTCCTTCTTTGTAAGCCTTTAAGAATTCTTCTTTGGTTAATTTTTTAGGTTTCGGGACTTCCACCAAAAGCGGTCGATCAACTTTGTTTAATTTTTTCATCATTGCAAAATACTTTGGTGGTTCGGGTTGACCGTCCAACAAAGCTTTTGTAAAACCATCTTGGTCCTCACCAAATTGCAAAGCCCAATTTCGAATTTTTTCGTATCCAACTGTTGTACTGCTCACTGCACCCAAAGATTTACCACAAGCGGAACCTGCACCATGTGCCGGCCAAACTTGAATGTGATCCGGTAAGGCTGCAAATCGTTCCAACGAACGATACATTTGTTTTGCACCTTCTTCTTTGGTTCCAATGATTCCCGCTGCTTTTTCCAACAAATCCGGACGACCTACATCGCCCACAAAAACAAAATCTCCTGTGAAAATCATAACCGGCTCATTCGATGCTGGATGGTCGGTCAATAGAAAACTAATGCTCTCAGGTGTATGTCCGGGCGTATGCATGACCTCCAATGTTAGATTTCCAACTTTGATAATGCTTCCGTCCTTCAAACCAATGTGTGGAAATTCATACTGCCAATCCGGGCCACCCTCGTCGGACAAATACATGTCTGCTCCGGTAGCTACGGCTAGTTCACGCGATCCACAAAGATAATCGGCATGAATGTGGGTTTCCGTAATGTGGGTAATTGTTAAATTATTCTGTGCTGCAATTTGTAGATAGGTATCTATGTCTCGCTTTGCGTCGATAACAATCGCTTCTCCTGTGACTTGACAGCCAACTAGATAGCTCCCTTGAGCCAAGCTCTTGTCGTAAATGTGTTCAAAAAACATAGTGTAAGTTTTTAATTTATTTTCTTTTAAAATGTAAATATCGGATAATTATTTTTTGTCTGCACTGATTTCGGACAGATTAACAAGCGTTGGGTTTAATTTTATGCCTATAAGTTCAGTATTCAAAAAGTAAATAATCTTTCTTCTGAATTATAAAATGACTTAAACCGAAAATAAAAATGTAGTTTTGACAAATAATTACAATACTTAAACGAGCTGATTTTAAATGTAATTATTAAATCTTCTATTTTGATAAAAAAAACAATCATCCCAATACTCTTTTTGACATTTCTAAACTCTTGCTTCGTCAATACTCCATCCTATCATGTTTCTGGAACAAATGAATTATTTACAAAAAACCCAAACCAAAGCAAATGGATTGTTTATTTCGGTGAGGGCTCATACGGTGCGGAACACGAAGTAAAAACACAAATTATAGCTGATTTCCAAGAACTCTTTCCAGAAAAAATTGAATTTATACATCAATCTTTAAGTATTGATAATGATGAATTTACAAGAGACAAAATGAATGAAGAAGATTTGGAAGATATTAGAGAAGAAACAAATTCTGAAATACTTATGGTATTTAAAATTCAAATGAAATATCAAACTCAGGACCAGCTATTTTCAATTAAAAAAGTTACGGATGAAAAATATCGTAATATGTTCATCTTTTTAGATGTTTATGACTTACATACTAAAAAGCTACTTTATACAAAATATAGTTTTTCTCAACTCAAAATAGGTGATTCAGGTGATTTTATCGCAAAGACAGGAATCAAAACTCAAGCACTCAAAACGTATGAAAAGCTTAAAAATGATTTTATAAAATTCATTCATCCAAAAGAATAAAACTTCCTAAATCCCCCAATCAGCACTCCGCTTCTTCGTATAACGAGGGCCAAACACTACCAAAATCAATCCAAAACAACTATATGAATAAGTCGCTAATTTTGAACGCGTAACCCAAAATAAATCGATAGGATTAGCGATATATTAAACAACACACCCCGAAAAAGATTTGATTTTAAAACGCTGACTGAAGTTTTCGCTGAAAACTAAACGAAGTTTACCTATTTATTCCAACAATGCATTTTCGGAAACATCGGTATTCTCCGTATCCAGAAGTAAACCTTCATTGTTCTTCAAAGCGCGTCTTTCACAGGTTTTACACAATTCAGAATCACCAATTTTTCGTTCTTCCCATGCATCTTTTACAGTTCCACTGTGTTGTTCTCTGTTACGAATGTGCTGACAATCCGATTCCAAATGGTATTTATTTCCTTGGTTGGTCCAATAAACCAAATCGACCCCATTGTTTAGATTTTTTATGGTTTCGGTTTGTTCGTTGATTTCTTTGGTATATTTCTCCACCGATGCCGGATCAAAATCAATTCCCAAAATACTGGCTGCTAATAAAGCGACAACCGCAACAGAACCTGCAATTCCTTTGGTTTTTCCATCAATGTCTTTGTTTGTAAGAATTAAAATTACCAAGGGAAGAAAGGCAATAGCTGCCATAATTGCGCCCAATTGATTTTGGATAAAAAATCGGGCTTTGTCTTTTTCAGAAGCTGGATCCAAACGATTTGCTTTTTTCCAAAGCACCGATCCCAAAATCGATAAGCCTAAAATTACCACAATGGTTACAATTAACCATACCAAGGTTTCATTGCTAATTAATTTTAAAATGGCGAATACTTCACCCGCAATGGCTATTACCCACGCCAAAATTGCAAATAAACGAAGTTGTTTGGCTTGTCCTTTCGCTTCAGGAGAAGCTACAAATACTTTATCTTCACTCATAGTCTTGGTCTTTTGTTTAAAAATTCAAATATACTATTATTTCTTAGTGTACTAGGAGTCAACCGAAAGAATTCATTGGGTTTAGTCTATTTTATATAAATTTTCTAAATCCATTTCCACAAAACATCAAAAACTCTAAAATATATAATTTCCTAAAGTGTGATTGAAATCAGTTAAAGTATTAAAGTATTTGAATACTTCTATTGAAATAAATTTTTATCTTTGTGCTTTGAAAAAGGAAGTTTTATTAAAATAAAATGCAATGGAAACGACAAAAGAAATCACAATCAATGTTCCAAATATTGAACCTAGATTAAAGCATCAGACTATATTTCAGACCTTTAACCACTTGGAGCCGGGTGAAAGTATGATTATTCATAACGACCACGATCCCCGTCCTGTCTATTATCAATTGCAAGGGATTTATGGCGATGTATTCAGTTGGGAATATTTACAAGAAGGTCCTGAATGGTGGGATATTCGGGTAACCAAAGCAAATACACCGCAAGAAAATTCGCAAAAAGAAGAAGTGGTTATCAATGTGCAAGAAATTGAACCGCGTTTAAGACATCAAACTATTTTTGACGAATTTGATCAGTTAAAAGAAGGAGAAAGTTTAATCATTCATAACAACCACGATCCAAAACCGGTATATTATCAATTGCAACAACTCAAAGGTGATGTTTTTGATTGGGAATATTTGGAAGAAGGACCGCAGTGGTGGGATATCAAAGTGACCCGTAGAAAAGCGATCCAACAGAAAACATTTGAACATCAGGAAGAAAATGGAGAAGTAGAAATTGAAGCCATCGTAATCAATGTGCAGGAAATTGAACCCCGTTTACGCCATTCAACGATTTTTCAAGCTTTTGATGAAATTCAACCTGGCGAACATTTGGTGATTCACAACAACCACGACCCCAAACCCGTTTATCATCAAATGCAACAACTACGCGGCGATACCTTTGATTGGGAATATTTACAAGCAGGTCCCGAATGGTGGGATGTTTTGGTGACGAAAAGAGAAGAAGAAAAACCGCAAGGGATTACTTATACTCATCAAGGTGAAATTATGGTGACCGTTCCGGAAATTGAACCGCGAATGAAACACGACACTATTTTTCAAACTTTTGAGAATTTAAAACCCGGCGGAAGTATGATTATTCACAACGACCACGACCCCAAACCCGTTTATTACCAATTAAAAAGTATGCACGGCGACACCTTTACTTGGTCGTACTTACAAGAAGGTCCACAATGGTGGGATATTCGGGTAGCAAAAAACGAAGAAAAAGAATTAACGTGGGAAGAACAAGTCGGGCATGCATTATCCAAAAATGAGCAAAGCGATACGGTTATAGATATTCCTAAACTTCAACCGAAATTAAAACATCCGACCATCTTTAAAGTATTTGAAGATTTAAAAGAAGGAGAAAGTTTAGTCATTCACAACGACCATGATCCCAAACCAGTTTATTATCAATTACTGGGCGAATATGGAAATATATTCACTTGGAATTACATCCAAGAAGGACCGATTTGGTGGGATATTCGGGTAACCAAAAACAATGCAGACGATAGGGAAAGCATTGGTGAAATTTCCGCCAAAGACCTTCGAAAAGCGGAAGTGTTCAAAAAATACGGCATCGACTTTAGCTGCGGTGGCGATAAAACACTGAAACAAGCCTGTGATGAAAAAGGGTTGGATGCTGAAAAAGTGGAAAAAGAATTGAATCAACCCATTGAAAATGTATTAACCAATCAAATCAATTACCAAGAATGGGAAGTGGATTTTTTGTCGGATTACATTCTAAATATTCACCACCGTTACGCTCGTAAATACCTTCCAGAATTGAAACAATATGCCACCAAAGTAGCCGAAGTGCATGGCGATAAACATCCCGAATTACTTCCACTTAAAGAAAAGGTGGAGAAATTACACGCTGATTTAAATCGTCATTTGGCAGAAGAAGAAAAAGTAATTTTCCCTTTGGTAAAAAGAATTCTGGAAGCCAAAAACGAAAATAAAACCTATTTGCGTTCTGAAAATGGAAACTTTGGAGAGTTGGTAAAAGAATTGGAAAAAGAACACCACGACTTTATTTCCACCTTTAAAGAAATTCATCAATTAACGAATGAATTTGAAATTCCTGAAGATGCATGCACGAGTTATAAATTACTATTCAACATGTTAAAAGAATTCGAAAATGATTTGCAATTGCATTTCCATATAGAAAACAATATACTTTTTCCGAAAACAACGGAAATCGAAAAGACTTTAGTTTAAGCAAGCGGCTCTTTTCCGTCCCGACTTCAATCGTCGGGATGGAGGAAAGAGTTCACTTTCTTAACAATTTGAGCAAAAAATTGAATTATCCATCGGATGTTCTCTATTTTTGTTTAATTAACCCTTTAAAAACAAGAAAAATATGAACACAAAATTAGTAGCAATCGCTTTTTCGTTTCTTTTATTTACTGCGTGTAAAAACACAGAATCGCAAACTTCCCATGACGTTGTGGAAGAAATGCATGAAGATCATCATGGCGAAGCAGATCATCACGAGCACGGAGAGTCAGGCATGCATGAACTTGCATTGAACAACGGTGCAAAATGGATCTCCGATGAAAGCACAGAACTTCATGGAAAAAACTTAGTCGAAATTGCCAAAAATTACGAAAAACAAGAAGACAAAAGTTTAGAAGCTTCGCATGCGTATGCAAATGAAGTGGAACAAGAAATGGCACAATTAATCCAAAAATGTACCATGAAAGGACCCGATCATGATGCTTTGCATTTGTGGTTGGAACCAGTTTTGAAAGATGTGAAAAGTTTGAAAGAATCTCAAGACGAAGTTGAGGCGACAAAAACTGCACATTCTTTAACGGAAGGAATCGTAAAATATCCAGATTATTTCACCTATGCTAATTAATGAACAAACGAAAATTGCTGCATTATTAAAGCACAATGCTGATGCATTGGAGGCGATCATTACCCTAAGCCCGGATTTCAAGAAATTAAGAAATCCGGTTTTACGGAAATTAATGGCCGGACGAACCAGTATAAAGATGGCATCAAAAATTGGAGGATGTTCTCCAGCGGATTTTTTCAAAGCCCTACAACCGTTGGGCTTTGAAAAAGATTCGGAAGCTCCGGCGGAAGAAGAAAAATCCGAAAGAAAACCACTTCCTGATTATTTAAAATCCTTAAAGTCCGATCAAATCATTGCGTTTGATGTTCGGCAAATGCTTGCAGACGGCGGCGATCCGCTTCGTCCCATTCAACAAAAAATAAAAGAAATTCAACAAGGTCAAGTATTAAAAATCATCAATACGTTTGAACCCGTTCCATTGGTTTTACTTTTGGAAAAACAAGGATATCAAGCTTTTGTAGATACGGTAAGTACAGAAAGAGTCGATACGTATTTCTATAAATTGAATGATGATGCACAGGTAGAATTGGCGGATGATACCGGAGATTCTGCAGACTGGGAACAAGTTCTCAAAAAACTCGAAAACAATTTAGTCGAAATCGATGTGCGCCATTTGGAAATGCCAATGCCGATGATGACAATTTTAGAAACACTGGAAGATCTTCCAGACGACAAAGCTTTGTATGTGTACCACAAACGAATTCCTGTCTTTCTTCTCACCGAATTAAAAGATCGAAATTTCGAGTACCGCATCAAAGATGTGCAAGAAGGTGAGGTCTATTTGCTAATTTTCAAAAACAACAGTTAAAAATGATGGGACCGGGCGTCGTTGGATTGCAACAAACTACTTCCTACAAAGTGGTCGTACCGTTTTATATCTATGCGGCAATTTCCTTGTTAGTGGGAACGGTGTTGCTATTGTTTCACACCGATCTATTCCATCAACATCATTTCACACCTTACACCTTAGCAATTACGCATACCATGGCACTCGGTTGGGGAACCATGATAATTTTCGGCGCTTCCCATCAATTGCTACCGGTTTTGATTTCCGGGAAATTACACAGTAATTTATTGGCCTATCTCACTTTTCTATTTACAGGAATTGGAATTCCACTTCTAGTCTATGGTTTTTATGTTTTTAATACGGGATGGATTTTAAAATCAGCGGCAGTTTTAATTAATTGGGGTGTGATTTTTTATCTCATCAATGTCCTGTTAAGCATTTACCACAGCGACAAAAACGAAGTGTATGCGTGGTTTGTAGCCGCTGCATCGATTTGGTTATTTTCGACCACTTTTTATGGATTGCTTTTGGTTTTTAATTTTACGTCTTCTTTGTTACCCGGGGAATCGGTGACTTATCTTTCGATTCACGCCCATTTGGGATTGATTGGATGGTTTTTGACTTTGGTCATCGGCGTAGGATCGCGATTGATTCCTATGTTCTTAATTTCAAAATATGCAAACGAAAGAAATCTTTGGTGGATTTTCGGACTGGTCAATGGAAGTTTAATTAGTTTTCTGGTATTTAAAATCCTACAAGTCAGCCCAGAATTTTATTATCTACCCCTTATTTTGGGATTGATGGGAATTCTCTTATTCGGAAATCATTGCCGATTGGCGTATAAAGTTCGCATCCGAAAAAATGTGGATGATCAAATGAAAATATCGCTTCTATCCGTTCTACAAATGATTATTCCCGTTGCAGTGATGGTAGTTGTTATGGCTATTTTACCTTCCACAAAAAATCAAAACCTTATTCTATTGTATGGTTTCTGTATTTTCTTCGGATGGATTACAGCACTCATATTCGGAATGACTTTCAAAACGTTGCCTTTTATTATATGGAACAAGGTGTATCAAAAAAAAGCACACAAAGGAAAAACGCCTGCACCCAAAGAGCTATTTAACGACAAAGTGTACAAAGCGATGTCCATCACCTATATCAGTGGATTTATTTTCATGCTCTTTGGAATTATTTTTCAAATAGACTTCATCCTAAAAACAGCTGCCGTATTATTGCTGATGGCAGCGGTATTTTATGTGTACAATTCAGCAATCATAATACTACATAAACCCAAAAAACAATGAGTGTATATACAAACGATCAAGAAAAAAGTGAAATCGCATTAGCTGGCTTATATCAAGTCGATGATCCCGAAGTGGGATTAAACATCGTCGATTTAGGATTGGTTTATCAGATCGATTTTGACGATGCGAAAAAGAAAGTGGATTTGATTATGACCTTAACCACTCAATTTTGTCCCATGGGCGACGCGATCACTTCTGACACCCGAAATTCATTGGAAGAATCCTTTCCGGAATGGGAAATCAATGTCGAATTGACTTTTGATCCAGCCTGGGATTACACCCTGATTTCTCCGGAAGGAAAAGAATTTTTAGGTCATTAACTATGTTGAGTTTAACGTGTAAAACTGCGATTAAAGCCGTGATTTATCTTTCGGTAAAAAGCGAAGACGGACAGAAAATATGTGCACGCGAAATTGCGGAACATATCAATGCGAGCGAACATACGGTTGGAAAAACTTTGCAACTCTTGGTTCGGCATGGTGTTATCAACAGTCTGAAAGGTCCAACGGGCGGATTTTTTGTGAGCGAAGAACAACAAAATCAACCGATTTCAAACATTGTGGAAACCATCGAAGGAAAAGATATTTTCAAAGGATGCGGATTGGGCTTGAGTAAATGTTCCGAATCGCACCCCTGCCCTATTCACAACGAATACAAAGTTGCTCGGGATTTAATTGAAAAACTTTTCCGAGAGAAAAAAGTAAGCGATTTACGCGGATCCGTTTCCAACGGAATGGCGTATTTGATTGGTTAAATCTTTCGTCTTATTCGAGTCGTTTGTAGAAAAACAATTCATAATTCGGAAATAACTCTGGATAAAAGATAGCGGCTAAATCTTTCAATACCCAATCCGGTCTAACCGTTCCATTTTCAAAGTAATCATTCGCTCCGGAAGCGGAAGAGCGTTTGCTCCAATTGTACACTTTCTTATTTTTTACAGTTTGAAACCACTCGTAATGGGGATAACTTCCAACCAAGGATTGAATACTTGGAAAATCTCCAGCATTCAGCCAAACATCCGCATCCAACGCCTTTTCATAGACCGACTCAAACGATAGATTCAAGGTGGACTCACTTTCAGTGTCCGCCCATATATAAGCTCCGCCTGCATCCTTAAATAAGGTGGATTGAAAACTTTTTCCACCGGGAACATACCAAATATCACCATACATTTGATTGGCCATTACTTTGGGTTTGGTGGAATGGGAATTCTTTACTTTTTCTTTGATTCCATTGTAATTTTCTACAATTTCAGTAAAAAGTGAATGGGCTTCCGTTTCTTTTCCGAATAACTTTCCAAAAATTTTCACGTATTCTGCACGCGCCAGTGGATTTGACTCTTCATATTCATCGATGTACAAAATTCGAATGCCTTCTTTTTCTAAAATCTCATGGTATTTGGCCAAAGTCGGTCCTGACGTAGAAATAAATACATCTGGTTTATTTAGAAGAATTTTCTCAATGAAAACTTCATTAAAAACACCGATAACATCGATTTTATTTTCTTTCATTTTTTGATGAATTTTTGGATTAAATATATAATCCGGTTGACTTATTCCGGAGATTTTATCCAAAACATTCAATTCATCCATATAACTTATCGCCACGGTGGGAATGACCATGGCCGTTTTCAAAGGCAGTTCATTCTTCGGGAATTCAACGCTTTCATTGGCAGAAAATATCCGTAAGACCTCTTCATTCTCTTCAATTTGGACATTTTCAATGTAATCGAAAACGAAGGTGTTTTCGGACGATACCTCTAAGTTCTTGACATCCTTGCAACTGGAAGAAAGAAGAACGAAAATAAAAAAGATTTTAAAAAATTTCATGTTTGCAAGTTAACTAATTTGGTCAAAATGGAAACTATTTCTATATTTGCAATCCGAAAAACAGGCCTCGTGGCGCAACTGAATAGCGCACCTGATTACGGCTCAGGAGGTTGAAGGTTTGAATCCTTCCGAGGTCACAATAAAAATCCTGTCTTTTTTTAGACGGGATTTTTTTATTTATACAATCTCAGTAAATTCGCACACTTGTTTCGAACGAACAAGAACTGAGAATTTAAAACTAACAATCTGAATTTCAAACTATTAAACTTCACTTAAAATGCATTACATAAATACAGAAGAATCTTTTGACTTAGTTATTCATCGAATTGGAAACCGTTCACAGGACGAAGATTTGCATCTTTCCAAAACCTTGACATTTTATCCGGCAGAATTAACCGATACTTTATATACCTTTTTTTTAAAACCATTTAAATCCGAAGAATATTTTCATTTCAAAGGAAAAGAAAGTGTCGAAGAGAATTTGGTGTACAATTCGGTAAAAAAGATTTTTGAAGAGCCGACTTCACTTCTACAAAATTCATTGACTATAGCTGAACATCTTTATAAAGTAGGTGGAAATCCAAAAATGAAAGGAGGCGAACTTTTTGTCGTATTTTTTCCAGATGCCTTGATTGAAGAAGAACATGTAAAAGTAATCGGTCTTTTCAAAACCGAACACAAAGACCGAATTCTGAAAGCGGAACCCAATGAAAACAATTACAAATTGTGGACGGAAGAAGGAATTCTACTTTCAAAAATCGACAAAGGGTGTTTGATTTTCAATATTGAAGAAGAAGATGGTTATGTCATTTCTTCGGTTGACAATGGAAAAGGAGAAGAATACGGAATTTGGGGTGATGAGTTTTTGGACATGAAATCGAGAGAAGATGAGTATTTCGATACCGAAACCACTTTGAATTTCTGCAAAAGTTATGTGATGGACAAAATGCCGGAAGAATTTGAAGTTAGCCGAATAGATCAAGCCGATTTGTTGAATAAATCGATGAATTTCTTTAAAGACAATGAAACTTTTGAAGTCAATGACTTTGCAGAACAAGTTTTAGGACAAGAAGAATTAAAAAATAGTTTTGAAGATTATAAAAATAAATTCGAAGAAGTATATGAAGTGGAATTCAGTAATCAATTCGATATTTCGAAAGATGCCGTGAAAAAACAAGCACGTTTCTTCAAAAGTATTATTAAATTAGATAAAAATTTCCACATTTATGTACATGGAAATCGTCAGATGATTGAACAAGGGACGGATGAAGAAGGAAAAAAATTCTACAAACTGTATTACAACGCGGAAAATTAAATTCAATTTCTCCCATTTATTTACCCATTAACAAAACACACATGGACAGCTATTACATCAAATACGACATCAAAGATCAAATTGCAACGGTTGAATTTTTTCATCCGAAAAGCAATTCTTTTCCGAGCACGCAACTTCGAGAGATGATTCGAATTTTGGATGAATTGGGAAAAAATGAAGAAGTAAAAATCATCATTCTCAAAAGTGAAGGCGATAAAGTTTTCAGTGCCGGTGCTTCTTTTGATGAATTAATGACCATCGATAATTTCAGTGACGGTAAAAAGTTCTTTATGGGCTTTGCCAATGTGATATTAGCGATGCGTCGTTGTCCCAAATTCATTGTCGGTTGTATAACCGGAAAAGTTGTCGGGGGTGGCGTTGGATTAGCTGCAGCCTGTGATTATGCACTTGCAGATGCCAATGCGTCGATTCGTTTGAGCGAATTGTCAATTGGAATTGGTCCTTTTGTGATTGAGCCAGCGATTACGCGGAAAATAGGTATCACCGCATTCTCAGAATTAACCATGAACCCAACCGTTTGGAAATCGCCCGAATGGGTGAAGGAAAAAGGAATGTTCAACGAAATTCTTCCCGATGCATCAAGCTGTGAAGAAGCCGTTACCAAATTCGCGGAAAACCTTTCGGTTTACAGTTTGGAAGCCATGCGCGATTTGAAATCCATCTTTTGGCAAGGTACAGAAGATTGGCTAGACATCATGCCAAAACGCGCTGAAATGAGCGGACACTTGGTATTGTCCGACTTCACAAAAGAAACTTTGTTGAAATTCAAATCCAAATAAACGGAAAATTCTTACTTCCAAAAAACGAATGTTATTCTATTTCTGTCTGAAATACACTTCGATAGGAACGCCTGTAAAATTAAAGTTTTCGCGTAATTTATTCTCAATGAATCGCTTATACGGTTCTTTTACATATTGCGGTAAATTAGCAAAGAATGCAAACTGCGGAGTTCGCGTTGGCAACTGAGTTACGTATTTGATTTTGATGTATTTCCCTTTGTTTGCCGGTGGTGGAATCGCTGCAATAATGGGAAGCATCAACTCATTCAACGCACTGGTTTTGATTCGACGGTTTCTATTCTCGTTTACTTCCATAATCGTTTCTACCGTTTTATGAACACGTTGCAAAGTCAAGGCAGAAATAAATAAAATCGGTAAATCGTTGAACGGTGCGATTTTATTTTTAATTCCTTCTTCGAATTCCTTCATGGTATGGGTATCCTTTTCGACCAAATCCCATTTATTCACCAAAATAATGACACCTTTTCGGTTTCTTTCGGCTAAGAATAAAATATTCAAATCCTGAGATTCAATTCCACGCGTGGCATCAATTACTATGACACAAACATCACAATCTTCAATTACACGAACCGCACGCATCACGGAATAAAATTCCAAATCTTCGCTTACTTTTCCTTTTTTACGAATTCCAGCGGTATCGATCAAAACAAATTCATGTCCGAATTTATTGTAAAGAGTTTCAATGGAATCACGCGTCGTTCCAGCAATATTGGTAACAATGTTTCTTTCTTCACCCAAAAGAGCATTAATCAAAGTAGATTTCCCGGCATTTGGACGACCTACAATGGCTACTCGTGGTAAACCTTCAAACGGATCTTCAAATTCGGTATCGTCGAAAAGCGGAACTACATCATCCAACAATTCTCCAGTTCCACTTCCCGAAATCGATGAAAGTGTATAAAACTTCTCGTATCCTAAATTGTAGAATTCATAAGAATCTTGCAAATTTTTATTCGAATCCATCTTATTTACGACCAACAGAATAGGTTTTTGACTTTTTCGTAACAATTGTGCCACTTCCTTATCCATATCGGTCAATCCTACTTGATTATCCACCATAAATAGGATGACATTCGCCTCTTCAATAGCTAATTCAACTTGTTTTCTGATTTCAACTTCAAAATTATCATCGGAACCCACGATGTATCCACCGGTATCAATTACCGAGAATTCTTTTCCGTTCCAATAACTTTTTCCGTAATGTCTATCACGCGTTACACCTGAAACGTTGTCGACAATTGCTTGACGTTTTTGAACCAATCGATTGAATAAAGTGGATTTCCCTACGTTGGGACGACCGACTATTGCTACTATATTTGCCATAAAAAATGTTTAATAAATGATTTATTAATGGGTAACTCAAAGGAGCCCAATTTTTTGGCAAAGATACAATTTCAAGAAGTAGGAAATAGATTTAATTTTCTAAATTTTCAGCTTTTGGAAAACTCATCTTTTTTTACGGGAAGTAAATATAAAATAAACAATCAATCCGCCCAGAGCTGCAATCAGAATCCATTGAAAACCATCGATGGTTTGTATAATTGTTTTGGTTACCTCGTCATTCATGAGGTAAATTTAGAAAAAAATTCATTTTTATTTTAAAATGATGGTATCTTTAGATTAAACTATTTGGGAATGAAAATTTCATACAAAATACTTTTGATTCTTGCTTTAACCTTATTTTTACTTCAATTGGATTATCTGTTTGCAGATATTATGGAAGCCCGTAACTTTGTGTCGGCGCGGGAAATGGTTAAGGATAATCATTGGATTTACACTACCATGAATGGAGAAATTCGGTATCAAAAACCTCCCCTTCCTACTTGGTTTAGTGCGATCATGGGTTATTTATTTGGGACGGAAACTCTTTGGGCGCTCCGTTTTCCCGCTGCTCTTTCCTGTTCGTTTTTGATACTTTATTTTTATGATTTCTTAAAAAGGACAACCCAGGACAAGCAACTTGCTTTGGTTTCCGCTTTGATTTTATGCACCTCCTTTTTGGTGATTTTTATTGGAAAGAGAGCTACATGGGACATCTATTGTTACAGTTTCGGGTTTATAGGTATCTATTATTTTTACCGAAGTTTTCAATCCAAAGGAAAGGACTTCCTTTCTTTTTCTTTGGCGGGTCTTTTTCTTGGATTTTCTATTTTAAGTAAAGGACCTACTGGAATTTATGTCATAGCAGCGCCCTTTTTCTTAGGTTATTGGATTGCTTATGGTTTTCCAAAAATAAAATGGATGGGTTGGCTGTGGATGATTATTTTAGCATTACTTGTAGGATTTTCATGGTATATTTTTATTTATTTTACGGACCATCAAAATTTTGTTAGCATTATGGAAGAGGAATTTACAGCACGTTCAAATCGGGATGTAAAACCTTTCACGCGTTATTTCAGTTTTCCCCTTCAAATGGGCGTATGGGCTATTTTTGCGGTGATATCTCTTGCATTTCCGTATGTGAAAAGAAAAACCCCATTTCCAAAAGCCTATGTCTTTTTCTTTGGGTGGACCCTATTTTGTTTTATCCTCTTGAGTTTGGTTCCATCCAAAAAGGAACGGTATTTATTTCCTTTGATGATTCCACTTTCTGCCACAACTGGATTCTATGTGTATTATTTGCTAAAAAACCAAAGTTGGAAAAAATGGGAAAGAATGCTAACACGCTTTTCTTTTGGCCTGGTGGCGGTAGTGTCTATTATGGTTCCTCTTCTGTTATTTGTGGGATTAAAGGTTAAGATGAGCATTTATTCCATAACCTTTTCGGTTAGTGCTGTTTTGATTGGTCTGTATCTCTTCCGGCAAATTGGAAAGGTTTTCAATTTACAGAATGCATTTCTCGCTACGATCTGTTTTGTAGCATCCGCAACCTTGTTAGGAATTCCCATAATTGACGATATTTTTACTAACAATCCCAACCATCACTCCATTCTTCTCAAAAAAGAAAGCATTCAAAATTCCGGATTAAAACTATATGGGTTTCACGTCTATTCTCCTGAAATTTGGTTTAAATACGGCGAAATTATTCCGGATATTGATTTTGACAATCCTTCAAAACTTCCACAAGAACATGCGTTTTATTTTATCAGTATGGCAAATGAAAATGTTGAACACATTCAGAATAAAATGAATGAAATGGGCTATTCTATTCAATTTATAGAAGAATTTGATGACAACGAAACTCAATCAGGAAAAAATAATACAGACCGAAAAAGAATAAAATTATTTAAAGCGGAAAGAAAATAGTTTTGAAAAAAAGGAGTGTTTCATCAAATTGCGTACTTTTTCCCAATACATTACCCTTTTTCATTTCCACTCGATTATCTTTGCATTTCAAATATTTTTCAAAATGAGTACTTCCAATCGATATACGGTAACAACTGCACTTCCCTACGCCAACGGTCCCATCCACATAGGTCACATGGCAGGAGTGTACGTTCCGGCTGATATTTATGTTCGTTATCTTCGGAGAAAAGGGCACGATGTTGCTTTCATCGGTGGGTCGGATGAACATGGAATTCCGATTACCATTCGTGCAAAAAAAGAAAATACAACACCGCAAGCCATTGTAGATAAGTACCATGGATTAATCAAAGAAACCCTGTCTCAATTTGGAATTTCATTTGACCATTATTCGCGAACGTCCAATAAGAAACACCATGAAGTAGCTTCGGATTTCTTTTTGAATTTATACAACAACGGAAAATTTGTGGAAGAAGTTTCCGAACAATTTTATGACGAAGAAGCCAAAGAATTCTTGGCCGACCGTTACATTGTAGGTGAATGTCCAAAATGCCACAACCCCAATGCGTATGGTGATCAATGTGAAAACTGCGGAACGACTTTGAGTCCACGTGAATTAATTAATCCACGTTCCGCTTTGAGCGGAAATAAACCGGTTTTAAAGGAAACCAAGAATTGGTATTTGCCTTTGGATCAATACGAAGGTTTCTTGAAAGAATGGATTTTGGAAGGACACAAAGATGACTGGAAATCCAATGTGTACGGTCAAGTAAAATCGTGGGTGGACGATGGGTTGAAACCGCGTGCAATGACGCGAGATTTGAATTGGGGCGTGAAAGTTCCTTTGCCCGATGCAGAAGGAAAAGTGTTGTATGTGTGGTTTGACGCACCGATTGGGTACATCACTTCCACCATTGAATGGGCGGAAGAAAAGGGAAAAGATTGGAAAGATTATTGGCAAAATCCAGAAACCCAATTGATTCATTTCATTGGAAAAGACAACATTGTTTTCCATTGCATCATTTTCCCATCGATGTTGAAAGCGCATGGAGATTACATTTTACCAACGAATGTTCCCGCGAATGAATTTATGAATTTAGAAGACGATAAAATTTCCACCTCCAAAAACTGGGCGGTTTGGGGGCATGAATATTTGGAAGAATTTCCGGGTCAACAAGATGTTTTGCGCTACGTTTTAACTGCGAATTTACCCGAACATAAAGACAACAATTTCACGTGGAAAGATTTTCAAACTAAAAATAATTCCGAATTGGTGGGTATTTTTGGGAATTTCATCAACCGTGTGATGGTTTTGACCGATAAATATTACGCAGGTGTTGTTCCAGAAAAAACGATTGCATTTGAAGAATTGAATCAATTAAAAGAATTCGCCAAACGAATTGGTGGTTTTTTAGAGAAATATGAATTCCGAAATGCATTGATAGAATACATGAATTTAGCTCGTTTGGGCAATCAATTTTTGCAAATTCAAGAGCCTTGGAAAAAGCAAGACAAACCCGAAGAAGTAAAAGGAATCATGTATGCCGCGATTCAAATTGCAGGAATGTTGGCTCAGTTGGGCGAACCTTTCTTGCCGTTTACGTCTGACAAAGTATTTAAAATGTTGAATACAACCGCCAAGAGTTGGACAGAGTTAGAAAATATAGAAGAAGTAATTCCAAGCGGTCACACCTTCAATTCGGCCGAATTGCTTTTTGCAAAGGTGGAAGATGAAGCCATCGAATATCAAATTCAAAAATTACAAAGCAGTAAAACACACAATAACATGACAAATCCAAATGCAGTGGCGCAAAAAGAAACCGTTACTTTCGACGATTTTACAAAAATCGATTTACGCGTTGGTACTATTTTAGAAGCTGAAAAAGTAGAAAAAGCCGATAAATTATTGAAATTAAAAGTCGATACAGGCATCGACATTCGTATCCTTGTTTCTGGAGTGGCTGAAAGTTTCACAGCGGAAGAAATTATAGGAAAACAGGTCATGGTTTTAGTCAACTTAGAACCCCGTAAAATTAGAGGAATTGAAAGTCAAGGCATGTTGTTGTTGACTGAAAAAGAAGATGGAAAATTAACGTTTGTAACACCCGATGATAAAACGGAGAATGGAGTAAGCATTGGTTGAATTCTTCCCTATTCAATTGAATAAAAAAAGATTGAGTACTTTTGGCCTTCTATTCTAAAATTAGTATATGCGTTTAGAATCCATTTTCAATCAAAATACAAACGATAAAACATTTCTAACCCACTTGTTTCAAATTGCCCACAGAAATTATCCAGACATCATTTCTTTCATGGATGCCTTGACTTTGAAACTAGAAAAAGACGTGGTTTTCCATCAAAAATTCCACCTTAAAATCAGTGGGGTTTTTCAAGATTTACGATTTATAAATTTCTTGACAACATCGGGCTTGATGCAAGAAAACTCTGTTTTCTCTTTGTTACGATCGAAAATCAGCAATGTATTGTTGCCCGAGATTGAAGATGATCAGACTTTAACTTCGGTAGTCAATGATTTATTTTACAATCAAATTTATTATAAAAATTTCAAAATCATTCCCAAAGATCGTTGGCAAAGATTCTATACAGCACTTTTTAGCCAAACCGATGAATCCACACTAAAATCACTTCGAAAAAACAGTAAAAACCAATTGGTTGAATCGGTTACCATCTTAATGGACCGAATTGGCGGTGAGTTTTCTGACAATGAAATGATGCGCTATCGTCCATCGGGCGAGTATGCCCAAACACCGTTTTACAAACTTTCAATTGTGATACGAAACATCATTGAAAATCCCGACCATCCCTTTGATCAATTGGAAACAAGACAGCTGATCCGAAATTGTATCAATTATCTCAACGATATTTTAACTCAAAAAGACAACAAAGGAATTTCTTTGAAAATTACAGTGAAAATCAATCGATTGACACAGGAACTTCAACGTTTACAGTATTTACTTCGCAATCTGAATGATCTAAAAACCGACAATGCTTTGGTTGTGTTTTTCACCAATGCGACCAAAGCATGGCCCGAATATTATTCACCCAAAAACTGGTTGAGCAAACAAATTTCATCGTCGGTCTATTTGGTTACCTTTTTAGCAACCTACCACAATGGAAAAACAGGCGAAAAGTACATTACGTCAACTTCCAAAGAATACTCTAAATTATTTATGACTGCCTGCGGCGGAGGTTTAATCGTCGCGCTCTGTGTGTACATTAAGTTATGGATGGGGAACATAAACGACCTATCGCCTTTTACACGAGCACTGATGTATAGTATCAATTATGCTTTGGGTTTTACTGTGATTTACCTAACCCACATGACTTTAGCTACTAAACAACCCTCCATGACTGCATCTTTAATTGCACATACTCTGAAACGAGATGAAATCAGCAAGAAAATTGATTACACCGAGTTTTCTAAACTATTTGCGCGACTCAGCCGAAGTCAATTCATTGCTTTTCAAGGAAATGTTTTGGCCAGTTTTACCTTGGTCATTGCCTTGTTTTATTTATTTCGTTCCGTTTTTGGATGGCAAGTACTCTCCTTTAGTCAGGCTTTCAGTTTTTGGAGTGAACTCGCCTATTTCGATAAAAAGATACTTTGGTTTGCTTCGATTGCTGGTTTCTTTTTATTTGTTTCAGGCTTACTATCAGGGCTGGTTATCAACAGCTTGCGATACAACAATTACCCCCAGCGAATTTTCAACCATCCTTTTTTGAAGAAGTTTTTCAAAGAAAAAAAGCGAAGAGCCATTGCCAATTGGTTTGAAAACAATTACGGAGGAGTAGTTGGAAATGTAGCGTTTGGATTCATGATGGGCTTTGCGTTTTTGGTAGGCGATTTTCTTAACATCAATTTTGACATACGTCACATTACTTTTGTCGCTGGAAATTTGGCGATGGGAATTGCTGGGATTGGATTTACAAGTATTGCGTTTAAAACTTTAGTCGTAGCAATAATTGCCACTTTTGCGGTAGGAACTTTCAATTTTTTCGTGAGTTTTTTATTGTCTTTGATGTTGGCAATGCGTTCAAACAACATTAAGTTATACACTATTTTTCCGATGATTTGGGCGGTAACAAAAGATTTCTTTAGAAATCCTTATAAATTTTTCTTTCCGCCCTTGACCAACGGAAAACCGATCAAAAAGATGGATAACTAACTTTGATTTTCGGGAATCGCCCAATCAAAAATGGGGTGATTTATACTGCCACCGGTTTATGCCAGTTTTCACAAATTTTTCACATTTTGAAAAAGTCTTTGTAATAAATATAGATTACCTTCGCACCAAATTTATACTATCAATGGAATTCCTTGACTTCCTTATCAATTTATTGACCAATACCAAAGACACTTTATTGTGGTTATTCGCTGAATACGGAACATTAATCTACGTATTTTTATTCCTCATCATTTTCATTGAAACGGGATTTGTTATCTTTCCTTTTTTACCGGGTGACTCGCTTCTATTCACGGCAGGAATGCTGTGTGCAATCGATGGTGGATTGGATATTAAAATATTAATCCCCTTACTGATTGTAGCCGCAATTCTCGGTGATAATCTCAATTATTTCGTCGGTCGATTCTTTAATGAACGGGTTCTCTCCTTAAAATTCCGAGGCAAACAATTGGTAAAAAAACAATGGTTGGATCAAACCCATGCATTTTTCGAAAAGAATGGGCCAAGAACCATCATCATCGCACGTTTTGTTCCCATAGTACGAACGATTACTCCTTTTATTTCAGGCGTTGGACGTATGAATTACAAGGTCTTTTTACCGTATGATATTTTAGGTGGTTTTATTTGGGTAGGTGGAATTGGTTTGATCGGTTATTTTCTTGGTCGAATCCCATTTGTAGAAGCTCATTTAGAAAAATTCATTTTAGGAATTGTGGTTCTTTCTGTTCTTCCTGTTGTGTATGAAATCTTTAAAGCTAAAATGGCAAAAAAGAAAGTGGCTGAATAAGACATTAAATTTTCATCGAAACTTCCTAACATGAATAATTCTGCACGTTTAACCGAACAAGATATTTCCTTTTTAAATCGCTGTTTGGAATTGGCGGAAGCTCGAAATCGAGTGAATGAAAAAAATCTACTCGCTCACCCGGAATATGAATTGTCAAATTGGGCGTTGGACAATCTAACCTTGGGCCAACGAAAAAACTCCACTTTATACACCAGCGGCGAACATTGCGCTATGTGTGCAGGAGCGCACGCGTGGTCCGAAATTGGAACCGTCGTTTACATCAGTTCGGGAAAACAATTGGGCGAATGGCTTCAAGGATTAAACATTCCCGAAACCCCTATTCACTTTTTGCCCATTCAGCAAATTGCAAAAAACATCATAGTCAAAGGACCGGCTGATGGAGAGTTATTGGAACGAATAAGACAACTTCATTTTAGGTATTATACGAAGTAAATGGAAGCCGTCTCAATACTGAGGCGGTTTTTTTGTGATTATTTTTGAAGAAGCATTGTGTGAATCGGGATATTTTTGTATTTTTAAGTACTGATAATCAATTACATGAATGTTAAATTTAAAGATTACAACCAGCAACAAAATTGGTTATTCCCACCATCAATCGAGGAATTGATTCCAGAAAACCATCCAGTTTGGATCGTTAATGGGATTATTGAACAATTGGATTTGCGATTGCTCATTGAAGAGTATAGCAAAGATGGCAAACCCAGTTTTCATCCCAAGATGATGCTTAAGGTGATGGTTTACGCTTATATGGATAATACGTATTCCAGCAGGAAGATCGAAAAAGCGATGCGTGAGAATATTAATTTTATGTGGTTGTCCGCTCAACTGGTTGCAGACCATAACACCATTGCACGTTTTCGTAGCAAGAAACTCAAGACTATTTTCAAAGATATTTTTAAACAGGTCGTTCTTTTATTAGCAGAGGAAGGACTCGTTAGCTTGAAAGAAGTTTTTACCGATGGAACCAAGATAGAGTCTATTGCCGGGAGATATACCTTCGTTTGGGGTAATGCCATCAAAACCAGAAAAGAAAAGATGGCTCAGCAACTTGAGCAAATGTGGAACTATGCCCAAAGCATTGCTGAGGAAGAAGACAGCGATCCTACACCACCGGAGTTTAAAACCATCGATAAAGATATAATAGAGAAGACCGCCAAGAAAATAGAAGAGATCATCAGCAAAAACCCGAAGGCTTCTACTAAAGCAAAGGCAAAATTAAGATACATTCAAAAGAATTTTTCTCAGAACCTGGATAAATACGAGGAGCAGGAAAAACTTTTGGCCGGACGTGGCAGTTACAGTAAGACCGATCCCGATGCCACCTTTATGCGCATGAAAGATGATCATATGCAGAATGGACAACTTAAACCCGCCTACAACGTACAGGTAAGTTCCGAGTCCCAGTTCGTTATTCATTATACTTTACACCAAACCACTAATGATTTAAATACGCTTAAGCCACACCTCAATACTTTTGAAGAACTTTATCAGTTTTTGCCCGAAGAACTTACTGCTGATGCTGGTTATGGCAGTGAAGAAAATTATGATTTTCTGGAAGAGAAAAATATAAAAACCTTCGTAAAATATAACACCTTCGATAAGGAACAGGGTATTTTAAAATCGAAAAGAAAGAAAATCAACGAAGACTTTCACCGTGATAAACTTTATTATAATGAAGAGAAAGATCAGTACATCTGTCCGATGGGACAACCGATGAACAAAATATCTTCTAAAAACCGAAAAACCAAAAGCGGTTATGCTCAGACAAGTTCACTATACCAGGCTCAAAACTGCAATGGTTGTCCGCTGCGAGGGACTTGCCACAAAGCGCAGGGAAACAGAATAATAGAACGCAACCAAAATTTAGAACGGCATAAGGACAAAGTCCGGGAAAACCTTTTGAGTAAAATCGGTGAAATAAAACGCAAACAACGCACGGCGGATGTGGAACCTGTCTTCGCACATATTAAATCCAACCGGAACTTCAAGCGATTTACGCACAAAGGAATACAAAAAGCCGAATTAGAGTTCGGATTACACGCTTTAGCACACAATCTAAGAAAAAAGAGTGCTTAAGTAAGAGCACCTTTTTATCCTAATGTGCAAAAATCACAAATAATCAAAATTTAACGCTTTACAAAAGAAAATAAAAAAAACCGCCTCAAATTTTATTTCGAGACAGCTTCTATATAATTAGATTTTGATTACTCAATCAAATCAAACCCGGTATAACTTCTTAATTTTTCAGGAATACGCACGCTTCCATCTTCTTGTTGGTGATTTTCCAAAAGCGAAGCCAAAATGCGAGGAAGTGCCAAGGCGCTTCCATTCAAAGTATGACACAATTCATTTTTACCGTCGGATTTAAATCGCAACTTCAAACGATTGGCTTGGAAAGTTTCAAAGTTCGAAACCGAACTTACTTCCAACCATTTCTCTTGAGCGGCCGAAAACACTTCGAAATCGTAGGTTAATGCAGATGCAAATCCGGTATCACCACCACATAATCTCAAAATGCGGTACGGCAATTCCAAATCTTCCAAAAGTCCTTTTACATGCGCTACCATTCCTTCCAAAGCTGCGTAGGAGTTTTCTGGTTTTTCAATACGTACAATTTCCACTTTCTCAAATTGATGCAAACGATTCAAGCCGCGAACATCTTTTCCATAACTTCCGGCTTCCCGTCGAAAACAAGGAGAATATGCCGTCATTTTAATCGGAAGACTTGAACCTTCTACCAATTCATTTCGGTAAATATTGGTCACAGGAACTTCCGAAGTTGGAATTAAGTATAAATTATCTTCGTTGATGTAATACATCTGTCCTTCTTTATCGGGCAGTTGTCCGGTTCCAATTCCAGAAGCTTCATTCACAACCAAAGGTGGATTTATTTCGGTATAACCTGCTGCGGTATTTCTATCTAAAAAGAATTGAATCAAAGCACGTTGCAACCGTGCTCCTTTTCCAATATACACTGGAAATCCTGCGCCTGTGATTTTTACACCCAATTCAAAATCAATCAAATTCTTTGCTTTTGCTAAATCCCAATGGGGAATTGCATTGGGTTTGGGACTAGCGTCACCGTGTTCGAAAATCGTTTCATTGTCCTCCGCTCCTACTCCTTGAATTACACTGCTATGTGGAATGTTCGGAAGTTGATACAACATCGATTGCAAGCTTTCTTCATATTTCGCCAACAAATCTTGCAATTCTTTGATTTGTGATTTTTGGTCCGCCGTTTTTAATTTTAAATCATTCGCTTCTTCGGTTTTTCCTTGCTGAAATAATTGACCGATTTCCTTCGACATTTTATTCGATTCTGCTAAAAGCGTATCCAACTCAAATTGAGTTTTTCTACGTAATTCATCGACGTTTAACACTTCATCAACCAATCCCAAATCCTTGAAATTTCTTTTTTTAAGTCCTTCCAAGACTCTTTCTTTGTTTTCTTGAATAGCAGTTACGACTAACATAATTTAGATTTTGAGCAAATATATTAATTATGTACTAAGTACAGCGTACAAAGTACAACGTATTATGTAAAGACACAATTTATCGCTTACCATTTACTACCCCAAGCTTACGGTCTATTGCATTTTAATTTATAACTTTGAATTCAAATACAAACTATATTATGAGCAAAGCATCTTCTGAATTGATTTTGAATGACGATGGAAGTATCTATCACTGCAATATTCGTCCGGAACATTTATCGGAATGGATCATCACAGTGGGCGATCCTGACCGAGTAAAAGAAGTTTCAAAATACTTTGATGAAATTGAATTCAAAACCCAAAAAAGAGAAATCGTTACCCATACGGGAACGTACAACGGAAAGCGATTTACGGTGATTTCTACGGGAATGGGAACGGACAACATCGACATCGTATTGAGCGAATTGGATGCGGTAGCGAATATAAATTTACAAACCGGTGAAATCAATTCCGAATTAAAAAAACTGAACATCGTTCGTTTGGGAACTTCGGGAGCTTTGCATACAGACATTCCGGTGGATAGTTTTGTATTGAGTTCACACGGATTGGGTTTTGATGGATTGATGCATTATTACGAAGGCTCAGACGCTATTTTTGAAAAAGAAATAGGAAATGCATTTTTAGACTATGCGAATTGGGATTCCAAAAAGGCAGAACCTTATTTAGTCGAAGGCTCTCAATTTCTGATGGATCAATTACGTTCGGAAGAAACGATTTCAGGAATTACGGCAACCGCTTTGGGTTTTTATGGGCCACAAGGACGAGAATTGCGATTGGCACCTTCGCCCAAAGACATCAATGCCATTTTAGCCGGATTTTCACACAATGGCATTCGAATTACGAATTTTGAAATGGAAACTTCGGGAATTTATGGATTATCCAAAATGCTGGGGCATGAAGCTTTATCGATGAATTGTATTGTTGCCAATCGTGCGTTGGGTGAATTCAGCAAAGATTCCCATGCGACCATTGACAAAATGATCCAATATGCGCTGGAGAAATTAAGTCGTTAGAATTCTTCAATAACTTCCAATTCGGTACGAAAGGCAAGCATTTTATCTGCAAACTTCTCCACTGATTTTCCCTGTAATTCTTTGGCGAAATTCTGTTGGTAATCCTCCAAATCGGCTGCGGAATTGCAAGTATATTGCGCGGAATAATTTTGAACCCCTTCTTCTTTGTGCGAAAGTAATTTCGAAAAACGACAGGATGAGAATTTCCCTGTATTCATCACCTCTGGAATGTGCGAGGTACGCATCCATTCCACCCATTCTTCTTCAATGCCTGCTTCCACACAGATCGTAACACTGTAAATAATCATCTTTTTTAATTTGAAAAGCGAAGATAAGTGATTTTAAGAAAGTGAGTCGAAACATTTAAAAATTAAAGTGAATTTGCTACATTAGCCAATCATAACAAATTAAAATTAGAATGGAAGAAACTCAGAAGTTTATTTCTGAAAATAAACAACGATTTTTAGACGAATTAATTGAACTATTAAAAATCCCATCCGTTAGTGCTGATCCTGCATTCAATCAAGATGTTTTAAATACAGCCGATTTGGTTGCTGACTATTTAAAAGCAGCGGGCGCTGACAATGTGGAAGTGTGCGAAACCAGTGGATACCCCGTAGTTTATGGTGAAAAAATCATTGACCCATCGCTACCGACGGTTTTGGTGTATGGTCATTACGATGTACAGCCGGCGGATCCTTTGGAACTTTGGGAGTCGGGTCCTTTTGAGCCTGTAATCAAAAAGACAGAAATTCATCCGGAAGGAGCGATTTTTGCACGCGGTTCGGCCGACGACAAAGGTCAATTCTTTATGCACGTAAAAGCGTTTGAAGCGATGAATAGAAAGAACGAACTTCCGTGTAACATCAAATTCATGATTGAAGGCGAAGAAGAAGTAGGTTCGATTAGCTTGGGCGAATTTGTGCGAAATAATAAAGAAAAATTAAAAAACGATATCATCTTAATTTCAGATACCGACATTATTTCAAAAGAACAACCTTCTATTTCCGTAGGATTGAGAGGTTTGAGTTATGTTGAAGTCGAAGTAAAAGGAGCTGATTTGGACATGCATTCCGGCGTTTACGGAGGTGCCGTTCCGAATCCGATCAACGTATTGTGTGACATGATTGCAAAATTGCATGACGAAGATGGACACATTACCATTCCTGGATTTTACGATGGCATTTTAGAGTTAACCAAAGAGGAAAGAGAAGAAATGGGACGAATTCCATTTGACATCGAAGCCTACAAAAAATCGATTGGAATTAAAGATGTCCAAGGAGAAAAAGGATATACTACGCTGGAGCGAGCCTCCATCCGTCCGACTTTGGATGTAAATGGAATGTGGGGTGGATATACCGGAAAAGGAGCAAAAACAGTAATTGCATCGCATGCGTATGCAAAAATTTCCATGCGATTGGTTCCTGGACAAGATCCTGAAAAAATCACCCAATTGTTTGCAGACTACTTCCCTACGTTGGCGCCTTCATCCGTTGAAGTAAAAGTTACGCCCCATCATGGTGGGGATGCGTATGTCCTTCCAACATCGGACAAAGGTTTTCAAGCAGCTAAAAAAGCGATGACCCACACCTTCGGAAAAGATGCATTGGCAACGCGTGGTGGTGGAAGTATTCCCATCGTTGCTTTGTTTGAGAGAGAATTGGAATCGAAATCTGTATTGATGGGATTTGGATTAAATTCGGATGTAATTCACTCACCGAATGAGAATTATGGTTTATTCAATTTCTACAAGGGAATTGAAACCATTCCCTATTTTTATAAATATTTTGTAGAAGGATAATTTAGATAGAAAAATATAATTGCTAAAAAAGCCATTCTTGATTGAATGGCTTTTTTTATTGTTTTCTCAATGTTAATTCTTTGTTAATTTCATGTAAAATTTATCTAATCGAAAAGTTAAAGCATTAAATTTGTTTAAAATAATCTAAAACTAAAATTTTATGAGAAAACTTTATCTTATGTTAACGGTGGTAATGAGTTCATCACTCATGTTAGCACAGAATTCTTTTACCAACAGTTCTGTACCGCAGAGTCAGGTAACGATTGAAGACTTATTAATTAGAAAGGATCTGATTGGCGTAAATTCTGGGAGTGTAAATGCTCATTTTACAAAAAATGAACAAGTGATGCTTCAGGAATATTTCAATGGAGGACCTATTGTAAACTTTGCTCCCCAAACCATTACGCAAAGCACTTCTCAGGTAATTACGCGAGGAATTGCATGTGCGTCACATCCTAATTATTCGAGAGACAATAATATGTTTCGTGTATTTAATTTACCGGGAGACTTTGGTATTACCAATGGATTTGAAGTAAATACAGTTGAATTTGCAATTGAAGCCACAAACATTCCTGTAGGTTATGATATTACGGCAAACATTTATTCAACTACGGTAGGAACTTTCCCAGGTGGAACATTGACCTTGCAAGGCACTGCTTATTATACAGCTACAGATGCAGATTCGTTTACTATTGTTAGCCTACCACTTTCTGCAACGATTCCTGCAGGAGAAGCCATGGTAATGGAATTGGTTATTTGGGATGGAGAAGCGGATGGTAATTATTTAGCTTTCGGTACCAATGAAGAAGCTCAAACAGGACCAAGTTATATTCAAGCTGCAGAATGTGGTGCGAATGTACCCACTGCATTGACAGCTTTGGGCTTAAATGACGCGTATATTTGGAATGTAATCGGTGACGATGAGCCAGGTGGAGGTCCATCGGATTCTCTTGTTTTTGGAATCGTAAATGATTCAGGAACTTTGGTTAGTTTTGATAAAGCAGATCCATCGGTTTTAACTACAATAGGAACTTCTCCAGTGAGTGATTTCGAAAATGCAGGTGCGATTGATCCAGCGAACCCGAATACAGCGTACGTATTGGATAACAGCAATTTCTTCTTTAAAGTAGACTTAACAACTGGTTCGTATACCAACTTAGGTTCCATTAATCCAGGTTCTGGTCATAATTGGTTAGGAGCTGAATTCCATACAGATGGAACATTGTACGCTGTATCTGGTGATTTAGCAGGCCCTTCAAAATTACACATCATCGATATTGCCGGTGTAACCAATACGGAAGTTGGTTCTATGCCGAATACAGGTGTAATTTCGTTAATGATTGACGCAGCTGGAAATGGGTATGCGCATGATGTTGTTGACGATGCTTTCTATAAAATTGATTTGGCTACAGGAGGTTCAACCTATATTGGAAGTTTAGGTTTCTCTGCAAACTTTGGACAAGGAGGAACGTTTATTCCAGGTGATGATGGTTATGTTTATTTATCCGCATTCAATGAAGATACTTTCCAATCGGAATGGAGAAGATTAGATGTGACTACAGGAGCATCCACTTTAGTAGGTCCATTCACAAGTGGGGCTGACTTTAATCAAATGGCATGGAGTACAGTTGCAAAAGATATGCTTAAAACCATTGAAAATCCATTGGTAGATTTCAGTTTCTATCCGAATCCAGTCAAAGATGTAATTTCATTGAAATCAGGTAGCAACATTGAATCAGTTGTTTTCTATAACACATTAGGTCAGAAATCGCTTTCTTCGAAAGTGAATTCAGTTTCAAAAGAAATCAACGTTTCAAATTTAGCACCTGGTTTATACATCATGAAAGTGAATGTAAATGGAAAAACAGGTACGTATAAAGTAATCAAAAAGTAACTACAAACTTTTATTAAATAAGAAAACCACCTCAAAACGAGGTGGTTTTTTTTTTCTAAACTTTCGAAAAAAATGCAAGTCTATAAGCCGGATTCTGTATTCCTCTGCGAACAAAAGAATCTTTGTCATTTATCTCGTCTTTCAGTTACCCAAAAGATCAATCTGCCTACCCCTCGACAACGGGCGAGCAACCCTTAACTGTCGATATACATGGCATTGCACCACATAGAGTTTACCTGGTTTCACTACAGCCGAACTGTACTTGCTTTCTGTTGCACTGGTCCTTTTCCGAATTCCTTCGGAACGACGGGCGTTACCCGCTATGTTGCTCTATGGTGTCCGGACTTTCCTCTCCGATTGCTCGAAGCGACAAAGCGACTTGCATCTACAAAATTAGTGGTTTTTGTCGAATGATCAACGCTGTTTGGATTAAATTACAAATTGAATGAGAAATAAATTTCTGAAGGGATTAAGAAAAAGAGAAATTCTAAAATCACCTTCTTTCCAAATTTCGTTCGTCATTCTCATTTTTTTACTATATTTCAATTCCAAAACCTATTAATTCTGATACCATGAATTCCAAATCCCGTAATTTCTTACTCGTATTCTTACTACTCACTTTCCCACTGTCTTTTGTTTTTTCTCAAAATGCAACTGCCTATCAGTTTTACACGAAAAAAGGAAAGAAAGTGAAATTTGAACGAATGGTTAATCAATTGTTGAAGTATGATGTAGTTTTATTTGGTGAAAACCACGATAATTCTATCAATCATTGGTTGGAATTGCAACTAACCAAAGCGCTGTATTCTAAAAAAGGAAGTGATTTAGTTTTGGGTGCTGAAATGTTTGAACGCGACAATCAATCTCAATTGAATGCTTATTTAGCAGGGAATATTGAAGAAAAAGACTTGAAAGATTCCATACGTTTGTGGAATAATCACACAACCGATTACCATCCATTGATGGATTTTGCGAAAACCCATCATTTAAAATTTATCGCCACCAACATTCCCCGAAAATATGCTTCACAAGTGTACAAGGAAGGTCTAAAGAGTTTGGATTTTTTACCCGAGGATGAAAAGAAGTGGATAATGAATTTACCGGTCGATGTAGATATGGAAACGCCAGGTTATCCCGAAATGTTGGAAATGATGTTTGACCATATGGAAGAAGGTGGAATTAATTTCGTTGCGGCACAAGCGGTAAAAGATGCAACCATGGCAGAATCCATACTTGACTATTGGTCACAAGGAAAATTGTTTTTGCATTACAATGGTAATTACCATAGCAAAGAATACGGTGGAATATATTGGTATTTGAAAAAACAAAATCCCCACTTAAAGATTGCGGTTATCTCCGTTTTTGAGTCGGAAGAGAATTCGGTTTCACTTCCTAAAGAAGCAAAACTTACGGAATTCAATGTGGTGATTCCTTCCGATATGACAAAAACATATTGATACTTCTGAAGGATCAAAATCTAGGGAAAATCCTGTAAATCAATTCATTTTTAAAGATTAACTTAGACCTTCCATTTTAAATCATACCGCCATGAAACCTATCTATCTCATATTTCTATACCTATCTGGTTTTTCATTCGCTCAACAAAAAATTACGGATGCGGATGTGATGAAAAACATTAATAAGGAGGTCGTCTATTGCAACAAAGTGTACGGAAATTATGCATCCAAAAAAGTAGTTTTACTGAATTTAGGGGCAAAATATCCGAATCAAAAAATGACGGTCGCTATTTTCCAAAGTGATTGGAAAAAATTCAGCTACAAACCAGCGGAATTCTTTAAAGACAAAACCATTTGTGTAAGTGGTAAGTTGATTTTGTATAAAGATATGCCGGAAATAATTGTAAATAATCCAAAGCAAATTACAGTACAATAGTTCAAATTAAACGAACGCTTTTTTATTTGTTTAGAAAAGCATGATGAAATAGTAGACCAAAGCCGCAATCAATGCAGAAACGGGAATGGTAAGAATCCAAGCCCATAACATGTTGATGGTCACTCCCCAACGAACGGCAGAAACACGTTTGGTTATTCCAACTCCAATGATGGATCCCGTAATGGTATGCGTTGTAGAAACTGGGATACCAAAGAATTCAGAAATATAAAGTGTAATTGCACCAGCAGTTTCAGCGGCAACACCTTCCAAAGGAGTTACTTTCGTGATTTTTGTACCCATTGTTTTCACAATCTTCCATCCACCACTCATCGTACCAAGAGCTATAACGATAAAACTGGAAAGCGGTACCCACCAATAATCAACGACGAAATGCGCAAATTGATCGGGCGAATTCACCCATTCTGCATCTCCACGTTGAATATGATAAACAATAACGGCAGCACCAATAATACCCATTACTTTCTGTGCGTCATTTCCACCGTGCCCCAAACTAAATAGAGCAGAAGAAACCAACTGCAATCGTTTGAACCATTTCTCAGCTTTCCGATGGCTTGATCGCTTAAATAGGTGCATTATGATGACCGTTATGAAATAGGCGACAATCATCCCAACTAGTGGAGCCATAAAAATAAAGATAAAAATCGGTACAACTTTCACATAATTGATTACCGCTTCACCATCCATTTCGGTTAATCCACCTGCACTGGCAACGGCCGCACCGATGAATCCACCAATTAAGGTATGGGAAGAAGAGGATGGAATTCCATACCACCATGTGACTAAATTCCACACAATAGCCGCAATAATTCCAGCTAAGATAACTTCGAGCGTAATTGAACTTTCGTTCACAGTTTTGGCAATGGTATTACCAATCTTAAATTCACCAATCCAATATTTGGATACAAAATAGGCAGCAAAGTTAAAAGTAGCAGCCCATAAAACAGCTTGAAACGGAGTTAAAACTCGGGTAGCTACAATGGTGGCAATTGCATTCGCCGCATCATGAAAACCATTTATATAGTCAAAAATAAAGGCTAAAACAATGACTGCAATTAAAAGAAGAAGTTGTGAATCCATGTCCAATTAGTTGGATATTTATGAATGTTTTACTGAAATAGACTCCAAAACATCTGCTACGTATTTGCATCTATCTGAAGCATTTTCAAGCGCAGAAAAAATCTCTTTGTATTTGATAATTTCTTTTACATCTTCGTATTCATCAAAGATTTCATAAATTTCCTTGTCGTAAATATTATCGACTTTATTTTCCAATTTATTGATTCGTTCACAACACTTTAAAACGGTAGGCAAATCTTTAAATCCTTCCAATGCAACGATTGCTTTTTGAATGTTTTCACATGCTTCTAAATTCGCAGCCGTAATTCTTCGGATCGGTTTTTTCACTTTATCCACTTGATAAAGTCGCATTCGTTTCCCACTCGCATCAATGTAGTCTGACACTTCACTCATTGTATTGGTAAGTGCGTAGATGTCTTCCCGGTCAAAGGGTGTCAAAAAATTCTTACTTAGTTCCAAATTAATTTTATGTGCTAATTTCTCACATCGTTCATCTAACTTTTCTAACTTCTCAAAAAAGACATCTCTTTCACCCGACTTAACGTTAACCGCTTCATGCAGGGTGCTGGCCATTCCGACCAATAATTTAGAGAATTCGTGAAAAAGAGGAAAGAACTTCTTGTCTTTTGGAACTAAAAATTGTAAAAATCTATTGATAGACATAACTTAATTTATATTTCAGGGCAAAGATAATCAACCTATTTATTAAATTAGGTTTAATCTTCGAAAAATCACACAACTGTTTTTTATCACGTTTTTCCCACTGATTGACTGCAATACAAAAATGCCTGACTCCATTCGATAATCAGGCATTTTAATATAAAAAGGATTACGAATTAATAATCCCAATTGTTATTTGTTTCTCCACCGAATTCCCACGTAAGAGCAAAACGAAGGGTATTTTCCAATGCATTGTTTGTTTTTGACGTTGGAATCAAATACGAGAAATCCAATCCAAAAGCGTTGTATTTCAATCCAGCTCCTAAGGTTAAGTGCTGACGGTCTCCTTTCATTTCACTTTCATGGAAATATCCACTACGTACAAATAAAACATCGTTGTATGAATATTCCAAAGAAGCTCCCCATGTAAATTCTTTCATTTCTTCTGCAAAACCACCGGGTGCGTCACCAAATGAACTGAACATTCCTTCCACAACTCCTTTGTTAGGAATATATCGAGATCCTGCAACTTCATTACCATCGGCATCTAGTTCATATTGCGGAGTAGGAACCAACAGCTTATTGGCTTCCATTGTAAAAGCAACGGTATTGTATTCATCCAAAATAAAGTCATACCCTGCTCCTACTCGTAAGTTGGTTGGTAAATACGCGGCATTATCTTCGGAATTTGAATAATCTAATTTCGGACCAATGTTACTGATGTTAAAACCAGCTCTTGCACGGCCTTCAAAATTATTCCAACTTTGTCTTGGGCTTTGGTAGAAACCAGAAACATCTACTGCAAAGGTATTTGCGGGCTGAACGGTTCCATCATCGATGTTATTAAATAAATCCGAACGAATGAAACGACCGGTTACAGCCATACTATATGTATCGGTTAATCTCAACCCATACGCTACATCAAACGCAAATTCATTGGGTTTTGCGATTCCTGTATTTACAATTTGAGTTCCTACCAATTCGGTCAAATCAATTTCACCAATATTAAAGTAATACAAACTTGCGGATAAAGTACTTCTTTCATCCTGTCCTAAAAAGGTATAAAATGAAGCATTTAATAAGAATACATCATCGGTAATACTACTCATGTACGGCGTATAAGAAACCGCTACACCTGAATAACTTTTACTGAAGTTGTATTTTGCCGGGTTCCAATATTGCGAAAAGGCATCTGCAGAAGTTGCAGCTCCCATATCACCCAAAGCACCTGAACGGGCATCGGGGGAAACTCTTAGAAACGGTGCTCCGGTAAGCACTGGGTTTGGTTGTTGCTGTGCCGTAGAGAGTACAGAAAACAATAACATACATCCGATTGAAATTCTCTTTCTTATCATCTTTTATTAATTATTTTAAAATCACTAATTTTTCAACAGCCGTTGCAGAGCCTTTGCACTCTTCAGGATTTACCCCTTTTGCTGTGAGGCGGTAAATATACACACCTTTTCCTATTTTATCACCAAAATCATCCAATCCATCCCATGGAATTGCGAATCGTCCCGTACGGTAACCTTCCCTCCAAGGCTCTGCTGATACGGGTTGACGCACGGTCTTCACCAATTTCCCAGAGATTGTAAAAATTTGTACCATCACATCCAATTCTGAATCGCAATTGTGTTCAAAGTGGAAATACGTTTGGTTGGTAAATGGATTCGGCCAGTTCAATAATTTGTCAATATAGATATATTCCGAGCCTTCTTCCATTACTACGAAATCTAACGTCTCGCTAGATGAATTATTGTTTATATCCCACGCTTTAACAACTATTTGATGCGGCCCTAAATCTAAGTTACTTAGTCGATACATCACCTGTCCTTTCTGATAGTCAAGAAATTGCGGATTTGTACATGGATTGTTATCTCCTCCTTCGTAATATTCATTTAATACATAAGTTCCTTCTACATCTTGATCCAAAACTCCGGTAATATCATGACCAATGGCAATTCCACTGGTGTTAATTCCTGTATCATCCACTAAACATGCGAGTAAGTATGGGTTTCTATCGGTAATTCCTCCATCTACAAAATTCAGATTATTCATATACAATCCAATTACTGGGCCTTCGTTGTCATCCAATCCATCGGGATTTTGATCGCCTATTTTAATGTCTTTGGATGTCACTCCGTCGATTACATTGTTGTGTGCATACACCGTGAACTTCCCATAATCTACTTCGTAATTAATGTCTTTGGGAACATAGAATTGAAATTTAAATTTCCCATATTCTACATTGGTTCCTCCTTTAAAAACCGAGTTTATTTGTTCCTGGAATTCCATTACTCCTAAATCTCCTCGATTATTTAAGGTATGTTTGGTAACGGGCTTATCAAAAAAGTTGGCGGTAGCTTTTCCGTTGAATGAATTATCGCGCAAAGTTCCGCCTTCATCCAAAACTTCACCTTCAATTTCTACAAAATCCATGGCTCTCAAAACACCGTCAAAGGAATCGGCATCTTCCCCATTGATTTTTGTAATCCGGATTTCTCTTGGCGGACGTGTAACACTCAGCATCGGGTCGCCCAATAAATTCACGTTGATGTGATTAACCTGTCCCGGATAGCTCACTTTTGCATTTGTCAACGCTTCACCTAAAGTTTGAAATTTATCTCCTTGAAGTTGAAGCACTTGCTCTACAATTTTCTGATTAAAAGCTTCACCGTAACTAACATAAACAGGACGACTTGTTGTAATCATCGCTGAAGCTCCACCTAGCGGTGCTTTGTACATATAAACTCCTGCGGAAGGCAAGTATGGCAAATCCCACACGGTAAATTCACACGTAATCGTCATCACAACAGGTAAACGTGAATACAAGCCCGAGAAATTACTGAAGTTACTAATTTCTTCGTACGTAATAACCCGTGTTTGCGCCCAACTTCGTGCGCCTCCATGACCAAAATAAACGATCAAGGAAGTTCCTAAATTAAAGGAATTCGAGATTAATTGATTTACAGAGGGATATCTAGGCCCTGCGGATGTACTTTGACGAACAAAAGCGTCTAAATATCCCTTACGTAAAGTTGCGTAATCTATATTATTTTCTATAAATGTTGAAGATGTATTTTCAATGGTTTGATGAAATGGACCGTTTCCTTTATCATCATCTACGACCAATAAAAATTTTGTTTTCCAGTCACCAAAAGAAGTTCCTTGTCCAGGAAGTTTCTCATAATACGCCAAGGTTTTATCGACCATAACTTTTGCTTCAGCCAGAGTATGAGCAGACATTCGTCCGACTGCAATATCCATTTGAGCTGCACCCACTAAACTATATTCGGTAGGTTTACTTTTATCATTATCCTTTAAAATAATATCGGTATCATCTAACATGGTGAAATAATCATCGGTCACAAAGGAGTTTTCCAAGTCCACTGAACTAAAACTGATATAGGTAGGGACGAAATTTGTGTTTCCGGTAGTTCGATCTTTGTAATCAAACGAAGCACCACCGAATAACAAAGCATACTTTAGCGGACTTCCAGAATCTCTCAAATGTTTGAAGAAATCACGAATTCCTGAAATATCTTGTGCGCCGGATGAAAACTCATTGTAAACTTGATCGGTTGTAACTACCACTACTTTTACACCGTCGTTTTGAATTCTAAAATTCGCCAATCGCGCTGCTTCTCCTAAAAAATTCGGATGTGCGACAATGGCATAATCAATATTGGTCAACCCTCTTAGATTCTGGTTGGCAACTGTTCCAACATATTCTATTTCTGTAAAAGCCGCTGACTCATTAAATGCAACAAATTCATTTTTAAAATCCGGACTGTTTGATTGGTATTTATACACTCCATTGGAAGGATTCACGTTTCGTGCAGTGGTTATATCTGAAATATTCCACACTTTTTGAGGACCTGATAACGCAAATCCGTAAATATTCCCATCGTTCAAATCCTGAAGCCTTCGGAAATTCATTTGGGTTCCGTTGAAATTCAATCCCGCCGAATAAACAACTTCTAAATAATCAAGAAAAACAAACGAGCTTGGATTTAAGTTATCTGCAACATTGATTGTGAAAGTAAAACTATTTCCACTGGCTGCAATCGATTCATTGCGTTGACTTGCAATGAAATTACCAGTACTAAAATTCCCACCCAACAAACTTGTCCCATTGAGTGATGCAGTATAACTTACACCTGCAGCGTTTTTCCCTACCAATCGGTATTTCGCTCGGAAATCACCCGCCACTGGACCATTTCCATTCAAGGTGACACTTAAGCTAGGACTTACATTGAAGTTCTCTCCTACCCATTGTCGTCCCACTAGATTCATATTGATGGAATCTTTTTCATGGAATTGATATTCATCGTATTGCTGAAAAGTCTGAACGGGATTTCCTTCAATCGTCATATCTTGCACTCGTTTTCCCTGCGATCCGCCATAGGTAATAAAATAATAGGCATAATCCGAAAACTGGTTAAAACGATGCGTCAAATTCTCAAGCGTTGAAGTTTCCAGCCGATTCCAATCGTGTGGACCTTGTGAATAAAAGAGAATAAAATCACCGCTATCAAAACTACCGTCCTCTTCACCTACAAATTGAATGGCATTCTCTTGCAAAGCTCCATACCGGAAATCTCCGGGGTTTTCATTCAACATCTTTCCACCGTTTCCATAAATTTTAATGGTTCGCGGATCCACATTGGTTGGAATATTATTTTGTTGAAAGAAAGCCTTGTCCAGTCGAAAAATCCCGGATTTTTTAACGCGTATTTTATACCAATTCCCACTTTTCAAAACACTTTGTGTGGCAGGATCATAAGTCCCTTCCGTTTGAAAATCGGTGGGCATTCCTTGTTGCTGTACAATTTGAAACGAAGTCACTTTTTTAATTTGCCCGTTTTCATTCACAAAAGGCTTCATTCCCACCGATACAAAGAATTTATTTCCACCTTGGTCGACCTTTGCGGAATATTCAAGTTGGGTCGGAATTTGACTCACATCCAAATTTCCTTTTTCAGAAGATGAGAGGTTAGAATATTGTATATTTACCAACTGAATGTTTGCCATACTTTTCGTTTCCTGATGATAGGAGAAGTAAATCATCTCATTTGAAGCGCTGTAACCGTCATTTGTGAAAAACGGAAGTTTAACGGAAGGGTTCATTCCATCTGAAAAGTCTTTGGTTCCCTCCCAATTAATGGTAATTGTTTGAGCATTTAAAATACAGAAAGACAGGACAAGAAAGAAAAACGATATTTTTTTCATTATAATTGAACGATTATTTGACAAAATTATTCTATTTTACAATAATAAAAGAATAATATCGTTAAAGATTGGCAAGGTTAACTTTGAGAATTCAATAGAATTTATTTTCTTTGCAAATCATTTTTCGAAAAATTAAAAAAACATATTACTAATTAACAATATGAAGAAGGGTAGAATATTAACAATTCTTTTGGTAGCATTTTCATTAACGCTATTAAGTTGTACAGGTCAACGAGGCGGTAGAAAAAAAGGAGGTGGAACCAAAAAGTTCACAAGCACCACCGGCTGGAAACCAAATGACCAAAAGGGATGGTTCTTTAACGGTAAGAAAAAACCGAAAGTAAAAGCATGGCCAGGAATGGTATTCATCGAAGGCGGTTCTTTTACAATGGGGTTAGTAAAGGATGACGTCATGCACGATTGGAACAATACACCCACACGTATGCAAGTTCGTTCATTCTTTCTTGGTGAAACGGAGGTGACCAATTACCAGTACCGTGAGTATTTAACATGGTTACGCGTTGTTTTTCCTCCAGAAGAAGAACAATACAAACATATTTACGAAGGTTCACTTCCAGATCCTGAAGTTTTCAATAACAAACTTTCAAGAAATGACTTTGACAATGAAACCTATTTATTCTCTGCTGAATTCAGTTATTATCCTGTTGTAGGAATAAGCTGGTTACAAGCTAGCAACTATTGTGAATGGTTGACAGATCGTGCCAATGAAAAAGCCTTAATAGATAAAGGAATCTTGAGTAAAGATTATTATTCAAATGAAGAATACAACTACGGTACAAAATATTTTGACGCAGAATCTTATAAAAATAGCGATAGCAACGTAAAAGAGGCTATTGACACCACAAGGTTGGCGAAACAAAACATGATTAAGACCACCAATCAACGAATTCAAAAAGCAAACCGTTCAACAACTGCTTTAGAAGTAGCACCTTTCCGTTTGCCAACAGAAGCTGAGTGGGAATATGCTGCACTTGCTTTACCTGCTGACAGAGAGTATAATGAGTACAAAGGTAAACCTGTAATGCAAAATGAGTTAAGAGGTAAAAAAGGTCGTGACCGTGGTCAGTACATGGCGAACTTTAAAGTAGGGCGTGGTGATTATTCCGGTATTGGAGGATATGGGAACGACGGTTCTGCCATTACAAGTGACGTTAAAAAATACCAATCCAATGAGTTTGGTGTATATGGAATGTATGGTAACGTAGCAGAGTGGACAGCCGATGTTTATCGCCCCATTATCGATGATGAAGCAAATGACTTCAACTATTTCAGAGGAAATGTTTACGAAAGTACGATTGACAATGGTGCTGGAGGATTTGAGAAATTCGAAGATGATATTCAATTTGACACAATCAACAGTGGTAGTTTGGTTTATAAATCCTTACCTGGAAAATACAAAAAACAAGTAGATCAAGACAACATCAACTTCCGTGATGGAGACAGAATGTCCAGCTTGAACCCAAGATTTGAAGAAGATATGACTGAAGTACCTGTTGATTCTTTAGGAAATCCAATCCCAGGCTTCGGAGGAGGCGCATCTGCAAGTACAACCGGTGAAATGTATAATGCTCCTACGCGTAAATTCTATGTAGATGAAAGAGGAAGAATCATTCTTGAAAAAGAAGATGAAACGAGAACCTCTCCAATCTCAGACGAAGTACGTGTAGTAAAAGGAGGTTCATGGAAAGACCCAATCTATTGGTTGGACCCAGGACAAAGAAGATTCCTACACCAAGCAGAAGCTAACAGCTGGATTGGATTTAGAGTAGCCCAAGATTATCAAGGTTCATTTGAATCTAAACGATCTAAGTCAGGTACAAAATAATTCAACATCTATTATAAAAAATAATCCCAATCTGAAATCTCAGGTTGGGATTTTTATTATATTTACAATATGAATACGGAGTCACTATATTCACTTTTTCTAAAGTGTAAAAACCTATCCACAGATACTCGAAACATTTCACCTCACTCTTTATTTTTTGGAATAAAAGGCGAAAAATTCAATGGAAATGAATTTGCGAAAAAAGCAATTGACGCTGGCGCTCGATACGCCATTGTGGATGAAAAAGAATTTGAAGACGAAGAAAACAATATTTTTTTGGTAAAAGATTCCTTGGAAGCTTTGCAGGAATTAGCAAAACACCATCGACGCGAATTGAAAACACCCATTATTGCCTTAACCGGAAGTAATGGAAAAACGACAACCAAAGAATTAATCACCCGAGTATTAAGTCAAAAATACAAAGTGATTTCAACAGTTGGAAATTTAAACAACCACATCGGTGTTCCGTTGACCATATTATCCATCAACCATACCCACGAGGTGGCCGTGGTAGAAATGGGTGCTAACCATCAAAAAGAAATTGAATTCCTTTGCAGTTTAGCCGAACCTGATTTCGGATACATTACCAATTTCGGTAAAGCGCATTTGGAAGGATTTGGTGGAATGGAAGGCGTGATTAAAGGAAAATCCGAACTGTATCATTACTTAAGAAAAAATGAAAAAAAGGCGTTTGTAAATTGGGACGATGGCAAACAAATAGAACTTACAGAAGACATGGATATTTTGAGTTTTGGCACCGATCCAAACGCTGATTTCCGTTTTCAATACGGTGAAAATTTCGATGGAAAATGTCCTGAATTAATTTACAATTCCAAATCGATTCAAAGTCAGTTAATTGGTCAATATAACATTTCGAATGTTGCCGCAGCCGTTGCCATCGGCCTTTATTTCAAAGTTCCGATTGAAAAAATCAAAAAAGCCGTTAAGGCCTATGATTCCGGTGACAATCGCTCTCAAATTTTAATTACTAAAAAGCATCAAGTTATTTTGGATGCGTACAATGCCAATCCGAGTAGTATGGAAGAAGCCTTAAAAAATTTCTCATTGATAGAGGGTGAAAAAGCCGTAGTATTGGGCGATATGTTTGAATTGGGTAAATCTTCGGCTTTTGAACATTTAAAAATCGGAGAATTGGCATACGAAATGGGATTTGATTCCGTTTATTTAATTGGAAGTCATTTCAGTCAAATTGAATTACCTAGAAATCCGCATATACATCTTTTTAAAAACCGTGAAGAAGCGGAGAATTATTTGAAAAGAAATCCGATTCGAGAAAACCGATTGCTGATAAAAGGTTCAAGAGGAATGGCTTTGGAAAAATTAATGGATATTTTTTAGTTTATTAGTATTAGCTTATTTTTAGCAAAACAAACACAATAACATGACAAAGGCAGTATTAAAAGCAGGTTTTTTCCTTCTATTCTTAACTTTAACTTTTTCATTTATAAAACCCGATTACCTCGAATGGGACACAAAGCGTAAATTAACTTTCGCTGATTTCAAAGGTTCAATTCCCAAAGGAATCAGTAGCGGTTCAGCCGTGAGTTTAACCACAATTATAAGTTACGAAACGCGCCAAGAGCAGGGAAAAGTCCCACAAATGACGATTTTAAATTTGGTAGATCGAAATTCGTCATGGATTAAAGTTAAAAAACAAGGTGTACTTGATTTGCAACAGATTAAATTTGATTATTCCGAATTGTATGTTCGAAAAATCAGAAAGGAAATGCAAGAAATGAATAAAAAGAAAATTACAGACAAACAAAAATACATTGCTGTTATTTCGAAAATAGCAGCTCAGTCCGAAAAGAGACAGCGTGCAAACCAAGTATTACTCGAAGAACAACCTCATCTCATAAAAATCATGCAGGACGACGTAAGAGATTCATTGAATTTATATAAGAGTTTCGCAAAATAAAACGGTACTTTTAGAAAAGGTACAAAATACCACAAAAAAAACCGGCTCATTACTGAACCGGTTTTTTTTTATAACATTAGAGATGAATTAAAAATCATCGTCATCGTCCATATCCGTTTCTAAATCCAAATCATCAAAAGCTGTATCGGGATCATCATCGTCATCCATCATTTCATCTTCATCGAGATTTAGTATTTCTATCGTCTTTTTAGGTGCTTTCAAAGGCATAGAACCGAATCTATAAACCGTCAAAGGATAATTTAAAACTGCTTTTTTATCTTCGATAGCGACAACTTCCACAGAAAAAGTCCACATATCTAAATAATCATAAATGAAAATCATACGAGAACCCACTTCCGAGAAAGCTTCATAAATATAGAAATCACTCATGGTATCGTCGCCACTCGTTTCATCCATATTTTCCAAAGGAATCTCTCTTCCCTGTTCCCAATTTTCATCAGACTCATAGAATGAGGCCAATTCATCACCCTTTAAACTGAATGCGCTCATAATACCTTTATATAGCGTAAACAAGGTTTGTTTATCTCTAATTTCGATGTCTCTGAATACATCTTCTTTTGTGTCGAGGATTACACGAATTTTATAAATCACTGTTCTTTAATTTTGGTGTCAAATATAATTTTTTTCCTAATTCAAACATATATTTTCGGGCAGAATCATACTCATTTTCAATTTCACCATCCAAAATGGCTTCTTTTATTGCGTTCTTTATAATTCCCACTTCTTTGCATGGTGTTAGCCCAAATATATCCATTATTTCTTCTCCAGAAATTGGGGGTTGAAAATTTCGTATTCGATCTCTTTCTTCTACTTCTTTTATTTTCTGTTCAACTAAGATGAAGTTGGATTTAAATCGCTTTTGCTTCTTCTCATTCTTGGTGGTAATGTCTGCTTTGCACAAGGTAATTAAATCATCAAAATCATCGCCTGCATCAAATAACAAACGTCGAAGTGCTGCATCTGTCACATTTTCATCAATCAAAGCAATTGGTCGTGAACTTAACTTCACAATCTTTTGAACATATTTCATAGGATGTCCAAGTGGCATTTTCAATCGCTTAAAAAGCCGGTAAACCATTTTTGAACCCACAAATTCATGGCCATGAAATGTCCAACCTACCGATTTATCGTATCGTTTCGTCGGTGCTTTTCCTATATCGTGCAAAAGCGCCGCCCAACGTAGCCAAACATTTTGGGTATAGGGCGAAATATTATCCACTACTTCCAACGTATGGTAAAAATTGTCTTTGTGCGTTTGTCCTTCTACTTCTTCAATTCCTTTTAGCGCTACCAATTCGGGTAAAATGAATCGCATTAAACCGGCATCATCCAAAAGTTTCAATCCAATCGATGGTTTATCGGTCAGCATTATTTTTTGAAATTCATCCATCACTCTTTCCTTGGAAACAATTTCTAGTCTATGTGCGTTTTTAATGATGGAAGCAAAGGATTTTTCTTCAATTCTGAAATTGAGTTGTGCTGCAAAACGAATTGCTCGCATCATTCGTAAAGGATCATCGGAATAGGTTACATCGGGCTCCAAGGGAGTTTTCAGAATTTTATTTTCCAAATCGTGAACACCTTCAAAAGGATCTAGCAAAGCACCGTAATTTTCTTTATTTAAAGAAATCGCCAAAGCATTTACGGTAAAATCCCGTCTTTTTTGATCCTCTTCGAGCGTGCCATCTTCCACAAAGGGTTTACGACTGTCTTCGGAATAACTTTCTTTTCGTGCGCCTACAAATTCTAATTCCACACCTTCCCAACGAAACATCGCAGTTCCAAAACGTTTAAAAACAGATAATTTGGAAGGATTATTTAATTTGGAATGTACGTTCTCAGCGAGCTCAATTCCACTTCCCACCGTCACAAAATCAATGTCTTTTTTCTGACCTCTTTCCAATAAAAAATCACGGACAAATCCACCTACAACGTAAGCGTCCTGACCTAACTCTTCGGCAGAGTCAGATATCAATTGAAAGATTTTATGTGAAAGTGCTTTTTCCAAAGTCATTTTGCAAAGGTAGAATTTCAAATATTCTTTGAAAGTTAATCCACAAAGAAAATGAAATTTAAACTGATTTCAAATTAATATAAGTTTAGTTTTCCCAAAAATATTGCCGTATTATTCCCGAATCACTTTTACTCTTCCATCTGCGGATAGTTTTATGATGGATGAAGCCGAATATTTTGGAACAAACAGTTCACATTCAGGGAAAATATAATCGACTTCTTCCTTGATTTTTTGAGGAATTTCTTGAAAATTTCGAGGCGAAGATTCACCCGACAGATTGGCGGATGTGGAAACCAAAGGTGCATTTAATTTTGAAATTAACTTTTTACAAAATAAATCATCGGTTAATCGAATCGCTATGGTGTTATCTTCTGCAATCAATTCTTTCGGAAGATTTCGAGGGTTATCGTAAATGAGCGTAACGGGTTTTTCGGATAAATCCATAATATCCCACGCCAAATCAGACACATCAACCAATTGTTGCAAACGCCCCACACTTTCTACCAAAATGACAAACGACTTTGAATCCGATCGATTTTTGATTTGGTAAATTTTCTGAATCAATTCCACATTGGTCGCATCACATCCCAATCCAAAAGTGGTATCGGTTGGATAAAGAAAGGTTTTGGTTTTTAGATCTGAGAGTTCCATTTTTAGTTCTATTGCGATATTAAAGTTACTTTTACGACAATTAAATCCGTTAAAATTCTTTGCAAATTTAATCTATCTTTGTTGTATTAATCGAACATAATGTTAAAAATACTACACGTATCGGGCGCTCGAAGTTGGGGTGGAAATGAACAACAATTGATTGATTTAATTTACGAATTAAATTTAAAAGGGGTCGAAAACATTGTTCTAGGTGTTCAAGACAGTCCTTTACATGAAATATGTTCTGAGAAAAACATCCTCTTTATTCCTACTCTATCCACAAAGTTGAATAAATTTAAGAACTACGCTTTTTTAAAAAATCAAATTAAGGAACACAAACCCGATGTAGTTCACCTTCATACCAGTGATTCTTTGACGACTTTTGTGCTTTCCGATTTATTGTATGGAATACAAACGCCTACCGTATTCTCAAAAAAAGGAATGGGTAGAAGCAGTAGTATTTTAAGCAGGTATAAATACAATTATAGAAAAATAGCAGCTATTATATGCGTTTCTAAAAAAGTGAAGGATGAGTTCTCAGACTTATTGAGTCCCACTCAAAAAGGGAAATTAGAAATAATTTATGATGGAATCTCTTTGTCGCGAATTACAGACTCCAAAGATTCAATTTTCAATAAACTCAATACCCAATCAGCGAACTTCAATATTATTCATATTGGCAATCATGTCGATGCCAAATCATTGCCTACTTTAATAAAAATGCTGGATGTTTTGGTAAATCAATTGGGGGAGAAAGAAGTTAAACTTATTCAGATTGGAGAATTCAAAGAAGAAATTACCAATTATTTAAAAGAGATGATTCGTACTTATCAGTTAGAAAATCACATTCACCTAGCCGGTTTTGTTCCGAATGCTTCTTCCTACATCCATCAATTTGATGTATTTGTAATGAGCTCGCAGCGCGAAGGTTTTCCGCTAACAATTTATGAATCATTTTACAAGAAAACACCGGTAGTTAGCACAAAAGCAGGAGGAATTCCGGAGATTATTACCGATAATGTAAATGGTTATTTAGCGGAGATTGGAGATTTTACAACTTTAGCAGAGAAAGTTTTAGATTTATTGAAAGATGAAAAGAAAAGGAATGCATTCAAAGAAAATGCCTTTCTTACTTTTACTACGAATTTCACTGCGGAGCAATGTGCAGAGCATACACATCAAGTCTATAAAAAAATCAGCAAATGAAAACAGCCTTACTCGTATCGACATACAATTGGCCTGAAGCCCTTGAGTTGGTTTTGAAAAGCATTTCGGACCAAACTCAACTACCTGATGTACTTTTAATTGCAGACGATGGTTCTACCAATGAAACCAAGGAACTTATTCATGAATATTCGTTAAAACTTCCCTTTCCAGTATATCATACATGGCAGGAAGACAAAGGTTTTCGGAAAGCACAAATTTTAAATAAAAGTATTGCGGACACAGATGCCAATTACATTATTCAGATTGATGGAGACTGTCTCCTCCATCCAAAATTTGTGGAGGATCATATTAAAAATGCAAAGGAAGGTTTGTATCTATACGGCTCTCGTGTAAATATTCTTCCTGAATATGTACAGGATGTTTTGGTTAAAAAGCTAACTTCATTCTATCTATTTTCCAAGGAAATAAAAAATAAAACGCGAACACTTCATATTCCCCTATTCTCAAAAATGTATACACCTCATTCAGAAATTTCTTCAAAATTTAGAGGATGCAATGTCTCTTTTTGGCGGGATGATTTTCTAAATGTAAACGGTTATAATGAAGATTTTGAAGGTTGGGGAAGAGAAGATTCGGATTTGGTTATTCGAATGGGAAATGCGGGAATCAAAGCAAAACGACTTCGGTATGCAGGTATTCTTTACCATATTCATCATACCATAAAATCAAAAGACAATTTGAATAAAAATGATGGAATTCAACAAGAAACGCTAAAGAATAAAATAATTCACACAGAAAACGGAGTCAATAAATATCTAAACAAATAAGGAAATTATTCACTTAAAGTCACCTTGAAATCTTCATCCTATTTTCGAACTTAGTTTGTCGGAAAGAACCTTACTTTATTCAAAAGGAATCCTTAATTTTGCCCAAATCTCATACATGATTTTTAAAATTAATCCGGAATTTAAATCACACGAAGAAGAAATCAGTGCTGCTTTTCAAAATTTTGATCAGTCAGGCGAAAATTATATCTTAGGAGAGCGAAATCGAATTAAACTTTTTGATATAGACAATCAAAAGATAAACATCAAAGCATTTAAGATTCCAAACAAATTAAATCAACTGATTTACCGATACTTCCGCCCTTCCAAAGCCAAGCGTTCATTTAATTATGCGCAACATCTATTGCAAAAAGGAATAGGAACTCCAAATCCGGTTGCTTTCTTTGAGGAATTTGGTGGACTTGGTTTAAAAAGAAGTTACTACGCGAGCATTCATCAAGATTACGACCTGACTTACAGAGAATTAGTCGAAGTGAAGGATTATCCAGATCATGAAAATATTTTACGCCAATTCACTCAATTTTGCTATAAAATGCATCAATCAGGTATTGAGTTCAAAGATCATTCACCGGGCAATACCTTGATCAAAAAAGGGAAAGAAGGTCTTTATTCATTTTATTTAGTAGATTTGAATCGAATGAAGTTTCATGACTTCATGGATATTGAACAGCGAATGAAGAATTTGTCGAGACTTACACCTAAGAAAGAAATGGTCCAAGTGATGGCGGACGAATACGCGGAAATCTCAGGAGAAAACCCCGATCGATTGTTTACTTTGTTATGGGATTACACCGAAAAATTTCAAGAAAAATACCATCGAAAACAAAGAGCAAAGAAAAAATTAAAATCTATTATCAAATAAAATTAACAACCTTTTACCATGAGAATTTTTTTTACTTTAGTATTGAGTTTATACTCATTTCTACTTTTGGGTCAATTAACATCCAGCACAAAATGGGGAAAAGTTTCTGAGAAAGAAATTGAATACAAACAAGTACCTTTTGAAAAAGAAGCGGGAGCTGTAATTTTATACGAAGAAGGAACAACGACGATCGTTTCATTTTTTGAAACCCAAATTTACAGACGAATTAAGATTTTAGATGAAAGCGGAATTGAAGCAGCAAACCAAGCCATTCGCTACTACAGCCACAACAAATCCCAAGAAATCATCGCTTTTAGAGCACAGACCATTAATACGAACAATGGAAAAACAGAAATTATTCCTGTCGATAAGAAATCGATTTTTGATCAGAACCTCAACGCCTATTGGAGTGTACGCAAATTTACCTTTCCAGACGTTCAAGTGGGTTCTATCATTGAATTTGACTACGTTATATCCAATAGAAATCTCTATTATGTAGATGCTTGGCGATTTCAACATGAATATCCGACGCTATTTAGTGCCTTTGATATAAACAACCATACACGCTTAGAATACAATTTCGTTGCTATTGGACAAAAAATGTTGGATTATTCGGTGAATAAAAAATCGAAGGAAAGTAATCGTTGGATTCTAACAAATGTACCAAGCTATAATTCAATTGATTACATTTACAACAAACAAGACATGTCTGAGCGAATCTTGCTTCAGTTACGAGGATATACCACAACAGATGGTGCATTTTTTGACGGAGATTCCAATCGAAAAGTTATTACGGATTGGAAAACGTTAAACTCAGAAATTTTAAATAATTTAAGTACTTACAAAAATAACTCTACGGCAAAAGAGATTGCAGCATCCATTCCCAATGGAAAAGATGAAACGGAAACTTTGAAAAATGTGCAGAATTATTTTCATAATACGTATACGTGGAATGGATTTGTGGGAATTTACCCTCAACTATCCAATAGAGATCTTGCAAAAAAACGCACAGGAAATGCGGCCGATTTAAATTTATTGCTGAATATGGTGTTGGAAAACAAAGGAATAAAATCAGATTTGGTCGTTTTGAGCAGTAGAAGTCAAGGTAAACTTATTATTACTTATCCGTATTTAGGACAATTTGATCAAATGGTGAATATGGTTATGTTGAAGAATAATTCAGTAATCATGATGGATGCATATGATTTATCACATGATTTCGGGTTTATGCCTTTGAATAATTACAACTATTTTGGTTTGATTGTAGATAAGTCAAAAGAGAATTTTGTAGGCCTTCAACCTCCGCTTTCTGAATATTCTAGTCAGCAAATTTACAACATCAGAGACAATAAATTAAATTTGGTACAGACCGACAAGCGCAATGGTTACTTCAGAGAAAATGTCCCCTTGAATTTACCTAAAGGAATAAAAGAAACGTCGCTAATCGGTCAGGCTATAGATGTTTTGATGAATGAAGTGAATACGGAAAAGAAAGATTCTGAGGATGGTATGTATGAAATGATTCGTACTTCCTTTGAAACTAATTATGCGGGGAATTCTTCATTTATTAATATTCAAAACCCTTTGAAGGAATTGCTTTCAAATTATACATTCAACGAAATCAACCGAAAAAGACCGTTGGAATTTGAATTTCCATTTCTTTTTATAATTGACGCAGTGGTACCCATTCCTGATGGATATAAAATAGAAGTTTCAGATAATTTTAATTCCCATATAGAAACGACGGATAAATCTTTGGTGTATTTCCAAAAAGCCTTTATTAAGGATGATAAATTATTCCTTCATGTCGAGTTTTATATGAAGAAATCTACGTTTGAAGGTGATTATGCAGCGATTAAATCCTTTTTCGACAAGTCGAATATTGCTGCTTCTAAAGTGATTATTGCAAAGAAGAATTAAATATCAGAAACCATCAAATTACATCCTCTAACATCTGAATGGTCAAAACGTCCGAGGATTTCGAAGGAAGAGTCCACATGTACTTTTCCTAAATCATCGGTCGCAATGAAGCTACACGAATTTAAATTGGCTAAATCAATCACATTGATTGCGCCCGTCCGGCCGATGGGCAAAAGTGAAAGTGGATCTTCGGTATCGCGAATCAAAACCCGCATCCAATTGGGCGTTTGAAAAAGCGCATTTCCTTTGGAATAAGCTTGGGAAAGTAATTCTGTCATTCCATATTCAGAATGAATTTGATTCAAACCAAATCTTGGCTTTAAAATCGAATGCAATTCTTGACGCGTCATTTCTTTCTTTCTACCTTTCATTCCACCCGTTTCCATGACGATTGTATTCTTTAAATTCATCTGATATTTCTCTACAAAATCCAGTAAAGCAAATGAAACTCCAATAAGAATTGCTTTTTTTCCTTCCTTTTCACTTTGAAGTAAATCATCATATAATTCGTGGTGGTTGTACAAATAAAACCCACCTCTCCCCGACTGTTTTATCCAATATTCAACCATATCGATTAAGGATGATCCTTCCCGTTCCATATAAGAAGGCAAAAGAGCGAAAATGGTATAGTCAGAAAAACCCCCATAGAAATGCTGAAAACTATATTTCAGACTCTCAATATAGAAACTTAAATCGGTTACAAAGTGTTTGCTAACTTCACTACCTGCCGTTCCTGAACTTGTAAAAACTTTTTCAGTAGAAGCGTTTCCAGAAACTATTTCAAAATCTTTGAAAAATCGAATGGGAAGAAAAGGGATTTTCTCAATAGAATCTATGGTATTCACATCTACTCTCAAGTGATTTAGAAATTCGGAATAGACTAGATTATTTTCAGCTTGAAAGTTAAAAACGCGTAAAGCCGTTTGTTTAAAATCAGCTTCTGTTTGAATCGAAAAAATTTCTTGTTTGGAAATCATGCGACAAAGTTATCAAACCTTAACTAGAATTGTAAACTAATTTTCAGACCCAAATTAATCGATTAGATTTTGATGCATGGCAAAGAGAACCAATCCCACTCTGTTCTTAATATTAAATTTATCAAATAAAGATTGTCTATAGCCATCGATTGTTTTTGGACTTAAACTCATTACTTCGGCTATTTCCTTGTAAGTCATTTCTGTACAAGCCAATTTCAGAAACCTGAGTTCTTGGGGTCTTAGTTCTTCATAGGGTTGATGTTCTTTTACTCCAGCTTTATTCATCAGTGCGTTATCCACCAAATCATTGTGATAAAACCCATTCACTTTCAAGTAATCCAAGGCTTTCTCCAATTGTTTGGGTGAGGTACTTTTAAGTAAATAGCCATTTGCACCTTCACGAATTGCTTTCAGAACACTGCTCTCGTCGTCATTCATCGATAGAATCATCACTTTTAAATCCGGATGATTTTTCCGAATCCAACGCAATGTTTCAAATCCATCCATTTTAGGCATATTTAAATCCAAAAGTACTGCATTGGGTATTATTTTAGAATTGGCTAATTTTTCAATAAAATCAACCCCATTTTCAGCACAAAATAATACTTCAAACCCCTTAAATTGATTCACCATCTCCTCCAATGCTCGTGTAAATAGCAAATGATCATCCACAATAACTATTTTATTCATCATTTTCGGTAACTTTTCGTTTGTAAATAATTTCTAAATTCGTGCCCTTTCCTAATTCTGACTCTAATTTAAGAAAAGCTCCAATCAATCTTGCACGATTCTTCATATTTAATAAGCCTGTACCTTGAATATTAGAGCCGTCGAAGCCAATTCCATCATCTTTCACATAAACTTCAAGTTTCTTTTCTTCAAAAATGAATTTTACGTCTATTTTTTTGGCTTGGGCGTACTTCATTGTATTTGAGAAAAATTCTTGAAGTATCCGAAGTAAAAACACTTCACTGTCATTGGGAATAGTAAAAGGTTGTCCCATTACTTCAAATTCCGTTTCCATAAAACTCAATCTTTTAAATCGATCCAATTCCAATTCAACGGATTTGATTAATCCTACATTTTTAATGTAATCTGTATTTAGTGATTTAGATAACCCTCTAACTTCAGAAATCGCAGTTTGAATCAATTCTTGGAGTTCTTCAACGGGAGGCTGAAATTTTTCAGGAACTTCGGAGTGAATTTTATAACCATAGAGATTCATGGTCGATAAAATTTGTCCAATGTTATCATGAATTTCCCAGGAGATGTTTTTAAGCGTCTGTTCCACCATTTCAACCCGTACTTTATTGATTTCTTTTTGATAAATATCTCTCCTTCTTTGCATCAGTATAAATAAGGCTGCCAAGGAAACACTTAATACAAAAAAAGTGATTGAGGCTGATATAATTAATAAGTATATTTCTTTTTGCTCCATAGGAATCCGAAAATTAAGATTAAATGTGAAATGATTACCGAGAAAAATAACAACAAAGAAATATTTTTATTATACTCTCCCAAAAGGTTACTCCAATTACTAATTGAAAATAAAGGGAGGGAGGTTGCAAAAAAGATTAAAAATCCGAAACAAATCCAAAAGAGTAAACTTGATCCTAATTTTGTATAACTATTCACAATAAGAATCTTAACCAAAACTTTAAATATTACAATCAATATTATAAAAATTCCGAGAACATACGAATATGCACAGTGCTCATTCCAAAAATCACAATATCCAAAACTGTAAATAAAACCTGATAATACATTAAATAACACTGCGAGAGCAATTACAATTTTTCGAAAGGATCTACCTACATATGGATAAAACAAATAACAAAAAAAATTGACTTCAAAAAAAACCAACAAATTATACAACCAAACATTGTCATGCTTATAAAAATGAAAGCAAAATAATTCAATGAATGCAAAAACACCAAAATAAAGAGGTAAACTCCTTAAATGAGTATGTTTATATTTAGTCCAGCACAAAACACTAAGAAGAAATGTAAGCAATTGAATATAAGTACTAATAAGAACAATAGCCATAGAACTATAAATTTAATGGCAACTGTTTGGACAAGAATTCACGCGGTTTGCTATTCCACTTTTCGATTCGTCGTCCGGTCCTTTACCAGCCTCTGTAGTTTGGGGGGTACTTCCTAAAAGATCACTTAGTTTTGCGGGTTCTCCGTCTTTTGAGCGAAGTGGATCAAAGGCCACGTTTTTAGTTCCTTCTTGGCAAGTAGGTGCATACATAAAAGTCAATTCATAATCATTGTTTCCCAAATTCGCCCTATTAGGTTCTCCAGCTTTATATTGAGTGAAAATAAACTCAAGTCCATTCACATCAATGTTTTTTTTCTTTGATTCTTGTTTGACGTATTCTATGTATTTCTCCAAATCAGCAATCGATATCCAAGTTCGTAAGGCATATTCATTTCCTTCATAACCAGGATGTGCTTTTTGAAATTTTTCTAACTGATCTTTGGCTTCTTTAATCGAAATTAAATTTGCAGGTTCTTTCGAACTCATTAAGTTTGTTTTGGTTTCCATAATTGGTTTAGTTTCAATAGAGATAGCTAAGATAATCCATTTTTAAGGAAACGCCAAAATTTATATTGCAAACAAAAAATTCAATAGTTTTTGAATAATCTTGAATACAATTCGAGTTAAAAATGCTAATTTCTTAGCATTTCACGTATATTTGTAACTGGAAATGGGGTCTTCCTTTTTACAAACCGCACCAAGCTGATGACTCCTACTTATTGAAACTCAATACTTAAAATGGTCAAAACATTTTTATTGGTAGGATTAGGTGGCTTCATTGGTAGTGTTGCACGCTATGGCGTCGGTTTAGGTTTCTCTAAAATTATTCGACTTACTTTTCCCTACGGAACATTTACTGTCAATCTTTTGGGTTGCTTATTCATCGGCCTAATTTTCGGTCTTTCTGAAAAGTACGATCGGATGACCGACGAATGGAGGATATTTCTCACCCTTGGATTTTGTGGTGGTTTCACAACATTTTCTACCTTTGCATTTGAAAATATGTCAATGCTCCAGAATTCAAATTATCTAGGATTCATTCTCTATTCTGTAGGGAGTCTGTTACTAGGATTGTTAGCCGTTTGGGGCGGATTGGCTTTAACTAAAATATAAAAAAAAATGAAATTTAACCCTTGGCACCACGTAACAGTTGGTGAAGAACAACCTGACATCGTTCAGTCAATCATTGAAATTCCACAAGGAAGTAAAGCGAAGTATGAATTGGACAAAGCATCCGGAATGTTGCGCTTGGATCGTGTTCTTTTTTCTTCAGTATCCTATCCACACAACTACGGATTTATTCCACAAACTTTGGGTGAAGACAATGACCCGCTAGATATCATCGTACTTTCACAAATCGCTGTGGATCCCATGTGTATCGTTGAGGCGAAAGTAATTGGTGTTCTACGTATGATTGACAACGGAGAAGGTGATGATAAAATCATTGCGGTTGCTCAACATGACATGAGTGTAAATCACATTAACGAAGTTTCTGAATTACCTCCACACCTAACGGTTGAGCTTCAGAATTTCTTTGAAGATTACAAGAAATTAGAAAATAAATTGGTCGTTGTTGAAGATTTTCAAAATGCAGAAGTTGCGAGAAAAATTGTTTCTGAATCCATTGAAAACTACAACCGAACATATCCAAAGAAAAAGAAATAAGAGGATTTTCCGTTGCATTTTTTCTGAATAAATAAAAAAACCTGTCAGTTTTGAGCTGACAGGTTTTTTTATTTTCATCTATTTTATCATTCTCCTGAATATTCCACAAAATTCCGTGGTGTTTCATAGAGTGTAACTTTCAACTTTAGTTTGGATTCCAATTTGGTACGAATTCGATTCCAAATCACAATGGATATATTTTCTACAGTAGGATTCAATGATTTAAACTCTTCAACCTCCAAATTTAAGTTTTTATGGTCTAAATAATCTTCCACTTCTTCCAGAATGATTTTTTTCAGAATATCCAAATTCATCACAAAACCCGTTTCTGGATTTATTTCACCCGTTATTCCTACAATAAGTTCATAATTGTGTCCGTGATACAGCGGATTTGAACATTTTCCAAAAACAATTTGGTTTTTTTCATCACTCCAATCTCCTCTGAACAGTCGATGTGCTGCGTTAAAATGTGCTTTTCGATTAATCGTTACCTGCATATTCTAATTTTTCTAAATATTTATCAAAGATAATTTTAAACCAAGCGGTATAATTCTCAGGATGTTCTTTCATATCTGCAATCAAATCCACCATAGAAATCCACTTTACAGCTTTCACTTCTTCCGGATTGATGTTCATTTCGCCTTCATAATACCCAACAAAAACACGGTCGAGTTCATGCTCATACAACTGTTCGCCCAATTTTGCTTTGTAAATAAAATGAAATTTCTCTTCCACTTCACAGTCAAATCCCAATTCTTCTTGAAGTCTGCGGTGAGCCGCTTCTTCATACGTTTCATTCTCTCTTGGGTGACTGCAACATGAATTCGTCCACAAAGAAGGCGAATGGTACTTTTCAGCTGCACGCTGTTGCAACAAAAGCTCATTTTTCGAATTAAAAACAAAAACTGAAAATGCTCTGTGAAGCAATCCAGCAACATGTGCCTGCTGTTTTTCCATCAAACCCAGCGGCGTGTCTTGTTCATCTATTAATACTACAAATTCTTCCATTGCGTCAAAGATAAGAAATACACCCGATAGTTTTTGAATGATTCTTTCCCGTGTTCATTCAAAATCCAATTTCTAAAAAAAATCAATTTGACAAAAAAAGGATTGGCACATACTTTGAATTTATAGGACGGATACAAAGCCTAGAAATCAACAATAAACAATGACTATCAGTACTTTGCTTCCTTTTTAAAGAGATAATATTAATCCGTCAGTTGCAAACGCTTACAAAACAGTGAATTTTCTGACAGAATTACATAATAATTTATGATAAATATAGACAACTTGTCATTAGACCAAATGCTTGGAGAAGAAATTGAATTGATTCCCTTGATGAATGAAGAAGATGAGAAAAACTTTAATAAACAGAATGTACCTGAAGTGCTTCCCATCCTTTCACTAAAAAATACCGTTTTATTTCCAGGTGTAGTCGTTCCCATAACGGCGGGTCGAAATAAATCCATCAAATTATTGGAAGATGCTTACAAGGAAAATGCGATCATCGGTGTAGTTGCACAGAAAAACCCGAAAGTCGATGTACCGACTGCAAATGACATACATTTCACAGGGACTGTAGCGAAAATTCTGAAAATGTTGAAAATGCCCGATGGAAATACAACCGTAATTCTACAAGGTGTAAAACGTTTTCGATGGAATGAAATCGTTCAATCCGATCCGTATTTTAAAGCTTCTATTCAAACGATTGAAGAAAAAAAAACAGGTGCGAAAACCAAAGAATACAAGGCGACTATTGATTCGGTAAAAGATTTAGCATTACGGATTATTGAAATTAATCCATCCTTACCTTCCGAGGCAAGTGTGGCGATAAACAACATTGAAAGTCCTGCTTTTCTAATTAATTTTGTGAGTTCGAATCTAAATTTGACGATTCAAGAAAAACAAAAACTTCTTGAATTTGATCTATTAAAAGACCGAGCGACCGAAGTCCTTCGATTGATGGGAATTGAACTTCAAAAATTAGAATTAAAAAATACGATTCAGTCCAAAGTCCGTCAGGATATGGACCAGCAACAGAAAGAATATTTCTTGTATCAACAAATGAAAACGATCCAAGAAGAATTGGGCGGCGTTTCATCTGAAACTGAAATCGAAGAAATGCGTCAACGTTCCAAAACTAAAAAGTGGAACAAAGAAACCAAAGAGCATTTTGACAAAGAAATCAATCGTCTATTGCGTTTGAATCCACAAATGCCCGAACACAGTATCCAAAGAAACTATTTGGAATTTATGCTCGATCTGCCGTGGAATGAAACGACCAAAGATGATTTCGACTTAAAGAAAGCGCAAAAAATAATGGATCGCGACCATTTCGGATTGGAAGATATTAAAGAAAGAATCATTGAATATTTAGCGGTTCTAAAATTGAAAGGCGACATGAAATCACCGATTATTTGTTTATATGGACCTCCCGGAGTTGGAAAAACTTCTTTGGGAAAATCGGTTGCAGAAGCTTTGGGTAGAAAGTACATTCGTATGTCCTTGGGTGGATTGCGCGATGAATCTGAAATTCGTGGTCACCGTAAAACCTACATTGGCGCTATGCCGGGACGTGTTTTGCAATCCATCAAAAAAGCAGGAAGTTCCAATCCCGTTTTCATTTTGGATGAGATCGATAAAATGGCGACGAGTGCACATGGAGACCCATCTTCTGCTATGTTGGAAGTATTGGATCCGGAACAAAATAATTCGTTTTATGACAATTATTTGGAGCAAGGATATGATTTATCCAAAGTATTCTTTATAGCAACTGCCAACAACATTTCCGACATTCCTTTACCACTTCGTGACCGAATGGAAATGATCAATATTGCAGGATATACCATTGAAGAAAAAGTAGAAATTGCGTTTAAATTCTTACTTCCAAAACAGTTGAAAGAACATGGTTTGACTACAAAACATGTGAAAATAGCTAAAAAAGAATTGGAGTTTTTGGTCGAAGGATATACAAGAGAATCCGGTGTACGAAAACTGGAACAACAAATTGCGAAAATCATTCGAAATGTGGCTAAACGAGTAGCCATGGAAGAGGAATATCAATCCAAAATTTCTACCGAAATGATTCGTGAGATTTTAGGGCCTGGAAGAAATACCGATAAATACGAAAACAACGAAATACCCGGTGTAGTTACAGGGTTGGCTTGGACGCGTGTAGGTGGTGATATTTTATTTATTGAATCCATTTTATCCAAAGGAAAAGGAAATCTGACCATTACAGGGAATTTAGGAAATGTGATGAAGGAATCTGCGCGCATCGCATTGGAATTTATCAAAGCACACGCGGATGAATTTAATATCGATGAAAAGATTTTTGACAAGTACAATTTACACATTCACGTTCCAGAAGGTGCAACCCCAAAAGACGGACCTTCCGCTGGAATTGCGATGTTGACATCGATAGTATCTTCATTTACACAACGAAAAGTAAAAGCAAACTTAGCGATGACAGGTGAAATTACACTTCGTGGAAAAGTTTTGCCTGTGGGTGGAATCAAAGAAAAAATTCTGGCTGCGAAACGTGCCAATCTAAAAGAAATTATTCTTTGCGAAGAAAATGAAAAAGACATTTTGGAAATCAAAGCGGATTATATCAAAGGGTTAAAATTCCACTATGTGACTGACATGATGGATGTTTTAAAAATAGCTTTGCTCAAACAGAAAGTAAAAGGTGCCAAAAAATTTGAAATTTAAATACACAAAAAAACCGGATTGAAAAGTCCGGTTTTTTAATATAAATTTAAGTGAGAATTTATTTTTTCACTTTAAAACTCCATGTAAATAGAAATTCTGAAACTTGATCTCCTTGTTCATCAATTCCTACACTTCGCATTACCAAAGTTTGTCCTTCTCCACTTTCAATTGCTTGTTGTAAGACCTCATCTAATTCTTCCCCTTGCACACACGTAAAAATAATATTACCAACTGCTTTTTTAGTAAAATTGGCTTGAAGACCAACCACCAACATAGAAATTTTCAATCCAGAATTTTTGATTTTTGAAATACATAACATTCCTGTTGAAAGTTCTGCTGCCATACCTTGAACCGCCCAAAACATACTTTTGAATGGGTTTTGATTCAGCCAGCCTAATTTCACAGAAACCTCGGATTTTCGTCCATTAAAGGAGTGAAGTTTTAATCCTGCTATTTTTGCAATGGGAAGTTTTAGAAATAATATTTTACGAAATAATGCCTTGTTCATTTTAACAAATTAAAATTCAAATATAACCGCATTCTATGATATTAGTTATCAAAAAAATAGAAAATTAACCGTTACCTTTGTTAAAAATAAAGAATTAATGCAAACAGTACTTATCATTTTAGGAATATTTGTTTTCCATTGGTATGCGTCCCTATTTTTCCAATCGATGTTTCACCATCGATACGCTGCACATGGAATGTTTACTATGACCCCTTTTTGGGAAAAAACCTTTCACATTGGGGCATTCATAACTCAAGGATCATCGTATTTGAGTCCCTATGCATACGGAGTGATGCACAGATTGCATCATGCATTTGCAGATAAAGAGGGAGATCCGCATTCCCCTGTTATTGACAAAGATTTATTTGCAATGATGTGGAGAACACGAATTGTTTACAAAGAAATCGATCAAGAAATTGCCGTAGTAGGTGATAAATTCAAAAAAGGAGTTCCAAAGTGGAGAAAATTCGACAAATTCGCTGAGTCCAATTGGACACGATTGGCATGGGTAGCGCTTTACATCGCTATTTATATTTATTTTGAGTCCCCTTGGTGGTTGTATATATTGATTCCTATTCATATTTTAATGTCACCTGTTCATGGCGTAATTGTAAACTGGTATTCCCACAAATACGGTTATCGAAATTTTGATGTGAAGGATACGTCCAAAAATCTTTTTCCGGTTGATTTATTGATGTGGGGAGAATGTTTACATAACAATCACCACAAATACGGTGGTCGACCAAACTTTAGTGTGAAATGGTTTGAATTTGATCCTATGTATCCTGTTATTTGGATAATGGATAAAGTAGGAATTATTCGATTTAACAGAAAACCACCTACCCAATACATGTAATTTCTTAAACTTATTTTTCAATCAATAAAACAAATCACAGTAATTTCAAATTCCGGAAAAAGAAGTTTATTTTTGCTGATTAAATCAAAGAAGAATTATGACGGATACAATAAAAGATACAATCATCATTGGATCAGGACCTGCTGGATATACAGCAGCGATTTATGCTGCGAGAGCCAATATGAATCCTGTAATGTTCACAGGAATGGAACCCGGAGGACAATTAACCACCACAACCGACGTGGAGAATTTCCCTGGTTATCCAGATGGAGTGATGGGACCGGAAATGATGGAGCAATTTAAAAAGCAAGCCGAGCGATTCGGAACGGAAATTCATATTGATTATGTTACAGAAGTTCAGTTTGGAAAAAAAGCAGGAGATGTTCACACCGTAAAAACTGGATTGGGAAAAGAAGTTTCTGCAAAATCCATCATTATTTCTACAGGTGCTACCGCAAAATATTTGGGATTGGAGGACGAAGGGAAATACATGGGAAGTGGAGTTTCTGCTTGTGCAACCTGTGATGGATTCTTTTACAAAAATATGCCTGTTGTAGTGGTAGGTGGTGGTGATACGGCGGCTGAAGAAGCTACCTATTTAGCTAAACTTTGTTCGCAAGTCTACATGTTGATTCGTAGAGATGAATTGAGAGCATCCAAAGTAATGCAAGAAAGAGTTTTTGAAACTCCGAATATTAAAGTTCTTTTTCACCATGAATTAATTGGAATTAGTGGTGAAAAAGTAGTTCAGAAAGCACATATCATCAACAATCAAACCCAAGAGAAATCAGAATTGGAGGTGGACGGTGTATTTATTGCCATCGGTCACAAACCCAATACCGATTTGTTTAAAGACCTTTTGGATATGGATGAAACTGGGTATTTAATTACTCAATCCAAAACCACAAAAACCAATATTCCCGGTGTTTTTGCAGCGGGCGATGTGCAAGACAATGTATATAGACAAGCAGTTACTGCAGCCGGAACTGGTTGTATGGCAGCACTGGATGCCGAAAGATATGTAGCTGAATATTTCTAGTTGAAAATAAAGTCAGAAACGACTTATACGCTATAAAACAGAAAATCCTGAATGAAAGTTCAGGATTTTTTATTTGTGTACGGTTTACTTATACTCTTTCCAATGGGGAATGATGGTTGCCAATCCGTAGCCAACAAAGACAAATAATGCAAACATAGAATAAAGTGTCCCGTCCGGCATAAATTCAGGTTGAATTACGATGGAAAGAAACAAACCGAGTATGGTTAAATAAACTCCAATCTTTCGATGAAAGTAAACCAGAATTATTCCAATCAAACTTATAAAACCGAGAATCAAAGTAACAGTTGGATACCATGTAGGCATCAAACTATCGCTTAAATCAAAGTAATCCTTAAAAAGATAATCATTGGTCGACCAAATTTCAAATCCTCTAAAAAGGACTCCGCCGATTAATACCAGCATAATTAAAATCATGCTTTTAAAAAATATGGATCGTTTCATACTGCAAATTTACTTGAAAATAGTTTTCATCAAACGATTTTTATCATTGAAACTTTCTTCTAACGATATCATCGACTCTGTACGCAATACATCTTCGATTTCATCGATTTGAAAAATCAATTCTTTGGCATGTTTGGTATCTTTTGCTCTAATTTTACAAAAAACATTGTACTTTCCGGCCACAATATGTGCGACGGTTACATTGGGGATTTTATATAATTCGTCGATTACCTTTTGCATTCTGCTGGTTTTGGTTAATAAAAGTCCCAAATAAGCTACAAATTGATACCCCATTATTTCATAATCGGTAAGCAAGGTCGTTCCTTTTATTAGACCGGCTTCTTCCATTTTTTTAACACGCACATGAATTGTCCCTGCCGAAACATTCATACGTTTTGCAATTTCGGTAAATGGCATTCGGGTATTCTCTATGAGATACATAAGAATGGTTTTATCAACCGCATCAATTTCATTATTGATATTCATTCGCTCAGTTTTTTACGGATTATTAAATTCTTACTCGATACTGTTACAAATTTACGAATATTAGTGAATTTAATTATGTAATATTTTTAGATCTCCGTCAATTTTACCTATATAGATTCATTAGAAATTAATTATAGGTCAGTTCTTGAATTATTTGTTTTTCAATTCCACAGAGATTTTTGATAATATACAGAGAAATTCAAAAAGTTCAATATATTTGTTTTTATTAATCATTAAAAAACCAATTACATGAGAAAATTAATTCTACTATTATTAATTTTATGCATGACAAGTATTTATGCACAGGAAGATCAAATCTTCAAACACAATGGTGAAGTTATCGAAGGAGAAGTTATAAAGAATGACGGAGAAGTAATTGTTTTCAAATACAAAGGAGAGAGTGTTGAAAATACTCTAGCATCGGTTGCTGTAGAAAAGGTTATTTTTGGTTCTTCAGGTAGAATTCAAAACATTTCAGATAAAATTAATATTGATTCTGATAAAGACTGGGAAAAAGTGATGGTATTTTATGACTCCGATTTGATTCGAGGTCTAACTAGAAAAGGAGATATAAAAGGTAAAACAGGTATGATTAATTATCATACAACAAATACGGGAGATCGAAAGGCAGAGAAAAAATTAAAAATAGAAGCAGCAAAAATAAAAGCTCCCTTTGTTTTGATGGTGGATGAAAAAAATAGCGTGGGTGGAAGTTCTAATATGTTTGGAGGTTCTCAAGCAGTAAAAAAAGGGGTCGCTTATTCCTATTGAAAAAATAATATTTAGGTAGTTAAAAAGTGGTTTTAAGAATTCTTAAAGCCATTTTTTTTATCTCCTATTCTTAATTAACTTATAGTTTTAAACCATTACATACTAAACAAAAACCTAAAAATAGCATTTCAAAATTTATTTAAACCGAACAAGTCCATTTGATTTCTTTCTCCCTTTTTTCGCTTTTGAAACTGCTTCTTTTTGAAGACTATCTACTTTTTGAGTTTCTTCTACTTTTTGAGTTTCAGGAATGGAATCATTTTCCTCTTCCTTTAACTTTTCAAAATCATCAAAAGATGGGAAATCAGAACTTGATTTTTCAAGTGGAAGAATAGATTCGGCGCGTTTTTCTTTAGAAAATATTTCGGAAATGCGATCAAACGAAGTTTTGTATGTGATTCCTGCTCCAAAACTTTGAAAATTTCCTGCTCCACCAAAATTTTGAACGCCAAAATTAGTTGGACGTGTAAAGAAATTAACAACCATGGTTTTATCCATCTGATTGGAAATATCCCATTCAATTTCAGCTTCTCCTGTTGCTGTTTCATTCGCATAGCCACTTCCAACTGGAACTCCCACAGCACCGTTGAACGTCCACCTGGGACTCAAATCTATTTTCAAATCCGTTTTAAACATATCCGACGTATAACTCATATTGGATCCGGTTACATAATCTACACCGATACTGAATCCTCCACCTGCAATCAACGAGTTGATAATTCCACCCAATTGTTTCAATGCAATTCCCGCTCCTGTAGAGGTTGCTCCTGCAGTTAAAACTGCATCTGAATTCGTCATAAATTGCCCGAATAAAAGAATAGCTCCAAACTGAATCATCTTTTCATCGGGATCCAAATTGAATTTATAATCGATTAAGGATTGAACGTCGGTTCCTCCTTTGGGAATATTCAAGGTGAAATCCATTTCCGGATCCGCCAAGGATTCACTAATTACAATTCCCAGTGTGACGTCATACGATTGACTATAACCGGCACCTAAATATTCACCTACATTGGAAACGGTTTTTTCATATGTGGCTGTAATATTCATATCTGCATCAAAGGCACTTCCACCGTCCCAACGCACATAACTTCCCGGCTGAATTTCAAAATCGCGATTTAAAATAGGGACTTGACGGAATTCATATTTTCCTGATTCCAGGATGTACGCACCATCCAGAGACATCGCTCCCGCTCGACTCATTTTAAATTTCAAATTATTTGCATATCCATTGGCCGTAACCATATCTCCCGAAATCGGGTCAAAAATTAAATTCACGGTTGTTGATGGATTGGCAGAGATATCCAAATCAATATTCATTCCTTTGGGTCTTCCGTCATCTTCTTCACTTTCTTTTTCAGGAATAAATCGAACCAATTTACTATCACTTTCCACCTTTGTTGCGCCCGTATTGATTGTGAATTCGGAACCTTCGTTTACGGTTGCTCGAGCGGAAATATCTAAACTTTCAGGCGGACCGAAAAGTCCAAATGCACCTTGGGCAAAGACTTTTCCATAAAATAAATCATTGTGACCTATGTTGGTATTGAGCACCAAAAGGTTATTTGTGTTAAATGAAAGGTTGAGAAACCAAGATGCAAAATCTCTGAAAAGAAGTTGACCCGTGGCTTCTCCTTTGGTACCGTATTTCGTATCGCGGAAGGGAATATCGTTCAATGAAATAGACCCCTGTCCTCCACTCTGTTTAAACACAGGAACCGTATTCACACCATCAAATTGATAATCCACATTTAGATAATCTACTTTAAATCCTAAATCAGCTAAATCCAACATCCCTTCGAAATCAGGTGAATCTATGGGACCTGTGAAACGCATATTTCCTGACACTTTCCCACGCATATTACTCATTGCAGCGGAGAGAAAACTTTCTACAAATTTGAAATTTAAATCATCCAAACTAGCGACCATATTGATTTCTGGCTTTTCGGGTTTGTTGTCAATAAATCCGTTTACATACAAAACTTGAACTTGTTGTTGTTCTAAAAATAATTCAAGGTCAAACACATTTTGTTCCACATTATAAACACCATTTATGCCTAACGTTCCCAGTTCGTAATCGTTTAACGCCAATTCATCGACCCTAAGTTCCATCAAGGGTTCAAGCTTGTCTTTACTTCGAACGACATTCACATTTCCGTTGGCAATACCATCAATCTTTAAATTTCCAAGTAAATATTTGGGAATAATATTCGACAAGACCAATTGTTCCAAATCCGCATTCAATTTATAATTCGTTGCATTGGCATAATAGCCATCCAACATAAGACTTTGGTCAACCGACTCGAACAATAGATTTTGTAATTCGTAATAATTTTTATCGAAATTAAGGATGACTCGGTTTGAATTTCGGTCATTGTTAGGATTCAGAAACCATTCATTTTCGTCAATTTTAATGGTGGATGGTGAGAATCCAAAGACTAAGTTCTTATCCTCATTTATCGTTTGAAATAAATTTAATTTAAAATCCATAGGAAATTCCTTTCCAATCTGAAAGTGACTTTTTACCAACAGGGAATCTTTTATAGGTGTGGTATGCAAATCCAAATTATACAACATTATCCCTTTTGCAAGTGCACTATCACTTCGAACATAAATCTGTTCTTGTTCTTTGGAAGTGTCAATATTAACTAAGGGATTGTAAATGTTAAATCCATCATAACCGATTCCACTTGAACTCAATTCCGCCATTAAGAAATTCGTTGTTGTATCCACATGGCCATCTACGATTGTTCCGGGAGAAATTTGAATTTTGTCATCAATCATACTCAATAAATCCTCTCCAAATTCAAAGTAGAAGTTGAAGTTTTGATTTGCGTCAACCTTCGTCGGTTTGTATGTGATCAAAGTATACGAACCGAGCGAATTCATAATCGCATCGGGCAATTGACTCAATTTATACTGTCCGTTGACATTTCCTTTTAAATAACCAGGAATATCCAATTCCAAATTTTTGACATTTCCCTTTTCCGATGAAATGATATGCGCATGATCGATATGGAAAGACCGAATATTAGATTCAAAACGCACGTTTTCCATTTCTATACTTCCTAAAAAGTCATCCAATGAACTAAACGTAAAATCACCTTGCACATTTGCGGATAGTTTGGCTTGTTTCTCTTTGGTTAAACCAAGGTAATCCATGTCAATATGTTTAATTAAGGAATTGAAAGTTAATCGATACGGTTTTCTGGAGAAATCAAAAATCCCATCGTAATTCGCGTTTAAATACGGATCATTTACAGAAAGTATTCCTTTGAATTGCTCTTGCGCCAATCGACCATTTATAGAAACATTGTGATACCGTTTGTCCATTAAATCCAAATATGCCAAATCTCCTTTTGCATCCAACTTTAAAGTTTTGATGTCCATTCCTTGTCCATCGAAATTTATTTTCCCAGATACAAAACCAAGTTCTTTTACATCGGTAATTTGATGTAAATTCATGTTTTTGGTGGTAACCGTTCCTTTGTATTTCAATTGATTTCGGTACTCATTCAATTCCACTTGTAAATCTGCATCTCCCAACTGTGTTACAGCATATCCATTCACATCGATAAAGTTTGGATCCAAATTAAAATTCCCGGAATAATCCATGGTTCCAAATCGGTCTATGAAATCAGGTATCTTATTGGAAATAAAGGAGGGAAGCAAAACATTCAAATCTCTGTATGAAGTTTTTGCCTTCATGGTTTTTGATTCGATTCGCATTTTATCACCACTCGTAACATCGATCAAAGTCAATTCTTTTGCGGCCAAGAAAATTCCTTCTGAAGAAATTTGAAAATCATTTAAAATCAAATGATTCAAAGTTCCAACCACTGTTCCCTGCACCTCAAAACGACTGTCTTTGTTGAAATCATCTACAAAATACCGAATGTCTTTAAATCCAACACGTGAATTTTCATCCAAAATCAAATCCCATTTTACCAAATTCTCAAAATCCTGAAAATCTTCCATGGAATCAAATGAAAAGACCAAATTTCCATTCAAATCAGAATCTTCGGTATGAATTTTCAATGCATCAAATCGCATTTCTTTGCCTGAAAGATGAAAGCGCGCGGATAAATCTTTCAAATAATAATCTTCGCCATTTCTTTTTCCTTCGAAACCCAGTTGTTTTAAATCTCCCCAAATATCACCGTCTTCAAGTTTGAAGTTTTCCACTTCCAAATTCAACTTTTTGGCTTCGACCCAATTTTGTTTATTCCCTTCTAAATTTAGATTTTGAAGTAAAAGTTCACCGTCAATAACTTTTAGAATCCCTCGAAGTTTAAAATCAGATTTTTCTTTTTCTTCTTGACTTGAAAATCGATTTATAAAGGAAATAAAATTACTTTCACTTTCACCTTTATAGGTTATAATATCAAAATGAGGGTGATAAAGCGTAAGTTTTCTAATATTAATTCGATTAGGTTCCATAATCAAACCGGTTAGACTTACTTTCGCTTGAACCCTTTCAATCTCAATGAAGTCATGATTTTTTTCATCTTTTGCTGTAACACCATATAAATTAATATCACCAAAAAACTCGATACTCAAACGATCAACGTTTATTTGAGTATCAAAAGTTTTGTTTAATTCCTTTATCGCATAATGGGCAACTTTTGTTTGAACAGCAGGAATTTGAATTCCAATCATCAATGTTAACAATAGAAGAAGCATCCCAATGATTGAGATTAATAGTATGCGTCCAATTCTTCTAAGTACTTTCAAAATATAAATTTCCGATATTTGCAGTAAAATTACGCGTAATTAATCTAATATTAAATTTTAATGAAGGCTAATCCCATCATTTTAGGAATTGAATCATCATGTGACGATACGGCGGCAGCGATCATTCAAAATTATACCGTTTTATCCAACGTAATTGCGAATCAAAAAGTACACCAAAGTTACGGCGGCGTTGTGCCGGAACTCGCATCCAGAGCGCATCAGCAGAACATTGTACCTGTTGTGGAAGAAGCGATAAAAAAAGCAGGAATCGATAAAAATCAAATTTGTGCCGTTGCCTATACGCGCGGTCCGGGTTTGATGGGCTCACTTTTGGTGGGAAGTAGTTTTTCGAAATCCTTTAGCCAAGCTCTGGGAATCCCTTTGATCGAAGTCAATCACATGCAAGGACATATTTTAGCTCATTTCATAAATGACGCCAACGATTCAGCACCTGAATTTCCGTTTTTGTGTCTAACCGTAAGCGGTGGACATACCCAAATTGTGAAAGTTTCGGATTATTTCACATTTGATATTTTAGGCGAAACCATTGATGATGCAGCGGGAGAAGCTTTTGATAAAGCAGGTAAAATTCTAGGATTGGATTACCCAGCCGGACCGATTATCGATAAATTGGCTAAAGAAGGAAATCCAGATCAATTTAAATTCACAAAACCCAAAGTCGAAGAACTGAACTATAGTTTCAGCGGTTTTAAAACCGCGATATTATATTTCATTCAAAAAGAAGTGAGAAAAAATCCGGATTTCATTCAAGAGAACTTGGCGGATCTGTGTGCTTCGATTCAAAAAACCATCGTGGATATTTTGATGGATAAATTGATTCTTGCAGTAGAGCAATCCGGAATTCAAAGAGTGGCCATTGCCGGAGGCGTTTCTGCGAATTCTGAAATTCGAAGTCGTTTAAAACAATTGGAGGTCGAAAAGGATTGGAAAGTTTTTATTCCTAAATTTGAATATACAACCGACAATGCAGCGATGATTGCGATGGTCGGACAATTGAAATTTGAACACAATCACTTTTCGGGACTTGAAGCCCGCTCAGTAGCAAAATATAAAATCTAATGCATTTATTTATAGGAAATATTCATCAAAATTATGCCGAACTATCGGAAGAAGAAAGTCGACATTTCAGTAAAGTTTTGAGAGGAAAAGTTGGACAAGAAGTGTATGTAACCGACGGAAAAGGACAATTTGCCAAAGGAATTGTATCTGAAATTCATTCCAAATTGATTCACATTGACCTAACGGAATTGCAACAGAATTACAACAAACGTTCCTATAAATTACACGTCGCTATCGCTCCTACAAAAAATATGGATCGATTGGAATTTTTCTTGGAAAAAGCGACCGAAATTGGAATTGACGAAATTACACTTTTAAAAACATTTCATTCGGAACGTAAAAAAATAAATCTGGAACGATGTCAGAAAATCATTCTTTCTGCTGTAAAACAATCTATGAAAGCCTATATCCCTACGGTAAACGAAATGATTAAGTTCACAGATTTCGTTCAACAAAATCTATTGGAAACGAAATTAATTGCACATTGCAACGAAGATTTTGAGCGAAAGAATTTCAAAAATATTATGCAACCCAAAACGGATTATTTACTTCTTATTGGACCCGAAGGAGATTTCTCAAACGAAGAAATAAAATGGGCGTATCAAAATAGTTTTCAAGGTATTTCGCTTGGAAATCAGCGTTTACGAACAGAAACCGCAGCTTTAAACGCCGTATTTGGAGCAAACTGGATCAATTCTTAAATTACATTTACTTCTCTTTCCAATTGAATTCCAAATTTCTCAAAAATATCCTCAATGATATTTTGGGACAATTCATAGATTTCTTTTCCAGTCGCATTCCCATAGTTTACCAGAACCAAAGCTTGCTTTTCATGAACTCCGGCCTCTCCTACTCTTTTTCCTTTCCAACCGGCATTTTCAATCAACCAACCCGCTGCAACTTTCACTTTATCGCCGGAAGGATACGAAGAAATGGTAGGATGCAATTTTTGAATTTCCTCAAATTGTTCTTTGGGAATCACAGGATTTTTGAAAAAACTTCCTGAATTACCAATTTTCTTGGGGTCGGGCAATTTACTTTGACGAATTTCAATTACAGCACGACTGACGTCTTGGATGGTTGGTCTCGAAATAGACTTCCGATCCAATTCCGATTGAATAGCACCGTATGAGGTATGAAGTTGATGATTTCGTTTGGATAGTTTAAAACTCACATCCAAAATCAAAAACTGATTCTTATAAATATTTTTGAAAACCGAATCACGGTAACCAAAATAACATTCTTCATTGGTAAAAACTCGGATTTCTTCTGATTTTAAATCAAAAGCAGTCAATTCCGTCATAGAATCTTTAATTTCTACGCCGTACGCTCCAATATTTTGAATTGGCGCCGTTCCCACTTTACCGGGAATCAGAGAAAGATTTTCCAATCCACCTAAATCATTTTTCAGTGTCCAAAGAACAAATTCATGCCAATTTTCAGCGGATTGTACTTTTACAATCGCAAAATCTTCATCTTCACTTACGATTTGAATTCCTTTTAAATGCATGGTCATAGCCAATCCATCCCAATCCTTTGTGAACAACATATTACTTCCACCACTTATCAAAAGCAAAGGTTGATTTTTTTCAGTTGCCCATTCTACCGTTGATTTTATTTCATCTACAGTTTCCACTTCGGCAAAATAACGCGCCTTTACATCGACGCCAAATGTATTGTATGATTTTAAAGAAACGTTTTGTTTAATTTCCATTGTGTTTATAAAAACTAAGAAGATTATACTCTATAAATTGATTAATAAATAGTGCCTGGATATTTTTTCAAAGCAGCTTTTAATATTTCAATCGATTTTTCTAAATCTTTTTTGGTTAAAACATAGGCCACACGTACTTGATTTTTGACAGATTCGGAATTGCTGTAAAATCCATTTCCAGGAGCAACCATCACGGTTTCACCGTTTAAATTGAAATCATTCAATAACCAAATCGCGAATTTTTCGGCGTCATCCACCGGCAATTCAACCATACAGTAAAAAGCACCCTTTGGATTCGGACAGACTACTCCAGGAATTTCATTCAATCCTGCCACCAACAAATCTCTACGGCCCACATATCTTTTTCGGCTATCTTTAAAATAGGTTCCGACATTCTGATGGGCGCGCGTTGCCGCATATTGACTAGTCAAAACGGGACTCAAGCGTGCTTGTGCGAATTTCAATGTGTTGGCAATTACTTTTTCATTTCGAGAAATCAATGCGCCCAATCGAGAACCACACATACTGAAACGCTTGGATTCCGAATCGATGATAATTGCATGGTCTTTTAATTCGGGAAAACTCAAAACCGAAACATGTTTTACGTCGCCATATACATATTCAGCATACACTTCATCTGAAATCAAATACAGATTGTATTTGATCACCAAATCCTTTAATTTCTCCAATTCTTTGGGCGAATAAAGATAACCCGTTGGATTTCCCGGGTGACAAATTAAAATTGCTTTGGTTTTATCGGTAATTTTATCTTCGAAAGTTTCAATCGGAGGTAAACCAAAGTTATCTTCGATATCAGATCGAATGGGAACAATTTTCACATCGCTTTGACAAGCAAAACTATTATAATTCGCATAAAACGGTTCAGGAACAATTATTTCATCGCCTGGATTGGCAATTACTCCAAAAGCAAAAAGCAAGGCTTCGGATCCACCATTTGTTACGATTAAGTTTTTAGGTTCTATGTCGTAATTCCGGATTTTATAATAGTTTGCTAAAGCTGCGCGATATTCCGCTGTCCCCTCGGAATGGGTATATGCTAAAACGTCGTAAGGAAGGCTGTGAATCGCTTCCAAGGCAGGAGTTGGCGATGGAATATCCGGCTGTCCTATATTTAAATGATATACTTTAATTCCTCTTTCTTTTGCTTGATCTGCATAAGGAGTCAATTTTCGAATTGGTGACGAAGGCATTTGCTCGCCTTTTATAGATAATTGTGGCATTTGTACGTAAATTTTTATAAAAGTCTGTAAATATACATTTTTTGGTATCGTTTTTGTCTTATATGTTGTAAATTTATAAACAGTACTAATTAAAAAAACGAAAACAATGGCAAAAGAAAGTGGAGCATTCAAATTATTAGCAGGACTATTAATTGGAGCAGCAGCAGGAGCAGCAGCAGGTTTATTATTGGCACCTCAATCAGGTGAAGAAACCCGTAAACAATTGCAAAAAGAAGCTAAAAAGCTAAAAAAGGAATTGGACAAATACACCCATGACTTTAGCGATAAAGCAAAAAAAGCAAAAGCAGATATTGAAGAAAAATTATCTGAAGTAAAAGAAAAATTACAACAAACTGCCAATGATTGGAAGGGCGATGCGAAGGACCTTAAAAACGAAGCTAAGACTGAGTTAAAAAAGGCGAAAGATGAGTTTCAAGAAAATGTTGGGCTTTAATCCCAACATTTTCTTTATATTTGAATCAACTTCTATCTTATGTTTGACGACTTAAAGCAATACATCAACAATCGAATTAATTACACGAAACTAGAAATCTTAGATTCTCTAAGCAACATGATTTCCGTGTCTGTATTTGGAATTTTGATGGCTATGGCTTCCATGTTGGTTCTTTTTATTGCAAGTTTAGCCTTTGGATTTTTACTAGGAGATTGGTTTGATAATATGGGATTGGGCTTTTTAGCACTAACACTATTTTATATAGTTCTTCTTATAGTTGCATTTGTATTTCGAAAAAAGATTATTTTACGAATCACAGATAAAGCAATTGAAGTAGCGGCAGATTCAATGGATAAATCAGACGACTAATTATGGATTTAAAAAATATAGATAGCTTGGCTGATCTTCGGGCAGCAAAAAAAGAGTTGAAATTCAGAATGGCAATGGAGGAGCAGGAAGCAAAGCAAGGCTTTCTGTACTCTACGGTCAATAAGCTCTTTCATAAAATGGAGGATACCTCAATTGTGCAAAACTCAACGATTGGATCGGGAGTGCATAACACATTGAATTTTCTTTCTGAAAAAGCGGAAAGTAAATTCCAACTAAATAAAACCACCAAAACTATTCTCTCGGTAGCCATCATGCTTGCCGTTCCCATTATTACAAAAAAGATTCAAGAATTTATCGATGATAAAATCTAAGACTGATTTACGATTTGTCTGAGTTCAATTAATCTTTTTTCTACTTCCTCACGTTGATCCTGACGTACCCAACTTTTATTTAACCTTATTTCTTGTTCTGAAGATAGAAAAGTCCATTCATTGTTATATACATACGTAGTATTTACCTCTTGAATTTCCAACTTTTTGGACGACAACAATCCCAAAGTTTTAATCTGACCTTCATTCAACTTAAAGTATCCTTTTTTGTGCGTTAGATATACTTCGATTACAGCCTCTAACCACAAAACAATAACTCCTACCCAAAAAACCTCACCAAAATAAAGGGCAACGAGTAAAAACGGTATTGAGGGTAAAAACCGAAATAGGAAGAGTTTAAATAATCTCTGCTTGGAATAATAAAATATCATAATCAAAATTTCATTTCAAAAAGCTCTTTACACAACAGAAAAGACTTTGAATTTGTCAAGCCGCAAAAGTATGAAAAATATGTTTTAGATAGTACGTTGGTACTTGGTCCTTGGTATCAAGTATTGGGTAAAGGATAATTGTTTTACAATTTTGGACGCTTTGCGGTATCCAAGTCAGTGATGTCTGCACCTCTTTCCAATGCGTTTTTAATTTCTTGCTCTTTGAATTTGTCGAATTGATCATAACTTAAATCAAAGATTTCCTGAAGAAATACATTGTGAATGGATTCCGAAACATCAATTTTATCGTCGAGAAATTGCCTTGCGAATTGCCTTTGCAAAACATTTCCTATGTCCGCTTTTCTTTTTTCCAGAAAATCTCCTTCTCGAATTTTAAAATACGTTTTTAAAAGTCGGATGTTATTTCTTTGCTTTTCGGAAACTATATTATCGTTTAATACAATATGAATGTATTTGAAGATTAAGTCCAAAAGTTCTTCTCGAATTGTACGAATGTTGGTGATTCCGTTTTCAGTGAGAATTGCGCTTAGATTTTGTGGATTCAAACTTCCTTTTGAGATTAATTCTGCAATGTCAGAAACATAATTTGTAAATGAATTTTCAGAAAGAATTCTTTCGAAAGCTTGTTGCAATTCGATTTCGTTAGAAGATGGGTTGTTTTCCATTGGGATTAAATTTTAAAGTTGAACAAAGAGTAAAAAATACCTCATTCTAAAAATAAGGTTTAAATAGCTCGAATCAGGGTTAAGAAACTCAAAAAACAAGTAAATTTCGTTTTATATTCAGCTATATCCTTTTTGATTTTTTTTTCGATAATATCGGTTACAACTTTAACAAATATAATTAAATTTAAATAGGTTAATTAAAAGAATTAAGCACTCAACCTATCCACGTTCTTCCTACTCTATTTTCCATCTTAAATAAAAACACGTATTTTCGTCCTCAACTAAAATTTAAGTTATGATGAAAAAAATGATGTTTCTTACAGGAATAGCGTTGGCGCTTTTATCCTGTGACTCGGGTAGTAAATCTTCAGAAACCGTTTCGGATGGTAAATCTACGAAGTCAAGTGGCAATACGTATGGATGTTTGGAGCCATTCCAAGATGATTACAGCTTACTTCTAACTACGGAAGAAATGAATGCGGTGTATCCGATTGATTTTGAAAATGCAAAACAGGATTTAAGCACAGGAAGCTATGGAAATCACACCTATGCTTGGGACAGCGACCGTCCGTCTTTTGTGATGGAAATTTCAGGAATGAAAATGGATATTCCAGATCAAAATTTAATCGGCGTGAAAATGCTTTCGTTTGTATCCGAGGATTCAGATTTGAAATCTGCAGTTGGAACCTTTGATATGGCGTACAAAGAATTGTCGGATGAAGAATTGAAGAGAATCAATGAAAATCTCGCAAAGGAGAACGATGAAATAAAGAAGACGGGAGAAGAAATGATGAAAGTGCGCGGAAAAAGCAGTTGGGACTTTGTGGAAGGACTGGGATCGAGTGCTTGGTTTAAATGGAACGATCAATACGGCGGAGATTTAGCGGTAATGGCAGGAAGAGCTAAGTTTAATATCGTTATAAAAGTAAATGACAATCCAGCGGATAATCGGAAGTTGGCTGTAAAGCTTGCTGAAAAAATATTGGCGAAATGTGAGTAAGTAAAGTAACTTTAATTAATTAAAGCCAAACTTCTAAAAAACAAAAAACCTCCTGTAAACAGGAGGTTTCGTGTGCCCCAGACGGGAATTGAACCCGTACGGACTAATGTCCACAGGATTTTAAGTCCTGCGTGTCTACCAATTCCACCACCAGGGCTGGTGATTCTTTCTGAGCGAGAAACGGGATTCGAACCCGCGACCCCGACCTTGGCAAGGTCGTGCTCTACCAGCTGAGCTATTCTCGCAATTGGAGCGCAAATATAATCATTCCTATTTGTTATAAACAAGTATTTTCTACTTTTTTATTTTAGTTTTTGCTACTTCAATAGGCATCAATAAGTTAATGGAATCTGTAAGCTGTTGTTTCAACAATTTTCGATGAACAATCATGTCTACAAATCCTTTTTCCAATAAAAATTCGGACGTTTGAAAACCTTCCGGCAAATCGCGGCCGATGGTTTCTCTAATTACACGAGGACCTGCAAAACCAATCAAAGCACCCGGTTCTGCTATAATTAAATCGCCTACCGATGCAAAAGAAGCAGTTACCCCTCCATATGTTGGATTGGTTAATAAAGATATATAAGGAATTCTTGCCTCGGACAATTTTATTAATTTCGCTTCTACTTTTGCCATTTGCATCAGTGAAATCGCTGCTTCCATCATCCGAGCACCGCCCGATTGGGATATAAGAATGTACGGGAGATTGTTTTTCGCCGCATAATCAATCGCTCTGGCAATTTTTTCACCCATTGCAGATCCCAAAGAACCTCCAATGAATTTAAAATCCATACAGCTGATGATTACGTCGCGCCCATTCATTTTTCCGGTTGCATTACGAATTGCATCGGTTAAACCGGTGCTTTTCTTCACTTCCTTCAAGCGGTCTTTGTATTTTTTTGTATCCTCCCAATTTAGGGGGTCTTTACTTTCTACTTTTGAATCCAACTCTTTGAATTCCCCTTTATCAAAAAGGATTTCAAAATATTCTTCACTACCAATTTGAACATGGAAATCATCTTCTGGGCTCACGTACATATTGGCTTTCAACTCATCGGTTTCGATGATTTTACCACTCGGTGATTTGTACCATAAACCTACCGGAACATCCTTTTTATGTTCAGTTGTAATATTCTTTTTTGTTCTTCTAAACCAAGCCATCTTTTCTTTTTCTTCGTTAGTATTACTGAATACGTTAAGCAAGTCGTCCAACGTTGTTTAAATCTTCAAAAGCGATTTTTAATCTTTCTTTAAATGAAACTTCACCTTCTCTTAGCCATACTCTTGGATCGTAATATTTTTTATTCGGATTGTGTTCTCCTTCTGGATTTCCAATCTGGGATTTCAAATACTCTTTTTTCGCTTCAAAATATGTACGCGTTCCTTCCATAAAGGCAAACTGCAAATCGGTATCAATATTCATTTTAATTACACCATACCCAATCGCTTCGCGAATTTCTTCCAATGAAGAACCTGATCCTCCATGGAAAACAAAATCAACCGGATTTTGTTTCGTATTGAATTTCTCTTCGATGTATTTTTGCGAATTATCTAAAATTTTAGGCGTTAAAATCACATTTCCAGGTTTGTAAACCCCATGGACATTTCCAAAAGCAGCTGCTACCCAGAAGTTATCGTTTACGCTCATTAACTGTTCGTATACATACGCCACTTCAGACGGTTGTGTATATAACAAACTATTGTCAACCGACGTATTATCCACTCCATCTTCTTCTCCACCGGTAATTCCCAATTCAATCTCGAGTGTAATTCCCACTTTGGACATTCTATCCAAATATTTTTTAGAAATCTCCATGTTTTCTTCCAAAGATTGTTCGGACAAATCCAACATGTGTGAACTAAACAAAGCTTTTCCAGTCTTTTTGAAATAATCTTCGTTCGCATCCATCACACCATCAATCCAAGGCAATAATTTTTTGGAACAGTGGTCGGTATGTAAAATTACCGTTGCTCCATAAGCTTCTGCCAAGGTGTGAATATGCAATGCACCTGCTACGGAACCTTTGATTGCAGCAAATTGATTGTCACCTTTTAATCCTTTCCCGGCATTGTAAGCCGCACCTCCATTTGAAAACTGAATGATAATCGGTGAATTCATCTCCACGGCAGCTTCCATAGCTGCATTTATCGAACTTGAACCAATAATGTTACAAGCCGGTAATGCGTACTTATTTTCTTTTGCATCTTGGATGATATCTTTTACTAGTGAACCAGTTGCTACACCGGCAGGGAATTTTCTACTCATTTTTTAATTGAATTAAGTATTAAAACGGTTACAAATATAGAGAACTTATACTTAAAATGGATAATTTATTCCAAAAGCAAGGCGGGGTTTGAATAGGTTTAAATCTTGGAAACGCCATCTGCTGCCGATGGGATAACTGGGATCATGAATTTTATACGCAAAATCAAACCGAAGTAAGAAATAGGTTAAATCCAATCGAAGCCCAAATCCTGCACCTATGCCCAACTCTTTATAAAAATTATTGAATTTAAAAAGGGTCAATTCTTCCTTCTTATCTGTTCCCCAAATATTTCCCGCATCAATAAATAAGGCACTATTGACCCGATCGAAAACATTAAATCGGTATTCGGCACTCAGCAAAAGTTTCAATCGCTCAATGGCGAACACATCGTCACCACCTGCATACCGTGGCAAAGCTGCGGGACCCAATGTAGCTGCTGCCCACGCTCGGTTATCATTCGCTCCACCCGCCGTATAACTTCGAACAAATGGAATGAAATCGGTATTTCCATAGGGTTGTACCAAACCTAAATAAGCACGTGTTGCCAAAGTGGATTTAGATCCCAATTCAAAATATTTTCGAACATCCAAATCTACTTTTACAAATTGAGAATAGGGTACATTAAAAACCGTCCCCGATTCTTTGCCTGGAGAAGTTTCCGTCTGATAAAATCCAAAAGATTTATCCATTAAATTCAGTAAATTCCCAGCAAATTCAACTCTTCCTCTGAAAAACCAAGGATTCTTTTTGTTGGCACGCTCATTCTGATTCAATGTGTATTGATAAACCAATGATAAGATTAAAACATCTTGGGTAATGGTCTGTCGTCTGAAATTCATGTTTTCAAAAATCGATAAATCCTCCAAACCTTGATTGTCCAAAGAATTTAGAAACGGTTGATCTTGATAGATCATATCGATTACTTCAACATCTGTCAATTCTTCATTGTAATACTCATATCCCGTTTGGGGATGGTACGGAAAGTAATAATTTGAGAAAAAATTGTTTTTGATGAAATTATCTCCCTCAAAAACCGAAAAATAATTGTCCTTTTGAAGGTTATTTACAAATTCTGTATTGAAAATACTGATGGAATGCGAATGCGTATCTCGAAAAGAAATTGTGTAATCCAATCCGGTTGAATAAGTTACTCTTCCCAATCCGATATTATTTTGTACGGAAGCTCCTAATCTAAAATCCGTTTGTTTATAAAAACGTTTGGGTAGAATTCGATCCGTATTAAATGGAATTAATAAATAGGGGAAACCTAATTTACTTTGAAAAGCCATTTCAAAAGCATTGAAAAAGCCACCTCCCGTTGCGAACTTTTTATTTACATTCCCTAAAGTTCCCTTCACCGAAGTTTCAAGATTCTCCCCTCCTCTAAATAGATTTCGAACCAATAAGGATGCTTGAGGTGAAACACCAAAATTCATAAATTCCGACCAAGACATTTCTGCTCCATAAAATAAATCGTACTTCTTTTTCGGACGAAAGGAAATGTGTAAATTCATAACACTGTCGTTTTCTATCAACCTTTCCTTTTCAACTTCTGTGGCGAATCCCACCAAATTAATCCCTTCTCTTTTTAAAATATTTCGTTTGGTTTGCGATTCCGAATTCACACGATACAAAGCGCTATCTCGAACTACAATTGCGTCGGTAAAAAATTTAGGTCGATATTTCATTTTTGGATTTTCATAATGCAAATTGTATCCTTCATAAATCGTATCGAAATATACTTTCTCATCATTATACGGACCATCGGGATACAAATGAATGTTTCCATAACGGTATCGATAGAATTTTTGTTTAATTAAGGTGGAATCTCCCTTTCCAACTGGAATTAATAAAGTTACATCTAAAAGTTTGTCGGTATTTGTTGTGTCGGCAGTGAACTCTAAGGCCAATCCATCGTCATTAAACCGCCAATACCCTCTATTTTTTAAAAAGTCTACAATTCGGTCTTTTTCTTCCATGAAATTATTTAAATCATACCGTTCATCGACTTTTATTTTTGTTCCTCTTTGCAACAAAGTTTCCACATGTTTTTGAACAGCAGAATCTTTAATTGTATAGTTGTAAGATTGAATGATTGATTTCTCACCCGTCTTTACATCGTACTTTACCTTTCCTTTTTTCTTCAGACTGTCTAAATCCATTGAGAATTTAGCTTCCGCATCAAAATAACCGCGATCGAAGTAATACTTCTCAATATTCTCCGTCGAAAATTCAGTCAAAGCACTGTCAATCAACACGGGGCGCTCACCTTGATTGAAAATAAATCGCTTTAACCATAGGCTTCTTCCCACATATTTATCCAGTCCATAGGAAGACAATAAACTATCGAGTGAATGTTGATTTCTTCTTTTTTTACTTAAATCATAATATTCAATAAAAGCAGTGTCAAACTTCGCTGGAACACTATTGTAAAACATGAGTTTAAAAGGCAAAGCTCCCAATAAACCTGCTCCGTTTGGTTTTTGCTTCACATAATCAGGTAGGTTCGATTTGAAAGGCGCCTCCTTCTCTTCGATTTCAAAACTATTTTTAGTCAGTAAATATTCCCCTCTGGGTACTTTCTTTGTTAGGCTACAGCCATATAAAATCGTACAAGAAACGATGAATAATATTATCTTTGTTTTTATATATTTCATTCCATGCTTACTAACAATGATGCCAAATTAATTATTTCTTTAGCTAAAAAGAAATTTAGACAAAAATATAACAAGTTTACGGTTGAAGGCATAAAAAATATTCAAGAAGTACTTAATAGTTCAATAATCGTTCATAAAATCTACACAACAGACGATATCTTTGAAGGTTTGGAAAGTCAAACAGTATTAATTACTGAAAAAGACTTAAAAAGAATCAGTCAACAAGTTCATCCAAATACCGCTTTGGCAGTCTGTGAAATCCCCAAAGAGAATTCAATCAAAGACGATGGATTCATTTTAGCGCTTGACGATGTTCGGGATCCTGGGAATTTAGGGACCATCATTCGTTTGGCGGATTGGTTTGGAATTGAACAAATAATTTGCTCCCAAGAAACGGTAGATCTCTACAATTCCAAAGTTATTCAATCTTCGATGGGTTCATTTTTACGGGTTCAGCTGAATTACATCGATTTAAACACATTCTTTTTGAACTACAAACATCCTGTTTTGGGCGCTTTTATGGAAGGTGAGAATATTTATACTTCCAACTTCCCAAAACATGCGGCTTTGTTGATGGGAAATGAAGCCAATGGAATCTCCGAAGAATTCAATTCTTTTGTCACCCAAAAAATCAGCATTCCACGTATGGGGCAATTGCAACAGACCGAGAGTCTAAATGTCGCCATGGCAACGGGAATTATTTTGGGTGAAATCGCTTCTCGAAATTTCAAAATCTAATGTTTTGTTAAAATTTTGTTTTGTAATTCACTTTTAAGGTAATTTGCGAAAGAAGGTTTAAGGTTAAAAAGTGGATATGAAATTAGGGATTGGAGCAATAGTTTCTTTTGTAATTATTTTGTTATTGAGTTGCGGGAATTCTGAAAAGAAGATAACAAAAGAAAAGCAGAAAGAACTCGACAGTATTCCCCGTTTCGATTCGTTGAATTGGGCAAAAGAATACAAGTTCAAAAAAGTAAATTCAGTTGATAGAAATATTAAGAAAAGTTTTCTCACCCAATTTCATCAGGATTTTTGGGTAAAAAGCAATGTGAGTGGTGGACTTTTGGTGGCACAACATGGGGAAATCATTTTTGAAGCGTACACTGGATCTGCTGACCTCAGTCGAGAATCTCCTATGACTGCTGACACACCCCTTCACCTCGCATCCATTTCAAAAGTATTGACCGCAATGGCAATTTTGAAATTAGCCGAAAACACAAAAATTCATTTAAACAAAGAAGTCAGTGCCTATTTAACCGATTTCCCCTACGAAAAAGTTACAATCGAAGATTTATTAAATCACCGAAGTGGAATTCCCAATTACCTCGATTTCTCGGATGATAAAAAATACTGGGACAATACAAAAATGATGTCTAATCAAGATGTTTTGAATGTGCTGGTCACCAAAAAACCTCCGATTTTAGCCGCACCCAATAAAAAGTTCTTTTATAACAATACCAATTATGTCATTCTTGCCCTTATCATAGAAAAAGTTACGGGTTTAAGTTATGCCGAAGCAATGCAAATCATGGTTTTTAACCCACTGGGAATGAAAAGCACCTTTGTGATGGACTTTGATAGAGATAAAGATATAGTTTCTAGATCCTATTACAACAATGGGAAAGATTGGGGATATGACCATCTCGATAAAACGTACGGAGACAAAAACATCTATTCTACGCCCCGTGATTTATTGAAAATGGATGTCGCAATGTATTCCTCGAAATTCCTTCCCGAAAAACTAAAGGAAAAAGCCTGGCAAGGATATAGCTACGAATCCAAAGGCGTAAAAAATTATGGATATGGAATGCGACTTATGGAATGGTCAGACGATTCGAAGATTCTTTACCACAACGGAAAGTGGCATGGAAACAATTCGGTTTACGTACGTGACCCTCAAAGTGAAACCACCATTATTGCCTTGGGAAATCGATTGAATCGAAATATTTATACCAGTTTTAAATTGGTCGGATTATTTGGTGATTATCCCATCCAATTTCCAGATTCAAAAGTAACTGGAACGAAAGCAGGAAAAGACTCTTTGAAAAAACTCGATAAAGAAATCGATAGTGTGAAACAAACTTCACCCAACAAAAAAAAGAAGTAATTTTATGGGAATGGAATTAAAAGTCCATAATCCCTGGCCGAAGTTCAACAGCATCTTTTCCTTGTATAAATAAGCGGGCAGAATGAATTCCTTTCAATTTTACTTCTCCCTTTTTCACTTCCAACCAACTTCCTTCTCTCAATCCCAAAACCGGCTGGGTATTGAATTTATGAAATTCTTGAATCCGAGTTTCACGGGTTTCTCCTTTGTGGGTTGAATTTAAATCGGGATCTAAATAATGGGGATTGATATTAAACGGCAGAAATCCCAAAGCATCGAAACTCGGCGGATAGACTATGGGCATATCGTTGGTTGTTCCTATAGTTAAACCGCATAGATTACTTCCGGCACTGCTACCCATATAGGGTATACCCTTTTTAACAGCATTTTTCAGGCTTTCTATCAAGTCCAATTCATACAAGGTTTTCAACAGTAAAAACGTATTTCCACCCCCAATAAAAATTGCTTTTGCGGTTTGAATCGCAATTTTTGGATTTGAAAATTCATGAATCCCTTTGACCTGAATATTTTTCACTGCAAATGCTTTTCGAGGAGATTCGGTATATTCATCGTACGTCACACCCGACGGTCGTGCATAAGGAATAAACAGAATTTCATCTGTTTCTAAAAAATCTACAGCAACATCCAAAATATAGTCCAAATACCCACTTCCATGAACCGTACTTGTACTGGCTACCAATACGTTATAACTAGTTGAAATTTTCATTTTTTTTGCTATTAAAACAATTTATACGTCAATCCCCAAAATACACTGAAGTTAATAGGCCCTATATCTTTTCCGTATCCTGGTATAAGTAAGGGATCGATGTTTTCTTGTTTTTTACTTCCCAAATATATCTCAGGATGAATGGAAACATCGGCATAGAAATTAGCTATCAATCGAATGCGAGCTCCACCCACCAATTCCATCCAATACGCACTCACATTGGCTGGGGGTAAACTACTATATACATCGACTTGATTGTTGGGTAATCGAATCGGATATTGATTTATACGCTGTTTGTAAGCTGCATACGCAAAGCGAAGTCCGGTATAAAATCCATTTGAAGCATCTTCATGATCTTGGGATGCAAACCAATTGAAACCTACTTTGAAATACAATCCATCCACAACTATTTTCCAATCCAATTCATCGTATTTATTTTTCTCGTAACCCACTTCGGCTACCGCATTCCACTTTTTATACACACGATATGAAATCATGGCTTGTCCACCTTGACGATCGGTAAAAGCGGACAAAGTTGGTGTAAACAAATCCACACCCACAAAAAGATTTCCCACCTTCCGATGGCCTTTTGGGAATTGAATCGTGTCTTTTACTTCTTTGACAATCGTTTTGGTTTCAATTTGCACAGAATCTTCTTGGGCATGAAGTTGAAATCCAAGTAGGCTAATTACCCAAAACAATATATAGATTGGTCTCTGATTCATTTTTTAATTCATTTGATTCTCCGGGAATAATATATTGAATATGGTTTTCAGTCGATTGAAAATTCAATCCTTCATACACGACACGAAATCCACATGCTTTGGAAACGTATTCTGAAATCGTTTGATGATTCACTGTCAAGGTATCGGCTACTGCATTGCTTCTTCGCTGAATGGTGAAATAGGTTGTATTGGAATTCAATCCACCTAATGGCAATTTTAAACTATCCGAAAAAACTTTACTATATAATAAAGTAGGATTGTCAAAATTTATATTGTCTGCCGAATAAATAGTCAACGAATCCATTTGATTTTGAGCATTCAAAATATCTCGAAAAACCACGGTCAGATAAGGCGTTCCATCTCCTACACAAACATCGTCTTCTTCACATGACTGTGTGCAGAAAAAGCTGAAAAGCAAACTAAAAATAACAATTCCTTTCTTCATCTATTTGTATGAATTCGGTTCAAAAATACAATTATTCTCAGGGAATTCTTAGTCAACGGCTTTAATTTAAAAAAATCTTATTCTTTCCCTTCGTTCCAATAATACGAATCGGGAAATTCTCTTTTCCCAAATATAGCAGTTCCCACACGAACGATGGTCGCACCTTCTTCAATCGCAATTTCCAAATCTCCACTCATTCCCATCGATAATTCTTTCATCTCAACATTCGGAATATTTTCCGCAACAATCTGATTATGAATGGACTTCAACAACTGAAAACACTTCCGAACTTTTTCGTCTTCTGCACTAAACAAGCCAATGGTCATCAAACCTTTGATTTTTAAAGTTTCAAATTGCGCCACTTTACGTACCAATTCCACCGCATTTTCTGGACGAACGCCAAATTTACTTTCTTCGTACGATGTATTTACTTGAATTAAAACTTCCATTGTTTTTCCTTCAAACACCAATCGTTTATGCAGCTTTTCGGCCAAACTCATCCTGTCCACCGATTCCAAACAATCCACACCATACCGAATGATCTCCTTGACTTTGTTGGACTGAAGATTCCCAATAAAATGGGTGGTATGTGGAATTTCTTTTAAATCATCGAACTTCTCCTTTAATTCTTGGACTTTATTTTCAGCAATCAATGTACAACCAGCATCCATCGCTAGTTTAATTCGCTCTGCAGAAACCGTTTTGGTTGCTAAAAGGAGTTTCACTTCTTCCCTACTCCTTCCCGCTTTCTCACACGCTTTTGAAATACGCTGATTGATGGTTTCTATATTTTGATGAATGGTTTCCATTTGGGATTTATGTTTGACTCATTTTTTTTTAATCTAGGAAGAATCCTCAAAAACAATCTTACAGCCTTCCTTAAATCTTCTCTAAAAGAACCACATTTTCAACATGATGCGTTTGCGGAAACATATCCACAGGCTGAATCTTCAAAATTTTATACTGATCTTTCATCAACTCCAAATCACGAGCTTGCGTCGCTGAGTTACAGCTTACATACACCACTCTCTTGGGAGCAATTCGTAAAATGGTTTCCACCACATTTTTATGCATTCCATCTCTTGGCGGATCAGTAATAATAACGTCCGGCATTCCATTGGCTTCAATGAAAGTGTCATCTAAAATGTCCTTCATATCACCACAATAGAACACACAGTTTTCCACGCCATTCCGAGCCGCATTTTCGTTGGCAGCGTCGATTGCTTCTTGAACCGATTCTACACCCACTACTTTTTTTGCTTTTTTTGCTACAAATTGGGCAATCGTTCCGGTTCCGGTATAAAGGTCATACACCAATTCATCACCTTTTAAATCGGCAAAATCACGGGTGATTTTATACAATTCATAGGCTTGTTCAGGATTGGTCTGATAAAAACTTTTGGGTCCGATTTTGAATTTCAAATCTTCCATTTCTTCCATCAAATGATCTTCTCCAGAATAAAGTTCAACATCTAAATCGTAAATGGAATCATTTCCCTTTGGATTAATTGCATACAGTAAAGAAACAATTTCAGGGAATTTTGTTTTTAAATTCTCTAAAAATGCTTCTCGACTTTCTTTTTCTTCGCGGAAAAATTGAACCAAAACCATGAATTCTCCTTTTTGTGTAGAACGAATCATGATGGTTCTTAAAAATCCTTCTTGATTACGTAAGTCAAAAAAATCAAGTTTATTCTCGATTGCAAAACGGCGTGCTTCCAAACGAATGGCATTGGATGGATCAGACTGCAAATAACATTTCTGAATGTCTAAAACCTTACTCCATTGACCAGGAATATGAAATCCCAAAGCATCACGCTCGTAATTTTCTGCTGAATTTTGAATTTCCTCTGCAGTTAACCATCGAGAATTTGAAAAAGTATATTCCAATTTATTGCGATAGAAATACTGCTCTTTGGAACCTAAAATTGGTGAGGTGTCTAAATCCTCAAAGCCACCAATTCGTTTTAAGTTGTTTTCAACTTCATTTTGTTTGAATTTCAGTTGAGCTTCGTAACTCAAATCCTGCCAACTGCATCCGCCACATGTACCAAAATGCTGACAAACAGGATCTACTCGATCAGGCGATTTCTTCAGAATATCGGTTGCTTTCCCTTCCAGATAATTCGATTTCTTTTTGTGAACGGTCACATTGACCACATCGCCAGGAACGGCTCCTTTAATTAAAATCGTTTTTCCGTCTTCAGTTTTTCCCACGGACATTCCTTTTGCAGCTGCGCGCAGCACTTCTATATTTTCTAAAAAAATAAGTTTGTTCTTCCTTCTTGCCATGCCGCAAAGATAATACGAACAAATACCAAATTGAAATATATTCCCGCAAATTGAAATCAAAACGTTTATCAAAATTGATTTTTGAATCATTCCCTAGAATTTTCGTAATTTTGATTCCTATGAAAGCACTAATTATTGTCGATATTCAGAATGATTTTTTGGAAGGCGGAAGTTTAGCCGTTCCAAATGGAAACGAAATTATTCCCATCGTTAATTCCATTCAACAAAATTATGATTTAATTGTAGCCACACAAGATTGGCATCCACCCAACCATAAAAGCTTTGCGATTGAGCACGAAGAAAAAAAAGAATATGAAATCATTAATTTAAATGGTTTGCAACAAGTTCTTTGGCCTGTACACTGTGTACAAGGGACTTTTGGAGCAGAGTTTCACAAAGATTTGGATGTTCGAAAGATTGAAGGCATTTTTAGAAAAGGAATGAATCCTGAAATCGATAGTTACAGTGGGTTTTTCGATAATGGAAAACGAAAAAACACCGGATTGTTCGGTTATTTAAAAGACAGAGAAGTTACAGAGGTTACCGTAGTTGGATTGGCAGCTGATTTTTGCGTGTATTTTACAGCAAAAGATGCATTGGAATTGGGTTTTAAAACAACGGTTTTAGAAAATGCTACCAAACCCATCAATGCGGAAGGTTGGCAAAGAACTATACTCGACTTGCAGTATAGAGGAGGAATCATTCAGTAACGTTTTCTCTTTTTATTGAATTCGAATTGAAATGCATCAAGTTTAATTCAATTTTACTTTCTTTGTTAAGCTTTGATTTTAACCCATCAAACATTCTATTGAATAACTGAACACATTATCATGAGAAAAATAGTTACTGCACTTTTACTCTTTGCACTAAGTCTCGGCGTATATGCGCAAAACATACTCATTCCTCAACCTCAAAAAATCGATTATTCCAAAGGAGTTTTCAAAATTCCTGAAACGATTTATTTATCTTCAGATTTACCGATGGAAGAAAATCTGTACTTCATGCATCGATTAAATAAACATTTCAAAATCGAGCTAACGACCGATAAAAAAGCAACCATTCGGAGAAGTTTGCAGAAAAAAGGGTTTACAAAAGAAGGATATGCAGTAGATATCTCCTCGAAAAATATAGAAATCAATTTCTCGACCAATGAAGGTTATTTTCGAGCCCTACAAACCTTGGCTCAGCTTTTTGATGAACATCGCGAAGACCGAAAAATTCCAAATCTAAACATTCAAGATGAACCTCAATTCAAATGGAGAGGGATGCACTTGGATGTAGTTCGACATTTCTTTACCGTTGAAGAAGTAAAAAAGTATTTGGATTATTTGGCATTGTACAAAATCAATACATTCCATTGGCATTTAACCGATGATCAAGGCTGGCGAATTGAAATTAAGCAGTATCCAAAACTAACAGAAATCGGCTCCAAACGGAAAGAGTCAATGATCGGCCCGTATTCCGACGACACCTATGATGGAACACCCTATGGCGGATTCTATACCCAAGATGAAATTAGAGAGGTGGTTGAATACGCAAAAAAATTGCATATAACCGTTGTTCCCGAAATCGAAATGCCCGGTCATGCTTTGGCAGCACTTACGGCGTATCCTGAACTTTCTTGTACAGGTGGTCCATTTGAGGTGGCTACAAAATGGGGCGTTTTTGACGATGTGTTTTGTCCGAAAGACGAAACTTTTGAGTTTCTGGAAAATGTTTTGGACGAAGTGACGGCCTTATTCCCATCAGAATATATCCACATTGGTGGTGATGAATGTCCGAAAACGCGATGGAAAGAATGTCCACATTGTCAAGATTTAATCAAGAAAGAGAATTTAGGGAATGAACACGGTTTACAAAGTTATTTCATTCAGACCATTGAGAAATACGTAAACAGCAAAGGAAGAAAAATAATCGGATGGAATGAGATTTTGGAAGGGGGATTGGCTCCCAATGCTACCGTGATGAGTTGGACAGGTGAAGAAGGTGGAATTGAGGCGGCAAAAACAGGTCATTATGCGGTAATGACACCCGGAATGTATTGTTATTTTGACCATTACCAAGGCGATCCACAAAATGAACCTTTGGCTTTTGGTGGATATACAACTTTAGAGAAAATTTATTCCTATCATCCCATTCCCAAAGAGTTAAGTCATGAAGAAGGAAAATACATTTTGGGCGTTCAAGCGAATTTATGGACGGAATACATTCTTGATTTCAAAGGAATAGAATATATGTTGTTGCCCCGATTGATGGCACTTTCCGAAGTAGGTTGGGGAACGAATCAACCTAAAAACTATTTGGATTTTGAAAAGAAAGCGGTTTATCATTTCACCTTTTTAGATGAAATGAAGGTAAATTATGCGAAAAGCATTTTTAATCCGAGTGGAAAAGTAATTCGAAGTGGAAAAGGAATTGCCTACGAACTTTATACATCCAAAGACCCAAAAAACATTCATTATACGATTGATGGAACACTTCCAACTCTGAAGTCACCTGCGTATTCACAACCGATTCCTGTGGATAAATCAATGACGATTCAATCCGCTTATTTTGAAGAAGGCGGAATCAAAAGTGCAATCACCCATCAAAGTTTAAGCCTAACAAAATCAACCGGAAAAGAGATTGAATTGGCTCATCAACCCAGTGAATTGTATGCTTTTGGAGGTGCGATGACTTTGGTCGATGGAATCAAAGGAGATGCAAAAGTATTAGGAAAGACCTGGTTGGGATTTAGTGGAACCGATGTACTAGCAACCCTCGATTTGGGAGAAAAAACAAGTTTCTCAGAAATCCGATTTAATTCGTTGAATAACACCGGAAGTTGGATTCATATAGCAAAAGGAGCGAAAATTTCAATCTCGGAAGACGGTAAAAACTATAAAATCATCAAAGAAATTGGAGCCGACGAAATTCGAAAAACCAAAGGTCAAGTCGTGCTTCTTTTGGACAATCAAAATGCACAATACTTGAAAGTTGAAATTTTCAATGCAGGAATCATTCCTCCTGGAAATCCTGGAGCTGGACATGAAGCATGGTTGTTTGTGGATGAAATTGGGGTGTATTAAATGGACACTTCACATTCGAATAAAACTGAGATAATTACACTGAAATTCATCTCCCTAAATTGTATCAATCACAACGATGAATAAATATTACGATCCAAAATATGTTGAGAAATTATTTGACAAAATGTCAAGTTCGTACTCGAGAATGAATTACATAACTTCTTTTGGGTTCAGCGAAAGATGGCGAAAACAATGTGTAAATGAAATTGACCTTTCGAATAGTAAAGTGATAGTTGACCTTTTAACAGGAATGGGAGAATGTTGGAAGTTTATCGATAGAAAAGCCCACAAAGACGCTAAAATTATCGGAATCGACTTCTCGGAAGAAATGATAAAAAAGGCGGAAAAGAATACATCCAAATTTAAAAAAAGAGAAATTGACGTTCGAAGAGAGAATGTTTTCACTAATTCCCTCGCTGACAATTCCATTGATTCCGTAATTTCTGGCTTCGGACTAAAAACATTTGATACTAATCAACTCACAGAATTAGCTAAAGAAATCAATCGCATGTTAAAAGTAAACGGAAATTTCTCTTTAATCGATGTTTCTGTTCCAAAAAACCAACTTCTTAGAGCGTTATATTTATTCTATTTGAAACACATTATACCCATTCTTGGTAAATTATTTTTAGGAGATGCCACCGCCTATAAAATGCTGGGAAAATACACCACTGAATTTCAAAACGCGGAAAATGTAAAACAACTATTTGAAAATCAAAACTTCAATGTTGAATACGTAAGCTATTTTTACGGATGTGCAAGTGGTATAAAAGGAATGAAAATCTAAAAATAAATACTGTTTCCCTTCTAAATAACAACATTGTTGCGTTTTACAGGGTTTTTCCCCTTGATTAAGTGATTAATATGTGTTTGTTTTGTAACTTTACAATTAACCAAACCATTTAAACCTTAGATAATATGGCAAATTGTCTTGAATGTGATACCAAAATTATTGGACGCGTTGATAAAAAGTTCTGCAATGATTCCTGTCGGAATTCGTATAACAACAAGCACAACAGGGATTCTACAAACTTAATGCGTAAAATTAACCGGAAATTACGAAACAACTTTCGAATTCTTTCCGAGTTGAATTTCGTTGAGGGAAAAACAAAAGCAAACCGGGATTTTTTAACAAAAAAAGGCTTCAACTTTGATTATTTCACACATCTAAAAGTTTATAAAAACGGAGCGGAATATCGATTCCTTTACAATATCGGTTACAAGCTTCTCGAAGATGATTGGATGTTGATCGTCAAAAACGAGGACTAAAACTAGAATAACGCTCTAGAAATCCCCATTTCTATTCAACCTAAAACATGTGCGTCACGTTTTGGAAAGGATAAGTCATGCTTTTATTTATAGGATATCCAATTAGAATTCTCTATTTTTAAAACTTCTAAACTTTATACGTTAACCATGGACTCACAGCTTTTACTCATCCTTCTGATTGTGATCGGATTGATACATCTCCTCCTATTTTTGATCAAAAAACCAAAGACTCATTCTTCTGAAATTGATTTTAAGTTCAACGAACTCGAAAAAGATTTGACGCGAATTGACTCTTTGATTCGGGATGAATTCAGTCGAAGTCGAGAGGACAATCAAAAGATTTTTAAAGACAACCGTTCGGAACAATCGGAATCCTTAAAGTCTTTTGAAGATAAATTCGGTGTCAACATTAAGGAATTTAACGATTTACAACGTCAGAAATTCAGTGAGTTAGAAATCCGTCAAGAAAAAATAAAACAAGGGACCGAAGATAAATTAAAAGAAATCCGAGAAACCGTTGAGCAAAAATTAAAAACGCTGCAAGACGACAACAACAAAAAGTTGGAAGAAATGCGTAAAACCGTGGACGAAAAACTGCAAGAAACCGTGGAAAAACGATTCAACGAATCTTTTAAATTAATCAGTGATCGTTTGGAACAAGTGCACAAAGGTTTGGGCGAAATGCAAACCCTGGCTTCGGGTGTGGGTGATTTAAAGAAAGTTTTGACCAATGTGAAAACACGTGGTAATCTAGGTGAAATTCAGTTGGAAGCGATTTTAGAACAGATTTTATCGCCCGAACAATATGAAAAAAGTGCCATCGTTAAAAAAGGCAGTCAAGAAAGAGTTGAATTTGCGGTTAAACTTCCGGGAAAGAACAAAGACGACCAACCTTTACTCCTCTCCATTGACTCAAAATTTCCGATGGAAGATTACCAACGTTTGAATGACGCCTACGAAAACATCGAAAATTTTCAACCCAAAGAAATTGAGAATTTATCCAGACAATTTGAAAATTCCGTAAAAAAGAACGCCAAAGACATTCGCGATAAATACATCAATCCTCCAGTCACAACGGATTTTGCAATTATGTTTGTACCGACTGAAAATTTATATGCCGAGATTTTAAGACGACCTGGATTGTTTGAAACTTTGCAAAAAGATTTTAAAATATCGGTCGTTGGCCCCACCAATTTAGTCGCGTTTTTAAGCAGTTTACAAATGGGATTCCGAACCTTAGCCATCGAAAAAAGATCGAGTGAAGTCTGGGAAATACTGGGTGCAGTCAAAACAGAGTTCGGTCGTTTTGGCGCTATTTTGGATAAAACCAAAAAGAAATTACAAGAAGCGTCTAACGTAATTGATCAAGCGGGAGTTCGGAGTCGAGCGATTGAAAGAAAGTTAAAAGATGTTCAAGAAATACCGCAAGAAAAACTGCTTCCATTTACCGAAGATTTGGAGGAAATAGAAGAATAATTGTACTTCCTTATTTTGTTTTTACTCGAAAATTTAAAATTCTTCGGAAAAACATCCCTATCCCTTCGACCATCTGTTACCGATTCCTTAAATTTGCCTGAATTAAAAAAATAAGCACACAATGGCAGAAGTAAAAAAATTCCCAATTGACAAAGTAATTCAGCCGATTCAACGGTTTATGAGTCAAGCCCAAACCGGTGGAATCGTATTGGGAATCAATGTGATCCTTGCTTTGATATTAGCCAATTCTCCGTGGGCCGACCAATATTTTGAGATTTTAAAATACAAATTGGGCGTTTATTTCAACGGGGAAACCTATTTCGATATCAGCATTTTGCATTGGATCAATGATGGTTTGATGGCAATTTTCTTTTTTGTCATCGGTCTCGAATTAAAAAGAGAATTTGTCGGAGGCGAACTCTCTAATCCCCGAAAAGCCTTGTTACCTATTTTTGCTGCATTGGGTGGAATGATTGTTCCGGCGACTGTATATTTGTTATTGAATCCAACAGGTGAAGTGCATAGCGGATGGGGAATTCCTATGGCTACCGATATTGCTTTTGCATTGGGTGTACTTTATTTATTAGGAAATAGAATTCCGTTTTCTTTGAAAGTATTTTTAACCGCTTTAGCCATTGTCGACGATTTAGGTGCCGTGATGGTCATTGCATTTTTCTATACATCGGACATTTCGGTCCTTAGTCTTTTAGTCGGCTTACTCTTTGTGGGACTGATGTTTGTGGCGAATCGAATTGGTGTTCGAAATATTTTATTTTATGCGATTTTAGGAATTGGTGGTGTATGGCTTGCGTTTTTAATGTCAGGCGTTCATGCAACGATTGCTGCAGTTTTGGCTGCATTTATGATTCCCGCAGATGTTCGAATTAAAGAAAGTACATTCTTAAAGAAAATTAGACACCATTTAAACCAATTTGAAGAAATTGATCCCAATGATGAAACTCCTACTTTGACCGGAGATCAAGTCGAGATTTTAAGTGAAACAAGTAAAGATATAAATGATGCCGTTCCACCTCTTCAACGTTTGGAGCATACGATGCATCCGTATGTAACCTATTTGGTTTTACCGATTTTCGCCTTAGCCAATGCCGGTATTTCGTTGAGTATTGACTTCGAAGAATTATTTAGTACCAATGTCGCTTTGGGAGTAGCATTGGGCCTATTAGTTGGAAAGATTGTAGGAATTGTAGGATTCACTTTATTATTCATAAAATTAAAAATAGCTCCTTGGCCCGAAGGTATGAACGTGCGTAATCTATTTGGAATCAGCTTATTGGCCGCCATTGGATTTACTATGTCCTTATTCATTACATCCTTGGCATTTACGCACGAAGAATACATGACCCAAGCAAAAATCGGGATTTTTACAGCGTCCCTTATCGGTGGAGTTTTAGGATATTGGGTGCTAAGTAAAGGAGCAAAAAAGACCGAGTCTTAGTTTAGACTATTTTACAGATGGCTTCTCAAAAGATGAAAGGATACGCCTTTGCAATTATTTCTGCCGTATCCTATGGACTGATTCCGTTGTTTATGTTGCCCATAAAACAACAGAAATTTCCAGTTGACACTTCCTTATTTTATCGGTTTCTTATCGCAGCGATTTTTATTCTTGGAATTCTATTTTACAAGAAAGAAAGTCTAAAAGTTAGTCCCAAAGAATTGGGAGTATTGATGGTTTTAGGGCTTTTGTATGGTCTATCTTCCGACTTTCTATTTTGGGGTTATGATCTTTTAACTCCAGGAATTGCATCGACCATTCTCTTTGTTTATCCGGTATTGGTCGCGTTGATAATGACTTTATTTTTCAAAGAGAAAATAAAAAAACTAACTATTTTCTCCCTATTCTTCACACTGACTGGCGTTTACTTACTCAGTATGAAAGGTTCGGGTTTTTCGATACAAACATTAGGTTTGATTGTAACTTTGGGAGGTGCACTTTTTTATGCTTTGTATATTATTACCGTAAACCGCGCCAACTTTACATCGTCTGCATGGAAAATTACTTTTTATTCCATGGTTTTCACATCGACTTATTATTTAATCAAGGCCTTGATCGCACAAGAAACTTTACTCATTCCAAGTCCGAGTTTTTTAGGGAATTTCATATTGTTCGCTTTGGTCACAACGGTGGTTTCTATGACCACTTTGGTATATGCCATCCAATTAATTGGTTCTACACCCACATCGATTTTAGGTGCTTTGGAACCGGTGGTTGCTGTTTTAATTAGTGTAACTTTATTTCACGAAATTCTTACTACCCATTTAATCTATGGCGTAATTTTAATTTTAGTAGGCGTAATCATTAGCATTCTCGCGGATAATCCCAGAAAAAGAAAAAGAGCTACAGGCATCTAAATTTCTTTAAAAATTCAAAGCTTTGAAATTCCGTTTCATCCTTCCTTTTTCAATAGGATGAATTATCTTTGTTGAAATTCAATCTTTATGAACATTCAGGAAAAGATTCATGCGTTACGTGAAGAACTCAATCAATACAATTACAATTATTATATATTGGATGCGCCCATCATCAGTGACTTTGAGTTTGATCAAAAACTAAAAGAACTTCTGGATTTAGAAAAAGAATACCCTCAATTTTTCGATGTAAATTCCCCTACCCAAAGAGTCGGTGGAGGAATCACCAAGAACTTCCCAACCGTGGTGCATGAAAACCGTATGTATTCCTTGGATAATTCCTACTCCATTGAAGATTTACAGGATTGGGAAAAACGTATTGAAAAAGCATTGGATGAAGATGTAGAATTTGTTTGTGAATTAAAATACGACGGCGCATCGATTTCCATATTATACGAAAACGGTAAATTAATTCAAGCTGTAACGCGTGGCGATGGTTTTCAAGGAGATGAAATCACAGCGAACATTCGAACCATACAATCGGTTCCTTTGAAATTAAAAGGTAATTTTCCAAAAAGATTTCATATTCGAGGCGAAATTGTTTTACCGTTTAAAGAATTCGATCGAATCAACAAAGAACGCGAAGAAGAAGGTTTGGAATTGTATGCAAACCCCAGAAATACCGCAAGTGGAAGTCTGAAATTGCAAGATAGCCATGAAGTTGCGAAACGAAAGTTGGACTGTTATCTTTATACCTTAATCGGACCCAATCTTCCCTTCAAAACCCAATGGGACATGTTGAAATCGGCTCAGTCTTATGGTTTTAAAGTGCCTGATTCTGCAAAATTATGCAGAAGTTTGGAAGAAGTTTTAAATTTCATCGACTATTGGGACAAAGCGCGAAAAAATCTTCCGTTTGAAATCGATGGAATAGTAGTCAAAGTCAATTCCTTTGCCCAACAAGATGAATTGGGTTTCACAGCAAAATCTCCCCGTTGGGCCATGGCGTACAAATTCAAATCCGAACAAGCCGAAACCGAATTGTTGAGTATTTCTTATCAAGTGGGACGAACGGGAGCCGTTACACCCGTAGCGAATTTAAAACCGGTGAGTTTAGCGGGAACCGTAGTAAGACGCGCTTCTTTGCATAATGAAGATATCATTAACAAACTCGATGTTCGCATTGGAGATTCTGTGTATGTAGAAAAAGGAGGAGAAATTATTCCAAAAATAATCGAAGTTAATTTCGATGTCCGTCAACCCGATGCGCAGAAAATTGAATTCATCACCCATTGTCCGGAATGTGAAACGGAATTAATCCGAAAAGAAGGAGAAGCGCACCATTATTGTCCCAATGAAGAGGGATGCAAACCGCAGATTGTCGGTCGTTTGGAACATTATGTTTCTCGAAAAGCAATGGATATGGCGAGTATAGGCGTTGAAACTTTGGGAATGATGTATGACAATAATTTGGTAAAAGATCCCGCTGATTTTTATGATTTAAAGAAAATTGACTTGATACCTTTGGAACGAATGGCAGAAAAATCAATCAATAATATTATAGAAGCCATTCAAGAATCCAAGACCATTCCTTTTGAAAAAGTATTGTATGGAATTGGAATTCGGCATGTGGGAGAAACCGTCGCTCGAAAATTAGCCCGTCATTTTAAATCGATGGATGCCCTTGAAAAAGCAAGTAAAGAAGAATTGGAAACGGTGGATGACATTGGTGAAAAAATTGCGATTAGTATTCAGAATTTCTTTGCAGAAGAGAAAAATCAGAAATTGATTCAACGACTAAAAAACGCTGGCGTTCAAATGGAAGTGGGAGAAGAAGAAAAACCACTGTCCAATGCATTGGAAGGAAAAACCTTTTTATTTACCGGCACTTTGACTCAATTTACCCGAGATGAAGCACAGAAAATGGTGGAACAAAACGGTGGAAGAAATATTTCAGCCGTGAGTAAAAATTTAAATTATCTAATCGCCGGAGAAAAAGCGGGAAGTAAATTAAAAAAGGCACACGAATTAGGAACGGTTGAAATTTTGACCGAAGATGAATTTCTGAAGATGATTGAAAATTAAAAATGTATGAAAACCCTTTTAAAAATCTATTTATTTCTACTCTTTCCTTTCTTTCTCTCCGCACAGAGTTTTGATTTGATTCCGTTGGGAATTTATGGCGGTGGCGAAGAAAACAATCTGAGCGCGTATTTAATCGGTGAAAAAGGAAAGAATGAATTCTTGAGTTTGGATGCAGGAACTCTTCGCTCAGGAATTGACAAAGCGATCGAAAATGGTGTTTTTGAAATTTCCAATGAAGACGTTCTACGGAAGTATATCAAAGGCTATTTTATTTCCCACGGTCATCTGGATCATTTGGCTGGAATGGTCATTAATTCGCCCGAAGACAGTGCCAAACCGATTTACGGCATTCCATTTACAATAGATATTCTTCGTGATTACTATTTCACAAATGCAGCTTGGGCTAATTTCGCAAATGAAGGTGATCATCCTCAAATTGGAAAATATACCTACATAAGAATTTTAACAACGAATTCATTTCCGATCGAAGGAACGAGTTTATCGGCTCGGACTTTTAAATTAAGTCACGTAAATCCGTATTTAAGTTCAGCGATTTTGGTTTCGAATTCCCAAGGAGAAAGTGTGTTGTATTTAGGTGACACCGGCGCAGATCGAATAGAGAAAACCGATCATTTGCATCAACTTTGGACGGCAATTGCACCGTTGATTTCGAATAAAAAGTTGAAAGCGATTTTGATTGAAGTTTCGTTTGACAACAGGCAACCCGATGATAAATTATTCGGCCATTTAACGCCCAACCTACTAAATGAAGAATTGAAGAATTTAGCGAAAGTGGTCGGTCAAAAAGATTTAGAAGGATTGAAAATCATTGTTACTCATTTGAAACCCGGCGGAAATCGAATTGAAATCATTAAAAAAGAGATTTCAGAAAACAATCCCATGAAAGTGGATTTTATTTTCCCAGAACAAGGAAAGAAAATGGAATTGTAATCCAGTCAAATTTGTAATCCCGTCCAGTTTACAGTTCATCCAGAATCTTCTGAATTCCAGCCACTGAATTCTCCAAAGAAAAAGGTGCTTCGTATTTGTCCAATGCATCTTTATACCCCTCAAAAGCAAAAGGATCTGTCAACGCTTTTTTCATTCCTCGATAAATTCCTTCTTCCGAGTTTTCAACAATTTCACCCAATTCTCCGTTTAATAGCATTTCACGAACACCCGAAACATCGGTGGCAATAATTTTTTTCTTTAAAACGATGGCTTCAAATAAAACCGTTGGAAATCCTTCGTAACGTGAGCTCAACACAAAGAAATCCGCCTTTTTTAGAAACGGATAGGGGTTATCTGTAAATCCTAACAACGTTGCCGTTTCATCTACACCCAACTCTGATTTCAAGTTTTTGATGTTTTCAAAATCATAACCGTCACCCAAAATCAACAATCGATGTTGAAATCCTTCGTCTATCAATTTTTTGTGAACTTTCAATAAACGGTCATATCCTTTTTGTGGAAAAACTGTTCCAATGGATACAAAAACAGGGACTTCAGAATGGAATGAATATTCAATTGATTGGAACTCAGCTTTACTCAAAATCTCTTGGGTATCCAAAGGATTGTAAATTCGAACAACTTTCGATTTTTGATATTCATTTGGAGCCATATGCTCAAAATCTTGTTGAATTTGCTCAGAAATTACCATGATTTTATCAAAACCAAAAAACTTTCGGATTTCATCGTCCGTATAATCATGGAATTCCGTTTTTCTTAAATCATTGTGAATCCAAACGATTTTTTTTGAGTTTCTCAGTGGAGAATTTAAAATTTCATCCCGAAACCCATGAATGGCGGCAAATTCAATGTCGTATTTCTTCCCTTTTAGAATAAATGTATAAAGGAGTTTGGGAAACTTTTTTAGAATGGCTTGAAAGATTTTTCGATATGCTTTTTCAGGAATATCTTGAATTCGGTTGGTGGTAATCATTTCACCCTTATTCAGATAAAGAACATTAATCCACTCGGGAACTTCGGACAAATATTTTCCTGAATACAAATTCAACAGCAAATCAATTTCGTATTTGTCCTTCGGTAAATTCTTCAAAAACGTTACCAAGACTTTTTCTGCGCCACCATGGCGAAGGGAACCCATTCGTATTAGAATCTTTTTTTTCAAAATCGGTTTAATCTTCAAGTTTATGATACGGAATAGTCGACAAATCAAGTTTTAAATATTCCAATTTCTCGTTTTTATAATGTTCAGGTTCATTTAATCCCATAAATCTCATAATTAAGGGATAGGTGAATGTGATTTGTGTTTTCTCTTCTACAACTCCTATTTTTCTATATTCTTCCGGAACCTTGTCTGAATACCATATAAAAAAGGGAACTTCCGTTGATTCTTTTGAATCGGTATGCAATAATTTATCACCGCTTATTTTTACTCCATGATCCGAAAAATAAATAATAACTGTATTGGTGTTTTTTGCATAATCAAACAATTCTCCCATTAACTTATCAGTGTATTTAATCGAATTGTCATAACAATCGAGTGATTCATTTTTTTCGGTTTCGGGTACTCTATCACATGGATTGGGATGGCTTCCATTAAGATGGAGAACAATGAATGATTTTCCATCTTGCCTTAAATTTTCTTTCACATACGGGATAGAAATAGAGTCAAATCCATTCAACCATTTTTTGTTTTTTGAAAAATTCGCAATACTTGTAATTCCCTTGGCTCCTCCTTGCATGCTGATCCATGTAGTTTTAAAATCAACTTGATTCGCTAAATCAATACTGTTAAAAGCTATGTTTTTGTAATGGGTCCTAAATTCCTGGGGATGAATGGTAGAAAGAATTAATGGGACACTAAGATTTGTTATCCCAGCAGGAGAAACTGCATCTTTAAATATCAACATATTATCTTTTTCACGTTCTGCAAAAGGAGTTGTTTTGTATTTATATCCATAGAGTGACAATTTATCTCTTCGTGCAGATTCTCCTATAATAACAACAATATTTTGGACTCCAGGCCCAATTTTTTCAATATCATAATGTGTTTTGACATTTTTAATGTTTTTCGATTCTTGATTTAAATAAAAAGAAGCTTGGGCGATATTAGACAGAAAAAACACATTCTTAATCATGCTTCCACCTCCTTTATTGCTCACATATTTATGTTTCATCAAAAAAGCAAAAGGCAACAAAATCCAAACAAATGAAAATAATAGCGTCTTTTTGTTTACTGCAATTTTCTTCTTTATCTGCATTATCGTAAAAATAGCGAACCCAAAAAAGGAAATACCCAAAATCGTTGGCAAAACAAACATGTATGACATACTTTTCACTTCGTCGACATTTGTATCAAAAACACTAAGCATCATACCTGTATTTACACCCGATTTATAAATCAAAGCAGCTGAAATGGAAAAGGCGAAATTTAATGTCACTACTAAAATCAATAAATAAGCGAGGATGGAGGAGAACTTATTTTTCAGTAGTAAAGCGGTAAATAGAATGAATGAAACAAACATTAAACTATATTCCAAAAAACTCTTCAAAGAACCCATGGCTTTGCCTGCTTTCATATCGCTTAAAAGATACGGATAGGCTGAGACAAACCCTATTAAATAAAAAATAGTAAGAAGAATGATTAATAAGATAGTTTTTTTCATGAGAAAATTTTAAGTTTATCTAAAAGACTCCATCATACCATTTCGAATATATCCATGAAAAAGGCAAAAGCAAGCCTGCCAAAAATTGATAATGCTTCAATTCTTTGTTAATTTCCCAAAAACCTTTACCGTACGCCAAAGCATACACCTGATAACCAATTAGATTCCTCACCAATGCTTTAGGGAATTTCAATAGTTTTTCTCCATAATCATTCACAAAAGACAAATGCCCTACCATCAAACCATATCTGTTTTTCCCACTCCAACGGGTATTTGATACCGAAGAATCATCATTTTCATCATACCAATAATACCGAACTATTTTGTTGATAAATCGTGTTTTATACCCCAAAGAATCATACAAATTATAAAAAACACTATAAGGAATATATACTCCTTTTTCAAAAGTAGTAGTATCCAGTTTTTGTAAAACCTCTTTATAAACCGAAGTAATAAAAATACCGTTTTTATCCCCCTTTACTTTGTATTTGTAACGAATGTCCAAAATAGAACCATCAAACACATCTTTTGGATATTTATCTCCCACTAATTCTCCATTTTCATAAGCACACAATCCCATGACTGCAATAAATCGCTGATTATCTGGCAAATTAGTAATTTCTTGATAAAGAATTTGCAAAGAGTCTGACGGATAAGCGTCATCTGAATCCCAAATCACAAAATAAGGTGTTGTAACTTTTCGAACCCCTTCAAAAACGGTGTGGAATTTATGCTGATTTTCATTGAAAAAATATGCTATCTCAAAATCAGCTTTCTTTCGGAAATTTTCAACCAGCTCTTTAGTGGAATCGGTTGAACCATCATCCATCACAATCCAATTGAACCCTCTAAAAGATTGATTTTCAAGCGATTTAAAAACACGTTCTAAAGTATGCGCTCGATTGAAAGAGGGGGTAATGATAGTGATTTTGCTATTCATAGTTGGAGTTGGTTAGTAATTCCTCTATTTTCTGATAAATTGCATCGGTTTCAAATTTTAGTTTCGCTTGGGACGCTCCCTTTTTCAAGCGATTAACCAAAGAATCATCGGTCAATACCGTTTTCATTTTTGCAAATATATCACTTTCATCGTAAGTCATCAGCAATCCATCGATTTGGTCGCTGAGAATTTCATTGACACCACCGACATCCGATACCAACAAAGGAATTCCCAAAACCAAAGCTTCTTTAATCGATAGTGGATAGGCTTCACTTTGGGTTGGTAAAATAAAGCAATCCGAATCAATGATATAAGGAAAGGGATTGTTTTTATTGCCCAGTAAAATGAATGTTTCATTCACGCCCAATTCTTTTGCTTTTTCTCTTAATTCAACCAATTTATCGCCATCGCCCACAATGAGGATTCGATGTTTTAATCCTTCATCGATTAGCTTTTTGTGAATGTTCAACAAAAGCGGATATCCCTTTCCATTTTTCACTCTTCCTACCGAAGAAAATGTAAATAACTTTTCTTGAAAAACCGGTTGATCCTTAATTTCTTCTTGACTTTTTTGGTGAATCTCTTCTGGATGAATCACATTGTGAATCACAGCGGTTGACTTTAAATCTATTTGAAATAAATCTTTGACTTGTTTTCTGACATTATCCGAACAAAAAACCACATGATCAAATTGCTGTAACTGATTCAGATTAAATTCGGTTCTATTTAACTCAGGTTCATGCGAAAATTCCCAATGTACCCAAGCGATTTTTTTGGATTCTTTTTGTGGGCTTTTCAGTACCATTTCCAATTCAGACTTACCAAATGCGATTTCTATATCATATCTTTCTTTGTAATACGTTTTTAATAAAAACGGAAAATGATCCAAAAGCTTTAATTTCAAAGCCCGTAATCCCAATTGAATTTTATGAATCAAAACATTTCGACTGAAATCTTCTTTGCCTTGACAAATCTTGATGACCTTGATGTCTTTTGGAATTTCATTTCGTAACTCACCTTGATACAAATTGACCATCACCGAAATATCCAATTTCTCTTGGGGCAAATGCTGCAAAATATCGATCAATACTTTTACAACACCGCCCATTTCTAATGAACGAAGGCGAAATAGGATTTTGGTTTTGGTAGGCATAAAATTATATAGTTTGCTAAAGTACTTTAAATATTAGTTTTAGAATGAATATCTTTGTTTTCAATTTAAACTGAAATGACAAATATAAATGAATCAAAAATTATAAATTTAAAAAACAAGATCAAAGAAGCACTTACTCCACTAATAGATTCCGATTATGCGCTTTTAGACGTACCTGATCACGAGAACATTGGTGATAATTTAATTTGGGAAGGTGAATTGCATTTTTTGAACGAGATTTCATTTAAGAACAAATATGAAGCAAGTATCTTCTTCTTCGAACAAAAAAAAATACCTAAGGATGCAATAATCATTTTTCATGGAGGTGGTAATTTTGGAGATATCTATAAGAAAACGAACCAAGAACGCTTAAAGATCATTGCTGAAAATCATGATAAAAAAATCATCATTTTTCCACAAACCATTTTTTATCAAAACAATAAAAACCTGATCGAAGATGCAAAAATCATCAATGCACATCCTAATTTAACTTTGTGCGTCCGTGACCATACTTCATTAAAAATAGCGGAAGAGCACTTCCTTAACATTACAACTTTGCTTCTCCCTGATATGGCTTTTTGCCTTGATTTATCAATATTCAAATCCAGCGAAAAAGCAAATAAAACACTTTTCATGAAACGCAGAGATAGCGAATTAAATGAAAGGACACCTCAAATAACAGGTGATTATGACAGTTTAGATTGGCCTACTTTTAATATGCCAAAAGAAGAAAAATGGAAAATAATTGGTCGACAAAGAAAGTTGGATAAAATCGCTATGTTCATACAAAAAATCCCTGTCCTTCGACTACTTGTTGATAACCGATATGGAATCAAATCAAGAAAAGGAAAAGAAAAATATATAGAAACAGGAGTTGAATTCTTTAATCAATACGAAACTATTTACACGACTCGTTTGCATGGTTTAATCCTTGGCGTATTGATGGGAAAAGACATGAAAGTATTGGATAATTCCTATGGAAAACTATCCGATTTTTATGAGGCTTGGCTAAAAGATTTTGACAAAGTAGAACTTATCGATTATTAATTAATCGACATCTACTTGTTGTTTCCGGTATTGATTTTTAAACTTCTCAGTCCAATCTAACCAAGCTTTTGGAGAAGTGCTCTCTTGATTATCTCTCTTCAAAAATGAAATTGTATACTCTACTGAAAAATCAGAAGGGAAGTTTTCCATTGCGTCAAAATCATCACAATACCAATTTTCATTCATAATATGATTGAACCTATTGACGTCAAACCCATTACCATATCGATGATAAGAATTCGTTGCCGAAGATTGAAAAGTTGTTTTCATCATTTCAAAATTTAATTTCCCATATAAATTCTCTCGTTTGTTCTTTCTATACCAATCAACAGCATTCAACAACTGCTCTTGCTCGTCAACTTTAGTCTCTAAAGAGTGCCATAATTTCAACCAGTAATTTCTTTCATACAATCCCATCAACAGAGCATTCATTACCCAATATTCTGAAACTGTAGAAGAATTAACAATTCCTAATCGATACATGATTGAGTAAATTTTCCATTTTTTTTCAAAAACAATATTTTTCAAAAACCATTTGGGAGCTGAGAATACTTTGGGTTGAATTCCTATTAAATACTCATTGAGTTCATTTTTTTTAGATTGAATTTCTCGCTGACTTACCCAACCTAACTTCAATAAAACCATTTGATATTTTCTCATTGAGTTCACCAACTCATCAATATTTATCTTTTCAGTCAACCAAACATCATCTTCAGTCATGATTAAATAGTCAGAACTTTCTTCCACTGCTTTTTTCCAAAGCGAAATGGGAATCTGAAAACCATCGATTTCTTTTCCTGAAACCAAATTTTCTTGAATGGCTTGGATTTTTTGGTCATATTGTTCAGACAATCGAATCTCCACTTCTGGAAATTTTTCTCTGATTTTGTCCAAATATTTTTTAGGGGTGCCATCATCCAAAACGACGATTTGATAATCGCCTTCGACAAATTGCTGAATGCTTTGCAAACAACGATCTAAATAATACGCACGGTTAAATGATTTGACTAAAATATGGGTCATCGATTGGTTTTAAGTTGGCTAAATTAATGAATTAATCAGGCTAAATCTTTCGGCTCAAAGGCAAACTTTGGCTGATCTTTTTTCTGTATTTGTCTTCATTGTTGAATAATCTCGCTTTCACAGGTTCCCAAAATCGACCATACTTCAGCTTTTTTCGTACAAAATCTTGGTTGCCATGGTACAAACCATACCTTGGAATCGACCATAAATTGTCTTTCTGGTGCAAGTCTTTGAATTCAAATGAAAAAGCATGTTTCACACCGCATTCTTTCAAAAATTGAATTTCTCTTGGTCCAAAATCCAAGCCTTTACTTCCATTCGGATAAGCAAACGTAGTAACTTTTCTATGGAGTAATTTCCCTAAATCTTCCACCGATTGCTGAATTTCATATCGGGAAACTTCATCATTTTCATTCGCCAGAATCGGATGGTTCATCGTATGTGCACCAATCTCAAAAAAACCGGATTGTTCCAATTCCAACAATTGATCCACTGTGATGTATTGTCCTTTTTTGGTCGGTTCGTTGTAATTGTTTTGGTACAATGCGATGATTGCCCCATTCTGCGCCAAAGTCAAAGTTTTCATTACCGATCGCGGATAGAGATTTTGCAATTTCTCATTGGGAATGCCTAAAACTTGGGCAATGCAAACCCGCAACTTTTCTTTGTCATAATCTCCACTTTCAAAATACCAAAAATTGGTTTGTTCTTGAATTATTTTAGGCGAAACAAAAATCGAAGCCGTTAGATTTCGCGCTTTCAAAGCTGGATAAATCAATGAATAAGTCGAAATATGGCCATCGTCCACTGTCAAATGCACTTGATTTTTGCCTTTTGATTTTCCTTGATAAAATCGTTCAATTTCAGCAAAAGGAACGATTTCGTACAAATCTTGAATCACATCCAAAGTGTCTTCAAACCATTGTTTGTCGTAAATGTCGTGAAAATTGATAATTTTTGGCATAGTTGGATTTTTTAAAAATTTTCAACAATTATTCTTCTCCGTAATTGAATCGTCCCAAATAATTGTGCATATCCAAATCACTGTCTGCAAAACTGATGATAAAATGATTGTGCTCTTCTTCGGTTTCCGGATGCTTAAACGGATAGGTTGTTAACACTACTTCGTGTTTATAGCGTTCAAATTTATTTTTATTTAAAACGGAATTACTAATTTCCTGGGTGGAAGAAATTAAAATTCCAAATAAATTCATTATTTTTCGAAGTGTTTCCACACTTTTTAAAATCGAATGAAATTGATCGATATTCGAATTATCAAACCGATAGTCCACCACTTTTAACCAATTCACACCTTTATAAAAATGCGGCTTCACTACAAAATACGGTGGATTTCCCTTAAAATCCTTCTGAGACTGATAAACGATATACGGTTTTAATTTATAAAAAAAACGCCAATCAAAATATGCTCGATTTCGAATGGACTCAATCACATTTTCATTCCAATTGAGATGAGGCAAAACGAGTTCGGACGGGGTTTCAATACGTGCAAATTCATCTACGTCATTCGGGAAATTATAGGAATGGGTAGATCTTGGTTTTAATTTTAATCCTCTGTGAACGAGAAATTTAAATTTCATAAAAGGCGAAGCCCATTTTCGATAAAAATCGAGATAACCAATTTTTTTGGCGCCCATTTTTTGGTGAATGACCGCTGACTTTTCCGAAAATCCAACTGCAATATAATAATCCTTCCTTAAATAGTAATTCGCCAAATTCTTGCCAATTCCCTCTCCTCGATTTTCTTCCAAAACAAAATAATCCTGTCCCCAAAAAGCTGAAATCTCTTTCTCATTCAAAGAAAGTGGAACGGGCATGGTTAGCATTTGTGCAACGTACTTTCCATCTTTTTCAACATTGTAAATAAAATCTTTTTCAACGGTTGCAAAGGGATTCTGAACGAATCGATAAATGTCATAAAAACGATGCGGCTTTCGATTCGGAAAGTTTTCATCGTTAAATTGACTTGTTTTTTCTAAAGTATAAGTAGGATTTTCTGAAAGTCGGAAATAGTTAATCATTTTTATGAAGCATTTTTTGAGGAATAAACCGTACGTGCTAATTTAAAGTTTTTAGAAATAAACCAAAACTTTAAGAAACTCATTATTCCAAATTGTTTAACTGCTTTCTTAATCAAAATTTTAAAATCATCTTCCAATTCAGCTATAAAAGCTAATTTCAATGCTTTTTCTAAATCATTTTTTGCGTTTGAATAATTTAAATTCAAAATCTGTAAATAATCATTTGGTTCAAAGGATTCGTATTCATCCTTTCCCCATCTTACTCTTTGATGATAAAACTCAATAGCTTTCTCTTTAAATAAAGCCTGAACCAAGGTTTTATTTCCTCGTGACATGGATGAATCTAAAATTCGATAATAAAAAAGAAAATCTTTTCTATGAACTAACTTTTTCCCATCAGAAAACAACCTCAAATACAAATCATACTCTTCGGTATAATACATATTGGGTCGATATAAATACCCTTCATTCCGAAAGAAAATAGAGGGATGACAAAAAGGATTGGAATGCAAAAGCATTTTCGCAGATTCTTCTGGATCATGAGGTCGAATCACTTCACCATTAACCTCACCTTTTTCATCAATCCGAAAAGCATTGGCACTTAAAAGAAAAATATCAGGGTGAGATTGCATATCTTTTAATTGTTTTTCCAACTTAGTCTCTACCCAAATATCATCGGCATCAAATTTAGCAATAAATTCTCCCTTTGCTTCTTTAATCATTCGATTAAGGTTTTCTACATAACCTTTAAAACCATTGTTTTTTTCCTTTCTTATCAATCGAATTCGAGAATCCTCGGAGGCTTTTCTTTCAATTATCGCCAAAGTACCGTCAGTTGAAACATCTTCTATAATCAGAAACTCAAAATCTTTAAAAGTTTGATTTAATACAGAATCGATGCACTTTTCAATGTACTGTTCTGCATTGTAAGCTGATAGAATAATTGTTATTTTAGGTCTTTGCATAGAAAAAACAAAATTAATTTATTTGTAAATTATCCATATAACTATAATCGTCAGTAATATCTTAGAAATGTCTCTTAATTTCAGCGGGTGCTCCTGCCACCATTACATTATCGGGCACATTTGTTCGGACTACGGAACCTGCTGCGACAATGGAGTTTTTGCCAATTTTTACACCTGGCAAAACGATTGCACCTGTGCCTATAAAAACACCATCACCAATTTCACAGTGTCCAGAAACACTAACATTGGGACAGATTTCCACAAATTCTCCAATAAGAGAATCATGCCCTATTGTAGAACTTAAATTAATTAAAGTTCCTTTTTTTATGGTTATGGAATTGGTAATTACTACTCCCGAAGTTATAATAACACCTTCATCAATATTATTTTCAAAACTTCCAATTTCCGCATTCTTACTAATGATACTATAAGGCTCTCCACCAATTTCTACAAATTTATCATAAAGCATTTTCCTATACTTTGGATTTCCAATTCCTAAGATAAAAAACCGCGAAACTGTATTAAAATATTCTTTCGCTTCTTCCATATTTTCAAGAATTGGAAAAAGATTGTACAGTTTTTCGGGATTATCGGAATTGACATCGTCATAAAAACAAAGATTTTCAGTTTCCTTGTTTTGATGAAGAATTTCTAAAACTTCTTTGGCAAAACCTTTGGCTCCGATTATTAACATGTATACTAAATTAATTGTTTTGAATTCTTAAAATCAATCTACAAATCAAATCCACTTCTTCAACGGTAAGATCATAATAAAGAGGCAAACACAGAACTTTCTTAGAAACTTCATCCGTAACTTTTAAGGCTTTGGGTTCTAAATAAGGCAATGCAGAAGCCAAGCTAGGATAGAAATAACGGCGTGTGCCTATCTCATTTGTTTTCAATCGATCCATTAGTGTCAACATCAATTCTTCGGACTCAAAAACCAACGGATAATAGGCTCCTTGATTTTGGGATGTTTTGTGCCATTTTGGACGATACGCTTTTAGATTTTTTAAATTCTCGTCGTAACGTTGGGTTAGTTTTTGACGTTTTGCAACTATTTCATCTATGTATTTCAAATTCGTCAAACCCATAGCTGCATGAAACTCAGAGTTTTTCCCATTGATTCCCAATCCATCAAACGAATCAAATCCAGAAATTCCAAAATTACGAATGGATGCCAGTTTTTTTAGTAAATCCGCGTTTTTTGTCACTACAAATCCACCTTCTATTGAGTGGTAGAGTTTAGTTGCATGCAAACTGCAGATGGAAATATCACCATATTCAAATATGGATTTCCCATTTACTTTTACACCAAAAGCATGGGCGCCGTCGTAAATTACTTTTAAATTGTGTTTTTTGGCAATTTGCTCAATGGTTTCCACATCGCAGGGATTCCCATATACATGAGTAGCTAAGATGGCGGTCGTTTTTGCTGTAATGGCGGCTTCGATCTTTGAAGCATCTATATTTAAAGTATTCTGATCAATATCTACAAAAACGGGAGTACAACCTTCCCAAACAATGCTGGACGTTGTTGCAACAAATGAAAAAGGAGTGGTAATGATTTCTCCTTTCAAATCCAATGCTTTGATTGCCATTTGGAGAGCCACTGTGCCATTGGTGACAAAAAGCAAATGCTTTACATCCAAAAAGGATTTTAAATCCATTTCTAATTGACTGGCAAGAGGTCCCATATTGGTCAACCAATTTCGTTTCCAAATACTGTCGACATAGTTTTGATATTCTTCTATAGGTGGCAAAAAGGGTTTGGTTACGGGAATCATAGGTTGTTTTATTTAGTCAAAAATACGAATTATTACCAATTAGACTTGAAAGAAACTATTCAAATTTAAAAGCTTATTCTACTTACAGAAATAAATCCCACCTAAATTACTTTATAGGTCATTCAATTAATTAGTATATTTTTGTGCGAAATTTAATCCAATGCAACCTTTTGTAACCATCTCTATTCCTCTTTTTAACTGCGAGGAATTTCTAGTTAAATGCCTTGATTCGGTGCGGAATCAAACCTATCCCGCCATTGAAGTTAGTTTGATTAACGACCAAACACCGGACAACAGTGTGGCGATTGCGGAAGAATATATTCAAAAATATAATTTAAAAAACTGGCGAATTCTTCATTTGGATAAGAATTCCGGTTTATCTGTGGTTCGGAACAAAGGAATTGATACTGCGAATGGGAAATATCTTTTCTTTTTAGATAGTGATGATACAATCAGTGCGGATTGTATTGAGAAATTGGTTGAAGTGGCTGATAGAACAAATGCGGATATGTCAATTTCTCAAATTGAATGTGAAAAGTCAAACACAGGCGAAAAATTATTTTGCTTAGGCCAACTAAAAGACATTGAAACCATTGAAGGAAATCAAGAAGTTCTGAAGGCTTTTTCAAAAGGTAGAATTCCAAGTTCTGCCGTAAACAAACTATTTAATGTAGATTATTTACGTGAAAACAAACTTTATTTTGTTCCGGGATTATTTGCACAAGATGAGTTGTGGACGTTTCATTTAATTCTAAAAATGAACAAAGTGGCTTTCCATCAAGGAATTACGTACACCTATTATTTACACGATAAATCCGTCATTCATACCCGAGGAAAAAGACATTTTGACAATTGGTTTACAATCGGTCAGTACATTGATATTGACCTTAAAAAAGAAACCGATACGGAAAGAAGGGATATGATTTTGAACTATTTAGTCAAATACAAAAACACGACTTTGTTGATGAATTGGCGGGCTCAAAAAAATGAAGAACTCTGGAAAGAAAGCTACCGAAATTACAAGACATTAAGCTCTCTGAGCTTTCGTGATTATTTTTCAAACTCCTTTTCAAGTGAAGTCAAAAAAATAGATTTCTTAAACCGACTTCCAACGTCGATTGGATTTTGGGTTTTTAAAAAGAGATGGGGTACTTAGAATCCGTGTGCCCATTTTTAACGGACACTTAATCGTTTAATTTCCTTGCTAAAAACATTAATAAGGCGGCTGCCATTATTTTATTATCATTGCTAGAAAGATAATCAGCCTTAATTCGTTTTGAAAAGTCTTTCAGCTTTTGTCGGTCCTTATATAATTCGGTAATATGCTTTTTGAAATCATCTTTGTTTCTATCCGAAAACACTCCATTTACACCATTTTGTATTACCGCTTGCGGAAATCCAATTTTAGTAGATATTGAAGGAACATTAGACAAAGAGGCCTCCGCAAAAAGAGAAGGACCTGTATCCGCTTCGGAAGCTATTACAACTAAATCTACATCTGTATAAAAGTCCAACAATTCATAATAAGGACCCGAAAATTTTGTTTTCAACTTAATTTTAAGTCCAGCACTTTGAAGTTCTTCTACAGCTGGAACGATAACTTCTTTGAATCCCTTCATACTTCTATTGGGATTTCCTGTCCAACCAATTGTCAGCATGTTATTTTCTCCCACCTTTTTATTTTCTTTAAACTCATTTTGCAAATAAATCCCATTTGAACAAACCAAATTTTCGGTAAATGAATTATAGATGTTGAATAAATTTATATTTCCTACTATAAGACCGTCGTAATTTTTCAAGTAATTCTCATAAAACTCTTCCCGGTTAAGATGATGGACATTTTGATTCTTAAAATGATCGAAAGAAGGACCTTCGTGCGGAAAGGAGTCTGTATAAAGTCCAACTAATTTTGTGCTAGCTAGGAATGGAAGTTTTGAAATGTATTGAAAATAATAAGCCATTTCAATTTGAATATCAAATTCATTCTTATCAACCAGAGCCATGTTTTTAACTTCATAAACTGGATTTTGTTTATAAACAGGAAAAGAGAAAAGCCTAGACGTGTCAATTTTTCGATACATGGATTTCCCTCTTATTTTATTAATTGAATTGGAAGTAAACAATTCCATCAAAGAAAATTTAGAGAAATTCACCATGTAATCTTCTGAAAATGCAATATAGCAATCAAAGTCTGTCAGAAATTCAGCCCATGTTTTGATAATATTGTGGTAAGCCCAATCGCGTTTATCTGCTATAAAAAGAATTGATTTGTTTTTCAAATGTTGTTTTTGACAAATTTAACAAAATATTATTACTCCTCTCCTTTATTCTTCAACGCCATCAATAACGTATAGGCGCCTTTTTGAACAATATTCTTATTTTTGAATTTCTCTGGATTTTCAATCGCAATCCATCCATTTCCTGAATTCCCACTTTGTACATGAATCATTTCAAAGGTGTTTTTATCCAACGCAATAAATGCATACATTTTTCCTTCAAATGTAAGCACACATTCCTCGGGCAATGCCCAACTTAAATCATCCGAAATTTCAATTTCTGCATTCATATACATTCCCGGCAATAATTTGGAATTGGTCGTATCAAACGTAGCATACATTTCTAAAGTGCGTTCATTGGTTATGCTTTTTCCCATCAAACTGATTTTCCCTGCGTACTTTTCGGTTGGATTATCGTTGGAATAAGCGGTAATTGGATGGCCGACATTCAATTTCCCCCAATCTTTTTCAAATACTTTTAAATTCAGATACAGCGAATTCAAATTCACCAATTCAAACATCACTTCGGATGGAGAAATGTATTTACCGGTGTTCACATTTACCTGCGACACATAGCCCTCAAACGGAGCATATATATTCACAGTTCTCGTTATTTTATGGACGGTTAAAGTGGTGGGATTGATATGGATCAAACGAAGTTTTTCTTCCAATGCTTCTTTTGAAATCAATAGGGTTTCGTAATCCGCTTTGGCTTGTTGATACACTTTATCGCTACTCGCTTTGCTTTGATTCAGTTCTTTTTGTCGAACATATTCAGCATACGCATTTTGCAATTGTGCTTTTGCAGTTAGGTAATCTTGTTGCAACTGAATGTATTGACTATCTTCCAACACAGCCAAAACTTCTCCTTTTTTAAAGTGCATTCCCGGCATTAGCTTCGTGGATTTTAAATGCCCACCCAACGAGGCGCTGATTGAAACTGCATTTTGTGGCGGCAAATCTATCACTCCCGTTAAACGAAGGGTTTGAACGATTGCTTTCTCTTGAAGTTGGGTTGTACTCAGTTCAAAAGACGTTAACTGTTTGTCTGTAAGTTCCAAAATAGTTTCCGCAGTTTCTGAACTTTCGACAAGTGCATCTTCTTTCGTTGAACAGCTTGTCATTAAAAATAAACCGATTAATAATACGATATTTTTCATCTTTTTTTATTTTGAAATGAGGTATTGAATTTGAATTGCATTTTGATTGAGTTCCATAACAGCATTGTAATAATCGTTTTGAATCTGAAGTGCTTGATTGTTGAGTAAAACCCAATCCAAATAATTGATTTGTCCATTTACAAATTGCTGTTGCGCGGTTTTCAGAATTAAATCGGCACGCGGTAATTGTTTGATTTGATAATTTTCAACAATTTGCAATTGCATTTGATAGGTACTGACCGAAGATTCTAAATCGGATTTCCATTGGGCTTTTTTTACTTCCAACTCGTTTTGAACAAAGGTTAATTTCTGCTCCTCTGCTTTTATCTGTGCTTTTTGATAGCCCGAAAACAAAGGAATATCAATGCCTACATTTACTGAACTGAAGCGGTCTTTGTTGATATCTAGAAAACTTTGATTGGAATAGCCAATCGAAAAACTAGGAAGTAATTTTGATTTTTCAAGTTTAATTTGTTGTCTTGCTATTTCTAATTCTTGGGATGCCAATTTCAAAAAAGGATGATTTTCCGACGAGCTATCTAAAATAGACGTTTCAAGAATAAAGGCATCGGATTCCGGTTCGTAACGAATGTCTGAATTCAACAGCAATTGCAATTGAATTTTAGCCAATTCAATTTCATTTCCCAACGCATTGATTTGAAGGCCAATGTTATCTCTTTGCATTTCAGCAGACGTAATTTCCATTACATTCGATTCTCCTTTTTCAAAGCGAAGTTTTGCTTTCTCAAGAAATCCAGCAAACAACCGATCGGTTTCTTTTAGAATGTTTTCTTTTTCGCGCAGAACCAAAATATGATAAAACAATTGGATGACAGATTTCTTCAATTCTGCATTTTTGAGATCTTTTTGCAATACGGTTGAATTCCATTCTTGTTCCAACAACTTTTTTTGATTGCTATAAACCGTTGGTAAACTGAATGATTGAGAAACATCGAACTTGGTGTCCGTGGTTGCGCTATTCATCTGCCCTACTTCAACACTGAATGAAGTGTGTGGCAAGTTAAAATGAGTGGCTTTCCGTTTGGAATAATACTCAGCTAAAAGTTCACTACTTTTTAGTGAAAGGTTGTTTTTTTCTGCCATTTCTATCGCATCATCCAATGCAATGGTTTGTGAAAGAACAGGAATTTGAAGTAGTAAAAACAAAAGAATTACTACGGTATTTTTGGATGTTTTCATTTTTTTGAAATTAATTTTTTCGAATAAAATATACAATACAGGCAGTACAAGAAGGGTTAAAAAGGTCGCGAGAAGTAAGCCTCCAATCACTACAGTTGCAAGTGGTCTTTGCACTTCGGCACCTGCTCCTTTGCTGAGTGCCATCGGTAAAAATCCTAAAGACGCTACAAGTGCAGTCATTAAAACCGGCCTTAGTCGAGTTCGAGTTCCATTTAGCACAATGGTTTTCAAATCGGTTTCGCCCGCTTCTCTCAGTCGACTGTATTCGGCAATTAATACAATTCCATTTAAAACCGCTACACCAAACAAAGCGATGAAACCTACACCTGCACTGATGCTGAATGGCATTCCACGAAGGGCTAGAAAGAAGATTCCGCCGATGGCTGAAAGTGGAATCGCGGTGTAAATCAATAAGCTTTTTTTGATGGAACGGAACGCAAAATATAAGAGCACAAAAATCAATGCCAACGACATGGGAACTGCAATCATCAATCGGCTTTTTGCTTGATTTAAATTCTCAAAAGCCCCGCCATAGGTTGCATAATATCCCGGCGAAAACTTCAATTGATTTTCGACTTTGGTTTGAAGTTCTTCCACAATACTTTGAACATCGCGGTCTTTCACATTAAAACCAACCACAATTCTCCGTTTGGAATCTTCCCGTTGAATTTGTGCAGGTCCGTCTATGATGCTTACGTCCGCCACTTCGTACAGCGGAATTTGCATTCCAGTCGCAGTCGGAATCAATAGACTTTGGATATCTTCAATACTTCCTCTTTGCTTTTCATCGAGACGTAGAATCAACTCAAACTGCTTCTCACCTTCGTACACTTTTCCTGCACTTTGTCCTGCAAAAGCGGTGTTCACAATGGTATTGATTTCTGCAATATTCAAATTGTACTGTGCCATTTTGACTCGGTTGAATATCACCACAATCTGAGGCAATCCCGTAACGGTTTCTACATAAATATCTTCAGCTCCCTTTACCGTTTTTATGATTTCTTCAAAACGATGGGCGTATTGGGTAAGACTATCCAAATCTTCACCAAAAATTTTACACACCACATCTTGTTTTGCTCCGGTCATCAACTCATTGAAACGCATTTGGACAGGGAACTGAAAACTGGTGCTAATTCCAGGAACCGCTTCGAGTGATTTACTCATTTTATCGGCCAATTCCGGGAACGTTTTTGCAGACGTCCATTCTTTTTTATTTTTCAGAATGACCATCATATCACTTGCTTCCATCGGCATGGGGTCGGTAGGAACTTCTCCACTTCCGATTTTGGTCACTACTTTTTCGACTTCTGGATATTCAGAAATCAAGATATGTGCAGCTTTGTTGGTGTATTCAATGGTCGTTTCAAGATTACTTCCGACTAAAACTTGGGTGTCCACTGCAAAATCTCCTTCTTCCAGAGCAGGGATAAACTCACCTCCCAAATGAGTCATAACCACCAAGGCAACAGCAAAAAGTGACAAGGTGAGTGCCATAACGGTTTTCGGAAAATTCAATACCCGAATAAGAATACTTTGATGAATTTTCTCTAATTTTTGAATCATCCGATCTGAGAAATTCGCTTTGTGTTTTAGCTTTTTACTCAACACCAAAGAACTCATCATTGGAATATACGTTAGCGAAAGAATAAAGGCACCAATCAAGGCGAAAGAAACCGTTTGCGCCATGGGTTTGAACATTTTCCCTTCAATTCCTTGCAAAGTAAAAATCGGCAAATACACAATCAGAATGATAACTTGTCCAAAAACTGCACTGTTTATCATTTTGGTGGCGGATTGTCCCACTTCCTTATCCATTTGACCTTGAGTGATTTTATTCACTTTTGCAAAAGCTTTTCCACGATGCAATTGAAATAAAACCGCTTCCACAACGATGATTGCTCCATCCACAATCAGTCCAAAATCCAAGGCACCTAAACTCATTAGATTTCCACTAACGCCGAATAAATTCATCATAATAATGGCAAAAAGCATGGAAAGAGGAATCACAGAAGCAACCAAAAGTCCCGCTCTAAAATTTCCGAGGAACAATACCAAGATGAGTACAACGATTAAAGCTCCTTCTGAAAGATTGGTTTGGATGGTTTGAATCGCATTATTCACCATTTTCGTTCGATCCAAAAAAGGTTCAATAATCACTCCTTCGGGCAATGTTTTCTGGATATTGGCAATTCTTTCTTTTACATCTTTGATGACTTCGTTACTGTTTGCACCTTTCAACATCATCACAATGGCACCAGCAACTTCGCCTTCGTCATTGTAGGTCAAAGCACCGTATCGTGTAGCGTGTCCCATTTTAATGGTGGCTACATCTTTCAAGAAAATAGGAATACCATCGGAAGTGGTTTTTACAGCTATATTCCCAATGTCTTCTTGACTTCCAATCAATCCTTCACTACGAATATATAAAACCGTCGGTCCTTTTTCAATATAGGCACCTCCTGTGTTTTGGTTGTTGTTTTCCAAAGCACTGAAAATATCATTCAATGATAAATTATGGGATTGCATTTTATTGGAGTTAACCTCTATTTCGTATTGTTTTAGTTTTCCACCAAAACTACTTACTTCCGCCACTCCTTTTACACCCAATAATTGTCTTCGAACAATCCAATCTTGAATGGTACGTAATTCTGTAACATCAAATTGATCTTCGTAGCCTTTTTGGGGTCGAACTACATACTGATAAATCTCACCCAAACCGGTGGAAATAGGTCCAAGTTCCGGGGTTCCTACTCCTTCTGGAATTTCCTTTTGGACCATTTGAATCCGCTCCGTTACTTGTTGTCTTGCCCAATATAGATCTGTTTTCTCGTCAAAAACGATAGTTACAAGTGATAATCCGAACCGAGAGAAACTACGAATTTCCTCTATACCACTGATATTACTGTTGGCTTGTTCAATGGGAAAAGTGACTAAACGTTCAATATCCGTCGCACCCAATGACGGAGCCACAGTGATGACTTGCACTTGATTGTCTGTAATGTCCGGAACGGCATCAATCGGAAGATGGGTGGTTTCATATACACCCAGAATAATAAGTGCGGCTGTAAACAGCCCAATGATGAGTTTATTCTTGATTGAGAACTCAATTATTTTCTGTAACATGATTTTATATTGTTAATCGATTAGTAAGAATAGCGCTGAATATCAGCTACTAAGCTTTGATGAAATCGTAGTTTAGAATCTTGAAGTTGAATAGGATTTGGATACCAAATATAGACGTGAATTACTCCAATCTCATTTTAGAAATGAGGAAATAGTAAAATCCATAAAATCAACTGAAAAATCGATTAACAAAATTTTGGGGGTTCCCAAATAGAAGATAAATAGGTGTTTTCGGAGAATTGATCGTCGGAAGGTTGAGTTTTAAGCTTATTTTCGTCTTCTTGAATATTCTTAAGTTTTAAAACAAAAGAATGGGTTGAAACAAATACAGTCATTGATACATGCGGACCATTGAACGGTAAGTTTTTATGATTGTCTGATCCTTTTTCGTGATGATGATCTGCTAATTGTGAATTGTAATGAATTTCAAGAAAATCGATCAAAGAAATATCCGGACTTTCTTCTTTGTGATCTACAAAATGAACAAGTAAAGCGGGAATTCGAAATAGTTCTGCTAACTCCGTTGTGGAAAACAAGAAAAGAGCAATAAAAAATATGGAAACTATTTTTTTCATCTATGCAAAGATACATTTTTCAATTGATTGAATTATAAATTTACGCCTAAACGTTTATTTTTAGAATAAATCTTAATACACAAAATCCATCCTCCAAAACATTAGAGCTCTTGTAGTTCCACCATTCTTCGAAATCGATCTTGCTTTTGAATCAGTTTATCAAACGAATCCATATCCACTATTTCTCCTTTGTCCATCAAAACAACTCGATCCACGTTTCGGATGGTTGAAAGTCTGTGCGCCACTATCAAAAGTGTGAAATTCCCTTGAAGTGATTCTATACTGTCTTGAATTACTTTTTCGGTTTCGGAATCTAAAGCAGAAGTTGCCTCATCCAAAATCAAGATATCAATGTCTTTGTAAAGTTCTCGAGCGATAGAAATTCGTTGTTTTTGTCCTCCACTTAAATTAATTCCATTGTTTCCTAAAAGAGTTTCTGCACCCTCAGGAAGTTCACTCAAGAATTCTTTCAAGGATGCTTTTTCTATGCTTTGAGTAAATCTCTCCCAATTTTCGGGAGTAGGTTTGGCCCAAAACGTAACATTATTAAAAATGGTATCATTGAAAATCACTGCATCTTGGCTTACATAACCGATTCGTTTTTGGTAACTTTCTTTATGAAGTTGTTTAATTGGAATTCCATCCACTTTGATTTCTCCCTCACTTTCGGGAAGTAAGGCAGCCAATAAATTAACCAAGGTTGTTTTCCCACTTCCACTTTCACCCACAAATGCGATACTTTCATTTTTCGAGATATCTAGATGGATGTTTTTTAAGATTTTTGTTTCACCGTATGAAAAACCAACCTTCTCAAGCGATATCTTTTCTTTAAACTGATCCACTTTAATGGTTCCATCTTCTTCCCGCGTTTCTTTCAGTAATTGAAGGAAAGACTGCATATTTGCCATCGAACCTGAAACACCTAAATACGAATTCCAGCTCTGCTGAAGAGACACCAAGGCGGAAAGTCCTCGATAGAAAAACATTAAACTAATCAACATCGTCCCCAAATTCCCTTCTAAGAATTTGATTTGAATAAAAATAACGAGTACAATAATTCCAACCATCAATGGCTCACGCGCGGCACCACCAATACTTGATAAAACCCCCATTCTTTTTCGGGATTCTTCAATGTTCGAAACGGTTTCCTTTAATCGATCTCCATATGTATTTACTCTTCCTGAAGCTTTTAAATATTTGAAATTTCCTACATGCTGAATAATCTGACCTTGAAAAACATTGTTGTATTCTGTCAAACTGTAGGATGCAACCGTCGTCTTTTTATAAATAATTTTATATAAAAAGTGAGTCAAACCTCCACCCAAACAAACTAAAAGTGCAAATTTCGCATCCAGAAAAAATGCAAATCCAATATAAACAACCAACATAATTACTTGTTCAAAGGAAGCGAAATAAGCATTAAAAGAAGTGGACACACTATTTACTTCTCCACTTAATGTATTTTGTATTCGACCTGCGTCGGAAAGAATAAACCGCTTAAAACTCATTCGATTTAAACCATCCAGTAAATTTACCCGTAGTTTACGAATGAAGCTTTGTTGAAGTATAATTCGATAGACATAACTGAAATAAAATGCGACTCCTTTAAAAGTAAAAAAAACCAGCATTATGATTAACACCGAACCTAAGGTTAAAGAAATCCCTAAACTTTCAATACCATCCATTAAATACGTCAAATTCCCCAAGTCCGAAGATTCAGAACCCACAGCTTCAACGCCTACAACTTGCAGCAAAGGAAAAAACATGGTCAATCCCAATCCATCCAAAAAACTAACAGCAACACTCAAAAAGAACGCGATAAACACTTTGCTGCCTAAGTAATGATAGAAAAATGCAAAACTGCTAAAGTGTTTTTTAATAAGGTCTTTAAGTCGATTCATTGTAACGCTATTTGATTGGTCATCAAGCGCGCAAATTTAAGCCCATATTTTCAAATATAGTGTACTTTAATAAAATATCAACCTTAATTCCCTCACTCAGAGCAGTTGCTTTTAAATCCTTTTCACTTTTAAATTTATTCATATTCCGTACCTTTGCCAGCTAAACATTTAATTTTTCCATGAAAATATTAATCACAGGAACTGCAGGATTCATCGGATTCCACTTAACCGAAAAACTACTGAAAAGAGGAACTCAGATTGTAGGACTCGATTCTATCAATGATTATTACGACGTAAATGTAAAATACGGTCGTCTGGAAAGAACGGGAATTGAGAAGAGTAAAATTGAATACAACCGGCTTATTCAAAGTTCGGTATATTCGAATTATCAGTTCATCCAACTCAATTTAGAAGACAAAATAAATTTAAACAAACTATTTACAGAACAAAAATTTGACAAAGTAATCAACTTGGCAGCGCAAGCAGGCGTTCGTTATTCTTTGACAAATCCAGACGCATACATCGATTCAAACATTGTTGGGTTTTTAAATCTTTTGGAATGTTGTCGTCATCATTCCATCCAGCACCTTACCTATGCAAGTAGTTCCAGTGTATATGGTTTGAATGAAAACCAACCTTTTTCGACCAAAGACAATGTCGATCATCCCGTAAGTTTGTATGCAGCAACAAAGAAATCAAACGAGTTGATGGCGCATACTTACAGCCATTTATATAAAATCCCAACGACAGGTTTGCGTTTTTTCACCGTGTACGGTCCTTGGGGTCGCCCAGATATGGCGCTGTTTTTATTTACAAAAGCCATGTTTGAAAATAAACCGATCGATGTTTTTAACTTTGGTGAAATGCAACGTGACTTTACGTACATCGACGATATTGTCGAAGGTGTAATTCGAGTAAATGACAATCCACCCAAAGAAAATCCAGACTGGAATCCAAATTCGGACGATGCTTCGGTTTCATCGGCTCCGTATAAAATTTACAACATTGGAAACAACAATCCGGTGAAACTGATGGATTTCATTTCGGCTTTGGAAAAGAAATTGGGAAAAACTGCCGTGAAAAACATGCTTCCCATTCAACCTGGAGATGTTCCATCGACGTATGCCGATGTGCATGATTTAATTCGTGATCTTGATTACAAACCAGAAACGACCATTCAAGAAGGAATTGATCAGTTTGTGGATTGGTACAAGGAATTCTTTGGAGAAAATTAATTCCAAACAAAAAGTGATTTGAAGAAATTCTCAAAAAAATTAAATGTTCAGCTTTTAGCCGAAGTTCTGAAATCCTTTGGAATTGAACACATCGTTCTATCGCCCGGCTCGCGGAATGGAGCTTTGGCAACGCATTTTAGCCATCATCCTGATTTCAAGACCTACAGCATTGTCGATGAACGTTCCGCTGGTTTTGTGGGATTGGGTATGGCGCAGCAAATCCAAAAACCGGTAGTTTTATGTTGTACTTCGGGCTCGGCTTTGGCGAATTATTATCCAGCTGTGACTGAAGCTTTTTATCAGAATATTCCTCTAATCATTCTTTCTGCCGATCGCCCGTCGCATTTGATCGATAATTTCGATGGCCAAACCATTCGTCAAGAAAATTTGTTGGAAAAACACAGTTACCACAATACGCAATTATTGGAAGATGATTCTACCGAATCCTTAACGGATAATTTGGGATTAATTAAAAATGCAGTATTAAGCTGTATTCAGAATTCAGGACCGGTTCACATCAATATGCCTTTTTCTGAACCTTTGTATGAATTTCAAGAAACAATCGATATTCATTTTGAAGAATTTAAAATTCCTAAGACTGAAAATCCAAAAATAGAAATCGAAAAACTTGTCGATTCTTGGAATTCAGCTCAAAAGAAAATGGTGTTGGTCGGTGTGCAAAATCCGGATGAGAAATTAAATGAGTGGATTCAAAAATTAGCGGCAGATGATTCCGTAGTTATACTTACAGAAACCACATCTAATCTGCATTCCAAACGATTTTTTAATAAAATAGATTCTGTTATTTTTTCTTTGGACGAACAGATTTTGGGAAAGTTAAAACCTGAAATTCTATTGACAATTGGTCAAAATGTAGTTTCAAAAAAAGTAAAGAATTTCATTCGAGCTCATAAACCTTCAGAACATTGGCACTTGGACGCAAATTGGCAACCGGACACGTTTCAATGTTTGACTGAAAAAATAAAATGTCAACCGCTACCTTTTTTAGAAGAATTTGTTACTAAAATTCAACCCTTACCTTCCACCTATTTCAACGATTGGAATTCGATTCGACTTGAAAAAGAAGTTCTTCAGAAAGAATTTTCAGAAAAACAATCCTTTTCGGATTTTAAGGTTTTTGAAAAATTAATTCAAACCTATCCCGAAAACACGCAAGTTCAATATTCGAATTCATCGGTCATCCGATATGCGCAATTGTTTGACCATTCAAACCGGCAAGAAATTTTCTGCAACCGCGGAACCAGTGGGATTGATGGATGCACTTCCACAGCAGTTGGAGCCGCGATGGTCAATGAAAAACAAACGATATTAATCAGTGGTGACATCAGTTTTTTTTACGACAGCAATGGATTGTGGAATACGTACATTCCAAAAAATTTCCGTATCATTTTAATCAATAACGGAGGTGGAAATATATTCAAAATTATTCCCGGTCCTGAAAACTCCGGATTGGTGGAAGAAGTATTTGAAACACGTCATCAATTAAACGCAAAACCTTTGGCGGAACTCTTTGGCTTTGAGTATAGTTTTATAACTTCTATGGATGAATTAAATCTTCAATTAGAAACTTTTTATTCTAAATCTGAAGCACCCAAAATAATGGAAATCAATACGTCTGAAATTGAGAATGCACAAATTCAGCGTGATTATTTCAAAATATAAGGTTGAATTTTAAAGTGTTTTTTTTTTCTAAAAACTACAAAACACGGGTTGCTTTCACAAAGCGTTTGTTCCAATATGTTTCTTCCAAAGAGCTGACAATGACCCCTTTTGAAGTGGAAGAATGGATGAAATAGACTTCACCCTTGATAACTTTATCAACAATTCCAACATGATTGATCGATGAGCCTGAAGTTGTAAAGAAAACCAAATCGCCTTCCTTCACATCCCGTAACCGAATTTCTTTTCCAACGTTGGCTTGATCTCTTGAAATACGTGGCATTTTGTAATTCGCTGCATCAAAAGCATTGATTACCAAACCTGAACAATCCAATCCACTTCGGGTAGATCCACCATATTTATACGGAGTTCCTAAATACTTGTGAGCCTCCTTTACAACAGAGTTGACGCTTTTTGATGCTGAACTACTTTTCGCTACTTTCGTATGGGCAGTTGAAGTTTTTGCTACTCTAATTCTTTTGGATTTTCGACTTCGATCTCTTTTTTCAGTCTTTTTGTATTCCGAAGATTTATAGCTTACTCTTCTACTGGAACTACATGAAGCAATTGCAAATAAAAACAAAATTAAAACTATAAATTTTAGCTTTTTCATACCCAAACCAATTTATATCATTAAATATAAGAACTGTAAAAGTAGGAAGTTAAGATGATATTAACAAGTAATTAACAAACTTATCAACAATTTTAAAATTGAAATTGAACTACGCTTTCAGAATTTTTTTCAGTAATTGTCTCGCTCTCAAGAGTCGAACTTTTACATTGGCCATAGTCAGTCCCAATTCCTCTGAAATTTCTTTGTAGGTTTTTTCTTCCAAAAACCGAAGTTCCAAGATTTTTCGGTATTCGGGTTTTAATTTTTGAAGGTGTAAAACCAGTTCGTCGCTGTCTTGTTTTCGAATCAAAGTTTCTTCGGGTCCGGGCAAGTTTTCCTCGATTTCGATTGGATAATTTTCATCGTCCAAAGAAACATTCAATTTGGGGGACCGACGAATATGATCAATCAGGGTGTTGTGCGAAATGGAAATCACCCAGGTTTTAAAATCGAAATCGGAATTGTAAAGTCTCAATTTCGCAAAAACTTTGGTGAAGGTTTCAATCGTTACATCCTCTGTATCTTCTTCAACACGAATTTTACTGAAGACATAATTGTAAACATCTTCCCAAAAAATGTCCATGAGTGCGTTTTGGGATTGTCTATTTCCCTTTTTTGCATTTTCTATGATATCTTCTAAACTCTTCAATTTCATTTTTCAAACGACCGAATGTAAGAAATTAATTTAAAAACATCAGGATGAATGGTGGATTAATTTCGTCCGCTTTGTATGGTTGATATTTCCTATTTTTGCAGAATGATGAGAATTGACATTGTTACTGTTTTACCGGAATTACTTCGAAGTCCTTTTGAGGCCTCGATTTTAAAACGTGCCCAAGAAAAAGGTTTGGTTGAAATTCATTTGCACAATTTGAGAGATTACTCATTGGGAAATTACAAACAAGTCGATGATTATCAATACGGTGGCGGAGCAGGAATGGTGATGATGATTGAACCCATCGACAAATGCATTTCGGAACTTCAGGCGGAAAGAACCTACGATGAAATCATTTATTTAACGCCAGACGGTAAAACTTTAAACCAAGGAATTGCCAACGAATTGTCCTTAAAGGGAAATTTACTTTTTCTTTGCGGACATTACAAAGGAGTAGATCAACGCGTTCGAGATTTATTTGTAACCCGTGAAATTTCAATAGGTGATTTTGTCTTAAGCGGTGGAGAATTAGCCGCAGCGGTTTTGGCGGATAGTATTATTCGTTTGTTGCCCGGCGTTTTGGGCGATGAAACTTCTGCACTCTCCGATTCTTTTCAAGATAATTTATTGGCTCCCGAAGTATATACCCGACCTGCAGAATACAAAGGAATGAAAGTTCCGGATATTTTAATGTCCGGTGATTTTTCGAAAATTGAAGATTGGAGACAAAATAACGCGCTGGAACGCACAAAAAAACTTCGTCCGGATTTATTGGAAGATTAATTCGAAATAAAATCTATTTATCTGTTTTTGCTTTCACTTCACTGATTCCCATGCCTTGTTGTTTCGCAAACTGATAGCCACTCTCCCACCATTCCGTCATCATTTTCTCATCGAAAATTAAGGAATTGGTTGTTAAAACCGTCGGCGTATAATACAAATGCAAAATAGCGTCCTTGTACGAAGCCGCAAATTTACCAATCCGAATATTTTGTCGTTCAATTCGGTTTGCCATAAAAGAATGCAAACTCGTCATCAATTCAAACACATTTTTGGAATGGGTGCGGTTGTAGTAAGACACTTCTGTTTCTAAAACGATGACATCCACAATGGTTGCTCCTCGACTAATCGCTTCTTCAATTGGAACCATACTTGCAAAACCACCATCGGCATATTCACATCCATTCTTAATCGCCAAACTCATAAAAGGAATGAAATTACACGAAATCCATATCCAATCACAAAATTCTTCGTACTCAAAATCTTTGATGGATTTGTACTCTACTTGATTTAACGACAAATTAGAAACCGTTACGACCACGTCTTTTTGAGAGGCTTTGATTTCTTCAAACTCTTCCACTGTAAAGGTTTCAAAAATCATCTTTCTCAAATTCTTACTTTCACCAAAGGTTTTTCTCCCTCTCAAAAAACTCTTCATGACCTTTAAGTGATTGATACTAATTTTCTTTTCTCCTTCCTGATTTACCTTTACTATAAAAGGACAACTGTTGAAAATACTGTTTTGATTGACGGACGTGTAGATTTTCTTTATTTTATCTACTTTATCCAAAGCCAAGTGTGAAATCATCAAACTTCCTGTAGACGTACCGACCAAAATATCGTATTTATAGCCTCGCTCATCGATTAGATATTGCGCCACTCCTCCTGCAAATGCTCCTTTGCTTCCACCTCCTGAAATAACCAATGCTCTCATTTCTCCTTTTTTAAATCAAACAGTTCTTAAAATTAAGTTAAAGTTAGAGGAAAAAGGAATAACATCGCTAGTATTTGACCATTCATTTTCAATTATTCACTTCCTTCTTGCTAAATTGATGCTTTCACGAATTTTTAAATACCTCCTAATTTTTTCATTCTTCATAAAAAATCCAAGAATTCATCTTTCCTCTAAAAAATAAATCGTAACTTTCTGAATTGGTCAGATCAACGCAACCTTTTCAAAATGTTGTCGTCTATTTATAGTACAAACAATGAAAAGATTATGAAAGGATTGAAATTATTTTTAAGTGCAGTAGTTCTAAGTTTTGGTTTAAGCTCATGTCTGGATGACGAGCCAACAACCCCAGTGAATTACAATTACAAAGCGATTGACAGCGTTGTTATTGACCAAGTCAATCCGCTAAGAGAAATTACAGAAATTAAAACTTACTTTACCCGCAACAATACGTGTGAAGCATTTTTTGACTATAAATATTTTGCTGCCGGTTTTGATAGGGATGTAGTTTTGGTTACTTCAACTATTCAAGATCCAAGCTGTCAGGACACAAGTGTAGCTGCAATGAAAACATTGAAATTCTTACCTGAAAGACCAGGAACGTATTTATTTCGTTTTTGGGCTGGTACGGATGAGAATGGGGATGCTATTTATATAACCAAAGAAGTTGGAATACTTTAAATTAGTGAAAATAAAATTTGGATGAAAATCTAAAAATATTAATTAGTCAGTGTCAAGACAATCAGAGAAAAGCCCAGGCTGAAATCTACGATAGGTTTTCGTCGAAACTTTTTTCGGTCTGTCTGCGCTATTCCAATAACTATGAAGATGCTCAAGATGTATTTCAAGATGGTTTCATACTAATTTTCAAGAAAATAAATCAATTCCGATTTCAAGGTTCTTTTGAAGGTTGGATGCGTAGAATAATGGTGAATTGCTGCATAGAACGACACAGAAGTAAAAATCATCTCTATATTTTAAATGAAGATATCACGCTAGACAAAAGCGTTGAAGAATTTGAATTTGATCTGGATGAAGCGGATGAAAACCATTCGTACAAAGATTTGCTTGAATTCATTCAAAAGCTACCCACACGTTACCAACAAGTATTTAACCTCTATGTAATTGAAGAACATACCCACCAGGAAATTGCGGATATGCTCGGGATTTCTGTAGGTACATCTAAATCAAACCTTTCGCGAGCAAGAGAAAAATTAATGGATATGATTAATAAAAATAATATGGCTAAAACTCTATCAAAATGAGAAACAATATCGATTCCTATTTTAAAAACAAATTGGATGAACCCCAATCTCCCCCTGCGGGTGCGTGGGAAAACATCCAAGCGCATCTTCCAGAAAAGGAGAAGAAACGTTTTCTTCCGTTTTGGGGAATGATGCTGGGTATTGCCTCGGTTGCTCTTTTAGTAAGTGGCGGTGGATATCTGCTCTACAATGCAAATTCGACACCTTCAATTCCAATCAGTAATTCTATAGCAATTCCGACTATACAGAAAGGAAACAACACAACAAACGGATTTACGCAGGATGAATCAACCCTTCCTTCTGCAAATCCGAATTCTATGGACGTAATTTCATCTGAAATTCTTTCGGAATCGAGTCCAGCCTATGCGAATCATGTTTTCATTGCAAATTCCATTCATTCAAATAACAATCAAACTTTCAAGGATACACCTGCGACAATTTCAAACCCTTCAAATTCACCACGAATTGCTCAAAGTGATTTAAACCAGAACAAAGAAAATCCTTTGAATCAAAGCGTTTACAAAAACAATGCAATCGACTTAGAGATTCAGAAATGGAATCCAGAACTTTCGTTTTTCGTTCTAAATCTTGAAAACACAACTGTAAAAGAGGCGCATATCGCAGCGATTGAAAAACCAAAAGAAAGCAAATCCCATGTGAAAATGAATAAAAAGATCGACTTTGACCGTTTTCATGTTTCTGCTTTTGCCTCACCTATGGCGCTCAACACTTTTGTGGGAAGTTCGATGCTATCGGATGAAATGCGCGATTACAAAACTGAAAACAACATTACACTTGCCTACGGAATGAAAGGAGCCTATGCAATCTCTCCTAATGTGAAAATCCGAACCGGAATTTCAAAAATTGGTTTTGAACAAATTACCAAAAATGTACCTTTAGTCGTAAGTATACCCTCTGGACCGATTGCTTCCAATCTTGCTGCTCAGAACAACATCAATTACAAAAGCAATGTACGTATTGCAAGCTCCGATCTTCAAGGACTTTCTGGCGATGAATTGGGAAAACCGACCTTGGGGAATATTCAACAACAATCGGAATATATCGAAATTCCACTGGAAGCTGAAATAGCTATTCTTCAAACATCTTCGATTG
>Ga0172382_10000120_pt1 | contig 128728 bp, 123 predicted proteins | sample Leawel138RmetaG_FD_122245 | JGI IMG/M metagenome (GOLD analysis project Ga0172382, IMG submission 122245) | Leachate microbial communities from a municipal landfill in Southern Ontario, Canada - Leachate well 138R metaG | ecosystem: Engineered > Solid waste > Landfill > Unclassified | place... | reverse complement strand
CGGCCTCACGCCCGCCCGGCACCGGCCCCACGCCCCCCTGGACCACCACGACCGCCGGCCCGCCGACGGCCCCGCTCAGCGGCGACGCATCGTCACCGACCGCCGCACGGTCGTGGTCCGACCGTCGGCGGCGCGGAACCGCGCGGTCACGCGCACCGCCAGCCGTCGGCGGTCGCGCAGCGTCCGGCGGGCCCGGACGGACGGTCGCAGCGTCACCGTCGACGTCGCGCGGCCCCGGAACGTGCGGCGCACGGTGCGGGTGGCGGTGAACGACCGGCCGCCCCGCGACGTGGCCCGCACGGTCAACCGGCCCTTCGCCGGGACGCGGAGTCGCACCCGGAGCGCGCCGGTGCGCCGCACCGCCCGGACGCTCCGCCAGGTCACCCGGCCACGCGCGGCGGTCGCGCCCGACCCCGCGGCCGTCGTCGACCCCGTGCCGCCCGTCGCGCCGGCGCCGGTCGGGGCGCCGTCCCGGTCCGCCGCGGGCTCGGCCGGCACGTCGGCGGGCACGCCCTCGGTCACGCGCCGCCGACCGTCGGCGCCCTTCGTCACGGTGAACGCGTCGACGACGTCGCCGACGCCGCCCGGGGCGGTCGCGCCGTCCGCCCGCGCCCCGGCGTAGGAGCGGTACACGAGTCGGTCGCGCTCCACCCGCACGGTCTGGAACGTCGACGTCCGGCCGAACCCGACGACCCGCGTGGCCCCGTTGCGGGTCCACGAGTTGTCGGCCGGATCGGACAGCTCGTAGTGCTTCGGGCCCGAGTTCGACGTGACGAAGACCGGTCCCGTGCTCACGCCGGGATCGTCGCCACGGTCGGCGTTCACGAACCCACGACCGTAGGTGTGGTCGTGGCCCTGCAGGACGAGGTCGGCCCCCTGCTCGCGCAGCACCGGCAGGAACGCGTCGCGGACCTCGGGGTTGTCGCGGTCGCCGGAGTTGGAGAGCACCGGCTGATGGAACGTCACGACGCTCCACCGGTGCGGGTTGTCGCGCAACTGGTCGCGGAGGAACGCCGTCTGGCCGGTGAGCCACGGCGCCTTGTCGTTGGCGTTCATCGACACGAACCGCACCCCGCCGTGGTCGACGCGGAACGCCGTCATCGGCCCGGCGGTCGCCGCGACCGGGAAGTGCGCCCGGTACTGGCGGATGAGCCGGTCGCCGGAGTACTCGTGGTTGCCGGCGGTCGTGATCGTCGGGATCCGGTCGACGTGCCCCTCGAGCGTCGCGAACCACTCCGACCACTGATCGTCCCGGTCGGCGTTGTTCACGAGGTCGCCCGCGTGGAGCATGAGCCGGGCGTCGGGGGCGGTCGCGAACGCCCGTCGCACCACCGGCGGCCACTTCGCGAGGATCTCGTTCTGGGCGTCGCCGAAGTACAGGAACGTCCACGGACGAGCATCGTCCGGGGCCGGGGCGGTGCGGAGCGTGCGCCAGCCACTCCAGCGGCCGTCGTCCCCCACCCGGTAGCGGTAGGTCGTGTCGGGCGCCAGGCCGGTGAACGTCGCGGTGTGGTGGCGCGACCCGTACGACCATCCGGCGAACCGGACCGGCAGCAGGTCGGACGTCGCGTCGACGGTCGTCGTCGGTCCCCCGTCGGCCCGGGCGATCTGGGCGCGGCCGGCGCCGACGCCGGCATCGGTGCGCCAGGTGACCGCCTGGGTCGTGTCGGCGCGCTCCGTCGCCGCGAGCACGATGCGGTCGGGGACGGCCGACGGGGTCGGGTCGAGCGCGACGGCCGGGGCGGCGGTGACGGCGGTGGCCGCGGTGACCGCCAGGGTGAGCAGGGGGGCACGGAGCCGGTGGCGCATCGGACTACCTCGGGATCGTCGGGAGCGAGTGGGCGCGCACGGACTGGCCGGTCCGCGTCGGCACGGTGGCGACGGCCCGCACCGCGACGCCGGGTCGCGACGACCGGGCCGGGAGGCGCACCCGCCACGAGCCGTCGCGGCGGGTGGTGGCGCGCGATGCGGTCCGCCACCGGCCGCAGTCGACGCGGGCCTGCACGGTGACGCGGACGCCGCGGCCGACGGGACGGGCGATGCGCCCGGACGCCGTGACGCGCCCGCCGCGTCGGGTCGCCCGCACCGTCGGGATCCGCCGGTCGCGGAGCACCCACGGCGACGACCGCCCGCCGACCGTCGCCCGGTACCGGGTCGCGGACCGGCCCGCACCGCCACGGGACCGGGCGGACGAGGGCACGCGCACCGTGAACGTGCCGTCGCGGCGCACGGTCGTCCGGCCCACGGTGCGGCCGCCCGGGCGGAGCGTCACCCGCACCCGTCGGCCGGCGTGGCGGGGCTCCGCGGCGCCGGTGACCACGTCCTGCCGCGCCCCGCGTCGCACGCCGGTGACGAGGACCGCCCGGCGCGCGCACCGTCGCAGGCGCTGCGCGGCGGGGCCACCGGTCGTCGCGCTCCCGGCGCCGGCCGTCCCCGCCGCGGCGCCGCCGGCGCTCGTCGCGGCGTCGGCGGCCGGGCCCGTGGCCGATGCGCGGCCGACGCACGTTCCGCCCTCGACCACCCGCTTGCCGCCGGCGGAGCGGTCGATGGTGAACGCGTCCAGCGTCTCCCCCACCGCCCGCGTCGTCGTGGCGTCGTCGTCGCGCGCCGCCACGACCGACTCGAGCACGAGCCGGTCGCCGTCCATGCAGATCGCCTGGAACGTCGACGTGCCGCCGGCCGCCGTGACGCGCGTCGCGCCGCTGCGGGTCCAGTCGTTGTCCGCGTCCGGGGTCAGGTCGTAGTGCTTCGGCCCCAGGACGCTCACGACGTACACCGGACCGTCGGCCCGCAGGTAGCCGCGGGAGTACGCGTGGTCGTGGCCCTGCAGGACGAGGTCGACGTCGTGGCGCTCGAGGATGTCGCCCCACGCGCCGCGCACCTGAGGGTTGCTGCGCATCAGGCCGCCCTGGATCCCGGCCGAGTACACCGGGTAGTGGAACATGACGACCGTCCACCGCCGCGGGCTCTCGGCGAGGACCCGGTCGAGCCAGATCCCCTGCAACGCCAGGCCGACGAGGTCCAGCCCGAGCCCGGTGTCGAGCACGACGAACCGCACGTCCTGGTGGTCCGCCACGTAGGTCCGTCCGACCTGCCCGGCCGGCCCGTTGGCGGGCGGCCGGAAGTGCGCGCGCATCCGCGCGGCGTCGGGGTCGACGCTCTCGAGGAACCCGTACAGGTACTCGTGATTGCCGGGCGTGACGAGGGCGTTGCGCGTCGCCGGCACGTCGCCCTGCGCGGCGAACCAGCGGTGCCACTCCACGTCGTGGGTGGGGTGGTTGATCATGTCGCCGGCGTGCAGCACCACCCGAGCGTCGGGCACCGCGTCGTACGCGCGGCGCACGTTGACGGGCCACTCGCGATCCAGCCCGTTCTGCGCGTCGCCGAGGTAGAGCCACCGCCACGGGCGGATCGGCCCCGCCGGGTCCTGCGCGGTGCGGAGCGTCCGCCACGCGCTCCAGCCGGCGTCCGATCCGACGCGGTAGCGGTAGGCGGTGTCCGGGGCCAGGCCGTCGACGGTCACCGCGTGGTGCAGCGCCGCGTACCCGGACCCGCCCTCGGCGCCCGCGGTGGTCGGTCCGGTCGTCATCGACCCCCGGACGGTGGTCGGGCCGCCCGCTTCGGGCCGCAGCTCCACCCGCCCGTCGGTCGTGGCGGCGTCGGTGCGCCAGACGAACGTCTGCGACCGCTCCGGCGCCGCGGTCGGGCTCAGGACGACGCGATCGGGCGTGGACGACGGGGCGCTCGCCGACGCCGTCGCGCCACCCGGGCCCGCGAGGAGCAGCACGAGGGCCGCGACGAGCGCGACGCACGCCGGCGGCGCGAGACGGAGGACGGGGTCGGACGGGACGCGGCGATCGAACATGGCGGGACGGCCCCGATGGGGGCCGACCACGCACCGTAGGACCGCCTAGGTGGACAAAGGTCACAAAGGTGTAAACCTCCGGGCGACGCGCGGTCGACGGTGGGTGGTGGGCGGCGTGCCGCGTGGCGGGCCGGGTTGGTGCACCGCGTGGCGGGCCGGGGCGGCGGACAGCCGGGCGACGGGCCGTGCCGGCGGACGGGCGGCGCGTCAGGCGGTGAGCGCGCCGATGACCCGCACCGCCTCGGTGTCCGGGTCGAGCGGGCTGTCGCCGCGGACCGCGAGCTCGAGGGCCGCCATCCGGTCGACGCCGACGGCGAGCGTCCGCGACCCGATCCGCTGCGCCTCGGCGATCCGGCGGTCCAGCACCCACGGCGCCATCCGCACGCCCTTGGCGATCGCGTCGCGCTCCTCGCCCGCCTCGAGCCGCCGTGCGATGTCGAGCGCGGTGCGCAACCGCGAGCCGAGCGGCGACGTGATCCGGAAGATCACCTCGCCCTGGGCCCGCAGCGCGAGGTATGCGCCGACCGCGCCGCTCCGGTCCCGGGACATCACCGCGTCGACGAAGTCCCACACCTGACGCTCGGACGCGTCGGCGACGGCCCCCTCGATCTCGGCGGTCGAGATCCGTGCGCCCGGCCCGTACTCGAGGGCGAGCTTCTCGAGCTCGCGCTCCAGGCGCACGCGGCGCTCCCCGACCTGGGTCACGAGCGCCTGGGCGGCCGATCCCGACAGCTCGATCCCCAGCCGCTCGGCCTGCCCGACCGCCCACCGCGGCAGGTCGCGCGCCTTGAGCGCCCGCTCCGCGACGAGCTGCCCGCCGAGCTTCTCGACCGCGGCGATGAGCGCCTTGGGCGTCGTGTGGCGCTTCTCCTCCAGCGCGACGAACGCGACGGTCGTCGTCGCGCCGTCGAGGCCACGGAGCGTGGGGAGCAGGTCGGCCTTGACCTCGTCGTCCTTCCACCGCTCGACCCCGTCGACGAGGACGAACCGGCGGCCCAGTCCCAACGTCATCGCCGCCAGCTCCCCGGCGACCGCGGACGGGGTCGCCCGGTCGCCCGCGAGGTGCTCGATCCCCTCCGCGCCGACCTCGCGCTCGGCCGCCGCCCGCAGCCGCGACCGACGCTCGGCCAGGCGGTCGTGGTCGTCGCCGTGGAGCAGGTAGGCGGGATGCCAGGTGGCCATCTCCGCGAAGGCTACGGCAGCGTGGCCGGGACCACCGCGTCGACCATGAGCCGCTCGCCACAGCTCCGGCAGAGCGCGGCGGACCGGCCGTGCGGCGCGCGCTACAACGGCTACGGCGAGCGGACGCTCAGGCAGCGCGATCGGTCTCGGCCGGGAGATAGCCCCGGTCGACCAGCTGATCGCGCATGACGCGCGTCGTCGGCTCGTTGCTGCGTAGCCAGCGCGCGATCGCCGCGCGCTTCTCGGCGTCGGACCTGCCCCACAGGCCCAAGCGGGTCATGAGTCCACTGAGGGACTTCGGAGGCGCGCCGGGAGCGGCGACGACGAGATCTTCAGTGAAGCGACTCACGGATTCACAACCTGCACGGAGAGTACGACGAGATCGTCGTCGTGTCGAACGCCGGTGATCTGCACCGGGAGCTCGACCGGGAACAGGACCTCCCCCTGCCGACGGAGGCGCGGGTCACCCAGGCCCGCGACCCATAGCGCCGGGATCCCCGGTGGCACCTCGAGCTCCAACAGGGCGCCGGCAGGTCCGACGAACTCGTCAACCGCAACGGAGCGCAGGACCGACGCCGCGGTGTAGCCCTCGAAGGTCCGCTGAGGGCCACGCACGGCCGCGGGGTCGGCCTCGCCGAACGTCCACCGCAGGCTCCTGACTCCCCGGTACACCGTGAGCGGGCGGGTCGTTCGGGGCGAGTCGATCGCGTCGTCGAGCAGTTCCGCCCGATGCCGCAGCGCCGCGTAGGACGCCGACGTCGCGTCCACGGCGAGCGTGCCCCGAACGAGCCCTTGGACCTGCTCGTAGAAGCGATCGGTTCGCTGCCACTCCCGCACCGCCGCGAACTGCTCCCGCGTGAGCCGGGCGCGCTGGTCGGCGAACGCCTCGTCCATCGCCCGGAGCACCCGTGCGTCGCCCTGTCCGCCGGGGTGCGCGCCCGACGCCGCCCGCCGACCTGCGGGATCCGGCCCCGTCACCCGTCGTCCACCGCGTTCGCCCGTAGCGCCCCGTCGTCGCCGCGCCACACCGCGACGGCGCCGTGACGGTCGCTGCGCCACAACGGGACGCGGGCGTCGCGCAGGGCCCGCAGGACCGACGGCGCCGGGTGGCCGTAGCCGTTGCCCTCCCCCACCTGCGCCACGGCGACCGCCGGGCGCAGTGCGTCCAGCAGACGCGGGACGTCGTCGTCGGCGCTGCCGTGGTGGGGCAGCACGAGCAGGTCGACCGGTCCGCCCGCCTCCCGGCGCAACGTCGGGCCCTCGCGGTCGGCCGGCACGAGCGTCCGGACCCCGTCGACGGTCGCCCGCACCACCACGGCCCGGTCGTTGGGGTCCTCCCCCGCCGGTGCCGGACCGGTCCGCGGCGGCGGCCAACGGACCTCGGCCCGTAGCGGCCCGACCGCGATCCGTTGGCCCCTCCGGGCGACGACGACCCGGCCACCGTGGCGGCGCACCGTCGCCCCGGCGGTGGTGGCCCGCGGGTCGCCCGATCCCGCCCCGTCGACGAGCAACCTCGGGCGCAGGCGCGTGGCCACGGCCGGGGCTCCCCCGGTGTGATCCAGCGCGTCGTGGGACAGCACGAGCACGTCGAGCCGCTCGACGCCCAGGGCCTCCAGGCGGTCCACGACCCGTCCCGACGGTGGCCCCGCGTCGACGAGGATCGTCCGTCCTCCCTGGCGCAGGAGCGTCGCGCTGCCCTGCCCGACGTCGAGCACGACCACGCCGTCGGCGGGGGCGGTGGGACCGGGGCCCGGATCGATCCGCCGCGCGGTCCACGCCCCCGCCGCCGCCGCGACGATCGCCAGCAGCACCGACAGGCCGATCCGCACCGCGGCCCACCGCGGGTCGCGCAACCACGCCACGCGACGGTGCCCGCCGACGCGCCGCAGCCGGTCGCCCGTCCGCACGATCCACAGCGGCCGCACGACGAGCGCCCCGAGCAGCCCGACCGCGGCGACCGTCGCGAGCGCCACCACCGGCGGGGGCCGCACGACCGCCCACGACGGCGACGCCGCCGTCCGTGAGATCAGGTCGATCGCGTCGAGCAGCGGCATGGCCGCGGCGACGAGCAGCCCGGTCACCGGCGCGCCCTCGGGGCCGAGCAGGCCGGCGATCATCCCCAGCCAGGTGATCGGGGCGACGAGCGGCTCGGCCAGCACGTTGGCGGCCAGCCCGGTGAGCGACACGTCGCCGACGGTCACGGCGAGCACCGGCGCGGTGGCCAGCGACGCGGCGACCGGCACGGCCAGCGCCACGGCGGCCCACCGCGGCAGGCCGACCCGTCGCCCGAGCGCGGCCGCCGGCTCGACGATGGTGAGGAGGCCGACGACGGCGGCGAAGCTCAGCTGCCATCCGAGCTGGGCCGGCGACGCCGGGTCCACGAGCACCGTCACCAGCGCCGCGACGAGCAGCGCCCACCAGCGATCGGCGGGCCGGCCGAGCGCCAGCGCCGCGAGGACGAGGATGCCCATCACGCCCGCCCGGCGAATCGACGGCCCGGCCCCGGCGAGCGGCACGTACAGGACGATCGCCGTGGCCGCCCCGGCGATCCGCCACGGCAGGCCCAGGCCCAGCAGCCACCCGATCCCGAACACGAGCGCGGCGAGCAGCGCCACGTTCTGCCCGCTCGCCGCGACGAGGTGCGCCAGCCCACTGCGACGGAACTCGTCCTCCTGCTCGTCCGAGAACGCGCTGTCGTCCCCGAGCACCATGCCGCGCAGCAGGGCGGCACGGCGTGCGGCGCGGTCGTCAGCGCGAGACGGGTCGGAGGACGGTGGCCCGCGGGACTCCCTCCCGGCTCCGACGAGTCCGGCCTGCGCCCGGTCCCGCAGACGATCCACCCAGCCACGCCAACCGCCGCGGCGGCCGGCGGCCCGCCAACGATCGGCGTGCAGCACGACCGCGATGCCCCGCGACCGGGCGCTGACCTCGGCCGGTGCGGCGGCGCGCACCCGTCCCTCGACGCGCAGCAGTGATCCGACCGGAGCCGCCGGTGCTTGCGGCGACACCGGCAGGCGGAGCTGGACGACCGCTCCGCGCAGCCGCGCGGTGGCCCGCCATCCGCCGTCGAGCGCCTGCCGCAGCGGCTCCAGCACCTCGACCGGCTCGTCCGGTCGGACCTGCTCGCCGGCCTGCAGCGGCGCGCTCGCCGACCGCCACGCCAGCTCGGCGCGCCACGCGCCGCCGGCGGCCGAAGCGAGCGCGACGACGATCGCGGCGACCGCCCACCCGCGCCGCGGCTGCGTCGCCCACGCGAGCGCCGCGACGACCGCGATCGCCCACGGCCACCGGGGTCCGACGGCGAGCCCCACGACGGCGACCGCCAGCAGGTGATGGCCGGGCCAGCGGGCGGTCATGGCTCGAGCTGTGCCCGCAGCGCCTCGAGCTTCTTCTCGCCGATGCCCGGGACCTCGGCCAGGTCGTCGACGCCGGACAGGCCCCCGCGCTCCTCGCGCAGCCGGACGATCTTCTCGGCGGTCGCCGGCCCGACCCCGTCGAGCGTCTGGAGCTCCTCGACGCTCGCCGTGTTGAGGTCGATCGGGCCACCCCCACCGGTCGACGCGCCCGCCGCGGACGACGCGTCGCCCCCGCCGCCACCGGGGCCGGACGCTCCGGCCCCCGAGCCGGGGGACGCCCGGGGCGGGACGCGCACCTGCTGGCCGTCGCGCAGCGGCGCGGCGAGGTTCAGCGCCTGGGCGTCGCCGCCCCTCGCCCGTCCGGCCCGCCGGATCGCGTCGACGACCCGGGACCCGTCGGGCAGCCGGTACACGCCGGGCCGCCGCACCTCGCCGGTGACGTGCACGGTGATCCGGTCGCCGCCGGACACCGTCGCGCGTCCACCGTCGCCGTCCGTGCCGCCCGACCCGCTACCGGCGCGCGCCCCGCCATCGTCGGAGGCGCCCGTCCCACCGCCCGGCGAGGCGCCTCGGTCGCCCGGCGGCGTGACGCCCGCGGCCGTCGCTGCGACCTGTCCCGCCGACGGCAGGGTCGCGCGCGACACCGCGACGCCGAGCAGCGCGGCGACGAGGATCCCGAGGGCGGTCCACCGCCAGGCGCGTCCGGGCACGGGCCCACGCTAGGTCCGGCGACCGCGACGAAACGAGGCGCCAACCGTGCCGAAACCGTGTCGGATCAGGGCCGAGTCGCCGCACGCTCGCGGCAGCCCGTTCCGTCCGACCCGGACACGAACACACGTTCGCATGCGATGGGACGCCCAGCGACGCCGCGACGACGACCCCGCCCCCACCCTGCCGGGGCTGGAGGAGGAGGCCGTCGTACGTCGGTTCGACGCGCCCGAGGCGCTCGACACGCGCTTTCACGAGGTCCACGCCCGCACCGTCCTCAACCGGGTCGGCGGCGCGCCCCACCGGCGGCGCGTCCCGTTCGGGTGGACGGTCAACCCGTACCGGGGCTGCAGCCATGCGTGCCGCTACTGCTTCGCGCGCCCGACCCACGAGTACCTCGGCCTGGGACCCGGACGGGACTTCGAGCGCGAGATCGTCGTCAAGGTCAACACGCCGGAGCGGCTGCGGGCCGACCTCGCCCGTCGGTCCCGGACCGCGGCGGCCGGCGACGAGGTGGCGCTGGGCACCAACACCGACCCGTACCAGTGGGTCGAGTCCCGGTACCGCCTGATGCCGGGCGTGTGGGACGCCCTGCTCGACGCGGACGTTCCCGGGTCGGTCCTGACGAAGTCGCCGCTGGTGCTGCGCGACGCCGACCGACTCGTGGCGTTGCACGACGGCCCGGGCCTGGACGCCGCGCTGTCGATCCCCACCCTCGACGAGCGCGCGTGGCGGGCCACCGAGCCCCACACGCCGCACCCGCGGACGCGGTTCGCCGCGGTCGCCGAGCTGACCCGTCGAGGGATCCCGACGGCGGTCCTCGTCGCGCCGCTCATGCCGGGGATCAACGACGCGCCGCACCAGGTCGAGGCGCTGCTGCGCGCGGCCGACGACGCCGGGGCCCGGTCGGTCCGCGGCATGGGGCTGTTCCTGCGCGGCAGCACCCGCGACCTGTTCCTGGAGTGGCTGACGAGCGCGCGCCCCGATCTGGCGCCGCTGTACGAGGAGCTCTACCGCCACGGGACGCACATGCCCCGCGCCGAGGCGCAACGGCTCGCGGCGCTCGTCCACCGCGGGGAGCGGGCGTACGCCGGAGACGCGCACGCCCCGACGCGGCCGCCCGCGGAGGGCGGCCACCCGGCGACGCGGTTCGCGGCCGGCGCCGCGGCGCGCGACGCACGGCGACGCGCCCGGGTCGGCCCCGACGGAAGGCCCCGCGCGACGCTCGACCGCGACGCCCGCCCGGTCCCCCGCCGCGCGATGCCGGTCGGCGCCCCGCCCACCCGCGACGGGCCGGCCCGGCAGCTCGGCCTGTTCGGCGCGCCGGGCCCGCGACGGTAGGACGTCGACGTCGACCGCCGCGACGACCGGCGCCACCCGGTCCGGCGGTCGGACGGTCGGACCGCCGGACCGGCTGTCGGTCGGGCCTACCGCACCACGACGTTGACGAGCTTGCCGGGCACGACGACGACCTTCACCACAGTCTTGCCCTCCAGATGTCCCTGGACCTTGTCGCTGGCGAGCGCGAGGGCCTCCAGCTCGTCCTTGCCGGCGCCGGTCGGGGCCATCACGCGATCACGGACCTTGCCCTGGACCTGCAGGACGAGCTCGAACTCGTCGCGCTCGAGGAACCGCTGCTCCGCGACCGGCCACGGCTGCTCCCACACTCGGTCGCCGGTCAGGCGCTCGAACGCGTCTGCGGCGAGGTGCGGCGCGAACGGCTGCAGCAACGACACCGCGGTCGCGGCGGCGAAGCGCACCGCGGCCCATCCGGCGTCCCCGGCGACGTCCGTCGACGCCGCCCCATCCGTCCCGGCGCCCGTGCCCGCCCCGCCGACGAGCGCGTTGCGGCGGGCCGAGATCGCGTTGGTGAGCTCCATCACCGCGGCGATCGCGGTGTTGAACGCGAAGCGACCGTCGACGTCGTGGGACACCTTGTCGATCGCCCAGTGCGCCTTGCGGACGAGCTCCAGGTCGTCGCCCTGCGGGTCGGCAGGTTGGTCGGCGCCCGGCGCGCCGGTCACGGTGACGGACGCCCCGGCGCCGGCCTCGGAACCGCCGGCCGTGGCAGCCCCGGCCGCGGGCTCCCCGGACCCGGCGTCGTCGCCGCCCCCGACCGTCGCCCCACCCTGCGCGGCCGCCTCGGCGGCCAGGCGCCACAGCCGCGAGAGGAACCGGTGGACGCCCTCGACGCCCTCCTCCGACCAGTCCGCGTCGTGGTCGGGCGGGCCGAGGAAGCACACGTAGGTCCGGGCGGTGTCGGCGCCGAACCGCTCGACGATCTCGCGCGGGGCGACGGTGTTGCCCTTGGACTTGGACATCTTCGCCCCGTCCATCGTGATCATGCCCTGCGTGAAGAGCGCCTGGAACGGCTCCTGCACGTCGAGCACGCCGATGTCGGTCAGCGCCTTGGCGAAGAACCGGGCGTAGAGCAGGTGGAGGATCGCGTGCTCGACCCCGCCGATGTACTGGTCGACCGGCATCCACGCGTTCGTGATCGCCGGATCCCACGGCGCGGCGTCGTTGCCGGCGTCGGTGTAGCGCAGGAAGTACCAGGACGAGTCGACGAACGTGTCGAGCGTGTCGGTCTCGCGACGCGCCGCCCCGCCACACGTCGGGCAGCTCGTGGCGACCCATGCCTCGGCGGCGGCGAGCGGCGAGCGGCCCTTGGGCTTGTAGTCGTCGATGTCGGGCAGCACGACCGGCAGCTGGTCCTCGGGGACCGGCACCATGCCGCACGCGTCGCAGTGGACGATCGGGATCGGGCAGCCCCAGTACCGCTGGCGGCTGACGAGCCAGTCGCGCAGCCGGAAGTTCACCGTCGCCTCGCCCTTGCCCTCGCGGTCCAGCCACGCGGTGATCGCGTCGAGCGCCTCCCGGTTGGGCGTGCCGTCGAAGTCGGGATGGCTGTCGACGAGCGGCCCGTCGCCGGTGTACGGCAGCGAGTCCGGTGCGACCGCCCAGACCGCGTCACCACCGGGGAACCCCTCCGGGGCGGGCTCGTCCGCACCGACGATGACGCGCTTGACCGGCAGCCCGTACGTCCGGGCGAAGTCGAAGTCGCGCTGGTCGTGGCCGGGGACCGCCATGATCGCGCCGGTGCCGTAGTCCATCAGCACGTAGTCGGCGACGTACACCGGCAGGCGCTGCCCGTTGACCGGGTTGACGACCTCGCGGCCCAGCGCCACCCCGGTCTTCGCCTTGTCGGCCGCGCCGCGCTCGGACCGGTCGGCGGTCAGCGCCTTGTTGACGTACGCGCGGACCTCCGCCTCCTGCGGGGTGCCCTCGACCATCCGCAGCACGTCGGGGTGCTCCGGCGCCATGACGAAGAACGTCGCGCCGAACAGCGTGTCGGGTCGCGTGGTGAAGACCTCGTAGTCGGTGTCGAGCTCCTCGGAGCGGAACACGACCCGCGCGCCCTGCGACCGGCCGATCCAGTTGCGCTGCATCGTCTTGACGTGCTCGGGCCACGCGATGCCGTCCAGGTCGTCGAGCAGCCGCTGGGCGTAGTCGGTGATCCGCAGGAACCACTGCTCCAGCCGGCGGATCTCCACGAGCGCCCCGGACCGCTCCCCGCGTCCGTCGATCACCTGCTCGTTCGCCAGGACGGTCTCCTCGACCGGGTCCCAGTTCACCGCCGCGGACCGGCGCTCCACCAGGCCGGCCTCGAGGAGCTTGAGGAAGATCCACTGCGTCCAGCGGTAGTACTCGGGCCGGTGCGACGCGATCTCGCGCGACCAGTCGATCGACACGCCCCACTCGCGGAACTGCCGCTGGAACGACGCGATCGACGCCTCGGTCGCGTCGCGCGGGTGCTGCCCGGTCTTGATCGCGTTGTTCTCGGCCGGCAGTCCGAAGCTGTCGTAGCCCATGGGGTGCAGCACCGTCTTGCCGATCCGGCGCCGGTGGTGCGCGACCGCATCGCCGATGGCGTAGTTCTTCAGGTGCCCGACGTGCGGCTCGCCGCTGGGGTAGGGCAGCATCTCCAGGACGTACACCGCGTCGTCACCGGCGTCGACGACCGCGTCGTTGGACACCTGCCAGGTGCGCTCGTCCTCCCACACCCGCTGCCAACGCGGCTCGATCTGACGGGGGTCGTAGCGGAGCTCCATGGGCGACCGCCCAGTCTAGGACCGCCCGCGCGCGCCCGCCGCGCCGTCGCCCGGGCCCCCTGAACCACGCGCTGCAACCGTTTCGACCGCGGCCCGGCCGTGCCATCCTGGGCGGGTCATGGCTGGTGACCCCCACCTGCACGCCGTCCCCCACCCCGGGGACCCGGCGCCCACGCCGCCCGACGCCGCGGACGCTCCCCCGCCGCCGCTGGACGCGCCGCGCTCGCGGGCGATGGACAGCACCGCCGCCGCGACCCGCGTGGCCGAGATCATCGCCGCCGCCGAGGCCGCCGCGGTGCGGATCCGGACCGAGGCGGAGAGCCGCGCCCAGGAGCGGATCGCGGAGGCCGACCGGGCCGCCACCCAGCGCCTGCGGGCCGCCGAGGCGGAGGCGGACGACCTGCTCGCCGACGCCCGCCTGAGCGCCGAGCGCCTGCTGCGCGACACGAACGAGACGATCGACCGCGACCAGCAGACGGTCACCCGCGCAAGCGAGCAGTACACGTTGCGGACCCGGTCCGAGGCGGACGCGTACGCCCAGAAGGTGCGGGGCGACGCGGACGCGTACGCGCAGGACATCCGCGCCCGCGCCGCCGAGGCCGCGCAGCGGATCACCGACGACGCCGCGACCGTTCGCGAGCAGGCGGTGCGCGAGGCGGAGCGCCTGACCGACGAGGCGATGCGCCGCGCCCAGGCCCAGGTCGCCGCCGCCCGCGCGGCCGCCAACGCCGTGCTGACCGAGGGCCAGGGCCTGACGCAGGACCTGGAGGAGCTCGGCCGTTCGATGAGCGCCAACGCCCGCCTGCTGCTCGGCGACGTGCAGGCGAGCCACGCGGCGTTGGTTCGCGCCCTGGACCGCGTGACCCCCGGCGGTCGCGCCGCGGCCCCGGCCCCGTCCGTCTCCCCGTCCCCCCGTCACGACGGCGCCCGCACCTCGCGCCGCGGCGGAGACGACGACCCGCTCGAGCCACCCGAGTTCCTCCGGCGCGGCTGACCCGGGTCCGCCGACTTCGCGCGACGGCGCCGGGACCCGCCACCCGGGCGTGGCCCCTCCCGTGCCGGGCCATCCCGTGCCGGGCCCACGCGTGGCGGATCCTGGTCGCCCCGCGGGCGCCATCCGCCACGCACGCCCCCGGCCCGAGACCCCACCCCCACGCGTGGCAGATCCCGGTCACCCCGCGGGCGCCATCCGCCACGCACGCCCGCCCGCCGCGCCGCGCGACCCCACCGACGTGCCGCCGCCCCACCCCCCGCCCGTGCTACTTTTCCGGGCCGCGGGGCTATAGCTCAGCTGGAAGAGCGCCTGCATGGCATGCAGGAGGTCGGCGGTTCGAGCCCGCCTAGCTCCATAGGAACGGAACCCCCGGAAAGCCGGGGGTTTCGTCGTTTCGGCCCTTCGCCGCATCGGACCCATTACGCGCCCGCGTTCCCGGTCGATCCTGGGCGATTGGCTCGCTTTCTCGCTGTTGATCGGCGACCAGAGCTACGGCCACCCAGGGCCCGGCATCGAGGAGCAGCCCTCGATGCCCGTCGGTTCTCGTGTCCGTGCGCGAGCTGCAGGGTCTGCTGCACGGCGAGGTGCCATCCGATGTGGGGTGCCCTCCGCGCCTCGCCGTCAAGCCCGGGCCAGAGCGGTCCTCTCAGCTCCCCCGCGGCTACGGGCCGGTGATGTCCCCATGCCGATACCGGAGGCGCTCGCCATGGAGCAGATCCTCATCCGCAACCTTCCCGTCGGGACCAAGGCCGCGCTCAGGGCGCGAGCTGCGCGGCATCACCGGTCCGTCGACGCCGAGGCACGCGCGATCCTCGTAAGCACGCTCTCGCAGGAGCCGGTCACGATCGTCGAGCTCGAGCCTCGGCGACTCAAGGTCACCGGACCCATCCCCGAGCCGTGACGCCGCCGCCGGCCCTCCCCCTGTGACGCCCCGCGCCCCTCGCCTACTCCGGCACCGCCACGATTTCGTACCGCGACTCCGACCACCAGTCGCCGGTGCCGTCGGAGTAGCCGTGGTGGCCTTCGCTGACGGCGACCACGCCGCCCGACGCGCGTCCCCAGTCGGGGCCGCGGCGCCACACCGGGTCGGCCGACCGGCCGGTGTCGATCCCGGTCCGACGACACCTCTCCCAGCAGTGCTCCTGCCACGCCGCGGTGGTGCCACCCCACGCGCCGAGCATCGCGGTCGGCAGCTGCACCTCGCCCTCGCCGTCCCCGTCGGGGCACGTGTCCTGCTCCCACGTCTTCGTCACGACGTTGCGGGTGCGGTACGACGGCCGGGTCACGATGTCGAGGTTCGTCTGCAGGCCCAGGCCGGCGCCCTTGCGCTCCGGATCCCACGTGATGTACGCGCGCATCGCGCCGGGCTTGCCGTGCCCCGACAGGAACGTGTCGTACAGCCCGGCGCCGTTGGAGTACGCGCACCACTTGCCGGTCTGGTCGTGACGGAGCTGACGCCACACGATCGCGGCCTCGCCCCACCATGCGCGTCCGGCCATCGCCGCGTCGAGCGCCGCATCGCCCTGGCCCAGGCCCGGGCGGAGCGGCATCTCGGCGGTCACCTCGCGCACGATCGGACCGCTGCCGTTGGAGGCGCCGAACGCCCCACGCGACTGCAGCACGTCACGGTTGCGCATCCGCAGCAGGAGCCGTGGCTGCCCGTGGTAGTGCACCCACCACCGGGTGATGCCCAGGTTGTTGCCGTCCTTGCCGACGAGCAGCCCGGCCCAGTAGCTCGCCCGCTCCGGGTCGGTGCCCATGATGCCCTCCGCGATGCGGGCGAGTGCCATCGACGTGTTCGTCTTCTGCCGCTCCGCCCCGATCGCCGGGAACGGCTCCTCGTCGTGCAGGCGCACCCGCAGCCGGGCGACGCCGTCGGGGCCCGTCTTGTGGCATCCCGCGTCGCAGACGATCTCGCCGTGGTTGGCCAGGTCGGGGGTCGCCCAGGTGATCGGGATGTCCTTGACCGGCCCCTTCGGCGGGAACTTCATCCCGGCGAGCGGCCCGCAGGCGACCTGCTCCGGCACGTCGATCGCCCCGGTGTTGACGACGCGGACCGGGATCTCGAGGACGTTGCCCTGTCCCGCCTCGTGGTTCCAGTGGACCGGCTCGAGCACCTCCGGCGCCTCGACCTTGAGGTTGATGAGCAGGATGCCGGCGTGGATCGCGTCCCGGGGGATGTCGACGAGCTTCTTGACCTTGCCGTACTTGTCGAGGAACCCGTTGGCCGTCTCGCTGAGCGCCCGCTTGAGCGCGAAGCCCTTGACCGAGTCGAGCACCTTGGAGATGCCCCAGCCGGTCAGGCCGTCCTGGCCGCCGCGCTTCGCCGACCCGATCCGGTCCTGCAGGTCCTGGAGCCCCTTGCGGGCGCCGCCGGCCGGGCAGGTCGGGCTCCCCCCGGACGACGCGGCGCGAGGGGTCGCGACGCCCGGGCCCACGGCGCGCGTGGTCGCCGCCCGCTTGCGACCCTTGGCGCTGCGCTCACGCCGCACCACCTCGCTGCGGACCATCTGGGCCCACGCGATCTGCAGCAGGTGGGCCTGGATCGGGTCGAGGCTGCTCGACGACCGCAGCTTGCGGACGTCGTTGCGGACCTTGCCGCGACGGCCGAGCTCGCGGAGCAGCCGGACCGCCCGCGACTTGCGGCGCAGCGCGTAGCGGCTGCCGGCCTTGATCCCTCGCGCGAGCGCCGTCGCGCGCAGCGCCTTGCCCTTGCCGGCTGGCCCGAAGCCGACGGCGTCGAGCCGCTCCGCCAGGTCGGCGACCTTCACGCGATCGCCGGACCGCCACGCCTCCGCCAGGATCGACGCCTCGAAGTCGTAGAGGAAGAAGCTGTGGCCGACGACGGTGCCCTGACGCACGAGCGGCCGCCCCTTCGCGGTCCGCACCTGCACGCCGACCGATCCGAGGAGCTTGACGACGGCGTTGCGGCGCTTGGCCTTCGTCTTGGCCTTGTGGAGGCCCTTGACGAGCGCCGCAGGGGTCGGGGCCTTCGCCTTGCGCTTGGCGGCGTCGGCGGGTGGGGCGAGGGTCCCCAGAAGCAGCGCGGCCGCGAGCGCCACGACGATCCCCTGGGACGGGACGGTCCGGGACATGCCTCCGTCCTATCACCGCCGCGCCCCGGGGGCGCCCCAGGATCGACCCCGGGGTTAGCGCGCGACGGCGGTCAGTGGGCGGCCTGCGTCGCCGGCCGCGACAGGGCGTCGTGGAGCTCGCTGCTGGGCGGGTTGAGGCCGGTGATCTCGACGGTCCTCCCCTGCTGCTCGTACCTGTGCCGGACGGCGTCGAGCGCGGCGACGGCGGACGCGTCCCACACGTGGGCGTGGCCCATGTCGACGATGACGTGCGGCGGGTCGTCGGGGTGGTGGAACGCGTCGGTGAGCTCCTCGTTGGACGCGAAGAACAGCTCGCCGCGCACGACGTAGAGCACCGACGTGCCGTCCGGGGCGACGGTGCGGTCGACCTGCAGCAGGTGCGCGACGCGACGCGAGAACAGCGCCATCGACGTGAGCACCCCCACCCCCACGCCGATCGCCAGGTTCTGGGTGAGGACCGTCGGGACGATCGTCACCACGGTGACGACCGTCTCGCCGACCGGCATCCGCCGCAGGGTGCGCGGGGCGATGCTGTGCCAGTCGAACGTCGCGTAGGCGACGAAGATCATCACCGCCACGAGCGCGGTCATCGGAATCTTCGCGACGACCGGGCCCAGGACGACGCAGAGGATGAGGAGGAACACCCCGGCGGAGAACGTGGACAGTCGCGTGCGCGCCCCGGACACGCGGACGTTCATCATCGTCTGGCCGATCATCGCGCAGCCGGGCATCCCGCCGAGGAACCCGGACGCGACGTTGGCGATGCCCTGGCCGCGCGCCTCACGGCCCTTGTCGGACGGGGTGTCGGTGATGTCGTCGACGAGCCGGGCGGTCATGAGCGACTCGAGCAGACCGACGATCGCGAGCGTCACCGAGTACGGCAGGATCGTCGTGAGCGTGTCGAGCGAGAACGGCACGTCGGGGATCAGCGGGACCGGGAGCGCGCCGGGCAGCTCGCCCTCGTCGCCCACCGTCGGCACGGTGATCCCGCCCGCGACGGCGATGACCGTCAGCACGACGATCGCGACCATCGGCGACGGGATCGCCGACGTCAGCCGTGGCAGCCCGAGGATGATCACGAGACCGCCGGCGACGATGAGGTACCCGGTGGTCCCGCCCGCGGTGAGGTGGTCGACCTGCGACAGGAAGATGAGGATCGCCAGCGCGTTGATGAACCCCGTCATCACCGACTGCGACACGAACCGCATGAGCCGCGCCGCGCCGATCGCGCCCAGCGCGACCTGGATCACCCCGGCGAGGATGCCGGCGGCGAGCAGGTACTCCGCACCGTGGTCGGCGACGAGGTCGACGACGACGAGCGCCATCGCGCCGGTCGCCGCCGAGATCATCGCCGGGCGGCCACCGGTGATGGAGATGACGACGGCGATGACGAACGACGCGTAGAGCCCGAGCTTGGGGTCGACGCCGGCGATGATCGAGAACGAGATCGCCTCGGGGATGAGCGCCAGCGCGACGACGAGCCCGGCGAGGAGCTCGATCCGCAGGACCGTCGGGGTGGGGAGCCGCACGCGCACGGCGGCGAACCCTAGCGGCGCCCCCGTCCCACCCCGCGCCGTCGGGCCGCGTCGGGCTCAGGCGTAGTTCGGGTTGTTCGTGTCGGGGATCTCGATCGAGATCGACTCGCCCTCCGACAGGAACCAGAGCGCGCCACGGCGCAGGATCTCGTCGAACGCCCAGTAGAGCTCGGACGACCCCGGCATGAGCAGGCCCGCCTCCTTCATCCGCACGAACTGTGGCCACGCGGCGGCGAGCAGCTGGTCCTGGCCGGGGTGGCGCGGGATGCCGAGCCAGCCGGCGATCTGGTCGCCGAGGAAGTACCGGGTGAGCGACTCGAGGATCGGTCGCGTCACGACGCCACCGTCGACGTTCGCCGCGAGGCCCAGCAGCATGTCGGCGAGCTTCTCGCCCTCGGGCGTCGGCGCGAGCACCGGGTCGAGGATCTCGGGCGCCTGGTCGTGCGCGGCCGCCCAGGTGGCCGGGATGTACTCGTCGGCGACGCCGAGCAGGTGCGCGGCGACCTGCCACGAGTGCAGGAACGCGTCGGCCTCGGCGGTCGGCGCCTTCACGCCCCACCGCTGCATCGACCGCATGACGCTCGTCGGCAGGCTGTGCCAGGTGACGAGGATGTCGCGCTGGCTGATCGGGCGCTCCTCGTCGGCGACGGCGCGCCAGTGCGGCGACTGCGGCAGCAGGTGGCGGACCCCGGCATGCGACAGGCGCGTCTTCACCGCCGTGACGACCATCTCGCCGTTCGGGTCGTGGAACCCGCCGAGCGACCCGATGTCGTAGCCGAACTTCGCGGTGCGCGAGATCCGGCGCTTCATCTGCGCGCCGCCGCGCGAGTGGTAGACGGAGCGCGCCTCGTGCGGGATGACGGTGCTCATCATCCCGCTGACGAACCCGTACGCCACGCCGAGGTAGGTGCCGCGCTTCTTGTTGAACGTCACCGCGGTCCGGAGCTTGCCGACGTCGGTCCACGACGGCAGCCGGCGGATGTCATCTAGTACCGCCCGGAGGTCCGTGGGCAGTCCCGCGGGCAGGGGCTGCGCGTTCTTCGTCCAGCCGCGCAGCAGCTCGTTGACGCGGGCGGTCTCGCCGCGCTCGATGATGTCGGCGACGACCGGGTCGACGGTGTCGTCCCACGCCAGCCACGGTGGCGTGGCCCCGCCCAGGCCCGCGACCGAGCGCGTGCCCGCCCAGGTCCAGGCCGGCGTGCACAGCGTCGCCCCGACGGCCGCGCCGGCCCCGATGAGCGTCCGGCGGGTGAGGCCGCTCCCGCGGCCGGTGTCCTGCGTCATCTCCCCATCCCTCCCGTGTGGTCCTCCGTGCGCGCCTCCTCCAGGCGCTGCAGCTGGTCGGCGAGCATGCGCTTGGCGTCGCGTCGTACCCGCTCGGGGGACTCGACGCCGGCGAGCATTCCGACGCCGGCGACGAGGACGACCATCCGCGCCGCCTCGTACCCGGCGTCGACCGTCGGCGGCAGCTCGCCGTCCTCGACGGCCTGGTCGAAGAGCGCCGCGAGCAGCCGCTCGAGGTACCGCCAGCCGTCGCGCAGCTCGCCGGCGGCGCGGTCCCCGGGCGCCGCGGGCCCCCAGCACGCGACGCCGACCTGCCACTCGCGCCGCCGGTCGGCGTCGATCGGCAGCAGCGCGTCGACCGCCCCCTCGAGCGCGACGAGCCCGCGACCGTCGCCGACGGCGGCGACGATCCGGTCCCGCGCGAGCAGGTTGTTGTGGCGCACCACCGCGGCGAGCAGGTCGTGCTTGTCGGCGAAGTGATGGGTCACGGACCCGGTCGTGACGCCCGCCTCGGCGGCGATCCGTCGCATCGTCGCGTCCTGCACGCCGACGTCGGCGACGACGCGCCAGGCGGCGGCGACGACCCGCTCGCGGGATTCGGGGCTCCTCGTCGTCCGTGGCATGCGCTCCCCGCCCTGCCGTAACGCTTGTTACGCAACGGGCGTTACGGGACCTTAGCCCGGCCGCCCAACGCTCGTCAAGGCCCGGTCCATGCGCATCCTGTGCGCGCTGACGGAGTCGCTGACCGGCGACCCGGGCGTCCTGCGCCGGCTAGCCGAGCACGCGTCCGTACCGGTGTCGATCCTCCCGATGTGACCGGGCGGCGGTCGCCCCGGCCGGCCGACGCCCGGTCAGCCGGCCGCCCCGACGGCCACGTCGGCGGTCCTCCCGACCGGCGCCGCGCCCGCCGCCCAGCGGGCGATGAGCCCGGCGATCTCGTCGGGCCGCTCCACCGGCACCCAGTGGCGGGCGCCGACGACGCGGACGTACGCCCACTCCGCGTCGACGAACCGGGCCGATCCGGTGATCTGGCGCTCGGTGAGGTACACGTCACCGGTGCCGTGGACGCCGAGCGTCGGCACCGCACAGTCCCGCCACCGCCGCAGGAACACGAGCGCGAGGTTGGCGCGGTACCAGTTGATGCCGGCGGTCAGGCGGCCCGGCCGCGACAGGTGCGCCACCGCCCGGTCCAGGTGCGGGTGCGAGCGCGCCCAGCGCCGCAGCGCCAGGCCGTCGCGGGCGAGGAGGATCCGCTCGACGAGCCCGACCGCCTGGAACGCGATCGTGTAGAGCCCGCGCCACTTCTGCTCGAGCCCGGACGCGCGGTACGACCGCGGGTGCCCGACCGACACCGCGACGTGCCGCGCGACGAGGTCGGGCCGCGCGATCGACAGGCCCCAAGAAATCAACGCGCCCCAGTCATGGCCGACGACGGTCACCGGCGCGCCGTCGCCGACGACGCCGAGGACCTCGACGGCGTCCTCGACGATCCGGTCGAACCGGTAGTGGTGACGGCCGACCGGGGCGTCGGCGTCGCCGAGGCCGCGCTGGTCGTACCGCACCACGCGGTGCCCGGACGCGACGAGCCGGTCGGCGACCGGGTCCCACATGCGCCGGTCGTCGGGGAAGCCGTGGAGGAGCAGGACCGTCGGCCCCTCCCCCGCGACCTCGACCGGCAGCCGCACGCCGTCCGACGTCGTGACGGTGCGGGTCTCGACGTCGACGGCGATGGTGGCCCCGGGCATGCGCGGGACGGTAGCGCGACCGCGCGGCGGGCCGGCGGTGGGGACCGACGGTGCCCGTTCGCGGGCGCCCGGCCGTCGCCGGGCGGACGACGGCCCGCCCGTCGGCGTCAGGCCGCGGGCAGCCCTCGGTCGAACGCCTGCCGACCCTCGCCCGCGGCGACCCACTCCTGGGCGGAGTGGCGCCACACCTCGACCGCGGGCGCGTAGCCGGTGCGGTCGTCGAGCGTGCCGGCCTTGACGATCGCGACGTCGGGCATGTCGTCGAGCATCGTGAACAGCGCCGATCCGCACGTCCCGCAGAACAGCCGCTGCCGGTCCTGGCCGGAGTCGGTGCCGGTGGTGTGGTAGACCGCCGGCTCGCCCTGGATCGTCAACGCGGCCTTCGGGAACAGCGCGTTCGTCGAGAACGCCGCGCCGCTCTGGCGCTGGCAGTCGTCGCAGTGGCAGAGCGCCACGACCTGCGGCTCCGCGTCGATCTGGTAGCTGATGGCGCCACAGAGGCACCGGCCGGTTCGGGACATCGCTTCGCTTTCCTCGTGCTGTCGACCGGCGGACCCCGGCCTGCGTCGATCCTCCTCGATCGCGTGGCGCAGAGGGGACTTTTCCCCGCAACGCGTGGCGCGTCCCGTCAATTCGTTAGACCTGATCGGGTTTCATGCTCTATGGTGTTCGGCTCCCTCTCCGCCCGTGACGCCCCGACGTGGCCCCGTCGGCCGGCGCGCGTGCCCGAGCACGAGGCCGCTAGACGATGACCACCTCCAGTCTCATCCTCACGCCCGACCAGCGCGACCACGTCGACCTGCTGGCGGCGACGCTCGACCGGGACCAGGCGATCTGGCTCAGCGGGTACTTCGCCGGGCTCTCCCGCACGCCCTCGGCGGGCGCCGCCCCCGCCGGCGCGGCCGCACCGGCCGTCAACGGCGCCGGGACCGCCCAGCCGACCGTCGCCGCGCCCGCCGCGGCGCCGGCCACGCGCACCCTGACCATCCTGTACGGCACCGACACCGGCAACAGCAAGGAGCTGGCCGGCGAGCTCGCCGCGGCGGCGAAGGCCCAGGGCCGCGAGTCGCGGATCGCCGACATGGCCGCGTACAAGCCGCGCGAGCTCAAGGACGAGCAGGACCTGCTCGTCGTCACCGCCACCCACGGCGAGGGCGACCCGCCGCCGTCCGCGGTCGGGTTCTTCGAGTTCCTCGCCGGCCGCAAGGCGCCCAAGGTGCCGAGCCTGCGGTTCGCGGTCCTGGCGCTCGGCGACTCGACGTACGAGCACTACTGCTCCGCGGGCAAGCAGGTCGACGCGCGGCTCGAGGAGCTCGGAGGCGAGCGGATCGCCGATCGCGTCGACTGCGACGTGGACTACGAGGACGACGCCGCGGCGTGGATCGCCGACGTCGCCTCGCGGATCGCCGTCGCCGAGGCCGCCCCGGCCGCCGCCGCGCCGGTCATCAACGGCGTCGCCGACGGGGCGGGCGCACCCCCCGCGTACGGCAAGAAGCACCCGTTCCGCGCGTCGGTGCTGGAGAACGTCGTCATCACCGGCCGCGGCTCGACGAAGGAGACCCGGCACGTCGAGCTGTCGATCGAGGACAGCGGCCTGACGTACCAGCCCGGCGACGCGCTCGGGATCGTCGCCGAGAACGACCCGGAGCTCGTCGCGACGCTCCTCGACAAGCTGTCGCTGTCGGGCGACGCGACGGTCACGACGAAGAAGAGCGGCCCCCTCCCCCTCGCCGAGGCCCTCACGCGCACGTTCGAGATCACCGCCGGCACGCCGCGGTTCGTCGAGCACTGGGCGGAGCTGTCGGGGTCGAAGGAGCTCGCCGCGCTCGCCGCCGGGGACGCGAAGACGCGCACCGCCTACCTCGACCGGCACCACGTCCTCGACATCGTCGACGCGTACCCCGTGCCGGGGCTCGACGCCGAGCAGCTCGTCGCCGGGCTGCGGCCGCTGCAGCCCCGGCTCTACTCGATCGCGTCGAGCCTGGAGGCGGCCCCCGACGAGGTCCACCTGACGGTGAGCACCGTCCGCTACGACCTGCACGGCATCGGCCGCACCGGGGTGGCGTCCGGGCACCTGGCGCGGCTCACCGGCGAGGACGACACGGTGCCGGTGTACGTCCAGGCCAACGAGCACTTCCGCCTGCCCGACGACGACACGGCGATCATCATGGTCGGCGCCGGCACCGGCGTGGCCCCGTACCGCGCGTTCATGCAGGAGCGCGAGGTCCGCGGCGCGACCGGCGACTCGTGGCTCGTCTTCGGCGAGCGCAACTTCCGCAGCGACTTCCTCTACCAGGTCGAGTGGCAGGAGCTGCTGCGCAACGGCGCCCTCACGCGCCTGGACCCGGTGTTCTCGCGTGACGCGGGACCCAAGACCTACGTGCAGGACCGCCTGCGCCAGAAGGGCGCCGACGTCTACGCCTGGTTGCAGGACGGCGCCCGGATCTACGTCTGCGGCGACGCGGCGCACATGGCGCCCGACGTCCACGCCACGCTCGTCTCGATCGTCTCCGAGCACGGTGGCATCGACGACGACACGGCCGAGGCGTACCTGAACGAACTGCAGCGCGATCATCGCTACCTGCTCGACGTGTACTGAGGTGACACGGGTGACGACGAAGACCGCGGTCGAGGTGGACCGCAGCCACGACCTGTCGCAGCCGCTCGAGGTGCTCGGGCGCGACGAGACGATGAAGGCCAACAGCGACCAGCTGCGCGGCACCATCGACATCAGCCTCATCGACGAGATCACCGCCGCCGTCGCCGAGGACGACACGAAGCTCATGAAGTTCTTCGGCATCTACCAGCAGGACGATCGCGACATCCGCGATGAGCGCCGCCGGCAGAAGCTCGAGCCCGCCTACTCGTTCATGGCCCGCCTGCGGATCCCGGGCGGGGTGTGCACGACCGACCAGTGGCTCAAGATCGACGAGACCGCCCGCGAGCACTGCGGCGAGACGATGCGCCTGACGACCCGTCAGACGTTCCAGTTCCACTACATCCTCAAGCACGACCTGCGGCCGGTCCTGCGCAAGATGCGCGACGTGCTGCTCGACACGAAGGGCGCCTGCGGCGACGGCACCCGCGGCGTCATGTCGTCGGTCAACCCGACGCTGTCCAAGCTCCACGCCGAGGTCTACGACCTGGCGGTGCGGACGAGCGAGCACGCGCTGCACCGCACCCGCGCCTACGACGAGATCTTCCTCGGCGAGGAGCGCAAGCCGGTCGACGGCCCCGAGGAGCCCTTCTACGGCAAGCAGTACATGCCGCGGAAGTTCAAGATCGGGTTCGCGATCCCGCCGAGCAACGACATCGACGTCTACTCGCAGGACCTGGGGTTCATCGCGATCACCCGCAACGGCGAGCTGCAGGGGTTCAACGTCGCGATCGGCGGCGGCCTGGGACGCACCGACCGCGCGCCCGAGACGTACCCGCGCCTGGCGAGCGTCATCGGGTTCATCACCGTCGACCAGCTGTTCGACACGATCGACGCGGTGATGTCGGTCCAGCGCGACTACGGTGACCGCGTCAACCGGGCCCACGCGCGGTTCAAGTACACGGTCGACGACAAGGGCGTGCCGTGGATCAAGGCCGAGGTCGAGCGGCGCCTGGGCGCCAAGCTCGGTCGCGCGCGGAAGTACACCTTCACGTCCAACGGCGACCAGCTCGGCTGGGTCACCGGCGAGGACGGCCGTGAGCACTGCACGCTGTTCATCGAGAACGGCCGGATCAGCAACACGCCGGAGCGTCCGATGATGGACGGCCTGCGCGCGATCGCCGAGGCGCACACCGGCACGTTCCGGATGACGCCGAACCAGAGCCTCATCATCTCCGAGGTCGAGCCGGGCGACCGGCCGAAGATCGAGGCGCTGCTGCAGGAGTACGGCCTGGAGCCGTCGACGCGGGCGCAGAGCAGCGCGCTGCGCCTCAACTCGATGGCGTGCGTGGCCCTGCCGACGTGCGGCCTGGCGATGGCCGAGAGCGAGCGATACCTGCCGGAGCTCATCACGAAGATCGAGGGCCTGCTCGCCACCCACGGGCTGACGGAGGAGCCGATCACCATCCGGATGACCGGCTGCCCCAACGGCTGCGCGCGTCCGTACATCGCCGAGATCGCCCTCACCGGCCGCGCCCCCGGCAAGTACAACCTGTACCTCGGCGGTGGCTTCCACGGCCAGCGGCTCAACAAGATGCTGCTGGAGAACGTCGGCGAGCCCCAGATCCTCGAGGCGCTCGACGACGCCTTGGGCCGCTACGCCGCCGAGCGCGAGCCCGGCGAGCGGTTCGGCGACTTCGCCATCCGCGCCGGGATCGTCCCCGAGGTCACCGAGGGTCGGTTCTTCAACGACTGAGCCGGGCGGCGGGTCGCGGCGCTCAGCGCGTCGTGTACCCGCCGTTGGCGAAGATCGTCTGGCCGGTGATCCACCAGCCGTCGGTGGCGAGGAACCGGACGATCGGCTCGATGTCCTCGATCTTCGTCAGCTCGCCGTTGAGGCTCTGGGAGCGGTGGTAGGCGACGGCGTCGTCGGTCTCCTGCCCGTAGAAGAACGGCGTGTCCATCGGTCCCGGTGCGATCGCCGTGACCGAGATGCCGCGCGGGGCGAACTCCTTGGCCGCCGCACGGGTGTAGTGCTCCACCGGGGCCTTCTGCCCGGCGTAGGTCGAGTACAGGCCGGTGAACGCGGCCAGCAGCGACGTGACGATCGTGATGATCCTGCCGTCGTCGTTGACGCGGCGGCCACCCTCCTGCAGGAAGAAGTACGCCGCCTTGCTGTTGACGGCGGCCATCTCGTCGTACTCGGCCTCGGTCGTGTCGACGAACGGCTTCTTCAGCACCTTGCCCACGGTGTTCACCGCCACGTCCACCCCGCCGAACCGGTCGGTCGCGGCGTCGAAGAGCGCCGTCACGCCGTCCGGTCGCGTCAGGTCACCCTGGACGAGCAGCGCCTCGCGTCCCGCCGCACGGACCGCGTCAGCGGTGGCCTCGGCGTCGCCGCGCGACGCGTCGGAGTTGTAGTGGACGACGACGTTCGCACCGGCCTCGGCGCCCCGCCGGCTGATGAGGCCGCCGAGGTTCTTGGCGCCTCCGGCCACGAGGAGGGTCTTGTCGGTCAGGGTGCGGGTCACGGTCGGTCTCCAGACACGATCGAGGGACGGATTCGGCGCCGGGATCGACGCCGGGGACCACGCTAGGCGTGGCGTCTCGTCGAGGGAAACGCGTCATCCGCGTGGATCCACAAGCGACCTGGATGAGTCGTGGGAGACTGCCGACGTGGCCCTCGATCTGCGCAAGGTGACGCACTTCCTCGCCGTGGCGGACGAGCGGAGCTTCACGCGCGCGGCCGAGCGGCTCTTCCTGTCGCAGCAGGCGCTGTCGACGTCGATCCGTCGCCTGGAGCAGGAGCTCGGCGTCACGCTGCTGGAGCGCACGACGCGCCGCGTGGACCTGACCGCCGCCGGCGAGGCGCTCGCCCGGGACGGACGGGGCCTCGTCGCCGCCGCGGCGACGGCGGTCCGACGGGCGCGGCAGGCCGCCGGCGGCACCCGGGAACTGCGCGTCGGGCACTCGCCGGCCGTGCGGGGCGAGGAGGTCAGCGACGTCACGGCCCGCCTCGTCGCCGGCGATACGGCCCCGGAAGCCGCGGTCGTGATCACCGCCCGGATGCTCTATCCGGCGGATCTCGTCGACGGCCTGCGCAGCGGCGACCTCGACCTGGCCTTCGCCCGCCACATGGAGCCGCCGGCGGGCCTCGCGGCCCGCACGATCGCCGAGCTGCCGTTGCGCGTGGCGCTGCACCGCGACCACGCGCTCGCGGACCGTCCGCGACTGGCGGTCGCCGACCTGGCCGATCACCCCATCGTGGTGTGGGGCGAGCCGGGACGCTCCGCCTACACCGACTTCCTCGTCGGCCTCTGCCGCGACGCGGGATTCGAGCCGCACGTGGAGCGCAGCCCGATGCAGGGCACCCCGCCGATCACGTCGGTGACCCGCGACGACCACGTCGCGTTCGTCACCGACCCCACCGGCCCGGCACGCGACGGCCGGGTCATCGTGCGCGACCTGGAGCCCGAGGTCCACGTCGCGCTGCGCGTCCTGTGGAACCCCGAGCACCGCTCGCCGCTCGTCGCGGAGCTGCTCGACGGGTAGCGGGGTCGCGGGTCAGGACGCGGGCGCCGTCGGCGGGGCGCCGACCGCGCGCCGCGTGATGAGCCACCCCGCGATCGCGGCGCAGGGGAACATCACGACCCCGTAGACGGCGGCCGGGACCGCGAGCTCGGTGCTGTCGAGCACGCCGGTCGCGATCGTGATCGCCAGGGCGGCGTTGTGGATGCCGATCTCCATCGAGCAGGCGATCGCCTGCCGCTCCGCGACGCCGAGCAACCGCGGCACGAGGTAGCCGATCGCCAGGCTGATCGTGCAGAACGCCACGGCGATCAGACCGACGTCGCCGATGTACCCGGTGATCTCGTCGCGCTCCGCCACCGCGGTCCCCAGGATCACGCCGACGAGGACGACGACCGACGTGATCCGCACCGGTCGGTCCATCCGCGCGGCGAACGCCGCCCGTCGTGCCCGCACCGTCATCCCCACGACCACCGGGATCAGCACGATCGCGAACACCTGGGCGATCTTGCCGAACTGCAGGCCGATGTCGTCGCCCGTCTCGGCCGGCGAGAAGTGGTCGATCGCCAGGCCGGTGACCAACGGCACCGACACCACCGCGATCACCGAGTTGATCGCCGTCAACGACACGTTCAACGCGACGTCGCCACGGAACAGGTGGCTGAAGAGGTTGGCCATCGTCCCGCCCGGCGATGCGGCCAGCAGCATCATCCCGACCGCCAGCACCGGCGAGAGGTCGAAGAGCAGCACGAGGCCGAACGCCGCCGCCGGCAGCAGCAGGAGCTGGCAGACGAGCGCGATCGCGACGACCCGTGGCTGCCGCCCGACGCGCGCGAAGTCCGCGACCGTCAGCGACAGCCCCAGGCCGAGCATCACCACCGCGAGCGCGGCGGGCAGCAGGACCGAGGCGAGTGGCGAGTCCATCGGGGCGGTCCCGGGTCAGCCGGGTGAGCGCTCGGGCACGGGCACGGGCACGGGCACGGGCGAGGCAGCCTAGCGGTACACGACTGTTCTTCGATCTGCCCGCGGGGTCCTGCGCCCCGGCCCGCGCTGCGCCGCGAGGCGCCCCGTGCCGCCCCGCGTCACGCCGCCCGGCGGCCCTACCGCGCGTCCCCATCCCCGCGCCGCACCGGATCCGACCGCGACCACGCGCCGAGCACCATGAGGGTCTTCGTGCCGATGACCTTGCCGCCACGGCGTAGGTCGTCGATCGCCCGGCGCAGGTGCGCCATGTCCTGGACCCGCAGGCGCACCAGCGCGTCGGGATCCCCCGCGGTCGTGAAGATCTGTTGCACCTCGGGCAGGTCGCGGGCCGCCGCCTCGATCTGGTCCAGGCGCGTGTTGCCGACGACGCGCACCTCGGTGAACGCCTCCAGGCCCCATCCGAGCTTGGCGTGGTCGATGACCGCCGTGTAGCCCCGGATGATCCCCAGGCGCTCCAGGCGATCGATCCGACGCTTCGTCGCCGCCGGCGACAGGCCGACCTTCGTCCCCATCGCCGCCAGCGTGCGACGGGAGTCCCGCTCCAGCAGCTGCAGCAGCTCGCGGTCGACGTCATCGACATCCGGGACGGTGGTCATGCGCCGCAGCATCGCACGGCCACGCAATGCACCGCGCCTCATGCTCGTTCCGACGTCGATCCGTTGCGCGTATCACCGTGAACGACCTGGTCGTGTTGCGCGACCGACGGCGTTCGCGGTTGGGTCGTCCCACACCCCCGACCGAGGCCCGACGATGGACGCGCTCTTCCCCGGAACCGAACAGCTGGTGCTCTGCCACGACCCCGAGGTCGGGCTGCGCGCCGTCATCGCGATCGACGACACGACCCTCGGCCCCGGTCTGGGCGGCGTGCGCATGAAGGCGTACCCGTCCGAGCGGGCCGCCGCCACCGAGGCCCGCCGGCTCGCCGCCGCGATGACGTTGAAGAACGCCGCCGCGGACCTGCCCTTCGGCGGCGCCAAGGCGGTGATCGTCGTCGACGGCCCGGTCGAGGACCGCGACGCGCTGCTGCGGTCGTTCGGCCGGTTCGTCCGGCGCTGCGGCGGGGCGTACCTGCCCGGCGTCGACATGGGCACGAGCGTCCGCGACCTCGCCGTGATCGGGGAGACCGCCGACGACGTCGCATGTGCCGACGAGGACCCCTCCCCGTGGACCGCGCTCGGCGTGTACGCGGCGCTGCGGCGCGCGGTGCTGCACGGCGACGACCGCACCGACCTGGACGGGATCGTCGTCGCGGTGCAGGGCGTCGGGCACGTCGGCGCCGACCTGGCGCGGCGCCTGGCCGCCGACGGCGCCCGGCTTCTGCTGGCCGACATCGACGGGGCCCGGGCCGAGCGACTCGCGGCCGAGCTCGGTGGCCGCGCCGTCCCGGCCGACGCGATCATCACCGCCGAGTGCGACGTGCTCGCCCCCTGCGCGGCGGCCCGGGTGATCGACGTCACGACCGTCGACCGGCTCCGCTGCCGGTTCGTCGTCGGGGCCGCCAACGACGTGCTCGCCTCCCCCACGTTGGCCGGCGCCCTCGCCGCGCGCGGCGTCGTGGTCGTCCCCGACTTCCTCGCCAACGCCGGCGGGGTCATCCACATCCACGCCCTGCGCGAGGCCTGGAGCCGCGACGCCCTGGAGCGGGCGGTGCTGGCGATCGGCGACCGGGTCGAGCACGCGCTCGCCGACGCCGCCGCCACGGGACGCACCCCGGTGGAGTCCGCCGAGCGGCTCGCGCGGGAGCGGATCGCCGCGGTCCGGACCGCGCGCGACGTGACGGCGACCGTCCCCGCACCCGACCCCGTGGCCCGGACCTCGACCCGCCCCGTGGCGGCCTGATCGGAGCCCCGATGTCCACGATCGACATGAAGCCCACCCTCCGGGTCGGCGCCAGGCGCCGCCCCGACGCCGCCGCGACCGACGACGGCGCGTCGCTCACCGTGGCCGACCATCGGTCGCTGCACGAGCATCTGCTGATGACCCGCGTGGTCGAGGAGCGCGGGGTGCGGTTGTACAAGCAGGGCAAGATCCCCGGGTCGTTCTACGACGGGCGGGGCCAGGAGGCCACGAGCGTCGGGGCGGCGTTCGCGTTGGGTCCCGACGACGTCATCAGCTCGCCGTTGATCCGCGATCTGGGCGCGCACCTCGTCCGTGGCACCGATCTGACCGAGCTGTTCCGCCACTACATGGGGCGCGAGAACGCGTTGAGTCACGGCCGCGAGGGCAACATCCACTTCGGTGATCGTCGTCTAGGGATCGTCGGTCCGGTGTCGATGCTGCCGGACATGATGGTGGTGGCGGTCGGTCTGGCGATGGGGTTTCGGATCCGGGGCGAGCGGCGGATCGCGTTGTCGTTCTTCGGGGACGGGTCGACGTCGCGCGGGGACTGGCACGAGGCGATGAACGTCGCCGGGCTGCGCCGCGAGCCGGTGGTCTTCGTCTGCGAGAACAACCAGCTGGCGTACTCGACGCCGACCGACCGCCAGTTCCGGGTGCGGCCGGCCGACCGGGCCGCCGGCTACGGCGTGGCGGCCGAGGTGGTCGACGGCAACGACGTCGTGGCGGTGTTCGACGCCGTCGGGCGGGCCCGCGAGCGGGCGCTGGACGGTGGCGGGCCGACGCTGATCGAGGCCGAGACGATGCGGATGCACGGCCACGGCGCCCACGACGACGCCCGCTACGTCGACCCCGAGCTGCGCGCCGCGTGGGCGGCCCGCGATCCGCTCGACGCCCATGCGACGATCGCCCGCGCCCACGGGATCGACGTCGAGGCGTTGCGGGCCGAGGTCGAGGAGCGGGTCGCGGTGGCGGTGCAGGCCGCGGCCGCCACGCCGCTGCCCGATCCCGCGTCGGCGACCGAGGGCGTGTTCTGCGTCGGTGAGCCGGCCGGGCTCGGTCGGGGCGCCGCCCCGTTCAGCGGGTTCGCCGCGACCGCCCAGGGCACCCGGACCGCTGCGGGCCCGACGGCCACCGCGGACCCGTTGACCGCGCAGACCCGGCAGGCGGCCTGACGTGGCGACGCTCACCTATCTGCAGGCGATCAGCGACGGGTTGCGCGAGGAGATGCGCGCCGACGATCGGGTCCTCGTGCTCGGCGAGGACGTCGGCGCGTTCGGCGGGGCGTTCAAGGTCACCGACGGGCTGCAGGCCGAGTTCGGCGAGGACCGCGTGCAGGACACCCCGATCGCCGAGGCCGCGATCATCGGCACGTCGGTCGGGGCCGCCCTGGCGGGGCTGCGCCCGGTGTGCGAGATGCAGTTCTCGGACTTCGTGGCGTGCGGGTTCGATCAGTTGGTCAACGTCGCCGGCAAGATGCACTACCGCACCGGCCTGGCGGTGCCGATGGTCGTGCGGCTGCCGACCGGAGGCGGGTTCGCCGGCGGCCCGTTCCACTCGCAGAACCCCGAGGCGTGGTTCATGCACGCCCCGGGCCTGAAGATCGTCGCCCCGTCCACGCCCGAGGACGCCAAGGGCCTGCTCATCGCGGCGATCCGCGACCCGAACCCCGTCTGTTTCCTCGAGCACAAGCACCTGTACCGCCGGGCGAAGGGCGAGGTGCCCGACGGCGGGTACGAGACGCCGTTCACGGCCCGGACCGTCCGCGAGGGCGACGCGTTGTCGATCGTCGCCTACGGCGCGATGGTTTCCGCAGCTCTGGACGCCGCCGACCGGCTGTGGGACGAGGACCGCGTGCTGGTCGAGGTCCTCGATCTGCGCTCGCTCGTGCCGCTGGACGAGGACGCGATCCTCGCCACCGTCACCAGGACCAACCGCGTGCTGATCGTCGACGAGGCCAACGCCACCTGCGCCGCCGGCGCCCAGGTCGCCGCGCTGATCGCCGACCGGGCGTTCGGCGATCTCGACGCCCCGGTCCGGCGCCTGGCCGCCCCCGACGTGCCGATCCCGTTCAGCCCGTCGCTCGAGGCGGCCGTTCTGCCCGACCCCGACCGGATCGTGGAGGTCGCCCGTGAGCTCCTCGCCTACTGAGACCGTCGCCGGCCTCGTCGACGTCCTCATGCCCCAGATGGGGTCCTCGGTCAGCGAGGGCACCCTGGTGGAGTGGCGCGTCGCCGTCGGCGACCGGGTCGCCGAGGACGACGTGATCTGCGAGATCTCGACCGACAAGGTCGACAGCGAGTGCCCCGCCCCCGCGACCGGCGTGGTCGCCGAGATCCTCGTCGAGCCGGGCGAGACCGTCGACGTGGGCGTGCCGATCGCGCGGATCGCCGGCGAGGGCACGACCGGCGTCGTGAGGCCGCCGACGCCGGCGGCCCCCACCGTGACCGGCACGCCATCCGCCGACGAGCCCGGTGACGGGACCGACCCCGACGGGACGCCGCAGGAGCTTCGGCACGCGACCGCCGGGTTGTCGCGCCGCGAGCTGCTGCGACGGTCGTCGCCGGTCGCGCTGCGCGTGGCGACCGAGCACGGCATCGACGTGCTGACCCTCGCCGGCAGCGGCCGCAACGGTCGCGTCACCAGGCGCGACGTCGAAGCCGCGATCACCGCCACCGTGGCCGCGGAGGGCCCGGCGATCCACAGCGACTCGCCGTACCGCGCCGACCCCGACGTGCCCGTCGCCGGTGCCGAGTCCCGATCGTCCCGCGGCGCGGCATCCCCGGCCGTGGAGTCGGGCGGCGCGACCCCCGCCGACGCGCTCGCCGCCCGGGGCGGCGCCGCCGAGCCGCTGTCGCGGATGCGCGGCGCGATCGGCCGGGCCATGCGCGGCGCGCTCGACACCGCCGCGCACTGCACGACGATCGTCGAGTGCGACATGAGCCGGGTCGAGCGCCGCCGACGCGAGCTCGGCCTGACCGCCCTACCGCTCGTGGCGACCGCGGTGACCGCGACGCTGCGCGAGTTCCCGGCCCTCAACGCGACGCTCCAGGACGACACCCTCGTCCGCTACGACCGCGTGCACCTGGGCATCGCCGTGTCGCTCGGCGAGGACGGCCTGATCGTGCCCGTCGTCGACGACGCCCAGGACCTCAGCGCCAAGGGCCTCGGCCGCCGGATCAAGGACCTCGCCCGACGCGCCCGCGCCAAGCAGCTCTCCCCCGACGACGTCCGGGGCGGCACGTTCACCATCACCAACCCCGGCGCCTACGGCGCCCTCATCGCCACCCCGGTCATCAACGTCCCCCAGGTCGCGATCCTCGACCTCGAGGCGATCGTCAAGCGCCCCGTCGTCATCACCGACGAGCACGGCCAGGACAGCATCGCCATCCGCCCGATGGCCAACCTCTGCATGAGCTGGGACCACCGCGCCATCGACGGCGTGTACGCCGCGCAGTTCCTCACGGCGCTGCGGGGGCGGTTGGAGGGCGTCTGACGCGACCAGCCGTCATGCGGGCTGGACGTCACTCACGGGCGTCGCACCGTCCTCCGCCTTCGGCCCGCCCTCGCCCGACGACCACGGCCGTGCCTGCGGCACCCCGTCCGCGGACCACTCGACGTGGAGCGTGATCGGGCCGTCGGGGAGCCACGGCTGCGTCTCGGACGCCTCGCGCGGGTCGTACCAGCCGCGCTCGATGACGCCACGGGCGGCGTCGACGACCCGGTAGTCCTGACGGAACCGGGTGACCGGCTGGGACTCGATGCACACCTGCAGCAGCTCGCCGGGCGCGAAGTCGCACTGCTCCTGGATCGCGGTCATCAGGCGCTCGTCGTAGAGGTGCGCGTCACCGAACGTCCAGCCGGTCAACGGATTGGCGAGCATCTCGCCCTCGCGCAGGTCGTAGGACTCGTAGTCCTCCCCCAGGTGGCGCTGCATCAACGACAGCTGGGCGCGGCCCTGGGAGTGCATCGCCCGCATCGCGATCAGCTGGTCGAGCATGACGTACGCCGTGTCCTCGCCGTACTCCTTCGCCAGCTGCACGAGCTGGGTCGGGGCCACCTTGTCGAACTCGCGGTCGAGCTTGAGCTCGGCCCCCGGGGCGAAGGCGAACATCCCCGTCGCCCAATTGCCGGAGTACTGGCGCATCGACACGAGGAACGACACGCGGTCGGGGCGGATGTTGCCGATGATCGGACCGGCGAGGAGCACCGCCCCGATCCCGATCGCGATCCACGGCGAGCTGATGTCGTACAGCGCGAAGCCCTCCCAGGACCCGTGCTCGGCGAAGAGGAAGAACGCCAGGAAGATGAACACGACGTTCCACTCCAACGGGACCGCCATCGGCACCGTCGACAGGATGAAGACGTGCATCCCGACGATGCCGACGAGCGAGATGATCGCGACCGTCTCGTTCATCGTGAAGAGCAGCAGCAGCGGGGTGCCGATCTCGACCGCCGACCCGCCGACGTGGGCGAGCAGCCCGGCGACGCGCGACGGGCGCATGTCGTCCGGGTAGTCGCGGTAATACGACCGCTTGATCCGCCGCGAGCGCACCCACGGGGTGTTCGACACCATCACCGGGATGACGTGCCCGAAGTGCACGCCGACCTTCGACAGGCCCGCGCCGACCCACACCACGACGATGAGGATCTTCGCCGCGATGATCATGTCGACGACGTCGCCGTGGAAGATCGCGAAGATCAACAGCGCCGGCACGTACTGCTCGCTCCGCGCGGCGAGGAAGATCAGCTTGTCGCGCAGGCCGATCACGGCGAGCAGGGCGACGGGGACGAGCAGCAGCCACGGCGGCAGCAGTCCGGCCTCGGCCCCCGGCAGCACCGCGGCCAGGTCGTCGGTCGGAGAGCCGTCGACGACCATGAGCGCGACGAGCGACGCGAGCAGCGCGACGTACGCCGCCACGTCGAACGGCGTGCGCCTGTCGCCCGCGGTGAACGGCACGTTCCGCCACGGCCGACAGCGGAACGTGCCCGTGCGCGTCCACGCCAGCAGCGCCTCGGGCCGGAACCGGTACTGCCCCCACAGCGGGCCGGACGCGCCACCCATCCCGACGACCTCGAGCAGCACCGTCCAGACGATCACCTTCTGCCAGACGATCGGCTCGTTCCACCAGTCGCCGACGGTCCACGGCGCGCCGAGCCCCGAGACCAGGCCGATGATCGTCAACCCCAGCCCGACGTGGAGCAGCAGGATCTTCAGGACGTAGAGGACGATGACGACGCCGGGGACGCTGATGCCGTCGTTGGCCCACATGTCGATGAGCTTGCGCAACCGGGCCTGGCGTGGACGGGTGCGGAACTCGGCCGGGTCGAACGGCAACGGGTCGGGTGCGAGGAAGCCCATGCGCCGAACGTAGATCCGGCCGTGGCCGGCGGCCTTGGCGACATCGACAACGTTGCCCGCCGGCCCTGTCGCCACGCCATAGGATCAGGACGTGACGGGGACGCCGGACGACACGCTCGCACCACCGATGACGCTCGAGGCGCTCGCCGGGGAGATGCTCGCCGAGGCCGCCGAGCTCGCGGTCGGCTGCACGACGTACCTCGTCGAGACGATGCCCGATCTGCAGGACGCCGAGCAGCTGCACTGGGAGGAGACCCGCGCCAGCACCGAGGCCAACCTCGACCAGGTCGCCCGGCTCATCCGTGCCGGCGACCCGCCGGAGTCGCTCGTCGTGCCGGTCGAGACCGCGCGCTGGGTGCGGGGTCTCGTCCGGCGGGGGATCGGCCTGCCGGCGCTCCTGCGCGCGTTCCGGCTCGGGCACTTCTGGCTGTGGGAGCGGTGGTCGCACGCCCTGCCCGACCGGGTCCCCGACCCCGCCGTCCGCGACGCGATCGGCGACCGGCTGTCGGTGTTCCTCTTCGGCTACATCGACCGGATCTCCGACGTCCTCGTCGACACGTACGGGACGGAGCGCGACCGGGCGAGCCGCAGCAGCGTCCAGCAGCGCGCCGAGACCGCCCGCGCGGTGCTCGCCGGCGACCCGGTCGACGTCGACGACGCGTCCCGCCGGCTCGGCTACGACCTGCGCCGCCACCACGTCGCGCTGCGGATCACGGCGTCGCCGGACGCCGCGGGGGCGCTCGACGACGCGGCGCACGAGGCCGCCCGGGCCGTCGGGTCGTCCGACCCGCTCGTCATCCCCACCGGCATGACCTGCACCGACGTGTGGGTCGGGTCGTTCGACCGGCCCGGTGACGACCTGCTCCCGCGGATCGAGGCGCACGAGCCCCCGTCCGGGATCACGGTCGCCGTCGGCGACGTCGCACGCGGCCCCGACGGCTTCCGCCGCTCGCACGAGCAGGCGTGCCACGCGACACGCGTCGCCGGCCTGGCCGGACCGGCCGCGACGCCGGTGACGGCGTACCGGCGCGTGGAGCTCGTGTCGCTGCTCGCCGCCGACCTGCCCCGGGCCCGCGCGTTCGCCGAGGATCGCCTGGGGGCGCTCGGCGCGGCGGGCGACGCGACCCGTCGGCTGCGCGAGACGGTGCTGCTCTTCCTCGCCACCGGCGGCAGCGCCGGACGGACCGCCGAGCGGCTCTTCGTCCACCCCAACACCGTCACCTACCGGATCAAGCGGGCCGAGCAGCTCCTCGGCCGGCCGATCACCGACGACCCGACCGAGCTGGCGTGCGCGCTCCGCCTCGTCGCGGTACTCGGCGACGCGCCCGCCGACGGCCGGCTGTGACCGGCCACAGCGGCCGCGGGGAGGTTTGTCGCGACCCCCAGCGTCCCCGGCGCGGACCCGGCATAGGTTCGTCGCATGACCCACACGGCTCCCCGCACCGCGACGATCGGCGACCTGCTGCTGCGGACCGCCGCCGAGCACGGGGGCCGTCCGGCCCTGCGGACCCTCGACGGGACGACCGCCTGGACGTGGGCCGCGTACGCCGACCGCGCGCGGGCGTCGGCGGCCGCGCTCGCCGGCCTGGGCGTCGGCCGGGGCGACACGGTGGCGCTGTGGCTCACGAACCGCCCCGAGTTCCACGCGATCGACGCCGGGGCGGCGCTCCTCGGCGCGGCCCCGTTCTCGATCTACGCGACGTTCACCGCCGAGCAGGCCGAGCACGTCGTCGGAGACGCCGGCAGCCGCATCCTCGTCACCGAGCCGCAGTTCCTCGAGCGGGCGCTCGCCGTCCGCGACGGCGGACGGACCGCGCTGGAGCGGGTCGTCCTCGTCGACGGGGCCCACGACGACGCGCTCGCGTGGGACGCCGCGCTCGACGCCTCCCCGGCCGGCTTCGACGTCGACGCCGCGGCCGCCGCCGTCGAGCCCGACGACCTCGTCACGCTGATCTACACGTCGGGCACGACCGGACCGCCCAAGGGCGTCGAGCTGACCCACGGCAACGTCGTCGCGCAGATCGCGGCGCTCACCGAGGCGGTGCCGCTGGAGCGCGAGCAGGCCGCGATCTCGTGGCTGCCGATGGCGCACGTCGCCGAGCGGATGTGCACGCACTACATCCCGATGGCGCTCGCCTGGCAGGTCACCTGCCAGCCCGACCCACGCGAGATCGCCTCGACGCTCGCGGCGGTCCGGCCGGAGTTCTTCTTCTCGCCCCCGCGGCTGTGGCAGAAGCTCCGCTCGGCGATCGTCGCCCGGATGGGGGACTCCCCCGATCCCGCCGTCGCGCTGGCGGCCGTCGGCCTCGACCGCGTCCGGGCGTCGCTCGTCGGCGCCGCCCCCTGCTCGCCCGACGTCATCGCGTTCTGGAACGGCCTGGGCCTGCCGCTCTGCGAGGTCTACGGGCTGTCGGAGACGACCGCGGTCGCGACCGTCGACGACCCCCGCGACCCGCGGCTCGGGACCGTCGGCCGTGCGGTGCCGGGCGTCGAGGTCGTGCTGTCCGACGACGGCGAGGTGCTCGTCCGCGGCCCGGTGATCATGCGCGGCTACCGCAACCTGCCGGACAAGACCGCGGAGGAGATCGACCCCGACGGGTGGCTCCGCACCGGCGACGTCGGCGAGATCGACGACGACGGGTACCTGCGGATCGTCGACCGCATGAAGGAGCTCATCATCAACGCCGCCGGCAAGAACATGTCGCCGGCGAACATCGAGGCGACGGTCAAGAGCGCCAGTCCGCTCATCGGCAACGTCTGCTGCGTCGGCGACGCCCGCCCGTACAACGTCGCGCTCATCACCCTCGACCCGGACGCCCGCCCCGCGTTCGCCGGCCGCGAGGACGACGAGATCGCCGCCGCGGTGGAGCGTGCCAACGAGCGCCTCGCCCGCGTCGAGCAGATCAAGCGCTTCCACGTGCTCGACGAGGACTGGGTCCCCGGCGGCGTCGAGCTCACCCCGACGATGAAGCTCAAGCGCAAGCCGATCGCCGAGGCGTACGCGGCCGAGATCGAGGCGCTCTACGCCGCGAAGGGGTGAGCGACGTCCGGGCCCGGACGTCGGGCCCGGACGCGGCGTCGATCAGCCGTCGCTTCAGGCGAGCGCGACCCCCGTCCGCACGACGGTCACCGGGCGGGTCGCGGCGTCGTAGGCGGCGTGGCCGCCGGTCGCGCCCGATCCGCTGTCGCCGGCCGGCTCGTAGGTGCGGGCCAGGCCGCCGCCCTGCCACTCGTTGACCCACACCACCCCGACCGGGAGCGCGTCGCACAGCGCGGCGTGGTCCGGGTCGGTCGTGTACACGGTGGCGGCGAGCCCGAACCTCGAGTCCGCCGCCCGCCGCAGGCCCTCCTCGAACGAGTCGACGGCCTTGATCGGTGCGACCGGCCCGAAGGTCTCCTCGCGCATGATCAGCATGTCGTCGTCGACGTCGACGAGGACCGTCGCCGGGTAGAAGAACCCCGTGCGGTCCGGGGGCTCCCCGCCGGTGAGGACCGTCGCGCCGTCGCGGACCGCGTCGGTGACGTGCTCGTGCACGATCCGCCGCTGGCGCTCGTCGACGAGCGGGCCCAGCCGCACCCCCTCGTCGTGGCCGTCGCCCATCGTCCACTGCTCCGCCTGCGCGACGAGCGCGGCGACGAACGCGTCGGCGACGTCGCGGTGGACGTAGATCCGCTCCATCGACGTGCAGATCTGGCCGGTGTTGACGAACGCCCCGAACGCGACCGCCTCGGCGGTGGCGTCGACGTCGACCCCGGCGTCGACGACCACCGGATCCTTGCCGCCGAGCTCGAGCACCGCGCGGCGCAGGTGACCGGCCGCCGACCCGGCGACCGACCGTCCCGACGGCACCGACCCGGTGAAGTGCACCAGGCCGACGTCGGGATGGTCGGCCAACGGCTCGCCCGCCCGACGGTCGCCGAGCACGAGGTTGAGGACCCCGGGCGGCAGGTCGTCGGCGAGCTCGGCCATCCGCACGCCCGACAGCGGCGCGCGCTCCGACGGCTTCCACACCACCGCGTTGCCGGCCGCGAGCAGCGGCCCCAGGCCCAGGAGCGTCGCCGCGACGGTGAAGTTCCACGGCACGATCTGGGCGACGACCCCCAACGGGCGGCGCAGCACCCGCTTGAGCTGCTCGTCGGTGTCGACCTGCGTCTCCACGAACGCGTAGGTGCGCGCGTCGGCGATCGACGCGCGCAGCACCTCGACGCCGCTCAGGACGAACGCCTCGCCGATGTCGACCGGCTTGCCCATCTCGCGGCACTCGAGCTCCGCGAGCTCGGCGGCGTGCGCCTCGAGCGCGTCGGCGAACCGCTCCAGCCGGGACAGCCGATCCTCCAACGGCAGCGCCGCCCACGCGGGCTGCGCGGCCGCGGCGGCGGCGACCGCCGCGTCGACGTCCTCCGGCGACCCCGTGGGCAGCCGGGCGATCACCCGCTGGGTGGCCGGGTCGACGAGGTCGATCGTCCCGCCCGACCCGGTCGTCCACGCGTCGCCGATGCGGTGGTGGAGCGTCATGACCGACGCCTCCCCCGGATCGCCGACGGTGGGCGCGTCCACCGTGCCGCTCGTGCTCGTGCTCGTGCTCGTGCTCGTGCTCATCGTCGTGCTCCTCACGCCGCCGGGGCGGCTCGCGTCGCGTGCGCGACGTGGACGGCGGGACGGCGGTCCCGCCACGGCAGGCGCTCCTCGAGCTGCCCGGCCAGCCGGTACAGCACGTCCTCGCGGTACATCGCGGCGCCGAGCTGCACGCCGATCGGCAGCCCCTCGTCGCTCATCCCCACCGGCACGCTGATCGCCGGGGCGCCGGTCATGTTGTAGGTCGCGCAGAGCGGGAACGCCGCCACCACCCGACGGACCCATCCGGCGGCGTCGACGTCGGCGTCGTTCGCGTCGTACGTGCCCAGCGGAGGCTGCAGCTCGTGCGCGACCGGCGACAGCAGCACGTCGTGATCGCCGAGGAACCCGGCGAACGCCCGCGACAGCAGGTTGATCCGGTCGAGCGCCCCGAGCAGCTCCGGCGGGCCGAGCTCGAGCCCCGCCCGGGCGCAGGTGAGGTTCGTCGCCTCGTAGCTCGTCCCGTCCACCGGCCTGCCGAGCAGCTCGGCGATCCCGTACACCGACCCGACGAGCTGGAAGCACCACGTCGTCGTGAACGCCGCGAGCATCTCCTCCCAGTCGACGGGAGGACGCGCCTCGACGACGTCGTGGCCCAGGTCCTCGAGCGCCCGCGCGGCCTCCTCGACGACGCGACGGACCTGCGGGTCGAGCGGCACGTCGCCCCAGTCGTCCAGCGACACCGCGATCCGCAGCCGGCCGCCGCGTCCGACCTCGTCGGCGTACGGCCCGGCGGGCGCCGGCGCGCCGTACTTCTCGCCCGGCGCGTCGCCGTGGACCAGGTCGAAGAGCGCGGCCGAGTCGCGGACGGTGCGGGCGAGCGCGAACTCCACGGCGTTGCCGAAGAACAGCTCCTGCTGCCCGGGGCCCAGCGGCACGCGGCCGCGGCTGGGCTTCAACCCGACCAGGCCGTTGTACGCGGCGGGGATCCGGATCGACCCACCACCGTCGTTGGCGTGCGCCAACGGCACCGCGCCGGCGGCGACGAGCGCCGCCGGTCCACCGCTCGACCCGCCCGGGGATCGGGTCACGTCCCACGGGTTGCGCACCGGCCCGTAGGCGACCGGCTCGGTCCAGGCGCTCATCGCCAGCTCCGGCGTCTTGGCCGTCGCGAACGTCGCCAGCCCCGCCCGCTTGAACCGCTGCATCAACAGCGAGTCCTCCTCGTACGGGACGCCGTCGCCGGTCACCCGGCTCCCCAGGCGCATCGGCACCCCGGTGGCGTGACAGAGGATGTCCTTCAGCACGAACGGCACCCCACCGAACGGCCCGTCCTCGGCGTGGTCCAGCGGCTGCTCCCACGGACCCTCGACGACCGCGTCGAGCTGATCGTCGACGGCGCGGATCGCGGCCACCGCGGTCTCGTGGACCTCGGCCGCCGACACGTCGCCGGACGCGATGACCCCGGCGAGGCCGAGCCCGTCGTGCGCGGCGTACTCCTCGAAGCTCAACATCACGGCACCCGCGGCTCGGGAGCGTCGTCGGGGATCGCCGTCCACATGTCGCGCTCCATGAGCCACGACCCGTCCCGCTGGCGGCGGTGGACGATGAGGTAGTTGCACCGGCCCACCACGACCTCCCCGTCCTTGTGGAACTCGGCGACCGCCCGGCCCTCCTCGACGGCGAGCCCGTCGTCGACGACGAGCCGCGGGTCGACCACCGTCTGCTTCGCGAACCCTTCGGCGAGCATCCCCGCGAACGCCGCCCGGACCGCGTCGCGGCCCGCGTGGACCGACCCGTCCGGCGGCAGCAGCGCGCCGTCGGGGGCGTACAGCTCGGCGAACGCGTCGGCGTCGCGCTCCTCGATCGCCCGCACGATCGCCTGCTGCACCTCGACCATCCGCGCGTGGTCGAACGCCACCGCGGTGCTCATGCGACGACCCCGGCCTTGGCGGTCGCCTCGTAGCTCGGCGTCTGGCGCGGATCACCCGGCAGCATGCCGATGACGGTGTCCCGCAGCACGCCCGAGGGGTTGTTGAAGTACGGGATGACGTAGCGGCCGAGGTGCTCGATCGTCGACATGAGCTCCTCGTGGGAGCCGTTGTCGATCCGGAGGATGATCTCGTCGGCGCCCATCTCCTTGATCCGCTGGATCTTGCGGACGACGTGCTCGGGATCACCGATCATCATCGTCGGGCCGCAGTCGCGCAGCCACTCGGGGTCGTCGATCCGGTCGCGCAGCTCCGCGACCGGCGCGAAGTGCCCGTAGTCACCGGAGTCACGCTCCGCCAGCTGCGCGTAGAGGTCGTTGATGATGACCTGCGCGAACATCGTCATGTCGCGCTCGGCCGCCTCGAGGGCCAGGTCGTTCGTCTTCGCGCAGCGACAGGTGATCGACATCGCCGCCGCGGACTTCGTGGCGAACCGGCCGACCGGGTCGACCTCCTCGTCGGGCACGTCGTTGTACGCATCGAGGTAGCTCTGCAGCGCGTCCCAGCCGAAGTACATGTCGCTCGTGATGAGGCCGAGGCCACGACGCCGCGCGTCGCGCGCCGAGTCGACGCTCTGGGCGATCTTGAACAGCGGCGGGTGCGGCTCCTGCACGCCGGACGGGGTGAGCTGCCGCTCGGGGATCGAGCCCCAGTACCGGCCCTCGTGCGAGAACGACGGGTCGGAGATCGCGCGGACGATGAGCTCGAGCGCCTCCTCGGCGCGGCCCTTCGTCTCCTCCAGCGGCACCCCGAACGCGTCGAGCTGCAGCAGCGTGTTGCCCCGGGCGACGGCCAGCTCGACGCGGCCGTTGGAGAGGATGTCGGTCGACGTCGTCTGCTCCGCCACGAGGATCGGGTGGATCGCCGACACCAGGCGGCTCATGTAGCGCAGCTTCATCCGGTGGGTCTGCACGGCGACCGCGCCGAACATCACCGGCGGCTGCGACACCGTCGCCAGCTCGTTGTAGAAGTGGTGCTCGGAGGTGCCCCAGCCGTAGAAGCCCATCTCCTCGGCGAGCTTCGCCTCCTCGATGAGGTCGTGGTGCCGCCGGTGGTGGGTCTCTCCGCGGAGCGTGCCGCCCTCGGTGAACAGGATGAATCGCATGCCGTCTCCTCTGTCGATGGAACTGCGGCGATCCTCTCCGGCGGGTGACGGCGGCGCGTCGGTGTTCTTACCGATCGGCTACCGATCCGATCACCGACGTGCGCGGAAGAGGGGGCGCGCCGTCGACCGTCCGCGCCACCGACGGGCGCGGTCGGTCGAGCGCGTGCGTCGTCACGCGTCGTCGCGCAGCGCCCCGCCGACGGGGAGCCGGCCGTCGGCGAGCCACCCGCGCACCTCGGTCCGGCGGATCTTGCCGCTGACCGTCTTGGGCAGCTCGTCGACGAAGTGCACCTCGCGCGGATACTTGTACGGCGCGGTGGTCCGCTTGACGTGGTCCTGGATCTCGCGGGCGAGGTCGGCCGACGGCGTGGCGCCCGGCGTCAGGACGCACACGCCGACGACGATCTCGGTCCGGTCCGGGTCGGGCCGCCCGACCGCCGCGGCCTCCATGACCGCCGGATGCTCCAGCAGCGCGTTCTCGACCTCGAACGGCCCGATCCGGTACGCGCTGGACGTGATGACGTCGTCGTCGCGCCCCTCGAACCAGAAGAAGCCGTCCTCGTCGACCGCGGCCCGGTCCCCGGTGAGGTAGTACGGGCCACGGAACGCGCGGGCGTCCGCGTCGGGCGCACCGTGGTAGCCGGGGAACAGGCCGACCGGTCGGACCGGCTCGTGCCGCACCGCCACCTGGCCGACGACCCCGGGCGGCGCGGGCTCGCCGTCGTCGCCCAGCACGGTGACGTCCCACCCGGGGACGGGTCGCCCCATCGACCCGGGGCGGACCTCGTCGGCCCGGAAGCTCGCGACGAGGCAGGTCGTCTCGGTCTGGCCGTAGCCCTCGTGGATCGTCAGGCCGCCCGCGCCGTCGGACCAGGTCCGGATGACCTCGGGGTTGAGCGGCTCGCCGGCGCTCGTGCAGTGCCGCAGCGCCGACAGATCGTAGGCGGCGAGGTCGGCCTGCACCAACGTCCGGTACAGCGTCGGTGGCGCGCAGAACGACGTGATCCGGTGCCGGGCCAGGATCGACAGGACGGTGTGGGCGTCGGCGCGGTCGAGCGCCGCCTGCACGATGCAGGTCCGCTCGTGCAGCTGCCCGAACAGGCCGCCCCACGCCGCCTTCGCCCAACCGGTGTCGGTCACCGCCCAGTGCAGGTCGCCCGGGCGCAGGTCGTGCCAGAACCGCGCGGTCGCGACGTGCCCGAGGGCGTAGGAGTGCGGGTGCTGGACCATCTTCGGGGCCGACACCGTGCCGCTGGTGAAGTACAGGAGCAGCGGATCGTCGGCGGCGGTGACGTCGGTCGGCACGTCGCCGTCGCCGGCGTCCGCGCACGCGGCGTCGAAGTCGTCCCACCCGGTCGCGCCGCCGACGCAGAGCCGCACCGGGGTGGCGCCGCCGTCGGCCTCGTCGACCCGGGCCGTGCCGGACGGGTCGGTGATCACCGCGCGCGCGTCGCCGCGGTCCAGGCGGTCGCGGATGTCCTTGGCGGTCAGCAGGTTCGGTCCCGGCATCGGCACCGCCCCGATCCGCATGCAGCCCAGCAGCGCGTCGTACCACTGGTGGATCCGCGGCAGCATGACGAACACCCGGTCGCCCCTGCCGACGCCGCGGTCCAACAGCGCCCGGGCGGTGCGCCGCGACGCAGCCGCCAGCGACCCGGCGGTGTGGAGGTGCCGCTCGGCGCCGTCCGGCCCCAGCGACAGGACCGCCGGATCGTCGGGCCGCTCCGCCGCCCAGGCGTCGACGATCGCCTCCACCGCGTTGAACCGCTCGGGCACGTCGACGCGGTACGTCTCGTACGTCCGGTCGTAGTCGGTCAACCGGGGCGGCGCGTCGCGTCCCGGTCGTGCGATCCCCGTGGTCGTCATCGCTGCTCCTCCTCGTCGGCGGTCCACTCCACGTGGGCCCGCACGTATCCGTCATCGGTCACCCAGCCGCGCTGCGCGGCGAAGGCGATCATCGCCTCCAGGTCGCGCTCCCACGCCGCGGGGCGCACGCCGGCCAGGCGGCGGATGGCGTGGGGCGCCACCGCCACCCCGTCACCGTCGACGTGCCCGATCCCGGTCGCGTGGACGACGTCGGGCAGTGCGTCGGCGGGGACGGCGTGGTCGACCTCGACGTGGAACCGGGTGAGGTCGTCCGGCTCGGCCAGCGCGACGTCGTCCCGTCCCGGCCCGACCACGATCCGCATCAGGCGCCGCCCACCGTCGCGCCGACCGGCTCGCGACGGTCGACCGTCGCGTGCCGCCGACGGTGGTCGACGAGGTCGGCGATCGTGGCCAGGACCATCCCGTGGCGCTCGGCGAACGGCACCAGGTCGGGGTAGCGCGCCATCTCGCCGTCGGGTCGCATGACCTCGCAGATGACCGCGGCCCCGGTGAGCCCGGCCATCCGGCACAGCTCGACCGACGCCTCGGTGTGCCCGTCGCGCTCGAGCACCCCGCCGTCGCGGGCCGCCAGCGGGAACACGTGCCCGGGCCGGGTGAAGTCGCCGGAGACGCTGCGGGGGTCGGCGAGCGCCCGGATCGTGCGGGCCCGCTCGACCGCCGAGATGCCGGTCGTCCGGGTGTGGTGGTCGACGCTGACGTGGAACGCCGTCCCCAGCGGATCCTCGTTGCGCTCGGTCATCGGCGGGATCCCGAGCGCCGCCAGGCGCGCCCCGTCCATCGCCGCGCAGATGAGGCCCCGCGCGTGCGTCGCCATGAAGTTCACCGCCGTCGTCGTCGCGAGCTCGGCCGCCATGACGACGTCGCCCTCGTTCTCGCGGTCCTCGTCGTCGACGAGGACGATCATCTCGCCGCGCCCGATGGCCGCCACCGCCCGTCGCACGTTCGCGTCCGTCCGGTCCATGATCCACCTCCACCTGTCGTCTCTCCCGTACCCGCGGCGACCGGACGTCGCACGGGTCGATCGGATCGATCGTCGCCGTCGGGCCGGGGGTGCGCGTCGGTGGTGTTACCGAGCCGCTACCGATCTTTGGCGCCGGTCCCGGACCGTGCGGCGGGCGGGCGGGCGGTCGTCGTCGCCGTCCCGCCAGGGCTGCGGCCGGGCGGGCGGACGACGCCGGTCGTCGTCAACCGCCGGCCGCGACGGTCACGACCCGCGCCACCTCGGACCGTCGTCCGCAGCCGAGCTTGGCGAGGATGTGCGCGACGTGAGTGTCGACCGTGCGGCGGCTGACGATGAGCGTCGTGGCGATCTCCTTGTTCGTCATGCCCTGCGCGACGAGCCGGGCGACCTCGAGCTCGCGCTTCGTCAACTCGTCGAGGGCCCCGACCACCGGCCGGTCGTCGACCGCGCGGCGCGCGTCACGGGCGGTGGGGGCGCGCCGGGGCGTCGCGTCGTCCGCCGGACCGTCCTCGGCCGCGTCGTCCGCCACGAGCGACGGGAGCCGCGACGGCCCGAGCCGGGCGCCGTCGGCGAGCGCGCGCTCCAACCGCTCGGGGCCGAGCGTCCCGCGCAGGTCGTCGAGGCACGCGCGGCGCGCGTCGAGCAACGGCTGCAACCCGTACAGGGCGACGCCCGCGGCGCGCCAGTACACGTCGGTCGCGCCGAGCATCGTCGCCGCCGTCCGGTGGTCGCCGCGCGCCGCGGCCGTCCACGCCAGGACCTCCCCCGCGAGCGCGATGCCGAGCTGGTCGCGGATCCCGGCCTTCAGCGCCAGCGCCGCGACGCCCTCCTCCCACGCCGCGTCGAGGCGCCGCTGGCGGTACGCGACGAGCGACCGGACCCACACGACGTGCGAGAAGCACCAGCGGTCGCCGCGCTCACGGCAGATCGCGGCCGACGCGTCGCAGAGCTCCAGCGCCCGGTCGCCGTCGCCGTACGTCCCGCTGAGCTCGGCGAGGTTCTGGAGCAGCAGCGCGGTGCCGAAGGGGTCGTCGTGGCGGCGGGCCTCCTCGATCGCCGCCTCGTAGTCCTGCCGCGCCACCTCGAACTCGCCGCGGACCGCGCGGCACGCTCCGAGCAGGCCCCGGGCCATGTAGGCGTCCTGGGGCGTGCCGCGGCGCGGCGCCTCCTCCAGGCACCGCTCGAGCTGGACGATCGAGTCGTCGATGTCGCCGGCGATGATCCCCGACCATCCGCGGATCCACCGGGCGCGACAGGACGGGGCGACCGCGAGCTCGTCGAGGCGGTCGAACAGGCGCGCCGCCCACAGCCGTCCCTCGTTGACGTGCCCGGAGCCGATCCAGTGGATCCACAGGTCGGCGTAGAGCGCGTCGGCCTGGTCGCCGAGCGCGGGATCGGCGAGCGCCCGGTCGAACGCGACCCGGACGTCGGGCATGTCGGCGGCGACCCGTCGGGTGATCTCGAGCTGCCGGCGACCGAACCACTCCGGCTCGGCGGCCGCGATCGTCGAGCGGTAGTGGTCGAGGTGCCGGCGGCGCAGCGTCGTCGCGACGTCGTCGGCGCCACCCTCGGCCTCGGCCACCCGCAGCTCCAGCGCCCGCCGCCCGAACTCGCGGATCGTGTCGAGCATCCGGAACCGCACCGTGCCGTCGACCGTCTCGCCGAGCAGCAGCGAGCGCTGCACCAGCCGGTCGACGACCTCGTGGGCCGCCAACGGGCCGTCGTAGCCGCAGGTGTCGACGATCGCGTCGATCGTCACCGACCCGACGAACGTCGAGAATCCGGTCCACAGCCCACGCTCGGCGTCGTCGCACAGGTCCCAGCTCCACCGCAGCACCGCGTCGAGGCTGCGGTGGCGCGGCGGACCGCCGAGCTGTCCGCCGCGGAGCAGCTCGAACCGGTCGTCGAGCCCGGCGATGATGTCGCGCACCGCCATCGTGCGGGCCTTCATCGCGGCCAGCTCGATCGCCAGCGGCAGCCCGTCGAGCCGCGCGCACAGCTCGTCGACGTCGGCCGGGTCCAGGTCGTCGGGGCTGCCGCCGGTCGCGGCGAGCGCCCGGTCGGCGAACAGCGCCGCCGCGTCGCTCGGTCCGCCGTCGGCACGGGGGACGACCGGCAGCGGTGGCACGCTCAGCAGGTGCTCGCCGGCGACCCCCAACGGGATCCGGGTGGTGGTGAGGACCCGCACGCCGGGGCACCACGGCAGCAGCCCGCCGACGAGGTCGCGCATCGCGTCCACGAGGTGCTCGCAGTCGCTGAGCACGAGCAGCAGGTCGGCGTCGGCGATCTGGTCGACGAGCGACCCGGCGCGCTTGACCCCCGGGAGCGCGTCGCGCACCGTCTGCTCCAGGAACCCCCCGTCGCGGACCGGGGCGAGGTCGACGAACCACGCCCCGCCGTCGAACGCCCGCCCGAGCCCCCGGGCGGCGGCGACCGCCAGGCGGGTCTTGCCGACCCCTCCGGCGCCGATGAGCGACAGCAGTCGCGTCCGTCCCAGGACGTCGCGGATCTGGCGCAGCTCGCGCTCGCGGCCGACGAACGTCGTGACGTCCGCCGGGACGTTGCTGCGGCGCGGGGCCCGGGAGCGCGTCATCGTCGGTCGCCTATCCCGCCGCGCGCGCGTGCGCGCCGGTCGTCGACGGGGCGGTCGGCTCGAGCGTCGCGAGCTCGTCGAGGAGCGCGTCGGCGGTGAGCCGTCCCAGCCGGAGCGACTCCAGGCGGAACGACTCGTCGACGGCGTGTGGGTGGTCGCTCGCCAGGGCGTAGCCGCCGACGATCGTCGGGATCCCGGCCGAGGCCAGCTCGCCGACGATCGGGATCGCGCCGCCCCACCGCACGATCGCGGGACGCACGCCGGTGGCCCGACGGATCGCCGTCGCGGCGGCGCGCAAGGGTGCGCTCCGCGCGTCGAACCGCACCGGGTCGGCGAGCACGAGGTCGACGTCGACGTCGACCCCGGCGGGGGCGGCGTCGCGCAGCAGCCGCTCGATCGTCGCGCCCACCTCGGTCGCGCGCTGGGCGGGGACGAGCCGCTGGCTCAGGACGGCGGACGCGGTGCACGGCACGATCGTCCGGGCGTCGCCGAGCGTCACGCCGTTGACGTCGAGCGACGGCTCCGCCCACGTGCGCACGTGGTAGTCGCGGGCCGCGTCCGGGCCGACGGGGACCGATCCCGCGTCGGCGAGCATGTCGTCGACCGGCGGCAACGCCGCCCACCCCGCCAGCTCGTCGGCGCCCGGGGCCTCGACGCCCCGCCGCAGCTCCGGTCGCAGTCGGCCGTCCGCGTCGGGCAGGACCGCGCCGAGCATGCGGTGCAGGACGTGGCCGGCGTTCAGCACGCTGCCGCCGTAGACCCCGGAGTGCAGGTCGAGCCGGCCGGTGGTCACGGTGACGTGGGCCTGGACGATGCCCCGCAGCCCGACGGTGATCGCCGGGGTGGCCTCGTCGACCATCCAGCTGTCGAACACGATCGCGCAGTCCGCGCCGACGTCGTCGGTGCGGAGCCACCGGGCGGCGGCGTCGCCGGCGATCTCCTCCTCGCCGTCGACGAGCACCCGGACGGTGACGGGCAGCCGCCCGGCCCGCTTGCGCTCGCAGGCGGCGCGCAGCAGCGGGTAGAAGTTGCCCTTGTCGTCCGACGTGCCGCGCCCGTACAGCCGGTCGCCGCGCACCTCGGGCGCGAACGGCGGGCTCGTCCACGCCGCCTCGTCGCCGACGCCCTGCACGTCGTAGTGCCCGTAGACGAGCACCGTCGGAGCGTCGCGACGGTCGGCCTCCAGCGTGCCCACGACGAGCGGGTTGCCGTGGTCGGCGACGCACGCGGCGTCGCCGCCCGCGTCGACGATCCGGTCCCGCGCCCACGTGGCGGCCTCCAGCAGCGCGTCCGGGTCTCCGTCGTCGGTCGACACCGACGGGATCCGCAACCACTCGACGAGCTCCTCGAGCTGCGCCCCATCGACCCCGTCGCGGTTGCCTGCGTCCACCATCGCCTCTCCCCGGGACGGCGTCGCGCACCGTCCCCCTCCGCTCTCCCGTGCGACGGCCGTAGTTCACCAGAGCGACCCGGATCGCGCCACCGGGCACGGTCGGACGCCACCCGCCCCCCCCGCCGCGGAGGGCCTCAGAGATGACGGAGCACCGCGGCCTTGGCCGCGGCGAACTCGTCGTCGGTGAGGACCCCGTCGCGGTGCAGGTCACCCAGCTCGCGCAGGCGCCGCAACATCGCGTCGGGATCGCCGTCCCGCGGCGCCGTCCCACCGTCGGCGTCATCGCCCGGCCCGTCCTGGACGGGCACGGCCGCCACGCCGGTGACGGCCGCCGGGCGCGCGTCGGACCCGCCGCCGGCGCCGCGCGACGGCACGGCACGGCCCGGGCGGCCGATCCGGGCGGCCACCGCCGCCGCCAGGAGCACGGTGCTCCCGCCTTCGCGGTCGACGCCCCACGAGACGCACCGCGGGTCGCGCCTGGGTGGCAGCACCGGGGCGTCGTCGACGCGAAAGCGGAGGAAGCCGTTGGTCAGCCCGACGATCGGGACCCACTCCACGCCCCGCACGTGCCCCAACGGCAGGTGCTGCGCTCCTTCCTCGCGCTTGGCCGCGTCCACCCACTCCGTCCACTCCAGGTGCAGCTGCCTCCCGTCGAACGACACGGTGCCATCCCCCGCCGTCGCGGTCAGCGGCACCGTGGGCCCCGGCACGACGAACCCGTCGGTGGGGCCGCGGTCGCCGCCACGGGCGTCCAGCACGTGACGGATCTCGTCGGCGACGTAGCCGGCCGCACCCGCCGCGTCGCGATCGACGGTCAGCACGTAGGGGTCGGCCGCGTCGCCGAGCTTGCCGGCGGCGACGTGCGACAGCGGATCGGCGCCCTCGCGCAGCCGCACCCGCAGCCGCCCGCCCTTGCGTCCCGCCTCGAACGCCGAACCGGCGATCGCCTCGACCGGCACCTCGAGCTCGCCGATCGCCCGCCGCAGTCGGTGCACCTTGCGGTGGTGCCCGGGGACGATCCGCAGGACCTCGTCGTCGAACGTCCAGGTGCCGTCGCGCGCGCTGACCTCGGCCACCGGGCCAGGGTACCGCCGGCGGGAGTCGACGCCGCCCGCGCCGCGCGCGAGCGCCGGCGTGGGCCGGCCGTTCGTGGATCGGCGCCCCACCGATGATTCGACGGCCGCCGCGCGGTCCCCGGACCGACGACCCCGACCCCGGAGCCCCGATGCGCACCGCCACCGACATCGACATGCGTCCGTTCGCCGCCCTGCTCGGCGCGTGGACGATCAGCGGCACCCACCGCCTGCTCCCCGACGTCGACGCCCCCGGGCGCGTGACCTACGAGTGGCTGGAGGGCGAGCGGTTCCTCCTCGGCCGCACGCGGGTCGATCACCCCGACATCCCGGACTCGCTGACCGTCACCGGACCGACCGACGACGGGCTCGGCACCCGGTACTTCGACTCCCGGGGCGTCCAGCGGCTCTACGCGACCGACCTCCGCGACGGGACGTGGACGATGCATCGCGCCGCCCCCGGGTTCCACCAGCGGTTCCGTGCGACGTTCGACGCGACGCACCAGACGATCACCGGCGCGTGGGACCTCTCCCCGGACGGCGTCCGCTGGGACCACGACCTGGCGCTGACCTACCGGCGGGTGGGATGACGCGCCGGTCGCCATCGAGCGCGAACGCGAGGCGGTGCAGGCGCTCGAGGACGAGCACGGCGCGATCCCGGACGACGACTTGGCGACGGTCGACGCGGCGTGGCCGGCCTGAACCTCGACACCGGAGCCCGTCGATCCCGCCCCCACGGGCCCGCGGCCGCCCCCACGGCCAAGCCGCGGGGGCGATCGGTGCGGATCCGCACGGACGGGATCGAGGAGCGCGTGCCCACGCCCGGAACGGGCTACGCGGCGGGCGTACATCGCCGGACGCGGCCGGCATCGCGACGCACCCGACGGACGGAGGAGCACGACGGCGGGGTGCGGGACGATCCGGCCACGACGACGAGGCTACCCCGCCCGCGGCTCGTTGTCAAATCTTGATCAGGTTTACATGGTTTCGATGCGCGAACGCCGTGTGCGAGGGTCCCACCGATGCAGACGACCGGCCACCGCGTGACCCCCGTCGGCGACCTCGACGTCGCCCACCTCGACCGGGGCGACGGGCCGCTCGTCGCCTGCGTCCACGGGTTCCCCGACGCGATGTGGTCGTGGTCCCCGCTCGTCCACCGGCTCGCCGACTCCGGGTACCGGGCGGTCGCCCCCGCCCTGCGCGGGTACGCGCCGACGGTCCGCACCGGCGTCGGCCGACCACCGCGCCCGGACGTCGTGCGGCTGGCCCGCGACCTGCTGGCGCTGGCCGACGCGCTCGGCGCCGACGACCTGCGGATCGTCGGCCACGACTGGGGCGCGATCGTCGGCTACGTCGCGGCGGCCCTCGCCCCCGACCGGGTCCGGCGACTCGTCGCCGCGGGCGTGCCGCACGTCGCCCACTTCCTCCGTCCGCGGGCGCGACAGCTCGTGCGGTCCCGCTACATGCTCTGGTTCCAGCCGCCGGTCGTCGCCGAGCGGCTCGTCGCCGGCCACGACCACGCCTGGCTCGACGGCCTGATCCGCCGCTGGTCGCCGACGTGGGATCCGTCCGCCGACGAGCTCGCCGCGCTCCGCCGCGGCCTCGTCGGCCCCGACGGCGCGTCCCCCGCGCTCGACGTCTACCGCGCGCTGGTCCCGTCGCTGCTCGACGGCCCGACGCGACGCACGCTGCTGGCGTCGATCCGCGTGCCGACGCTCGTCGTGAGCGGCGAGACCGACGGCTGCATGGGCCGCGAGATCTTCGCCGGGCAGGAGCGGTGGTTCACCGGCGGGCTCGAGCACGTCGAGATCCCGGTCGCCGGGCACTTCATGCACCTGGAGCGCCCCGAGCGCTTCGCCGGGCTCGTGCTCGACCACCTCGTCGGCTGACGCCGACGCCCCGGTCGGCCCGGACGCCGGGCACGTCGACGACCGACGCGGACGCCCCGGTCGGATCAGCCGTCCGGCGCCTCGACGTCGTCCGTGCTCGCCGCATCGTCGTCGCGGGCGCCCCGGGGCAGCCGCACGACGAACGACGCGCCGCCGCCCGACGCGTTCGACGCCGACACCTCGCCACCGTGCGCGGCGACGACCCCGGCGACGATCGCCAGCCCCAGGCCCGCCCCGCCGGCGCCGCGGGTGCGTCCCGCTTCCTTGCGCCAGAACCGATCGAAGAGGTCGGCGGCCCGGCCGTCGGGCAGGCCCGGGCCGTGGTCGCGGACCTCGAGCCGGACGTGGCCGTCCTCGCCGGTCACCGTCAGCGCGATCGGGGTGCCGGCCGGAGTGTGGACGAGCGCGTTGCGCACGAGGTTGCCTACGACCTGCCGCAGGTCGCGCTCGTCGCCCGACGCGACCGTGTCGCCGGTCGCCGTGGCCGTGACCGTGCGGTCGGGATCGACGGCGCGCGCGTCGTCGGCGGCGTCCTCGACGAGCACCGCCAGGTCGACCGGATCCGCGGTCCGCTCCCGGGTCTCGTCGAGCCGGGCGAGCACGAGGAGGTCCTCCACGAGCTGCCCCATCCGGGCGCTCTCGTCCTCGATCCGCGCCAGCGCCCGCTGCCGGTCCTCCTCGGCCGGGAGCGCGCCGACGCGGTACAGCTCGGCGTACCCGCGGATCGACGCCAGCGGCGTGCGCAGCTCGTGCGACGCGTCGGAGAGGAACCGGCGCAGGCGCTGCTCGCCGGCCTCGCGCTCGGCGAACGCCTGCTCCAGGCGCCCGAGCATCGCGTTGAGCGCCCGGCCCAGCCGCCCGACCTCGCTCCGCGGCGACTCCTCGTCGACCCGGTGGCTCAGGTCTCCCGCGGCGATCGCCCCCGCGGTGGCGGCCATCCGGTCCAGCGGCCGCAGCCCCAGCCGCACGATCGACCACGCGGACGCGGCGACGATGACGAGCGCGAGCAGGATGACGAGCCCCGCGACGAGCAGGAGGCGGTCGAGGGCGTCGTCGACGCTCGTCTGCGGGACCGCGACGACGGTCGTCGCCCCGTCCGCGCGGGCGTCCGACACCCGGACGCGGAACCGGGTCCCGCCCGACACCGACCCCACCGAGAGCCGTTGGCCGGGACGCAGGTCGTCGGGCAGGTCGGGGGTCGGTGGCTCCTCGCCGGCGAACGGCGACGCGAGGACCGTATGGCCCACCACGACGCCGTCGGCGGTGCGCAGCTCGCCGTAGGCGCTCTCGGGGAGCGACCCGGGCCCACCGCCGGGCGGTCGGCGGCGATCGCCGTCGTCGCCGGCCGCCCCGGGCAGCGGCGCCCCGACGCCGGGGGCCCGGTCCACGCCCCCGGGGTCAGGGTCGCCGGCCCCCGCTCCCGTCGGCGCCGTCCCGCCCGCGAGCCCCCGGATCCGCCGGCATCGCAGGCCGTCGCGATCGGCCTCGGAGCCGAGCTCGCAGGTCAGGCGCAGCTCGAGCACCGGCAGCGCGGACGCGGTCTGGTCGTCCACCCGCTCGAGGAGGAACGACCGCTGGGTGACGTACATCGTGCCCGCGGCGGCGAGGAGCGCGACCGCGGTGATGACGAACAGGACGAGGCTCAGTCGGCCCCGGACCGACGCCGGACCGATCCTCCGGCGCCGCGCCCGGTCGTCGAGGCCCGCCGACCGTCCGCGGGGACCGTCGACGGCGTCCGCTCCCGACCCCGCCGCGCCCGGTCCGCGTGCGCCGTCGTCGGTCGTCCCGGGCCGGGGTGGATCGGGGGTGCCCACGCGTCAGTCCCGCGGAAGCCGCAGCGCGTAGCCCACGCCGCGGACGGTGTGGACCAGCGACGGTGCGGATTCGCCGTCGTCGGACCGCACGTCGAGCTTGCGGCGCAGGTAGCTCACGTACGTCTCGAGCACCCGGGCGTCGCCGCCGAAGTCGTAGTCCCACACGTGGTCGAGGATCTGGGCGCGCGTGAGCACCCGCCGCGGGTTGAGGAGGAAGTACCGCAGCAACCGGTACTCGGTGGCGGTGAGCTCGACCGGCCGCCCCGCCCGCGTCACCTCGCGCGTGTCCTCGTCGAGCTCGACGTCGGCGAACCGCAGCACCGCGTCGTCGGGCTCCGTCTGCCCGGTCCGGCGCAGGATGACCCGGATCCGCGCGACGAGCTCCTCGAGGCTGAACGGCTTGGTGACGTAGTCGTCGCCGCCCGACGTCAGGCCGCGGAGCTTGTCCTCGGTGGCGTCGCGGGCGGTGAGGAAGATGATCGGGATCTGGCCGCGTTGCGCCCCGAGCCGCTCGGCGAGCTCGAACCCGGTGGTGTCGGGAAGCATGACGTCGAGGACCATGAGCTGCGGACGGAACGCGCCGATCCGCTCCAGCGCCTCGGCCCCGGTGCCGGCGGTCGCGACCTCGAACCCCTGGAACCGCAACGCCATCGCGACGACGTCGACGATGTTCGGCTCGTCGTCGACGACGAGGATCCGGGCGGCGGGGGCCTCGGGCGCGCTCACCCCGCCAGTATCCCGCCCGTTCCTGGGAGCCGGCTGGGAGCCACCTGGGAGCCGGCCCCCGGCGCTCCGGCTACTCCAGCGTGCGGAAGACCGGCAGCACCGCCCGGTCGACGCCCTCGGCGGTGCGCAGGCCCGAGAAGAACACCCGCTCCGGGTCGCGGACCTGGAACCAGAGCATGCCGCGGATCTTGTTGCGCTTGGCGATGTTCCACGAGCGCTCGAGCCACGTGGCGGCCTGCTCCTCGCTGATCGCCTGGCTGCCCTTGAAGATGTAGCCGAACTCCGTGATGTAGAGGCGCTCCACCGCACGCGCGCGGATGCGCTTCGTCCTGCCGATCTTCTTGAGGATCGAGCGCGTCTTCGACAGGTTACGAATCGTCCACTCGTACTTGCTGCTCAACCGCTTGGCCGGGTCGTTCTTGTAGTCGTAGGAGTGCAGCGTGATCGCGTCGGCCTTGACCTCGTAGTCCTTGCGCTTGGTGCCGCGCAGGGGCTTCCAGGCGGCGTTGAGGCCGAGGCCGCGCCGCAACCACAGGCCCGGGTCGGTCGACGTCCGCTTGTTGCGGGCGTAGGGCGCGAGCTCGCCGGCGACGACGAGCGCGTCGGGATCGATCTTCTTGATCTCGTCGTAGGCGATGTTCTGCATCTTGCGCCAGACCTCGGGGCCGTGCTTCTTCGGCAGCTGGGTCTGGTAGTTCGCCTCGTTCCACGGCGACCAGATGATGCGGATCGGCACGTCCTGCAACGCCTTGACGGTCTGACGGACCATCTTGCGGTAGCGGTTCAGCGGCACGCGCCGGGCGTCCTTGTAGCGGCGCCCGAGCTCGCCGTTCCAGCCGACGAACAGCGTGTCGATCTGGATGTGCGGCGCCTCGTTGGCCATCCGCCGGATCGACTCGATCTCGTGCGGGAACGCGAAGTCGTGCTTGCCGTCCCAGTGGACGAACGTGCGCAGGAACTTGACGTTGGACTCCGCCGCGACGGTGTAGAACTCGAGCCGCGTGGCGTCGTCGCCGTTGCGCGGCATGTTCTCGTCCATGAGGCCCTTGGCCATGGCGTGGGCGGACGACGGGGCGAGCGCGACGGCGGCGCCGACCGCCACCGCGAGCAGGACGAGGAGGTGGGCCACCGTGCGCGCGGGGCGCCGCACGGGGTGGAGGACGGACTGGGGCACGGGCGACAGGGTAGGGAATCCCACGCCGGCGCACGCCGTATCGGTCGTCGTGCCGCGACGGCCGCTCACCGGAGGCTCCTGAACGCCTCGAGGACCTTGCGGTCGTTGCCGTCGCCGTCACGCAGGCCGGAGAAGAACACCGCGCCGGGATCGCGGACCTGGAACCACAGGAACGACCGGACCTTGTTGCGCTTGGCGATCCGCCACGCACGGCGGAGGTACGTCGCCGCGCGCGCCTCGCCGATCCGCTGCGAGCCGCGGAAGAGGTACCCGAACTCCGTGATGTACAGCCGCTTCGTCGCCACCCGCGTCAGGCGCCCGGTCTTCGCGGCGCGCGCCAGCAGCCGACGCTGCGTGGCGAGGTTGCGGATCGTCCACTGCTTCTCGCTCCTGAGCCGCTTGTTCGGGTCGACCTTGTAGTCGTAGGCGTGCAACGTGATCGCGTCGGCCTTGACCGTGTGGTCGGCGTCGTCGGTGCCGCGCTGCGCCCTCCACTTCGACGTCAGGCCGAGCGCGCGGCGCCACCACAGGCCGGGGTCGGTCGACGTCCGCTTGTTGCGGGCGTACGGGGCGAGCTCTCCGGCGACGACGATCGCACCCGGATCGACCGCCTTGATCTCGTCGTAGGCGATGTTCTGCAGCTTCACCCACACCTCGGGGCCGTGCCGCTTGGGTAGCTGGCTCGCGTAGTTGGCCTCGTTGAGCGGCGACCAGACGAGCCGCACCGGCAGGCCGCGGAGCGCCTCGACCGACTTGCGGACGAGGGTACGGTAGCGGCCCAGGTCGATCTGGCGCGCGTCGGTGTAGCGGCGGCCGAGCTCGCCGTTGAACCCGACGTACAGCGTGGAGATGCCGTTGGCGGCGCCCTCGATCGCCATCCGGCGGATCGACTCGACCTCGTGCGGGAAGGGGAAGTCGACCGTGCCGTCCCAGTGGATGAACGTGCGGGCGAAGCTCACCTTCGCCTTGCGCGCCTCGGTGAAGAACTCCGCGCGCAGCGCGGGATCGTCGGACCGGGGCAGGTTCTCGTCCATGAGGCCCTTGGCGATCGCCGCCGACGCGGACGGCGTCAACAGCAGGCCCGCGAGCAGCGACAGCGCCACGGCGAGCCACGCCCGTGACCCGGGGCGACCCGGCGGTCGGGCGACGGTGGAGCGGCGACGGGCGAGCACGTCGCGAAGGGTAGGACAGTCGACGCCATGACACGCCGGTGGCCGGTCGGCCACCCCGACGGACGGATGTATGAACGGTGGCGCGCCGGGACGGCGAGGCGCTCGGTCGACGGGGCGACGCCGACGCCCCGTCGCCCGCGGGCGGCGACGCGGCCCGCCGGTCAGGCGTCGCCGACGGGCGACCCCGCCGCACCGGCGTCGACCGGGAGCACCTCGTCGCCGCGCGGGACGTCGAACCGCGGACGGTCGCCCCACAGCGCCTCGAGCCGGTAGAACTCGCGCGCCTCGGGCACGAAGACGTGGACGACGACGACGTCGTAGTCCATGAGGATCCAGCGGGCCTCGGGCAGGCCCTCCACGCGTCGGGGCAGCAGGCGCTCCCCGTCGTGCTTCATCCCGTCGTGGATCGCGTCGTGGATCGCCTTGACCTGACGCTCGGTGTTGCCGGTGAAGACGAGGAACGCGTCGGTGAACGCCGACGCCCCGCGCAGGTCGATGGCGAGCGGGTCGATCGCCTTGCGGTCGGCGGCGAGCTCGGCGACGCGTCGGACGATCGCCTCGAGCTCGGGATCGCGCGGCAGGTCCTCGTCCGCGTCGTCGTCGGCCGGGGCGTGCTGGGAGCTGGAGCGGCGATCGGTCATGCGGGCTCCCCCACGGTAGACGTCCCGGCGGTCGGGTGCGACGACGCGCGCCTGCGGCCCGGACCCGCGGACCGCCGCCCGGACCGCGTCGTGGGCGCGTCCGCGACGGCGGGGCGCCGCCGTCCGACGGTCACGACCGGTACAGCCCGCCCTCGAGGATCCGGTCCTCGACGGCGCGCGGGACGAGGTGCCGGACGGTGCGCCCGGCACGGACCCGGGCGCGCACGAGCGTCGACGAGATGCCGACCGGCGGGAGCGTGAACGGTCGCAGCCGGGCCTCGGCCCCCAGGCGGCGGAGCGTCGCCCGCGCGCGCTCGTGGTCGTCGGCGCCGCGCTCGGCGACGCCGACGTCGGCGTAGGAGCACACGTCGCGGGGGCGATGCCACGACTCCAGCCCGGCGGCCGCGTCGCCGCCGAGCAGCAGGGTGAACCGGTCCTCCGGCCGCTCCGCGGTGAGGCGACGCAGCGTGTCGGCGGTGTACGACGGCCCGTCGCGGCGCAGCTCGACGTCGCACGCCTCCAGGCGACCCTCCTCCCCCGCGACCGCGGCGCGGCAGAGCTCCAGGCGCACGTCGGCGCCGGGGTCCGCGTCGACGACCTTGTGCGGCGGGCGGGCGGCGACGACGAGCAGCACGACGTCGAGGCCCAGCTCGTCGCGGGCGCACTCGGCGAGCATGAGGTGCCCGACGTGCGGCGGGTTGAACGTGCCGCCGAGGATCCCGACCCGCCGGCCGTCACCGGAGGAGCCCGTCGCCACCGTCGCGCCTCCCGACCCGCCCGCCGGTCCGTGCCCGCTACCCGCGGACGTGGCCGTCGCCACGCACGAGGTAGCGGTACGTCGTGAGCTCGCGCAGCCCGATCGGGCCGCGGGCGTGGAGCTTCTGCGTGGAGTTGCCGATCTCGGCGCCCATCCCGAACTCGCCGCCGTCGGTGAACCGCGTCGACGCGTTGACGTAGACGCACGCCGACCCGATCCCCCGCTCGAACGTGCGGATCGCCCGGTCGTCGCGCGACACGATCGCCTCGCTGTGCCCCGACCCGTGCTCCTCGACGTGGTCGACGGCCTCCTGCACGTCGTCGACGATCCGGACGGCGAGCACGAGCGCGAGGTACTCGGCGTCCCAGTCCTCCCCGGACGCGGGGACGACGTCGGCGCCGTGACCCTCCACGAGCGGCCGCGCGTCGGCGTCCGCCCGGAGCTGCACCCCGGCGACGCCGAGCCGGACCGCGAGCCGCGGCAGCAGCTCGGCCGCGACGTCGCGGTGGACGAGCAGCGTCTCGGCGGCGTTGCACACCCCCGGCCGCTGCGTCTTGGCGTTGACGACGATCTCGACCGCCTGGTCCAGGTCGGCGGCGGCGTCGACGTACACGTGGCAGTTGCCGGACGCGGCGAAGATCACCGGGACGGTCGCGACGCCGGTGAGCGCCCGCTTCAGGCCCTCGCCGCCACGGGGGATGATGAGGTCGACGTAGCGGTCCTGGGTCGCGAGCTCGGCCAGCTCCTCGCGGCCCCCGCCGGCGACGAGCTGCACGACGTCGGCCGGGAGCCCCGCCTCGGTGGCGGCGCGCGCGGCGACGTCGGCCAGGACGGCGTTGGAGTGCGTGGCGCTCGACGACCCGCGCAGGATCACGGCGTTGCCGCTCTTCAGCGCCAGGGCGGTCGAGTCGATCGTGACGTTGGGCCGGGCCTCGTAGACGACCGCGACGACCCCGAGCGGGATCCGCTGGCGCTGGACGTCGAGCCCGTTGGGCAGCCGGTACCCCTCGATCGTCTCGCCGACGGGGTCGCGCAGCGCGGCGACGTCCCGCGCCTGCCCCGCGATCCCGGCCAGGCGCTCGGGATCGAGCGCCAGCCGGTCCATGAGCGCGGCGTCGAGGCCCGACGCCCGGCCCGCGTCGAGGTCCCGCGCGTTCGCCTCGAGGATCTCGTCCTGCCGGGCGACGAGCGCGTCGGCGATCGCGTGGAGCGCCGCGTCCTTCGTGCCGGTGTCGACGGCCGCCAGGCGCCGCCCGGCGACCCGGGCGCGACGGGCGATCTCGGCGACCGGCGGACGCGTGGGCGTGGCGTCGGTGCGGTCCTCGAGCGCGGTGCCGGTCATGCGTCCAAGGGTACGCGACCGGCGCCCGCGGTCCCCGTCGCGCTACTTCACCTCGCGACGCAGGACGCGCCACGTGCCGACCGCGACCGGGATCCCGACCCAGATCGTGGCCGCGACGACGACCTTGCCCCAGTCGTCCCCGGTGGCGGTGCCCTCGAACAGCGGCTCGAACGCGACGTTCATGTCGATCCACTCCATCGCGTCGCGGATGCCGCTGATGAGCTCGCGGATGATCGAGAACACCGTCGGCAGCGCGAAGTACATGACGATCGCCAGGGCCGACGTCACGAACACGAGGCCGAACCCGACGCCGATGAGGACGCCGAGGAGCTGGCCGACGAGCGACTGGTACAGCAGGTCGCCCGACATCGACCAGCTGCCGTCCGCGCCGCCGGCGATCGAGCCGACGACGTTGCCGATCGCCGCCGAGGCGAGCGACAGGACGAACGCGGCGACGCCGAGCAGCACGCCGGCGCCGAGCTTGGCCGCGACGATCCGCCCGCGGTGCGGCACGAGCGCGAACGTCGTCAGCGACGTCCGCTGCGTCCACTCGGCGGTGACGAGGAGGACGCCCATGACCGGCAGCAGGAGCGCGAGCGGGAAGAGCGTCAGCTCGAACGCCCCCTGGAACGTGCGCTCCGACGCGTCGCCCGACAGGCAGCGGGCGACCGCGACGACGAGCGCGATCGCGACCGCGCTGATGAGCAGCCAGCGGCCCGACCGCGTGTCGGCCGTCTTGCGCAGCTCGACGAGGACGAGGCGCCGCAGCGCCGGTGCGGCGTGACCGCCACGCGGCGCCGTGGCCTGCGTCGCGGTCGGCCCGGCGGGCGTCGGGGGAACGGGGTCGGTGCGGGGCGTGCTCATGGTGATGGCTCCGGGACGGATCAGCGCGTCGACGATCGGCGGGACGTTCACGCCGCGGCCGCGGAGCCCTCGGCGACTCCGGACGTCAGGGACAGGAACAGGTGCTCGAGGCCGGCGCCGTCGGCGGGACGCAGCTCGAGGAGGACGAGGCCGGCGTCGCGGGCCATCCGCCCGACGACCTCGGCGTCGTCGGTGGCGACGAGCTCGGCGTCGCCGTCGACCGTCTCCGACGTCAGGCCGGCATCGGCGACGGCGCGACGGAGCGCGTCGTGGTCGGTCGCGCGCACCCGGGTCCCGGCGCCGCGCAGCAGGTCGGCCTTCGTGCCGTCGGCGACGATCCGACCGCCGGCGATGACGACCAGCCGGTCGGCGACCGCCTCGACCTCGTTGAGCAGGTGGGAGGACAGCAGCACGGCGCCGCCGCGGTCGGCGAACCCGCGCAGGAGCCCACGCATCCAGGCGATGCCCTCCGGGTCGAGGCCGTTGGCCGGCTCGTCGAGGATGAGCACCTGCGGGTCGCCGAGCAGCGCCTGGGCGATCCCGAGCCGCTGCCGCATGCCGAGCGAGTAGTCCCCGACCCGGCGCGTCGCGGCCTTGCCGGACAGCCCGACCTGCTCGAGCATGTCGTCGACGCGGTCGCGGCCGACGCCGAGGACCATCGCCGACAGGGTGAGGATCTCGCGGCCGGTGCGTCCGGCGTGCTGCGCCGACGCGTCGAGCAGGACCCCGACCTCGCGACCCGGGTTGGGCAGCGCGAGGTACGGCACGCCGACGACGGTCGACGTGCCGGCGCTGGGGACGGTCAGGCCGCACACCATCCGCATCGTCGTCGACTTGCCGGCGCCGTTCGGGCCGAGGAACCCGGTGACCGTCCCGGCCTCGCAGCGGAAGCTCACGTCGCTCACCGCGGCGTGGGCCCCGTAGCGCTTGGTCAGTCCGACCACGTCGATCATGGCGCACAGGCTGTCAGCCCCGGCCGCGTCGCACATCCGTCGTCGGTCTACGACGCCCTCGACCTTCGGCCGTGGTCGTCGTGGCGGACGGCCCGTACGCTTGGCGCATCGTCGCCACGACCGACACGTCACGCCGGGCCGTCGGCACGGGCTCGGCCCGGTCCGACGACGGGACGCCGGCCGGTCCCCGGGGCGTGCGGCGCGCCGTCGCACGGCTGTCGACGGCGTGGCGCGCACCCCACGAGCCGCCGGGTCCGCGGTCCCGCCGCGACCGGTCGGTCGACGTCGCCCTCTTCCTCTTCGCGGTCGGGTTCGGCGTCTACTCCCACGTCACGACGTACGACCACGTCGACGGCCGCGAGGTGCTGCGACGGATCGACGTCCTCGTCGGCGGGGCGACCTGCCTGGCGCTCTGGTGGCGGCGACGGTGGCCGGTGGGCCTCGCCCTGATGCACGTCGTCGTCGGGGCGGTCTTCGCGTCGTCGGCCGGCGCCGGGGTGGTGATGCTCTTCACCGTGGCCGTGCACCGCGAGGCGGCGGTGACGTTCGTCGTCACGGCCCTGACGATGCTCGCGGCGTTCGTCTACCTCGAGGTGCATCCCGATCCCGAGGTGCCCTACCTCGCGTCGCTCATCACGATCGTGACGATCGTCGGCATGCTCGCCGCGTGGGGCATGTTCATCCGGGCGCGGCGGCAGCTCGTGGCGTCGTTGCGGGGCCGGGTCGAGCGCGCCGAGGCCGAGCAGGAGCTCCGCGCGGACCGGGCGCGGGTCGACGAGCGCTCGCGGATCGCCCGCGAGATGCACGACGTGCTGGCCCACCGGATCTCGCTGCTGTCGATGCACGCGGGAGCGTTGGAGTTCCGACGCGACGCGACGCCGGACGAGGTGGCCCATGCCGCCGGCGTGATCCGCCGCAGCGCCCACGAGGCGTTGGAGGACCTGCGCGGCGTGATCGGCGTGCTCCGCGAGCGGGACGGGCGCGAGCCGACGCGGCCGCAGCCGACCGTCCGCGACCTGCCCGCCCTGCTGCAGGAGTCGCGGGCGGCGGGGATGCGCGTGCACGAGCGGATCGTCGTCGACCGGCTCGACGCCGTGCCGGACGTCCTGGGCCGCAACGCCTACCGGATCGTGCAGGAGGGCCTGACCAACGCCCGCAAGCACGCGACGGGCACCACGGTGACCGTCGAGCTGCACGGCGATCCCGACGGGGGGCTCGTCGTCGCCGTCGGCAACCCCGCCCCGGTCCGTCCTCCCGAGGGCCCGCCGCTACCCGGCGCCGGCACCGGGATCGTCGGCCTCGGCGAGCGGGTCGTCCTCGCCGGCGGTCGCCTGGAGCACGGACCGACCCCCGACGGCGGGTTCCGCCTGCGAGCATGGCTGCCGTGGCCGGAGTGACCCCCGCCGAGGATCCGTCCGACGACCGTGGCGGGCCCCCCGACGCCGGCCGCCCGATCCGGGTGCTCGTCGTCGACGACGACCCGCTGGTGCGCAGCGCGCTGTCGATGATGCTCGACGGCGCCGACGGCCTGCGGGTGGTCGGCGAGGCCGAGGACGGTGACGAGGTCTCCGCCGCCGTGCGGGAGCACCGGCCCGACGTCGTGCTCATGGACATCCGGATGCCGCGGGTCGACGGGCTACGCGCCACCCGCGAGCTGCGGTCGCGGACCGACGGCCCCGTTCCCGAGGTCATCGTCCTGACGACCCTCGACGTCGACGGTCAGGTCGTGGACGCGTTGCGCGGGGGCGCGGCCGGGTTCCTGCTCAAGGACACCCCTCCCGCCGACATCGTCCGCGCGATCCGGCTCGTCGCCGCCGGCGAGGCGATGCTGTCCCCCGCCGTCACGCGCCGGCTCGTCGACCACGTCGCCGACGGCCCGGCCGACGACCGTCGCCGCGCCGCGCGCGCCCGGCTGGCCGAGCTCACGGACCGGGAGCGCGAGGTGGCCGACGCGCTGCGCCACGGCAAGGCCAACGCCGACATCGCCGCCGAGCTGTTCATGAGCGTCGCGACGGTCAAGGCCCACGTGTCGCGGGTGATGCAGAAGCTCGACCTCGACAACCGCGTCCAGGTCGCCCTCCTCGTCCACGACGCCGGCGACGGTCAGTAGAGCACGAGCCGGTCACGGTGGATCGCCTCGGCCGGCGACTGCGGCAGCAGCTCGCGGACGCGGTCGGTGCGCTCGCCCATGACGCGCCGCAGGCCCCCGGACGCGTAGCCCGAGATGCCCTTGCCGAGCGTCCTCCCGTCGCAGGCGATCTCGACCGCGTCACCGACCTTGAAGTCGCCGGTGACCGCGACGACGCCGACCGGCAGCAGCGACGTCTCGCGCACGGTCAGCGCCCGGGCGGCACCGTCGTCGACGACGATCGTCCCCTGCGCCGGCTTGGCGTAGCGCAGCCAGAGCTTGAAGCTCGAGAACCGCGGCTCCCCGGCGACGAACCGGGTGCCCTCCGGCTCGCCGGCGACGACGCGCCGCAGGGCGTCGGGTCGCAGCCCGCTGGCGACGACGGTCGAGATCCCGGCGGCGGCCGCCATCTCGGCCGCCAGCACCTTGCTGCGCATCCCCCCGGTCCCGAGCGACGACGTCGTCGTCCCGACGTCGTGGTCGGTGAGCGCCCGCGCCGGGTCGGTGACCTCGGCGACGAGCCGCGCGTCGGGGTCGCTCGTCGGGTCGGCGGTGAAGAGCCCGTCGGTCGACGTCAGCAGCACGAGCCGGGACGCCCCCAGCATGATCGCGACCTGCGCGGCGAGCAGGTCGTTGTCGCCGAACGAGATCTCGTCGGTCGTCGTCGTGTCGTTCTCGTTGATGACCGGGATCGCGTCGTACGCCAGCAGGCGGGTCAGGGTCGCGCGGGCGTTGACGAACGCCTCGCGGTCGCCCAGGTCGTAGAGCGTCAGCAGGACCTGCGCGGCGAGCACGCCGTGGGCCGCGAAGAGGTCGTCCCACTCGCGGAACAACCGCCCCTGCCCGACGGCGCTGGCGGCCTGGAGCCCGTCGATCGAGACCGGCCGCGCGGGCAGCCCGAGCGCCTCGACGCCACGGGCGATCGCGCCGCTCGAGACGACGACGAACCGCCGGCCGTCGTGACGGGCGTCGGCGACGGTCCCGCAGAGCGCGGCGAGGCCGTCGCGCCGCAGCACCCCTCCGTCGTCGGCGACGACGCTCGAGCCGAGCTTGATGACCGTCAGCGGCGCCGCCATCACGTCGCCTCGGGATCGAGGTCGAACGCGACCCCGGCGATCTCGACGTCGTCGCCGGGCTCGAACCCGGCGTCGTGGAGCGCCTCGATGACGCCCATCCGGCGCAGCCGCGACTCCAGGTACTCCAGCGCCTCGTCGTTGTCGATGTCGTGGCGGCCGAACAGGCGCTCGATGCCCGGCCCGACGACCGCGAACCCGTCGCGTCCGCGCGACTCGACCTTCCAGTCGCGTCGCGCCGTCGGCCGGTAGGTGCGGTGCTCGACGAGCGGCGTCGCCGCGGACCCGGGGGCGTGGACCGGGGCGTCCTGCCACGGGACGATCCGCAGCAGCACGCGGCGCAGCTCGTCGACCCCGGCCCGGGTCGCGCTCGACACGACGACGATCGGCACCGTCGCCGGCGCGTCCTCCCACGCCTCGCGCGGGGCGTCGTGGCCCGGGTCGAGCCGGTCCCGCCATGCGGCGACCGCCGCGTCGGCGTCGGCGTCGGACACGAGGTCGGACTTGCTGAGGACCAGCACGCGCGGCAGCTTCGCGAGCCGCTCGTCGTACGCGGCGATCTCGGCCTCGATCGTGGCGTGGTTGGCGACCGGGTCGCCGCCGTCGAGCGGCGCGAGGTCCAGCACGTGGACCAGGAGCCGACAGCGCTCGACGTGGGCGAGGAACTCGTGCCCCAGGCCCTTGCCGTCGCTCGCGCCCTCGATGAGCCCGGGGATGTCGGCGAGGACGAGCTGGCGGTCCTCGCCGTCGATGGTGCCGAGAACCGGCTCGAGCGTCGTGAACGGGTAGTCGGCGACCTTGGGCCGTGCGCTCGTGATGACCGACAGCAGCGACGACTTGCCGGCGTTGGGCAGGCCGATGAGCCCGACGTCCGCCAGGAGCTTGAGGCGGATGGAGATCCAGCCCTCCTCGCCCGCCAGGCCCTTCTCGGCGAACCGCGGCGCCTGCCGGGTCGGCGACGCGAACCGGGCGTTGCCGCGTCCCCCGGAGCCCGGCCGCGCGACCCGCACGCGCTGCCCGGGCACGACGAGGTCGTGGACGACGCCGTCGAGCGTCGTCACCTGGGTGCCGGGCGGGACCGACACGACGAGGTCGTCGCCGTCGGCGCCCTTCTTCAGCGCCCCCTCGCCGTGTCGGCCGCGCGGCGCCTTGTAGTGGACGCGACGGCCGAACGACCGCAGGTCGCGCAGCGCGTCGTCGCAGACGAGCTCGACCGCGCCGCCCCTCCCCCCGTCGCCGCCGTCCGGTCCGCCCTTGGGAACGTGGGCCTCGCGCCGGAACGACAGGCAGCCGTCGCCGCCGTGGCCACCCTGGACGAAGATGCGCGCGCTGTCGGAGAGCACCGGCGGATGGTCGCAGGTGCGCTCAGGCCCCGGCGGCCACCGGCGCGTTCTCGCCCGCCCAGGCGACGATCGCGTCGGACCCGTCGACGACCGTCCCGTCGTCGAGCACGAGCGCGGGGACCCAGCTGTCGCCGGTCGCCCGCTTCACCGCGCGACGCCGCGGGCCGTTGAGCGCGTCGGGCAGGGCGCCGAACCCGTACGCCCGCACGACCTCGGGGTCGTGGCCGGCGTCACGCAGCGCGTGGTACGCCCTCCCGCACGGGTGCCCGCCCTTCCGCGGCCCCCACTTGAACGTGCCGTAGCAGACGTAGAGCCTCATGCGCCGACCCTAACCGGCCGCCGACCGTCAGTCGACGAGCCCCTCCTCCTCGAGCCAGTCCCGTGCGACCTTGTCGGGCAGCTTGCCGTCGATGTCGACCTTGGCGTTGAGGATCTGCATCTGCTCGGTGGTCAGCCGCTTGGCGATCGGCTCCATGACCTCCTCGATCCGCGGATGCTCGCGCAGGAGCTCCTCCCGGATCGTGATCGCGCCGCTGTAGGGCGGGAAGAACCGCTCGGGATCCTCGAGCACCCGTAGCCCCAGGCCCTTGATCCGCCCGTCGGTCTCGAACACCTCGCCGAGGGTGCAGGTGCCGTTGGCGGTCTGCGAGTAGATGAGCCCGAGATCCAGCCGCTTGAGCCGGTCCCGAGGGACCTTGAATCCGTAGGCGCGCTGCACGCCGGGCAGCCCGTCCTCGCGGTTGGCGAACTCCGACTCGACGCAGACCGTCACGTCGCCGCCCCGCTCCCCGGCCAGGAGGCCCTTGACGTCGCCGAGCGAGGTGATGCCCAGCTCCTCGGCCTTCTCCTCCTTGACCGCCAGGGCGTAGGTGTTGTTCAGCGGCGCCCGGTTGATCCAGCGGATCCCGTTCTCCTCCAGGTCCTCCTCGGCGACCGCGGCGAACTGCTCGTCGGGGTCCGGGATCGGCTTCTCGTGGCCCAGGTAGGTGATCCACGCCGTCCCGGTGTACTCCCAGTAGGCGTCGATGTCGCCGCGGGTGAGCGATCCGCGGACGGCCTCGGAGCTCACCAGCCCCGTCTGGTCCCAGACGTCGGCGCCCTGCTCGCGCAGGTACTGGACGGCGATCTGGCCGAGCACCTTCTGCTCGGTGAAGTCCTTGGACCCGAACGCGATCCTGGCCCCCTTCAGCGGCCCCTCGCCGCCGCCGCTGTACTGGGCCCCGCACGCGCTGAGGACCGGCACGGCGCACGCCATCAGGACGAGCAACAGCGATCGGCGTCGACCCGTGGCCGTCCGGCTCATGCCCCCGCCTCCTGTCGCAGGCCCCTTGGGGCCAGGTAGCGCTCGGCGATCCCGGCGATCCAGTCGATCGTGACGGCGAGCGTCGCCGCCAGCACCGCTCCGTCGATCATCACCGGGATCCGCTGGTTCTTGATCCCGTCGTTGATGATGTCGCCCAGGCCGCCGCCGTCGACGAACGTCGCCAGCGTCGCGGTGCCGACCAGCAGGATGAGCGCCGTCCGCACCCCGGCGAGGATCACCGGCACCGCCAGCGGCAGCTCCACCCGCCGCAGCACCTGCATCCGCGAGAGCCCCTGCCCCCGGGCGGCGTCGATGAGCGCCGGGTCGACGGCACGCACGCCCTCGACGGTGTTGCGCATCACCGGGAGCACCGAGTACACGACGAGCGCGAGGTACGGCACCCAGCTCTTCAGGCCGAACACGGCGACCGCCAGGACGAGGATGCCGATGACCGGGGCGGCCTGTCCGGCGTTGGCCAGCGCGCTGACGACCGGCGCCAGTCCCCGGGCCCCGGGCCGCGTCACCAGGATCCCGATCGGGATGCCGATGAGCAGCACGATCACCGCCGATATCCCGACGAGCCGCAGGTGCTCGCCGATCGCCACCAGCACGTTGTGGCTGTAGGCGTGGGCGCTGTCGGCGTCCTCGCCGGCGAGGGCGTTCACCGCGATGCGGTCGAGCTCCTGCCCGTCGACCCAGAAGTACAGGCCGACGAGGACGAGGACGATCGCCAGCGGCGGGAGCAGCAGCTGTCGCGCGGCCGGGCTCACGCGGTCGCTTCTCCCCGCTCCACGTCCCGCTCGGCGTCCTGGCGCGCCTGCTCGGCCTCGATGTCGCGGCGGTCGATCTCGCCCGTGATCTCCGCCACCGTCCGTACGGGAGCGGCGTCGGCCTGCTCGGCCACCGGCGTCACGTGGGTCTCCTCCAGCGCGGCGGTGACCTGATCCAGCCGGACCGCCCCGAGGAACCCGCCCCCGTCGTCGACGGCCGGGACGATGCCGGTGCCGGAGCTCAGCATCTCGTCCATCGCGTCGTGGAGCGTCGTCGTCGCGGTGACCACCCCGGCGACCGGCTGCCCCTCGGAGACCGGATCCGTCGGGCGGTCCTCGAGCTCGTCGCGGTGCAGCCAGCGCAGCGGCCGGCGCCGGCCGTCGAGCAGCAGGGCGTAGTCGAGGCGCAGCTCGTCGACCTCGCGGATGACCGCGTCGTAGTCGTCCCCGGCGGCGAAGGTCGGGTAGGGACGGAGCTCCAGGTCCTCGATCCGCACGAGGTGCAGGCGCTTGACCGCCGCCCCGCCGCCGATGAACGCCCGGACGTAGCGGTTGGCCGGCTCGGCAAGGATCTCGTCGGGGGCGCCCTGCTGCGCGATCCGCGAGCGCTCCTGCAGGACGACGACCCGGTCGCCGAGCTTGATCGCCTCGTCGATGTCGTGGGTGACGAAGACGATCGTCTTGCGGACGCGGCGCTGGATCTTCAGCAGCTCGCTCTGCAACCGGTCGCGGGTGATCGGGTCGAGCGCCCCGAACGGCTCGTCCATCAGCAGGATCGGCGGGTCGGCCGCGAGGGCCCGGGCGACGCCGACGCGCTGCTGCTGGCCGCCGGAGAGCTCGCGCGGGTACCGGCCGGCGAACTCCTCCTCCTCCATCCCGACGAGGTCGAACAGCTCGCTCGTGCGCTCCCGGATCCGCTTGCGGTCCCACTTGAGCAGCCGTGGCACGGTCTCGATGTTCTGCCGGACCGTCAGGTGGGGCAGCAGGCCGGCCTGCTGGACGACGTAGCCGATGTGGCGCCGCAGGACGTCGGTCTTCATCTCGGCCGCGTCCCGACCCCCGATCATGATCCGGCCGGACGTCGGCTTGACGAGCCGGTTGATCATCCGCATCGTCGTGGTCTTGCCGCAGCCGGACGGCCCGACGAACACGACGATCTCGCCCGCGGGGATCGTCAGCGAGAACTCCTCGACGGCGGGCGGCGCGTCGGCGGCGTAGCGCTTGGTCACCGACTGCAGGTCGATCTCGACCGCGCCGCCGGAGGCGATCGCCTCCTCCATCGACGGCGGACGGTCGGGCCGGGTGGTCGGTGCGGTGGCGGAGTCAGGCACGGATCCCCTTCGAGACGGTGGCGCGGCCGAGCAGCGCGAGGAGGGCGTCGAAGGCCAGCGCGATGATCACGACGCCGAGCGTCCCCACGACGATCGAGTTGGTGGCGTTGGCCCCACCGAGCTGCGACAACCCGGCGAAGATGAACTTGCCCAGGCCCGGGCCGTTGACGTACGCGGCGATCGCCGCGATCCCGACGACGAGCTGGGTGGCGTTGCGCAGCCCGGCGAGGATCAACGGCCAGGCGACGGGCAGCTCCACCCGTACGAGCCGCTGCAGCGGGCTCATCCCGATGCCGCGGGCGCTGTCCAGGACGACGGCGTCGACCTCGCGCAGCCCGGTGACGGTGTTGCGCACGATCGGCAGCAGCGCGTAGAGCACCAGGGCGATGACGACCGGGGCGACGCCGAGGCCCATGATCGCCAGCAGCACGCCGAGCAGCGCGAACGACGGGAACGTCAGGAACAGCCCGGTCACGGTGAGGACGACGGCCGACGCCGCCGCCGACCGGTAGGTCAGGACCCCCAGCAGGATCCCGGCGACGGTGGCGATCCCCATCGAGAGCGCGACGACCCAGACGTGCCCCCACGCCAGACCCAGGATCGAGTCGGCGTTCTCCTCCACGTACGTGAAGAATCCGGCTGCCAACGGGGAGGACGACACGCTGGAGCCACACTACCCGATGCCGGCGTCGCATCGGTGGTTGTCTGCGTGACAACGCCGGTGGTCCGCACCGGTGGTCCGCGGACGACCGTCCCCCGCTCCCGGTCCGGGACCGCCAGAATGCCGGTGTGTCCGCACGACCCACCGACCCCGACGTCGTCGGCGACGACCCGCCCGGCCCCACCGACGACGCGCCGGGAGGCCCGGACGAGGGTCGTGGCGCGCCCGGACGTGCGACCGGCGGCGAGCGCAACCCGCGCGGCCTGCGACTGACCCGCGACCTCGACCTGCTCCGCGGCCTGGCGTCGGACGTCGCCGACGAGGGCATCGGCGTGGTGCGGCTCGCGACGATGATCGGCCGCGAGAAGAGCCAGGTGTCGCGGAGCCTTCGGGCGCTCGTCGAGGCCGGGCTCGTCGAGCGCGACCCGACGACGGGCCGGTTCCGGCTCGGCCTCGAGCTCTACGCGCTCGCGGCGGCGACCGCCCAGCGGCGGCTCCTCACCGTCGCGCCCGAGGTGCTGCGGGGCCTCGCCGCCGAGCTCGACGAGACGGTCCACCTCTGCACGCTCCACGGCACCGACGTGCTGACGCTGCGCTCCGAGTCGCCGCCGGCGCGGGCCACCGCGTGGGGGGCCTGGGAGGGCGAGACCGCGCCCGCCCACGCGACGAGCTCGGGTCGGGCGCTGCTGGCGACCCTGACCCCCTCCGGCCTGCGCGACCGCTACCGCGAGCTCGACCTCGAGGGCCTGGCGCCGCACAGTCGCGCCCAGTCGCTCGACGACCTGGAGCGCGTGCTGGCCGAGGTGCGCCTGGCGGGCAGCGCGACGGTGCGGGAGGAGCACGAGCGCGGCGCGATCGGCATCGCGTGCGCGATCCACGACTTCCGGGGCGACGCCGTCGCGGCGGTGAACGTCAGCGGCGACCTGGCGACCCTCGACGCGCGCGTCGACGAGGTCGTCGCCCGGGTCACCGACGCCGCCGCCCGGATCTCGCGGCTGCTCGGCGCCCGCACGACCGCCGACGGCGGCGTCCCGCGACGGCCGACCTGATCGCCGGTCGCACCGGTCCGGCCCGTCCGTCGGGCGCTCCGGTGGGCCGGGGCGCCTGGACCGCGACGCGCCCGGAGTCGGCGCCGGGGTCGCCTAGTCCCGCTCGGGGGTGGTCGGCGCGTGACGCCCGGATCCGTCCGGGTCGACCTGCGACCACAGCTCGTCCCGGGCCCCGACGACGGCGTCGAGCTCGCCCCGGTCGTCGCGCGCGCCGCCCGCGACCGGCGACTCGACCCCGCCGATCGCCCGGCGCAGCCACTCCGCGACCCGCGCCCCGGTCCGGTGCGGCCCGAACCGCTCGGCCGCCCGCGCCTGTCGCACCGGGTCCCGCCTGCCGTACCGCCACCGCGCCCACGGCGACCCGGGCTTGCCCAGCCGCACCGCGGCCCACAGCCCGACCGGGATGAGGACGAGCGACACGAACCCGGGTCCGAACCGCCCCTTGGCGAAGCACACGCCGCTGACGGCGACGACGACGAGGCTGTAGCCGGTCGACACGAGCGTGCTCAGCGTGTCGTCCCCGGTGAACTGCAGCGGGTTGACGCCGAGGAACACGAGCGCCATGAACGACGCGGTGATCGCGACCGCGTCGATCGAGCTGCGGCCCTCGTGGGCCCAGTAGACGTCGCGCAGGTGGATCCAGAGCGCGAACTCGTCGAAGGTCAGGCCGACCCCGGTGCCGAAGAGGATCGCGCTGACGGCGAACCACGTCGGCTCGTCGGCGAGCGCGAACCCGAGGGTGCCGCCGACCGTCATGAGGACGATCCCCCACACCAGGTGGTGGAGGTGGACGCCGCTGTCGGTGACGACGCTGCCCGGCCACCACGCGAACCGCGGGCTGCGGGAGATCCGGGCGCTCGTCCGGATGAACGTGAACGAGACGAGGAACGCCGCGAGCACGAGGAACACGCCCTCGCGCCCCGGGTCCTGGACGTAGTCCCGCCACAGCTCGGGTAGGAACCACGTCGCGGTCATCACCACGGCGGACGGTACCGGTGGGGCGTCGACCCGGGGCCCGGGCGACCGTCACCGGATGGCGACGGTCGCGGTCCTGCGGGGACGGGTCAGTCGGCGGCGACGGCCGTGGGAGCCTCGGCGGGCTCCTCGACGGTGACGACGCGGCCCCGCCAGTTGCGGTGGAACTCCACGGTGCCGGCGCTCTTGGCGAACAGCGTGTCGTCCTTGCCGATGCCGACGCCCTTGCCCGGCTTGAACCGGGTGCCGCGCTGACGGACGATGATCTCGCCGCCGGTGACGACCTGGCCCGCGAAGACCTTGACGCCCAGGCGCTGGGCGTTCGAGTCGCGGCCGTTCTTGGAGGAGCCGAGGCCCTTCTTGTGTGCCATGTCAGGTGCTCCTTGGGCTCAGGCCGTGATCGAGTCGATCCGGATCCGGGTCAGCGGCTGGCGGTGGCCGGCCGTCCGCTTGTAGCCACGCTTGGGCTTGAACTTGAAGATGCGGATCTTCGGGCCCTTGACGTGCTCCACGACGGTGGCCGCGACGGCCGCCGACTTCAGCGCGTCGGCGCCGACGGCGACCGCGTCACCGCGGACCATGACCGGCTCGAGCGCGACGGTGCCACCGGCCTCGACGTCGAGCTTCTCGACGAGGAGCTCCTGGCCCTGCTCGACGCGGTACTGCTTGCCACCGGTCTTGACGATTGCGTACATGGAAAAACGGCTCACTCGGGAGAGATGGGCTCCGCGCTCACTCGTCGCCGGACGCGTCGCCGGCGGCCGGAGCAGCAGAGCGGCGCCTCCTACGGGAACGGCGCCGGACCGGAGAGGATACGACATCCCCGCCGTCGCCGTCATCCGCCGCGGTCGTCGCGTCACCGGCGGGGTCGGGAGCGTCGCCGGCCGCCGCGCGGTCGCCGTCGTCGTCGGCCGTGGCCCCGTCGTCCGGGCCGCCGTCGGAGGCGCCCCCGATGGACGTGGCGTCGCCCTCGGCGTCGTCGGCGGGCGACCCGTCGCCCTGGCGACGCCGTCGTCCCCGCCCACCGCGGGAGCGTCGCCGACGACGACGACCCTCGCCGTCGTCCGGGCCGGCGCCGTCGTCGGACGCGCTCCCGCCGCCGACGTCCCCGCTCCCCTCGGCGGCGGCGTCCGCCGTCGCCTCGTCGGGCGCATCCGCGGTCCGGGCCGCGTCGTCGGCGTTCCCGACCGTCGCGGTCGCGCCGCCTCCGACGTCCGTCGCGTCCTCACCGGCGTCGGTCGCCCCGTCGGAGCCGCCGGTCGGCCCGTCGGCCCGTCCGGCGTCGGCGCCGTCCGGCACGGCTCCGTCGACCCACAGGTCCTCGGCGTCGTCGGCCGTCGTGGCGGGCGCGTCGCCGCGGCCCGTGGAGGCGTCGCCACGACCGCTGCCGCGGGACCCGCGACCGGAGCGTCCGCCGCCTCCACCGCTGCCGCCGCTCCCGCCGCCGGAGCGCCCACGACCGTTGCCGCCGCCTCCCCCACGCGACTGGCGCGGCGGCGCGGGCGGCTTCGGGGCCGGGCCGGGATCGACGAGCACGGCGGTCGCCGACGTCCGTCCCGCCCGCTCGATCCGCACGAGCTTCTTCTCGCCGACCCACGGGCCACCGCCGGTGACCGACACGACGTAGCCGCCGACCTTGGCGACCGCGTCGTCGACGTTGTACATGTGCGGCTCGACGAGCTGGACGAGGACCTCCTCGCTCTCGTGGAACGGGATCGCGCGCTCGCGCACGTCGTCTAGCGGGCCCTCCATCACGACCTCGAACTCGTCGAGCGGCAGCCGCTCGCTGCCCTCGAAGACGAAGTACTTGCCCGTCGCCGCCTCGAGCTGGTGCAGCACGCGGGCGCTCTGGCCGGTGAATTCGGCGACGACGCCCGGGTGCATGCGGACGAGGAACGCCTCGGACCGCGCCGGCGCCCGCGACGCGCGCTCGCGCAGGTCCCGCTCGAACTGGATCGCGAGCGTCTCCTCGCTCTTGATGACGCCGTCGCCCGCGCAGGTCGGGCACTCGCGGGTGATGACCTCGCGCGCGCCCTCGGTGACGTTCTGGCGCGTCATCTCGACGAGCCCGAGCTTGGAGATCTCGGCGGTGAACGTCTTGGTGCGGTCCTCGGCGAGCTTGGCCCGCAGCACCTTCAGCACCTCGCGCTGGTTGCGCTGCCTCGCCATGTCGATGAAATCGATGACGATGATCCCGCCGATGTCGCGCAGGCGCAGCTCGTTGACCACCGCCTCGGCCGCCTCGAGGTTGGTGCGGGTGATCGTGTCCTCCAGCCGGGCCTGCTTGCCCTTGCCGGTGAACGACCCGGAGTTCACGTCGATGACCGTCAGCGCCTCGGCGTAGTCGATCATGAGGTAGCCGCCCGACGGCAGGTCGACGCGGCGGCTGATGAGCCCGTCGATGACCTGCTCGACGTCGAACGCGTCGAACAGCGGCTCGGAGTCCTCCCACAGCTCGACCTTCTCGACGAGCTCGGGGGCGGTGCGGGTGAAGAACGACCGCAGCCGCTGGACCTGCTGGGGATCGTCGACGATCGCCCGCTCGAACTCGGCGCTGAAGATGTCGCGCACGACCCGGACCGACAGGTCGGCCTCCTGGAAGATCAGCGCCGGGCCGGTCGTGTCCTTCGCGCGCTGCTCCAGGACCTCGTGGAGCTTGAAGAGGTACGGCAGCTCGCGGGCGAAGTCCTCCTTCACCGCGCCGCGCGCGGCGGTGCGGACGATCGCGCCGCCGCCCTGCATCTCCAGGCCCTTGACCTCCTTGCGCAGGCGGTTGCGCTCCTGGTCGTCGATCTTCTTCGACACCCCGACGCCCTCGCCCTTGGGGGCGTAGACGAGGTACCGGCCGGCGATGGTGAGGTCCATCGTCAGGCGGGCGCCCTTCGTCTTCAGCGGGTCCTTCGTCACCTGCACGACGATCTCGTCGCCGGGCTTGATGAGGTCGCCGATCTTCGGGGCGTCGCTGCCGCCGTGCCCGCGTCGGACGACCTTGACGCCGGGCAGGCGGATCTCGTCGACGTGGAGGAACCCGTTCTTCTCCAGGCCGATGTCGACGAACGCCGCCTCGAGGCCGGGGATGACGTTGTCGACCCGGCCGAGGTAGACGTTGCCGACGATCGACCGGTTGGAGCGCCGCTCGAAGTAGAGCTCGGCGACCCGGTAGCCGGAGGGCGTGCGCCCGCCGCCGTTGCCGCCGCGGCGGCGACGGCCCGAGCCGTCGCCGCCCTTGGATCCGTCGGTGGATTCCAGAAGCGCGACGCGGGTCTCTCCGCGGTCCACGCTCACCAGGACCTGTTTCTTCACGAGTACCTCAATCCGGTCTGGCCACGGTCGGGCCTCGTCGTGCCGCCGCCCGGCCCTGCGCGTAGATCGCCTGCAGCAGGCCGATCGCGAGGTAGGTGGAGAGCACGGACGAGCCGCCGTAGCTCACGAGGGGTAGCGGGATGCCGGTGATCGGCATGATGCCGACGTTCATCCCGGCGTTCACGAGGACCTGGAACAGCAGCATCGAGAGGATGCCGGCGGCGAGCACCGCGCCGTAGAAGTCCCTCGCGGTCGAGAGGATGCGCAACCCGCGCCACATGATCAGTGCGTAGAGGGACAGCAGCAGCGCCGCCCCCACGAAGCCGAAGCGCTCGCCGATCGACGCGAAGACGAAGTCGGTCTGGTTCTCCGGCAGGAACCCCAGCGTCTGCTGGGTGGAGTCGTCGCCACGGCCGGTCTTCTGACCGGATCCGATGGCGTTCTTGGCTTGTTGAAGCTGGTAGGTGGGGTCGATCTGCCCGGGCTCGACGTCGCTGCTGCCGTTGGGGTGCAGGAACGCCGTCAGGCGGTCCACCTGGTAGGGCTTGAGGACGTCGACGCCGGCCGCGGGGAGCACCGCGAGGACCGCGACGATCCCGGTCACCGCGACCGCGCCGATCCACGCGAGGTGCCGTCCCGGGGAGCCGCCGATGAGCAGCACGCCGAGGCCGACCGCGCCGTAGACGAGGCCCGACCCGAGGTCCGACAGCAGGACCATCGCCATCGGCAGCCCGAAGAACGCGAGCATCCGCAGGGTGGTCCCCCACGTGTCGACCGACCGGGAGCGCTCGACGAGCACCGCCGACGCGCTGACGGCGAGGAGGACCTTGCCGAGCTCGGACGCCTGGAAGCTGAACCCCGGCAGCTGGATCGACAGCGTCGAGCCGTTGACCGACCGTCCGACGAGCGCGACGGCGACGATCGACGCGAGCATGAAGGCGTAGAGCACCCAGCGCAGGTCGCGCAGCCGCGCGTAGTCGATCCGCGACACGACGAACGCGATCGCGATCCCGATCGCCCCGTAGAGCGACTGGCGGGCGATGTAGCCGGTATCGCCGTCGGTGGCGCCACCGACCGCGACCACCGACGCGATCGACAGGCCGATCGCGGCGAGCGCGAGGACCGGGTCGATCGGCAGGCGCAGGTCGAAGACGTCGGCGACGGTGCGGCGCGGTCGCCGCGGCGCGCGCATCCCCAGCGGGGTGGAGGTGTCGCCGCTGATCGCCATCACTGGTTGGCGGCCGTCGTCGCCGGGGGCTCGCAGGTCGCCTCGGCCCGGGGCACGCCGTACCAGCGGCGCAGCATCCGGCAGACGATCGGGGCGGCGGTCTGCGCGCCGAACCCGCCGGCCTCGGCGGTGGCGACGACGACGATCGGCTTGTCCTTGTGCGGCACCATGGCCGCGAACCACGACTGCTCGGGGCAGCCGTCGTCCTGGCAGCGCTCGGCGGTGCCGGTCTTGCCGTACACCGGGAACTGCATCTGGTCCCAGTCGTGGAACACGCCGTAGGCGGTGCCGTCCGCGGTGGCGGTCACGTCGAGGAGGCCCTGGAGCATCGCGCCCTTCCACGACGGGTCGAACTCGACGCGTCGCGGCGGACGGGCGGGGATCGAGCGCTCCAGCACGCCCTTGCTGTTCGTCACGCGCCGGGCCAGGTGCGGGTAGGGGAACCGCAGCTCCCCGGTCAGCGCCGTCGTGTTGTCCTCCAGCGCCGTGTCGTACAGGCCGGCGTAGCTCACCGCCACCTGCAGCGGCGACGCCTGGAAGTCGCCCTGACCGATCGAGAAGTTGATGTTCGACCCGAGCGTGTAGGGCTCGCCGAGCACCGCGACGAGGAAGCAGTTGTCCTTCTTCTGCTGCTTGCGGCACCGCTTCTCGTCCTCGTCGCGCTGCTCGCGCCACGCGCGCGACGGGATGATCCCCGCGCGCTCGCCGGGCAGGTCGATCCCGGTCTCGCGGCCGAACCCGAAGAGCTTCGTCCAGGTCTGCAGCGGCTGGTTGGGCCGGCCGAAGAGCTCGGCCCCGATGTCGTAGTAGTAGACGTCGGAGGAGATCTGGATCGACCGCTTGAGGTCGGTGCCGCCCAGGTCCGCGTCGCCGGCGTTGCAGAACTCCTGGCGGTTGCGGCCGAAGTAGCGGCACGACCCGCCGGGGACGACCTCGTCGGGGGTGATGACGCCGTTGGCCAGGCCGGCCGCGGCGGTGACGATCTTGAACGTCGACCCCGTCGGGTAGCCCCCGGAGATCGCCCGGTTGAACAGCGGCGCCCCGTTGCGCTCGCTCACGAGCCGCTTGTAGCGGCGGGCGCTGATCTCGCCGTTGAGCTGGTTGAGGTCGACCGACGGGTACGACCCCATCGCCAGGACCTCGCCGTTGCGCGGGTCCATCGCGACGAACGCCCCGCCGGCGCGCTTGTTCGTCTTCTTGTCGACCTGGTCGCCGATCGCCTCGCGCATCGCGAGCTGGGCGGACTTCTGGAGCCCGAGGTCGAGCGTGAGCTCGAGCCGCAGGCCACCCTCCGCCGGCACCTCGCGCACCCGACCGGTCGGCCGGTTCTGGGCGTCGACCTCGACCCGTTGCTGGCCGTCGTGGCCGCGCAGGACGTCGTCGTACTGGAACTCCAGGCCGTCCTGGCCGATCCGCTGCCCCTGCTGCAGCCCGGCGTAGCGGTCGAGCTTGAGCTGCTTCTCCGTGATCTGCCCGACGTTGCCGAAGATCTGCGCCGCGAGGTCCCCGCCGGGGTAGTGGCGCAGGTACTCCCGCGTGACGGTGATGCCCGGATACTCGCGCTGGCGCTCCAGCAGGCCGTTGCGCACCCCGACCGACACGTCGGTCTTCAGCGCGACGTTCGAGATCGGTTGCCGGACCGTCGACGCCACCACGCGGTCGTAGAGCTTGCGCTCCGACGTCTTGAGGACCGGGCCGATCCGCGACAGCAGCGCACGCAGGCCCGGGGTGGCGTCCTTCTCGAGGTCGAGGTCGGCCGGCCGGCGGTCGCGCATCGACGCCGTGACCCGCTCGGTCACGAGCCTGCGCCGCGCCTCGGTCACCGTCCGCTTCGGGTTGGCGGCGCGGTAGCGGTCCAGCCGCCGCGAGACCTCGCGGTCCACCGCCGCCTCCCACCGGCCCTGCCGTTGGCCCCAGTCGAGGATGACGGACCGGTCCTCCTCCGGCACCGCCTTGGCCTCGAGCGCCACGATCGTCGAGGGCTCGTTGTCGACGAGCACGCCCTTGCCGCTGCGGTCGACGATCTTGCCGCGCGGGGCCGCGATCCGGACCACCCGCTCCGGGTTCTCGGTCGCCTTGGCGAGGTACTGGTCGCCCTGGAGGATCTGCATGAACCACAGGCGCAGGAACAGCACCGCGAACACGCCGAACGCGATGATCCCGAACGCCGCCACGCGGAGCGCGAGCTGGGGGGTGGATGTCCTCCGGTCAGGGCTCATCGGATCCGGACGTCCGCGTCGGACGCCGACGCGCGGCGCGTGCCGTAGGTGCGCCGCCGTCGGCGACGCCGGGCCTCCTCGGGGAGCATCGGCAACAGCCAGCGCTTGATCCGATTATGCACGGGGAGCGCGAGCAACGTCCCCAGCAGCACGGTGCCGCCGGTCTCCCAGATGATCGCGTCGCTGATCCGGGCGCCCTGCGACAGCATGAGGTGCAGCAGCCCGTAGAGCGCCAGCCCGGCGGCGGTGCCGGCGAGCCCGACGACGACCGGGACCGCCGACGAGTCCGGGTCCCGCAGCATCCCGAGGCGCCCGACGCCGTAGCCGACGAGGACGTACGCCAGCGACGTGAGGCCCAGGGTCTGACCGCTGACCAAATCGAGCATGAGCCCCATCGCGAACCCCATCGCGGCGCCGGTGACCGGCCCGGCGAGCAGCGACGCCATGAGCAGCGTCAGCAGCGCGAGGTCGAGGCGCATGCCGAGCAGATCGATCCGCGAGAACAGCGCGGGCTGGAAGAGCGCGGCGAGCAGCGCGAGGGCACCGACCCGCACGACCGGGGCCGCCCCGAGCCGGGTGTGGTCGGGCAGTCGCGGCCGTCGCCGTCGCGGGCGCGACCGCGATCGACGGACCGCGGGCGTCCGGGTCACGGCGCCCGGTTCCCGTTGACGGCCGTCGTCAGGACGCGGACGGTCTCGACGCGCTGCAGGTCCACGAGCGGCCGGACGTGCACGACCTGGTCGTCGCTGCCGAGGTCCTCGACCGTCGTCACCCGGCCGATCGGCAGCCCGGGCGGCGCCAGCGACGTGAGCTCCCCGGCGCCCTCGACCGTGCCGGCGGTGTAGACGAGCTTGCCGCGGGTGATCGGCTGCTGCGGGTCGGGCTGGATGTAGAGGAGCTCGAGGTCGGTGACGGTGCCCGCCCCCGCGCCCCGGATGACGCCCGGCGGATCGCGACCCTCCAGGCGCGCGCCGACCTGGATCGACTGGTCGGGCAGGAGCGTCACGATCGCCGTCGAGCCGAACGCGCGGGTGACGAACCCGACGAACCCGGCGTTCTGGGCGTCCGACGCCACCACCGGGTCGCCGTTGGTCACGCCGTCGCGGGTGCCCTTGTCGATCCGCATCGTCTGCGCCCACGTCGTCGGCGACGTGCCGATGACGGCGGCGTCGACCGGATCGTTGCGGTCCAGGCCCAGCCGCTCGTCGAGCGCCTCGAGCTGCTGGTACTTCGGGAACCGCCGGAGCCGGTCGCGCAGCCGGGCGTTCTCGGCGCGCAGGTCGTTCGCCTCCTTCTTGCGGTCCTGGACCTCGCCCTTCGCCGCGATCGTGTCGTCGAACCAGTTGACGAGGTCGCGGACCGGCTTGGCCACCGTCGAGGCGATGTCGGAGATCGGACCGGCCGCCCCGGACGTCGAGCCACCACCCGACACGCCGAACGCGACGGTGAGCAGCAGGAGGGACGCGGCCACCATGGTCGCGAGGACGAGCCGGCGGCGGCGACGGGCGGAGGGGTCGTTCACGGAACGAGCGGGCGCGGGGGGAGACGCCGGACGCTAGTAGCGACGGCGACGCGCGTTGCGGGAGGGGCCGCGGTTCATCCGGTGGATCACCTCGAACTCCTCGAGGGACCGGCCGGAGCCGACGGCCACGCAGGTCAGGGGCGACTCGGCGAGGTGCGCCGGCATCTGGGTCTCCTCGCGGAGCCGCTCGTCGAGGCCCCGCAGCAGCGAGCCTCCGCCGGCGAGCATGATCCCGCGGTCCATGATGTCGGAGGAGAGCTCCGGCGGGGTCCGGTCGAGGGTCTCGCGCACGGCGTCGATGATCGTCCCCAGCGGCTCCTCGAGCGCCTGGCGGACCTCCTCGCTCGTGATCACGACGGTCTTCGGCAGGCCCGACACCATGTCGCGACCGCGGATCTCGGTCTGCACCTCCTCCGCCATCGGGTACGCGGACCCGATCTCGAGCTTCACGTCCTCGGCCATCTGGGTGCCGATGAGGAGCTTGTACTCGCGCTTGGCGTAGTTGACGATCGCCTCGTCGAACTCGTCCCCGCCGACGCGGCAGGACTCCGACACGACGATGCCGCCGAGCGAGATGACGGCGACCTCGCTCGTGCCGCCGCCGATGTCGACGACCATGGACCCGGTCGGCTCGGCCACCGGCAGGCCGGCGCCGATCGCGGCGGCCATCGGCTCCTCGATGAGGTACGCCTGCCGGGCTCCGGCCGAGATCGACGCCTCCTCGACGGCGCGCTTCTCGACGCCGGTGACGCCGGACGGCACGCAGACGACGACGCGCGGGTGGGCGAACCGGTTCTGGTGCGCCTTCTGGATGAAGTGGCGGAGCATCTCCTCCGTCACGTCGAAGTCGGCGATGACGCCGTCCTTCAGCGGCCGGATCGCCTGGATCGTGCCCGGCGTGCGGCCGAGCATCCGCTTGGCCTCGATGCCGACGGCGTGGACCTCGCCGGACCGCGAGTCGATCGCCACGACGGACGGCTCCGACAGGACGATCCCGCGGCCGCGGACGTACACGAGCGTGTTGGCGGTGCCGAGGTCGACCGCCATGTCGCGGCTGCCGAGCCCGGTGAGGTTGCTGAAGAATCCCATCGAGGTGTGTCGTCGCGGCCCGCGAGGGTTCGGCCGGCCTCCGGACGGAGGGGCAGCGGAGGGAGCCGACGTTGGCTCCGGCTCCGCGGACCGCTCGCGGAGCATAGCGGAGCACGCCCGCCGCCCCCTGTGGTGAACCGGCCCGTGCAGGGGGCGAATTCTCCCTGCACAACGGGGTGCGCGGCCGGGCCGCTCAGCCGCGCAACAGCCACGGGAGCCGTCGCGCGAGCAGCGCGACGGGCAACCCGACGACCGTCCACCAGTCGCCGTCGATCCCGTCGACGAGCAGGCTGCCGCGGAGCTGGATCGCGTACCCGCCCGCCCGCTCCCGCCACTCCCCGGTCGCGACGTACCAGGCGACCTCGTCCTCGGCGAGGGCCCGGAACCGGACGAGGGTGGCGTCGGCGTCGGCGAGGAGCTCCTCGTGGGCGGCGCCCGCGGCCGCGCCGGAGCCCGGCCCGCCCGACCGCACGACCGCCACGGCCGACGCGACGTGATGCCCGGACCCGGACCAGCGGCGCAGCATCGCGGCGGCCTCGTCGGCGTCGCGGGGCTTGCCGACGGGGCGCGCCGGGCGCGCGGGGTCGAGGTCGTCGACGATGACGGTGTCGGACCCGACGACGAGCGTCCCGGCGGGCTCGCCCCCGGCGACGTCGAGCGCCTTGCGGCGCGCGTTGGCGACCGCGACCGCGACCGGGTCGCCCACGGTCGCCTCGTCGGCCCCGGACGCGACGACCCGGAACGGCACGCCGAGCGTCTCGAGGATCGCCCGGCGCTGAGGCGAGCGGGACGCCAGGACGAGCGTCGCCCGCTCCGGCGTCGCGCTCACCGGTCGATCAGCCCAGCTCGGGGAAGAACCGCTTGACCTCGATCTCGGCGTTCTCGTCCGAGTCCGAGCCGTGGACGACGTTCTCGCCCGACTCGATCGCCAGGTCGCCGCGGATCGAGCCGGGGGCGGCCTCGACGGGGTTCGTCGCGCCGATGACCTGCCGGGCGACCTCGACCGCCGACGGGCCCTCGAGGATCGCCGCCACGACGGGGCTCTGGGTCATGAACGACACGAGCTCGCCGAAGAACGGCTTGTCGCTCAGGTGGGCGTAGTGCTCCTCCACCGTCGCGGTCTGCAGCGCGACGAGCTTGAGGGCGGCGATCTTCAGGCCCTTGCGCTCGAACCGGCCGAGCACCTCGCCGACGAGCTGGCGCTGGACGCCGTCGGGCTTGACGAGGACGAGGGTGCGGGACATGGCTGATCTCCTGACGGCCGGTCGGCCGGGTCGTACGGGAACGGCCCGAGCGCTCCGAACGATCGTCGGACGCGGGGCCACGGCGACCGGGAAGTCAAGCAGCGCGGAGGCCCGGGCGTCCCGTGACCCGGGGACGCCGCCGCCATCCACGCCCCGCGACGCCCCGCCGGACGCCCGCGACGTCAGTGGTCGACGCCCTGCGACGCGCGCTGCCGTCGACGTCGACGCGGCGTGCGGCCCGGGATCTCGGTCTCGCAGTACGGGCAGATCCGCCACTCGGGGTCGAGCGGACGGGTGCAGCCGCCGCACTGGTCGCGGAGCTTGCGCAGGCACGACGGGCACCGCAGGAAGTCCTTCTGGACCTGGTACTCGCAGTGCGGGCAGAGCAGGACGCCCGACTGCAGCAGCCGCGCCTCGGCGGCCTGCATCTCGAGCTCGCGCTCGCGGACGTCGTCGAGGTACTCCGGGGGCCGGACCACCATGTAGATCACGGTGCCGGCGAACGGCAGGATGAGCGCCGCCACGGCGGCGGTCCCGATGAGCACCGGGTCGGTGATCCGACGCCGGGCGTCCGCCCACGTGTAGTAGACGAGCGCCAGCCAGATCAGGACGACGAAGAGGACCAGCAGCTTGACGACGGTGTCGAGCGGGCCGTTGTTGATGCCGAACACGGCGAGGAGATCGGGCATGGTGGTCACGGGAACGGTAGTTCGTCGGCGAGTCGGCCGGTTCCTCGTCTGGGACGAATCCTGCTACAGCAGCGCGCGCCCGAGGGCGTAGCCGATGCCGAAGAAGACCAGGATGACGAGCGTGACGATCACGGCGACGCCGATGATCATCCGCAGGAACGGCAGCTCCTCGTCGTGGGGTGGGCGGGACGGGGACATGTCAGAACGCGGCCCCGGGCGGGGCGTCCGGCCCCCGGCGTAGTTCGGCCACGAGGTGCAGGCTGCCGGTGACGAGCACCGTGCCTCCGGGGCCAGCCAGTGTACGCGCCCGCGCCAGGCCCCCGTGCGCGGACGGGTCGATCCCGACGTCCACGCCGGGCAGGGCGTCGCGGACGGTGGCGGCGAGGCGCTCCACCGGCAGCGCGCGCGGGTTGCGTGGCGCGGTGACGACGACGGCGTCCGCCACGGGCGCGAGCGCCGACACCATCGCCGCCGGATCCTTGTCGTCGAGCACCCCGAGCAGGACGACGACCGGGCGCGGCGGGGCGGCCTCGGCGACCGCGTCGGCGAGCGCCGCGAACCCGGCCGGGTTGTGGGCGCCGTCGTGGATGACCGTCGGACCGTCGTGCCCGGGACCGCCGGAAACGGTCTCGAACCGCCCCGGCACGACGATCCGCCGGGCGGCGCGCACCGCGGCGCCGTCGGGATCGGTCGCGTGGCCCTCGTACGCGGCGACGGCGGCCATCGCGGTCGCGAGGTTCGCGCGCTGATAGCCGGGTCCCCCCACCCGCGCGCCCCCGCGCCCATCGTCGGCCGCCGATCCCGGCGGCGCCACGACGACCGTCGCGCCCCGCCCGGCCGCGACACGGTCGGCGACCTCGCGGGCCTCGTCGGGCAGGCCGTCGGCGAGCACGAGGATCCCGCCGGGACGCAGCACCTCGACCTTCTCGGCGGCGATCTCGGCGACCGTGTGACCGAGCCAGCGCGTGTGCTCGAGCGACACGCTCGTCAGCACGGCGACCGCCGGGGCCCCCGACGGCGGCCGGTCCGGCAGGACGTTCGTGGCGTCCCACCGCCCGCCGAGCCCGGCCTCGACGACCGCGCGGTCGACCCCGGCGTCGGCGAGCGCGAGGAACGCCGCGGCCGTCACCGCCTCGAACTGCGCCACCGGACCGTCGAGGTCGACGTCGGGATCGGCCTCGATCGCCTCGGCGGCCGCCCGGGTCCGGGCGACGGCCGACGCGAACGCCGCGGCGCCCACCGGCAGGCCGTCGACGTGGACCCGCTCCCGGAACGCGACGAGGTGCGGCGAGACGTACGCGCCGACCCGCGCCCCCGGGCGCGACAGCAGGGCCGCCGCCATCGTCACCGTCGACGTCTTGCCGTTGCTGCCGACGACGTGGAGCGCGTCGAACCGGGCCTCGGGGCGGCCCAGGCGGTCGAGCAGCACCCGCATCCGCGCGAGCCCCGGACGGATCCCGAACAGCTCGCGGCCGCGCAGCCACGCGTCGGCGGCCGCGTCCGGCGACCGTGGGGCGCCGGACGGACCGCCCGGCCCGTCCGGGCCGGCGTCCGACGCGCTCACAGCGCGCGCAGCTCCTCGCGCAGCCCGTCGAGCTTCGCCCGCTCCGCCGCGATGACGTCGGCCGGCGCGCGCGACGCGAACTTCTCGTTGCCGAGCCGACCCTCGGTCTGCGCGATGAGCTTCTCGACCTCGGCGCGCCGCTTGGCGATGCGGGCGCGGTCGGCGTCCGGGTCGACGTGCTCGCCGGCGAGGAGCGCGACCTGTCCCCCGGGCACCCGCACCGCGACCGCGTCTCCGGTCGTGTCGACGAGCTCGATCCGCGCCAGGCGGGCGACGTGGGCGCGCGCGTCGTCGTCGTGGCCGTCGGCCTCGAGCCGGGCGGGAAGGATCGGCCCGGGCGGCACGTTCGCGCCGCTGCGCCACGACCGGACGGCGGTGATGACGTCGATCGCCCGCCCCAGGCGGTCCTCGGCGTCGGCGTCGAGCAGCGCGTCGTCCGGCTCCGGCAGCCGCGACGCGGCGAGCAGCCCGTCGGCGCCGGGCACCGACGCCCACGCCTGCTCGGTCGCGAACGGGATCACGGGATGCGCGATCTGCAGGGTCCGCCGCAGCGCCCACGACAGGACGCGCGCCAGGTCGGGATCGGTCGCGGCGTCGCGCCCCTTGACGAGCTCGAGGTACCAGTCGCAGAGCTCGCCGTAGACGAAGTCGTACAGGCCGAGCGCCGCCTTGGCGAAGTCGAACCCGTCGACGCGCTCGGCGGTCTCGCGGGCGATCCGCTCGGTCCGCGACACGATCCAGCGGTCCTCGAGCGTCCGCGGGGCCACCGGGGCGGTCGGGTCGACGTCGACGCCGTCGAGCCGGCCGGCCGCGAACCGCACCGCGTTGGCGAGCTTCGTCACGAGCTGGCGGCCCTGGGCGATCTTCTCCTCGCTGAACCGCACGTCCTGCGTGGACGACATCGCCAGCAGCCCGAACCGCACCGCGTCGGCGCCGTAGGCGGGGAACTCCCCGGCGTCCTGGCCCTTCTTCCTCGCGAACACCGGCGGGCGTGGGCCGCCGTCGATGAGCGCCAGCGGGTCGATCCCGGTGCCCAGCGACTTGCTCATCCGGCGGCCGTCGGGGGCCTGGATGACCGAGTGGCAGTAGACGTCGCGGAAGGGGACGTCGCCGGCGAACCGCTCGCCCATCATCACCATCCGGGCGACCCAGAGGAAGAGGATGTCGCGGGCGGTCGACAGGACCGACGTCGGGTAGAACGCCCGCAGCTCGGGCGTCCCCTCGGGCCAGCCGAGCGTCGCGAACGGCCACAGCGCCGAGCTGAACCACGTGTCGAGCACGTCGGGGTCGCGGACCCAGCCGTCGCCGTCGGGCCGCTCGTCTCCGGCGTGGACCTCGGCGCGCGGGTCAGTCGTCGGGTCGAGCGTCGCGTCGCCGCGCAGCTCCTCCGGCAGCCGGTACCAGACGGGGATCCGGTGTCCCCACCAGAGCTGGCGCGACAGCACCCACGGGCGGATCTCGCGCAGCCACGCGAGGTAGCGCCGGCGCTGGCTCTCGGGATGGATCCGCACGCGGCCGTCCTCGACGGCGGCGATCGCGAGCTCGGCCAGCGGCTCCATCCGCATGAACCACTGCAGCGACATCAGCGGCTCGATCCGCTCGCCGGACCGGTGGCTGAACGGCACGGTGTGCTCGTAGGGCTCCTCGCCGCGCAGCGCGCCCTGCGCCCGGAGCGCCGCGACGATCCGCTCGCGCGCCTCGAGCACCGGCAGGCCCTCGAGGTCGGGGGCGTGGCCGCCGACGATCGTGCCGTCCTCGCCGATGCAGGTGAGCTGCTCGAGGCCGTGGCGGCCGCCGATCTCGAAGTCGTTGGGGTCGTGGCCGGGGGTGATCTTCAGGCAGCCGGTGCCGAAGTCGGTCTTCACGTAGTCGTCGCCGATGACCGGCAGCTCGCGCCCGACGAGCGGCAGCGTCACGCGGCGGCCGATGAGCCCGGCGAACCGCTCGTCGGCGGGGTTCACCGCGACGGCGACGTCGGCGAGCATCGTCTCGGGCCGGACGGTCGCGACGACGACCTCGGTCGGGCCGTCCGCGTCCGGGTCGACGATCGGGTAGGCGATCTCGTAGAGCGTGTCGGTGACGTCGCGGTCCTCGACCTCCAGGTCGCTGATCGCCGAGCGCGAGCCCGGATCCCAGTTGACGAGGTACGTGTCGCGGTAGATCAGCCCGTCGCGGTAGAGCTCGGTGAAGGCCCGCAGGACGGCGTCGACGTAGCCGTCGTCCATCGTGAACCGCTCGTCGTCGTAGGCGGCCGACAGGCCGAGGCGCCGGAACTGCTCGATGATCGTGCCGCCGTACTCGCGCCGCCACGCCTGGGTGCGCTCGAGGAACGCCTCGCGGCCGACCTCCTCACGCGACGTGCCCTCGGCGGCGAGCTGCTGCTCGACCTTCGTCTGGGTGGCGATCCCGGCGTGGTCGGTGCCCACGGTCCAGCGCACGTTGCGCCCGCGCATCCGGTTGATCCGCACGAGCACGTCCTGGATCGACCCGTTGAGCGCGTGGCCCATGTGCAGCGCGCCGGTGACGTTCGGCGGCGGGATCGCGATCGAGAAGTTGTCCGCCGGGTCGCCCGCGGCGACGGCCCCGAACACCCCGGCCCGCTCCCACCGGGCGAAGGTCTCGGCCTCCGTCTCGGCGTCGACGGCGGTGGTGGGCGACGGATCCTCGGGCGCGGACATGCGGACCCGGAGTGTAGGAGGGACGGGCGGCGACGACCGTCGCGGTCGCCGGGCGGCGCATCCGGTGGGGTGCCGAGGGCGTAGCTTCCCCCTGATGCCGGCCGTCCTCGTCCACCATCCCGCGCACGACCGGCCGGACGGCGACGGCGTCCCGATCCTCCTCGTCCACGGCCTCGGCGGCGACCGGCGGACCTGGCGCCCGGTGCTCGACCGGCTCCGCCACCGAGGGCCGGTCGTCACGGTCGACCTGCCGGGGTTCGGCGACGCGCCGCCGCTGCCCGCCGACGTCGAGCCCTCCCCCGCCCGGCTCGCGGAGGCGGTCGGCGTGGCGCTCGACGCGGCCGGGATCGACGCCGTCCACGCGGCGGGCGTGTCGCTCGGCGGCTGGGTCGCGCTCGAGCTCGGCGTGGCCGGTCGGGCGCGGTCGGTCGTGGGCCTGGCCCCGGCGGGGTTCTGGCGCCGCCCGCTCGGCCCGTCGCGGGGCACGGCCCGCCGGGTGGGGCGCGCGGCCCGACCGGCGATCGGGCCGCTGCTGCGGGTCCCGGCCCTCCGTCGGCGCGTCCTCGGCACGGCGATGGGCGGGATGGCCGACGTGGCGTACGCCGATGCGCGGGCGCTCGTCGGCGCCTACGTCGCGGCGCCGGACTTCGTCCGGGTCGACGCGGCGATGCGGTCCCGGACGTTCGGCGTGCCGGAGCGGCTGGCCGACCTCGCAACGACGATCCCGGTCCACCTCGTGTGGTGCGGGCTCGATCCGCTCGTCCGCCGGCCGCGACGGGAGCTCCCGGTGGCGGTCCGGCAGCACGTGCTGCCCGACGCCGGCCACATGCCGATGTTCGACGCCCCCGACCGCGTCGTCGAGATCCTGCTCGACGCGGCCGCCGACGCCGCGCCGCTCACCGTCGGCGGCCCGCCCCCAGGCGCGCCCCGGCCGCGGTCCACGCCCCCCGCCGCGCGAGCCCCGGCAGATCCAGCCGCCGGGTGAGCTCGACGACCTCGGCCCGCTGCCGCGCGGTGAGGTTGGCGGGGCGTCCGCGGCTGAGCCGAAGCAGCGCGGTGAGCCGGGCCCGGTCGGCGGGGTCCAGCTGCTCCTGCCAGTGGGCGTGGCTCTCCCGCAGGAGATCGGCGAGCAGCAGCAGCGGCAGCGCGCGCCGGCCGACGCCGAGGGTCCGTCGACGGATCAGGGCCATGCCCCTAGGGTACGGACCGTCGGGCGGGGCCGAGGCGCTGCGCGCCTACCGCACCCGGACCCGCATGTTGCGCCGGGACCTCACGCCGTCCGCCGCGGTCATCGTGATGCGCACGAGCGACGAGCGCGGCGCCCGCGACCCCGCCGTGACGGTGAACCGCACGCGCTTCCAGCGGCGCGACCTCACGGTCCCGACGCGGATCGTCCGCGGACGGACGACGACGCCCCGGGCCGCCCTGATCCGCACCCGGACGGTGCGGGCGTCCGTGCCGCCGACGTTGCGGACGGTCATCCGCATCGGTCGCGCCTTGCCGCGCCGCACGTTGATCCGGCGCGACAGGGTGCCGCGCAGCCGGGCCGCCTCGGGGTCGGCCTTCGGGTCCTTCGGCGGATCGGCGAACGGGTCGTAGCCCGCCGGCCCGAACGTCAGCGTCCCCGCCGCACGGAACGCCACGACGCCGGTCACGGTGTCGAGCTGGTCGCAGGCGTTGACGTTCACCGGGCTCGACGGCTCGGCCGGGCGGGCGTGCCCGATCGCCACGCCGCTCGTCCCGACGAGGCCGACGGTCCCCCGGACCGGCCCGTCCCCGGCGACGCGACGCAGCGGGGCGCCGGTCAGCGTCCGCGTCGGCTGACCGTTCCGCGGCGGGACGACGACGGTCCCGGTGCTCACGGTGAACGGCACCTTCGGCGCGGTGCAGACCTGGTCGGTCCCCTCGCCGTCGGGGATCGTCACCCGCACGTCGCGCACGATCGTGCCGGTGACCGTTCCCGCCGCCGCGTCGACCGCGCCGCTCGCGGCGTGCCCCGTCCCCTCGGACTCGAGGATGCGCACCGTCGGGGTGGCGAAGCCGCGGTAGGGGTCGGCGGCGACCGTCCAGAGCCGCTGCCCGGCGAGGGCGAACGGCCCGTTGAACCGGACCGTCCCCGCGAACACGCCGTCCTCGGCGACGGAGCCCTCGATCGTCGGCGTCCCCGGGAGCCGCTGGGGGGCCGTGGCCTCGGGACCGGTGAACACGGGGGCCTGCCGCAGCGTCGGCAGGCCGCCGAGCGCGAGCTCCACCGGGTCCGCGGGGTCGACGGCGAACGCCATCGTCCCGGCGGTCGCGGCCGAGCTCGCGGCCGGGAGCGCGAGGGCGACCCCGGCGACGAGGACGGACAGGGGCGCGCGGGGGGACGGCATGGGCGCAGCCTACGCCCGGCCCCCGATCGCGTGGGTCAGGCCGACTCGGCCGCGATCCCCGGGTCGTCGTCGGCGTCGTCGCCCGGCGCCTCGGTGACGAGCGTCGGGCGGCGTCCGTCGGTGATCGTCTCGCGCGTCACGACGCACTTGCGCACGTCGCGTCGACCGGGCAGGTCGAACTGGACGTCGAGGAGCGCCTCCTCGAGGATCGAGCGCAGGCCGCGGGCGCCGGTGTCGCGCTCCAGGGCCTTGTCGGCGATCGCGTCGAGCGACTCCTCGGCGAACACGAGCTCGATGTCGTCGAACGCGAAGCTCGCCTGGAACTGCCGGACGAGCGCGTTGCGGGGCTCGGTGAGGATCCGGATGAGGTCCGCGCGCTGGAGCTGGCGCACCGCGGTGACGACCGGCAGGCGACCGATGAACTCCGGGATCAGGCCGTAGTCGACGAGGTCCTCCGGGAGCGTGCTCTCGAACAGCGCGTCGTCGTCGACGGCGTCCGCCCGGCGCTCGTCGTCCGACACGAACCCGACCGAGCTGCGCCCGAGGCGGCGCGACACGACGTCGTCGAGCCCTGCGAACGCGCCACCGCAGATGAACAGGACGTTCGTCGTGTCGATGGTGAGGAACTCCTGGTGGGGGTGCTTGCGTCCCCCCTGCGGCGGCACCGACGCCTGGGTGCCCTCGAGGATCTTCAGCAGCGCCTGCTGGACGCCCTCGCCGGACACGTCGCGGGTGATCGACGGGTTGTCGGCCTTGCGGGCGATCTTGTCGACCTCGTCGATGTAGATGATCCCCGTCTCGGCCTTCTTGACGTCGTAGTCGGCGGCCTGGATGAGCTTGAGGAGGATGTTCTCGACGTCCTCGCCGACGTAGCCGGCCTCGGTCAGCGCGGTGGCGTCGGCGATCGCGAACGGGACGTTGAGGATCCGCGCGAGGGTCTGCGCCAACAGCGTCTTGCCGGACCCGGTCGGCCCCAGCAGGAGGATGTTGGACTTCTGCAGCTCGACGGCGTCGTCGCCGGCGAGCTGCTCCGCCAGCCGGATCCGCTTGTAGTGGTTGTAGACCGCGACGGCGAGCGTCCGCTTCGCCTCGGTCTGCCCGACGACGTACTCGTCGAGCACGTCGAAGATCTCGCGGGGTCGCGGCAGGCGCGCGACGTCGAACCCGGGCTGGACCGCGAGCTCCTCGTCGATGATCTCGTTGCAGAGCTCGATGCACTCGTCGCAGATGTAGACGCCCGGCCCGGCGATGAGCTTCTTGACCTGCCGCTGCGACTTGCCGCAGAAGGAGCAGAGGAGCTGCTCGCCGTTGTCGCCTGCGCGTGCCATCGGTCCCTCCTCGTTACGCGCCGGGCGACGACGGGACGCCGTCAGGCGTTCTCGATCACCCGGTCGATGAGGCCGTACTCGCGGGCCTCCTCGGGGTCCATGAAGTAGTCGCGCTCGGTGTCCGCCTTGACGCGCTCCAGGGGCTGCCCGGAGTGGTGGGCGATGATCTCGTCGAGCCGGCCGCGCAGGTCGACGATCTCCTTGGCGTGGATCTGCACGTCCGTCGCCTGGCCCTGGAACCCCGAGCTCACCTGGTGGATGAGGATCTTGGAGTTCGGCAGCGACATCCGCTTGCCCGGCGCGCCGCCGGCGAGGATCACCGCGCCCATCGACATCGCGATCCCGACGCAGATCGTCCGCACCTGCGGCTTGATGAACTGCATCGTGTCGTAGATCGCCAGCCCGGCGTACACCGACCCACCGGGCGAGTTGATGTAGAGCGAGATGTCCTTGTCCTCGTCGTCCGACGCGAGGTGCAGGAGCTGCGCGACGATGAGGTTCGCGATCTGGTCGTCGACGGGGGTCCCCAGGAAGATGATCCGCTCGTTGAGGAGGCGGCTGTAGATGTCGAACGCGCGCTCGCCGCGCGACGTCTGCTCGACCACCATGGGGACCATCGGGCTCATGCGGGCGGTTCCTGTGTTCGTGGTGTGGATGGGGGCTCCTCCCCCGCCGGAGCACGGTCCGGGCGGCGGAGGGCCAACGGGATCGGACGATCCGGCACGAGCCTAGCAACCGGGCCGCGCCCTCCCCGCACGTCGGGACGCAGGGCGGGGTCGCCGGGCGGCGCGACGCCGGGTGGGCGGCTCAGGCGTCGTCGTCGCCGGTCGACGCGTCGTCGGAGGCGTCGTCCTCGGCCGCCCACGGGCGACCGCCGGCCGGCGCGGGCTCCCCGGGGACGGGCGTCCACAGGAGGCCCTTGCCGCGGGCGTCCTCGACCGACACCGCGGTCGCGCGCTCGAGCAGCCGCTCGATCGCCTGCTGCTGGGCGACGTCGTCGCGCAGCTCGTCGAGGTGGCCCTGCTTCGTCAGGCGCTTGAGCAGCTTCTCGGGCGTCGTGCCCTGCTGCATCGCCGGCTGGGCGAGCGCCGAGAGCAGGTCGCCCTCGGCCGGCTCGATCTCCTCGGCGGCGATGAACGCGTGCAGCGCCGCCTCGCGGCGGAGGCTGCGCTCGGCCTCGGGCACGGCCTCGGCGACGACGTCGTCCTCGCTGCGGCCGGTCATCTGGAAGTACAGCTCGCGCGAGATGCCCTGGTGCGAGAGCTGGTGCAGGGTCTGCTCCAGCAGCTCGGCGGCGCGGGCGGTGGCGAGCGACTCGGGGATCTCGACGTCGGCGGCGAGCGCGATGGTGTCGAGGACGGCCTCGCGGAACTCGCGCTCCACCGCGACCTCGTCCTGCTCGGCGAGCTTCTGGGCGATGTCCTCGCGCAGCTCGGCGAGCGTGTCGGCCCCGGCGGCCTCCTCGGCGAACGCGTCGTCGAGCTCGGGCACGGTCCGCTCCTGGACCTCGTGCACCTCGACGGCGAAGACCGCCTCCACGCCCTGCAGCTGCTCGGCGCCGTAGTCGTCGGGGAAGGTGATGCGGACCTCGCGCTCGTCGCCGGCGGACGCGCCGACGAGCTGGTCCTCGAACCCGGGGACGAGCCGGCCGGAGCCGAGCTCGATGAGCTGGTCGCGGCCCGCGCCGCCCTCGAACTCCTCGCCGTCGACGCGACCGACGAAGCTCACGAGGACGCTGTCGCCCTCGGCCGCGGCGCGGTCGACCTTCTCGAGCTTGCCGTGGCGCTCGCGGAGCTGCTCGAGCTCCTTGTCGATGCGCTCGTCGTCGGGCTTCGCCTCGCGGCGGCCGACCTCGAGGGTCGACAGGTCGCCGAGCTTCGCGACGGGGCGCACGCCGACCTCGAGCTCGAACGTCACGGGCGCGCCGGGCGCCGGCGTGTCGCCGATGTCGACGCTCGGCTCGCCGACGGTGGCGACGTCGGCGTCGTCGATCGCGTCGGCCAGCCACTGCCCGAGGGTGCGGCGCAGGGCCTCGTCGAGGACGGCCTCGCGGCCGTAGCGACGGATGACGACGGGCGGCGGGACCTTGCCCTTGCGGAACCCGGGGACGCGCAGGTCGCGCCCGAGGACCTTGGCCGTGTCCAGCATCGCCTGCTCGACGGTCTTCGGGGCCACCTCCACCGCGATCTTGACGCGGGACTCGGGCAGCTCGGTGACGGTCGTGGTGACGGCGGACATGAGGATCGGCAACGATAGCGTCGTGGTGGACGTTCGGACTTCCCCGCCCGGACGGCGGGCCGTCGACCGGGCCCTGCTGGCGCTCGTGACGGGCCCGATCGGGCGGTTCGTGGGGACGGCGATGGAGCTCGTCCCGGCGGTCGCGGAGGGCGTTCGCGCGCGGATCCGCCGCTCGCGTCGGGGTTTGTGAGCACCCGGCGCGGGACTCGATCCGCCCCCTGACGCCCGGAGCGCCCGGAACCGGTCGGCGACCGCCCGCACGCGCGTACCCGGCCCGGCGACGGCCGCGCCCGGGGCGCGACGGTCGCCGGGGCCGGGCGTGGCGGCCGGCGGTCGACGGAGGCTGCGATCAGCAGGTGACCGTCAGCGCGAACTGGCGGTCGGCGGTGGCGCCGGCCGCGGTCTGGGTGTGGACGCGCAGGTGGGTGGCGTCGACCGGCTCGAGGGCGACGTTGGCTCCCGGCGCGGCCCCGTAGCCGGTCGCCGTCGGGACGCACTTGCTGATGTCGGCGTCGAACGTGACGAGGTACTTGCCCTGGGCCTCGCGGGCGGCGGCCGTGACGCCACGCTGGTTGCTCAGCGCGCCGTCGCCGGCGACGATCCCCATCTTCGTCGTGGCCTGGGCCGCGACGACGCTGTCCTTGACGATGTCCTCGGCGTGCTTGCCGTCGACCTGGTCGGCGTTGAGGCCTGTGGCGACGCCGGTGGCGTTCGTCGTGAACGGCTTGGCCTTCGTCTTGTCGGACAGCTGCGTGTTGATCGTGCCGCCGAGCTCGCCGCGGAAGCGGAAGTTGAACGCCTGGCCGAGGTTGAGGTTGGACGCCTCGATGCAGCCGCGGCCGAGGGCCGGGGCGCGGCAGCCGTAGATCGCCCCGCCGCCGGTGCCCTTGTTGGACTGCCGGGTGCCGAAGCTCCCGTTGGACGCGATGATCTGCGTCTCGTTGCTCAGCTCGTTGGGGGCCGTGGGGTTGCGGACGCCGGCTCGGACGTCACTGCCCTCCCCCGCGCCGATGGCCATGGGGGCGGCGACGGCGGCGGTCGTGGCGGCCGCGGCGATGGCGACCATGGTGCGGCTCGTCAGGAAGTTGCGGGACATGACTCTCTCTCGGTCGGGTGGGAGCATCGGCCACGCGCCGTCCGGAGCGCCGTTCGGGCGGACCGCGGCGCGGTGGCCTCCACCTCCTCCAACCGGGCGGTGTCGACGGAGTTGCGGTGCTTGCCGACCGGGCGCGCGCTTGCATCGGCGGCGCCGTGCCCACGACGACGAGGCGCCGCCGCCCTCCGGGGAGGACGACGGCGCCAGGAGCGACGAGGGGCGAACGACGGGACTCGAACCCGCGACCGCCTGGACCACAACCAGGAGCTCTACCAGCTGAGCTACGTCCGCCGCGTCGCAGGCAGGGTACCGCTCCCCGCGCCGCTGCGCGGTCCCGTGCCCCGTCGGCGCGGAGGCGGTGGGCGTCGACGCGGACGGTTCCTCGCCGACGCCCCTGTCCGACACGCCCCCGCTTGGATTCGAACCAAGGACCTGCGGATTAGAAGGCCGCTGCTCTATCCAGCTGAGCTACGGGGGCCGATGCCACCGGGGACGGTACCGCGGGCGGCAGCGCCCGGTGGCGCGGACCGGGTCAGTCGCGCCCGCCGCGCCGGGTGAACGTGCCGAACACCATGTCCCACCACGGCCAGCTGATCCCGTAGCCCTTCGTGTCGTCCTGGAAGTGGTGCCGCATGTGCAGCTCCCGGAACCAGCGGCCGGTCCTCGTGCGTGCGCGCCGGTGGTGCAGGTGGTGGTGGACCATGTCGTAGACGAGGTAGCCCAGGACGAACCCGGCCCCGACGGCGAGCCCCGGGCCGGTGCCGAGGGTGGTGGTGAAGAGCAGGACGAACAGCGCGGTCCCGGGCACCGACACGGCGGGTGGCATGACGAGCCGCAGCGGGTCGTTCGGGTGGTCGTGGTGCACGCCGTGGACCATCCAGTGGAGTCGGGCTCCCAGGCCGCGCTCCGGCTCGATGTGGAAGAGCACGCGGTGGATCCAGTACTCGACGAGGCCCCACACGACCCACCCGGCGAAGACGAGGAGCCCCAGCGTCAGGGTCGCGACGCCGCGCCGGTCGGCGGCGAGCGCGAGCCAGACGATCGCCGGGACGAAGATGAGGGGCGGCACGACGGGGTGGACGCGGGTGAACCGGTCGATCAACGGCGCCCGGAACATCGGTGGAGACGCCCGTAGGACGTCCGTCCGGCCCACCTCGTGGGTCGTGGGCGCGGTCGCGCCGTCGGTGACCCCGGTCTTCGTCTCGCCGATCGTCGTCACGCAACCATCGTTGCACGTCGTGCGGCTGGTTCGGGCAACCGAATCGTGGCGCGCCGGCGTTCTCCTCGATTCGCGCGGGTCGTCGGAGTCGGGACGCCCGGATTCGAGCCGGCGGCGGGCGGGGCCCGGGTCCGGTCGGTCGCTCGCGCTCGGCCGCGCGGGTCGTCGGAGTCGGGGCGGCCGGATTCGAACCAGCGACCCCCGACACCCAAAGTCGGTGCGCTACCAGGCTGCGCCACGCCCCGTACTGGCCGGCGCAGTGTACCGATGGTGGACGCCGGCGCGGCCAGGCGGACGTCGGCCGGGCCCGGCGGGGCGCCTCGTCGGGGTGGGGCCGACGCGTGGGCCGGTGTCATACTCGATCGTCGTATCCTCGCCGGTTCGTCGATCGGAGCCCGTTCCATGCCCATCCAGATCAGAGCGCGTTCCCGCCGTGAGGAGGCGTTCCGGCACGTGATCCGGATGCGCGATCACGAGATCGTCGTCGATGAGCCGACGGAGCTCGGTGGAGGCGACGCGGCGCCGACGCCCCAGGAGCTGCTCGCCGCGAGCCTCGCGGGGTGCACGGCGATCACGTTGCAGATGTACGCCCAGCGCAAGGGGTGGGACATCGGCGATCTCGAGGTGGAGTGCCATCAGCGTCCGGCGGAGCGTGGTCGACCGACCGCGTTCGAGGTGACGTTGCGCGTGGACGAGTCGCTCACGGACGAGCAGGTCGACCGGTTGCGGGTGATCGCGACGAAGTGCCCCGTCCACCGGATCCTGGACGGGGAAGTCATGTTCGACGAGCGTGTCGAGCGGGTCGGTTCCCCCCGCTGACCGGGACGTCCCTCCCGGGTCGCTGCGCGACGCGCTGCTCGTCCCGGAGGTGGCGGCCGGTCTGACCGCGATCGGCGGCACGACGCGCGCGGCGGTGCTCGTCCCGCTGTGGGTGCGCGACGGTCGCACCCGCGTGCTCCTGACGCGCCGGCATCGCGACATGCGTCGCCATGCCGGCGAGATCAGCTTCCCGGGTGGCCGGAGCGACCCGGAGGACGGGTCGCCGACGGCGACGGCGTTGCGGGAGGCCCATGAGGAGGTGGGCCTGGAGCCGAGCGCGGTGGAGGTGGTGGGCGCCCTGCCCCCGGTAGGCACGATGGTCACCGGGTACGTGGTCCATCCGGTGGTCGGGTGGGTCGCGCCCCCGTCGGCGTGGACGCCGTCGCCGGTCGAGGTGGACGAGGTGCTGGACCTCGATCTCGTCGAGTTGCGCGACAGCCATCACCGCCGTCGGCTGGTCCGGCGCGGGATCCCGTTCCACACCGACGTCTTCGAGGTCGGCGACGCGTTCGTGTGGGGGGCGACGGCGCGGATGCTCGTCGACCTGTTCTCGCGGTGGGCGCCGGACGCGTGAGCGGCGGTTCGGCGCCGGGGCGGACGCCCCGCCGTCCCGGGGCGCGCGGTCACCGCCGGGACCGTATATCCTCGTATGTATATCTGCAATGCATCATTTCGATGCACGTCGGAAGGGACGATCATGGCACTGACCATCGGGGACATCGCACCGGATTTCGAGGCGGAGACGACGCAGGGTCGCATCAGCTTCCACGAGTGGCTCGGCGACAGCTGGGGCATCCTCTTCTCGCATCCGCGCGACTTCACGCCGATCTGCACCACCGAGCTCGGCTACATGGCGCTCATCAACGGCGAGTTCGAGAAGCGTGGCGCCAAGCCGATCGCGATCTCGGTCGACCCGATCGACAACCACGAGAAGTGGTTCGACGACATCGCCGAGTTCAGCGGCACGCGTCCGACGTTCCCGCTGATCGGTGACACGGACTTCGCGGTCGCGAAGGCGTACGGGATGCTGCCGGCGGACACGGCCGGCGATCCGACCGAGCGGACGCCCGCCCAGAACGCCACGCTGCGCAACGTGTTCATCATCGGCCCGGACAAGCAGATCAAGCTCGTCTTCATCTACCCGATGACGATCGGCCGCAACTTCGACGAGATCCTGCGGGCGCTCGACGCGTTGCAGCTCAGCGTCGCCCATCGGGTCGCGACGCCGGCCCAGTGGAGCCCGGGCGACGACGTCGTCCTCACCGGCGCGATCAGCGACGACGAGGCGAAGACCCTGTACCCCGAGGGTTGGAAGACGCCGCTGCCGTACATGCGGGTCGTCGCGCCGCCGACCTCGAAGTAGCGCGGCCCCTCCGGGGCTCCGGGCGCTCCCGCCTTGCGGCCGGAGCGCCCACCCCCGGCCGGACCGGAGACGCGTGATCGTCCGGTCGGCCACGTGGAGGCCCGCCGGCGAGCCGAAGCGCCTCGCCCACCTCTCCGGCGCACGGCCGCCGACGCACCCGCGGCGCCGAAGCGGCCCGCGGGCAGCGGCTCACCCGCGCTCGCGACTCAGGATATGCGCGATCGCGCCGTGCGCCGACGCAGCCCAGCCGTCCGGGTCGGTCGGCTCGTGGTAGAGCAGCCCCCAGGGGATCTCGTTGTGCCGACACAGGCGCTCCACGATCCGCGCCCCCTGGCTCAGGAGCTCGACCGGCAACGTGCCGGTGCACTCGTACAGCACGCCACGCACGGTGGTGTCGATCGTGCGCTCCAACAGCATCTCGAGGCGGGTGGAGTGCAACGCCCGGACCGCGACCTCCGGACCGGTGGCGTTGCCCAACGCCCACAGGACGATCGTCACGTTGTCGAGCGCGTAGCGCAGGGTGCCGATGCGGTCCGGATCACCGTCCCACGGCTCGCCGCCAGCGGCGCGGATCGCGTCGTGACGGTCCGGATCGCGGGTCACGACGCGCACCGCGTGGCCGTCCGCGGCGAGCGTGCGGCAGAGCCGCAGGCCACGCTCTCCCCCACCGACGAGCAGCAGGCGCATCAGGCGCCGTCCTCGCCGTCGTGTCCGGCCCCCGCTCGACGCTCGGCCCATGCCCGCAGCGCCTCGCGCTCGGCGGCGAGCTGTAGCCCGATGGCGTCCTCGTCCAGGTCGGGGGCGCCGCGACGGCGTCTGCGGGCGTTGGTGGCGTTGAGCATCTGTTGCACGTCGTCGATCTCGTCGATCGCCTCCTGCTCAGGCGATCTGGTGGGGCGCCAGTCGATCTGGCGCGAGCCGTCGCCCGGCCACAGGAGGCCGAGCAGCAGGAGCGCGCCGGTCATCGTGAGGACGGCCAGCAGGCTCACCCCCCCGAACGAAAGGGCGGTGGGGACGACCATCGGACCAGTCTATGCCCATGCCGCCCCGGCCTCCGCCGTCGTGCCACGACGCGGAGCGGAGCCCCGGACGGAGGGCTCGGCACGCCGCCCCGCCACGTGGCGGGGCGCGTCGTCCGTCAGTGCTCGTCGTGGTGCAGCGGGAACGAGTTGATCTCGCGCATCGCGTCCCGCACCCAGGCGACGAGCGTCGCGACGGTGAGGATGATGCCGACGGCCATGATCCAATACATCTCCGTGACCCCGATGAGGATCATGGTGATCCCGATCGTGAGCAGGAGCGGCTGGATGCTGCCGCCGGGAAGGTGGATGTCCTCGCCTGCGGGCGGGACGGGCTTGTCGAGTTCGCTCATGGGATCAGGCGATGTAGATGGCGGCGGCGACGAAGGTCAGCAGGAACATCACCATCACGACGATGCCCGCGATGAGGGCGTCGCGAAGGTTCCGCTTTGCGAGGTTGCGATCCATGGATCCTCCTAGAGACCGAGCTGGTGGTCGACGACCATCGCGAGGAACAACACCGCGAGGTAGGCCAGGGCGTACAGATGCAGGGCGACGGCGGCCGGCCGGTCCGCGCGCTGCCGGAGCAGGACGGAGCGGCGGAGCAACTCGACGCCGAGGATGAGGGCGACCGCGATGTAGAGCGGGCCCATCGTGCCGATGAGGGCCGGGGCGAGCGACACCGCGACCGTGACGGCGCTCCAGTTGACGATCGCACGGTGGGTGACCGCCTCGCCGCGGACGACCGGCAGCATCGGCACGCGGGCCGCGGCGTAGTCGTCCTGGATGAGCAGCGCGAGCGCCCAGAAGTGCGGGGCCGTCCACGCGAACACGATCGCGAACATCGCGACCGACGTCCACGTCACCTCGCCGGTGACGGCGGCCCAGCCGACCATCGGCGGGAAGGCGCCCGCGGCGCCGCCGATGACGATGTTCTGCGTGGTGCGGCGCTTGAGCCACATCGTGTACACGCCGCAGTACCAGGCGAGGCCGGCGACCGAAAGCCCGGCCGCGACCCAGTTGACGGCGAGGCCGAGGACGAGCACCGACGCGATCGACAGCCACAGCGCGACCCAGAGCGCGACGTGCGGCGCCATGCGGCCGCTCGGCAGCGGTCGGTCGGTGGTGCGCGGCATCAACGCGTCGATGTCGCGGTCGTACCAGTGGTTGAACGCGCTGGCCCCGCCCGCGGAGAGGGCTCCGCCCACGAGGGTCGCCACGACGAGCCCGGCCGACGGTCGCCCGGCCGCGTACATCGCGGTGAGCGTCGTCAGCAGGAGCAGCGACTGGACCTTGGGCTTCGTCAGGGCGACGAGGTCGCCGACGAGCCGCCGGCCGCGGCCGCCGAGCCCGACGAACGAGCCCGCCTCCACGGCGTGCGCGCGCGACGGACTCACGGCGACACCGCCGGGGACCCGCCGCGCGGGGACCCGGAACGCTTCGGCTGTCGATGGGTCACGCCGGCTGCTCCACGGGGGCCTCGACGTGGGCGCCGGTGCGACGGTCGATCTCGGCCCGGATGTCCTTCATGGGCTCGACCGACCGGACGCGCGGCACGGCGTCGAAGTTGTTCTGCGGCGGCGGCGACGGGATGAACCACTCCAGCGTGTTCGCCTTCCACGGGTCCGCGCCGGCGACGGGACCGCGCTTGAGGCTGCGCAGGGCGTTGATCGCCGTGAGCAGGATGCCGAAGCCGAGCGTGAACGCGCCGATCGTGGAGATGAGGTTGAGCGTCGCGAGCGGACCGACGTCGGCGTACTCCGGGATCCGTCGCGGCATCCCGTCGAGGCCGATCGAGTGCTGGACCAGGAACGTCAGGTGGAACCCGACGAGCATGAACCAGAAGCTCCACTTGCCGAGCGACTCGCTCATCATCCGGCCGGTCATCTTCGGGTACCAGTAGTAGAGCGCCCCGAAGATCGCGAACACGCCACCGCCCATGATCACGTAGTGGAAGTGGGCGACGACGAAGTACGTATCGTGCAGCTGCCAGTCGACCGGGTACACGGCGACGAAGATGCCGGTGATGCCGCCGATGAGGAACGTCGCGATGAACGCCGCGGTGAACAGCAGCGGGGTCTTGAACACGATCGTGCCGGACCAGAGCGTGCCGATCCAACTGAAGATCTTGACGCCGGTCGGGATCGAGATGAGCATCGAGCTCACCATGAAGAACACGAGCACGACGCTCGGGCTCGGCGTGGTGAACATGTGGTGCGCCCACACCATGAGGCCGAGGAACGCGATGACGAGGGTCGACGCAGCGATCGCCTTGTACCCGAAGATCGGCTTGCGGGCGAACACCGGGAGGATCTCCGACACCATCCCGAAGGCGGGCAGCATCATGATGTAGACCTCGGGGTGGCCGAAGAACCAGAAGAGGTGCTGCCACAGCATCGGCGATCCGCCGTTGCCCGGGTCGTAGAAGTGGGTGCCGAAGTGACGGTCCGCCAGCAGGAGCGTCACGGCCGCCGCGATCGCCGGCAGGGCCAGGATCAGCAGGACCGAGTAGGTCAGGATCGACCAGCAGAAGAGCGGCAGGCGGCTCCACGTCATCCCGGGCGCGCGGAGGTTCGCGATCGTGACGTAGAAGTTGATCGAGCCGACGATCGAGCCGATGCCGGTGAGGTGGACGAGGAAGATCCAGGCGTCGACGCCGCCGTTGGGCTGGTACTCGGCCGAGCTCAGCGGGACGTAACAGGTCCAACCGCACTCGGGCGGGTTGAAGAAGATCGACGCGTAGAAGACGAGGCCACCGGCCGCGAGGAGCCAGAACGACAGGGCGTTCAGCTTGGGGAACGCCATGTCCTTCGCGCCGATCATCAGCGGCACGAAGTAGTTGCCGAACCCGGCCATGACCGGCACCACGAACAGGAACACCATCGTGGTGCCGTGCATCGTGATGAGCTGGTTGTACGTCTCGAACTGCAGCAGCGTGTTGTCCGGGACGGCCAGCTGCAACCGGATGAGGAGCGCCTCGACCCCGCCTACCGCGAAGAACGCGAAGGTGAGGACCAGGTACATGATCCCGATCTTCTTGTGATCGGTGGTCGTGATCCAGTCGAGCCAGCCCTTCTTGGGCGGCTCGACCTTGTGCGCCAGGACCTGCGGGATCGGCGTGAGGGTGGTAGCCATCAGACGGTGCCTTGGAGGGAGGGACTAGCGCTGCGGCGCGTCGGTGGTCTCGGAGTCTTCGGGCGCCGAGGTGGACGCCTGCGCGTCCTCGGCGTCCGGCGTCGCGTCGCTGCGCGACTGCTCTTCACGGTAGCGCTGGCGCGCCGCAGCGGCTTCCTCGGTGTCGGCGCGCTGACGGCGCAGCCACTCCTGGTAGCGCTCCGGCGGCAGGGCTCGCACGCGGGCGGTCATGTTGCCGTGGTTGCGGCCGCAGAGCTCGGCGCACTGACCGACGAACACCCGGCCGTTGCGCCGCTCCTCGTCGTTGCGCAGCACCTTGCTCGGGATCTTGAACCAGGTGTGGTTCGTGTATCCCGGGATCGCGTCGAGCTTGCCGCCGAGCTCGGGGATCCACCAGGAGTGGGCGACGTCGGAGGAGCGGATGTCCAGCGTGACGGTCGTGCCGGTCGGGACGACCATCTCCTCGTAGGCGGTCACGTTGTTCTGGTGGTCGCCGTCGCCGTCGGGGTAGACGAACCGCCACGCGTACTGCTGGCCGTTGACGTCGATGTTCAGCGCGTTGCCGTCGGGCGGCAGGAGCTTGGAGTCCTTGCTCGGCAGCGCCGCCTGCTCGATCTTCAGGCCGTCGGCGTCGGAGTTCTCCGGGTTGCGGATGCCCGGCAGCATGATGAAGCTCACGATGCCGATGACGAGGACGATGCCGGCCGCGGCGGCCGTCAGGCCGATCTCGAGGCGGACGTTGCCGTGGGACTGGACCGCGACGGCTCCGGGTCGGTCACGGAACTTCACCAGCGCGTAGATCAGCGCGGCCATGACCGCGACGAAGATGATGAGCGCGAGGGCGAAGACGATGATGTACAGCGTCTGGATCCGATCCGCGTTCGGAGAGCCGCCGGCCTTGGGCCAGAGCAGGTCGGCGTGGGCTGGTCCCGCGAACGCCAACGCGAACGCGACCGTCAGGCCGAGAATGCGCGTCAGGGTCGAGAGGACGGCCCGGGAATGGTGAGGGATCCGGTTCGAGCGTCGCACAGCGCCCGCGATTCTAGTGCCGGGCCGGACCGGAGGGGACGCGCCCCCTCCCCGGGGGCCCGCGACCGACGTCGGTACGCCGACGCGAACCCCGTCCGCAGCAGGGATTTCGCCCGTTCCGACACGCGGGCGACGAGCGCGCTCCGACACGTCAACGACCGGTGTAGACGGGGTCCTGCTTCTGGATGAAGGCCGTCGCGGCCGCGACGAAGTCGTCGGTCTCCCCCATCCGCGTCTGCTCCGAGGCCTCCAGCTCGAGGAGCTCGTCGAGGTGTCGGCCGATCTGCAGGTTGATCGCACGCTTGATCGCGTCGTAGGCGACCGTGGGCCCGGCGGCGAGGCGGCGGATCTCGTCCTCGGCGGCCGCGCGGAAGCCCTCGGCCGGCAGCACGCGGTTGACCAGGCCGATCTCGAGCGCCTCCGCCGCGTCGACCGCGCGACCGCCGAACATGATGCCCGCCGCCCGCGTCCATCCCACGCGCGCGAGGAGGAAGAGCGAGGCGCCGCCGTCCGGCCCCAGGCCGATCTTCGTGAACGCGTGGATGAGGCGGGCGCGATCGCTGGCGATGACGATGTCGGCGGCCAGCGCGAGCGACATGCCGATGCCGGCCGCCGGCCCGTCGACGGCCGCGAGCACCGGCTTGCGCAGGGCGCGGACGTCCCGCATGAGCGGGTTGTACCGGTCGCGCAGCACCCAGCCGAGGTCCGGGCGCCCGGAGCCCGAGTCGGTCTTGGGGATCTCGTCGGATCCGAACGCGGTGAGGTCCGCCCCGGCCGAGAAGCCACGCCCTGCTCCGACGAGCATCACGGCCCGGACCTCGTCGTCGGCCGCGCACCGGGCGACGGCCTCGCGAAGCTCCAGGCCCATCGGCAGGGTCCAGGCGTTGAGCGAGTCCGGCCGGTTCAGCTCGATGATGGCCGCGGGACCGTCCCGCAGCAGGTTCACGGTCGTGAAGGTCTCGGCCACCTCGAATGCGCTCATGGCGGAAGCATGCCACGTCTGGCTGGCTCGCCAGCCAAAACCTGCCGGGCGTGCGTTCCGCGCCGCGACGAACGACGGCGGACGCCGATCGACCACCACCACTTCATTAGGTAAAGTATGGGGTCCGGCCGCGTGACCGTTCGCGGCGACCGCGATGCGCGAGGATGCAGCCATGCCCGACCCCGAGAACGTCATCATCATCGGCAGCGGCCCCGCCGGGTACACCGCCGCGTTGTACACCGCGCGCGCGGAGCTGAGCCCGTTGGTGCTCGAGGGGTGGAACTGGGGCGGCCTGCTGCAGCAGACGACCGACGTCGAGAACTTCCCCGGCTACCCGAAGGGGATCCTCGGCCCCGACATGATGCAGGACCTCCGCGACCAGGCCGAGCGGTTCGGCGCCCGACTGCGGACCGAGCAGGTCACGAAGGTCGAGCTGGCCGAGGAGCCCGGCGGCCTGCACCGCGTCTGGGTCGACGACGTCGAGCACGTCTCGCGGGCGGTGATCATCGCCACGGGGGCCGAGCACCGCAAGCTCGGCGTACCCGGCGAGGACGAGCTGGGCGGGCGCGGCGTGTCGTACTGCGCCACGTGCGACGCCGCGTTCTTCAAGGACCGCGACACGCTCATCGTCGGCGGCGGCGACAGCGCGATGGAGGAGGCGATCTTCCTCGCCAAGTTCGGACGCTCGGTGACGATCGTCAACCGTCGGGACGAGTTCCGCGCGTCGGCGATCATGCTCGACCGCGCCCGCGCCGTCGACAACATCACGTTCAAGACGCCGTACGTCGTCGAGCGGTTCGAGGCCGCGTCCACCGGCGACGGGCCCGTGCTCGCGCCGCTCGAGACCGTGGTGCTGCGCCACGTCGAGACCGGCGAGACCGAGTCCCTGGAGATCGCGGGGGCGTTCATCGCCATCGGGCACGATCCGGTGAGCGGCCTCGTCGCCGGACAGGTCGACCTCGACCCCGAGGGCTACGTGCTCGTCGACGGCGTGTCGACCGCGACCAACCGGCCCGGCGTGTTCGCCGCCGGCGACCTCATCGACTCGTCCTACCGCCAGGCGATCACCGCCGCCGGATCCGGCTGCAAGGCGGCGCTCGACGCCGAGCGCTACCTGCGGGACGTCCCGGCGGCCACGCCGGCCACCGGCGCCACCGCGGCCTGAGGTCACCGGCGGGCGGTCGCCCCGGGCGACCGCCCCACCCGGGCCCGTCGGGGACGGGGAAGGCCTCCGGCCGTCGACGGCGAAGCCCCTCCGCGCGGATCCCGTCTCGCACCGGCCGGATCCGACGTCCGTCCAGACGCCCACGCGAGCGCGCCATCCGCACGCCGATCGGCCGATGACCCGGGCAAGATCACACGGTCGACGGCGGAACCTTCGGTCAGGTCCGGTGTCGTAAGGAGCAGACCATGGACCAGCACACGTACAGCTTCCCGAAGGTCACCCCCGCCGACCCGGACGAGCTCCGCGAGCGCCTCCGCGTCGCTCGCCGCGCCGCCGCCGACGCGGCGAGCGCCCAGGACGCCCGGCCCGTCGCGTCGCGGACCGACGCCCCGCGACGCGACGCCTGACCACCGCGGGGCGGACGATCCCGCCCCGTCGGCGCCGTCACCCCGCCGGCGTCACCTGCGCCGCGCGACCGGACGCGATCCGCTCGTTCGCCCACGCGTGGATGATGTCGCGGACGGAGACGATGCCGACCACCCTTCCGTCCTCCAGGACGACGAGGTGCCGGAAGCGGCCGCGCGCCATCGCGTCGGCGGCCTCGTCCAGCGACCACGCCGGCGCGGCGTAGACGACGAGCCCCGTGGCGTGGTCGCCGACGCGCGCGGCGTCGAGGTCGACCCCGGCCGCCACCGCCCGCAGCACGTCCCGCTCGCTGAGGATCGCCGGGCCCTCGCCGTCGGGGTCCATGACCACCGCGGAGCCGACCGAGCGCTCCGCCATCCTCGCGGCCGCCTGTCGCAGCGTGTGCGACGGCCCGACCTCCACGGTCAACGCCGTCATCACGTCCCTGACCAACATCGCTGACGTCCCTTCGTCGACCGTTCGTGACAATCCGCACGACTGATGCGGATACGCACACAGTAGCGGGGACGGGCCGCGATCGGAACCCCGGACGACTCCGAACGCGCCACGACGCCGTCTCGACGACGGAGATTGATCCCGGCGGGGCACGTCGCGCGTACCCCTCACGACATGCAGCGACCCGACACCATCTGCATCCGGACCGCGCTCTACGAGGAGGCCCTCTCGATCCTCGAGCAGGAGTACGCGTCCGACCTCACCGTGGCCGACCTCGCCGGCCGGGTGGCCTGCTCGTGCCGGCAGCTACAGCGCGCGTTCCAGGAGGTCGGCGACACGAGCTTCCGGACCGCGCTGACCGAGATCCGGATGGACCGTGCCGCCGAGATGCTCGCCCGCGATCCGGTGTCGGTCCGCGACGCCGCCCGTCAGGTCGGCTACCGCCAGCCCGCGCAGTTCGCCAAGGCGTTCCGACGCCGCCACGGCCTGTCGCCGTCGCAGTACCGGGTCGGCAGCCGCCTGGGCCGCCTCCGCGAGCTGCGCGAGGCCGTGGAGTCCCGCACCGGCGTCGCCGCCTGACGCGCGCACGGGCCGGTCGGGGCGAGCGGCTCCGGCGCGCCACCCCGGCGGGTCGACCCCGGCGGATGCCCCGGTGCGCCCCGACGACCACCTCACGCGGTAGATTCCACGGAATGTCCGAGCGTCAGCGTTATCGCTTCCGCGCCCCGTCCACGGGCCGCGAGGTCATCATCGAGGGTCAGCCGGGGCACACGTACCGGGACCGCGAAACGGGCGAGGTGCTCGAGGTCGTCGCCCGCCTGACCCCGTTGGCGCCCAGCCCCTCCGACCTGCCCTGGGCGGTCGAGAACCTCCGCCACTGCCCGCACTGCGCGCAGATGGCCCAGCTCGACCTCAACGACTGCCCGACGTGCGGGCGGCGCATGCCGCCGCTCGGCGCCACCGCCACGGTCTGAACGGACCCGGCGACCGGCCTCCGATGCGCAACCGGTCCCCCAGCCGCCTGCTCGTCGCCGCGACCATGGCCGCGGTGGCCTCGCTCGGCTTGGCCGCATGCGGAGGCGAGGACGTCACGGACATCGCGCCCCGCGAGCAGCCGGCGCTCACGCCTCCGTCGGGGGCCAGCATCGGCGCGGGAGCCGGCGACACCGGATCGTTGTCGGACCTGCCGACCCTGACGACCGGCCCCACCCCGCCACCGGCCACCGACGGCTCGTCCACCGACGACGGGTCCTCGTCGACCGGCGGCTCCGGGTCCGACGGCGGGTCGACGTCCTCCCCCACCACGACGCAGACCACGACGCCGTCGGCCGGATCGGGCGGGGGCGGCACCCCCAGCCCCAGCGACCCCGGCGGGGGTGGCCAGGGCGACGGTGGGACCACCACCGGCGGCGGGGGCGGCACCGGATCGGACGACGAGCCGGACTCGAGCGGCTCCGGGGGCGCCGCGCCCGGCGAGTTCAACGAGTTCTGTCAGACGAACCCCGGCGTCTGCCCGTAGGCGACGCCTAGTTGACGAGGTCCGGGCGCAGGATCAGCGTCCGCAGCGCGGACCGGGACGACGCCTTCTTCTTCGCCTTCGGCTTGGCCTTCGTGCGCGTGGGCGTCGGGATGAACGTCGCCGTGTAGGCCATCCGCTCCGCCTTGTACAGGCAGTTGAAGGTGCCGGTCTTGCCGACCGCGACCGTCGTGTCGGTGTAGTAGTCCTGCATCCGCTCGGCCGTGGTGCCGCCGCAGCGGCCCTTCGGCCGGCTCGCCCGCCACGACGTCTTGGCGTCGTAGCCCTGGACGAGGACCGGGGCCCAGGTCGGGACGCTGATGCCGAGCGCGTCGCCCTTGCGGATCGACAACGAGCGCGGCAGCGCGAACGTCACGGTGCTCCCGAAGTACGGGTCGAGGTGCTTGACGCTCGAGCCGGCCTTCACGGCCGTCGTGACGCCCTTGACGCGCCGGAGGATGACGAGCTGGGCCTTCGCCCGGCCGAGCTGCTTCTCGAGCGCCTCACGGTCCTTGTCGACCGGGTCGCCGAGCGTCACCGACCAGGCGACGATCCGCCCGTTGGATGGCGCCTCGAACAGCGTGCGGCTCCCCGTGACCGACGTCGGAAGGACCGTCGTGCGGGTGACGAGCGAGCAGTTCTCCGGGCACTGGGGCTTCTTCTCGTCGGCGACGACGCCGAGCTCCTTGACGGACGTCGCGCCGATCGCGACGCCCGGGGCGAGGAGCGCGACGGCGCCCGCCGCACCCACGCTCGCCAGGACACGGGAAAAGCTGCTCATGGTGATGTGGAACCCTCCGGGACGGTGGAAGTTGCGGCCTGCGACGGCGTCGGCCGGTGGTGGCGTCGGGCAGGAGCCCGCGGCGACGCGGGCGTCGCGACGCGTCGACCGATGATGGCGCAACCCGGTCGCACCGCGAACCGTTGCAAGCGCCTGCCCGGCGGTGGGCCGCCGGCGCGGCGCGGCCGCCGACCACGTCAGCGGAAGGCCCGACCGTCGACGTCGGCCCGCTCGATCCGCCGCCGGGCGCGACCGACCGCGTCCGCGACGTCGCCGGCGACCGTCCCGTCCACGCCGTGCTCGTCGGCGACGAGCTCACCGGCCCGGGCGTGCAGGCGGACGCCCGCCGCGGCGGCGACGAACGGCTCCGCGCCCCGTGCCACGAGCGCCCCCACGATCCCCGCGAGCACGTCTCCCGTCCCGGCGGTCGCGAGTCCCGGCACGCCCCCCGGGCTGATCGCCGTGCGTCCGTCGGGCGCCACCACGAGCGTGTCGTCGCCCTTGAGGACGACGACCGCGCCGCTGCGCACGGCCGCGTCCCGGGCATGGCGCAGCCGTCCGGCGCCCACGTCGGCGGTCGGCCGGTCCAGCAGGCGGGCGAGCTCCCCCGCGTGCGGGGTGAGGACCGTGGGCCCGGTGCGGCCGAGCCCCTCCGGCTCGCCGGCGAACGCCGCGATGCCGTCGGCGTCGACGACGACCGGTCCGGTCGCGCCGCCGACGGCGCGGCGCGCGAGCGCCGCGGCTCCCTCCCCACGGCCCAGTCCCGGACCGACGACGAGCGTCCCGTCGTGGGCGCCGAGCGCGTCGAGGACCGCCGTCGCCGCCGCCTCCGCGTCGTCGGGCAGCGCGAGGCCCAGGGCCTCCGTCGGGGCGTGCGCGGCCACCGTCGACGCGACCGCCCCGGGCGTCGCGACGGTCACGTACCCGGCGCCGGCCCGCATCGCGCCTCGGGCGGTGAGGCACGGGGCTCCGACCATCCCGGGTCCGCCGCCGACCACGACGACGTGCCCCGACCGGAACTTCGTCCCACTCGCGCCACGGGTCGCCAGGTCCGCGACGAGCCGGTCGGTCATGAGGCCCGCCCACGCCGCGGGGATCGCGTCCCGGTGCCCGTCCGGGATGCCGATGTCGACGACCCGGACCCGCCCGGCCAGGCCCTTGCCGGGCGCGATCCAGAGCCCGGGCGTCGCCGCGTGGAACGTCACGGTCGCGTCGGCGCGCACCGCGGCCCCCTCCACCTCTCCGGTCGTGGCGTCGACGCCGCTCGGCACGTCGCACGCCAGGACCACGCCACCGGCGTCGGCGAACCCACGGATCGCGTCGATCGCGGTCTCCGCGACCCCGCGAGGAGCGCCCGTCGCCCCGGTCCCGAGGATCGCGTCGACGACGAGCGCCGCGCCGTCCAGCGCGCCGGTCGTCCACGGCGACGCCCCCGGGAGGCGACCACGCGCCGCAGCCCACCGATCCCGCGCGGCGGCCGCGTCCCCCACGAGCCGCTCCTCCGGGACGGTGCGCACGACGCGGACGGCGCGACCACGCTCCTCCAGGACCCGGGCGGCGACGTACCCGTCGCCGCCGTTGCTCCCCGCCCCGCACACGACGACCACCGGGCCGTCCGGCGCCAGGTCGATCGCGGCGTCGGCGAGGGCCACCCCCGCCGCCTCCATGAGCGCGGGGCCCGGGATGCCGGCGACCGCGATCGCCCACGCGTCGGTGGCGCGGATCGCGGGCGCGTCGGGAAGCGGGTCGAGGCCCGACGGCAACGCTGCCGTCCGGCCCGGCGCGCGGGGCGCGACGCTCGGACCGTCGCCAGCCGGGGTGGCGCTCACGGGCGGCGCTCCGACGGGCGGGGCGTGGCGCGGATCATGCGCCCGTCCCGTGGGCGACCGGCACCGCCCACGCCACGGCCGACGCGATCTCCCGCTCGTGGGTGAGCGACAACGTCACCTCGACGCCACGCTCCGCCGCCCGGGCGGCGGCCGCCCCGTGCAGGACGACGGCGGGCGGGCCACCACGACCGACGACCTCGATCTCCAGTGGACGGAACGCGTCGAGCCGTAGGGCCTTCGTCACCGCCTCCTTCGCGCAGAACCGCGCGGCGAGGTGCCGCGCGGGGCGCGAGGCCCCGGCGCACGCCTCCTGCTCGGCCGTCGTGAACAACCGGTCCCCGAGCCCGGGCCGACGCGCCAACGCGCGCTCGAGGCGGCCGATCTCCAACAGGTCGATCCCGACGCCCTCGCGCATCGGGGCGCATGCTACCCGGCGCGTCCGGGCACGTCGGCGACGAGCCGGTCGCAGACCGCCTGCGCCTCGTCGACGGTCGGCGCCTCGGCCATCACCCGCACGAGCTGCTCGGTCCCGGACGCCCGCACGAGCACGCGACCGCGCCCCTCCAGACCGCGCGCCTCGCGGTCGATCGCGGCGGCCAGGCCCCCGTCCTCCATCGCGGCGTCGCGATCGGTCACCGCGACGTTGACGAGCACCTGGGGCAGGGACTCCATGGCCCGTCGGTCCGCCAGCCGATCGTCGCCGATCGCCTCGAGCGTGAGCAGGGCCGACGCGATCCCGTCACCGGACGGGACGAACCCGGTCTCGATGATGTGCCCCGACTGCTCGCCGCCCAGGCTCCACCCGCGCTCCGCGAGCGCCGCGACGACATGGCGGTCGCCGACCGGGGTGGTGGCCGTGGGGATCCCGGCCGCGGCCATCGCGAGCCCGAACCCGTGGTTCGACATCACCGTCACCGCGACCCCGCCCGCGAGCCGCCCGGTGGCCCGGAGGTGCAGCGCCATGATCGCCAGCAGCTCGTCGCCGTCGTACGCGCGACCGGCGTGGTCGACGGCGAGCAGCCGATCCCCGTCCCCGTCGAACGCGAACCCGACGTCGCACCCGTGCTCGACGACCGTCCGGGACAGCGCGCCCGGGTGCGTCGAGCCGACCCCGTCGTTGATGTTGCGACCGTCCGGCCGGTCCCCGATGACGACGACGTCGGCGCCACGGCGGCGGAACGCGTCCGGGGCGACGCCGGCGGTCGCGCCGTGCGCGCAGTCCAACGCGATCCGACGGCCCGTCAGGTCGAGGTCGGCGAACCGGACGTCGAGCGCCCGGAGGTAGTCCTCCCGAGCCCCGAGCAGCGGTCCGATCGCACCGATGGACGTCCCCCACGCCCCGTCGCCGATCGGCTCGGCCGCGAGCGTCGCGACGCGGGCCTCCGCGTCGTCGGGGAGCTTGCGACCGTCCGGCCCGAAGAGCTTGATCCCGTTGTCGGCGAACGGGTTGTGCGACGCGGACACGACCGCGGCGATCGTGAACCCGAGCTCCCGGACGAGGAGCGCGGCGGCCGGGGTCGGCAGCACGCCCGCCAGGCGGACGTCGGCCCCGACCGCGGCGGCCCCGGCGGCGAACGCCGCCTCGAGCATCGGCCCCGACGCGCGGGTGTCGCGGACGACGAGCACCCGCGGCGGCGCGGCGGGCCCGCCGTCCGTCGGGTCCGCGGCGCCCAGAACGGCCGCACGGCCGAGTCGCAACGCGAGCTCGGCCGTGAGGACCGTTCCGGCGGGGCCACGGACCCCGTCGGTACCGAAGAGCCGTCCCATCGTGACGGTGCGCGAAGGACCTAGCGCTTGCTGAACTGCGGACGCTTACGGGCCTTCTTGAGGCCGGCCTTCTTGCGCTCCTTGACGCGCGCGTCACGCGTCAGGAACCCACGCTTCTTCAGCTCGCCACGGAGGCTGGGCTGGGCGACGATGAGCGCGCGCGAGATGCCGTGGCGCAGGGCGCCGGCCTGCGAGCTGATGCCGCCGCCGTGGATGCGGGCGATGACGTCGAGCTGCTCGTGGTAGCCGACGACCTCGAGGGCCTGACGGATCGTCCGCTGGAGCGCGTCGCGCGGGAAGTACGTCTCGAGGTCCTTGCCCCCGATGGTGTACTGCCCGGTTCCGGGGGTGAGGATCACGCGGGCGACCGCGGACTTGCGCTTGCCGGTGGCCGTGTAGCGGGCCCCCGCCGACAGGTCGATCGTGACCTCGGCGATGGGCGCGTCCGCCGCGTCCTCCGCGTCGGCGTCGCCGTCGGCGGGCTGCTCGCCGTCACCCTCGTAGTAGTAGCCGAACTCGTCGGACTGCTGCCCGGCCTGCTGACCCGAGTCCAGGACGATGTCGACCTCGAGGTCGGCCCCGGGGATCGCGGGCTTCACGCGCGGCGCCTCGTCGGCGTCGTCGTCACCCTCGTCGTCGGCCTCGGGGGCCTCCGGCGCCACGTCGGCCTCGGGGGCGGCGGCGCCCTCGGCCTCGGTCGGCTCCGCGGTCACGGCGTCGGCCGCGGCGGCCTCGGGCTGCTCGGCGGGGGTCGCCGGGGCCTCGGCGGCCTCGGGGGTCTCGTCGGGGGTGGGGGCCTCGTCAGCCATCAGGCGTCGATCTCCAGGGACAGCGGCTTCTGGGCCACGTGCGGGTGCTCCGGTCCGGCGTAGACCTTGAGCTTGGTCAGCTGCTTGCGGGCCAGCCGGTTCTTGGGCAGCATGCCCTTGACGGCCTTGCGGATGATCTCCTCGGGCTGCTTCGCGAGCTGCTCCTCGAAGGTCCGCGTGTAGAGGCCGCCGGGGTACCCCGAGTGGCGGTGGTAGAGCTTGGCGGCGCGCTTGTTGCCGGTCACGTGGATCTTCTCCGCGTTCACGACGATCACGAAGTCGCCCGTGTCGACGTGCGGCGTGTACTCCGGCTTGCGCTTGCCGCGCAGGACCTCGGAGATCTGGGTGGAGAGACGACCGAGGGTCTGGCCCGTGGCGTCGACCACGTACCAGGAGCGTTCGCGGGTCTCGGAGTTGGCGACGTAGGTCTTAGACACGGGCTCTCAAGAACTCTGTGCGAGCAGGGATCAGCGCGCAGCGGCGGACCACGATAGCGCACCGTCGCGCCGGAAGGACGGCCGCCTCCCCGGTCGCGGACGTCGACCGTCGGCCGGAGCCGGTCAACGGCGACCACCACCGAGATCGACCTCGCGGTCACGGGCCCACAGCAGCAGGTTGACGGCCCCCAGGAGCACGATCCAGGCCCCCCAGGCGCCCGGACGGCCCAGCGCGGGCAGCGCGTCCCGGACCGCGATCACCGCGCTGACGGCGACGGTCGCCGAGACGGTCCCGCCGAGCCCGATCGCGACGACCCTGTCGGCGAGGGGCGTCAGGACGAGCCCGACCGCACCGCCCACGGCCGCCCCGGTCGGCGCGGCCACGTCGACGCCGCCCCAGCCCTCGCCGGCGGCGAGCGCGCCGAGCCCCGCCGCCCCGACCACGAGGGCCGCGCCCCACGGGCCGTCGTCACGGCCGCAGAGCGCGGCCGTCACGAGGAGGCAGGCCCCGATCGCGAGCGGCACGCGGTCGAGCGGCAGGCGGTCCGCGGCGACGGCGGCGAGCGCCGCGACGCCGCCCACGAGGTACGCCGCCGCGCGCGGGCCCCGCGCCGGCCCGGCGACCCCGCCGCTCACCGCCGGTCGACCGGGAGCGCGCTCACTCCCACTCGATCGTGCCGGGCGGCTTGCTCGTGATGTCGAGCACCACGCGGTTGATCTCGCGGACCTCGCCCACCATGCGGCCGGCGATCCGGTCGAGCAGGTCGTACGGCAGGCGCGCCCAGTCGGCGGTCATCGCGTCGTCCGAGGTCACCGCGCGGATCGCCACGACGTGGCCGTAGGTCCGCTCGTCCCCCTGCACGCCGACGGTCCGCACGTCGGGCAGGACGCAGAAGCTCTGCCACAGCTCGCGGTAGAGGCCCGCCGCGCGGATCTCCTCCTGGAGGATCGCGTCGCACTCGCGCAGCAGCGCGAGCTTCGCCTCGGTGATCTCGCCGCCGACGATGCGGATGCCGAGGCCGGGCCCCGGGAACGGCTGGCGCCACACCATCCGCTCCGGTAGCCCGATCTCCGTGCCGACCGCCCGGACCTCGTCCTTGAACAGCGCCCGCAACGGCTCGACGAGCTCGAAGGTCAGGTCGTCGGGCAGCCCGCCGACGTTGTGGTGGCTCTTGATCGTGGCGGCGCCGTTCCCGCCACCCGACTCGATGACGTCGGAGTACAGCGTGCCCTGGACGAGGAACCGGGCCCCGGGATCGGCCGGCCCGGCCGGCACGTCGCCCGCCACCTCGACCGTCGTGCCCTCGGGACCGGACCCCGGATCGGCGCCCCCGGCGACGAGCCGCGCCGCCTCCTCCTCGAAGACGCGGATGAACTCGCCGCCGATGATCTTGCGCTTGGCCTCCGGCTCGGTGACCCCGGCCAGCCGGGAGAGGAACCGCTCTCGCGCGTCGACGACGACGAGCGGCACGTGGAAGTGCTCCGAGAAGGTCCGGCGGACCTGCTCGCTCTCGTCCTTGCGCATCATCCCGTGGTCGACGTAGACGCAGGTCAGCTGGTCGCCGACCGCCCGGTGGACCAGCAGGGCGGCGACCGAGCTGTCGACCCCGCCGGAGAGCCCGCACACGATGCGGCCGTCGCCGACCTGCTCACGGATGAGCCGGATCTGCTCCTCCGCGATGTTCGCCGCCGACCAGTCCATCGCGCAACCGCAGACGTCGCGCAGGAACGTCATGAGGGTCTGCTGGCCGTAGGGCGTGTGGACGACCTCCGGGTGGTACTGGATCCCGTAGATCCCGCGCTCGACGTCCTCGAACGCCGCCACCGGCGACGCGGTCGAGCTCGCGAGGGCGACGGCCCCCGGAGGGGCGGTGTAGACCGTGTCGCGGTGGCTCATCCACACCGGCTGGGTCTCGGGCTGCCCCGCCAGCAGGCGCCCGTGCTCGACGACGGTGAGCTCCGACCGACCGTACTCGCCGACGTCGGCCGCCTCGACCCGCGCACCGAGCTCGTGCGCCAGGAGCTGCATGCCGTAGCAGATGCCCAGCACCGGAACCCCGAGCTCGAGCAGCTCCCGCTCGAGCGCCGGGGCGCCGTCGGCGTACACCGACGCCGGCCCGCCGGACAGGATGACGCCTCGCGGGGCGCGACGGCGGACCTCGGCGGCCCCGACGTGGTGGGGCAGGAGCTCGCTGAAGACGCCGCACTCGCGCACGCGGCGGGCGATGAGCTGGCTGTACTGGCCGCCGAAGTCGAGGACGACGACCTCGTCGACGTCGAGGCGGTCGGGCAGCACGGGCGGGGGCGTCGCGTCGGACATGCGGGTCAGGGCCTCTCTCGCCCGTCCGGGGCGGCCTGGGGGTCGGGATCCAGCGCGGCGGCCTCGCGCCGCGCGGCGGGGGCGACGGCGATCGCCGCCCGGTTGAACTCGGCCAGGTCGACGTAGCCGCAGGTCGCCATCGAGCGCTTGAGCGCGCCGATGAGGTTCGTCGTGCCGCTCGCGTCGACGGCGGGGCCGTGGAGGACCCGCTCGAGCGGGGCGACGGTGCCGACGTGGATCCGCTCCCCGCGGGGCAGCGACGCGTGGGCCGCGGACGCGGGCCAGTGCCAACCGCCGCCGGGCGCCTCGGTCGCCCGCGACAACGGCGTGCCGACCATCACCGCGTCGGCCCCGCAGGCGATCGCCTTGGCGAGGTCGCCGCCGGTGCGGATCCCGCCGTCGGCGATGACCTGCACGTACTCCCCGGTCTCGAGGATGTGGGTCGAGCGGGCCCCGGCGACGTCGGCCACCGCCGTCGCCTGCGGGAGCCCGACGCCGAGGACCCGGCGCACGGTCGATCCGCCGCCGGCCCCGACGCCGACGACGACGCCCGCCGCGCCGGTCCGCATGAGGTGCAGGCCGGTGTGGTAGCTCGAGCACCCTCCGACGAGCACCGGGATCGGCATCTCGGCGATGAACTGCTTGAGGTTGAGGACGTCGCCGTCGCCGGCCTCGCCGACGTGCTCGGCGCTCACGACGGTGCCGAGGATCGCCAGGACGTCCAGTCCGGCGTCGAGGGCCACGTCGACGTGACGGCGGACGCGTTGCGGCGTGAGCGACCCCGCGACGACGACCCCCGGCTCCGACTTGATCTCGCGGATCCGCTCGACGATGAGCTCGGCCCGGACCGGCGCGGCGTGGAGCTCGCGGAGCCGCTGGAACGCCTCGGCGGGCGGCAGCGCCGCCAGCCCGGCGAGCTGCGCCCCGGCGTCCTCGTGACGGGTCCACAGGCCCTCGAGGTCGAGGATCGCCAGGCCGCCCTGCCGGCCGATCTCCTTGGCGGTGTCCGGGGAGATCGCCGCGTCGATCGCCGAGCTCACGAGCGGCAGCTCGAACCGGTACGGGCCGAGCTTCCAGGCGATGTCGACCTCGTCGGGGTTGCGGGTCCGCCGCGACGGGACGATCGTGACCTCGTCGAAGCCGTAGGCGCGGCGGGCCTTCTTGCCCCGGCCGATCTCGATCTCCATGCCCGGAAGGATCGCGCAGCGGCCGCCGCGGCGTCGCCCGGCGGCCGTGACGCGGCCCGCGAGGCCTCACTCGTCGAGGTCGGCGGGGTCGATCGACTCGATCGACACCTCGTGCACCAGGCGGTCGACCTGGCGGGCGTCGACGAGCCCCGCGCCGAGTCGCTGGGTCGCGTCGGCGCCGCACGCGACCGCGAACCGCAGCGACTCCTCGACGGACCGTCCCTCGTAGCGGCCGGCGACGAGCCCGGCGAGGAACGCGTCGCCGGATCCGATCCGGGCGACGGTCTCCCGCGGCTCGATCCGGGCCCGGAACAGCTCGATCGTCCCGGCGGTCGCCGACGCCATCGGGGCCTGGGCCGACGCCGCGTCGTGCCGGACCCCGGCGACGCACCCGTCCTGCAGCGTCATGATCGCCTCGCCGACGCCGAGATCGAGGATCTCCGTCACCGCCCGGGCCCGGTCCACGTCGTCGGCGAACTCGTGGCCGACGATCTCCTCGGCCTCGAGCTGGTTCGGCGTGATCGCGTCGGGCGCGGCCCGCACGATCCGGCGCAGCGGCTCGCCGTCGGTGTCGACGTACACCCGGACCCCGACCCGGTGCAGCTCCTTGACGAGGTCGACGTAGACGTCCTCCGGCACGTTGCGGGGCAACGATCCGGCCATCACGACGACGTCGGCCCCGCGGGCGAGGTAGAGGAGCTTGTCGGTGAAGAGCTCGAGCTCGCGGGCGTCGACCTTCGGCCCGCGCTCGTTGATCTCGGTCTGGACGCCGCTCGTGGGGTCGAACACCGCGGTGTTCGTCCGCGACTCCTCGTCGATCCGGACGAAGTCGTTGAGGATCGACTCGCGGGTGAGCTGCTCGACGATCCTCGTGCCCGTCGCGCCGCCCGCGAGCCCGGTGGCGATCACCGGCTGGCCCAGGGTCTTCAGCGTGCGGGCGACGTTCACGCCCTTGCCGCCGGCGAGCGCGGTCTGCTCGACCGCGCGGTGCCGGTGCCCGAGCCGGAGGTTCGGCACGACGAGCGAGCGGTCGATCGCGGCGTTCAGGGTGACGGTGATGATCATGCGGGTCCCGCGGTCCGCCGGGGACCGTCGACCGACGCCACACTACCCGCGGGACCGTGAGAGCGCGGGCGTCGGTCCCGACCGACGCCCGCGTCGCACCAGCGTGACGAGCGCCACGAGGAGCGCCAGGACGAGGCCGATGAGGACCTGGACGCCCCGCTCCGACAGGCGATCGTCGACCCGCTCCCAGACCGTCGCCGCGGCGACCGCCCGCGTCGTGACCGCGGGGACCCGGGCCACCACCCGCCCACGCTGCAGGATCTCGACGGTCCCGAGCCGCGAGCCCTTCGGCAGCGGCCCCTCGACGTCCGCCGGGAGCCCGACCACGCGGGTCCGCAACCGCTCGTCCCGGCGGGCGGTGCGCCGCACGGTCCTGGCGGCCTCGACCTCGACCACCCGGTCGTCGCGGTACCGCAGGGGCAGGCGCGCGACGACGTCCGAGCGCCGCACCGCGACCTTGCGGACGTACCGGTCGAGGGCGAACCGCATGAGGGCGAGGGAGTCGGCGTTGCGGGCCGCCTCGGACGACGCGCCGAGCACGACGCTCACGACCGACACGCCCCGCCGCCGGCCGGACGCGACGAGCGCGTACCCCGCCTTGCGGGTGTGCCCCGTCTTGACCCCGTCGACCCACGGGACGTCCCGCACGAGGGTGTTGCGGTTCTCGACGGTGATCGGGGGGCTCGCCGACGTCAACCGCATCGACGGCTCGTCGACGATGCGGCGGAACTCCGGGAACTCGCGCAGGAGCAGGGTGAGCTTGACGAGGTCGGTGGCGGTGCCCCGGTGGCCCTCGGCGTCGAGCCCGATCGGGTTGCGATAGCGCGTGCGCAGCCCGAGCTCCTTGGCCCGACGGTTCATCGCCGTGACGAACTTGGCGGTGGAGCCGCTGACGGCCCGGGCGATCGCCACGGCCGCGTCATTGCCGGACGGCAGCATGAGCCCGGCGAGGAGGTCCCGCATCGTCATCCGGTCGCCGGCCCGCAACCCCGCGACCGACTCGACGGCCGCGCCCGGGTAGGCGGTGATCCGGTGTCGGCGGTCCAGGCGCCCGTCCTCGAGCGCCAGCAGCGCGGTCATGAGCTTCGTCGTCGACGCGATCCCACGCAGGATGTTCGCGCGGCGCTCGAAGACGATGTCGCCGGTGGCGAGCTCGACGACGATCGCAGACGGCGCGCTCACCGACGGCCCGTCCGCGGACCGGGCGACGGCGGGCGCCGTGAGCGACGACGCCGCCACCGCGACGACCAGCAGCGCCGGCAGGGCCGGGGCGGGCCACGGGCGGGTCGGGCGCGTGACCCGCGAGGCGGTCGACACGCTCATGGGCGCAACCGCACGCGCTGCCCGACCCGCAGCGTCCGGGTCGCCAGGCGCGGGTTGAGCTCCAGGACGTCGTCGAGCGTCAGGCCGTGTCGGGCCGCGATCGCCGACAGGCTGTCGCCGGGGCGCACGGTCGCGGTCCGACGCGTCGGCCGGGCGGTCGTGGTCCGGACCGCCGGCGTCGCCTGCGTCACCGACGGCGTGGCGTCCTCCGACCCGCTGCGGCCGACGACGAGCACCGCCACGACCACCGCGGCCAGCGCTGCCGGTGCCAGGAAGCGGAACGGTGAGGTCGGGGGCACGCCGGGCAGGATAGGCCGCCGACGTGCGCTCGGCCGCGAGCCGGGCCCCGGGCGGGGGCGCCGGACCGGTCGCGTCCGGCCCGGTCACGACGCCAGCCGGGCCGCCTGCTCCCGCAACGCCTCGGCGGCCGCGCGGGCGGCCGCGGCGCGCCGGGCGGGCGACCCGTCGCCGGCGCCGACGATCGAGCGCGAAGCGGTGACGAGCGCCGCGCCGGGGCCCGGCGCGAACGCGGGCGCGAGGTCCTCGACCCGTCCGCCCTGGGCTCCGACGCCCGGCAGGAGGAACGGGGTCCGCGGCATCAGCTCGCGGAGCCGGAGGATGCGGTCGGGCGCGGTCGCGCCGACGACCGCGCCGACGGGGGCGATGCCGGCGCCGGGGTCCGCGGCGGCGCCGAGGGCGTCGACGAGCCGGGCGACGTGCTCCCAGACCGGCCCGCCGTCGGCGGTCGGCCGCTCCTGCAGGTCGGCCGCTCCCGGGTTCGACGTCCTGACGAGGACGAACGTCCCGGCGCCGCGGGGCACGGCGGCGTCGATGAAGGGCTGCACGCTGTCGGCGCCCATGTACGGGGCGACGGTCACCGCGTCGGCTCCGAGGCCGGGGACGTGGCCCCACGGGGTGGGGGCGCCGCCGAGCAACGCCTGGGCGTACGACGCGGCGGACACGTCGATGTCGCCACGCTTGGCGTCGACGATGACGAGGAGCCCGACGTCGCGGGCGAAGGCGGCGACGGTGGCCAGGGCCTCCACGCCGGGGGCTCCGAGGCGCTCGAAGCTCGCGCTCTGGAGCTTGACGGCGACGCAGGCGTCGGCCGTCGCCTCGAGGACGCGGCGGCAGTGGTCGACGACGGCGAGCGCCGCCGACCGGGCGGGATCGAGGCCCGCCGGGTCCGGCGCGGAGCCGGACGTGGGCCAGAGCCGGCCCGGGTCGGGATCGAGCCCGACGACGACCGCGCTACGACGGTCGCCGACCGCTGACGCCAGCCGGCCCCCGAAGGAACCGGACTGGTCGTCGGCCGTGGTCAACTCAGGCGACCGACTTCTTCAGGGCGGCGCCGGCCGTGAACTTCGGGAGCTTCTTCGCCGGGATGTCGATCGGCTCCTTGGTGGCCGGGTTGATGCCCTTCCGGGCGCTCCGCTCGGTGACGGAGAACTTCCCGAAGCCCGAGAAGGCGACGTCGCTACCGCGCGACAGCGACTCGGTGATGGTCTCGAGCACGGCGTCGACGGCCGCCTGGGCGTCCTTCTTGCCGAGGCCGGCCTTGTCGGCGACGATGTCGACGAACTCTGCCTTGGTGGTCACTTGCGCTCCTCCTGTTGGGGCGACGTAATCGGGTTGCGACGGTATCAGCGGGCCGACGGGCCCGCCCGTCGGTCGGACGCCCCCCCGCACCCGGCGGGACGACGGTCCGCGCGGTCCCGGGGGACCGAGCGAACGGCGGCAGTCTCCCGATCGGACAGGACGGAACGCGTCCCGGGTCGTCGTCGCCGCCGTCCGAGGTGGTTGGATACCGGCCCATGACCCTCGAGCGGATCGCCTGGTCGGGCGTCGTCCTGACCTGCCTGCTGGCGGCCCTGCTGCTCGTCATCGACGGGTTCGTCGGCTACGCCGGGGTGAGCGTCGCGGTCGGCGCGTCGGCGGCGATCAACCTGCGTTGACCCCACCCCCGAGCCGGGCCGCGAGCCAGGGCCGTAGCGCCTCGACGGCGGCGCCGCGGTGCGAGATCGCGGCCTTCTCGTCCGGCGACAGCTCCGCCATCGTCCGGCCGTCGTCGAGCGCGTCCGGCACGAACAGCGGGTCGTAGCCGAACCCGCCGTCGCCGCGGGGGGTCGCGGCGACGACGCCGGCGCAGCGGCCCTCGACGACGTGCTCGACGCCGTCCGGCAGGACGACCGCGAGCGCGCAGACGTAGGCCACCCCGCTGCCGACCGGCGCCCGCGACCGCAGGAGCTCGAGGTTCTCGAGGTCGGTCGCGTGCTCCCCGGCGAACCGGGCGGAGCGCACCCCCGGCGCCCCGCCGAGGGCGTCGGACCGGATCCCGGAGTCGTCGCCGAGCGCCGGTCGGCCCGTCGCGCGCGCCGCGGCCCGCGCCTTGCCGAGCGCGTTCTCGGCGAACGTCTCCCCCGTCTCCGGCGGCAGCGTCACGTCGTCCGGCAGCGGGTCGACGCCCCACGTCGCGAGCATCCGCGACAGCTCGTCGGCCTTGTGGGCGTTGCGGGTGGCCATCACGAGCCGGGGCGGGGCGGGCATCGCCCCATCCTGCCGCCCCCGGCCCGTGCGCCGCGCGGACGGCCTACTTCGGGGCCTTGCCGGCGTGCCCGATCGCCTCCTTGATCTTGCCGAGGACGGCCTCGCCGATGCCGCCGCCGTTCGACTTCCTCATGAACAGCACGACGCCGGCCATGACGGCGGCGACGAGCATCGCGAGCGCGACGTACTCGACGGTGCCCTGGCCGTCCTCGCGGCGCAGGCGCATCCCGAGGGCGCGCTGGTGGACGTCGGCCGCGAGCGCCAGCGGACGCTCGCGGAGGGTGATCGCGGCCGGGGCGTCGGCCGGCTCGTCGGCGGTGGGCGTGGGGGTCTGCGGGTCGGTGTTGGTCATGGTCGCCATGCTCGACCGGGGGCCCGTGCCGGAACGACGGGGCAACCGTGCAGAATCAGCACCGGATGCGTGCGCTCGTCGTGTCGAACATGGCCCCGGACGCGGGGAGCCCGGAGCGTGGCGGGTTCGTCCGCGACCAGGTCGCCGCGCTGCGCGGGATCGACGGCGTCGACGTCGCGCTCCACGAGTTCGCGCCCGGCGCCTACCGCGCGGCCGCACGGGAGCTGCGGCGGCGCCACCGCGGGGTGCGCTACGACGTCGTCCACGCCCACTTCGGCCTGACCGCGGCGCCGGCGCTCGGCGTCCGCGCCGACCTCCGCGCGGTGACGCTCCACGGTCGTGACCTCCGACATCCGCGGAGCCGCGCGATCACCGCCGCGACCCTGCCGACGCAACGGTTGCTGGGCATCGCCGCCGAGGACCTGCGGTCGTGGCTGCCGCGACCGTTCCGGGCCCGGGCGGTCGCGCTCCCCGTCGGGTTCGCCGTCGACCGGTTCGGGCCCACCGACCGGGGCGACGCCCGCCGCCGGCTCGGGCTCGACCCGGCCGAGCCGTTCCTCCTCTTCCCCTACGGCCGGGAGCGACGGGTCAAGCGGTTCGACCGGGCCGAGGCGCTCGCCGGCGCGGTCGGCGTGCCGGTCCGCAGCCTCGGCGGCGTCGACCCGACCCGCATGCGCGACTGGCTCAACGCCGCGAGCGTCGTCGTCGTGCCCAGCGAGCACGAGGGGTTCGGGCTGGCGGCCGTCGAGGCGCTCGCGTGCGACGTGCCGGTGCTCGCCACCCCGACCGGGGCGCACCCCGACACGGTCGGCCGGGTGCCGGGGTGCCTCTGCGCACCGTGGGACCTCGACGTGTGGGCCGCCGCCGCGCGCGAGGCGTTGCGCCACGAGGACCCCCGGGTGCCGGGGGCGGCCGCGGCCCACCCCCATGGGACCGGGCCGTACGCCGCCCGGGTCGTCGCGGCGTGGCGCGAGCGGCTCGCGGCCTGAGGCCCGACCGCCACGGCGACGTCGACGCGCCGCGGATCGCCGACCACCGGGGCCGACCGCGCCGCGCCGGGCAGGACCACGCGGCGAGCCGCCGCCGAAGCGCCGTTACACTCGCACCGGTCCGGGCGCGGAGCCAGGCCCGGCCCTCCCATGAGCAGCCTCTTCGACCGCCTCTCCCGCACCCGCGACCGCCGTCGCCCGCCCGCGGACGGCGAGGCCGCGGTCCCGCGACCGGCCGCCGCCCCCGCCGCCGAGGACCGGCGCGCGCCCGACGCGGACGCCGCGGCCCGTCCGCCCGCCGCGACGGACGTCGAGCGGGCGGCCCCCGCCACGCCCGACCGGGAGCCGGACGCGCCGACGGAGGTCCACGCCGCCGTCGAGGTCCCCGGGCCCGACGCGACGCCCGACCGTCCGCGGCAGTATCCGGGCATCCCCACCGGCGACCCGGAGCCCGAGCCCCTCCCCGCGATCCCCACGGGCGACCCCGAGCCCGAGCCCCTCCCCGCGATCCCCACGGGCGACCCCGAGCCCGTCGCCGCCGACGACGCGTCGCCGGTCGACGCGTCGGCGACCGCCGTGCACCGCGCCGTCGCGCCGTCGGCCGCCCCGGCCGGCGCGTCCACGACCGACGACGCCCCCACCCCCGACGCGGCGCCACCGACGCCGGCGGTCCCCACCCGGGCCGGCGTCCGTGGCCGCGGCCGGATGCGTCGTCGCCTGCGCTACCTGCGCCGGGTGCGCGAGCTCGGGTACCGCGACCTCGGCGGCCTCGTCTTCGAGCTCCGCCGGGCCGGCGTCGACAACCCGCTGCTCGTCGACGCCAAGGTCGAGGCGCTGCAGCGCCTCGACGCCGAGCTCCACGTCCTCGAGCACGCGCTGCGGGACTACCGGCCGATCGAGGAGCTCCACGAGCCGGGCGTGTCCGTCTGCGTGCGTTGCGGCGCGCTGCACGGCAGCGACGCCCGGTTCTGCCCGCAGTGCGGCAGCCACGTCGCCACCCAGGGCGCCCCGCCCGACCCGGCCGGGGCGCCCACCGCGCCCCACCGCACCGAGGACGGCGCGACCACCGGCGTCCACGCCACGGGCCGACCGGGGCGCGAGGCCGGCCGCACCACGTCGCACGGATGACCGATCAGCCGCCGCACCCGATCGTCTGCCCCCGCTGCGGCGCGACGGTCGACACCGAGCAGTCCTGGTGCCTCAACTGCGGGGCCCCGGCCCGCACCCGGATGCGACCGACGCCGAACTGGCGGTTGCCGATCGCGCTCATCGGCGCGCTCGTGCTCATCGCCGTCGGCGGCACGATCGGCGCGTTCGTCGCCCTGACGACCGGGGACGACCCCAATCCCGCGACCGAGAGCTCGACGCTCCCGACCCCGGCGACGCCCGATGCCGGGGCGCCGCCGGCGGGGGTCGCGCCGCCTCCCGGAGCGACCCCCGAGCCCGAGCCGGTCGCCCCGTCGAGCACCCCCGGCGCCGGCGCCGCCCCGTCGACCACGTCGACCGGCCCCGGCGCCACCGCCCAGCCTCCCGCCGCGGATCCCGGGACGTCCGACTCCGGCGAGCGGACCGCCCGGCTCCGCGACCGCTGACCGACCGACCAGGGGCCGCTCAGCGCAGCGACGGCCAACGCTCGGCCAACCGGCGCGTCGCCCACTCGACCACCGGCGCCGTGGGCGGATCCTCCGGGGCGGCGGGCGTCGGGGCCGACCAGGTCCGCAACGTCGCCGCCACCGAGCGGGCGAGCGCGTCGACGTCGTAGCCGCCCTCGAGGACCATGCCGAGCGGCGCTCCGAGCTCGTCGGCCAGCCGGTGCGTCGCCGCCGCCATCGCCGCGAAGCCCGCGTCGGTCACGGCGCACGACGCCAGCGGGTCGTCGACGTGGGCGTCGTAGCCCGCCGACACGAGCAGCAGGTCGGGCCGGACGTCGCGCGCGATCGGCAGGACCACCCGCTCGACGAGCCCGACGAACGCCTCGTCGCCGCTTCCCGCCCCCACCGGCAGGTTGACGGTGTGCCCCTCGCCCGCGCCGTGCCCGGTCTCGGACGGACGGCCCGTCCCGGGGTAGAGCGGGTACTCGTGGATCGAGCAGTAGAGGACCTCGTCGGTGCCGGCGAAGATCTCGGCCGTGCCGTTGCCGTGGTGGACGTCCCAGTCGAGGACGAGGACCCGCGACATGCCGTGCGCGTCCCGCGCGTGACGCGCCGCGATCGCGACGTTGTTGAGCAGGCAGAACCCCATCGGGCGGTCGGTCTCGCAGTGGTGGCCCGGGGGGCGGTGGAGCGCCGCGGCGCGTCCCGCGCCGGCGGCGAGCGCGTCGACCATCGCGACGGCGCCGCCGGCGGCCCGCAGCGCGGCGTCCCACGACCCGCGCGAGACGAGCGTGTCGGCGTCGATCGATCCCCCGCCGGACCCCGCCAGCGCCCGGATCCGCTCGACGTGCGCGGCCGGGTGCACCGCCTCGAGCTGGTCCCGCGTCGCCTCGGGCGCCTCCTGCGGCTCGAACCCGCACCAGGACTCGGCCTCGAGCGCCCGCTCGACGGCGACGATCCGGGCCGCACGCTCGGGGTGCGCCCCGGTGTCGTGCCCGAGCGACGCGGGATGACGGAAGAGGACCGGGGTCACGACGGCTACCGTACCCGTGATGCCCGGGACCACCGCTGCCGACGCGACCACCGACGTGCTGGTGGTGGGCGCAGGCGCCGCCGGGCTCTACGCCGCGCTCCGGGCCGCCCGCGAGGGGGCCCGCGTCACCGTCGTCACCGCGACGCCGCTCGCGCAGACCGCGTCGTACTGGGCCCAGGGCGGGATCGCCGCCGCGCTCGCCGCCGACGACGACCCCGAGCAGCACCTGGCCGACACCGAGGCCGCCGGACGGGGGACGGTGCGCCGGTCGGCGGCGGCGGTGCTCTGCGCCGAGTCGCCGGACGCGATCGCCGACCTCGAGGCGCTCGGGGTGCGGTTCGACGCCGACCGCCACGGACGGCTCGTGCTCGGCCTCGAGGGCGGGCACCACCGCCGGCGCGTCGCCCACGCCGGCGGAAGCGCGACCGGACGGCGCCTGACCCGGCAGCTCGCGGCGCGCCTCGTCCGCGAGCCCGCGATCACCGTCCTGGAGAGCACCCGGGCGGTCGCGCTGTGGCGGGACGGGGAGCGCGTCGTCGGAGCCCGCACCGACGACGGCCGGCGGATCGCCGCGCGGGCCACGATCCTCACCTGCGGCGGGTCGGCGGCGCTGTGGTCCCGCACGACGAATCCCCCCGGGTCGGTCGGCGTCGGCGCGCAGCTCGCCTACGCGGCCGGCGCGGCCCTCGCGGACCTCGAGTTCGTCCAGTTCCACCCGACCGCCGTCACGGGGATCCCGGGACGCAACGGGTTCCTCGTCACCGAGGCGATCCGTGGTGAGGGCGCGACGTTGCTCAACGCGGCCGGCGACCGGTTCGTCGACGAGCTGCAGCCGCGGGACGCCGTGTCGCTCGCGGTCTGGCAGACGATGCGCGCCGAGGGCTCCGACCACGTGCGGCTCGACATGACCGGGGTCGACCCGGCGGGCTTCCCCAACGTCGTCGACGCGCTGCGCGAGTCCGGCCTGGACCCGGCGACGACCCCGATCCCGGTGTCGCCGGCGTGCCACTACACGATGGGGGGCGTCGTCACCGACCTCGACGGGGCGAGCACCGTCCCGGGGCTGTTCGCGGCCGGCGAGACGGCCTGCACCGGCCTGCACGGGGCCAACCGGCTGGCGTCGAACTCCCTGGCGGAGTGCGTCGTGTTCGGCGGTCGGGCCGCACGCGCCGCGGCCGCGCAGCCCGCGCTGCCGACCATCACCGCGCCCGCGCCCGACGCGGCCGGGCTCCTCGTGCCGAGCGCGGACACGCGACGGGCGCTGTGGCGCCACGCCGGGATCGAGCGTGACCCCGACGGCCTGCGCGCGCTGCT
>Ga0172382_10000119_pt1 | contig 128881 bp, 120 predicted proteins | sample Leawel138RmetaG_FD_122245 | JGI IMG/M metagenome (GOLD analysis project Ga0172382, IMG submission 122245) | Leachate microbial communities from a municipal landfill in Southern Ontario, Canada - Leachate well 138R metaG | ecosystem: Engineered > Solid waste > Landfill > Unclassified | place... | reverse complement strand
GGGGGGGGGGGGGGGTGCGGTGTGTGTGGTGGGGGGGGTGGGGGGGGGGGGGGGGGGGGGGGGGGGGGTGGGCAAGGTTGCACTGGGCATGCGTTCGAGGACACCGTCCGCAGCGAAGCGGGCAAGGTGGTAGTCCGTGCGGTCGAGCGCATCGTGCCGTTGCGGTGAGAAGGCGGGGCGGTAGTCGCGCACCGCGCCCGCGTGCCGGGGCAGGTGTTCGAGTGCATGGACGATGTGTGTCCGTTCGGTGCTGCCGGCCTGCTCGATGGCACGTGCCAGCAGGTGCATCAGGTCATGGCTTTGGGCGACGGCCTGCGGGGCGGCAATCTCGCGCACACTCGCCAGCCCGTACCGCAGCAGGTAGTTTTCGGCCAGCGCACGGGCGGCGGGGCGCGGGCTGTCGATGAAGCTGAAGGTTTGAAACACGCTCGGGTTCACCCGTGCAAGCGTGCGGCGCTGCTGCTGCCACAGGTCGCCACAGCTTAGCCCCCAGTGGGTGATGACCGGCAGCTCGATGCGCTGGTGGGCCAGCTCACGCATGATCTCGCCACCTTCGCGCGGCGGGGCAATCAGCATCACCGAGTCGGCCCCCGAGCGGTGCAAGGCCTCGATCATTGCGCCTGGCTGCAGGTCTCCACGATTGAAGGCCTGCGAAAACGGCAGGTCTGCTCCGCGCTCGCGCAGATGGGCTTGCATGATGTCCAGGTTGCCCCGACCCCACACGGAGTTCTCGTACAGGATCGCGGGGCGTGAGGCGATGACCAGCAGGTGGTCGGTCAGAAAGGGGCCGATCAGCCGGTCGTTGCCCGACAGGCGAAAGACTGGATCGCCCGCCGGTTGCGGTGCAAGTACCTGAGCATCGGCCGACCAGGCCACCAGCAGGGGCAGGCCGAGCTGGCGTGCCTGACGGGCCTGTTCGACCACCACGCTGGCCTGCACACCGGCCACCATCGCCACCACTCGTGGATCGGCCGCGAACTCGGCCTGATTGGCCAGCCCGACATGGGCCATGCCGCGATTGTCTCGTGCAATGAGCCGCAGCGGCCGCCCGAGTACGCCCCCGGCAGCGTTGATTTCTTCGAGCGCGAGCATGATGCCGCGCTTGAATCCCAGGCCGGTTGCGGTGCATTCTTGCGACAGGTCGGCATCGAGCGCGATCAGCAGGGTGTCGTGAGGTCCGTATTTGCGGAACAGGCGCTCCTCGGTGAGGGACATCAGGTCGGGGCCCAGCTGGGCTTCGAAGCGGGCCGGAATGTGGGCGGTGGCCTGGGCAAAGGCCTGGCGTTCGTCCTCGTTGAGTTCATGAATGTGCACGCCGCTGGCGCGGATCTGCTCCAGCAGGGCATTTTCTCGCCGGTGGGTTTCGTCCCGCTCCCAGGCGGTGAGCTCACGCGCAGTGGCCAGTAGCAGGTCCTGCAGTTCGGGGTGCAGGGTGTTGAACACTTTTTCGCTGATCATGAACACATAGCCCAGATAACCATGGTTGCTCAGCGTCAGGTGGGACTGCACCTCATGAATGCCCATGCTGGCAATCGCAATCAGCGGGTTTTCCTGGCCATCCACCACGCCGTCGGCCAGGGCCTGGCGGGTGGCGTGAAAGTCGATCGGGATCGTGTGGGCGCCAAAGGCCTTGAACTGCTCCATCAGCAGGCGGCTCTTCATGATGCGTACGTCCATGCCGGCAAAGTCGTCGGGATGGCGCAGCGGATGATTGCCGGTAAACTGCTTGAAGCCGTTTTCCCAGAAGGCCACGCCGACCAGGTCGATGTCGCGCAACCTGTCGAGCAGGATCTGCCCGGGCTGGCCGTCGAGCATCTCGTACAGGTCTTCGCGGGTCGGAAAGTAGAAGGGCAGGTCGGCGTACTGCATCGCCGGCACGGCAACCGAAATCTTTGCGGTGGGGGTAAGCAGCATGTCCAGTTCCCCGAGGCGCGCCATCTCGAGCATCTGGTCGTCGGTGCCCAGCGCCTGGGCCGGATAGACGTCGATGCGCACCCTGTTTCCGGTACGCTCTGCAATCAGGGCGGCAAAGCGCGCGGCGGCTTGATGAAGGGCGCTGTCCTCGGGGATGTTGTGCCCGAAACGCAGCACTTGCTGCGGACTGTTTTCCGGGGAGGCGCGGACCGCCGGCGAAGTACCGTTTTCGCTCCGGAACAGCAGGGAAGCCGCAAGCGCAACGGCCACTATCAGCAGCAGCGTGACGATCGGGATAATCGGATTCCTGAGCATGGCCGTGGCTCCTTCAGGCAGTGCCGGGACAAAGGTGCGTGCGCCTGCCTATATGGCAAGTGTGCTTATTCTACGCTTGGGCCTGTGAAGGCAGGGCCGCACACCATGCATGGCTTGATCTGGATCAGCACTCACACAACATGTGACAGATCGGTGAGCGCTATACCAGAACCGGGCCAGCAGAAAACTGCAGGATTCCCCGGATTTGTGTTATGAAAGCAGCTAATTTCACAAATTCGGAGGGCGCAAGCCTGGAGGTGCGATGAGAGGGTGCTGTTCGTCATGACCGGCAAGTGTGGTTTCGGCCTGGGCCTGACTGCCAAGACGGTCATCATCACCTCACTGGTGACCGTGGTTGCTTTGGGAACGACCATGCTCACCGGGCAGGCCTTCACACGCCTGCATGGCCAGGTCGAGAGCATTCTGGACAGTCAACTCGAACAGCTGATGACCTCGGTGCGCCTGATGCAGCAGACCGAGTCGCTGATCAGTCTGGGGCTGATCTTCTCCCAGGCCGAAACCCATCACGACCGCCGGGCCACGCTCATCGAGCTCAATGACCGCCTGCGCTGGATTCACAAGCTTGGCGCCGATCTGGGCGGTGCTCCGGGCAACGAGGTGATCGAACAGATCGAGAGCCTGCACAACCGTCTACATACCAATACGACGACCCTCAACCGCCTGCTGCGCAAGCACATCGACGGTCTGGCCAGCCCGGATGAGCTGGAAACGATCCGCCGCCTGTCCCATGAAAACCGGGAGCGGGCAGGGGAGATGTCGGTACTGATCGGCTATTTCGCGGCCAGCATCCGGCACGATCTGGCGCGCCAGAGCAGTCGTCTGAGCCGGGACAGCACCGAGCAGCAGCGCAATCTGGTGCGCCTGAGCCTGTTATTGCTGGCAGTGGTACTCAGCGCGGGCGTCTTCTTTGCCTATCATGTCGTGGGACGCATCAAACGTCTTCAACAGGCAGTGAATAATCCCATGGTGTCGCCCGAGTCACTGCGCGTGGGCGGACACGACGAGATCGCCGCACTTTCCGAAACCCTGCGTGGCTACGTGCAACGGATTCAGGCGCAGGAAGCCCACATGCGCGGCATTCATGAGGAACTGGCGTTCCTTGCCGAACACGATCCGCTGACCTCACTGGCCAACCGGCGCCATTTCGATGCAGCAGCCCACCGCCTGCTGAAACTGGCTCCGAGAGCGCTGTGTCTGGCGGTGATCGACATTGATCATTTCAAGAGTGTGAATGATCTGTACGGGCACGATGTGGGGGACAGGGCGCTGCGGCATGTGGCGCAACTGCTTGCGGGCAGCCTGCGCGAGAACGATCTGCTGGCGCGTTTTGGCGGGGAGGAGTTTGTCGCGATGGTCTCGGTGCGTTCGACCCAGGCTGCCGGCCAGCTGTTTGACAACGTGCGCCAGCATGTCATGGACACCCCTTTCATGGACAATGGCAGAACGGTCGGGTTGACGGTCAGTATCGGACTGGCGATGGCGTACCCGGGGGGTGAGGAAGAGCAGGGCGAAAGACACAGCGAACCGGCCAGCACAGCCGAGGCCTTGCTGCAGGCCGCGCTGCGCGAGGCCGACCGCGCACTGTATGAAGCCAAGCGGGGAGGGCGCAACCGGGTGTGCATGGCGCCGCAGATGCGCGACGATGACCACAGGCACGATCTCTCAAATGGAGCTTTCAAGGATGCTTGACACACTGCCCGACCTGAACCTTTTCAGTTTATCTTGTCGCCTGCGTGCAGGGTTCCGGTGCTTGCGGCCGGGCATGCTGGCGGTGCTGACGGTCGTGGGCATGGTGCTGTGTCCCGGTGCGCTGGCACGCGATGATGTGCGGCTGGGCATACAGCTTGAGCCACCGGCGCTGGACCCGACTGTGACTGCATCGGCCTCGGCCGGAGAAATCACCTATGGAAACCTGTTCGAGGGCCTGACCATGGTGGGGCCGAACGGGCGCCTGATGCCACGTCTGGCGGTAAGCTGGCAACGTTCCGAAGATGGACTGAGCTACGACTTCACGCTGAGAAGAGGTGTCCGGTTTCACGACGGGCGGGAATTCAATGCCCTGGTTGCCGCCTTCAGCCTGCGCCGGATCCTTGCGGACGACTCGGGCAACCCGCAGCGGAACTGGTTCGCCAAGATCAAGGCGGTGGAGACGGTGGGCGCGGACCATATCCGGGTCTTGCTGCATGCGCCTGACGCGCTGCTGCCGTTTGCCCTGGCTTTGCCGGCGGCCGTGATGGTGCATCCGGCCAGCGTGGCAGACAACGCCACGCAGCCGGTGGGAACCGGACCTTTCCGCCTGGGTAACTGGGAGCGCGGGCGCATGGTCAGCCTGATCCGCAATGAAAACTACTGGGGTAAGGCGCCGGCGCTCGCACGTGCCGATTTCGTATTCATGCATGCTTCGTCCGAAACCGGAAACATGCTCGCCGAAGGGCTGGTGGATGGCCTCATCAGCGTGACGCGGGTGACCGATCGCTTCATGGTGCGTCCGGATTACCGGATGACCGAGCGGGGCCTGGAAAGCAAGCTGATCCTGGCAATCAACAATGCCCGTCCACCCTTTGATGACCTGCGAGTCCGGCAGGCCTTGTCCCATGCGGTCGATCGGTCCCTGTTGCGCGAGTTGTATGGGCCACAGTTTTCCCCGGTGATGATCGGCTCACACTTTGCCCCGACGCATCCGGCTTACGTCGATCTGCAAGGACGTTATCCGTACAGCCCGGAGAAGGCGCGCGCATTGCTTGAAACGGCGGGGGTGAGCGAAGGGTACGAAGTCGAACTGATCATCCCGCCCACCGATTACGGGCGGTATGGCGCTCAATCCATTGCGGACGACCTTGAAGAAATCGGTTTCAGGGTGGAAATCGTCGAATACGAATGGGACGACTGGCTGGAGAAGGTGTTCAGAAGGCACGACTATGCGCTGACCCTGATCCTGCATGTGGAGCCGATGGACATCGATATCTATGCCCGGGACGATTACTACTTCAACTACGACAACGAGGCATTCAAGCATATCTGGTCGCAAGTGCTGTCGGCGGACAGTGAAGGAGAAATGAACCGGCATCTGCAGGAGGCGCAACGCAGGATCACTGAAGATGCCGTCAACGTGTTTTTGCTCATGCGCCCGGAGCAGAACCTGATGCACCGTGACCTGAGTGGTTTCTGGGAAAAAAGCCCAATTCCTTCATTCATCCTCGAAGACTTGAGGTGGACCCGGTAGAGGTAGAGAGGCTGGTTTGATCCGGAGCCAGGGGTAACAGGCGCTTTTTTGAGTCCCTTGAGTCCCAAAATTGAGTCAAAAAGTGCGGTAATTTGTATTATGTAAACTAAGATATTGCTATCAAGCCAATAAAGGACAAAGCCTGAAGCAAGCTGCCCCGCCCCTCCCTTACAACCGGGAACAACCATTGCGCTGTATCCACTCCAGCACTTCCCTGCGTTCGTTGGCAAGTTTGGTTGTGGAACGCTGGCGGGCTTGAGCGTCGATTCTGGCAAGTCGCTTGACCTTCGCTGCACAACGAGTGTCATGGGTCTGAGTGCTTGTCTGTCTACGGGTTGGACGGCTCGGGGGGCTGCTTTCCGCCCGGCGCTCGCTACGCCATTCATTGCTGCGCGGTTTGGGTGGGTCGATTACCGTCAATCGATCCGAATCGGGCAACAAGCCCCCGCTGCCTGGCGCACAGGCCATTTCCTGATAAATCACACGCCCACCGATCTCGCACTTGTACACCTGTGCCACAGACAGTGAGGGCAACAGAGTGAGCAGTGACATCAGGAATGCCCTTGCATGCCTTATAGAATTCGCCGCAAACATTTTCGCTCCCATTCAATGCATTCAGTATAAGTGATATGTCATTGAATGAAAGTCGTGCCTGCGTGGGCACGTGAGTGCGGGGTCAATCCAGTTGCAGGTTTCTGGCCGCTTCTATCGCTTCTTCGACACGGTCGACCGGTATCAACTGCAGACCTTCCACCGGTTGCCGTGGTGCATTTGCCCTGGGAATGATGGCCGTGTTGAAGCCGAGCTTGGCGGCCTCCCGGAGACGTTCCTGACCACGCGGCGCCGGTCGGATCTCTCCTGCCAGGCCTACCTCACCAAAAACGGCCAGTTCCCGTGGCAGAGGTTTGTTGCGCAGGGATGAAACGATCGACAGCAGCACTGCCAGATCGGCTGCGGGTTCGCTGATGCGCACCCCCCCTACGGCATTCACGAACACATCCTGGTCAAAGCACACCACCCCGGCATGCTTGTGCAGCACGGCCAGCAGCATGGCCAGACGGTTTTGCTCCAGCCCCACCGACAGGCGTCGCGGATTGGGACTGTGTGCGCTATCGACGAGCGCCTGGATTTCCACCAGCAACGGGCGGGTTCCTTCCTGGGTGATCAGCACGCAACTGCCGGATACCTGCTGATCGTGCCGGGTGAGGAAGATCGCCGACGGATTGCTGACGCCGCGCAGGCCCTTGTCGGTCATTGCGAACACCCCCAGTTCGTTCACCGCACCGAAGCGGTTCTTGAACGCACGGATCAGCCGGAAGCTCGAATGCGTGTCACCCTCGAAATACAGCACGGTATCGACGATGTGCTCCAGAACCCTGGGGCCGGCCAGGGTGCCATCCTTGGTGACGTGTCCGACCATGATCAGGCTCACGCCGGACTGCTTGGCGAAGCGGGTCAGTTGTGCGGCGCACTCACGCACCTGCGCCACGGAGCCGGGCGCAGACTGCAGGGCTTCGGAGTACACCGTCTGTATCGAGTCGATCACCGCAAGGCGCGGCTTGTGCTCGCCCAGCGTCGCCAGGATGCGTTCCATGTTGATTTCTGCAAGCAGCATCAACGGGGCGGCCTCGATCTGCAGGCGTCTGGCGCGCAGTGCCACCTGCTCGCCGGACTCCTCGCCGGTGACATAGATCGCGGCCACGCGATGTGACAGCGCCGACAGCGCCTGCAGCAACAAGGTGGATTTGCCAATGCCTGGATCGCCCCCGATCAGCACGACGGCGCCAGGCACCAAACCACCGCCCAGCACCCGGTCAAACTCCTCCAGTCCGGTGGGCAGGCGCGGAGCTTCGCGAGGCTCCAGTGCCGACAATGGGGTCAGCGTGGCCGTGTTGCCGGCCAGCGCGGTGAAACGCTTGCTTGAGGACGCCCCGCCCTGCCCCTGCTCGAGTACCGTTTCAGTGAGCGTGTTCCACGCCTTGCAGTGCGGGCACTGCCCCTGCCAGCGCGGCGATTGTCCGCCACACTCGCTGCACACATGCACCGTTTTTGCCTTGGCCATCAGTTGGCGGTGCGCTTGAACTGTTCAGCCATGCCACTGAGTTCGCTGACCGCATGATCGGCAAAGGTGGTGATCAGTCGCGAACGGAACTTGTCCTTCGGAACAATGACTTCCAGCGGGGTGTACAGCGGCGGATCGAGCGGAATCGCGACCAGCCGCCCTTCCCTCACATCGCGCTGAATGGCCGCATTCGAGGCAATCGCGAACCCCAGGCCTTCGGCGGCAAGATGCTTCACCGTGGCCAGGCTGCCCAACTCGGCGCACACCGGCAATGCATCGGGGGCAATGCCCGCGTGGTTGAAGAAGTCCTCGGCCAGATCGCGCACGGCATTGCCGGGATCGCGGTTGATGAACGGATGCTCCAGCAAATCCCTGGCCTGCAGCGCACGCTTGCGGCTCAGCGGGTGACCGGGCTGGCAAATCACCAGCAATTCATCCCGTGCGGCGCCTCGTCGCTCGATTGCGGGCTGGTCCGAGACGATCTCGATCAGGCCGATGTCGAGCTCGCGTGCAGCCACCCGTCCTTCGGTCAGCTGGGAGTTGCCCACCACCACGCGTGGCTTCACTCTTGGATACTGCCGCTTGAAACGTTCCAGCAGGCGCGGCAACCAGTAGGCCGCAATCGTGGTGCTGGTGCCGATGGCGAGTGTCCCCGCCAACTCATCGGTCAGTTCGGCCACTCTGGATTCGAGCTCATCGCTCATGTCCAGAATGCGCTCGGCGTAGGCAAGCACCACCTCGCCGGCGGATGTGAGCGTGACCTTGCCGTGCCCCCGGTCGAGCAGACGGGTGTTGAAATGCTCCTCCAGTTGCTTGATCTGGAAGGTGACGGCCGGTTGTGTCATGAACAAATGCTCGGCCGCCCGGGTGAAGGAACCGTGCTTTGCCACGGCACAAAACACCTGAAGTCGTCGATCAGCCACTTGAGGTCTCCATAAGCCTGTTTTATTTCTCAAGAATACAACATCTTTTCGCCGCTGTACCGGGCGCAGATCACATTTGATGCCAAATGTGTATCGTCCGGTCAGGGCGAAGACGGGCTATCCGTGCCTGTGCCTGAGTGCTGCTCGATGAGCGTCTGCAGGTGACAGAGGTCTGCCCAGCTCCGTCGCTTGTGTTCCGGATTGCGCAGCAGATAGGCCGGATGATAGGTGACCACCAGTGGCGTGCCCTGTTCGCCATGCTGGAACACCTTGCCCCTTGCGGCATTGATGGCGACATCGTGCTTCAGCAGGGCCTGTGCGGCCGGGCGCCCCAACGCCACCAGAAGCTTGGGTTGCAGCAGGGCAAGCTGGCGCATCAGAAATGGTCGGCAGGCATCGATTTCAGCGGCGGTCGGGGTACGGTTGAATGGGGGGCGACATTTGATGGCATTGGCGATGTACACATTGTCGCCACGCGCCAGACCGATGGCCTTGAGCATTTCATCCAGCAGGCGGCCCGCCGGCCCCACGAAGGGCTGGCCCCGCCGGTCCTCTTCTGCTCCCGGGCCTTCTCCGATGAACACCCAGTCGGCCTGGCGATCCCCCATGCCGGGCACGGACTGGTTCCGCTGCTTGCACAACTCGCAGGCGGTGCACCGGGCGATGGCCTGTTCCAGCTCGTCCCAGTCCATGCGGGCAATGGCCGCCAGATCGCGGGCGTCCGACTGGGGGGCAGCCTGGTCTGCTGCAGATGCGGTCGCGGGTTTCTGTGTGGTTCTGGTGGGCCGTTGCCCGCCATCTGCCGGATGTGACGCAGGAACATCGGACACGGAAACAGGCCCGCGCGCACGCACGGGTGGTGTAGTGGACCGGAGGAGCACATGCTCCGGCCCCTGCCCTTCGGTCTGAACAGGGTGTGCAGCCTGTTGGTCGGCGCCCTGAGGCGCTTCGGTCGCGACATCCCGGGCGCGCAAGCGCCAGAGCGGGGCCAGCCCCATCTCGCGCAGCACGGATGCCTGTCTGGATGCCCGTGGGTTCATCATCCTCAACCCAGCGTCCAGCGCATCACGATGGCATCTTCACGGCCCCCATCGAGCGCAGGGTAATAGCGCTTGCGACGGCCGATCTCCTCAAAGCCAAGACTGCGGTACACGCTCAGCGCACGCGTGTTGCTCGGGCGCACTTCAAGAAACATCTGGCGCGCCCCGTGGCCTTTTGCGTACCCGGCCAGAAAACGCAGCATCCTCCCCCCCAGTCCCTTGCCCTGCAGTTCATTGCACAGGCTGATGGTGAGCAGATGCGCCTCGTCCATCACCAGCATCAGCACGGCATGGCCCACGGTGCGTCCGTCCAGTTGCATCAGCCAGCAGCCATAGCCCGCCGTCAAGGCGTCGTTGAAGTTGCCGCGAGTCCATGGAAAGGGGTGCAGCGCGGCCTCAAGTTCGGCCACCCGGTCCAGATCGTTTTCCGTCATCAGCACGAAATCCGTCTGCACGCCTGCCGCAACCCCACTGCAGGTCATGCCTTGCCCCCGCGGGCGCGCCGCTCCTCGATGGTCAGGGCAACCTTGTTGCGGACATACAGCGGGCTGGCCAGTTCGGGGGCGAGTGCCCCCCCCTCGCGCAATTGCAGGCGAGCCAGGGCAAGCACGTCGCAGGCACGCGGCACGGCGTCGGCATTCACCGTGGCCATCCCGGGGAGCAGATGATCGAGCCGGCCGGCGTATGCCTTGAAGGCGGAGCCGATCCCTTCCCAGGGTCCGTCGGCATCGGGCAGGCTCAGTTGCTCGGGGGGGAGGCAGCACGGTGGTTCAAAGGCTTCGGGACGCCCGTTGCGCAGGCGAAAGGCGTTGCCATAACACTCCCCCATGCGTGCGTCGGTCGCCACGAACACCTGTGGTCCATGGGCTTGCAGGCAGAGGGCGGCGAGGCTGTTGACCGGTATCACGCCCAGTCCGGCCCCCATCGCCAAGCCCTGGGCCACACCACAGGCGAGCCGCACGCCGGTAAAGGCGCCCGGGCCGGCTCCGAAGGCAATCGCATCCAGTTCCGACACCGTCAGACCGGCCCGGGAGAGCAATTCACCAATCTGCTCAAGCAGATGTTCGGAGTGGTTGGTGTGCCCCTGCAGCGTGATTTGCAGGACATCGCCGGCCGTCGCCAATGCAACGGAGGCTGTTTCGCAGGAAGTTTCCAGGGCAAGAATGTTCATAGCGGGCGCATTGTAACGGCTGATGACCCGCTACGCGTGCAATCGGATGCGTCGGAGCGATCAGTTGTTCGGCCTGAGCTTCAAGCCTGCCGGCTGACCATGTACTTCATGCATCGATTCGCGCAGCTCCCGTCTGAGGATTTCGCGCTCATGAGCGCTCAGGCGTCGCCGTTCGCCTTGTGGCTCGAAGTAGTTGCCATCGCGCAACAGCACGCGACGAATCTCCACTCCGTGCGCGGCCCGTGGAGGAGGAGGCTCCGCTGAGTTGCGTACTTCGGGCGGCAGGAAGCGGCTGTCCGGGGATGCCTGAAGGGGGGGGGCGAGCAGACTGAGCGACACGGCCGAAAGGGCGATCACGAGCACTGCCTGATCCCTGCAGCACAATGGCCTGTGCTGCAGATCACTGGCTGCAAGTGGCGGTTGACAAGAATATCCGGACTGAAACAATGGCATGGCAAGACTGGCCTGACGGTCGACTCGTGTTGGTGGATGACCTGCCCTGGCCCGCATTGGGTGTCTGCCGGGGCGGGGCTCGAAGCACAGGGGCGATCTTCGGGTGAGTCGAACCTTACACTGAAAAACCCTGACGGGTATGTTGCATAGTGCACAGAGCAGACAAGTTTGTAAAAACCTATTACGAATCGGGCGAGGCCTTACGAAGCGTTACCCGGCCCTCTCGCCGCTCACCGAAGGCAGTCGTTAGCATCCATGTCCGCCGCAAGAAACGGAGTTCAGCATGAACCAGAAAGTGCGCTACAAGGTGTTGTTGGTCGATGACGATGCACGCTTGCGTGACCTGTTGTCGCGTTACCTGCAAGAACAGGGGTTCACCGTCAAGGCTGTGCCCGACGGCGCCACGATGGATCGTGCGCTGCATCGGGAGCACTTCGACCTGATGGTGCTTGACCTGATGCTGCCCGGAGAGGACGGACTGGCGATCTGCCGCCGTCTGCGCGCTGGCGAAAACTCGCTGCCCATTCTCATGCTCACGGCCAAGGGAGACGAGGTCGACCGCATCATCGGCCTCGAAATGGGCGCCGACGACTACCTGCCCAAACCGTTCAACCCCCGTGAGCTGGTGGCGCGCATTCATGCGGTGATGCGCCGCCGGCCTGCAGTGCTGCCGGGGGCGCCGACCATCGAGGATGAGGTGGTGCGCTTTGGCCGGATCGAGGTCAATCTCGGCACCCGGGTACTGGTGCGCGATGGCGAGGAAATTGCCCTGACCACAGGGGAATTCTCCCTGCTCAAGGTGCTGCTGCAGCATCCGCGCCAGCCCCTGTCGCGCGACAAGCTGATGGAGTTGGCGCGTGGCCGCGAATATGGCGTGTTTGATCGCGCCATCGACGTACAGGTGAGCCGTCTGCGCAAACTGGTCGAGGAAGACCCCTCCAAGCCGCGCTACATCCAGACCGTGTGGGGCTTCGGGTATGTGTTCGTACCGGAGGAAAGCCCTGTCGAGGAAGACGATTCGGCCGATGCGAGCGGGGCTGACGAGGGCGGAGCCACCACCGAGTGAGCTTCAATATCCTGCCGCGATCGCTGCTGTGGCAGAGCTTTCTGCTCATTGCGCTGGTGCTCATCCTGGCGCTGTCGACCTGGCTGCAGATATTCCGCCACTTTCAGGAGCCCGCTCGCGCCCGCGATCTTGCGCAGATGGTGGTCAGCGTGGTGAACCTCACCCGCACCGCGCTGATCAATGCGGAAGTCTCCAGACGCACCGAGCTGCTCATCGATCTGGCGGCGCTGGAAGGCATTCGCATCTATCCTTCCGAACCTTCCGACGAGGTTCAGCCCCTGCCCCCTACTCGCCCCATGATGTTGCTTGCCGACGAAATCCGTCGGCAACTCGGCAATCACACGCAGCTCGCTGCCCGCTGGAAAACGCTGGAAGGCTTCTGGGTGAGCTTCCGGCTCGACCCCGAAGACGAGGAAGACTTCTGGGTGATGCTGCCCTCCGAGCGATTGCAGCAGGTCGGGGCGCTGGACTGGCTGATCTGGGGGGCGGCCGCGCTGCTGCTGGCCCTGCTGGGCGCCTTCCTGATCGTGAGCCGAATCAGCCGACCGCTTGGTAGCCTGGCGCGCAGCGCCCGTCTGGTGGGCAGTGGCCAGCAGCCCCCTGCCCTGTCGGAGTCCGGACCTGAAGAGATCGCCTCAGTGGCGCGGGCCTTCAACCAGATGGCCGGTGATCTTGCACGCACCGATGCCGAACGCGCGCTGATTCTGGCTGGGGTGTCGCACGATCTGCGCACGCCATTGGCCCGTCTGCGGCTGGGCGTGGAAATGTCCGGCGCTCCGGAGACCGATGTGCTGGCCATGGTGGCCGACATCGAGGAGATGGATCGCATCATCGGGCAGTTTCTCGATTTCGGTCGTGGCGAGCCGCAGGAGCCGGCCGAAGAGCGCGATCTGGTCGAGCTTGTGCAGGATGTGTGCGAACCGTACCGCCTGCGCGGGCTGGAGCTGAACCTGGAGTTGCCGCCCCAGATGATGCTGCCGGTGCGCACCCTGCCCCTGCGGCGTGCCCTGCGCAACCTGCTCGACAATGCGGTGCGTTACGCCGGGGAGGACAAACCGATCGATGTGATCCTGCGTTTGCAGGCCGGCGAGGTCTGGCTTGAAGTGGCGGACCAGGGGCCGGGCATCCCTGAAAAGGACGCCAAGCGCATGCTCCACCCCTTTACCCGGATGGAAGAGGCGCGCTCGAACACCAAAGGGGCCGGGCTCGGGCTGGCCATCGTGGACCGTATCGCCCGTGCGCACCAAGGCCATGTCGAACTGTTGCCCCGTGCGCCGCACGGTTTGCGTGCCGTGCTGAGGCTACCGCTGGACGGGGCCACGAAAAGGCTGCAGAGCCCGAAAGGCAACGCCCGGCTGGGCACACTGTCCGGCGATGGGCCACAGGAACACCACAAAGCCGAACACGGCAAACCCGTATAATCCGCCACATGATCAAAATTCTCTTCGACATGCTCCCGGTCATCCTGTTTTTTGCCACCTACAAGCTGGCAGGCAGCGATCCGCAGGCCACCTCCGAGCTACTGTCCGGTTCGGGCATCCTCCTGCAGCCTGCGCAGGCCCCGATCCTGCTCGCGACGGCGGTGACGATCCTGGCCACCCTGCTGCAGATCGCCTGGGTCAGATGGCGCACCGGTCGCGTCGAACGCATGATGTGGATCAGTCTGGGGCTGATCACCGTGCTGGGCGGACTGACCCTGGCCTTCCGGAATCCTGACTTCATCAAGTGGAAGCCCACGGTGCTGTACTGGATCTTCGCCGCTGCGCTGAGTGGCACGCTGCTGTTGCTGGGCAAGAACCTGATCCGCAGCATGCTGGAGGCACAGCTCGCCCTGCCCGATGCGGTGTGGCTCAAGCTCAACCACGCCTGGTCGCTGTTCTTCATTGCCATGGGGGCGCTCAACCTGTTTGTCGCCTACCGTTTCAGCGAAGAGGCGTGGGTGAATTTCAAGATGTTCGGCGGCCTTGGCCTGATGTTCGCATTTGTGCTCGGACAAGGTGTGTATCTGTCCCGCCATATCAAAGAGGAGAATGTTGCGTGATGTTTTATGCCCTGATCGGCGAAGATGCGTCGGACAGTCTGGCGCAGCGCATGGCCGTCCGGCCGGCGCATCTGGCCAGACTGGAAGCCCTGCGCGATGCCGGTCGATTGTTGCTCGCCGGACCGATGCCGGCCATCGATTCACCCGACCCCGGCCCGGCCGGTTTTGCCGGCAGTCTGGTCGTGGCCGAATTTGCCTCGCAGGCCGAAGCCGAAGCCTGGCTGGCGGCCGACCCCTATGTGGAGCACGGTGTATTTGCCAGCACCACGGTCAGACCTTTCAAGAAGGTATTGCCATGAGCAGTGACATCATCGCCACCATGCAGCAACGACTGCAGGTGCTGGCGCCTCAGGCGCTGGACATCCAGGACGACAGCGCACGCCATGCCGGGCACGCCGGAGCGCGTCAGGGCGGACACTACCGCCTGTCCATCGTCTCCGATTGTTTCATCGGCAAGGCAAGCCTTGCCCGCCACCGTATGATTTACGATGCGCTGGGCGAATTGATGCAGCAAGGCATTCATGCTCTTGCAATCCGGGCATTCACGGCCGCAGAGGCCACAACTCAAACCAAACGAGAGGACCATTGATGAAACTTTTTCCCAGCCGACTCGCCATCGCCCTGATCAGCGGGCTGATCGCACATTCCGCATTTGCTGCCGATCCGCTTGCCACGGTCAATGGCAAGAGCATCCCGGCCGAACGCGCCGAGGTGATGATCGACGAGCAGCGCGCCCAAGGGGCGCAGGACAGTGCCGAATTGCGCGAAGCGGTCCGTGAAGAACTGATCCGCCGCGAAGTGCTGGCCCAGGCCGCCGAAAAGGCCGGTCTGGACAAGAAGAGTGAAGTGAAGGCGCAGATGGAGATGGCCAACCAGGCTATCCTGATCCGTTCCTACCTGCAGGACTACATGGAGAAGAACCCGGTCACCGATGCCGACGTGCAAGCCGAGTATGAAGCCATCAAGGCACGCATGACCGGCAAGGAATTCAAGCCGCGCCATGTGCTGGTGGAAACCGAGGACGAGGCCAAGGCCATCATCGCCAAGCTGAACTCGGGCGAAGCGTTTGCCGAACTGGCAAAGGCCTCCAAGGACCCGGGCTCCAAGGACCGTGGTGGCGAGCTGGGCTGGAGCAATCCGGACATGTTCGTCCAGCCTTTCGCCGAGGCACTCAGGGCACTCGAAAAGGGTCAGATCACCAAGGCCCCGGTGAAGACCGACTTTGGCTACCACGTCATCCAGCTTGACGACATCCGCGACGTGCAAGCCCCGCCGCTGGACGAAGTGAAGCCGCAACTCATGCAGCGCCTGCAGCAACGCAAGGTCGAAGAGCACATGATGAGCCTGCGCGAAAAGGCTCAGGTGAAGTAAGCACGCTCGGGGAAACCCGCTTTCCCCATCATGAAAAAAGCCGATCCGGCAATGCATGCCGGATCGGCTTTTTTAGGGCTCCAGTGGAGCCCTGTGGCGCTTATGCGCTCAGAACTGGAACTGTTCTTCGCTCAGCGCCAGTGCGCCGGCTGCGCCATTCACCACGGCATACGCCAGACCGGATGCCTGGGACAGCACATGGTCGGCATAGAAGCGGCTGGTGACGATCTTGGCCTGCATGAACTGCTCATCGGCCCCGCCCTGCTCAAGCTTGGTACGCGCAACCAACGCTGCACGAGCCATCTGCCAGCCACCGGCCACGATGCCGAGCAGCTTCAGGAAGGGCACGGAACCGACCGAGGCCGACTTGATGTCGTCCTTGTACGTAGCCAGCAGATAGTCCACGCCTGACTCCAGTGCGGCAATGCCGCTTTCCAGGGCGCGGGCGATGGCATCAAACTGCGCGTCGCCAACAGCCTGCACACTGGCCAGGGTGTCACGCATGTCGGCGATCACCCGCTTCGCGGTTTCGCCCCCTTCACGCGCAATCTTGCGGCCGATCAGGTCGTTTGCCTGGATCGCGGTGGTGCCTTCGTAAATCGGCGTGATGCGTGCATCGCGCAGATGCTGGGCCGCGCCGGTTTCCTCGATGAAGCCCATGCCGCCGTGCACCTGCACGCCAGTGGAAGCAATGTCCACCGAGTTTTCGGTGCACCAGCCCTTCACCACCGGGATCATCAGGTCCACGAAGGCCTGATTGTGCGCACGCACGGCCTCGTCGGGATGCAGGTGCGCCTTGTCGGTGGCGGCCCCCACCACATAGGCCAGGGCGCGCATTGCTTCGGTCTGCGACTTCATCGACATCAGCATGCGGCGCACATCGGGATGGTGCAGGATGGAAACCTTCGGACCACCACGCACGCCCACTTCGGTGCCCTGGATGCGATCCTTTGCGTACTGCAGCGCATGCTGGTAGGCACGCTCGGACAGCGCCAGACCTTCCATGCCGACCGCAAAACGGGCCTCGTTCATCATGATGAACATGTATTCCAGACCACGGTTCGGCTCGCCCACCAGGGTGCCGATTGCGCCGCCCTTGTCGCCGAAGGCGAGCACAGCCGTGGGGCTGGCATGAATGCCCAGCTTGTGCTCGATCGACACGCAGTGCACATCGTTGCGCTCGCCCAGCGAACCGTCGGCATTCACCATGAACTTCGGCACCACGAACAGCGAGATGCCCTTCACCCCTTCCGGTGCGTCCGGCAGACGTGCCAGCACCAGATGAATGATGTTGTCGGTCATGTCATGCTCACCGTAGGTGATGAAGATCTTCTGACCAAAAATCTTGTAGGTGCCATCGCCCTGCGGTTCGGCCTTGGTGCGCACTGCCGCCAGATCGGAGCCGGCCTGCGGCTCGGTAAGGTTCATCGTGCCGGTCCATTCACCGCTGACCATCTTCGGCAGATACATTGCCTTCTGCTCGTCGGTGCCGCGCAGCATGAGCGCCTCGATGGCACCGTTGGTCAGCATCGGGCACAGGGAGAAGGCCATGTTGGCCGACTTCCACATTTCCATCACTGCCGTCGACAGCAACTTGGGCAGGCCCTGGCCGCCAAAATCCGGATCGCAGGCGAGTGCCGTCCAGCCGGCTTCGGTGAACTGGCGGTAGGCTTCCTTCCAGCCCGGTGCGGTGCTCACTTCGCCGTCGTGCCAGCGGGCACCTTCCTGGTCGCCGATCCAGTTCAGCGGCGCAAGCACGCCACTGGCAAACTTGTTGGCTTCGTCGAGGATGGCATCGACCAGGTCGGAAGAAACTTCTTCACAGCCGGGCAGCGCCTGAACTTCGTCCAGGCCGGCCAGTTCCTGCATGACGAACTGCATGTCGCGAATCGGTGCGGTGTAGTGACTCATGATGAACCCACTCCAGTAGTTGTCCAGAAGGTCCGGGAATGTGCGCCGGACCCCTTCTGATTCTTGTTGATGCGATTGTTGATGTTATTTGCCGATCAGGTAGCGACGATCGTCGAAGGCCGCCACCCACTCCGGCTTGTAGACCACCAGCAGGGTGATGATCGCCCCGCTCAACCAGGCTTCCGAGAAGCCCAGCAGGATGAAGTACGGCAGATATTCGGCCATCAGGAACCCCGCCGGATACGCCCCTGCCAGCACCATGACCAGCGAAGCCGAGACACCCTGCACGATCACGCTCAGTGCCGACCCCAGAAAGGCCACCACGAAGATGAAAATGAAGAAGTGATCCGGCAGACGGCGTTCCACCAGACGCCTGAACAGGCTGGCAAAGGCAACCGGTACCACCACCATCAGCACGTAATTGACCGGCCAGGCCGTCCAGCCCAGCTCGCCGTTGAGCGTGATGGCCGTCAGCGAGAGGGCCAGCGCGATCAGGGCCAGCGGTTCGCCCAGGGCCAGGGTGGCAGCCATCGCGCCGAGCAGGTGCAGGTTCAGGCCCGGCTTGACGCCGGCCTTCATGCTCCACAGCAAGGCCAGCGAGATGGCCAGACCGAACAGCAGGTTGCGCTGCGTGGTTTCGGCCAGCCGCTGCCAGGGGGCGGTTCTGGCAATGAGGTAGAACACCCCCAGGCAGATCAGCACCGCCAGGCCGTGCCAGGCGGGTGAGAACAGGGTGGCCGGCAGGTTCATGCGTCCGCAGTGCTCAGCCGAGGGCGGCGATGAGTTCCGGTACCGCCTCGGTCAGGTCGGCTACCAGACCATAATCGGCCACCTGGAAGATCGGCGCTTCGGGGTCCTTGTTGATGGCCACGATCACCTTCGAGTCCTTCATGCCGGCCAGATGCTGGATGGCACCCGAGATGCCCACCGCGATGTACAGCTGCGGTGCGACGATCTTGCCGGTCTGGCCGACCTGGTAGTCGTTGGGCACATAGCCTGCATCGACTGCCGCACGACTCGCACCCAGTGCGGCGCCCAGCTTGTCGGCCAGCGGTTCGAGAAACTTGTGATAGTTCTCGCCACTGCCGAGGCCACGACCACCGGACACCACCACACGGGCGGCACCCAGCTCCGGGCGCTCGGACTTGGTCAGCTCGCGGCCCACCAGCTTGCTCAGCCCCAGATCGGCAGAAGCCGCCAGGGTTTCGACGGCAGCCTGCCCGCCCTCGCCCGCCGCCTCGAAGGCGGTGGTACGCACGGTGATCACCTTCACCGCATCGGCGCTCTTCACGCTGGCCATCGCATTGCCGGCGTAGATCGGGCGCACGAAGGTGTCGGCCGACTCGACCGCCACGATGTCGCTCACCTGCGCCACATCGAGCAGGGCGGCCACGCGCGGCAGCATGTTCTTGCCGAAGGTGGTCGCAGGGGCCAGCACATGGCTGTATTCGCCGGCATGGTCGGCCACCAGGCGGGCAACGTTCTCGGCCGTCTGGGTTTCGTAATGTGCGGCATCGGCCACGCGGACCTTGCTCACACCGGCAATGCGTGCTGCCGCCTCGGCCACGGTCGCGCAGGCTGCGCCGGCCACCAGCACATGAATCTCGCCACCGATCGCAGCGGCTGCGCTCACCGTGTTCAGCGTCGAAGACTTGATCGACTGATTGTCGTGTTCAGCAATAACCAGAATCGCCATGTCAGATCACCTTTGCTTCGTTCTTGAGCTTGTTCACCAGCTGGGCCACATCGGCCACGCGCTCGCCTGCGCTGCGCTTGGGCGGCTCGCTGACCTTCAGGGTGGTGATGCGCGGGGCTACATCCACGCCCAGTTCATCGGGCTTGGCCGTATCGAGCGGCTTTTTCTTGGCCTTCATGATGTTGGGCAGGGTTGCGTAGCGCGGCTCGTTCAGGCGCAGGTCGGTGGTGACCACGGCCGGCAGGCTCAGCTCCAGGGTTTCCAGGCCGCCGTCGATCTCGCGGGTGACGGTTGCACGACCCTCGGCAATGGCCAGCTTGGAGGCAAAGGTGGCCTGCGGCCAGTTCATCAGCGCCGCCAGCATCTGGCCGGTCTGGTTGGCATCGTCGTCGATGGCCTGCTTGCCGCACAGCACCAGGCCGGGTTGCTCCTTGTCGCACAGTGCCTTGAGCAGCTTGGCCACGGCCAGCGGCTGCAGGTCAGCGTCGCTTTCGACCAGAATGCCCCGGTCGGCCCCGATGGCCATCGCCGCGCGCAGGGTTTCCTGGCACTGCGCCACACCGCAGGACACCGCCACCACTTCGGTGGCCACGCCGGCTTCTTTCAGGCGTACAGCCTCTTCCACCGCGATCTCGTCGAACGGGTTCATGGACATCTTGACGTTCGCAATATCCACGCCCGAGCCATCGCTCTTCACACGCACCTTGACGTTGTAATCAACCACGCGTTTGACAGGTACCAAAATTTTCAAGTCCACGCTCCTTACGATTGTTTGTCCCGCTGCATTCGGCAGGCATCCTTGTCCGGCGGTCACCGCCGTTTTGGATGGCCGTCTCCCCCGAGGCATTATGTCACTGCTGCCGGTTGTTTGTTACTTGACCGGGAGCGAAAAAAATCGTTCCATACGCTTCGGTATGGGAGCGTACGGTAGCGTACGGTGCGGTTCTCGTCAATACTTGAGCGTATGGAAACGAATGTGAACAAGCCGCGAATTCAGCTCGATCGAGATGCCTGGGTGGAAGGGGCCACCGAAGTGCTGGCCGAAGAAGGTATTGCCGGTCTGCGGGTGGAAGTGCTTGCCAAGCGCCTGAAGGTGACCAAGGGCAGTTTTTACTGGCATTTCCAGGATCGCCACGACCTGTTGCGTGCGATCCTGATGAAATGGCGCGATGGCCGCATCCGCGACATCATCAAGCAGACCCGCATCACGCCGGGCCACGAGCTTGAGCAGATCTATCATGTGATCGATGTATATAGTGCCCGGCGCAGCCGGCGCGGGATGATGATAGAACTCGCGGTGCGCGACTGGGCGCGGCGCGATGCGGAGGCGGCAGCCATCGTCGCCGAAGTGGATGAAACCCGCCTGCGCTGCGCCCGGGACCTGTTTCTTGCCTGTGGGGTGCCGATGGAAGAGGCTTCGAGCCGCTGCATGCTGCTGTATGCCTATGTGTTCGGGATTTCGCTGATGATCTATGACACCTTCGATCCCGATCCGGCGCGTCTGAAGCGCGACATTGCCGACCTCATCGCCCGCTCATCCTCTGCATCCTCTGCGGTCGGGAATGGGCACAGGGACGGGCGCGAGGACGGGCACGCCGGGTGATGGGTAACGCGCCCCGGGGCCGGGTGGCGGGCCGTTCTGCAGCGCCTCCGGCCCGCCCCGAGCTCATCACAGCCTGAAGCCCTTGAGCTGTTTTTCCATGTCGAGTGCAAGACCGCGCAGGGTCTGCGCGGCAGCATTCGCATCGGCCACCACGCCGGTGTTCTGCTCGGCCATCTGGGCGATCTGCTCGACATTGCGGGCAATGTCGCTGGCTGCCGCGCCCTGCTCCTTGAGTGCCGCAGAAATGTCCGATACCACCCGAGTGACTTCGGCCGCGCTGCCGGTGATCGCCGCCACCGCCTCGCCGGCCTGATTGGCCACTTCGACGCCGTGACTGGCCCGCGCCACGCCCTCCTCCATCACCTGTGATACCTGCCCCACGCTGTTGTGGATACTCTCGATCATGCGTGTGATTTCGGTGGTGGACTGTGCCGTGCGTTCAGCCAACTTGCGTACCTCGTCGGCAACCACGGCAAATCCCCGTCCCTGCTCGCCGGCCCGCGCAGCCTCGATGGCGGCGTTAAGGGCCAGCAGGTTGGTCTGGTCGGCCACTTCACGGATCACACCGATTACCCGCGAAATTTCACCGGTACGCTCGCGCAACTCATTCATCCGGCCCGTGCCTTCCTGAATCGCCTGGGCGATGCTGCGCATGCGTTCGACCGCCTCGTTGATCACCTGTGCCCCGGTCTGGCTGCGCTGTCCAGCCTCCTTGGCCAGATTCGCAGCTTCGTTGGCCGAATCCGAAACATGATTGATGCTGACCGTCATCTCCTCCACCGAAGCCGCCATGGATGAAGCCGCTTCGCTTTGCCGACCTGACGCAACCGACACGGAGTCGGCCGCACAGGTGAGTTCATGCGAGGCCTCCGACAGGCTGCCCGAGGAATGCTGCAACCCACCGAGCACCGCATGCAGGCCGTCCTGCATCTTGCCCAGCGCAACCATCAGGCGACTGAGTTCGTCGTCACCACGCGCCTCGATGCGCTGATCGAGCTTGCCTTCGGCGATGCGCTCGGCCGCCCTCAGCGCCTCACCGAGCGGACGGGTGATCGAGCACGCAATGACATAACCGATGCCCAGCGCCAGCAGCACGGCGGTCGCAATCAGCGCGCCATTGAGCTTGAGCATGAAGCGGTAGTCGGCATGCGCCTCGGCATGCACCCGCTCGGCATTGTCGCGCTGCAGGGCGACCAGACGCCCCAGCGTGGGCAGCAACTCGCCCATCAGGAAGCTCTGGGCCTCGACGATGAATGTGCGCTGCACGGCGAAAGAATAGTCTTCGCGCTCAAGGCTGCTCAGCGTGCGCTCGACCAGCGGCATCAGCTGCACCAGCGTTTGTTCGTAGCTGCGCACCAGCGTGGCCTCCTCGCCCGCAATCGTGTGACTGGCGGTGAATGCCTGCCAGTTTTCGGACAGCTGCCGGATGGCCTCGCGCGAGCGGTTCAGGTGCAGGCTGACCGGATGATCGTGCAGTGAATACAGCTGATGCCTGGGCTCGTGCTGGAAGGCGCGCAGGATCTCCAGATTCACGTTCAGCATTGCAGCACGGACCCCGGCCAGATGCTGGGTGGGGGCGAGCACCTCGTTGTTGACCCGCTCCAGCTTGTCAACCGTATCGAGCATGCCCCGGATGCCGGTGACCCCCATGGCAATGATGAAGACCAGCAGCACGACCTGCAGCAATGCGAGTCTGTTCGCCACTCGGAGGCGGGAAAGTACGGCGTACATGAGACAACCCCTGACTGATGATGATGGCGCCGGAACCTACAGTACGCTCGGGCAGCGGCATGTTATCCGGCACCCTCATCATATCGCCGACGGTGGTTTCTTACCGGTTGGAAAACGCAGGGGTTTCACCCCTATTTCAAGACTGTGAAGATTCGCCTGCAGGCTGCGTGTCGACGGCCTTCAGGCCAGGCAGGGCCTGCCGGGCATTGTGCGTGGTGCATTCGGCCAGGTGCTGCAAAGGCACGCCACGCAGCTCGGCAAGCAGCCGGGCGTAGCGCGCCAGATCGGCCGGACGGGTGCGCCGGTCCGCAGACCAGCTGGGCGCAATGTCCGGCGCATCGGTTTCGAGCACCAGCGCCGTTTCGGGCAGCTCGGTGGCGAGTGCGCGAATGCGGCGGGAGCCTTCGTAGCTCAGCGTGCCGCCAAAACCCAGTTTGAAGCCCATGGCCAGCAAGGTGTCGGCCTGCTGCCGGCTACCGTTGAAGGCATGCGCGATGCCGCCGGGTACTTCGATGCGGCGCAACTGCTTGAGGATCGGGTCGATTGCCCGGCGCACATGCAGGATCACCGGCAGGCCGAAGTCGCGCGCGAGCCTGAGCTGTGCGACGAAAAAGTGCAGCTGCCGGGCATCGTCACGTGGCGCGATCCAGCCATCCAGCCCGATCTCGCCAACGGCCACAACCCCGCCCTGCGCCAGCCGGCCACGCAGCACATCGAGGTCGTCGTCGCCAGCCTGATCTACGTACATCGGATGCAGGCCCAGCGCACACTGAATGTCGGGATGCCGGCGTGCCAGGGCCTGCACCGCGTCGAACCCTTCACGGCTCACGCCCGGCACGACAAAGCCCCCCACCCCCGCCTGACGTGCCTCGCCGATCAGGAACTCGCGATCCGGGTCGAACTCGGCTGCGTCGAGGTGGATGTGGGTGTCGATCAGCAAGGGCCGCGTCAGCGTCCCTTCCATTCCGGCTTGCGCTTGGCGATGAAGGCGTCGATGCCCTCGGCTGCGTCCTCGCTCATCGCGTTGCAGGCCATGGTTTCGGCGGCCATCTGATAGGCCGCATCCAGCCCCATTTCCAGCTGGTTGTAGAACATCTGCTTGCCCATCTGGATGGCCAGCGGGGACTTGGCGCAGATCGACGCCGCCAGCCGCGCCACTTCCTCGTCGAGCTGCTCCAGCGGCACCACCCGGTTCACCAGGCCACGACGCTGTGCTTCCTGCGCATCGATGAAATCGCCGGTCACCAGCATCTCGAATGCTTCCTTGCGCCCCATGTTGCGCGACAGGCCCACGCTGGGGGTGGCGCAGAACAGGCCCACGTTGATGCCCGACACTGCAAAGCGGGCCACATCCGCAGCCACCGCCAGATCGCACATCGACACCAGCTGGCAGCCGGCGGCAGTGGCAATGCCATGCACCCGCGCAATCACCGGCTGGGGCAGCTGGGTGAGCTTCATCATGAACTTGCCGCACAACCTGAACAGCGCCTGCTGGAAGGCCATGTCGTGATTGGCGCGCATCTCCTTCAGGTCGTGTCCGGCGCAGAACGCCTTGCCCTCCCCGGCAATCACCACGACACGCACGGAACGGTCCGCCGCCAGCGCATCGCATTCGGCAATCAGTGTTTCGAGCATGGCCTGCGACAGCGAATTGAACTGCAGGGGCCGGTTCAGCGTGAGGGTGGCCACGCCATTGTCGTCGTGACGCAGCACAAGGGGTTGATCGGACGAAGCGGAAACGGGTACTGCACTCATTGAAAGGTCTCCTGTTGTTATGGTTGCGGTCACTGGATGGCCGCAGTCGATCTGGCCTGCTCGCGCAGCAGGAATTTCTGGATCTTGCCGGTGGACGTCTTGGGGATGCTGGTGAACACCACCTTCTTGGGGATCTTGAAGCCGGCCAGGTGCTGGCGACAATGGGCAATGATCTCCTCCGCCGTGGCACTGGCGCCGTCGCGCAGTTCAATGAAGGCGCAGGGCACCTCCCCCCACTTCTCGTCGGGCGCGGCCACGACGGCGGCGGAAATGACCGCAGGGTGCTTGTACAGCGCATCCTCGACTTCGATGGAGGAGATGTTCTCGCCGCCGGAAATGATGATGTCCTTGCTGCGATCCTTGATCTTCACATAGCCGTCCGGCTGCATCACCGCCAGATCGCCGGTATGGTACCAGCCCCCGCGAAAGGCTTCAGCCGTCGCAGCCGGGTTCTTCAGATACCCTTTCATCACCAGATTGCCACGGAACATGATCTCGCCCATGGTTTCGCCATCCCATGGCACGGGCTGCAGGGTATCGGAATCGAGCACGGTAATGGCTTCCTGCGCATGATAGCGCACCCCCTGACGCCCATTCATGGCGACCTGCTCGGCCAGCGGCAGACGCGCCCATTCCTCATGCTTGGCACACACTGCGGCCGGGCCATAGGTTTCAGTGAGGCCATACACATGGGTCAGGCGGATGCCGATCTTCGCCATGCCCTCGATGACGGCGGCTGGCGGCGGGGCTGCAGCGACCAGCGCATTGACCGTATGATCGATGCCCTCGCGCCAGCTCTCCGGTGCATTCGCGAGCATGGAGTGCACGATCGGGGCACCGCAGTAATGGGTGACCTTGTGGGTGCGGATGGCCTCGAAGATCAGGCGCGGGTCCACCCGGCGCAGACACACATTCACCCCTGCCAGTGCCGCGAGGGTCCAGGGAAAGCACCAACCGTTGCAGTGAAACATCGGCAGTGTCCACAGATACACCGAATGCGGCGGCATGCCCCAGCTGACGATGTTGCTCATTGCGTTCAGATAGGCGCCCCGGTAGTGATACACCACGCCCTTCGGGTTGCCGGTGGTGCCGGAGGTGTAGTTCAGGGCGATGGCATCCCACTCGTCCTCGGGTTGCTCGAAAACGAAATCCGGATTGCCGCCAGCGAGCAACTGCTCGTAATCGGTGCTGCCCAGTCGCGCCCCCGGGCCAGTGTATTCCGGGTCGTCCACATCGATCACCACGATGTCCTTGCGCGACAGCGTCTGCAGCGCCCGCGACACCGCAGGGGCAAACTCCCGGTCGGTGATCAGTACCCTGGCTTCGCCATGATCGAGAATGAAGGCGATGGCTTCGGCATCGAGCCGGGTGTTGATGGTGTTGAGCACCGCGCCCGATCCGGGTACCCCGAAATGGCATTCTAACATTTCGGGCGTGTTGTTGAGCACGACCGCCACCGTGTCGCCGCGCCCCACTCCCAGCTGGCGCAGGGACGAGGCCAGCCGGCGGCAACGCTCCAGGGTCTGTGCCCAGGTAAAGCGCCGCTGGCCGTGGATCACCGCCAGCCGATCGGGATACACATAAGCACTGCGCTCGATGAAGCTCAGCGGATTGAGCGGGACGTAGTTCGCGGCATTCTTGTCCAGGTCCCGGTTGTAGATGTTGTGCTGCGTCTGGCTCATGTCTCCTCCTGTGATGTGCATGCCTGCATGCGAATCGGCCAAACCATGCTGCATCAGGGGGTACGCAGCCCCCTGTCCGTTGCTGTTCGTGCCTTTCCGGCCTGCGTGCAGAGCGCGAGCAGCGCTTCATCGCTGAACTGCTCGTCCAGCCACCCGGACAGCGTGTGCGACAGGGCCGCCACCGTTGCCCGGTGCGCCAGCACGCCACCGGGGGCGTCGGCACTGGGCGCGGGCGACGCCTGGGAAAAGGCACGACTGGCTACGATACGATCTTCACGCGGCGCCAGCAAATGTATCTGCCCCACCAGCCAGGCATGGCTGTGTTGGGTCGAGTCAAAAACCTGAATGAATTCATCGAGCTGCATCTTCATTCGACAGCCGGGCGTGGCCGGCCCCGATCCTCCGTTGGCCAGCAGCGCGCGCGCCAGATAATGCTGCAGCAACTCGGCAGGCTGTGCGGCCCAGCGACTTTCGACATAGCGCTCGCGGCTTGCCGGGGGGCGATGGTCGAGCCGGTATTGCATCGCATGACTGGTCAGCCAGGACGGCGCGCGTACCTGCAAGGTGGGCGCCAGCGGCCATCTCGGGCGCTCGCCTTGTGCCTGGCCGGAAGGCCGGTCAGGCTCGCCGAGATCGTACTGCCGCTGCTCGGGCGGCGGGGTGAGCAGGCTGCCACATGCGGCAAGCAAGCATGCACTGCAGGCCAGCAGGATGGGAGTGGACGGAAATCTCAAGTGGGCTCCTTCTGATGCAACGCTTGCCCGGTTGGGCACCTTCATGGCGCACGCTCACGGTGCAAAGCCATGCTCCCCCGGGCCGGGGCGCCGTGCCCCACGACCGGTGATGAGCATCTGTGGCGAGGCTTCGAGCGATTCGACCAGCCGCCCCAACTGCACCGCCGTGGTGTTGATCTCGCCAATCAGGGCATTCACCTGTGGCAGGGTGTCGTGCAGCACGCCATCAGCCGCCTCCACGGTGAGGGCCTCCACGCTGCTCAGGGTGTGCTGAAGGCTGCGCATCAGATCGCGCATTTCGGCCAGCGCCGGCCCGGCTTCGGCGCTGGCCGACTCCAGATGGGCGAGCATGGCCGACCAGCGGGCCAGGTTGTCTGCGCTGAACAGCGCCTGCACGGCCTCCAGCGTGCGAGGGGCGGTCTCGAAGGTGCGGTCCAGTCCGCCTGCGGCGGATTCCAGCCGTTCGAGTGTGCTCCGAAAGCGTTGCAGGCTGGTGTCATCGAGAAACGCGCCGAGCTGATCGGCCACCCGATTGAAGCGCTCCACGGCGCCGAGCACGCCGTCGGACAGGCGCTCCATCACCGCAGGCTCCAGTGTGAGGCGTGGCAAGCCCTCGGGGCCGGCAGGCAGCGGACGCGGATCTTCGCCGCGTTCGTCGAGATTGATGAAGGCCAGCCCGGTAACCCCCTGATAGCCCAGCGTGGCGCGGGTGCCCTGGGTGACCGGCAGGTCACGGCGAATGCGGATGGTGACCACGATCAGGCGCGGATCGTCGCCGGGCACCCGGATATCCATCACCTTGCCGGCCGACATGCCCCGGTAGCGCACCTGCGCCTGCACGTTCAGGCCGCTCACGTTGCCGTCGCTGACCAGTTCATAGTCTGCGGTCGCCTCGCGTTCGCCGGAAAACCACCAAAGAGCAAACACCGTCGCTGCTCCGAGCAGCAGCACGAACAGGCCGGCCAGCAGGGCGTGGGCACGGTTCTCCATCAGCGCAGGACCTCACGGTGGCGGCCGAGTGCACGTGCCCCCTGCTCGCCAGCAAAAAAATGGTGAATGAAAGGATGATCGAGTCCGATTGTATCGGCCAGCGGCGCATAACTGATGATCCGGCGCTCGGCCAGCACCGCCACCTTGCTCGACAGCGCCGCCAGGGTGTCGATGTCGTGGGTCACCAGCACCACGGTCAACCCCAACGTGGCGTGCAGGGTGCGAATGAGTGCCACAAAAGCGCTGCTGCGCTCCGGGTCGAGGCCGGCGGTGGGTTCATCGAGCAACAGCAACTCCGGCTCCAGCGCCAGCGCCCGCGCCAGCGCGACCCGCTTCACCATGCCACCGGAAAGCTCTGCCGGCATGAGCAGCGCATGCTCGGGCTCCAACCCCACCATGTGCATCTTGAGCGCCACCAGTTCGCTGATTTCCGCTTCGCTGGCGACCCCGAGCTCGCACAGCGGAAAACCGATGTTCTGCGCCACGTTCAGTGCCGAAAACAGCGCCCCCTGCTGGAACAGCACCCCGAAGCGACGGCGGCGGGCACGCTGCGCCTTCAGCCCGCCGTCAAACAGTGGCTCGCCAAACAGCGCGACCGTGCCCGCCGACGGTCGGGTGAGGCCGATGATGTGGCGCAGCAAGGTGGTTTTGCCACTGCCCGAGCCGCCGACCAACGCGACCATCTCCCCCTGCTCCACACGCAGGTTGAGCCCGTCGTGCACCCGGTTGCGACCAAAGCAGGTGACGATGTCGCGCAGTTCGAGCACCGGCACAGTGGCCGTCGTTGGAACGTGCGCACTCATCCGGGCAGGCCGATCGAGCGGGTGGCGATGGCAAACACCGCATCGACCAGAATCACCATGGTGATGGCGGTGACGACCGAGGCGGTGGTGTGGGTCGACAGACTCTCGGTGTTGGGCTGCACACGCAGGCCGAAATGGCAGGCAATCAGCGCGATCAGCACCCCGAACACTACGCCCTTGGCCAGCGCGATGTACAGGTTGGCAATGGGCACCACGCGCGGCAGGGTATCGATGAAGTACGCAAAACTCAGGTCAAGCTGCAGCCAGGCCGAAACCATGCCGCCCAACAGCGCCATGAGCGAGGTCCACAGCACCAGCAAGGGCATGGCCAGGCTCAGGGCCAGCACCTTGGGCAACACCAGGCGCTGGGTGCGCGAAATGCCCATCGCCGAGAGTGCGTCGATCTCTTCGGTGACCCGCATCACGCCGAGCTGTGCCGTCATCGCCGAACCCGAGCGCCCCGCGACCAGCACCGACACCAGCACCGGCCCCAGTTCGCGGATGATGCCCAGGCCAAGGATGTGCACGATGAAGATGTCGGCCCCGAAGGCCTTGAGCTGCAGCGCCGACAGATAGGACAGCACCACGCCGATCAGAAAACCGACCAGCGCGGCCACCGGCATGGCCTTCACCCCGACCTTGAACAGATTGGCGGAGGTTTCCTTGAGCGGCCATTCGCGCGGGTGCAGCAGCAGGTACAGCATGTCGAGCACCAGCTGCCCGAGCAGGCGGACGAAATCGAGTCCATGCGCGAAAAAGCCAAAAGCCACGCGCCCCAGCCCGACCAGCGCATCGCCGGCGGTATACCCGGGTGCGCTGGGCAGCGGCTGCCGGGCGCTGTCGGCAAAACGCACGATCACCCCGCGCAGTGCCTCGCCGATCTCCAGCCGCTCCGGCCAGCGCCTGCCCCAGCCATGCCACAACAGTGCCGCCCCGAAGCTGTCCAGCCGCTGCACATTGCGCAGGTCCCAGGCGGCGTTTTGATCCTGCGCGTCAAGTTGCGCGCGAAGATGCTTCAGTTCGGGTTGCAGCCGGCGCAATGTCCATTCGCCGTACAGCGTCACCGTGCTTGTGCCCGGTCCGCTGCAGACCATCCGGGGCACGGCTGCAGACGAAAGGGCGTGCATCGGCTGCGTCAATCGGGCTGCGTCAATCAGGCTGCATCATGCAGCTGCGCGGGGGCCTCATGGCGGATCTTCAGCCCCCGGCCCACCGACAACCAGTGCCGCTGCTCGTCCTCCAGTGCAGCGCGGGTGAGCGGCAGCTTGCGCAGCCAGCTTTCACGCACGGTCAGCACATAGCTGCGCCCTTCCCGCCCGAGGCTCACCGGTGGCAGCCCCCGACCATCCCGCGCCCGGTGAAACAACACGGCCAGCCGCAGGCAGGCAATCAGATCCCACTCCGCGCTCTCTTCCGCCAGTGCGTCGACCCGTGCCAGCTTGCCGCGATGCGCCAGCACCAGCCGCGACAGCTGCGCCTGATCGCGCCTGGAAAAACCCGGCATGTCGGCATTTTCCAGAATGTAGGCGCTGTGCTTGTGGTAGCTGGTGTGCGCCACCGAGATGCCGATTTCGTGCAGCAGCGCGGCCCATTGCAGAAAGCGGCGTGGCAGGCTGTCCTCGTCCCGGGTGGCCGGCTCCAGACCGGCAAGCAGATGGCCGGCGGTGGCGGCCACGGCCTTCACATGACGGCGCTCCACCTGATAGCGGCTCACGAAGGCCTCCACCGTGGCATCGCGCAGGTCGTGGTGGTGGTAGCGACCGAGCAGATCGTAGAGCACGCCCAGCCGCAGCGCCCCTTCCGAGAACACCATGCGCTCCAGCCCGAACTCCTTGAACACGGCGGACATGATGCACAGTCCGCCCAGCAGCACCGGCAGGCGGTCGCCCTTCAGCCCGGCCAGATCGAGGCGGTCGAGACTACCCGCACGCACTATCAGGGTCTTCAACTTCTCCAGGCCATCGCGGGTGATGCCCTGCTCGGACAGGCCGTTCTGCTCCAGAATCTCGGCCAGGGCCTTGGCCGAACCGCTGGACCCCACCGCCTCTTCCCAGCCGATTTCGCGGTAGGCGTGAGAGATGGCCTGCAACTCGCGGCGGGCGGTGTTTTCCGCTTCCTTCAGGCTTTTCTTGTCCACCCGGCCATCGGGAAAGAACTGCAGGCTGTAGCTCACACAGCCCATGTACAGCGACTCCAGCGCAAGCGGCTGAAAGCTGCGTCCGATGATGAGTTCGGTGGAGCCACCGCCGATATCCACCACCAGTTGCTGGCGGTGCGGATCCGGCAAGGTGTGGGCCACGCCGACGTAGATCAGGCGGGCTTCCTCGCGGCCCGCGATGATCTCGATCGGAAAGCCCAGCGCGCGCTCGGCCTGGCGCAGGAACTCCGGCGCATTCTTGGCCACCCGCAGCGTGTTGGTGGCCACGGCGCGCACCGAATCCGGGCTGAAGCGGGCAATCCGCTCGTGAAAACGCTGCAGGGCAACGATGCCGCGCTGCTGCGACGCTTCGTCCAGCACCTTGGCGGGGGACAGGCCTGCGGCCAGCCTGACGGCTTCCTTGAGCCCATCCAGCGGGTAAATCTGATCGTTGACGATTCTTCCGACCTGGAGTCGAAAACTGTTCGAACCCAGATCGACCGCGGCAATCAATTCATGCATCATGATATGGGCTGGCATCCCGGATAAGGTCGGATTGGCGCGCATTCTAACACCGCGATCACAGCCTCAGTATTTGTACGAAAGCGTATCGGCGACAACAACCCAAGGACGCCGAAAATTGCGGTAATCTTTCAACAGAGCGCAGCAAGTCATTTAACTGAAACATATTTGTCACATCATGGCGGCGTGGCCAGAGGCCAGACCGGAGACATCAGTTCATGCCAGATTTCAAACCCCGCTTCCCCACCGACCATTTTCTGAACCGCGAATTGTCCCTGCTGCAATTTCAACGCAGGGTGCTGGCGCAGGCCGCCGACAAACGGGTGCCATTGCTTGAGCGTTTGCGCTTCCTGTGCATTGTTTCAAGCAATCTCGATGAATTCTTCGAAATCCGGGTAGCCGGCCTGAAGGAGCAGGTGCGCAGCGGCTCCCGCGCCACCGGCATCGACGGATTGCTGCCGTCGGAAGTGCTCGAGCGGGTCAGCAGCGATGTGCACGACATCATCGCCGAGCAATACACCCTGCTCAACGACGACATCCTGCCGGCGCTGGAGGCCGAAGGCATTGCCTTCATGCGTCGTGACCGCTGGACCGATGCACAGCGCGCCTGGATTCGCCAGTATTTCGACCGTGAGGTGAGCCCGGTACTCACCCCCATCGGGCTGGACCCGGCCCACCCCTTCCCCCGGGTGCTCAACAAGAGCCTCAACTTTGCGATCGAACTGGAAGGGCGCGATGCCTTCGGGCGCGATTCGGGCGCGGCCATCCTGCAGGCACCCCGGGCGCTGCCCCGGGTGATCCGGTTGCCGCGCGACCTGTGCGACATTGAGTACAGCTTCGTGTTTCTGTCTTCGGTGCTGCATGCGCATGTGGACGAGTTGTTCTCGGGCATGAAGGTGCTGGGCTGCTATCAGTTCCGCGTCACCCGCAACTCGGACATGTTCGTGGACGAGGAAGAAGTCAAGGATCTGCGCGCGTCACTGAAAGGTGAGCTGACCCAGCGCCATTTCGGCGATGCAGTGCGACTTGAGGTGGCGGACAACTGTTCCGAGTCGATGGAAACCTTCCTGCTGCAGCACTTCCGGCTCACCCGGCGCGATCTTTACCGCACCCCGGGCATCGTGAACCTGGTGCGCCTGATGCAGATTCCGGACCGGGTGGCCCGTCCCGACCTGGTCTATCCGCCCTTCCTGCCCGGTTCGCCCAAGGCGCTGGACAAGAAGCGCGAGATTTTCGCGGCCATCCGCAAGCAGGACGTGCTGCTGCACCATCCCTTCCAGAGCTTCACCCCGGTCATCGAGCTGATCCGTTCGGCCGCCGACGACCCGCAGGTGCTCGCGATCAAGATGACCGTGTATCGCACCGGTACCGATTCGGTGCTGATGGAACACCTCGCCCGCGCAGCCCAGAAAGGCAAGGAAGTGACCGTGGTGGTGGAGTTGATGGCGCGCTTCGACGAAGAGGCCAACATCACCTGGGCCAACAAGCTTGAAGAGGTCGGCGCCCATGTGGTGTATGGCGTGTTCGGCTACAAGACCCACGCCAAGCTGGTGATGCTGGTCCGCCGCGAGGAAGAGGGCCTGCGCCATTATGTGCACCTGGGCACCGGCAACTATCACCCGCGCACCACCCGGCTGTATACCGACTTCGGCCTGATGACCTGCCATCCGGAAATCTGTGCCGATGTGGCCGAAGTATTCAAGCAGCTCACCGGCCTGGGCAAGGCCAGCACGCTCAAGCATCTGTGGCAGGCACCGTTCACGCTGCAGCCCAATGTGGTTGCTGCGATCAACGCCGAGGCCGAAATCGCCCGTGCCGGACGCAAGGCCCGCATCATGGCGAAGATGAATGCCCTGCTCGAACCGGAAACCGTGGAAGCCTTGTACGCTGCCTCTCAGGCCGGAGTGGAGGTCGACCTGATCATTCGTGGCCCCTGCGCGCTGCGCCCCGGCGTGCCCGGCCTGTCGGAAAATATCCGTGTGCGCTCCATCGTGGGGCGCTTCCTGGAGCATCACCGCATTTTCTACTTCCTCGCCGATGGCGAAGAAAAGGTGTATCTGTCCAGCGCAGACTGGATGGATCGCAACTTCTTCCGCCGGATCGAGGTGGCCTTCCCGGTGCTCGACCCCCGGCTCAAGCGTCGGGTGCTGCGCGAAGGACTGCGCGCCTATCTGGCAGACAACTGTCAGGCCTGGGATATGCTGGAAGATGGCCGTTACCGGCGCAAGAGCACGCGTGGCCTGCGCCGCTCGGCACAGGCGATGCTGCAATCGGATCTGGCCGGCAGAACCTGAGAACCTGACCGGGCGTCTGGAGCCTGGTTGCCCGGCCCTCATGCAGGGGGCCGGTGCGGGTTTTTCAACGACGCTTCACATCCAGAATGTCGTTAACCTCGCGGATCGCCTGCACTGCCTTCTGTACCTGAACCGTGCCGCTGACTTCAAGCGTGAAGCGCATGTGCGCCTTGCCCTTCTTGGTGAGCGTATTGACTGCGGTGACATTCAGCCGCTCGCGCGACAATACCTCGGAAATGTCGCGCAGCAGTCCCTGACGATCCATCGCCACAACTTCGATGTCTACCGGGAACAGCGCCCGCTTGCCCTCGCAGGCCTCGGCGTTCCACTCCGCATCGATCACCCGCTCCGGGTGTGCCTGCGCAATCTGCTGGAAATCGGGGCAATCGACACGATGCACCGACACACCGCGACCACGCGTGACGAAGCCCTGGATCGCATCCGGCGGCGCGGGCTTGCAGCAGCGGCTGAGCGACGTGAGTATCTTGCCCACGCCCACCACCAGCACCTTGCCACTGTTGTCACCGGAGCGGCTGCGCCCGACCATGGCTTCAGGCTGCACATCGCTGCCTTCGGGTGCCGGCTCGGGGCCGCGCAGCGCAATCTGCACCGCACGCGGCCCAAGCTCGCCCCGGCCGGCTGCCAGAAACATCGCATCGGGTGACTTGAAGCCGAGCTTGTCGGCCAGGCCGTCGATGTTCGCCTGGGCCTGGCCTTCGCGCTGCATTTCACGGGTCACGAAGCTGCGACCGCGCACCAGCAGGTCCTCTTCCTCCAGCTGCGCGAAGTACTGCTTGATCTTGTGCCGTGCGCGGCTGGTGGTGACATAGCCCTGCTGCGCATTGAGCCAGTCGCGTGACGGCCCGCCCTCCTTGGCCGCGCTGATCTCCACCGTCTGCCCGTTGTCCAGCACGGTGTTGAGCGGCACCAGATGTCCATCCACCTTGGCCCCCCGGCAGCGGTGCCCAAGGTCGCTGTGCAGCCGATAGGCAAAATCCACCGGGGTGGCGCCGCGCGGCAGATCGATCACCCGCCCCTGTGGGGTCAGCACGTAAATCGTGTCATCGAGCGAGGCACGGCGGAACTGCTCCACCCACTCGGCCGAATCGGCCACTTCGTCGCGCCACGACAACAGGCTGCGCAGCAACGCGATCTTGTCATCGTAGTCCCCGCCGTGGCTGGAGCCTTCCTTGTAGCGCCAGTGCGCGGCCACGCCCAGCTCGGCGTGGCGGTGCATCTCGTGGGTGCGAATCTGCACTTCCAGCGCCCGCCCGTCGGCGGCCATCACTGCGGTATGCAGCGACTGGTAATTGTTGCCTTTTGGCCGGCTGATGTAGTCATCGTACTCGCGGGCAATCGGTTGCCACAGGCGGTTTACGATGTCGAGTGCGGTATAGCAGTCCTGAATCCTGGGCACCAGCACGCGCAGTGCCCGCACATCGTAGACCTGCGAGAAATCCAGCCCTTTCGAGCGCATCTTGTTGAAGATGCTGTAAATATGCTTGGGCCGGCCATACACTTCGGCCTCAATTCCAGCGGCCTCGATTTCCGCCCGCAAGCGGGCAATCGCCTGCTCGATGAACTCTTCGCGCTCGGAGCGACGCTCATCGAGCATCTTCGCAATCCGCTTGTACTTCTCCGGCTCCAGGAAACGGAAGGACAGGTCCTCCAGCTCCCACTTCAGCTGCCACACCCCCAGACGGTTGGCGAGCGGGGCATAGATGTCCAGGCTTTCGCGCGCCACATCCACCCGCAGCGCCGACGCGACATCGGTGAAGTAGCGCAGGGTCTGCGTACGCGAGGCGAGCCGCAGCAGCACCACGCGGATGTCCTGCACCATGCTCAACACCATCTTGCGCAGCACTTCCGTCTGGGTGCGAATCTCCGGGGCGGTGGCCTGGGCCGTCTTGCGGGTCAGCAGGCGCAACCCGTTAAGCCGCGCCAGCCCCTGCACCAGATCGGCCACGGTGGGCGAGAAGCGCTCTGCAATCAGCTCGTGAGCATCGTCGCGGCAGGCATCCAGCGCAAACAGCAACGCCGCCAGCCGGGTATCGACATCCAGGCGCAGCGCGCTGGCAATCAGGGCCATGCCTGTTGCGTGCGTGAGGGTGGACTCCCCGGTGCCCAGTTGATGGCCGGCATAGCTGGCCTCGGCCAGTGCCAGTGCATCCTGCAGGCGGGCATGCTCGGCCTCGCCCAGACCGGCTGCAATCAGCTCGATCGGCGAAGCGGAGTCCAGATTCGAAACGGCATGAGTAACGGAAACCATGCGGCGGATTATCCCATAACCTCACGAAACTGCACGGTCAACAGTGCGCCTGATTCAGGGGCACAGCGCTGGTTTGATGTGGGTTTGATGTGGGCTTGTGCGATCATGAGCGCCTTACCTCCGGAGCGGGGCGTATCTGCACTCGGCAGGCGGGCCAGTGCCCCGCTGGCTGCCTTCATTCAGCATCCGAGATCATGAAAAACACCTTTGCCAACCCTTATCTGCTGCTCACCCTGACCGCGCTGTTCTGGTCAGGCAACATGGTGATCGGACGCGGTGTGAGCGCTGAAGTGCCACCGATCACCCTCGCCTTCTGGCGCTGGACCGGCGCGCTGCTGTGCGTGCTGCCGTTCGCGCTGCCGCACCTGCGCAGCCAGTGGCCGCTGCTGCGCACGCACTGGAAGGCGGTCATCGTGCTCGGCACATTGAGCGTGGGCTGCTACAACACCTTTGCGTACATCGCGCTGCAGTACACCACCGCGACCAACGCCACCATGCTCAATTCCTTCATCCCGGTGGCCACCATCGCACTGGCCTTCGCCTTTCTGGGCAAGCGACTCACACGACTGGAGGTGATCGGCGTGGTGATGTCCTTGGCCGGTGTGCTGACGATTGTCGGCAAGGGCGACCTGTCCACCTTGTTGGCCTTCCGCTTCAACCAGGGCGACTTGTGGATGCTTCTTGCGGTGCTGGCCTGGGGTTCCTACACCGTGGGGCTGCAGTGGCGCCCCGGCGGCGTCCATCCCATGCTGATGCTGGCCGCCTTCATCGTGGTCGGCATCGTGGTGCTCACGCCCTTCTTCATTCATGAACAACTCTTCGGGCGCGAGACGGTGATCAACCCGAAAACGCTTTCGGCACTGGCCTACATCATGGTCTTTCCGAGCTTTCTCGGTTACGTCTTCTACAACGCAGGCATTGCCGCAGTGGGGCCAAGCCGCGGGGCACTGTTCATTCACCTGATGCCGGTGTTCGGTACCCTGCTGGCGGTGATCTTTCTCGGGGAGCGACCATATTGGTACCACTACGCCGGCATTACCCTGGTGTTCCTGGGCATTTTCATGACCACCCGCAAGCCGGCCAGCCTCTGAGATGTTCTCCTTCTTCCGAAAACGGCGCAACGTCGCCACCGCCCCGCAGCCGGCCCACACCGGGCAGGACGGGATTGCGGAGGACTTATGGAAGCGTGTGGAAGCAAACCTGCCATTCCTCGATTTCCTGTCCGCTGCAGACAGGATGCGGCTGCGCCGCTGTGCGCAGGCTTTCCTCCAGGAAAAGGAGTTCCATGGCGCAAACGGGTTTGAACTGAGCGATGAGGTGATGCTGTCGATCGCGCTGCAGGCCAGCCTGCTGGTGCTCAACATCGGCCTGCAGGCTTACCGGGGCTGGGTGGGCATCGTGGTGTATCCGGGTGAAATCATGATTGCGCGCCAGGAGATGGACGAGGACGGCATCGTGCACGAATACGACGATACCGTCCTCGGAGAGGCTTGGGAGGATGGCCCGGTGCTGCTTGCCTGGGAGGCGTCGGTGGAAGAGGAAGGCCCGCCGGACACTGCGCCGCCCAATGTGGTGATCCATGAGTTCGCCCACAAGCTCGACATGCTCGAAGGGGGCGCCGATGGTTGCCCGGCCCTGCACAGGGAGATGAGCCGCGCGCGCTGGGCCGAGGTCTTTCAGACGGCCTATGATGCCTTCTGCGATCAACTCGACGCCGGGACGCCCGGCACCGTACTCGATCCCTACGCGGCAGAGCATCCCGCCGAATTCTTCGCCGTGACCTCCGAAGCTTTTTTCGAGGCGCCGCAGCAACTGGCCGAAGCATTTCCGGAGGTTTATGAACAGCTTGCCCTGTTCTATCGGCTCGACCCGCTGGCCGGCCTGCAGGGCTTTACTTGCTGCGCTGCTCCGGTCTAAGCTGAAAACGCCGTGGCCGGCATGGCACGATCCGCTGGCTGTGGCGTATCCATTCCAACTTGCTCGGAGGTACCAAAATGGCGATAACCTGGATTCTGGTTGCCAATGCCAGCCTTGCCAAGCTGTATGAAAACATGGGGCCCAACAAGGGGCTCAGGCTGGTAAAGGAACTACTCCATCCGGAAAGCCGACTGAAGAATGCCGATCTTGTCACCGACAGGCCGGGAAGCATGGCCGCATCGGGCAACGGTCAGGGTGCCAAACAGCCACACACCATGCCAAAGGAGCACGAAGCCAAGGTCTTTGCACAGGAAATCGCACAGGAACTCTACAAGGGCCGCACCCGTAATGCCTTCGGCCGCGCCATCGTCGTGGCGCCACCGGCGTTCATGGGACTGCTCAACGGTGTGCTCGACCAGCCCACCGCCCAGATGATCTCCGACCGTTTCGAGAAGGACTACACCAAGACGTCCGAGCCACAGCTCAGGGAACACCTGTCGGGCTGCATCTTCCTTTGAGGCCACCCGCAGGCCACTGACCACGGAGCCGCGAGGTTCCGTGGCTGAACATCACCCCCGCTCCGCCAGCAGCAATACCGAAACCTGCGCAGCAATGCCTTCCCCGCGTCCGGTGAAACCCAGCTTTTCGGTGGTTTTTCCCTTGATGTTGATCTGTCCGGGCGAAGCCTGCAGGTCTGCAGCAATGTTCTCGATCATGGCCGGTACATGCGGCAGGATACGCGGCGCCCGGCAAATGAGGGTGGCGTCCGCATTGCCCAGCACATAGCCCCGTGCGCGCACCTTCTGCCAGGCTTCACGCAGCAGCACCCGGCTGTCGGCCCCGGCATGGCGGGGGTCGGTGTCCGGAAACAGGCGCCCGATATCGCCCAGCGCAGCCGCCCCGAGCAGTGCATCGGTCAGCGCATGAAGCAGCACATCGGCATCCGAATGCCCGAGCAGGCCCCGCTCGAAGGGAATGTTCACCCCGCCAATGATCAACGGACGGCCCGGTACCAGTGCATGGACATCGAACCCCTGTCCGATGCGAAACCCCGGAAAGGTGGCGGTGACAGGGGGGCTGGGTGTGTTGCTCATGGGTTGCCTCGTTCAGAGTGTGCGGTTCTGCAGAATCCATTCGGCCAGATGCAGGTCGAGCGGATAAGTGACCTTCAGGTTGGTCTGATCCCCTTCCACCAGTCGTGGGTGCAGGCCGGCGGCCTCGATGGCACTCGCCTCGTCGGTGACCTCGCGCGCACTTTCCAGCGCGCGGCGCAGCATGATGTAGCGGAACATCTGCGGCGTTTGTGCCTGCCAGAGTTGCTCACGGGGCACGGTGCGCTGAACCTTGCGATGCTCGTCGGCATGCTTGAGCGTGTCGGCCACCGGCACGGCCAGCAGCCCACCCACCTCGTCCTGGGCCAGTTCGCGCATCAGGCGATCGAGATGCCAGGACGCAATGCACGGTCGTGCCGCATCGTGCACAAGCACCCAGTCACTTTGCGTCACCTCCCCGGCAATCGCCCGCAGGCCACCGAGCACGCTGTCCGCGCGGGTCGCGCCGCCGCAGAACAACGGCACAAGCGTCTCGCCCAATGGCGACCAGTCGTGCAGGCCCCATTCCTCGTCGTCCACCGACAGCACCACATACACCCGGTCGATCAGCGGGTGCGCGCACAGCGTGCTCAGACAGTGGTGAATCAGGGGCCGGCCCAGCAATGGCAAATACTGTTTGCGACGCTCCACGCCCATGCGTGTGCCACTGCCGGCGGCCGGCACGATTGCGAAATGTCTGGGTTTGAAATCGGTCAATTGCGCCACGCCCCTTGTTTCGGCCAAGCTTCAAAGCGCGGGAGTATCCACGGTTGCCGCACAGAGTTCAATGGTGTGAATGGTGTTGTGCCGGCCCCGCTGAGCGAGCGCACGACACCATCGCCCCCTGTCACCCCCGGCGTTGGGCTCTATAATCGAAGGATCGAATCCGGAGGAAGGCTCCGATGGCAACACACTCAATCAGACCCGCAGCCGTGGCAGGCAGTTTCTACCCGGCCGACGCACGGGTATTGCGTACCCAGATCAGCGAACTGCTGGCCGCCACGCTGACCCCGCCCACCCTGCCCGCCCCCAAGGCGATTGTCGTGCCTCACGCAGGCTACATGTATTCCGGAGCCATTGCGGCCAGTGCCTACGCCTGTCTGCCCCCGCTGCGCCAAACGGTACGGCGGGTGGTGCTGCTCGGTCCGGCGCATCGCATGGGCTTTCAGGGCTTCGCTCTGCCGGCGGCCCAGGGCTTTGGCAGCCCGCTCGGCCAGGTCTCGCTGTCACGTCCGGACTGGCTCAGGCTGCAGGAACGCGACGACGTGTTTGTCGATGACCGTCCCCATGCGCAAGAGCACAGCCTGGAGGTGCAACTCCCCTTTCTGCAGAGCGTGCTTGACCACTTCGAGCTGGTGCCGGTGCTGGTGGGGCAGGCCTCCGTCGATGCCGTAGCCGCGCTGCTCGAAACACTGTGGGGCGGCGATGAAACCCTGATCGTGCTCAGCTCCGACCTGTCGCACTACCACCCCTACGCCTTTGCCCGTGATTTTGACCGGCGCACCGTCGACCAGATCCTGCACTACGGACATGCGCTCAACCACCAGCAGGCCTGCGGGGCAACACCGCTCAACGGCCTGCTGCTGGCCGCACAGCGCCACGACCTGCAGCCCCATCTGCTGGATCTGCGCAACTCGGGCGACACCGCCGGTGACCGCAACAGCGTGGTGGGCTATGCCAGCATTGCTTTTTGCCCCTCCAGCGAGGAACGCCCCCGCCATGCCCTGCACTGAAGAAATTGGCTGCATGCTGCCCGCCCTTGCCCGTCGGGCCATCGACCATCACCTGCGCGAAGGGGTGAGGATTTCGCCCGACCCCCTGCCCGCCCTGCAGGCGCGCGGGGCCAGCTTTGTCACCCTCACCCGCAACGGCGCCTTGCGGGGCTGCATCGGCAGCCTGCGCCCGCAAAGGCCGCTGGGCGACGACATTGTCGCCAATGCGATTGCCGCAGCCACCGCCGACCCGCGCTTTCCGCCACTCACACTGGCCGAGCTGGGCGAGGTGAGCATCGAGGTTTCGGTGCTGTCTGCGCCGGAGTTCATCGACTTTGCCTCCGAAGACGCACTGCTCGCCCAGCTGCGCCCGGGCGAGGACGGCCTGATCCTGTTTTCCGGTTGCCGGAGCGCCACCTTTCTGCCTCAGGTCTGGGCGCAATTGCCCGATCCGCGCGACTTTCTTGCCGCCCTCAAGGAGAAGGCCGGATTGCCCGCAGGACGGCCCACCGCCAACCTGATGGCTGCCCGCTATACGGTACAGAAATGGCGCGAAGATGACCCATCGGCCCAGGACGGCACCACGCCCAAGTGCTGAGCGCTGAGGGCAAAATCACACACAAGGGGAATCGCCATGAATACGCCCCACCCCGCTGCACATCACCCCGCCCGCTACTGGCATGCACTGGATGATGGACGCGTGCAGTGCGACCTGTGCCCGCGCTACTGCCACCTGCATGAGGGCCAGCGCGGCGCCTGTTTCGTACGCATGCGCGAACGCGATGCCATGGTGCTCACCACCTATGGGCGCAGTTCCGGTTTTTGCATCGACCCGATCGAAAAGAAGCCCCTGAACCATTTTTACCCGGGCAGCAGCGTGTTTTCCTTTGGCACCGCCGGCTGCAACCTGGCCTGCAAGTTCTGCCAGAACTGGGACATTTCGAAGTCCCGCGACATGGACAGCCTGATGGATGCCGCGTCGCCCGAGGAGATCGTGAGCACCGCCCTGAAGTGGGGGTGCCGCAGCATCGCTTTCACCTACAACGACCCGGTGATCTTTGCCGAATATGCGATGGATGTGGCCGACGCCGCCCATGCGGCCGGGCTGAAGACGGTGGCGGTCACGGCCGGCTACATCACCGAACTGGCCCGCGCCGATTTCTTCTCGCGCATGGACGCCGCGAATGTGGACCTGAAGAGCTTCAGCGACGACTTCTACACCCGCCTGTGTGGTGCCCATTTGCAACCGGTGCTCGACAACCTGCGCTGGCTGGTGAAGGAAACCCCGGTCTGGGTCGAACTGACCACGTTGCTGATCCCGGGCCAGAACGATTCGGACGCCGAACTGGCCGCCCTGTGCGACTGGGTGGCCGAAACGCTCGGCCCCACCATTCCCCTGCACTTCACCGCCTTTCACCCCGACTTCAAGCTCACCGACCTGCCGCCCACCCCGCCGGAAACCCTGTTCCGTGCCCGCGAGCTGGCGCTGGCCCGTGGCCTGCAGCATGTCTACACCGGCAACATCCACGACATCCGCGGCTGCTCAACCTACTGTCCGGCCTGCGGACACTGTGTCATCGAGCGGGACGGCTACGACATCCTGAGCCATCATCTCGACGACACCGGACAGTGCACCTACTGCGGCCACCTTCTGCCCGGTCGCTTCGAGCGTTTTGATCATCCCTTTGGCGCGCGCCGCATCCCGGTCGCGATCCACCGCACTCCGCCCGGAGGACATGCCCCCGGAGGACGTGCCTTGTGAAGCTTCGTCACAGCCATGTGCGCATCGCCGCGGAGGGCGGCTGGCTGGATGCCCGGCTGGCCCACTGCGCAGAAGTGAAAGCCCTGCTCATCCTGCTCGAACACGGCCCCCTGCCCACTGAAACGCCCACCCCCTTCATCGCCCGGGCGCTGCAGGATGCCGGCTTCGCCACGGTACAGCTCGACCTGCTCCTCCCGACCGAAGCCGAGCGCGCGCAGGACGCGAGCTTTCACATCCCCCTGCTCGCCCATCGCCTGCTCGCCGCCCACAACTGGCTGAGCCATCAGCCCGACCTTGAAACCCTGCCTGTCGGCCTGCTGGCCCACAACAACGGCGTGGCCGTGGCAATACGCGCCGCCTGGCAAGCCCCGGAAGCCTTTGCTGCAATCGTTGCCCTCGCCGGCCGCCCCGACCTCGCCGGCGCCACCCCGCTGCGCGAGCTCGCTGTCCCCACCCTGCTGATCGCAGGCGAAACCGACCCACACCTGCGCAGCGTACAGCACGCCCACCAGCGCATGCGCCCCACCCACCCACACCGGCTCCTGCCCGCCACCGACAGCCACCTTTCAGACCTGCCCACCCGGGAAGCCTTTTGCCAAATGGCGGTCGAATGGTTCAGGGCAATCGCATGAATATCCGAGTTCTCGCCCCTGTCAAGGCGATCACGCAGTACGTTGAGCGCGAAGAGAAGCGCGAGGCTTTTCGGCAGGACACGCTCAGGGCGTGGGAAGTCGTGCAGGTGACCGGTGTAGCTGTGACGGCTGGAGGTTTGGCCGCTCGGTTCGCGCACGCCCCAGGCGTCGTAGCGTTGTAGCGTGCGTTCGATTGCAGATATGCCGGGTGCCCTATAATCCCCCTCCCGACCACTCCCTACGCCTTGCATCGATGACCACGGCCAACGCTTCACCCTTGCCCGAATTCAACGCCTTCAAACTGCCCAAACCGGGGGCGCGCACGGTATTGCCGGCGCTGGCGGGGTCGGCGGATGCGCTGGCGGTGGCAAGCCTGGCCTCGCGCGGGCAGACGTTGCTGCTGGTGTGTGCCAATCCGCTCGATGCGCAGCGTCTTCTGGCGGAACTGGCCTGGCTTGCGCCGAACCTGCGCAGTCACCTGCTGCCCGACTGGGAGACGCTGCCCTACGACAATTTTTCGCCTCACCAGGACCTGGTGTCGGAGCGCCTGTCCACCCTTTACGCGCTGAGCCGGGGCGAGGCCGATGTGGTGCTGGTGCCTGCCTCCACTGCGTTGTACCGCATGCCGCCGCCGGCCTATCTGGCGGCCTATACCTTCTTCATCAAACAGGGCGACCGGCTGGATCTGGATCAGTTGCGCAACCAGATGGCGCTGGCGGGGTACGCCCATGTCACCCAGGTGGTCAGTCCGGGGGAATTCTCGGTGCGTGGCGGTCTGATCGACCTGTTTCCGATGGGGGCCGCCCTGCCCTTCCGCATCGATCTGTTCGATGATGAAGTGGAAAGCATCAAGACCTTCGACCCCGACACCCAGCGAACGGTGTACCCGGTGCCGGAAATCCGCTTGTTGCCCGCCCGCGAGTTTCCGCTCGACGACGCAGGACGCACCCGCTTCCGCAGCCAGTTCCGGGAGCGTTTCGAGGGCGACCCCTCGCGCGTGGCGGTCTATAAGGATGTGTCGAACGGCATCGCTCCGCCGGGCATCGAGTACTTCCTGCCCCTGTTCTTCGAGCACACCGCGAGCCTGTTCGACTACCTGCCCAAAAGCGCTGCGGTGGTGTTGCATCATGTGGTGCCGGAGGCTATCGAAGCGTTCTGGTGCGACGCCCGTTCGCGCCATGATCTGCTCAAGGGCGATCGCAGCCGCCCGGTGATGCCTCCGCTGGATCTGTTCCTGGACCAGGAAGACTTCTTTCTCGCGCTCAAGCGCTGGCCCCGGGTGGACCTGCCAGTCCTGCCCGCCTCGCCCACCCCGCACACTTCGGACGTTCCGCAGGTCGAACCGACCGAAGCCGGAGATGCTGCGCTGCCCACTCCGAACCCCGTACGGCAGGGCGAGTTGTCCGTCGCCGCACCGGCCTGCCCGCTGCCCGATGTTTCGGTGGAGCGCAAGGCCACCGACCCCCTGCACCGGCTCAAGCAGTTTGTGGCCACCCAGCAGGCGAGCGGCGGACGGGTGCTGCTGCTGGCTGAATCCCCCGGGCGGCGCGAGACGATGGCCGACTATCTTGCCGAATATGGCATGCGGCCGGGGGCAAGCGCCGACTTTGCCGGCTTCCTGGCCTCGGACGAAGGGCTGGCGCTGGGTGTGGCGCCACTTGCTGCGGGTTTCGTGCTGCCCCAGGCGCGCATTGCGGTGGTCACCGAAACCGAGCTGTATGCTGCGACCGCCCGTACACGTGTCCGCCGCGACACGCGTCGCGCCGCCACCATGGAGGGCTGGCTGCGCGACCTTTCGGAACTCAAGCTGGGCGATCCGGTCGTGCATGTGTCGCATGGCATCGGCCGCTATCTGGGCCTGATCCACATGAACCTCGGCGAAGGCGAAACCGAGTTCCTGCACCTCGAGTACAACGGCGGAGACAAGCTGTATGTGCCGGTGTCGCAACTGCATGTCATCACCCGCTATGCCGGGGCCGACCCGGAGGGCGTGGATCTGCACCGGCTGGGCTCCGGTCAGTGGGAAAAGGCCAAGAAGAAGGCGGCCATGCAGGTGCGCGACACGGCCGCCGAACTGCTCGCCCTGTACGCCCAGCGCGCCGCCCGTCCGGGGCACCGTTTCGATTTCACCCAGCACGATCTGGACGCCTTTGCCGAAGGCTTTGGGTTCGAGACCACACCCGACCAGCAGGCGGCAATCGATGCAGTGGTGGCCGACATGAAGTCCGGCCGGCCGATGGACCGCCTGGTGTGCGGCGATGTGGGCTTTGGCAAGACCGAAGTGGCGCTGCGTGCCGCCTTCGTGGCGGTGGCCGATGGCAAACAGGTGGTGGTGCTCACGCCCACCACCCTGCTGGCCGAGCAGCACTGGCAGACGTTTTCCGACCGCTTTGCCGACTGGCCGGTGAAGGTGGCCGAGCTGTCGCGCTTCAAGTCGGCGAAGGAGCAGGCCGAAGCCCTCAAGCAACTGGCCGAAGGCAAGGTGGACATCATTATCGGCACGCATCGCCTGTTGCAAAAGGATGTGAAGTTCAAGCGCCTGGGGCTGGTGATCATCGACGAGGAACACCGCTTTGGCGTGCGCCAGAAAGAAGCGATGAAGAGTCTGCGCAGCGAGGTGGACATCCTCACCCTCACCGCCACGCCGATTCCGCGTACGCTGGGGCTGGCGCTGGAGGGGCTGCGCGAATTCTCGGTGATCGCCACCGCGCCGCAGAAGCGGCTGGCGATCAAGACCTTCGTGCAGCCATACAACAAGGGGATTGTGCGCGAGGCCGTGCTGCGCGAGTTCAAGCGGGGCGGGCAGGTGTATTTCCTGCACAACGAGGTCGACACCATCGAGAACATGCGCGACGCACTGACCGAGTTGCTGCCCGAGGCCCGCATTGCCATCGGCCACGGCCAACTGCCCGAGCGCGAGCTGGAACGGGTGATGCGTGACTTCACCCAGCAGCGCGCCAACCTGCTGTTGTGCACCACCATCATCGAGACCGGCATCGACATTCCGAGCGCCAACACCATCATCATCAACCGCGCGGATCGTTTCGGCCTGGCGCAGTTGCACCAGTTGCGCGGACGGGTGGGCCGCAGCCACCATCAGGCCTACGCTTACCTGCTGACCGATGCCCATGCCAAGCCCACGCCCCTGGCGCAGAAGCGGCTGGAAGCGATCACCATGATGGAAGACCTGGGTTCTGGCTTCTATCTGGCCATGCACGACCTGGAGATCCGGGGCGCTGGCGAGGTTCTGGGCGAGCATCAGTCTGGCGAAATCCAGCAGATCGGCTTTTCTCTGTACACCGAAATGCTCAAGCGTGCGGTGCGCGACCTGCAGGCCGGCAAAGAGCCGGATCTGGCCCAGCCGCTGGAAGTGGTGTCGGAAATCAACCTGCACACCCCGGCACTGCTGCCCAGCGACTACTGTCCGGATGTACAGGAGCGTCTCACCCTGTACAAACGCCTGGCCAACTGTGAGTCGGACGATGAGTTGCGCGCGTTGCAGGAAGAGTTGATCGACCGTTTCGGCGAATTGCCCGAGCAGACGCAGGCGCTCATCGAGAGCCACCGCCTGCGCCTGATCACCCGCCCATACGGGGTGCAGAAGCTGGATGCTTCCGAAGCGCAGATCAGCATACAGTTCGGCGCCCAGGCCGCAATCGATCCGGCGCGGGTGATCATGCTCATCCAGAAGGACCGCAACACCCGCATGGCCGGCCCCGACAAGCTGGTGCGCAAGGTTGCCCTGCCGCAATTGCGCCAGCGCAGCCAGGCGGTGCGCGAACTGCTCGAGGCGGTGAAACTGCAGGGCTGATCGCAGCTTCGCGCATCTGCGCACGTGCGGTGAGCACATACGGCTGCAGGGTGTTCGGGGTAGAATGTCAGGCTTTCGAATCGCCAGGGTACCGCTGCCATGACCGTCGCTCAAACCGAGAACCTGAACATTCTGGCCACCGACCACATGCCCTCCCCCGAGGAGATCAAGGCCCAGGTCCCGCTCACCGAGCGTGCCGCAGCCGTGGTGCTGCAGGGTCGGAAGGCCATCTGTGACATCCTCGACCGCAAGGATCCGCGCCTGTTCGTGGTGGTCGGGCCATGCTCCATCCATGATCCGGTGGCCGGCCTGGACTATGCGCGCCGCCTGAAGGCGCTCGCCGACGAAGTGTCCGACACCCTGCTGCTGGTGATGCGGGTGTATTTCGAGAAGCCGCGCACCTCGGTGGGCTGGAAGGGGTTCATCAACGATCCGCACATGGATGACTCCTTCCGCATCGACGAGGGCATGCGCCGCGCCCGCGAGTTCCTGCGCGATGTCTGCGAGACGGGGCTGCCCACGGCCACCGAGGCGCTGGACCCGATCGCCCCGCAGTATTACGGCGACCTGATTGCCTGGACCGCGATCGGTGCGCGCACTTCGGAGTCGCAGACCCACCGCGAGATGTCTTCCGGCCTGTCCACCCCGGTCGGGTTCAAGAACGCCACCGACGGCGATATGGATGTGGCGATCAATGCGATCCTGTCGGCCTCGCACTCGCACAGTTTTCTGGGCATCAACAGCAAGGGCCAGTCGGCAATCATGCGCACCCGGGGCAACCGCTACGGCCATGTGGTGCTGCGCGGCGGTGGCGGACGTCCGAACTACGACACGGTATCGATCTCGCTGGCCGAGCAGGCCCTGGCCAAGGCCGGATTGCCGACCAGTCTGGTGGTGGATTGCTCGCATGCCAACTCCTGGAAGAAGCCCGAGATGCAGCCGCTGGTGATGAAGGATGTGATCCACCAGATCCGCGAAGGCAACCAGTCGGTGGTCGGCTTGATGATCGAGAGCTTCATCGAGGCCGGCAACCAGTCGATTCCGAAGGATTTGTCGCAGCTCAAGTACGGCTGCTCGGTCACTGACGGCTGCGTGGGCTGGGAGACCACCGAGGAGATGATTCGCGGTGCGCACGCCGTGCTGCGCGAGGCCCTGCCCCGCCGCCGGAGTGCTGCCTGATGAATCTGGTCGTCCAGGGCGCCAGGATCGCGCCTGCGATCCTGCAAGCGCTGAACGATTACACCCGCCCCAGCCGCACCGAAGAGCTCGCTTCGGGGGCCTGCCGTCTGCATGACGCGCAGCCCCATCCGCAACTGGAGGCGCTGTGCGCTCAGGCAGGGCTGGATTTCACCTGGGTGGAACCGGGACGCCGGCTGTGCGACTTCGGCCTGTTCGTCACCGACATGGACTCGACGCTGATCAACATCGAGTGCATCGACGAGATTGCCGACATGCAGGGCCTGAAGGCCGAAGTGGCGGCGATCACCGAGGCTTCGATGCGCGGTGAGATCGACTTCGGCGAATCGCTTGTCCGCCGGGTGAGCCTGCTGTCCGGCGTGCCGGAAGCCGCACTGGACGAGATCTACCACGAACGGCTGCGCCTGAACCCGGGCGCCGAACGGCTGCTGCACACGCTCCAGGCCAGCGGCCTCCATACCGTGCTGGTGTCGGGCGGTTTCACCCACTTTACCGACCGGTTGCGTACACGTCTGGGGTTTGACGAAGCCTGGGCCAACCGGCTTGAAGTGGTCGATGGCGTACTCACCGGCCGGATTGTGGGAGACATGGTCGATGCCGCCGCCAAGGCCGCACACCTCACCCGCATTCGCGACCGACTGGGGCTGCGCCCAGAGCAGGTGATTGCAGCCGGCGACGGTGCCAACGACATTCCGATGCTGCGCGCGGCCGGCTTCGGTGTGGCCTACCGTGGCAAGCCGGTGCTGCAACAACTGGCCGACTGCCGGCTCAACCACAGTGGCCTGGATGGCATCCTGAACCTGTTCGAGTAAGCTTGCCGCAGCGTGACCCTGCTGCAGTGAGCCCCGGCGCCTGCCTTCGTCTGCAGGAGCGGGGCAAGCCGGGGCAGCCTATCCTTGCCCACTGCGCCCGGCCCCTCTCCTTGTTTTTTCTCCTTCCGCCGTTCAGCCAGCCTGCCTGAGGGTTTCCAGGTGTGCCAGGATGGGGTTGAGCATTGCCGCCCCCAGCCGCTTGCTGCGTGCGCCATTCCAGCCGGTCTGCCCGTCGGGCAGGTTGGCATTGTCCTTGAAGGGCATCTCCAGCGTCAGCGACAGGCAACCGAAACGGTTTGCCACCCAGTTGCTGGCGAGTTTCAGCGAATCGGCACCGAAGCGGCCCTGCTCGTATCCGTGCTCGGTCTGAAAGTCCGGGCTGACCGCGAGTGTGTTGGCGACAAACTTCTGCTGCAATGCCGCCATGCGCTCATCGTGACAGTCCAGCCCTTCACTGCTTGCGAAAAACACATAGGGCAGCGATTCATCGCCATGGATGTCCAGGAACAGTTCGCAGCCGGTGCGCTCCATTTCGGCGCGCACATGATGCACCTCGGGGCTGGTGCCGGCATCCGGTGACAGCCACTCGCGATTCAGGTTGCGGCCGGCGGCGTTGGTGCGCAGGTTGCCCAGAATCGCGCCGTCCGGGTTCATGTTCGGCACGATGTGCAGCACAGCGTACTCCCGCACCCGTCTGGCCACCGGGTCGGCGCCATCGAGCAGGCGTTCAAGCAGCCCCTCGACAAACCATTCGGCCATCGTCTCCCCCGGATGCTGGCGGGCGATGATCCACACCGGCTTGCGTCGTGGCGCAGGGCGACCGACCACCACATGGTCGATATCCCTGCCCTGCACGGTGACCCCGAGGTGGTCGATCCGCGCATAGGGCGACATCTCCACCCAGCCCAGCATGTCGAGGTGGCGCTCGTAGGAATACGGCTCGAAATAGGCGTAGTAAATGCTGTCACGGTCGGGGGTGTGCTCGACGATCAGCTTGCCGTCCTCCATCCGGGTGGCCGCAATGCGAAACCAGTTCTTGCGGTCATACGAAGCCACGCAACGATAGCCGGCCCAGTCCGGATAGGCCGCTTCCGACGCGTTCTCGAACACCATGCGCAGGCGCTGGTTGGCGGCCCCCTGCAGACGGAAATGAAACCACTGGCGAAATTCCGCCGCATTGTCCGCCGGCAGACGCAGGCGCAGGTTGGCCGGGTCGCTCAGGTCGACCACTTCAATCGCGCCGGAGTCGAAGTTATGGCTGATTCTCATCAAGTGCTCCGTTGTAAGGTGGGTAGCCGCCAGATGCGTCTCCTCCGGCGGTGAATGCGCGCAGCGCGTCAGTCCTGACGTCTGCGAAATACCAGGGTGTCCTGATCGGAAGCGTCGGGGGCAAATGCGTAGCCTTCCGCATCAAAACCCTTCAGTTGCTCGACGTCGTCCAGGCGGTGGGTGATCGCATGGCGGCACATCAACCCCCTGGCCCGCTTGGCGTAGAAGCTGACGATCTTGTACTGACCGCCCTTCCAGTCCTGAAACACCGGGGTGACCACCCGGGCGCCCAGGCGGGCGGGCCTGACGGCCTTGAAGTATTCGTTCGAAGCCAGATTCACCAGCACCGGCGTAGCGTCGTGATCGCGTTCGGCCTCCAGCAGGCGCCTCAGTTCGAGGGTCAGCGTGTCGCCCCAAAAATCATACAGATTCCGGCCCTGCGCGGTTTCGAGCCGCGTGCCCATCTCCAGCCGGTACGCCTGCATCAGGTCGAGCGGGCGCAACAGTCCATACAAACCGGAGAGAATGCGCAGATGCCCCTGTGCCCAGCGCAGATCCTCCTCACTCAAGGTGCCGGCCGACAAACCTTCGTATACGTCGCCATTGAAGGCGAGGATGGCCTGGCGGGCGTTGTCCGGCGTGAAGGGGCGCGACCAGCTTTCGTAACGCGCCACATTCAATGTCGCAAGCGGGTCGGACAGGCTCATCAACTGTGCAATGTCGGCCGGGCTGCGCTCGCGCAGCACACCGATCAGGCTTTCAGCCTGATCCAGATAATCTGGCTGGCTGTGCTGGCCGATCGTGACCGGGGTTTCGTAGTCCAGCGCCTTGGCCGGAGAAATGACGAAGATCATGATGACGATTGCGCGAAAGGAGTTGCAGGAAGGGTTCGCCCGGGAACGCAGCGCGGCGCAGGGGAAACCGGGTGGACATGGTAGCAAATGCCCTGCCTGGCGGGGGTTCGCTCAGCGCGGTGCGCAGTTTCGCTGACGGTACTGTTCAAACAGACAGATGGCCACGGCCGCCCCCACATTCAGCGATTCAACCGCCCCGCTCATCGGAATCGTGACATGGCAGTTGGCACGGGCGGCCAGGGCGGGCGACAGGCCGGCGCCTTCAGCCCCGAACAACCACACCGACGGTCCGTGCAGGTCAAGGGCATACAACGGGTGGGCACGCTCGCTCAATTCAGTGGCGAGTACCTTGCTCTGAAATCCGTCGAAAACCTGTGCAGGGTCGACATTTTCGATGATGCGCAAGCCGAAATGCCCCCCCATGCCGGCCCGCAGGGCCCTGGGCGACCAGGCCTGGGTGCTGCCGTGCGTGAGCAGTACCGTATCCACCCCGGCGGCGGCGGCGGTGCGAATGATGGTGCCGAGATTGCCCGGATCCTGCACGCCCTCCAGCAGCACGCGCACGGCGTCGGGATGCCCCACCCCTGCGGGAGAGGCCGGGTACTGCATCAGGGCCAGCACGCCCGAAGGGGTGTCGACCGGGCTGACATGGGCAAAACAGCCCTCGGTGAGCAGGGTGAGCGGCACTTCGGGGTGACGGGCCAGCACCGCGAGAATTTCCGGGTCGTGCAGCCCCCGGTCGCTCACGAACAGTTCGAGCAGGGGCCAGCCCACGTCGGCCGCTGCCTGCAACAGGTGTGGCCCGTCGAGCAGGGTCAGGCCGTGCTTGCGCCGGTCTCGGGACGCGCGGGACAGGGCGTGCAGCAGCTTGAGCCTGGGGTTGTCGCGGGAACGCAGGGTGATCAGGCTGGAGAGGCGGTCGTTTGGCATCGCGCGTCACCAAAGACCGGGGTTGTCCAGAATCTGGCGCACCGGCGCGAAACTGCGCCGGTGTTCCGGCAGCACGCCATGCTCACGCAAGGCGGCCAGATGGGCGGCGGTCGGATAGCCCTTGTGGCGGGCAAAACCGTAGTGCGGATGCACCCGATCGAGTTCGACCATCTGCCGGTCGCGTTCGACCTTGGCCAGAATCGATGCGGCCGAGATCGCGGCATCCGTGGCGTCTCCCCCCACCAGAGCGGTGCATGGCAGATCGATCTCCGGGCAGCGGTTGCCGTCCACCCGCACTTGATCGGGACGCACGCTCAAGGCCTCGACGGCCCGCTTCATGGCCAGCATCGAGGCATGCAGGATGTTCAGACGGTCGATCTCCTCAACGCTGGCTTCGGCTACCGACCAGGCCAGGGCGTGCGTACGGATGTCGAGCGCAAGTTGCTCGCGGCGACGTGCGGTGAGCTTCTTGGAGTCATTCAGCCCCTCGATCGGGCGCGCCGGATCGAGCACCACCGCTGCAGCCACCACCGCACCGCACAACGGCCCCCGCCCGGCCTCATCAACCCCGCAGATCAGCATCGCGCCTCCGTGCGGCCTCGAGATAGGGCAGGATCGCGCGGGCAGCCTTTTCCGCCGTGTTCTGACGCAGGCTCAGGTGCAGTGACTCGAAGCGGCCGGCCAGTGTGTCGCAGGCCTGTGGGTCGTCCAGCCATCGGGCAAGCCCATCCGCGAGCGCTTCGGGCGTGGCCGCATCCTGCAACAGCTCGGGCACCACGGTTTCGTTGCACAGGATGTTGGGCAGGCCGACCCACGGCAGGTAGGCCAGACGCTTCATCAGGCGATACTGCCACGCACCAATCCGATAACTGATCACCATCGGGCGCTTGAGCAGGGCCGCTTCCAGGCTGGCCGTGCCGCTGGCCACCAGCACCGCATCGGCCGCCGTCATGGCCTCGACCGCATGACCGAACAGAATCTTCAGGTTCAGGTCTTCTGCAGCGCGGGCCTTCAGGGCGTCTTCAAAGATCCTGCGCGTCTCGCGGGTGGCCAGCGGCACCAGGAAACCGATGTTGTCGAAGCGCGCGGCGAGCAGGCGGGCCGTGTCGATGTAGGTTTCGGCCAGATTGCGCACTTCCGACTCGCGACTGCCCGGCAGCATGGCCACGATGCGCATGTCGTCGGGCGCCCGCAGCCGCTTGCGGGCCGCATGCCGGTCGGGATGCAGCGGAAACTCATCGGCCAGCGGGTGACCGACATAGCTCACCGGCACGCCGGCCCGTTCATAGATTTCAGGTTCGAACGGAAACAGGCACAGCATGTGCGACACCGAGCGGGCGATCCCCTTGATGCGCCCGCCCCGCCAGGCCCAGATGGAAGGGCTGACAAAGTGGATGGCGGGCACGCCGCGCCGACGCAGTCGCCGTTCGAGCCACAGGTTGAAATCCGGCGCATCGACCGCAATGAAAGCATCGGGCGGATCGTCAAGCAGGCGCTTGAGCAAACGCCTGCGAATTGCCGACAGCTCGCGATAGCGCTTCAGGGCATCGACGAAACCATGCACTGCCAGCCGGTCGCAGGGCCACCAGGCTTCGAACCCCTGGCTTTCCATCTTCGGCCCGCCAATGCCCTGGAACTGGACATCGGGCAGCACCGCCCTGAGGGCACGAATCAGATGGCTGGCCAGCAGATCGCCGGAGGGCTCTCCGGCCACCATGGCAATACGATAGGTCATTGTTTCAGCGAACCAGACCGCGCCCGGACTGGGCAATGAAGTCGCTCAGCAGCCCCACTTCCCGATGGCTTGAGGCAATCTCGGCCACTGCCTTGCGGGCTTCGTCGAGGGACAGGCCGGAACGATACAGCGCGCGATAGGACCGTTTGATGGCTGCGATGGCCTCGGCGGAATAGCCCCGGCGCTTCAGGCCCTCACTGTTGATGCCGTGAGGTTTGGCCGGACTGCCGGCCACCGTGACGAAGGGGGGCAAATCCTGCAGCAGCACCGTGCCCACACCGCAGAAGCTGTGCGCCCCCACCCGTACGAACTGATGCACGCCGGTGAAACCGCCGAGAATGGCCCAGTCACCCACATGTACATGCCCCGCCAGCGTGGCGTTGTTGGCAAAAATGGTGTGATTGCCGATAACGCAGTCATGCGCCACATGCACATAGGCCATGATCCAGTTGTCATTGCCGATGCGCGTCACCCCGGCATCCTGAGAGGTGCCGACGTTGAACGAGCAATACTCGCGGATCGTGTTGCGGTCGCCGATCTCCAGCCGGGTGGGCTCCTCGTCGTACTTTTTGTCCTGCGGGGCAGCACCGATCGAGCAGAACTGGAAAATTTCGTTCTCGCGCCCCATCCGCGTATGCCCCTCGATCACCACATGCGGACCGATCCGACAGTCGTCGCCAATCTCGACATGTTCGCCGATGATCGAATAAGGCCCTATCGTCACCCGCTCGCCGATACGGGCGTGCGGATGCACGATGGCGGTCTGGTGGACGGTAGCGGTTTCGTGAATCATGGTCAGGAAAGCGCCTTGATGGCACACATCAGTTCGGCTTCGGCGGCCAGCTCGTCACCCACCCGCGCGGTCGCCTTGTACTTCCAGATGTTGCGCATGGTACGGATAATTTCCGCCTCCAGGATCAACTGATCGCCCGGCACCACCGGACGCTTGAAGCGCGCACCATCGATACCGGCAAAATACACCACCGAGTTGTCATCCGGCGTCTGGCCGCTGGTCTTGAAGGACAGCAGCGCGGCGGCCTGGGCCATGGCTTCGAGGATCAGCACGCCCGGCATCACCGGACGATGGGGAAAGTGGCCCGGGAAGAACGGCTCATTGATGGTGACGTTCTTGATCGCCACGATGCGCTTGCCCTCTTCCATCTCGACCACCCGGTCGACCAGCAGGAAAGGGTAACGATGCGGCAGGTAATTCAGTATTTCGTTGATATCCATGACGATCAAGTCTTGTCCTGTTCGATTTTCTTCTCAAGCTCGCGAATGCGCCGGGCCATTGTGTCCAGATGGCGTAGATGCGAAAAATTATTCACCCAGTCGGCGTGCGCCTGCACGGGCAGGGTTCCGGTATATACGCCGGGCTTGCGCAGCGATTTGGGCACCAGGGTCCAGGCCGACACCACCACGTCGTCGGCCACTTCCAGATGGCCGCTGATGCCGGCCTGACCGCCAATCATGCAGCGCTTGCCGATCACCGCGCTGCCGGCCACGCCGGCGCAACCCGCCATGATGGTGTGCTCGCCGATGCGTACGTTGTGTGCGATCTGGATCAGGTTGTCGAGCTTCACCCCGTCACCGATCACGGTGTCTTCGAGGGCGCCACGGTCGATGGTGGTGTTGGCGCCAATCTCCACATCGTTGCCGATCACCACCCGGCCAACCTGGGGAATTTTCACCCAGCTTCCATCGCTTTCGCGCGCGAAGCCGAAACCATCGGCACCGACGATCACACCGGAATGCAGGATGCAGTCGCGGCCAATCACGCAACCGTCGTAAATCGTGACATTGGGGTGCAGTACCGTGCCATCGCCAATGACGCAATCGCGTCCGATGCGCACACCGGCCGACACCACCACGCCTTCTCCGATCTGCGCACCCTCGCCGATGCTGGCGCACGGGCCGACCGAGACGGATTCAGGCACCGTGCATTCCACCACGGCGGATCGATGAATGCCGGCCGGCGCCTTGCGTGGCGGGTTGAACAGCTGTGCCACCCGCGCGTAGTACACATAAGGATTGGGCGTGACAATGCACGGCAGGGTACTGCGCTCGGCTGCGTCGGGGTGAAGGATCACCGCCGAAGCCCGGCAGCCCGGAAGCTTTGCGGCATAGCGCGGATTGGCGAGAAAGGCGAGATCGCCCTCCTCCGCCGCATCCAGCGTCGCCACCCGGCCAACCCGAATCGTGCCATCGCCCCGCAGCTCGCCTCCCAGCCGCGCCACCAGTTCGCTCAGTGAATACATGTGCGGATTCACTCGACCGTGCTCATGCTCAGCGCGACTCGCCGAGCACCTTGATCACCTTCTCGGTAATGTCGATGCTGGGGCTGGCATACACGGCTTCCTGCAGGATCACGTCGTACTTCTCGTTCTCCGCAATCTGCTTGATGGCGACGTTCGCACGCTCCAGTACGGTGGCCAGTTCCTCGTTGCGGCGCTGGTTGAGGTCCTCGCGGAACTCGCGCTGCTTGCGCTGGAAATCGCGGCTCAGCTCGTTGAAGGCGCGTTCCTTGTTGCGCCGCTCGGCCTCGCCCATGGTCACGCTGTTACGCTCAAGATCTTCTTGCATGGACTGCAGTTGCGCCGCCATGCGCTGCAGTTCCTGGTCACGCTGCGCGAATTCTTTTTCGAGCCGTTCTTGCGCACGCACGGCCGGAACCGCTTCCCGCATGATGCGGTCGGAATTGACGAAACCGATCCTGGATTGCGCCAGGGCATCCTGGGCGGCAAAGCCAATCAGCGCAAGAGCAAGAACGGAAAGAGCTCTAACTTTCACAAAAACCTCCGAGGGTTCGGACAAGAGTCAATCAAAATACGGTTCCGATCTGGAACTGGAACTTCTGTACATCATCTTCGGACTTCTTCTTCAGCGGATAGCCCAGGCTGAACTTGAGTGGGCCGATCGGAGAACTCCACGACACGGCCACACCGGTACTGTAGCGCATGTCATCCAAACGGATATCCTCGCCGTCGGCCCACACACCACCGGCATCGAGGAACAGGGACAGCCGGAAGGATCGATCCATGCCCGCACCGGGCATCGGGAAGAAGTACTCGGCGTTGGCCACCAGCTTGCGGGTGCCGCCCAGTGCGTCGCCGTCGATCGTCTTGGGTCCGATGGCGCTTTGTTCGAAGCCACGCACCGATCCGATGCCACCGATGAAGAAATTCTTGTAGAACGGCATTTGCTTGCCGCCGTAGCCCTTGGCCCAGCCAAGATCGGCATTGAGCATCACTGCCTCGTCGCGGCGGATCGGGAACCAGTGCTGGTACTGATAGCTCAGCTTGGTGTACTTCAGGTCACCCGCCGGCAATGCACCTTCAAGAAACACGCGTTGATATGACCCTGAGCGCGGGTAAATGAAACTGTCACGCTGATCGCGCGACCAGCCCACGGTCCCTACAAGACTGTCGACCGTGACATCGCCGATGCCATCGGGAGAGGAGCAACCGAACTGGATGCAAAACTCTTGATACTGAACGGGGCTGTCGGTATAGGTGGTGATCGTCGTCCGGTCCACCCCCAGTCCGAAATTGACCATGTCGTCCTCGCCGATCGGATAGCCCAGACGCAAGCCTGCGCCGGTGGACACCGTCTTGTAGCGCGCTACGATGGTGGTCTCGGACGGATCGTAGGTCCGGTGGTAGATGTCGTAGCCCAGGCTCACGCCATCGATGGTGTAATACGGATCGGTGAAGGACAGCGACATGGTGCGGCTGGACTTGCTGGTGTTCAGGCCAATCGACATCGACTTGCCGCTGCCAAACAGGTTTTCCTGCGAGATCGAGCCGGATAGCACCAGTTTTTCCGAACTGGAGAAGCCCGCCCCGAGCATCAGATTTCCGGTGGGCCGCTCGTTTACCGTGAAGTTCACATCCACCTGATCGGTGGTGCCCGGCACCGCCGGTGTCTGCACCGCCACTTCGTCGAAATAACCGAGACGGTCGATACGCGAGCGGGAACGGTTGATCTTCTCCGCGTCGTACCACTCGCCTTCCATCTGGCGCATCTCGCGGCGCACGACTTCGTCGCGCGTCTTGGTGTTGCCGCCGATGTTGATGCGGTTGACATACACCCGACGGCCCGGATCGACAAAGATGGTGAAGGCCACCTCGTTGGTGTCCGCATTCACCTCGGGCGAGGCGTTGACGTTGGCAAACGCATAGCCTTCGTTGCCGAGCCGGTCCATCACCGCCTTGGTGGTGTCGGTGAGCTTTTCGCGGGAGAACACTTCGCCCGGCTTGAGCTTCGCCAGTTTCAGGTATTCCTCTTCCGGCAGGATCAGATCACCGGCAAAGCGCACCGCCGATACGGTGTACTTTTCGCCTTCGGTGAGATTGACCGTGATGTGGATGTCGCGCTTGTCCGGCGTGATCGACACCTGGGTGGAGTCGATGTTGAAATCGAGATAACCGCGATCCAGATAGAAGGAGCGCAGGTTTTCGAGGTCGGCTCCAAGCTTCTGGCGCGAATACTGATCGTTTTTCGTATACCAGGTGAGCCATCCCGGCGTGGTGAGCTGGAACAGGTCGAGCAGCGTGGAATCCTTGAACGACTGATTGCCGACCACCTTGATCTCGCGAATGCGTGCAACATCCCCTTCATCGACCGTGAAGTTGATGCCCACACGGTTGCGCTCAAGCGGGGTGACCGTGGTGGTGACCATGGCGGCGTACTTGCCCCGGCTCAGGTACTGGCGCTTGAGTTCCTGCTCTGCGCGTTCGAGCAGGGACCGATCGAATATCTGCGCTTCGCTCAGGCCAACCTGACGCAGCCCGGCCTTCAGTGCATCCTTGTCGAACTCCTTCACCCCGACAAAGGTGATGTCGGCAATCGCAGGGCGTTCATCGACCAGCACCACGATCATGTCGTTCTCGACCTCAATGCGCACATCGCTGAAGAAGCCGGTGGCAAACAGCCCCCGGATTGCATCGGCCGCCTGCTGCTCGCTGAAGGTTTCTCCGACCCGCACGGGAAGGTAGCTGAACACCGTACCGGCTTCGGTACGCTGAATGCCTTCCACCCGGATGTCCTGAACCACGAAAGGTTCGAATGCAAAAACGGGCGTGGCAACAAAAAGGGCTGTTACCAGCCCGGTGAGGATTTTCTGTTTCATTCAGGCATCAACCCGAGAATAGACGCGTAAGATCGTTATAGAAGGCAAATGCCATGAGCATTGCAAGCATCACCAGGCCGATCTGTTGCCCGATCTCCATGGCGCGCTCGGAGACGGGGCCGCCCTTGATGATTTCGATCGTATAATACAGTAAATGCCCACCATCGAGCACCGGAATGGGCAGCAGGTTGAGCACCCCCAGGCTGATGCTGATGAGCGCCACGAAGGTGAGGTAATGCGTCCAGCCCAGCTTCGCACTCTGCCCGGCGTAGTCCGCGATGGTGACCGGCCCGGAGAGGTTTTTCCAGGAAATGTCGCCGGTGATCATGCGGCCGATCATCTTCAGGCTCAGGACTGAAGTGTCCCAGGTCTTGGTCAGCGCCCGGCCCAAACTTTCCAGCGGACCATAGCGCACGATTGCAAACATGGACTCGCGGTCGCTCTGAAACTCGGCCACGGTGATGCCGACCCGGCCAACCCGCTGGCCGTCCTGCGTGGCTTCGTCGGGCACCAGCTCCAGTTCGATGCGCTCACCATCGCGCATCACCGCCATCCGCGTGGGCACCCCTGCCCGCTCGCGGATGCGTTCCACCAGCGTCAACCACGAATCGAGCGGCCCTTCGGCCAGATACACGATCAGATCGCCCGACCTCAGGCCCGCCCGGTCGGCCGCACTGCCCGGCATCACCTCGCCAATGACCGGTGGAATGTGCGGACGCCAGGGCATCAGGCCCATGCGGCGGACCAGATCGACCTCGCCATCGTCGATGTGCATGCCACTCAAATCGAGCTGCCGGAACCCCTGGGTGTGATCCTCGCTGCGTACCTGCAGCGTGACCGTCCGCTGGTCCACCGCATGGCGCAGCAGCGCCCAGCGCAGTTCGGTCCAGCTGCTGACCGCTTCGTCATCCACATGGGTCACCAGATCGCCGTCGCGCATCCCCGCCACGGCGGCAATGCTCTCTCCTTCCACCAGGGCAATGCGCGGCCGCAACTCCTCGGTACCCGACACGAACAGCGCCCAGTACAGGACGATGGCCAGCGCAAAGTTGGCCAGCGGACCGGCCGCAACGATCGCGTAACGCCGACCGACGGTCTGGCGGTTGAAAGCGCGATGCGCTTCTTCCGCAGGCACGGGCGCCTCGCGCTCGTCGAGCATCTTCACATAGCCCCCCAGCGGGAAGGCGGCCAGCACCCACTCGGTGCGGTCCGGACCGCGCGTCCAGCGCAGCAAGGGCTTGCCAAAGCCGACCGAAAAGCGCAGCACCTTCACCCCACACCAGCGCGCCACCATGTAATGGCCCAGTTCGTGGAAGAAGATCAGCGCGCCAAGCGCCAGTACAAAGGGAATCAGGTATTCAAGTACATTCATGCAACCCTCGCCTCAATCATGCCGCGTGCCATTTCGCGGGCTCGACGGTCGGTTTCAAGCACCGCCGCAAGCGAGTCGACCGGTTGATTGGCCACCCGTTCCAGCGTCTCGGCAACAATCCACGCAATACCGGGATAGGTGAGCTTTCGATCAAGAAAGGCTGCAACGGCTTCCTCGTTTGCAGCATTCAGGATGGCGGGCGCGGAGCCGCCCGCCCGGAGGGCCTGATACGCCAGTGCCAGACAGGGAAAACGGTCCAGATCGGGCGCCTCGAAACTGAGCGGCCCCAGCCTGAAGAAATCCAGTGCGGACACCCCCGCCTCCATCCTGCGCGGAAAGGCCAGCGCATGGGCAATCGGCGTGCGCATGTCGGGGTTGCCCAACTGCGCCAGAACCGAGCCGTCGACATACTCCACCATCGAATGGATCACGCTTTGCGGATGAATCACCACATCGATGCGTTCGGCCGGCGCATTGAACAGCCAGTGCGCCTCGATGACTTCCAGCCCCTTGTTCATCATCGTGGCCGAGTCGACCGAAATCTTTCGTCCCATCACCCAGTTGGGGTGAGCACAGGCCTGCTCCGGCGTCACGCTGGCGAGACTGTCGAGCGGGGCAGTACGGAAGGGGCCGCCCGATGCGGTGAGCAGGATGCGCCGGATGCCCGATGGCGCCAACTCACCCGCATAGCCTGCCGGCAGAGACTGAAACACCGCATTGTGTTCGCTGTCGATCGGCAGCAATTCGGCGCCGCCCTTGCGCACCGCCTCCATGAACAGCGCGCCGGCCACCACCAGCGCCTCCTTGTTCGCCAGCAACACGCGCTTGCCCGCCTCTGCAGCCGCCAGTGTTGGCAGCAGACCGGCCGCGCCAACGATGGACGCCATCACCGCATCCACTTCAGGATGCGTGGCCATGTCCACCAGCGCTTCGGCACCGGCCAGCACCCGCGTGGCACAACTGTTCGCGCGCAGCGCCTGCTCTAGTTCGGAAGCCCGGGCAGCGTCCGGAAAAACGGCAAAGACGGGATTGAAGCGAAGACACAGGTCGCGCAACTCATCCAGGCGAGCGTGCGCAGTGGCCGCAAACAGGCGAAAGCGTTCGGGGTGACGGGCAATCACGTCGAGCGTGCTCTGGCCAATCGAGCCGGTTGCGCCAAGCACCGTGACGTTCTGGATATTCTCGGGGGAGTCGGACATGTTGTTCCAGGAATCCAGCCGCAGATCAGCGACCGGCGACGAGCAGCAACAGGAGAACGAGCGGCAGGGTTGAAGTCAGGCTGTCGATGCGGTCGAGCACGCCACCGTGCCCGGGCAACAGCTTGCCGCTGTCTTTCACTCCGGCCTGTCGTTTCATCAGGGATTCAAAAAGGTCGCCAATGATGCTGACCGAGGTCAGCACGATCAGCAGCAATACCGCCAGGACCCATGACAGCGGGCCCGCCAGCCGGTCACCTAGCTGCAGCCATGTCACACCCAGCAGCACCACGGCGAGCGCAGCACCCCATGCCCCCTCCCAGGTCTTGCCCGGGCTGACCGATGGTGCAAGCTTGTGGCGCCCAAAGCGCCGGCCGGAAAAAAAGGCGGCAATATCGGCTACCCAGACGAGCGACATCGCGGCCAGCAGCACCAAGGGGGACAGCTGTCGCAAGTGCGCCAGTGCCAGCGCAGCAGGCACGACGACCACCAGACCGGTGAGCCAGGACAGCGGCGCCTTCAGCCTCCAGTGCGCGCGCAGCCAGAATGGCACCACCAGCACCCAGAACAGGGCACTGACGCCGTACACACTCCTGAGCAGGCCCGTATCGGCCACCTCATCGAGGTGCAGCCCATTGCCCAGACCCAGCAGCAATACCAAGGCGCCGGCGAGGGCAGCAAAGGCCGCCCGCGCAGCGCGCTGGAGGGCACACAACCCGCCCCACTCCCACGCCGCAAGCACCCCGACCAAAGCACTCAAGGCTAGCCACAAGGGGGCTGGCAACAGGAACAGCGCCGCCAGGAAGCCGACCAGCAAAACAATTGCGGTAAGCACCCGTGCCTTAAGCATTGTTTCGCAATCCCGCACTGGCGGGACTTCTTCCGCCTGCTTGCTGTACCTGTTCGCTGGTGCGGCCGAAACGCCGTTCACGGTCCTGATAGGAAGTCAGTGCAGCGACAAAAGCCTTCTCGTCGAAGTCGGGCCACAAGGTGTCGGTAAAGTACAGCTCGGTATAGGCCAACTGCCACAGCAGGAAGTTGCTGATGCGCTGCTCGCCGCCGGTGCGGATGAAGAGGTCGGGTTCGGGGCCGTAGTTGAGTGCGAGCTCTGCGCCGAGCTCTTCATCGGTGAAGTCGTCACGACCGGGATGCTTGCGGATCAGCCGGCTCACCGCCTGCAGGATGTCCCAGCGGCCACCGTAATTGGCTGCCACGGTGAGGGTCATCCGGGTATTGTCCCGGGTGGTGGATTCGGCCTGCTCGATGAGTTCGATCAGGGCAGGCTCGAAACGGTCGCGCGCCCCGATCACCCGGAAGCGGATACCGTTTTCATGCAGACGTGCGAGCTCGCGCTGCAGCGAACGCATGAACAGCCGCATCAGAAAGGACACTTCCTCGGCCGGACGCCGCCAGTTCTCGGAACTGAAGGCGAACAGCGTCAGATGCGCCACCCCCTGCTCCATGCAGGCACGGATCACCGTGCGCACCGACTCCACGCCTCGCCGGTGGCCGGCAACGCGTGGCAGCATGCGCTTTCTGGCCCAGCGGCCATTGCCATCCATGATGATTGCGACATGCCTGGGCACCGCCAGTACCTCGGGAATGTCGCGGGTTGAACTCACGAACGGAAGGCCCGCCATGTTTTGCAGTCTCCGGTGCGGAACGGTTACAGAAACGATCCGCAGATCAGATCTGCATCAGTTCCTGTTCCTTGTCGGCGAGCAGCTTGTCGATCTCGGCGACGTATTTGTCGGTGAGCTTCTGGACGGCTTCCTGACCGCGACGCTCATCGTCTTCGGAAATGGTCTTTTCCTTGACCGCATCTTTCAGGTTCTGGTTGGCATCGCGACGCAGGTTGCGCACGGCCACCTTGGCGTTTTCGCCCTCATGGCGCACCACCTTGGTCAGATCGCGACGACGCTCTTCGGTGAGCGCAGGCATCGGCACACGGATGATCTCGCCCTGGTTCGACGGGTTGAGGCCCAGATCGCTGTCGCGGATCGCTTTCTCGACCTTGGACAGCATGGGTTTTTCCCAGGGTTGCACGCCAATCGTGCGTGCATCGATCAGGGTGACGTTGGCCACCTGGTTCACCGGAACCATGCTGCCGTAATATTCCACCATGACATGATCGAGCAGGCCGGTATGCGCCCGCCCGGTGCGGACTTTCGCGAGGTCGGTCTTCAGGACCTCGATCGACTTCTGCATCTTCTGTTCAGTCGTTTTCTGCAGTTCGGAAATCATCAACGCGTCCTCACGAATGGACCAGGGTACCCTCGTCCTCACCCATCACGACACGCTTGAGCGCGCCGGGCTTGAAGATCGAGAATACATTGATCGGCAGTTTCTGGTCACGGCACAGTGCAAAGGCGGTAGCATCGAGCACGGCCAGATTGCGCCCGATGGCCTCGTCAAAGCTGATCCGGTGATAGCGCTGCGCGTCCGGATCCTTTTTGGGGTCGGCAGTATAGACACCATCGACCTTGGTGGCCTTGAGCACGATCTGCGCGCCCATTTCAGAGCCGCGCAGGGCTGCTGCCGTGTCGGTAGTGAAAAAGGGGTTGCCGGTACCGGCCGCAAAGATCACGACGCGCCCCTCTTCGAGGTGGCGAATCGCGCGCCCCCGGATGTAGGGCTCGACCACCTGATCGATGCGCAACGCCGACTGGACCCGCGCCTCAAGATCGGCGCGGCGCATGGCATCGGCCAGCGCCATGGCATTCATCACCGTGGCGAGCATGCCCATGTAGTCGGCGGTTGCACGGTCCATGCCACTGGCCGCCCCTTTCATGCCGCGAAAGATGTTGCCGCCGCCAATCACCACACCCACCTGCACCCCAAGCCGGGATACCTCGGCAATCTCGCTGACGATGCGCTCGACAACGGCTTCGTTGATGCCGTAGGCGTCGTCACCCATCAGGGCTTCGCCAGACAGCTTGAGCATGATGCGCTTGTAAGCGGCGGCAGTCATCCTGTTACTCCTTACTTCTGTGCTGCAGCCGCTGCCTGGGCAGCCACTTCAGCGGCGAAGTCATTGACCTTCTTCTCGATGCCCTCACCCACGATGAACAGGGTGAACGAAGCCACCGAAGCACTGCGCGACTTGAGCAGGGCCTCGATGGTCTGCTTGTCGTCCTTCACGAAGGGCTGACCCAGCAGGGTCACTTCCTTCAGGAACTTGGCCACGGTACCTTCGGCAATCTTCTCGAGCATGGCTTCCGGCTTGCCGGCTTCGCGTGCCTTCTCGATGGCGATGCGACGCTCGGCGTCGATCAGGTCGGCCGATACGCCGGAGGCGTCCAGGCTCTTCGGCTTGGAGGCTGCGATGTGCATGGCCAGATCCTTGGCCAGTTGCTCGTCGCCCCCCACCAGATCCACCAGCACGCCGATTCTGGCGCCCGCGTGCACATAGCTCGCCACCTGACCCTGCGCTTCGATGCGGGTAAAGCGACGGATGGTCATGTTCTCGCCGATCTTGCCGATCAACTCGCTGCGCACCTGCTCCACGGTCTGGCCGTTGAGTTCCAGCGCGGACAGGGCCTCGACATCGGCCGGCGCCTTGTTGGCCACCAGTTCGGCCAGGGTTGCAGCCAGATTGATGAAGTCGTCGTTCTTGGCCACGAAGTCGGTTTCGCAGTTGAGCTCGACCATCGCAGCCAGCTTGCCGTCAGCCGACAGGAAGGTGCCGACGATGCCTTCGGCGGTCACACGGGAAGCGGCCTTGCTGGCCTTGCTGCCCAGCTTCACGCGCAGAATTTCTTCAGCCTTGGCCATGTCGCCAGCGGCTTCGGTCAGGGCCTTCTTGCATTCCATCATCGGCGCGTCGGTCTTCTCGCGCAGTTCCTTCACCATGCTTGCGGTAATTTCCGCCATGCTAACTCCTGAAAACGGTTTCTAATTCGAAAATTCGAAATTCGGTACGGATGAACGGTGCCAGCGACAGGCCGGCACCGCGTGGAGGAATCAGGCCTGCTCGTCGGAAGAGGTTTCCTCTTCCTCGACTTCGACGAACTCGTCGGAGCCGGCTGCCACGATTTCCTGCAGCGCCATGCTGCGACCTTCCAGCACGGCATCGGCCACACCGCGTGCATACAGGCGGATCGCGCGGGACGAATCGTCGTTGCCCGGGATCAGGTAATCCACGCCATCGGGGGTGTGGTTGGTATCGACCACGGCCACCACCGGAATACCCAGCTTCTGGGCTTCAGTGATTGCAATCTTGTGGTAACCCACGTCGATGATGAACAGCGCATCGGGCAGACCGCCCATGTCCTTGATGCCGCCGATGCTCTTTTGCAGCTTTTCCATCTCGCGGGTGGCCATCAGCGCTTCTTTCTTGGACAGGCGCTCCAGCGAACCGTCCTCGATCATTGCTTCCATTTCCTTCAGGCGCTTGATCGACTGCTTGACCGTCTTGAAGTTGGTCAGCATGCCGCCCAGCCAACGCTCATCCACGTACGGCATGCCGGCACGGCTGGCTTCCTCGGCGATGATCTCGCGGGACTGGCGCTTGGTACCGACGAACATCACGGTGCCACGGTTGGCCGACAGCTTGCGCACGTAGTCCATGGCTTCGTTGTACTTCGCCATGGTCTTTTCGAGGTTGATGATGTGAATCTTGTTGCGCTGGCCGAAGATGTACGGGGCCATCCGGGGATTCCAGAAACGGGTCTGGTGGCCAAAGTGGACGCCCGCTTCGAGCATCTGACGCATGGTGACTGACATGATGTGTAACTCCAGTTTTACAAGGGTTTGACCTCCGCCCGACATTGCCACCCAGCCCCCGAAGCATCACGACACTGCGTGAGCAAAAGACTTTGAAGACCTGGATGGACCCTGACGGAATCTGACGGGCGTGCGGATTTTGCCGGCTTTTGAGCAGACAAGCTCGCAATGATAGCAGTCCTCCCCCCACCAACTCAAGGATTGCATGCGCATCGGCCCATATGCGTCGATCACCTCGCCACGCTGCCGGCATTCGCCCGGAAATTTGCCCTGAATGACCGGCTTGCGATAGCCTTCACGCTTTGCCATGTCGGCCGGACGGCCAACATGGCGCGACAAGAGACGAGGACAATGAACATCGCTCTAAAGACCCCCGACGAGATCGAGAAAATGCGTACCGCCTGCCGCCTGGCAGCCGAAGTGCTCGATTACATAGAACCTTTCGTGAAGCCCGGCGTGACCACTGGCGAGCTCGATCGCCTGTGCCATGACTACATGGTGAATGTGCAGCAGACCATTCCCGCCCCGCTGAACTACGCCCCCCCGGGCTATTCACCTTACCCCAAGTCGATCTGCACCTCGATCAATCATCAGGTCTGTCACGGCATTCCTGGCGACAAGGCACTGAAGAAGGGTGACATCGTGAACATCGACATCACCGTGATCAAGGACGGTTTTCACGGCGACACCAGCCGCATGTTCATCGTCGGCAAGGACGCCCCGATCCTCGCCCGCAGGCTGTGCCAAATCACCTTCGAGTGCCTGTGGCTCGGCATTGCGCAGGTACGCCCGGGCGCCCGACTCGGAGACATTGGCCATGCCATTCAGCGACATGCGGAAGGCAACGGCTTTTCGGTGGTGCGCGAGTTCTGCGGCCATGGCATCGGCGCCAACTTTCACGAAGACCCGCAAGTCCTGCATTACGGCAAACCCCAGACCGGCGTGACCCTGGTTCCGGGCATGACCTTCACCATCGAGCCCATGATCAACGCCGGCAAGGCCGCCATTTCGGAACTGCCCGATGGCTGGACCATCGTCACCAAGGATCGCAGCCTGTCCGCACAGTGGGAGCACACCGTGCTGGTCACCGACACCGGCGTGGAGGTTCTCACCGTCTCGGAACGCTGCCCTGCCCCACCTGCCCTGGTCACCGACCGGCTTTCGATCAACGGAAGCCTGACCGCCTGAACGCCCGCCCCCCCTGAGAGGACCCACACATGCCGTTGCACACACTGCCCGACACCATCGAACGCTTGCGGCAGGCTCTGAGCGACGGCCGCAAGGCCCTGCGCAGCGCCTACGAAACCCGCCCTGCCACCGCACGCATGCTGCAAGGGCGCTCGGCGCTGGTCGACCGCATCGCCTGTGACCTGTGGCAGTCCTGCGAGATGCCCGAAGGCTGCGCACTGGTGGCCGTGGGGGGCTACGGGCGCGGCGAGCTGTTTCCGGCCTCCGACATCGACCTGCTGATCCTGGTGCCCGACATGGCGGACGAGCGGCTGCGGCCCAGCCTGTCTGCATTCGTCAGCGCGCTGTGGGACATCGGCCTCGAGATCGGCCAGAGCGTGCGCACGGTGGAGGAATGCCTGGAGGCCTCGGCGGCCGACATCACCGTGCAGACCAACCTGCTCGAAGCCCGCCTGCTATGCGGGGATGCTCATCTGTATGGTGAGTTCGAGCGGCGTTACCGGGCACAGCTGGATGTGCGCACCTTCTTCAAGGCCAAGCGCCTTGAGCAGGAACAGCGTTATGCCCGACATCAGGACACACCCTATGCGCTGGAACCCAACTGCAAGGAAAGCCCCGGGGGGCTGCGCGACCTGCAGATGCTGGGCTGGATTGCACGTGCGGCCGGCCTGGGGCGCAACTGGCGCGACCTGGCCCGCAACCGCCTGATCACCGGCGAGGAAGCCAGCGACCTGCGCAGCATCGAGCGCTTCCTGCAACACATCCGCATCCGCCTGCACTATCTGTCCGGCCGTGCCGAAGACCGCCTGCTGTTCGACCACCAGGAAAAGCTTGCCCGCGCCATGGGCGTGGAGGCCACGGCGGGCAAGCGCGCCTCGGAAGTGCTCATGCAGCGCTACTACCTCACGGCAAAAAAGCTCACCCAGATCAATACCATCCTGCTGCAGAACTACAGCACGGTGATCTTTCCCGAGCAGTCGCCCGCCGCCTTCATCATCAACGAGCGTTTCCAGTCTCAGCGCGAGTTGCTCGACATTCGGCACGATCAGGTTTTCGAGCAACACCCTTCCGCCCTGCTCGAATGCTTTTTGCTGCTGCAGCAGCGCTGCGAACTGAAGGGCATGACGGCGCGCACCCTGCGTGCGCTGTGGCTCAATCGCAAGCGGGTGAATGCCGCCTTCCGGGCCGATCCGGACAATCGCGCACTGTTCCTGCAACTGCTGCAGCAACGGCGCGGCATCGTGCACGAATTCCGGCGCATGAACCAGTACGGCATCCTGAGCCGTTACATCACGCCATGGCGGCGCATCGTGTGCCAGATGCAACACGACCTGTTTCATGTTTATACGGTCGATCAGCACACCCTGATGGTGCTGCGCAACCTGCGCCGCTTCACAATGGGCGAGCATGCCCACGAATACCCGTTGATGAGCCGCCTGATGCTTGCCTTCGACCGCCACTGGCTGCTGTACCTGGCAGCGCTGTTTCACGACATCGCCAAAGGCCGGGGCGGCGACCACTCAAAGCTCGGCATGGTCGAGGCGCGACATTTCTGCGAACAGCACGAGCTTGACGCGGAAGACACGGACTTGGTGGCCTGGCTGGTGGAGCACCACCTCACCATGTCGCAGGTCGCGCAGAAGCAGGACACATCCGATCCCGACGTGATTGGCCGCTTTGCCGACATCGTCGGCAGCGAGCGTCGACTCACCGCGCTGTATCTGCTCACCCATGCCGACATCCGGGGCACCAGCCCCAAGGTGTGGAATGGCTGGCGCGGCAAGCTGCTCGAAGACCTGTTCTTCGCCACCCAGCGCCTGTTGCGCGGCGCCACCCCCGAGCAGGCGCTCGGACTGGACGACCGCCAGGAAGACGCCCGCCGGTTGCTGCGCTTCCACGGACTGCGTGCCGGGGTGGAAGACGCCCTGTGGGAGCAGCTCGATACGGTGTATTTCATGCGCCACTCGCCGGAGGAAATCGCCTGGCACACCCGGGTACTGTATTACCGTGTAATCAGCGACAGCCCGGTGGTGAAGGCCCGGCTTTCGGATGAGTACGATGGACTGCAGGTGATGGTCTTCACCCGCGACGAGAAGGATTTGTTCGTAAGGCTCACCGGCTTTTTCGGCAAACTCGGCTTTTCCATTCAGGACGCCAAGGTCCACACCACCCGCCACGGCTACGCACTGGACAGCTTCATCCTGCACAACCCCGGCAGCCTGGACGACAGCGCGGCGATCACCCAATCGGGTTATCGCGACATCGTGATGCTGATCGAACACGAACTGACCGACCGGCTCAGTCGTGGCGCGCCGATTGACCGCCCGGGCGGGGGGCGTTTGTCCCGCCATGTGCGGCATTTTCCGATCACCCCGGAAGTGCGTCTGCGACCCGACGAGGCCGGCCGGCACTACATCCTGTCGCTCACGGCTTCCGACCGCCCCGGCCTGCTCTTTGCCGTGGCCGAAGTCCTGGCAAACAATGGCATCGATGTGGAAGCCGCCAAGATCGCGACACTGGGCGAACGTGTGGAAGATACCTTCCTGCTCAATGCCCGCAGCCTGAGCCAGGACAGCAAGGTGCTGAAGGTCGAGCGCGAACTGCTCGACCGCCTGCAGCTGTAATCCCCCGGACCGGCTGCCGCCGGCTCAGTGCCCCTTGCCCTGAAGCCTGTCCATCAACGCATACAGCAAACCCGACACCACGAAGGTCAGGTGAATGCCGACCATCCAGGCCAGATGGCGGTCATCCATGTTGCCGACGTTCATGAAGGCCTTCAGCAGCTCGATCCCCGAAATGGCGACAATCGAGCCGATGAGCTTGATCTTCAGGTCCGAAAAGCCGATGTGTCCCATCCACTCCGGCCGGTCTGTATGGTTGTGCAAGTCCTCCATCTTGGAAACGAAGTTCTCATAGCCACTGAACATGATGATCACCAGCAGACTCATGATCAGCGCAATATCGACCAGCGAGAGCACGCCGATGATCAGCTCCGCACCTGTGGCCGTCATGATGTGGGCGTACATGTGCCACACCTCCTTGACGAACTTCACCAGCAACAGGACCAGCGCAAACGTCAGTCCGAAGTAAATGGGCGCCATCAGCCAGCGGCTGGCAAACAACAGATGCTCAAAAGAGGTTTCGAGTCGCTTCATCGGGTTCTCCGCAGGCCCCCTGGCCCGTCGCGCGCGGATTCTAGCAGCAATCCCCGGTCATGCGCATGCGCAGCCGCAGCCGCACTCAGGACGCAGCCGGTCGGCGCCCCCGGGAAACCCAGGCAGACCAACTGTACAGCGCAAGACTGAGCCAGATCAGCACGAAACTGCTGAATTGCACGGGCGAAAGCGGCTCCTTGAATATCAGCCAGGCAATCAGAAACTGCATTGTCGGATTGATGTACATCAAAAAACCCAGCGTGGCGAGTTTCAACCTGCGCGCAGCCGCTGCAAACAACAGCAAAGGAATGGCCGTGAGCACGCCACTGGCCAGCAGCAATGCCGTGATTGAAGGGGTTTCGAAAAAACTTGAAATCCCCTGGCTGCTCAACCATATCAATGCCCCCAGAGCCAGTGGCAGCAGCACAAGGGTTTCGACGAACAGACCGGAAACGCCATCGAGTGAAATCTGCTTTCGCAACAACCCATAGGTGCCAAAAGTCAGCGCAAGTCCAAGCGTGATCCAGGGCAATTCTCCGAGCACAACCAATTGCACCGCAATCGCCACCCCGGCAAGCAACACAGCCACCTGCTGCAGGCGATGCATCGTTTCACGCAATACGAACATGCCAAGCGCCACATTCACCAGAGGCGTCAGGAAATACCCCAGACTGGCCTGAAAGGCGCGCTGGGTTTCAATGGCGTGAATGAACATGCCCCAGTTGAGCGCAATCAGCACAGCACACGCCATCACACGCCCCAGACCACGAGGGTGCTTGAGGGCCTGCACAATCGGCGCCCACTGCCCGAGCAGCGTGATCAGCCCCACCAGAAAGGCGCAGGACCAGATCACCCGGTGAACCACCACCTCCCATGCCGGAACCGACTCGAACAACGCAAAGAACAGCGGGAAACAGCCCCAGATCATGTAGGCCATCAACCCCTGCAACACGCCCTTTCGGGTTTCGCTCACTTTTTCACCATTCTGTTTTGTTCGTGCCTGTTGTTCGGAGTTGTTTTTCCGGATTTTTCCCAGAATTCGCGTCGGCGCATCGTTCGGCGCTCACGGACCGAGTCTCAGACACCGTAATATTTCGCATCTTACCAGACGGTCAATCCTCCACGGCAAGCTACTTTCAGCACCCTGCCTCCATCCTTCAAAACACAAATGAGAGCACATCACGCTGGAAAACGATAACCTGCAGAAAGCGAATGAATCATTCATAGAGAATACTTTTTTAACGCGACCACTTGAAACTTGCTTATCGCGTAAGTAATATCCGTGACACCTTCAAACCCACAAGGAACGTATCCACATGTCAAGCCTCGATGATCTGCTGGCGCAAAAGGAAGCGCTTGAAGCCCAGATTGAAGATATTCGCAATCGCCAGCGTGCCGACGCCATCGCCCAGGTCAAGGAACTCATCCGCACCTATGACCTGACCTCCGACGATCTGTTTGGCCGTGGCAGTTCCCGCTTCATGAGCACCCGACGCGGACCGGGTACCCCCCGCTATCGCGACCCGGTCAGTGGCAAGACCTGGACTGGCCAGGGCAGAATGCCCAAGTGGCTGGAAGGCAAGAGCAAGGAAGATTTCGCCATCTGAGCTCGCACGAAATCCGGCGCGTTCGGGCCGTGCAAGGGGCCGTGCAAGTGCAAAACCAGCACGGCCCTTTTCCTTTCGCCTGAACACCTTTCCAACGCCCTCCCGGCCTTCTCGGCGCTCGCCTCACCATCCGAATGCGGGCATTGTGTCGGGACAATTCATCATCGACATGTTGTCACGCATCCACACTCCCCGCATTGCCATCGCCGTAGTCAGTGCTCTCCTCTTTCTATTGATGTCAGGCTGTTCCAGCAATCAGGCACGCCAGGCAGCGTTCGTCCCCGACGAGAACGCAAGCTCTCTGGCAGAGATCATCAACCAGTATCGTGCATTTCACCAACTCGACAGCCTGGCCGAATCCCCCACCCTGCATCGGGTCGCCCTGGCACATGTCACAGATCTTCAGCGTTCGGGCGTATTCGCTGGCGAATGCAATCTGCACAGTTGGTCCGATCAAGGCCCATGGACACCCTGCTGCTATTCCCGCGATCACGCGAAATCTGCCTGCATGCTGAACAAACCAGCCGAGTTCAGCAACGGGCGTTTCAATGCCCCGGGATATGAGATCGCAACCGTGCATGGATTGGGCATGAGCCCGGCGCGAGCATTGCGCCACTGGCTGCACAGCGACGCCCACCACGATGTACTGCTGAACCGCAATCAATGGACTGATGTGCGCTGGAAATCGATAGGCGCTGCCATCTCTGAAAATTACGCCGTGGTCTGGTTCAGTGAAGCCTCGGAAGAGGACGAGCGACAACTCACCGACGCCCGTGGCACACATCGCCCCCCGGAAGCCCGTCTGCTCAAATAAAGGGACATGCATACATGCATTTTTCGCTGGCAAAATTAAAAGTCAGCGTCTATAATACTCATCTTTCCTGAACCGGAAACCGGTTGGGTGCTTAGCTCAGTTGGTAGAGCGTCGCCCTTACAAGGCGAATGTCGGCGGTTCGACCCCGTCAGCACCCACCAAGAACACCTGCCACAGCGTGGCAAGCAACACCAAAACCCGCACTGCCAAAGGCTTTGCGGGTTTTTTCTTGTGTCATGCCGTAGCACGTCAGCGCACCACATACCGTCAAAAATGGCGGTACACATGACGGTACACGGTACCCTTGACGGTATACCGCCATGGCGGGTATCTGCGAGGGATGAAAAATGCCGCTGAACGACGTTGCCGTAAGGCAAGCCAAACCAACCGACAAGGCCCGAAAACTTGCCGACGAACGCGGGCTATACCTGCTGGTACAGCCGACCGGCGGAAAGCTGTGGCGGCTCGACTACCGCTTCGAGGGCAAGCGCAAGACCCTGTCCTTGGGCGGATACCCCGATGTATCCCTGGCCGAGGCCCGCAAGCGGCGCGACCAGGCCCGCGAGTTGCTCGCCGCAGGAACAGATCCCAGCGCTGCGAAGAAGGAAAGCAAGCAGGCCCGTGTTGAAGCCGTGGCCAACGCCTTCGAGGCCATCGGTCGCGAGTGGCACAAGCGCAAGAGCGCGACCTGGACCGCCTCGACGCAAGAGAAAACACTCGCGGTCCTGGAGAAAGACCTGTTTCCCTGGCTGGGCAGCCGGCCCGTGGGCGAGATCGCCGCGCCTGAACTGCTGCTGACGCTGCGCCGTATCGAAGAGCGAGGAGCCATCGACACAGCGCACCGTGCAAAGCAGACCGCCGGTCAGATTTTCCGCTACGCCATCGCCACCGGTCGTGCCGACCGCAACCCCGCTGCCGACCTGCAAGGCGCGCTGACGCCGGTGGCGAAGAAGCACTTCCCCGCCATCACGGACGCGGGGGAGGTGGGTCCGCTGCTCAGGGCCATCGAAGCTTACAAGGGATCGCTGATCGTCCGCAGTGCGCTGCGCCTGGCGCCCATGCTGTTTGTCCGGCCGGGTGAGCTGCGCCGGGCGGAATGGTCCGAGATCGACCTCGATCATGGGGAGTGGCGGATACCTGCCGAGAAGATGAAAAAGCGCCGCGACCACATCGTTCCGCTGGCCCGGCAGGCGGTCGAAATCCTGCGCGACCTGCAGCCACTCACCGGGCACGGTCGATACGTTTTTCAGGGCGTCCGGGACCATGGCAAGCCCATGTCCGAAGGCACCGTGAACAACGCCCTCAAGCGCATGGGCTACGACACCAAGAACGAGATTACCGGCCACGGCTTCAGGGCCATGGCGCGCACGATCCTGCATGAGGTGCTGGGGGTGGATGCGGCCGTGATCGAGCATCAACTCGCCCACCAGGTGCCCGATTTACTCGGGGCGACGTACAACCGCACCAAGTTCTTGCCGCAGCGCAAGCAGATGATGCAGGCGTGGGCGGACTACCTGGACAAGCTTCGCAAGGGGGCGGACGTGATCCAGTTGCGGGGCTCTCGATGAGCGGCAGGAAAAGGAAAGGCGTGGACAAGCTTGGCTTGAGGGCTGCAGAAAACGCTGATTACAAGCTGGACGTTCTTGATAGCGTTATCGAGGCGCTTGAAATAGCGTGCGCCAGTGATCCGCCGGATGACTTCAGACGTACGGTAACACTGCACGGCTTTGAGGCATCGAATCTGCTCCGAGGTCTCAAGGCTGCTCGAAGACTGGAGGATGACCCTTTTGGCATCAAGGCAGCATTCCGAGAAAACAGAGGCTTGCCCATTCCAGAAAAGGCAGCGCTCGCGCGCGAGGTCAGAGACGAAATTGCGGGGGGAAAGTCACGCGAACAAGCGCTCCTTGACGTGGGGGCACGGCACAAGATGAACGGCAGCCATGACATAAACGTAAGTAGCTCCCTTGCAAAAATCTATGATGAACTGAAGGACTACATATAGCCTCTACCATTTCAAGGTCACGCCGTCAAGTCGTTAATTTGACCGATATTGCTGCGTAGTCTGAGCGTTCGTTAGCTCGCATCATCCGCTTCACCTCAAAGCCACCCCGGAGAAAGGAGAAGCGAGCGATGCAACCGACTATCACCCCGGCCACCCTGAAGGCCTTTGATACCCTGCCTGATTCCGCCATGGTCGACATCAAGACCGTGGCCGGCGTCCTGGGGCGTTCCCCTTCGTCTATTTGGCGGGATTCCCGGCTAGGCCGGATGCCTCGCCCCCTGAAGACCGGCCCAGCCTGCACCCGCTGGAATGTTGGCGCAATCCGCCGCCACCTCAACAGCCTGGGGGTGCAGGCATGACCCCCGCCGCCCACACCGCCCGCCCGCTGGAATGGTGCGCCACCTCCCCCCGCGCCTACCGGCGCGGCGCGGCTCGCATGGCACCGATGATTGCAGGCCTGCGAAGCGGCGCCCTGAGCGCTGAGGACTTCGCGCGGCAAGCGCTCTTGCTTTTCCCGAGTGCCAACTCGGAAGCCATGGGCATGATCGGCGAACTGGCCGAAACGCTGGCCCGCGAGATCGCCGGCCGCGACGGGGAGTAAGCCGCCATGCGCTTGACACCTGCACCCCCCCTGGCGCATCATCGCCCTTGCCGAAAAACAACAGGCAACGGGCTTGGCGGCCCGAATAACTCAGGCGGACGTATCCGCCACCCTGGCGGATTTTTTACGTCCTCTGCATGCGTTGCTCCGTCTATGGCGGGCCGTGTGGGAGAGCCGCAAGGCTCGCCGGTTCCTGAGTTCCGGTCCGCCAATCCCACATGCGCCCGCCACCCCCTCTTGGCGGAGGGGAGCGGGATTCAAACCGCAAACTCAGGAGCATCAGCCATGCGACACACCGCATCGGGCATGCCTGCCCACACCTTCACCGCATTCCATCGTCTTACCGCATACCGCACCCTGCGGCGCTTCGTCGGGCCTGTGCTCGCCTTCCGGCTTTCGCTGGGGAGGGCCTGACCATGACCACCACCACCACCGTCTGGATCCGCATCGCCAACGTGCAGATCGGCGTGGAAGCGGCCGCGCACCTGGCGCTGCTTGCCCGCGACGCGCTCGAAGAAGTCGAGCACACCGGGCCGGTCGGCAGTGCTCACGCCCTGACGCACGCCCTGCACCTCACGCTCGCACACCTGGCCGCAGACCTGGCTGACGCCGTGCAACGCCTCGACGAACACGGGAGGGCCTGACCATGGACGCCAGAGCACTCACATCCGCCATCCGGGCAATCGACGCCGCCGCTGCGGCACTCGGAGGGCTGGTGGACATCGGCCAGCTCGACCCCGATCAAATCCGCCTGCTGCTGGAGGGCGTCCAGCGCTGCGCGGCTGACGGTCTCGTTGCGCTGGACGAGGAGCGCAGCACGCGCGCCAAGCCCGGCGCTGGCCTACCGTCTGAGCGACGCAGGAGGCGGCCAAATGAATAACCCCGAAGCATACCTGCGCGACGTACTGGAGATTGCGCGCACCGTGCCCGCGATGGTTTTCGAGCCGCGCACAGTCGAAGCCCTGGGCGCGCTCAGGGCTTCCGATCCGCCCGCGTTCGATACCTTGAAGTCGCAGCTTGCCGTGGCCGCCAAGCTGCGCACCTCAGACATTGACAGGAAGGTGGAGGAGGCCGCCGCGACGCTGCCCGATCCGGCCACCTGGGCTGACCCGGTGCTGTTTGGTGCCGGCCCGGACCTGCCCGACATTCCGGCCGCCATTGCCCCGGACCCGCTCGGTGCCTACGCCGCCGGCCTGGCCCATGAACTGCAGGTGCCCGAGGCGCTGCCGCTGATCCTGGGCATCGCCGCTGCGGCCACCGCCATTCAGCGCCGCTTCGCGGTGCGGCCGGCGCCGGAGTCGAGCTATAGCGAATCGTGCTCGTTCTTCGGGTTCTGCTTGTTGCCATCTGGATCGCGCAAGTCGGAGACGAAGAGCCGCATCACTGCGCCGCTGCAGACCTACGAGCGCATGGCAGACCGCAAGCTGCGCCAGGCCATCGGGCGTATGGAAGACGAGGCGATCCGCACCGAGAAGCGCATCGCCCGCCTGCGCGACCTGCTGGCCAACTGCGACGACGACCGCCAGGCCGCGACCTACTGCCGAGAGCTGGACGAGCTGCGCGAAAAAGAGCCGGCGCGGCTCGCCCGGCCAAAGCTGTTCATTGGCGACGGCACTGCCGAAAAGTGCGAAAGCCTGCTGGCCGAGCAACGCGGGCGGATGGCTATCTTCAGCGACGAAGGCGGAGCGGTGGCAACGCTTGTCGGCGCCTATGGCACGGAAGCGCGCATTGACTATGCGCTGGTCGGCCATGCAGGCGGCACGCTGCGCGTGGAGCGGCTGAGCCGGCAGGTCACGGTGGACCGTGCGGCACTCACCATGGGGATTGCGGTACAGCCGGAAGTGCTGACGGAAATGAACGAACAGGCCCGGCGCAGGCTGCGGTACAGCGGGTTCTTTGCCCGCTGCGCAGTGGTGATGCCGCCCAATACCGTTGGCCGTCGTGACGTGCGCCGTATCGCCCCGGTGCCGGCCGCGCTGCGCGACGCCTACCACGACCGCATCCTTGGCCTGCTGGAAACCCCGGAAGAGATCATCGAGGAGGCAGTCAATCCGCCCGAGCATGACGAACCGGTGATGCTCACGCTCACCAGCGATGCGCGCGAAGTCTGGTTTCGCTACCAGGAGCACATGGAACCGCGCATGGCAGACGGGCAGGAGCTGGAGCATCTGCGCGACTGGGCCGGCAAGGCGCCGGGTCTCGCGCTGCGCCTGGCGGCCATCTTCCATTGCGTTGCACACGGCACGGGGTGTCTTGATGTCGACGCGGATTCGATGACGCGGGCCGTGCGGCTGATGGAATACCTCGAAGTGCATGCGCGGGCGGTGTTCGACAGCCTTGGCGCCGATCAGGCCACCAGCGACGCGCAACGGCTGGCCGGCCATATCCAGCGTCATGCAGAGCGGACCGGCGCAGTCGCTGCGCTCACCAAGACCGAGCTGACGCGACTATCGAAGGGCAGCATCTCCGGCGCCCGGCTCGACCGCGCCCTGGCTGTTCTGCAGGACCGGGCCATCATCGGCCAGGCTTTCACCGAGAAGACCACCGGCCGGACCCGGACGCTGTATCCGGTCAATCCAAAGCTGATGCCGGCCACTTCTTGCCCCTTCCGATAGAAACGTCTTGGAAAGCAAAAAAGATGTTTTCCTTTCCTTTCAATGAATTGAGCGCGGACAGCCGTATCTGCCCGAAAAAAGGGGAAAGAAGGGCAACAAGCCACTTCTTACCCTTCCTTCCCCTTTTTTCGGCGGCGCAAGCACAAGAGCGCATTCAGTCCCGAGGTGACGACCGGCCGGACCCGGACGCTGTATCCGGTCAATCCAAAGCTGATGCCGGCCACTTCTTGCCCCTTCCGATAGAAACGTCTTGGAAAGCAAAAAAGATGATTTCCTTTCCTTTCAATAAATTGAGCCCGGACAGCCGTATCTGCCCGAAAAAAGGGGAAAGAAGGGCAACAAGCCACTTCTTACCCTTCTTGCCCCTTTTTTCGGCGGCGCAAGCACAAGAGCGCATTCAGTCCCGAGGTGACGACCGGCACGCACTCAACCGCCAGCGCCAATCACTCAACCGCACCGAACGGGTCGCGGGTCCTTCCCAGCCCATCCCCTCACGGGTAATCGCGACCCCGAACATTCTCTAGTTATAGCCCCTCTCTATTAGGAAACTGGAAACCAATGAAACAAAGTGAACTGTGCGAAGCGCTCAAACTGAGCAAGGGCCAAGTCTCTAAGCTGGTGGCGCGCGGCATGCCGACCGATTCCGCAGCGAATGCCGAAGCCTGGCGGCGCCGGAACCTGGAGCCGATGATGGTCGCCAGCCACCAGGCAAAGAAGCGCCCCGCCCCGGTGGATTCGACCACGACCCCGAACCCCATTGATGCGGTTCTGTTCGGGGTCCTGCCGCAACTGTTGCTTGACCGGCTCGAACTGCTCGTCGTGCTCGTTGACGCCGGGATCGAGCCAACCGCCGAGGACCTCGACGCCATCGGCGCCGGCCTGGCGGGGCACCTGCACCGCGTGCTGATCGAACGCATGGGGTTCCCGCAGCAGAACCTGAACCTGCCGGCCTGGCTGGGCGAGTGATGAGCGCCGAACTCGTCCGCCGCGCTGCCGCTGGCGACACCGGCCCCGAGGTGGCCCGCTGGATTATCGAGTCCATGCGTCTGCACCTCGACGGTGTCGCCCTCGACCAGGCGTTGAGGCTCGACCGCGCCAGCCGCCTGCGCGAGCGCAACCAGGCATTGCAGGACGCCGCCGCGCTACTCGCCGCCGCCGATGGCCCTTGGCGGTGCGCCTGCCGCCTGGAGGCCGCGATTCGGCGCTTCGAGTCGCGCATTCTGCCGAGGCTGAAGCGCGGTGCGTCCGCCCAGCTCGCGCCGATAGACGAGGCCCTGCGCCGAGCTTTCGACGCAGGCCCGCGCGTACCGACCACGGCACGCAACCTGTTCGAGCTGATCCGCTGACGCAACACTGATGCGATAGGCACGTGGCATCAGCGCGAAGTGGGTAGCATGGGACCGTACCCAATCGGAGACCCCCATGCTGAACCACAACCCACGCGACATCCTTGCCGCCGGCCCCGACGCCATCGCCGCCGCCTTCGGCGCCCCCAATCGCAACCCTCACCCGCTGGCCGATGGGCTGATCACCGCCCCGCTGTCTCGCCTTGCGTTCGCTGCTGGTATCGCGGTGCGTCCGCAGCAGTCGCACGAGAACGACCGCGCCGTTATGGCGCGCGGCATGTCGTCGCCCGACTTCGCCGCCATGCTGGCCGCCGCGAGCATGACGCTCGCCAATCGCCGTTTCAGTGCGCAGGCCGATCACCGCGCCTTCTGTGCCGAGATCGAGTGTCGAGACTTCAAGCCGGCCACGGTCGCCACCACCGACACAGACGGCGAACTGGCCGCTGTTGGTGAACGCGGCGAGGTCGCCCAAGGCATCGTGCTGGTGGGCAACGGCACCGAAGCGCAACTGCGCACCTACGCCCGCATCCTTCGGGCAACCCGTACCCTGATCATCAATGACCAGGCGGGCATCTTGGCCGATGCAGCCGCTCAACTCGGCACCGCCGGCGCCCGCACCGAAGCGCGCGAAGTCTTCTCGGTGCTCGAATCGAATCCCACGCTCGACGATGGCGAACTGGTTTTCCACGAGGGCCACGGCAACATCATCGCCGCCGCGCTGGATTCCACCAGCCTGGCGCAAGGCATGGCCGGGCTGCGCACGATGACGCTGATCGGCGGCAACAAGGCGGATCTGCCCGCAGCGCACCTTGTCGTCGCGGCCGACCTCGAGCTGGCCGCCCGCAAGCTGATCCACGAATCCGGCCTCCAGATCACCGTGACGGCAACGAGCCGCCTGCCGACCGGCCGCTGGTATCTGCTGCCGAGCCCCGAGACCGCGCCGACCATTGCCGTGCTCAAGCTCAAGGGCAGCGCACAGCCGATCCTCGTTGAGCCGTGGCAGGAAGAGGTCGTGTTCGACGGTGCTTCGATGCGCGCCCGCTGCGATACCGGCGCCGTGCTGGTCGCGCGAACCCTGATCCGCGGGGGCGCATGATGATGTTCAAGCGCAAGACGCCTGCCGAGGCATACGCCGCCGCCGTCGACCGGCTGAACCAGGCCGAGGCCGAGCACCGCAAGAACCTCGACCGGCTGTATGCGGCCCGTGAAGCCCGCGACGCCGCCCGCATCACGCCGCTGCGCCGAGACTGCGAGAAGTCCGAGCGCACGCTCGACGAAGCCCTGGCCGCGGCATTCTCTGCCCATCGTGCCTACTGGATCGGCCGCCGTGACGCCCTGGCGGAAGACATGCGGAACGCGGCAATCGTCATCGCCGAGTACGACGCCCTCGCACGACTGGCAGGCGACACCGCCCCGCGGCCCGCCTTGCGTTACCTGGAAAACCTCGCGTCAAACGGCCACACCAGTGCAAACCTCCTCGAACAGGACGTGCTGGCAAGCGATGGCGTACCGCAAGACCCGCCCGATTCCGCCCTGCTCGAAGACGAGCGCGGCGCGTGGCGCTAGAACCCTACCAGGGGTGCCAAAAAGGCTAGCGGTAGCCACCGGGCACGGCTGACAGGCTGAAACAGCGTGCAGGCGATCCACCGGACGCGGGAGGGTACCCGCTGCAAGGATCGCCACTCCTCCCACCGATCAGCACATGAATCCTCATCCCCACCCGCCGTACACCGACCTGCGCCGCCTCTGGCCGCTTGTCGACCTGCCCGCCGAGATACGAGGCTCTGACCTCGCCCGCATCGCCCACCACGAAGCCGGGCACGCGGTGGTGCTCGAATGGGCAGGCATCGCCACCACCGGCAGCACAGTCACCGAGCGCGTGGGCGTGGTCAATATCGACCTGGCGCGCGTGAATTCTGATGCCGCCACCGACACCAATCAGGACTATGACCACACGCTGGCCGCCGCCCACCTCGCCGCCTGCTGGCACGCCGGTATCGTCGCCGAACTGCTGTACGCCGGCCAGCCCTGGCGCGGCATCACCGTGCGCATGAACAGCGCCGACTGGAGCGCCGCGCGCCTGATCCTCGCGCCTCATTTCGGCACCGGGCTGGCCGGCCACGGATTCGCGCAACGCACAGCACTTGCTGTGCTCTCCGAGCGCTGGGGGCGCGTGGAAGAGATCGCCGCCGAACTGATCGAGCGCGGCACATGGAGTCCGGAGCGATGATCGGGGCTGAAGTACCGATTGATGACGTGGAGTTCGAGCGGCTGGCGGATGTCGCCCGCTATGCTGCGCCGAGCTTCTTCGCCGACGGCGCGACCTATGAAGAGATCGCCGCTGCGCTGGCTGCCGAGGAAGGCGGCAAGCCCCTGAGCCGCGCGCGCATCATGCAGATCGAGCGCAGAGCCCTGATGAAGGTGCGGCGGGCGCTTGAGGCCAGGGGAATCAAAGGCCCGGCATCCATACTGCCGCCAGACGAATGATCGGCCGAGCAACTCAGCCGTGTGGTGCCCGCTGTTGCGGGTGGAACGAAGCAGCGGGCGGTGATGAGCGTTCCACCCATCCTTCCTCGAAGTCACCGCTTCACGCTGACGGTATTTTTGACGGTATGCAGATTTTTCTTGTGGAAGAAATCCAACCACTTAAAGGGCTTTGAGGAAGAATTCAAGTGAGTCAGCACCACCAAAAATTGTGGTTTCAGTCCCCTTCAAGAAACTGAAACACTGTAAAGCCCGCATGACCGAGAGGTATGCGGGCTTTACATTTTTCTGCTTTCTGAAAGGCACACCCGACCTGCTACATAAAAAAACGCCCCGCTTTCGCGGGGCATCGGGCATCAGTGGTGTGCGCGGACGCTTCCGTCCTGCTCCACGGTGGCCGGGGTAACGGCCGTGGCTACGACAACATCTTCGTCAGGCAGGGGCTGGGGCTCGCGCTCCAGTGCGCGGGCGAGGACCTGATCGAACCACTTCACCGGAATGATTTCCAGGCCGTTCTTCACATTCTCAGGAATTTCGGCAAGGTCCTTCACGTTTTCTTCGGGAATCAGCGCGGTGGTGATGCCGCCACGGATGGCTGCGAGCAGCTTCTCCTTCAGGCCACCAATCGGCAGCACCTCGCCACGCAGAGTGATTTCGCCGGTCATGGCGACATCGCAGCGCACCGGAATCCCGCTCAGAACCGAAACCAGCGCGGTCGCAATCGCGATGCCGGCAGATGGGCCGTCCTTGGGAATCGCGCCTTCCGGCAAGTGAATGTGAATGTCGCTCTTCTGGTAGAAGTCATCCTGAATGCCAAGCGAACGGGCGCGCTTGCGGACCACGGACAACGCGGCCTGCACCGACTCCTGCATCACCTCGCCCAGCTTGCCGGTGGTCACCACCTTGCCCTTGCCCGGCAGCACCACGGATTCGACCGTGAGCAGTTCCCCGCCCACTTCGGTCCAGGCCAGACCGGTGACCTGACCCACCTGGTTTTCCTTCTCGGCCATGCCAAAGGAGTACTTGCGCACGCCCAGGTACTTTTCCAGATTCCCGGCATTGACCACCACCTTGCTGGAGCGTTTCTTGAGTACCAGCGCCTTCACCACCTTGCGGCAGATCTTGGAGATTTCACGCTCCAGACTGCGCACCCCGGCTTCACGCGTGTAGTAACGGCAGATGTCGCGCAGGGCCTCTTCGGTCACCGACAACTCCTCGCGCTTCAGGCCATTGTTCTTCATCTGCTTGGGCAGCAGATAACGCTGGGAGATGTTGACCTTCTCGTCTTCGGTGTAACCGGACAGACGAATCACTTCCATGCGGTCGAGCAACGCAGGCGGAATGTTCAGGGTGTTGGCGGTTGCCACGAACATGACATCGGACAAGTCGAAATCGACCTCGATGTAATGGTCCTGGAAAGTGTGGTTCTGCTCGGGATCGAGCACTTCCAGCAGGGCCGAACTCGGGTCGCCCCGGAAATCCATGCCCAGCTTGTCCACCTCATCGAGCAGGAACAAGGGGTTTCTCACACCGACCTTGCTCATGTTCTGCAGGATCTTGCCCGGCATCGAGCCAATGTAGGTGCGGCGATGCCCGCGAATCTCGGCCTCGTCACGCACCCCGCCGAGTGCCATGCGCACGAACTTGCGGTTGGTGGCCTTGGCAATCGACTGCCCGAGCGAGGTCTTGCCCACCCCCGGTGGCCCCACCAGGCACAGAATGGGGGCCTTCACCTTGTCCACCCGTTGCTGCACGGCCAGATACTCGACGATCCGCTCCTTGACCCGCTCCAGTCCGTAGTGATCCTTGTCGAGCACCTGCTGCGCAGCCGCAAGATCCTTGCTCACCCGGGATTTCTTGCGCCACGGCAGGCCGATCAGGGTGTCGATGAAATTGCGCACGACGGTGGCTTCGGCAGACATCGGCGACATCAGGCGCAGCTTCTTGAACTCTGCCTGAGCCTTGGCGAGCGCCTCCTTGGGCATGCCGGCTGCCTGGATCTTCTTGTCCATCTCTTCGAGATCGGCGCCGTCTTCCCCTTCGCCAAGCTCCTTCTGGATGGCCTTCACCTGCTCGTTGAGGTAGTACTCGCGCTGGCTCTTTTCCATCTGCCGCTTGACCCGGCCACGGATGCGCTTTTCCACCTGCAGGATGTCGAGCTCGGTTTCGAGTTGTGAGAGCAGTCGCTCAAGACGGTCGCCGGTCTGCGATATCTCCAGGATTTCCTGCTTCTGCTCAAGCTTGAGCGGCAGATGGGCGGCAATCGTGTCGGCCAGCCGCCCCGCATCTTCGATGCCTGCGAGCGAACCCAGGATTTCCGGCGGAATCTTCTTGTTGAGTTTCACATACTGGTCGAACTGCGCGAGGATGGCCCGGCGCATCGCTTCGACTTCGTGATCCTCGACCGCTTGTACCGGAATCGGCGTGGCGGTGCCATAGAACACCGAGGACATGTCCTCGACCGAATCCACCTCTGCACGCTGCACACCTTCGACCAGCACCTTGATCGTGCCGTCGGGGAGCTTCAGCATCTGCAGGATGTTTGCAATGCAGCCGATCCGGTACAGGTCTTCGGCTGAAGGCTCATCCTTGGAAGCCGATTTCTGGGCCACCAGCAGAATGCTCTTGCCGGATTCCATGGCACTTTCGAGCGCCTTGATGGACTTGGGCCTGCCGACGAACAGCGGAATGACCATATGCGGGAAGACCACCACATCGCGCAATGGCAGAAGGGGGAGCTCGATTCGCTCGTTGGGGAGCGCAGACGTGCTTGACATAATTGTTCTACCTCATGGAACGTACCCGACCCACATGGGGGCGGGTACGAAAAAATCAAGCGATGGTGCGCAGACAGCCGGCAAGCCGAAACCCTGTCAGTTGGAACCGGACACCTTTTGCTGATCGGCGTAGATCAGCAAGGGCTGTGCACCTTCTTCGATCGTGCCTTCATCGACCACCACCTTCTCGACCGATTTGAGCGTCGGCAGTTCATACATGATGTCAAGCAGCGCGGACTCAAGAATGGAGCGCAGGCCACGGGCGCCCGTGCGACGCTTGATCGCCTTGCGGGCAATCGCATGCAAGGCTGTGGGGCGAATCTCCAGTTCGACCCCTTCCATCGAAAACAGCTTCTGGTACTGCTTGATCAACGCATTGCGGGGTTCGACCAGAATCTGGATCAATGCATCCTCGTCCAGTTCCTGCAGGGTGGCAATGACCGGCAGTCGGCCGACAAATTCAGGTATCAGGCCAAACTTCACCAGATCTTCCGGTTCCACCCGGCGGAAGGCGTCGGCCGCCTTGTCGCCGCCCTTGGACTTCACCTCGGCACCGAAGCCGATACCGGCTTTTTCGGTACGGTTGAGGATGACCTTTTCCAGACCGTCGAATGCCCCACCGCAGATGAACAGGATATTGGTGGTATCGACCTGGATGAAATCCTGATTCGGGTGCTTGCGCCCGCCCTGCGGCGGAATCGATGCGGTGGTGCCCTCGATCAGCTTGAGCAGCGCCTGCTGCACGCCTTCGCCCGACACATCGCGGGTGATCGAGGGGTTGTCCGACTTGCGCGTGATCTTGTCGATCTCGTCGATATACACAATGCCCTGCTGCGCCCGCTCGACATCGTAATCACAGCGCTGCAGCAGTTTCTGAATGATGTTCTCGACGTCCTCGCCGACATAGCCGGCCTCGGTGAGCGTGGTGGCGTCCGCCATCACGAAGGGGACGTTGAGCATCTTCGCCAGGGTTTGGGCGAGCAGCGTCTTGCCCGAGCCGGTGGGGCCGATCAGCAGGATGTTGCTCTTCGACAGCTCCACCTCGTCCTTGTCGCCGGACAAGTGGCGCAGACGCTTGTAGTGGTTATACACCGCCACCGCAAGATTGCGCTTGGCCTGCCCCTGACCGATCACGTACTGATCCAGGCTCTGGCAGATTTCCTGGGGGGTTGGCAGGGCCTCGGATGCCCCCTCGGGCAGCAGCCGCCCTTCGGCAATCTCGTCACGAATGATGTCGTTGCACAACTCGATGCATTCGTCGCAAATGAAGACAGACGGACCCGCAATGAGCTTTCTGACTTCATGCTGGCTCTTGCCGCAAAACGAGCAGTACAGCAGCTTTTCGTTGCCCGACTTTTTTTCCGTCATGTGCTTCGCTCTCTTGTCAGGAATTTTCAGGAATCGGCCCGGCTGGTGAGCACCTTGTCCACCAGTCCGTACTCCACCGCTTCCTGCGCACCCATGAAATTGTCACGATCGGTGTCGCGCTCGATGCGCTCGACCGGCTGGCCGGTGTGATCGGCCAGCATCTTGTTGAGCCGTTCCCGGATGCTGAGGATTTCACGCGCGTGAATCTCGATGTCCGATGCCTGCCCCTGAAAACCGCCCAGGGGCTGGTGGATCATCACTCGCGAGTTCGGCAGGCAGAAGCGCTTGCCCTTCTCGCCGGCCGCGAGCAGGAAGGCACCCATGCTGGCGGCCTGTCCGATGCACAGTGTGCTCACGTTCGGCTTGATGAACTGCATCGTGTCATAGATCGCAAGCCCCGCAGTGACCGAACCACCCGGCGAGTTGATGTAAAAGTGGATGTCCTTGTCGGGATTTTCCGATTCAAGGAACAGCAACTGCGCCACGATCAGGTTGGCCGTCACATCATTTACCGGCCCCACCAGGAACACCACTCGCTCCTTGAGCAGGCGCGAGTAGATGTCGTAGGCACGTTCGCCCCGACCACTTTGTTCGACCACCATCGGAACCAGGCCAAGACCGACCGGGTTCCAGCTGCTGCTACCATCGGGGATTGCGTTATGCATAAGCTCCTGCCCTTATAGCGCTCAGGCTGCGTTGCCCATGAGCTCGTCAAACGTGGTGTCCTTGTCGCTGGTTTCGACCTTGGACACCACCCATTCAACCACATTGTCCTCGATCACGACAGCCTCGGCCTGAGCAAGACGCTCGGGCTGGGAATAGTACCAACGCACCAGCTCGGACGGGTCCTCGTAGCTCTCGGCCATTTCCTCGACCAGCGCCTTCACCTGCTCCGGCTTGGCGAACAGTTCGTTTTCCTTCACCAGCTCGGCCATGATCAGGCCCAGCTTCACACGACGCTCGGCCTGCTCGGCAAACCAGGCGGGCTGCACCGGAATGTCCTTGGCGTTCATGCCACGCATTTCGAGGTCGCGCTTGGCGTTCTCGGCGAGCTGGCGGGACTCCGACTCGACCAGCGCCTTGGGCACCTCGATCGGGTTGGCGGCCAGCAGGGCATCCATCACCTGCTCCTTCACGCGGGCCTGGATACGGCGCTTCACTTCGCGCTGCAGGTTGTTCTTCACTTCCTCGCGCAGCTTGGCCACGTCACCATCCGCGACACCCAGCGCACGGGCGAAATCGGCATCGACCTCAGGCAGCTTGGGCGCCTCGACACGCTTGATGGCGATGTCGAACTGCACCGCCTGGCCGGCAAGGTGCTCTGCGTGGTAGTCCTCCGGGAAGGTCATGTCGAAGGTCTTGCTCTCGCCCGCCTTCATGCCCACGGCAGCGGCCTCGAAATCCTTCAGCATGGCGCCGGCCCCCACCACGAAGGGGAAGTCGGTGGCCTGGCCACCCTGGAATTCCTCGCCATCCTTGCGACCGTTGAAATCGACGGTGACGCGGTCGCCGCTTTCCACTGCGCGCTCGGCCGGCTCGAAGGTGGTGCGCTGCCTGCGCAGCACTTCGATGGTCTTGTCCACTTCGGCGTCGGTCAGCTCCAGGGACGGACGCTCGACCTTCTGGGTCGACAGGTCACCCAGGACGATCGTCGGATACACTTCGAAAACAGCCGAAAAGGCCAGCTCGCCATCATTGGCGGCATCTTTCGGTTCGATGCGCGGATTGCCGGCGATGCGCAGCTGCTGCTCGCGCAGCTGCTCGCCGAACGCCCGCTCCACCGCAGCGCCGATGGCCTCGGAACGAGCCTGCGCGCCGTAGTTCTGGGCAACCATCTTCATCGGCACTTTACCCGGACGAAAACCCGGCATCTTGACGGTTCTGGCCATGCGCTTGAGGCGAGCCTCGACTTCCTTTTCAATTTCGGCGATGGGCACCGACATGTCGATGCGGCGTTCAAGGGCGCTTTGGGTTTCCTGGTTGTTCTGCATCTAGTGAGTTCCTGGCAAGTCTGAATGGGGTGGTCCAGTCGTTCAATCGCCCCGCCGAAAGTGGGCGCGGCATTGCCGAATCGACCTGTTGCATGAAAATAAAGGCCTGAATTCTAGCACACAGGCTGAATCATCCTTCCACCCGCGCAGCACTTTGCACTTGGTCAGGTTGTGAGCAGTCGCCTCCCCTCCGGCACCCGCATCCTTCTAGCAGCAAATAGCGTGCCGCAGCCCGCTAACGGCGCGCCCAGTGGAAAAAGCGGCTGCAATCGCCCGAAAACCGCTACCGAGTTCGGACACTACGCTTACAATCGTCACATCTGCTACAACATTCCACGCCTGCAAGCCATGACGCACCATGTTTGAACACGCACAGCCGATTTATCCGGTCGCCGGCATTCGTTCGATTGAAAGCCAGGCCGGTCCGGGCGCCGAACCCACCCTGATGGAGCGCGCCGGCCGTGCCGCCGCCGAAGAAGCGGTTCGTCTCACCATGGACCGCACCGGGCCGGTACTGATTGTGTGCGGCCCCGGCAATAACGGGGGCGACGGCTTCGTGATGGCCCGACGCCTGGTCCAGGCCAAACGTGCTGTCGTGGTGGTGTATGCGGATGACCCTGCCCGCCTGCCGACCGATGCGCGAATTGCCTACGATGCCTGGCTGGAGTTGGGCGGCACGATCCATGACACGCTGCCCGAAACGCCGCCCGAAGGCTGGTCGCTGGTCACCGACGCACTGTTTGGCATCGGCCTGCAGCGCTCGCTCTCCGGACGCCATGCTGAATGGATCGAGGCCCTGAATGCCCTGCCCGGCCCGCGCATGGCCATCGACATCCCGAGCGGGCTGGATGCCGACACCGGCATGACCTACGGCCTCGCCTTTCGCGCCACCCATACGCTCACCTTCATCGCCCTCAAACCGGGCCTGCTGACGCTCAACGGACTGGATTACGCCGGCGCCGTCACGGTGCGCAAGCTCGACATCGAGCCTGAAACGCTACTGCCCGCGCCCGGCAGGCTGATCCGCCCCTCGCTCTTCCGCAGTGCACTGCATCCCCGCCCCTTCAACAGCCACAAGGGCATTTTTGGCGATGTCGGCATCATTGGCGGAGCCTCGGGCATGACCGGCGCGGCCATGCTTGCCGGCCGCGCCGCCCTGCGCCTTGGCAGCGGACGGGTCTTCGTGGGGTGTCTGGATACCCACGCGCCTTCGGTGGACCCGCTGCAGCCCGAGCTGATGATGCGCCGCCCGGGCGAACTGTTCGAGCGCGCCACCGTACTCGCGATCGGCCCCGGACTGGGAACCGACGAAACCGCCCAGCGCTGCGTGCGCAAGGCATTGCAGACCGAGCTCCCGCTGGTGCTCGATGCCGATGCGCTGAACCTGCTGGCGGCCGACGACAGCCTGCAAGCGCTGACCGGCAACCGCCAGGCGCCCTGCATCCTCACCCCGCACCCGGCCGAAGCCGCCCGCCTGCTGGGCACCGACACCCAAACCGTGCAAAGCGACCGCTTGCAGGCCACCTGTGAGCTCGCCCGCCGTTACCGCTCGCTGGTGGTTCTCAAGGGGTGCGGCAGCCTCATCGCTGGCCCCGAAGGAGAATGGCTGGTGAACAACACCGGCCACCCGGGCATGGCCAGCGCCGGCATGGGCGATGTGCTCACCGGACTGATTGCCGCACTGCTTGCCCAGGGCTGGCCTGCGCGTCTGGCCCTGATTGCAGCGGTACATCTGCATGGCGCGGCCGCCGACCGGCTGGCGCGTGAGGGCATCGGACCAATCGGCCTGACCGCCAGCGAAGTCATCGAAGCCTCGCGTGGCGTGCTCAATGGTTGGGTGGTACTTGCCGGTCAACCCGGCTGACCCTTCCACACCACAGCACCGTTCAGCTGCCCTGCTTTTTTCACGCCCTATTGCCATTCTCATTGCAGAGGAAACAAGCCCATGAAACTCCCCGAAGCGCTTCGCATCGAGATCCAGCGCGGCGTGGCCGCCGCTCTGGCCGAGGATGTCGGCAGCGGCGACCTGACCGCACAGCTCATTTCCACCGATACCGATGCCCGTGGCCGGGTGATTACCCGCGAACCCGCAGTGGTGTGCGGCACGGCCTGGTTCGAGGCCACCTTCGCCGCACTGGACCCGGATGCGGCGGTCATCTGGCATGTGCGCGATGGTGAGGCAGTCGAGGCAGGGCAGATTCTGTGCGACATCGAAGCGCCGGCCCGGATCCTGCTCACCGCCGAACGCACCGCGCTGAATTTTCTGCAGCTGCTCTCCGGCACGGCGACCGTCACCCGTCGCTTCGTGGATGCGGTGGCCGGCACCGGCGCCCACATCGTCGACACCCGCAAGACCCTGCCCGGCCTGCGTCTTGCGCAGAAATACGCGGTTTCGGTGGGCGGTGGCACCAATCACCGCATCGGCCTGTATGACGGCATCCTGATCAAGGAAAACCACATCATCGCAGCCGGTGGCATCGCCCCCGTGCTTCAGAAAGCCCGCGAGATCGCCCCGCCGAATGCCTTCATCGAGATCGAGGTGGAAAATCTGGCGCAATTGCGCGAGGCGCTCGACGCCGGCGCCCGCATGGTTCTGCTCGACAACATGGACCTGGACACCATGCGCGAGGCCGTCAGCATCAACCAGGGGCGTGCCGAACTGGAGGCCTCCGGCGGCGTGAGCCTGGAGCGCGTGCGCGCGATTGCCGAAACCGGCGTGGATCGCATCTCCATCGGCACCCTGACCAAGGATGTACGCGCACTGGACCTGTCCCTGCGCCACGTCGAGGCCTGAACCCGGGTACAAGAGCGCTGCGGCGCTCATTTCAGCGCATCTTCGATCCAATCCCAGCGCTTGTCCTTGACCATCACGAATCGGCAGCGGCCATCCGACAGGGTGGCCCACAGTCCTCCGATCAAGCGGTCATCCTCATGAATGCTCCAACGATCTGCGCCCTTGTACTCAACGGCCAACACCGCTCCATTGGGGAGCTGACACAGAAAGTCCGGATAGAAGCGGCCATCGGCCTTCTGCAGAAAGAACGAACTGCCTTCGCGCCGGACGAGGTTGCGCACCCAGAACCGGATGCGCCCCTGCTGTGCCCATATATCCAGCTGGCAAGCGCATTCGAACTCCTCTTTGCTGTCGAAGTCACCTATCCGCCCATAAAAATGCTTGCGGAAATCGAAGTGTCCGTAGGTGGATGTGCGCCCGTCGTAGTCGCGGCTGGGAGCGTAGGCTTGGGCGTGAAATTCGAAGGCAAATTGATCCGTCACCGCCACGCGCGTGGCAGCATCGTCAGCAAACAGCGCCTGCTGGAAAGCCTTGCCGACCGCCCGCCGGCGCAGTTCGCGGATGCGTGCTTCCAGCAGGTTGCGGATCAGGAACTTCTGCAGATTGGCGCGTGCGAGCGTGAACCCCTCCCGGCGCAGCAAATCGGTCAGCCACGCCGCTACAAACGCCTGCTTGCTGGCATGGGTCAACGACGGTTCGGGCAGGTTGCGACACAGCCAGGTAGCAATGCGCACTTCGTCCCAGTTTTCGGGTTGATAGACCAGGCCAAGATCGCGCTGCAACTCGGGCAGGAAGCGCGACACCACTTTGCCGCTATTGTCGATGTCGATCTCGCCCCCTTCCGATACCTTCAGCGCCCCGCCCAATGCCGTCAGATCATCGGCCGTCGGGGCGGCATCGTAGGGCGAGAGTTCCCACGGGTACTCCAACACCTCCGGGTCATCAAACAGCGTCAAGGCGCCTTGTTCGCCTTGCACGCGCAAGGCCAACGCAGGCACGCGGAAGCGTTCGCCCAGTTCGGCCGGCGTCTGGAAAAAATCAATTGCCGTGGTGCGGCTGACTTCTGCGGCTTCCACAATCGCCGCCGCAGCGGTTTCTGAGGTCACCGCTGCCTTGAGCACTTCGGTTTCATCCTCCGTCAGCGGCGTGCTGATGGTCAGCGTGTTGAGCTTGCCATCCCAGCGCACCTTGTCGCGTACCGGCTTCGGCACGCTTTTCAGATCGGGTTTCTCCGGCAGGCTGATGGCGACCGGCGTAAATACTGCACGCGAACCTTCCAGATCCAGCCGTGCCTGCTCCGTTTTGGCGGCTGTGACAAAGGCAGCGACATCACGCCGCTCGAAACCTGCCCCTGCCACCAGACGATCCCGCAGCGCTCCTGCTGTCTCGGCAAAATTGCGCGACACCACAAAGGCATAGGACTGATTCAATGCCTTGGCCTGCCGATGATTGGCACCGGGCTGGCGCAGCACGCGCCCGAGCAACTGTTCCACCGCCGTGGCCGACTTGAGCTCCGCCATGCTCACCAGAATGTAGGCAAACGGGCAGTCCCAGCCTTCGGCCAGCGCTCTCTGGGTGATGACGAACTTCACCGGGCAGGCAGGATCAGCAATGCCCAGCTTGTAATCGGCATCGATCTGCTCCAGCCCCTTTTCCTCGCCGGTGGCCACCACAATCTCGCTGGCGGGAATACCGTGGTTGGTGATGAGCTCGTTCTTTACCTTCTCGAAGTCCAGCGTCTCAACGCCCGCGCGGCGCGGTTCGGACTGGATCAATACCAGTGGGCGCAAATACGCAGCGCCCGCGCGGCGCTCCTCGTCGGCTTGTCTTTGCAGGGCCTCGCGTCGGCCAATGGCATCGGCCAGACACTGCTGCCAGTTCGGCTCGGTTTCCAGTACCACCGGCAGCTTGATCATTTCTTCCGCCTTCAACTCGGCGGCGGACACGCTGTGCAGCACGTTGCTGGGCGTGCGCGTAAGGTCCGGCGTAGCAGTCAGTTCCATCACGCCGCTGGGACGCAGGCGCACCAGCATGTCGAAGGCCAGTTCGGTGCGGCTGTTGTGCGCCTCGTCCACCACCACGAACGGCCGACGCAAGCGCAGCACATTGGCCAGGGAATACGGGGTGGTACGTTCGCTGGCCTCGCCCTCACTCAGCAACTCATCGCGCTGCGTGGGCGACAGGTTGTCGAAGTGGTGCATCAGCGCGCCACTGGACTGGTACACCTTGCGGCACTCTTCCTCTTCCACCTGGAATGCCTGCCGGGTGGCGACAATCACCGTGGTCGAGGTATCCAGCGTCGCGCGGGTGACGCTCTTGGCTTCTTCCAGATCGAGTACGGTGATCGGCCCCGCCTCGCGTAGCGCAGCATGATAGGGATGACTGCGGTTTTTCAGCGCCTTGATGGTCTGCTCGCGGATCGGCTTGCTCGGCACCAGCCACAGAATCACGCTGTGTTCGCAGCGCAGCAAATGCGTATTGACCCGCGCCACGCTTTTCGCCGCCAGCCAGGTCTTGCCGCCGCCGGTGGGCACGCGCAGGCAGAAATACGGCATGTCGGCCGGAAAACCGGACAGCGGATGGTACGGGTTGCCGATTCCCCACAGGCGTTCGGTGGTGGCGGTGAAGGCAAGCGAGGGCGACGGCAGTTCGAAGCAGGCCTTGAAATAGGCCTCGATGCTGTCGAGCACCTGCTGCTGGTAATTTTTCGGGGCGAAAGTACTCATGGCGCGTTCTTGTCGTGTGCCGGACTTTCCTGCACACCGTGGCTGGCCGCGTCGGGCTGCGGCTTGATGCGCTCGATGACGCCGTTGCGGCTCACCACCAGTTCGGTGCCGGTCTGGGCTGCCAGCTCGCGTGCGCGTTGCGCCGCCCGCTGCAATGCCGCCAATGCGCCACGCAGATCGGCCGTGTTCGCCTGTTCGATGGTTTTGCTGTTCATTGCTCGCTCCAGTCCAGTAGCACCGGTTTCTCACCCGCGTTGTTGTACAGCGCCCAGGCATCGACGGCCGGGGCGTAATGGCGATGGAAATTATCCAGTCCAGCGGCAAAACGTCGCCGGATCACCGCTTCCGGGATGTTGTGCCCACCTTGACGGACACGCTGCTCGACCCGCGCCACCGCTTCGTCGGCATGGTTGAGCCGCAAAAAAATCAGTTCCACCCGGTAGCCAGCCTGCTGCCATTGTCGAATGTGACGCAACCAGCCACGACCCGACAGGGTGGTTTCAAAGGCAAAACTTGTACTCGCCCGGAAATGTCGCTCCAGTTCCAGCAGCATCAGTCGCCCGGCCTGCACCGTAGCCGTTTCGGGGGCAAACGGCGCCAAGCCGGCCGCAATCAGATCCGCGTTGACGAACACCGGACAGGCCGCCTCATTGGGCAGGAACTCCCGGGCAAAGGTGGTTTTACCCGCACCGTTGGGACCGGCGATGACGATGATCTTGCGCTCAGTCCCCTGCATCACAGCTCCAGCGCGTAAGGCGTCTGTTTGAAAGTGATGCCCTCGCGGGTGGCACGGCTGCCCATGCGGTTGGCGGCGGCGTAGATCACCTTCGGGCCGGCAAACTTCGGCAATATCTCGAACACCGGGCCGGTGAGCACGTTGCCGCCGTCCACCGACGTGTCCTTGAGGATGCCGTTGTAGAGCAGATAAATGGCGCGGCCTTCGAACACGCCCAGCAAGGGGCTGTCCGCCGTGCCCGTATAGCCGGTGCCGGTTTCGGCAAACCAGACGAATTCCGCCAGTTGGGCGAACTTCACATCGCTGCGGATTTCGCCATCGGCGTCGAACAGCGGTTCGGCGGAGAGGCGGCAGAACTGGAAACCGCCGCCCAGACCTGCGACGGTCTGGCCTTTGGCGTTGGTGTAGCCGGAAATCGCGCGCTTGGCCCGTCCCGCAGTGATGGTGCTTGCCACTTCGGGCAGCATTTCGACCTGGATGAACCTGCGATTGCCGCCGTCCTCGATGTTCTGCTTGAGCACGGCATGGCCAGTCGTGCCAGAACCGGCAAAGCTGTCGAGGACGATGGAGTCCTTGTCGGTGGCAATCTGCAGGATGCGCTGAATGAGACGGGTGGGTTTCGGCGTGATGAAGACGTCGTCAGATGTGTCGAAATCGACCAGTTCGAGCAGTTCTTTCTTGCCTTCCTGCGTATGGCCGACCTCTTGATAGAACCACATCGTCTGCGGTACCCGTCCATCTTTGACTTCGTGCAGGAACCTCTTGGTCTGTGGAATGGCATTGCCATCCTTCCCCCACCAAATCCTGTTGTCTCGGTCCAGTTCCTCGAACTTTTCCTTTGAAACCCGCCAGTACATTCCCTTAGGTGGTGCTTCAATTACTCGCCCAGAAGGGCATGTGATCGAGTACGTTCCCGCCGAGTAATAGTTGCGCGCCGACAAATCGCTTGTTTTCCAGACTCCGCGCGGGTCCTTGTCCGGATTCTTGTACGCTGCGTTCTGCTCTTCCGTGCGTGGCAAAAGATTCGGTTTCCACACGTCGGCCTTGGCTGCATAGATGACGATGTAGTCATGATCTTCTGAGAGATGACGCGCCGAGTTCTTGGGTGAATAGACTTTCTGCCAGAGCACTGTGGCCACAAAGTTCTTTGCCCCAAAAACCTCATCCATCAACAACCGTAGCGTCGCCACTTCGTTGTCGTCGATGGAGACAAAAATCGCCCCGTCCTCACGCAGAAACTGCTTCAGCAGCACCAGGCGCGGGTACATCATGCACAGCCAGCGGTCGTGCCGGTCCAGCGTCTCGCCTTCCTTGCCGACCACTTCGCCCAGCCAGCGGCGAATCTCCGGGCTGTTGACGTTGTCGTTGTACACCCAGCCTTCGTTGCCGGTGTTGTACGGCGGGTCGATGTAGATGCACTTCACTTGCCCGGCGTAGCGCGGCAACAAGGCTTTCAAGGCATGCAGATTGTCGCCCTGCACAATGAGGTTGCCGCTGTCTGCATCGCCGCAGGACAGCTCCGGTGCCGGCTCCAGCAGGCGGAACGGAACATCCTTATGGTGTCTGACCACCGCATCCTTGCCGATCCAGTTCAATGTGGGCATTGAATCATCCCCTCAGTTTTTGCGCGATGGCACCCGGCCACCGTTGCGTTGTTCTTCGTCCGCGCCGCCTGCAAAAAAACGGGCCGGCGGCAGTCCATGCCTGCCGGCGGCCCGTACATGCTGCGAGCGAGCGCGGATCAGAGGCCGGTGTGCTCCACGATGAAGCGCTTCACCGCCTCGACGTCCGGCGCCATCACCTCAACGCGCTGCGGACGCTGCTCGATGCCTTCCAGCTCGGCGGGCCGCTCGGGTTCGCGGCCCAGTGCCTCACGAATGGTTTCCGCAAACTTCACCGGCAAGGCGGTTTCCAGCACCAGCACCGGCACGCCCTCGGGCAGCTGCGCGGCGCAGTCCCAGGCCACCTTCACACCGTCTGCGGTGTGGGTGTCGATCATCACGCCGTACTGCTCATACACCTTGCGGATGGTCTCCAGCCGGTCCGCATGCGAGCTGCTGCCCGACAGGAAACCGAAACCGGCCAGTTGATCCATGCAGGGGCTGCCGTTCAGGTCGAAGGCACCGCCCGCATCGACGGCCTTCCACAACTCCGCGACCCTGGCGCTGTCCCGGCCCACCAGATCGAACACGAAGCGCTCGAAGTTGGAGGCCTTGGAAATGTCCATCGACGGGCTGGAGGTGACATGCGTCTCGGCCGCCTTGCGCGGACGATACACCCCGCGGCGGAAGAACTCGTCGAGCACATCGTTCTCGTTGGTGGCCAGCACCAGGCGCGCAATCGGCAGGCCCATCTGACGGGCGATGTGCCCGGCGCAGATGTTGCCGAAATTGCCCGACGGCACGCAGAACACCACCTGCTCGTCGTTGCTGCGGGTGGCGGCAAAATAGCCCTTGAAGTAGTACACCACCTGCGCGGCCACGCGCGCCCAGTTGATCGAATTGACCGCGCCGATGCGATAACGCGCCTTGAAGGCCGCATCGTTGGACACGGCCTTGACGATGTCCTGGGCATCGTCAAACATGCCGGTCACCGCGATGTTGTGAATGTTCTCGTCCTCCAGCGAATACATCTGCGCACGCTGGAAGGCGCTCATCTTGCCATGCGGCGAGAGCATGAACACCCGCACGCCCTGCTTGCCGCGCATTGCGTATTCGGCCGCCGAGCCGGTATCGCCCGAGGTGGCCCCCAGGATGTTGATTTCCTGGCCACGCCGTGCGAGCACATACTCGAACAGGTTGCCCAGCAACTGCATGGCCATGTCCTTGAAGGCCAGCGTCGGCCCGTTGGACAGTTCCAGCAGGCCGAAGCGCCCCGGCTCCAGCCAGTGCACCGGGGTGATCTCGGCTGCGTCGTCACCGTCGCGCACGAAACGATACACCTCGGCCGTGTAGGTCTTGTCGCAGATCGCCTTCAGGTCGGCCTGCGGAATGTCGGCGATGAAGCGCGACAGGATTTCGAACGCCAGTTCGGCATACGACAACGTACGCCAGCGGGCCAGCTCGTCGGCCGACACCTGCGGGTACTGCTCGGGCAGATACAGGCCACCATCGGGCGCCAGACCGCCAAGCAGGATGTCACAAAACTCCGGGCGGTCCTGATGACCGCGGGTTGACAGATACTTCACGGGCTTTCCTCGTGTTGAATGTGAGGCCCTTACTGCAGGCTTTCGACGCGCAGGCGGGTGACCTTGCCCCGCACCACCGGCAGCGCTTCGATCTGCGCGATGGCCCGGTTGGCGTGACGCTCGACGGTTTCATGGGTGAGCATGATGATGTCGGTGTGCGTTTCGCCGGCCTCGGCTTCCTTCTGTAGCATCGCTTCGATGGAAATGCCATTGTCGGCCAGCAGGCGGGTGATGTCTGCGAGCACGCCCGGTTTGTCTTCCACCCGCATGCGCAGGTAGTAGGAGGTGACCACTTCCTCGATCGGCAGCACCTTCAGGTCGCGCACCTGATCGGGCTGGAAGGCCAGATGCGGCACACGATGCTCGGGGTCGGCGGTATGCAGGCGGGTGACATCGACCAGATCGGCAATCACCGCACTGGCGGTCGGCTCGGCGCCCGCACCCTTGCCGTAGTACAGCGTCGCCCCCACGGCGTCGGCATGCACCAGCACCGCATTCATCGCGCCTTCGACGTTGGCAATCAGGCGACGCTCGGGAATCAGGGTCGGATGCACGCGCAGCTCGATGCCCTGTTCGCGCATCCTGGCAATGCCAAGCAGCTTGATGCGATAGCCCAGCTGCTCGGCGTAGGCGATGTCCTGGCTGTCCAGCTGCGTGATGCCTTCCACATGGGCGGCCTCGAACTGCATCGGCACGCCAAAGGCAATTGCGCTCATGATCGTTGCCTTGTGCGCGGCATCCACCCCCTCGATGTCGAAGGTGGGGTCGGCCTCGGCATAGCCCAGCGCCTGGGCTTGCTTGAGCACTTCGGCAAAGGGCAGGCCCTTGTCGCGCATCTCCGACAGGATGAAGTTGGTGGTGCCGTTGATGATGCCGGCCAGCCACTCGATGCGGTTGGCGCTCAGGCCCTCGCGCAGCGCCTTGATAATCGGCACCCCGCCGGCCACGGCCGCCTCGAAGGCCACCATCACGCCCTTTTTCTGCGCGGCAGCGAAGATTTCGTTGCCATGCACGGCCAGCAGGGCCTTGTTCGCGGTCACCACATGCTTGCCATGCTCGATGGCCTTGAGCACCAGTTCGCGGGCCACCCCATAGCCCCCGATGAGCTCGACGACGATGTCGATTTCCGGATCGGTCACCACCGAGAAGGCGTCGTCGGTGAGCTTCACCGTGCCACCGGTGACCGTGCGGGCCAGTTCCAGATTCTTGTCCGCGACCGTGGTAATGCGAATCGGCCGTCCGGCGCGACGAGTAATCTCTTCCTCGTTGCGTTTGAGAACATTGAAGGTACCGCCACCGACGGTCCCGATGCCCAGAAGGCCTACGCTGATTGCTTTCATGTTGTCTCTGAATGGTCGTTTCGGTTCAGGAATCCGGACAGGCCTACAGGCACCCGCCCGGCCCGGCTGCAAAGGAGCGGACGCCGGGACTCCGCTGTCACCCGGACGTTTTCAGTCCGTGCCGTGACGCTTGCGATAGTGGGCAAGAAAACGGGCAACCCGGTTGATCGCGTCGCGCAGGTCGTCTTCATGCGGCAGGAACACCAGACGGAAGTGGTCCGGCTCCGGCCAGTTGAAGCCGGTGCCCTGCACCAGCAATACCCGCTCTTCCTCCAGCAGTTCGGCGATGAAGGTCTGGTCATCGACGATTGGATACACCTGTGGGTCAAGCCTGGGGAACATGTACAGCGTGGCCTTGGGCTTGACGCAGCTCACCCCCGGAATCGCGGTGATCAGCTCATGGGCCAGATCGCGCTGGCGGCGCATGCGCCCGCCCTCGGCCACCAGGTCGTCGATGCTCTGATAGCCGCCCAGTGCGGTCTGGATCGCATACTGTCCGGGCACGTTCGCGCACAGGCGCATCGACGCCAGCATGTTCAGGCCCTCGATGTAGTCCTGCGCGTGGCGCTTGTCGCCACACACCACCATCCAGCCCGCACGGTAGCCGCAGGAGCGGTAATTCTTGGACAGGCCGTTGAAGACGATGGTCAGCACGTCTTCCGACAGGGCTGCGAGCGAGGTGTGACGCACGCCATCGTACAGCACCTTGTCGTAGACCTCGTCTGCATACAGGATCAGGTCGTGCTGGCGGGCCAGCTCGATGATCTGCAGCAGCACTTCGTCAGGGTACAGCGCGCCGGTGGGGTTGTTCGGGTTGATGATGACGATGGCGCGGGTGGACGGCGTGATCTTGGCGCGCATGTCCTCAAGGTCCGGGTACCAGTCGCGCGACTCGTCGCAGCGGTAATGCACCGGCTTGCCACCGGACAGGCTCACCGCCGCTGTCCACAGCGGATAATCCGGCGCCGGCACCAGCACCTCGTCGCCGACGTTGAGCAAGGCGTTCATCGCCATCACGATCAGCTCGGATACGCCGTTGCCGATGTAGATGTCCTCGATGTCCACACCCTTGATGTCCTTTTGCTGGGTGTAGTGCATCACTGCCTTGCGCGCCGCAAAAATCCCCTTGGAATCGGAGTAGCCGGCAGCGTTGGGCAGGTTGCGGATCATGTCCCGCTGGATTTCTTCGGGCGAGTCGAAACCGAACGCGGCCAGGTTGCCGATGTTCAGCTTGATGATCTTGTGCCCTTCGTCCTCCATCTGCTTTGCACGTTCGAGCACCGGACCCCGGATGTCGTAGCACACATCGAGCAGCTTGGAAGACTTGCGCACCGGTCGCGCCACTGCAGGGGCCGCCGCCGGCGCGCAATGCGCAACTTCAGGCAGGGTCACCGTGCCGCCGGTGGCGGCAATCTGCAGTTTCTTGGGGGCAGTCATGTTGTCTTCCTTTTCAGACATCCTGAGGGGTACGCAACGGCAAACCACCGCCACGCAATGTAAAGACTATAATCTTATCCAACCACCACAAGGGCGGCAATGAACACGTTCGCCCACCCGTCCGCATACATCATGAAACTACACCTCGAACAGGACAGCACGATCAACCTGATCACCGGCTACGGTGCCAACCATGTGATGATCAACAAGCAGCGCCACGACGGCAACATGCTGATCGACGCCCGCCGGGTGCTTACCGACTGGGCGCCGGGTGGCTTCGCGGGCCTGAGTGCGGACGACATGGCTGCGGTGGTCGAACTGGGGCCGGAGGTTGTGCTCATCGGCACCGGCGAACGGCTGCGCTTTCCGCCCGTCGCGTTGCTGCGCCCGCTGATCGAGGCACGCATCGGCTACGAGGTGATGGATCTCGCGGCCGCCTGCCGCACCTACAACGTGCTGGTCAGCGAAGGGCGTTCGGTGGCCACCGCCCTCCTCTTCGATCCGCGCTGAATCGCTGAATCCATCTGCGCCGGAACCCGGCGCTCACCAGAAAATCCAGAACAGCACCAGTCCGAGCGCAACCCGGTAGATCACATACGGCAGCATGCCGGTCCGCGACAGCAGGCGGATGAAGAGATGGATGCAGGCATACGCACTGATGCCGGCCAGCACCGCCCCCAGCCCGAGTGTGCCCCACGCAACAGCCTCATCGGAGCGCACCAGATCGCGCGTGACCAGCACGCCCGATGCAATCAGCGTGGGCACCGACAGCAGGAAGGAAAAACGCGCTGCCGCCTCACGGGTGAGCCCCAGCATCAGCCCGGCGGTCATCGTGATGCCGGCGCGCGAGGTGCCCGGAATCAGGGCCAGAGCCTGCGCCACCCCCACCAGCGCGGCATCGCGCCAGCCAATCGTGTGTTCATCCCGGCGCTTTCGGCCGGCAACATCGGCCCACAGCAGCAGCAGCCCGAACACCACCGCCGTGGTTGCAATCACCAGGGGGCTGCGCAGATGCTGCTCGATGAACGCCTTGCCCAGAAAACCGGCAATCACCACCGGCACGGTGCCCATCACCACTGCCCAGGCCAGCCGGGCATCCGCGCTCCAGCGCCCGCCGAGCGAAGCGACTCCGGCCACCGTCATGCGCGCCAGTTCCTGACGAAAATACACCAGCACCGCCGCCAGCGTGCCGGCATGTACCGCCACATCGAACGCCAGCCCTTGATCCGGCCAGCCCGTGAGCACCGGTACCAGAATCAGATGCGCGGAGCTCGAGATCGGCAGAAATTCGGTAATGCCCTGTATCAATGACAGCAGGACGATGTGCACAAGCTCCACTGCGCAACTCCATCAGCAGGATGAAAGGGGGCAGATGATAGCCGACTCGCTTGTGCATTGCAGTATGCACACCACACCCCGGCCGGACAAAGACCGCCTTCGGGCACATCCCGATTGTCAAGGCTGGCTCAACTCCGTTAGGCTCTCCATGCATCCAACCTTGGTAGGAGAACCCCATCATGACCGAAGCCCACCCGCTCGCCCCAGACTTTTCCCTGCCTGCCACCGGTGGCCAGCCCCTCACCCTGTCCGCCCTGCGTGGCCAGGGCGTGGTGCTGTACTTCTATCCCAAGGACAACACCCCGGGCTGCACGAATGAAAGCATCGCCTTTCGCGACCACCATGCGGCCTTCGAGGCGGCCGGTTATCGCATCCTGGGAATATCGCGCGACAGCCTGAAATCACATGAAAACTTCAAGGCCAAGCTGGAGCTGCCCTTCGAGCTGGTGTCCGATCCGGACGAAGTGGCCTGCACCGCCTTTGGCGTGATGAAGATGAAGAACATGTATGGCAAGCAGGTGCGCGGCCTCGAGCGCAGCACCTTCGTGATCGATGCCGAAGGCCGCATCGCGCGCGAATGGCGGGGCGTGAAGGTGCCCGGCCATGCCGAGGAGGTGCTGGCGTTCGTGCAAACCGGTTGAGCGCCGCCCACCGTACAACATCGCCACGCCTCACCGTTCATGCTCCCAGCCCTGTCCAAGCCGGCAGGGCCACACCGAAGACCGGAGATCGCCGACCATGGCCCGACGCGCCGCCCGCAGCAGCCGCAGCAAACTGTTCGTGCTCGACACCAATGTGCTGATGCACGATCCAACCAGCCTGTTCCGCTTCGAAGAGCATGACCTCTTCGTGCCGATCATGACCCTGGAGGAGCTGGACTCCAACAAGAAGGGCATGAGCGAGGTGGCGCGCAACGCCCGCCAGGCCAGCCGCACCATGGACGAGATCATCAGTGCCAGCGAGGTCGATATCGCCGAGGGCATCCCGCTGCAGGCGCCTTCGCACGGACAGGCCACCGGCAAGCTCTTCCTGCAGACCGAGGCCATCAACTTTCAGCTGCCCGAAGCCCTGCCCACCGCAAAGGGCGACAACCAGATCCTGGCCGTCGTCATGCACCTGGCCGAGCGTTACCCGAAGCGCCCGGTGATCCTGGTTTCCAAAGACATCAACATGCGCATCAAGGCCCGGGCGCTGGGTCTGGAGGCGCAGGACTACTTCAACGACAAGGTGCTCGAAGACAGCGACCTGCTGTACTCCGGCGCCTTCGAGGTCGACCAGCGCTTCTGGGACGATCACGCCCGGGGCATGGAGTCATGGAAGGAGAACAGCCACACCTACTACCGTCTGCAGGGACCGGCAGTGGCCGACATGCTGCTCAACCAGTTCGTGTTCCAGAACGGCGAAGCCCCCTTGCAGGCCTGGGTGAAGGAGCGCAGCGGAAAATCGGTGGTGCTCGAAACGCTCACCGACTACAGCCACGCCAAGAACAACATCTGGGGCATCACCGCGCGCAACCGTGAGCAGAACTTCGCGCTCAACCTGTTGATGAATCCGGACATCGACTTCGTCACCCTGCTGGGCCAGGCCGGCACCGGCAAAACCCTGCTGACCCTGGCCGCCGCCCTGACACAGGTGCTGGAAAGCAAGCGCTACTCCGAAGTGATCATGACCCGGGTCACCGTGTCGGTCGGCGAGGACATCGGCTTTCTGCCCGGCACCGAGGAAGAGAAGATGGCGCCGTGGATGGGCGCACTCGAAGACAACCTGGATGTGCTCAACGGCACCACCGGAGAGGGGGGCGAATGGGGGCGGGCGGCCACGCGCGACCTGATCCGCAGCCGCATCAAGATCAAGAGCCTGAACTTCATGCGTGGCCGCACCTTCCTGAACAAGTTCCTGATCATCGACGAAGCACAAAACCTCACCCCCAAGCAGATGAAGACCCTGATCACCCGCGCCGGCCCCGGCACCAAGGTGGTGTGTCTGGGCAACATCGCCCAGATCGATACCCCTTATCTCACCGAAGGCAGCTCCGGCCTCACCTTCGTGGTCGACCGCTTCAAGGGCTGGGCGCATTCGGGCCACATCACGCTGCAGCGAGGCGAACGCTCTCGACTGGCCGACCACGCTGCCGAGGTGCTGTAAGCCATGCCCGACACCGCGCCAGACCTGCTCAGGGGCGCCAGCGCCGACTTCCTGCGGCGCTTCTCGCCTTTCAACCGCATGGAGCCCGAAGCCCTGGCCTTTCTCACCGAACGGCTCACGCTCAGCTTCCATGCTGCGGGCGAGCCGCTGCTGACACCGGACATGGGGCCGCCCGAGGCCCTGTTCATCGTGCAGCGCGGCAAGGTGCTGGCCCGGCAGAGCGGGACCACGGCAGTCACTGAATACACCACCCTGCCGATCGGGCCGGGCGAGTGTTTCCCGATCGGTGCCCTGTCGGCAAACCGGCCCTCCACCAACAGCTACGAAGCGGTCGAGGACAGCTTCATCTTCAGCCTGCCCGGCGAGGACTTTCGCACGCTGATGCAGATGAGCCCGGTGTTTCACCTGTTCTGCACGCAGTACATCGCCAGCCTGCTCAGCCAGTCCCGCCAGCAACTGCAGAATGCTTTCGCTCAGCGCGCGTCGGAGCAGCAGGGCATGGCCACCCTGCTCGGCCAGCTGATCAAGAAGCCGCCCGTCACCGCGCCCCCCACCTGCAGCATCCGCGATGCCTTGCAGACCATGGTGGAGCAACGGATCGGTGGCATCGTGGTGGCCAACGAACAGGGCCAGCCGCTGGGCATCCTCACGCAAAGCGACGTGATCGGCCGCGTGGTGCTGCCCGGTGTCCCACTCGAGCAGGCCGTGGTCGAGGTGATGACCGCCGCACCGCACACGCTGACGGTAAACGCCACCGCCTACGATGCGGCGCTGGAGATGGCCACTCACGGCATTCGCCACCTCATGGTGGTGGAGGCCGATGGGCGCCTGCGCGGCATCCTCTCCGAGCGCGACCTGTTTTCATTGCAGCGCATCAGCCTCGGGCAGATTCGTGCCAGCATGGACGGCGCCACCCACACCGAGGCCCTGCGCCGGGTCAGCGAAGACATCCGCCAGCTGGCCCTCAACCTGATCGCCCAGGGCGTGGGCGCCGAACCGCTCACGCGCTTCATTTCCGCACTCAACGACGCGCTCACCCAGCGCATCATCGACATCGAACTGGACCGCCATGGCCTGCACGACCTGGAATACGCCTGGCTGGCCTTCGGCTCGGAAGGACGGCATGAGCAGACCCTGTCCACCGACCAGGACAATGGCCTGATCTTCGTGCCTGGCCCGGACGACACGAGCGACAGCCTCAAGCCACGTCTGCTCGACTTTGCCCGGGCGGTGAACCAGTGCCTGGCCGACTGTGGCTTTGCACTGTGCAAGGGCAACATCATGGCCAGCAATCCGGCACTGTGCCTGACTCCGGAAGGCTGGCAACAGCGCTTCGAAGACTGGATGGACGAACCCGACCCGCAGGCGCTGCTCAACGCCTCCATTTTCTTCGATTTCCGGGTCATCAGCGGCAACCGTGCGCTGGGCGACAGGCTGCGCGAGTGGCTCAACCGCAAGGCCGGCAAAAATCTCGCCTTTCTGCGCCTGATGGCGGCCAACGCCCTGCAGGTTGCACCCCCGATCGGACGCATTCGCGATTTTGTGCTGGACGAAGACGGCACGCTCGACCTGAAAACGGGCGGTGCCCGGCTGTTCGTGGATGTGGCACGCATCTACGCGCTGCGCACCGGCGTGCGCTCCAGCGCCACGGTACAACGCCTGCGACAGGCCGCAAGCCGTCTGGGCGGCCTGCCCGCCGAAGAACTGGAAGCGATCATCGACGGTTTTCACTTCATACAACTGCTGCGCCTGCGCGCCCAGCACCTTGAAGCCGATGCCGGACGCAACGCCGACAACCGCATCCGGCCGGACACGCTGAACGAACTCGACCGCCGCATCCTGAAGGAAGCCTTCCGTCAGGCCCGCAAGCTGCAATTGCGGCTCAAGCTCGACTATCAACTGTGAACAGGGCCGGAGCATGAGCTGGTTGAACCGCCTGCTGTCTTCCCGCCCCGAAAGCGCTGCGGCCCAGGCCGCAGTGCAGACTGCACTCGCACAGTGGCAGACCCTGCCCCCCGCGCCCACCCGCCTGCCGCACTATGAAACGCGCTATGTCGTATTGAACACCGAAGCCACCGGCTTGCACCCCGAGCGCGACCGCCTGCTCAGTGTGGCGGCCATTGCCATCGAACGCTGCCGCCTCGACCCTGCACACAGCCTGTACGCCGCCCTTGAGCCTGCGCCGGCACAGACACTGGCGCGATTACTTGCTTTCTGTGGCCAGACTCCGGTGGTGGTGTTCAATTCCGGCTTCAATCGCGTGATGCTTGAGCAGGCGCTCAGCGACACCCTGAATGTAAGCACCGAATGGCCCTGGCTGGATCTGTACTGGATCCTGCCCGCGCTGTTTCCGGAGCATCAGGGGCACGCCGCCCGGCTGACAGACTGGATGGGGTTTCTGGGCATTGAAACCTTCCAGCGTCACCACGCACTTGGCGACGCCTACGCGATTGCACAGTTGCTGCTCGCCGCGCTGGCCCGTGCCCGGCAGCGCGGGCTGCATGCCCCGCAAGCGCTGGCCGAGCTCGAATCGCGCACCCGGCGTGACAGTCGGCCACGCTGACGTCTGCCCCGTTCGGGTACGTTGCGGATCAGGCCCGTGCCCGCACGGCACGGGCGCAACTGCCTGCCTTGCACTCATCACAGTCCTCACGCCCGATGCGCTTGCCCAGCGCCTGCTGCAGGGCACATACCGAGCGACGGCAGCACACGAACATCACCCCTTCCCGACCGGCTGCCTCACGGAAACGCTGCATCACATTGTGTCCGAGAAAATCGGTAAACAAGATCACGATCTCGATGCCCGCTGGCAAAGGTGCAGTGCGGCGCTGGTGGCTGCTGTCCCGTCCGCTGACATGCGCGGCAATCTGGATGCCAAATCCTGCAAGAACCTCCGGAATGTTTCCCAGCCTGTCGGCCCCGACCAGCAGTGCGTTCATGATTATTCCTTAATGAGAATCGTTCTCGATATACTGCCTCACGTTTCACCTGTTTGCAAGTAGGAATTGTTCTCGTTAATATTGTGAAAACTGCAACACTTCACACACGAGGTCGCCATCACCATGAAAAAAGTCGTTCTTGCAACCCTGCTGTCCACCCTGGGTCTGTCTGCGCCGGTTCTAGCCCAGGGCGAACTGAACATTTATTCCTCGCGCCACTATCAGACCGATGAAGCCCTGTACGCAGGTTTCACCGAACAGACCGGCATCAAGATCAACCGCATCGAAGCAAAGGAAGACGAACTGCTGGAGCGCATTCGCAACGAAGGCGCCAACAGCCCGGCCGACATCCTGATCACGGTAGATGCCTCGCGTCTGGCCAAGGCCGAGGAAATGGGCATCTTCGAACCGGTGAAATCAGCCGTGCTGGAAGAGCGCATCCCCGCTCACCTGCGCGACGACAACTGGATCGCCTTCTCGACCCGTGCCCGGGTGATTGTCTACAACCCGGACATGGTGCAGGGGGAGCAGGTGCAGACCTATGAATCGCTGGCCGATCCGGCCCTCAAGGGCAAGGTATGCACCCGCTCCGGCAGTCACCCCTACAACCTGTCGCTGGGCGCGGCCATGATCAAGCACCATGGCGCAGAAAAGACCGAGGAATGGGCGCGTGGCCTGGTGAACAACTTTGCACGCACACCGAAGGGCGGTGACACCGATCAGATCCGCTCAGTGGCGGCCGGTGAATGCGGCGTGGCCATCGTCAACAGCTACTACTTCGCACGCCTGATGAATTCCGATCGCGCCCAGGATCAGGAAGCAGTGAATGCCGTGCGCTTCGTGTGGCCGAACCAGGCAAGCTGGGGCACGCACATCAACATTTCGGGCGCAGGCATGCTCAAGCACGCGCCGAACAAGGAAGCCGCAGTGAAGTTCCTGGAATACCTCTCCTCGGACGACGCGCAGCGCTACTTTGCCGATGGCAACAACGAATGGCCCACCGCGAAGAATGTGACGGTCAACAACCCCGCCCTCGAAAAGCTCGGCCCCTTCAAGGCCGACGAGTTGCCGGTTGGCGAACTCGCCGACACCGTCGCCGAAGCCCAGCGCATCTACGACCGCGCAGGCTATCGCTGATCACCCCCCCTGCCCTTCGGGGCAGCGGGCAAATTCCGCAGGAATGGTTTGATTGAGTCATGAATTGGGGCGCCGATGGAGACGTTGGCGCCCCAATTCAATCGAAGAGCGGAAGTCGCCCTCGCGCAGCAGTTCCAGCGCAATGGGTCAGGTAGGCATACACCAGCGCGGCAATGCCGCCGGTCAGGATCAGGCCTGGATTGACGCCGAAAAGCCCCTCTCACCTCATAAAAAATATATATTTGACATAGAAAATATATTCAAGACAATGTCATTTTGAATGACTGCATGGTAACCAATGTCGGGCCGTTTACAAGAAACTTTCTACATTTTCCTTAAAGATTCTGCCACGCGGATGCCGAAATGATCGCCCCCACGCGCAACCTGACTGTTTTTCACGGGATAGGGGCGATCGCCGCCACCTTGCTTGGTTCAGGGCTCTTCATCGTTCCTGCGATCAGCGCAACGTTGGCGGGAAGCGAAGCAATGATCGCGTGGATTGTCATGAGTTGTGCAATCATGCCTATTGCGTATGTATTCGGCGCTTTAGGGAAGGCATGTCCGCACATGGAAGGTAGCGCTTACTTTGTGCACCAAGCTTTCGGTGAGCGCGCAGGAAAATTTGTTGGCTATCTGTTTATCTCGGTGATTCCGATTGGTCCTCCGGTGGTAATTCTGACCGGTGCAACATATCTTGACTCACTCGTCGGCCAAGGGTACGAAACCATTTTGGCTTATGCCATTATCGTCATAATTTTCGTTCTCAATCGTGCGCACTTCTCGGTTTCGGCCGGTATTGGCTCCGTTGTCTCGCTAGCCATTGCGGGATTGATTGCGTTTGTGGCAATTGCAGCGGCTCAACTACCCGCTACTGCACCTGTTCCTACGCCTCAAGGGGGGGTGATCGCAGCAATAGGCGTAGTCTTTTGGTGCTATGTCGGCATTGAGGCCATGTCACACCTTTCGGGAGAGTTTCGCCACAGTTCGGATTTTCTGCTCTCCGTAGTGATTGGAGTGGTCGTTGTCGGCATCCTCTATAGTCTCGCAACATATGGCGTCATGAAGTTTGGTGCATATGGAGAAGAAGGCATCAACATGAATTCCCTTATTATTATCGGAGATCGAATAGGGGGACGAGACGGAGTGGTTGTGATTTCTGTGATAGGATTTCTCATATGCTTGATTGCTGCGAATCTTTATATCGCAAGTTCAAGCCGACTGATTTCCTCTTACTCGAAGGGATCGCTATCGCTAAGTCAGGCACTACTCTTCAGTGTCGCCATGATTACAGCTACCATCAGCATTAAATTTCTCATTCAGTTCAAAATCGAACTTCTTATTGGCTATGCCAATGGTGTTTTTGTCGCGATTTATATGGCGGTGACGGCAAGCGGCATCCGGCTACTGAGGGGCTTTGGTCGCATTGCTGCAATTCTCGGGACAGTGTTTCTTCTGGCAATCGTTGCAGTCATCGGCGGTCAAATGATCTATGTTCTTGGTGTTCTCGGAGTGTTGGGGCTGAGTCTCTGCCGGGATGGATTCGCTCGTGTACGCTGAGCGTCACCAAGTAAGCCATCACAAAAATATTATAACAATCGCATCATTATCCTTCTCACCGCCCCGCGGCCGGAAGGCCTGCGGGGGACGAAGGGGGTTCTTCGACAACCGTTGCCACGCTTGCCGCAGACTTGCGCCCTTTCACAATCTGGGCGGAGATCAGGATCATCGGCACCAGCCCCACCGCGACAATCGTCAGCGCGGCGGTGGAGGCCTCTGCCAGACGCTCGTCCGATGCAAGGGTATGGGCCTGGGTGGCGAGCGTGTCGAAGTTGAAGGGGCGCATCACCAACGTCGCCGGCAACTCCTTCATCACATCCACGAACACCAGCAATCCCGCCGTGAGCAGGCTTCCACGCAAGATCGGCACATGCACCCGGCGCAAGGTGGCCATGCGCCCAAAGCCCAGACTGCGGGCCGCATCGTCCATGCTGGGCGTGATTTTGCCCAGGCTTGAATCCACCGTATGCAGGGCAATCGCCAGAAAACGGGTCAGGTAGGCATACACCAGCGCGGCAATGCCGCCGGTCAGGATCAGGCCCGGATTGACACCGAACAGCCCCTCCCAGCCTTCGGCAAGCCACCGGTCGAGCCGGGTGACCGGAATCAGCACCCCCACCGCAATCACCGACCCCGGCACCGCATAGCCCAGCCCGACGATGCGGTTGAGCACCTTTGGCACCACCGAACGACTCAGCCGCGCTGCATAGGCCAGCACCACCGCAAGCACCACCGCAAGCACCGCAGTGACGGCGGCCAGCACAAAACTGTTGCGGGCCAACTGCAGGAAGCGTGGCCCGAACTGCGCGTCGCCTTCGGACAAGGCCATTTGCAGCAACAAACCCGCCGGCAACAGAAAACCAAAAAACAGGGGCAGCAAGCAGGCGCACATCGCCAGCAGGCCGGCGCCGCGTCCCAGCGCCACCGGCACCGGCGCGGACTGCTGGCGCGAGGTGTTATTGAAACGCGCCCGCCCCCGGCTCATGTGCTCAAGCACCAGCACCGCCACCACAAACAGCAGCAGCATGGCCGACAACTGCGCCGCCGCCGTACGGTCACCCAGCGAGAACCAGGCCCGGTAGATGCCCGTGGTGAAGGTCTGCACGCCAAAATAGGCCACCGTGCCGAAGTCGGCGAGGGTTTCCATCAGCGCCAGGGCAGTGCCCGCCACCAGCGCCGGCCGGGCCAGCGGCAGCGACACCGACACAAAACAGCGCCACGGCCCCAGCCCGAGCGAGCGCCCTGCCTCCAGCATGCCCGCCGCCCGTTCCAGAAAGGCGGCGCGCGCCAGCAGATACACATATGGATACAGCACGAACACGAACATTGCCGCCGCCCCGCCCACACTGCGCACATCGGGAAACCAGTAGTCACCAGCCCGCCAGCCGAAGGTTTCCCGCAGCCAGCCCTGCACCGGACCAACGAACTGCAGGAAATCGGTATACACATAGGCCATCACATACGCCGGCATGGCCAGCGGCAGCACCAGAGCCCACTCGAAGAAGCGTCGCCCCGGAAACTCCAGCATGGTGGTCATCCAGGCCGTGGCTACGCCAATCGAACTCACCCCCAGCCCCACCACCACACACAGGATCACCGTGTTGCGTATGAACTCCGGCAGCACCGTGGCCGACAGATGCCCCCAGGTGTCGGATGTTCCACCCACCAGCACATTGGAAAAGACCGACAGCACCGGCATGGAGATCAGCACCGCGATCAACAGTGCCGCCAGCGTCAGCCACGAACCCCGCCCTTTCAGAATGTTCAACAAGCTGCTTTCCCTCAACAATTGCGCACGACCGCGCCCGGTGACAGGGTGCGAAACCCGCAAATTATAATTGATCGCATTTGCTCTCCCGGTGCGATAATGCACACATCGCGAGAAAACGGTGTACGCATGTCACATCTGGAACTCAAGGACGTCGAACTTTCCTATGGCCCGCACAGGGTCGTCAGCGGATTTTCCCTTGCACTCGAACGTGGCAGCATCGGTTGCCTGCTTGGCCCTTCGGGCTGCGGCAAGACCACCGTGCTGCGCTGCATTGCCGGCTTCGAACGCGTCGTGACCGGACAGATCCGGCTCGATGACCGGGTGGTGAGCAGCCAGGGTCTGTACCTGCCCCCCGAGCAGCGCCGCATCGGCATGGTATTTCAGGACTACGCCCTGTTTCCGCATCTGAGCATTGCCGACAACATTGCCTTCGGACTGCGCGCCATGACGGGCGACGAACGCAGCGCGCGAGTCAACGATCTGCTGCGCATCGTCGGCCTGTCCGGCTCGGGCAAGAAGTACCCGCACGAGATGTCGGGCGGCCAGCAGCAGCGGGTGGCGCTGGCGCGCGCGTTGGCCCCGCGCCCCAGCCTGCTGCTGCTCGATGAGCCTTTCTCCAACCTGGACGTCGAGTTGCGCGAACGGCTGTCGCACGAGGTGCGCGACATCATCAAGGCCTCGGGCACCACCGCGATCCTGGTCACGCACGACCAGCACGAGGCGTTTGCCGTCGCCGACGAGATCGGCATCATGCATCACGGCCGCATCCAGCAGTGGGACACCCCCTACAACCTGTATCACCGTCCCGCCAACCGCTTCGTGGCCGACTTCATCGGCCAGGGGGTGCTGATGCCCGGCAAGGTCATCAACGATCATCAGGTGCGGGTGGAACTGGGCGTGCTCAACAGCCTGATTCCGGTGGAGTGCGGCGTAGGCTGCGGACAGTGCGACTTCGATTGTCCGGTGGAAGTCCTGCTGCGACCCGACGACATCATTCATGACGACGCCAGCCCGCTGAAGGCCAGGGTGGTGAAAAAAGCCTTTCGCGGTGCGGACATCCTGTACACCCTGGAACTGGGCAGCGGCACCCGGGTGCTGTCGCTGGTGCCCAGCCACCACAACCACGCCCTGGGCGAGATGATCGGCATCCGGCTGGATGTCGATCATGTGGTGACCTTCCACGAACGCTCAGACCTGGCCGCCCATGCGCAACAGGGTCTGGTCACGGCCGTCCATTGAGGCACGCATGGCGGGCATTCCCTGGCTGCAAGGCGACCCGGCCTTTCCGCCTCCGGAGCGGGCGCTGCAACACCCCAACGGCCTGCTGGCAGCCGGCGGGGCACTCGATCCGGAATGGCTGCTGTGCGCCTACCGGCAAGGCATCTTTCCCTGGTTCAACGAAGGGGAGCCGATCCTCTGGTGGTCGCCCGACCCGCGCCTGATCCTGATCCCGTCCGAGCTGCGCGTGCATCGCTCCCTGCGCAAAACGCTACGCAACGGCGGGTTCGAGGTGCGCTTCGATACCGACTTCGAGGCCGTCATGGCCGGGTGTGCGGGTCCGCGCGCGCAGGCCAGCGGCACCTGGATCACCCCGCACATGCGTCAGGCCTACCTGCGCATGCATGCCCAGGGCCATGCGCACAGCGTCGAGGTGCTGCGCGACGGTGTGCTGGTGGGTGGGCTGTACGGCATTGCCATAGGTCGTGCCTTCTTTGGCGAATCCATGTTCAGCCGCACCAGCAATGCCTCCAAGGTCGCGCTGGTGCATCTGGTCGCCCATCTTGTGGCACACGATTTTGGCGTGATAGATTGCCAGATGACCACGCCGCACCTGTTGTCGCTGGGTGCGCGGGAAGTGCCCCGGGCGCTGTTTCAGGCGATCCTCGCCGAACTCACCCCGCACGGCCCCGCGCCAGGCCGCTGGAGCATGCCACCGCAGGCGTGGAAGCCGCTGGACCTCCTGAGCCAGGAGCCCGACTGACCATGCAGAAGGACTACCCCTTCGGGCAGATTCAATTCTATGCCACCGCGCCTTACGCCTGCTCCTATCTGGCCGGCCGCACGGCGCGCTCGCAGGTGGCCACGCCCAGTCACCTGATCGACGCAACGGTGTATTCCGAACTGGTGCGCAACGGCTTTCGCCGCAGCGGGGTGTTCACCTATCGCCCCTACTGCGACAATTGCCGCGCCTGTGTGCCGGTACGCATTCCCGTCCAGCACTTCCAGCCCTCGCGCAGCCAACGCCGCGCCTGGGCACATCATGCAGGGCTGCATGTGAGCGAACACCCGCTGATGTTCGACGAGGAGCACTACCGCCTGTACCAGCAGTATCAGGCGACCCGCCATGCAGGCGGTGGAATGGATCTGGACAACCGGGAGCAGTACGCCCAGTTTCTGCTGCAAAGCCATGTCGATACCCATTTGATGGTGTTTCGCGATGACGCGCCGGATGAGTCGCAACCCGGTCGCCTGCGCATGGTGAGCGTGATCGACCGGCTCAGCGACGGCCTGTCCAGCGTCTATACCTTTTTCGATCCGCAAGCGCCCCGGGCCAGCCTCGGCACCTTCGGCGTGCTGTGGCAGATCGAGCTGTGCCGCCAGCTGGCCCTGCCCTATCTGTACCTGGGCTACTGGATCGGGAAAAGCGAAAAAATGGCCTACAAGCAGAAGTTCCGCCCGCTGGAAGCACGCATCGATGCCCGCTGGCAGGCCTTCGACCCCTCGGCAGACACCCCCGACTGATCCGCTGCGCACGCGATAAAGCTGCGCAGGGGATGCGCGGCAGTGCAACAAGGCGCTAAAATCCCGCGATGCTCTATTCACTCATTCGCCCCCTGCTGTTCGCACTCGATGCCGAAACAGCCCATGAACTGACCCTTGCCGGCTTGCGCCGTGCGGGTCACCTGCTGCCCGTTGCCCGCCCGCTGCCCGCCAGGGGCTGCAAGGTGATGGGGCTGGACTTTCCCAACCGTGTCGGCCTGGCAGCCGGCCTGGACAAGAACGGCGAGGCCATCGACGGTCTCGCCCGACTGGGGTTCGGCTTCATCGAGATCGGCACCGTCACCCCCCGCCCCCAGCCCGGCAACCCGCGACCGCGCCTGTTCCGGCTGCCCGAAGCCCAGGCGGTGATCAACCGCATGGGCTTCAACAACCACGGGGTCGAGGCGCTTCTCGAGAACGTCCGCGCGGCGCGCTATCGTGGCGTGCTGGGCATCAACATCGGCAAGAACTTCGACACGCCCATCGAGCGCGCTGCCGATGACTACCTCGCCTGTCTGGACAAGGTGTACCCGCTGGCCAGCTATGTCACGGTAAACATCTCCTCGCCGAACACCCAGAACCTCCGCCAGTTGCAGGGCGCTTCGGAACTCGATGACCTGCTTGGCCGCCTGAAGGGCCGGCAGCGTGCCCTGGCCGACCGTCATGGCCATTATGTTCCGCTGGCCCTTAAGATCGCGCCCGACCTCGACGAGGCCCAAACCATCAACATTGCCGACGCCCTGCGCCGGCACCGTATCGATGCGGTGATTGCCACCAATACCACGCTCGCGCGCGAACGCGTACAGGCGCTCAGGCATGGCAACGAACAAGGGGGCCTGTCAGGCGCCCCGGTGCGCGAGGCTTCCACCACAGTGGTCAGGCGGCTGGCCGCGACGCTGGGCGGCGAGCTGCCGATCATCGCTGTCGGTGGCATCCTGAATGGCGACGATGCCCGCGCCAAGCTCGAAGCGGGGGCCTCGCTGGTCCAGCTGTACACCGGCCTGCTGTACCGTGGCCCGGCGCTGGTGCGCGAATGCGTGCGCGCCACCTCCGGTCCGGCGTGACCCGCGACGGCTCCGCCCTGCAAACCACCACACCCCGCAGGGTTGAGCGGGGCGTGGTGACAGTTGATAATGTGCCCCCTGCCCCAGAACCGCAATCATGAGCAGCTACCTCTTTGTCGTCATCGGCGCCGTGCTGGTGAATAACGTCGTGCTGGTGCGCATCCTCGGCCTGTGCCCCTTCATGGGTGTGTCGAAGAAACTGGAGACCGCCGTCGGCATGGGCGCGGCCACCACCTTCGTGCTCACCCTGGGCGCCGGCACCAGCTACCTGATCGATCATTACCTGCTCGCGCCCTTCGATCTGGCCTATCTGCGCACCCTCTCCTTCATCGTGGTGATTGCCGCCATCGTGCAGATGACCGAACTGGTCATCGAAAAGACCAGCCCGCTGCTGCACCGCGTGCTGGGCATCTACCTGCCGCTGATCACCACCAACTGCGCCGTGCTTGGCGTGCCGCTGCTCAATGTCGGCTTCAACCACAACCTGCTCGAGTCCCTGCTCTTCGGCTTTGGCTCGTCGCTGGGCTTCACGCTGGTGCTGGTGCTGTTTGCCGGCATTCGCGAACGGCTCGATGGCGCGGATGTGCCGGCGCCGTTCAAGGGCACCGCGATCGCCATGATCACCGCAGGTTTCATGAGCCTGGCCTTCATGGGTTTTGCCGGCCTGGACCGTTTCCAGTGAGTGACCATCCAGTGACCGCCCGCCACACATGAGGACCGCCTGAATGCTCACCGCATTGCTGATCATGACCGGCATTGCCCTGATTCTCGGGGCCGCGCTCGGTTATGCCTCCATCCGCTTCAAGGTCGAAGGGGACCCGCTGGTCGAGAAGATCGACGCCATTCTGCCGCAGACCCAGTGTGGCCAATGCGGCTACCCCGGCTGCAAACCCTACGCAGAGGCCATTGCCAACGGCGAGGCCGACATCAACCAGTGCCCACCCGGTGGCGAGGAAGGCATTCGCGCCCTGGCCGACCTGCTCGGGCGCGAATTCAAGCCGCTGTCCGAAGAGCATGGCGTCGAGAAGCCCAAGTCCGTGGCCTACATCGACGAACAGACCTGCATCGGCTGCACACTGTGCATCCAGGCCTGCCCGGTGGATGCCATCGTGGGCGCGGCCAAGCAGATGCATACCGTGGTCGATCCGCTGTGCACCGGATGCGAGCTGTGCGTGGCCCCCTGCCCGGTCGACTGCATCACCATGGAGCCGATCGGCGAGACCATCGAAAACTGGAAATGGAAATATCCGGTCATCGAGATCCGGAAAGCGCAATGATCAAGCGACTGTTCAACTTCCACGGCGGCATCAAGCCCGCATCGCACAAGAGCGAGTCGGCCGATGCCCCCATCCGCCCCGCCCCCCTGCCCCATCGGCTGATCGTGCCACTGCGCCAGAACGCACGCGCCAGCGCCCGATGCATCGTCGAAACCGGCGAGCGCGTGCTCAAGGGGCAGCGCATCGGTGAGGCCGAAGGCACCTTGGGAACGGCCGTGCACGCGCCCACCAGCGGCCATGTAGTCGATATTGCCGAACACCCGATGGCCCACCCCTCGGGGCTGGACACGCTGTGCGTGGTGATCGAGCCCGACGGTGAGGAGGCGTGGATCGAGCATGCCCCCTTCGACTACCGCAGCCAGGGCCGGCTGGCCACCCTCACCTGGCTGCGCGACTGCGGCATCGTCGGCATGGGCGGAGCCGCCTTCCCGAGCCATATAAAACTGGGCAGCGGCAAGGGCATGGATACGCTGATCATCAACGGTGCCGAATGCGAACCGTGGATCACCTGCGACGACCGGCTGATGCGCGAACGCGCAGCAGGCATCATGGCCGGAGTGCGCATCCTGCGCGAACTGCTCGGCGCCCGGCGAGTGCTCGTCGGCGTGGAAGACAACAAGCCCGAAGCGCTGCAGTCGATGCGTGAGGCGGCCCGTGCCGACACCGACATCGAAGTGCTGAGCGTGCCCACCCTGTACCCGGCCGGTGGCGAGAAACAGCTCATCCGCGTACTCACCGGCATCGAGATTCCGCACGGCAAACTGGGCAGCGAATATGGCGTGCAATGCTTCAACGTGGGCACCGCGCATGCGGTGCATCGCGCAATCGAACATGGCGAGCCGCTGCTGTCGCGGGTGGTCACGCTCACCGGGAACATGGCGCAGCCCGCCAACTACGAAGTGCTCGTCGGCACCCCGATCGAACACTTGCTGCCCCTGGCCGAACCGCGCGAAGACACCGACCGCTACCTGCTGGGCGGGCCGATGATGGGGTTTGCGCTGCCCGACCTGTCAGTGCCGATCCTGAAGGGCAGCAACTGCGTGATTGCCGCCTCGCCTGCCCTGTTTCCACCCCCACAGCCGGAGCTGGCCTGCATCCGCTGTGGCGCCTGCGCCCGCGCCTGCCCGGCCGATCTGCAGCCCTTCGAGCTGTACTGGTTCTCGCGCTCGCGCAATTTCGGCAAGGCACAGGAATACCACCTCTTCGACTGCATTGAGTGCGGCTGCTGCGCCTATGTGTGCCCTTCGCACATTCCGCTGGTGGATTACTACCGCTTTGCCAAGAGCGAGATCTGGGCGCGCGAGCGCGATGTAAAGGCCGCCGATCAGGCCCGCGAACGCTTTGAGTTCCGCAACTACCGGCAGGAACGCGAAAAGGCCGAAAAGGCCGCCCGTCTGGCCGCCAAGGCGGCAGAAACCAAGGCCAAGCTGGCACAAAAACCTGCGGGCGCCGACGGCGATGCCGCAGCACAGGGCGAGGCAGCCGCCGAGGACCCGAAGAAGGCCCTGATCGCCGCCGCCCTCGCCCGGGCGAAGGCACAGAAGGCCGCCGTGCAGCCCCGCAATACCGATAACCTCAGCCCGGAAAAGCAGGCCGAGATCGCCGAGATCGAAGCCCGACGTGCCACTGCCGACACCGGTACGGAGCCCTCCCGGGCGGCCAGCGAAGAAAAGTCATGATCCATTCACCCTATATCCGCAACAACGCCAGCGTGCGCAGCGTGATGCTGATGGTGCTGCTGGCTCTGCTGCCCGGTGTGGCCGCCTATGCCTGGAAGGTCAGCCCGGCCATTTTGCTCAATCTGGCCATCGCCACAGCAACCGCGCTGCTGGCCGAGGCGGCCGTGCTGGCGCTGCGCCGTCGTCCGCTGGCCCCGGCGCTGGGTGACCTGTCTGCGGTGGTCACCGCCTGGTTGGTGGCCCTGTGCTTTCCGCCCATCGTGCCATGGTGGCTCACCGTCACGGCCGTGCTGGTGGCCATCGTTGCCGTCAAGCACCTGTACGGCGGCCTGGGGCAAAACCCCTTCAACCCTGCCATGGTCGCGTATTGCGCGATGATCGTCGCCTTCCCCGCGCTCATGTCGCAATGGCCGCCTGCGGGCGGACTGCCCTTCGAAATGCAGCTTCAGCTGATTCTTGGCGGGGTGCGCGATGTGGATGCGATCACCGGTGCCACCGCCCTCGATGCCATGCGCACCGGGCTGCGTGCCGGCGCCGGCACGGTGGAGGCCGTGCGCGACGACAGTGCCTTCGGCCTGCTCGGCGGGCGCGGGTACGAATGGGTGGCCGCAGGCTACCTGCTGGGTGGGCTGTTCCTGCTCGCCCGCAAGATCATCACCTGGCACATGCCGGTGGCGTTCATCGCGGCCCTGGCCCTGATTTCGGGCCTGTTCTGGTTGGTCAACCCTGCCCAGTTCGCTTCCCCGGCCTTCCATCTGGCCAGCGGAGGCGCCATGCTGGCGGCCTTCTTCATCGTCACCGACCCGGTGTCGGGTGCCACCACGCCACGCGGCAAGCTCATTTTTGCTGCAGGCATCGGTCTCATTGCCTACCTGATCCGTGCCTTCGGCGCCTTTCCGGAGGGGATCGCCTTTGCCGTGCTGCTCATGAACATGTGCGTTCCGCTGGTCGACATGAAAACCCAGCCCGCAGTGTTCGGCCACAAGAAAGGAGTGTCCCGATGAGCGCCACCGAACGCTACACGGCCACCCGCACCTCCATCCGCACGGCCAGCATCATGGTGCTGTTTACAGTGGTGTTCACCACCCTGATGTCGGGCACCTACTGGCTCACCCGCCCGGCCATCGAAGCCTCGCAGCTTCAGGAGCGGATGCGGCTGATCAACGAACTGCTGCCCGCCTCGGCCTACAACAATGCCCTGCTCGAAGATTTCGTGGAGCTGGGGCCGACGCCCGAACTCGGGCTCGACCGGGGCGGACGCGTGTATCGCGCCCGCTTCGACGGACAGCCCGCCGCCCTGATCCTCGAGAGCGTGGCCCCCGACGGCTACGCCGGACGCATCAGCCTCGCGGTGGCCGTCAACATCGCTGGCCAGATCACCGGCGTACGGGTCACCGAACACAAGGAAACCCCGGGGCTCGGCGACTACATCGACCCACGCAAGGATCGCAACAAGCAGCGCCCCTGGGTGACCCAGTTCGACGGCCTGTCGTTTGCGCAGGTAAGCGAAGCGCGCTGGAAGGTCAGCCGCGATGGCGGACACTTCGACTACATGATCGGCGCAACGATCAGCGCCCGCGCGGTCACCCACGCCAGCGCACGCGCGCTGGCCTATGCCAACACCCACCGGAATGCACTGTTCGCCGCCGAAACCGGCAGCCGGCTGTAACGGGAGGCACCCATGAATCTGCAAACCCTTCGAGAGAATGCATACAACGGCCTGTGGAAACAGAACCCCGGGCTGGTGCAACTGCTCGGGCTGTGCCCGATCCTGGCGATCAGCAACACCATGGTGAATGCGGTCAGCCTCGGCCTGGCCACCATTCTGGTGATGGCCGTGGCCAACCTGGCGGTGGCGCTGCTGCGCAACTTCATTCCCTACGAAATCCGCATCCCGGTGTTCATCCTGATCATCGCCGCGCTGGTCACCATGGTCGATCTGGCCTTCAATGCGTGGTTGCATGAGCTGTATCTGGTCCTCGGCATCTTCATTCCGCTGATCGTCACCAACTGCATCGTGCTGGCACGGGTGGAAGCCTATGCGGCGAAGAACGGCCCGCTCGAATCGACGCTCGACGGCGTGCTGATGGGCGTGGGCCTGTTGTGGGTGCTGGCGGTGCTGGGCGGCATGCGCGAGCTGATCGGCAGTGGCACGCTGTTCGGCGGCATCGAGATGATCTTTCCCGCGCTGTCGCCGGTCCAGGTGCTCGGCGAGGACTACCCGGGTTTTCTGCTGGCCATCCTGCCGCCGGGGGCCTTCTTCGCGTTTGGCTGCCTGATCGCGCTGTACAACTGGATCAATGCACGCGCCAATGCCCGTAGCGCACACACGGCCGCACCGGCCAGCGGTCAGGAAGAAGTCGCCGTCGAGGACGCCCACGCCCCGGCCGCCACCGCAGCCACGGCCACTCCGGCCCGCTGAGCGTACGGCATGAAGCTGGTGCAGGTGAAAGCCTTCATGCAGCGCTTGGCCGAGGCCAATCCGCAGCCCACCACCGAGCTGGAATATGGCTCACCTTACCAACTGCTGGTGGCGGTGGTGCTCTCGGCCCAGGCCACCGACAGGAGTGTGAATCTGGCCACCCGCCGGCTGTTTGCCGCTGCGCCCACCCCTGAGTCCATGTGCGCACTCGGCGAGGAAGGGGTGGCCGAGTGCATCAGAACGATCGGCCTGTACCGCAACAAGGCCCGGAACACCGTGGCCCTGTCGCGCCTGCTGCTGGAGCGGCACGGCGGTGCGGTGCCGCACGACCGGGCCGCCCTCGAAGCCCTGCCCGGCGTGGGCCGCAAGACGGCCAATGTGGTCCTCAACACCGTGTTCGGCGATCCGGTGATGGCGGTCGACACCCACATTTTCCGCGTCTCCAACCGCACCGGCCTGGCGCCGGGCAAGGATGTGCTGGCCGTGGAAAAGGCATTGGTGCGCCGCATTCCCAAGGACTACCTGGTGAATGCCCATCACTGGCTGATCCTGCACGGGCGCTATGTATGCACCGCACGCAAGCCACGCTGCGCCACCTGTACGGTGCGCGACCTGTGCGACTACCGGGACAAGACCGGCTGACGAGCGGGCCAGCCGGACCCGAACCCCGGCCGGGCCAATCCCCCCTTCAACACGCGGAGCACCATCCCACCATGTTCAACCCTTCCCGCGACCAGGCCCGGCAATTCCTCATCGATGCCTGGCGCAAGCGTCTCGACGCCCTGCCCGCCACGCCGCTGGAAACCCTTGCGGCGGATGTCATCGCGCTGCACCCGGAGTACCACGCCCTGCTCGAAGCGCCCGATTCACTGGAGCGCGACTTCAGCCCCGAGGACGGTGGCATCAACCCCTTCCTGCATCTGTCGCTGCATCTGGCGATCGAGGAGCAGCTCGGCATCGACCAGCCCCCCGGGTTGCGCGCGGCGTTCGAGCGCTGCCAGCAACGTCACGGCAACCGGCACGATGCGTTGCATGACGTACTCGAATGCCTGGGCGAAACCGTGTTCAACGCCCAGCGCAACCGCCAGCCGCCGGATGGCGCCGCCTATGTCGATTGCGTGCGCCGGCGCGCCGGCATGGCCTGAGCGCAGATGCGCCGTACCCAAACCCCGGCATTCCGGGTTAGCATCACGTCCTGAAACATCCTGCCCTGACGGAGACTGAACGATGGAAACCTGGATTGTCATCGGCATCATCGTAGCCCTTGCGGTCTATGCTGTTGCGATTTACAACGGCCTGGTTGCCCTGCGCAACCGGGTAAAGAATGCGTTTTCGCAGATTGACGTGCAACTGCAGCGCCGCTACGACCTGATCCCGAATCTGGTTGAAACCGCCAAGGGCTACATGCAGCACGAGCGGGACACCCTGGAGGCCGTGATCAAGGCACGCAATGCGGCACAAAGCGCCGCGCAGCGCGCCGAAAGCAACCCCAGCGACCCTTCGACGATGAAGCAGCTGATGGGTGCCGAGGCAGCCCTGGGCGGCATGCTCACCCGCTTTTTCGCGCTGGCCGAGGCCTATCCCGACCTCAAGGCCAACCAGAACATGGCCCAACTGCAGGAAGAGCTCGCCAGCACCGAAAACCGCATCGCCTTCGCCCGCCAGGCCTACAACGACGCGGTCACCGCATACAACACCAAGCGCGAAACCTTCCCGGACGCGCTGGTGGCCAACAACTTCGGCTTCAAGGAAGCCGAACAGTGGGCGGTCACCGAAGCCGCCGCACGCGAAACGGTGAAGGTCAGCTTCAACTGAGCGCGGAGCACAGGCAAGCATGGACTTCTTCGGTGCCCAGGACCACGCACGACGCAAAAGCCGCTGGCTGATCCTGTGGTTTTTGCTGGCCGTCGCGGGGGTCATCGCGGCGGTGTATTTCCTGATCACCTTCGCCTTTGGCGCCACCACGGCAACCGACCTGCATGGCCAGACCCGGTTCGAGCTGTGGAGTGCCGAGCGCCTGCTGCTCACCGTGCTGTTTGTCGGGGTGGTGGTCGGTGGAGGTTCGGCCTGGAAAACCGTTTCGCTCGCGCGCGGCGGTGGCGTGACCGTCGCGCTGGAACTCGGTGGTCGCCCGGTCGCGCGCGACACCACCCATCCGCTGGAGCGCCGCCTGATCAACATCGTCGATGAAATGGCGATTGCCTCCGGCATTCCGGCACCGCCGGTATTCGTGCTGGACGAAGAAAGCGGCATCAATGCCTTTGCCGCCGGCACCCAGCCCACCGAAGGCGTGGTGGCCGTGACGCGCGGCGCGCTCGAACATCTCTCCCGCGATGAACTGCAGGGCGTCATCGCACACGAATTCAGCCACATCCTGAATGGCGACATGCGCCTCAACCTGCGGCTGATGGGGGTACTGCACGGCATCCTGCTGCTGACGCTGATCGGACGGGTCATGATGCGCACGCGCAGCCGCGACAAGAACGCCGTGCCCTTCGTGCTGATGGGGCTGGCGCTGGTCGCGGTCGGCTACCTCGGCGTGTTTTTCGGCAAGCTCATCAAGGCGGCCGTTTCGCGGGAGCGCGAATACCTGGCCGATGCCTCTGCGGTGCAATTCACCCGCAATCCGGAAGGGCTGGCCGGGGCGCTCCGGCGCATCGCCGGCATCGGCTCGAACATCGAACATCCGCGCGCGGAGGAAGCGAGTCACATGTTCTTCGGCAGCAGTGCCCGCCTGTCTGCCCTGATGGCCACGCACCCCCCCATCGAAACCCGCATCCAGCGCCTGGCCCCGGACCTTGTGCCACGCAGGCCCCCCACAGCGTCCACACGTGCGGGACAAGCGGCCGATGCTGCGCCACGACCCGGCGCTGACTCACCCATCAGCCAGCTGGCCACCACCCCGACGGCCTTCATGGCCAGCATCGGCCAGCCGCAGTCCGAACATGTCGCGCACACCCACGCCCTGCTCGCCAGCCTGCCCAACGACATCCGCAGCGCCGTCCATCAATCCCAAGGGTCAATGGCGGCCCTGTTCGCATTGCTGCTGTGCCGCAAGCCCGATGTGCGCACCCGGCAAATCAACGACCTGCGAGAACGTCACGGGGAGGCGTGTGCCCGGCAGACCGGCGAACTGGCCGCCTGGCTGACCACCCAAGGGCCGGAACTGCGTCTGGTACTGCTCGATCTGGCGCTGCCCACCACGGCAGAAGCGCCTGCCGAAGAACGCGAGCGTGTGCTGACCACGATTGACCGCCTGATCCAGGCCGATGGACGCACTTCGATTTTTGAATATGTGGTGCGCCGCATCGCCCGCAGCCAGCTGATCCGTCGCGATCGCCTGAACCCGGTGCGGGTGGAACCCGCCCGCTTGCAGCAGGATGTCAACCTGGTGCTGGCAATGCTCGCCCGTGCCGGCAGTTCCGACCAAGCCGCCGCGCGGGCGGCCTTCGAACAGGCGGCGGCCCGCGCTCCGATGGAAGGACACTGGGAGTTCGATCCAAGCCGGCTGCGCCTGAGCGTGAGCGCCCTGGACGAAGCCATCGAACACCTCGCCGCCGGCCGGCCCGCTTTTCGCAAGCGACTGGTCGAAGCCTGCGTGGTGGCGGTGATGCACAATGGCAAAATCAGCGTGCACGAAGCCGAACTGCTGCGCGCCATCGCGCAGTCGCTGGAATGCCCGGTGCCACCGCTGCTCGCGTACGCGGGCACCCTGCCTGCGGCCGGGTGAATCATCTTTCCCCAATCACGAATACAAGATACCAACATGCGTTTTGAAGGCACTCAGGGCTATGTTGCCACCCCCGACCTGATGCTGGCGGTCAATGCTGCCATCCGCCTGCAGCGCCCCTTGCTGATCAAGGGCGAGCCCGGTACCGGCAAGACCATGCTGGCCGAGGAGATTGCCAGCGGCCTGGGCGTACCCTTGCTGCAGTGGCACATCAAGTCCACCACCAAGGCCCAGCAGGGGCTGTATGAATACGATGCGGTATCGCGCCTGCGCGACTCGCAACTCGGTGACGACCGGGTGCGCGACATCGGCAACTACATCGTGAAGGGGGTGCTGTGGCAGGCCTTCGAGACCGAGGCGCCCTGTGTGGTGCTGATCGACGAGATCGACAAGGCAGACATCGAGTTTCCCAACGACCTGCTGCGCGAACTCGACCGCATGGAGTTCCATGTGTATGAAACCCGGCAAACCGTCGCCGCCCGTCACCGCCCGATCGTGGTGATCACCTCGAACAACGAAAAGGAGCTGCCCGACGCCTTCCTGCGCCGCTGCTTTTTCCACTACATCCGTTTCCCCGACCGCGACACCATGCAGCGCATCGTCGATGTGCATTTCCCCGGCATTCGCCAGGCCTTGCTGAGCGAGGCGCTGGAGGTGTTCTTCGGTCTGCGCGACATTCCGGGACTGAAGAAGAAACCCTCCACCTCCGAACTCATCGACTGGCTCAAACTGCTGGTGGCCGAGGACATTCCGCCCGAGGCGCTGCGCAGCCAGGATCAAAAGGTGGTGGTCCCGCCGCTGCACGGTGCCCTGCTGAAGAACGAACAGGACATGCACCTGTTCGAGCGCCTGGTCCATATGGCCCGTCACAACCGCTGACCGGGCGGATACGGATACGGATACGGATACGGATACGGCTGCGATGCTGATCGACTTCTTCCTGCATCTGCGTGCCCGCCGCATCTCGGCCAGCACCCGCGAGTTTCTGAATCTGCTGGAGGGGTTGAAGGTGGGGGTGTGCGGCCCGTCGCTGGACGACTTCTACCATTTTTCGCGCCTGTGCCTGGTGAAGGACGAAGCGCACTACGACCGCTTCGACCAGGCTTTCGGCGAATACTTCAAGGGCGTCAGCGAGATTCCCGGGCTCGAACAGGCCCTGCCCGAGGACTGGCTGCGGGCCATGATGCAGCGCCACCTCAGCCCGGAAGACAAGGCCCGCATCGAAAAACTGGGCTGGGACACGCTGATGGAGACGCTGCGCAAGCGGCTGGAAGAACAGCAGGCTCGCCATCAGGGGGGCAGCAAGTGGATCGGCACCGGCGGCACCTCTCCCTTCGGCAACAGCGGCTACCACCCCGAAGGCATCCGCATCGGCGGACCGTCGGCCGGCAATCGCACTGCGGTGAAGGTGTGGGACAAGCGCGAATTCCGCAATCTGGACGACTCCGTGGCACTGGGCACGCGCAACCTGAAGGTGGCCCTGCGCCGCCTGCGCCGCTTTGCCCGTGAGGGCGCCGCACAGGAGCTGGACCTGGACGGTACCATCTCGGCCACCGCACGCAATGCCGGCTGGCTCGACCTGATGATGCGACCGGAGCGGCACAATGCGGTGAAGGTGCTGCTGTTTCTGGATGTGGGCGGCTCGATGGACGATCACATCCGCCTGTGCGAAGAGCTGTTCTCGGCCTGTCGCAGCGAGTTCAAGCACCTGGAGCACTACTACTTCCACAACTGCGTGTATGAAGCGGTGTGGCGCGACAACCGGCGCCGGCACAGCGAGCGCATCGCGGTGCCAGACCTGCTGCACACCTATGGCCCCGACTACAAGCTGATCATCGTCGGCGACGCCACGATGAGCCCCTACGAGATCCTGCACCCACAGGGTTCGATCGAGCACATGAACCAGGAAGCCGGGGCAGTCTGGCTGCGTCGCCTGCTCGACGCCTGGCCATCGGCCGCCTGGCTGAACCCCGAGCCCGAGCGTCTGTGGCCGTACCGCAAGTCCATAGAGCTGATCCATCAGATCATGGGCGGGCGCATGTACCCCGCCACGCTGGCCGGCATCGATCACGCCGTGCGCACCCTCTCAAGACAGGGCCACACCCGCTGAGGCGGGTCCGGCCCCGGCTGGACTCACTCGGTAAACGGCATCGGCTGCATGCCGAACCCTTCGTCCATGGTGCGAATCTGCGCCAGCAGGTGATCGAGATCGGCCTGCAGGCGCTCCAGATCCTGTGGATCCATGTTGCGCAGGGCCTCGGGCAGCACCCCACGGGCAGGTGACGGGGCGCGACCCAGCATCTCTTCGCCCTTGTCGGTCAGGTACAGGCGCACCACGCGCTGGTCGGTTGCGGTGCGTTCCTTGCGCAAAATACCGCCCGACTCCAGCTTGTCGATCATGTTCGATGCGGTCGACTGGTGCAAGGCCATCAGGTTGGCCAGTTCGCCCACACGCAGCCCCGGACGCTCCAGCAACTCCTGCATCGCCCACAACTGGGCGCCGGTCACGCCACTCTGGCGCTCTATCCATTGGGAGTGGCGCTGGGCGGTACGGATCACCACCCGAAAGCGTTGCAACACCGACAAGGGGGTGGCCGCTGCGTTGTGTTCGGTGTTGTCGCTGGCCGCAGCAACCGGTTTGCGTGGCATAAATGAGACTCCTGAAGAAAAATTCGGGGCAATGAATTAACACCTGCCGGACAGTCGCGTATCGTATCGAAAAAACCGGGCACAATCGATGCAGTGCAGCATGATCTTCGGAAAACAGGCCGTGCATCGCCTGATAGCCCGCTCCACACCCCAACAATCAACGCTGCACTGCCACAATGGCCCGCCCTTCCAGCACGCACCAAGGTTTCTTTGCCCGCTTCAAGCGCGGGGGGCGGCGTTACGCGCTTCCCTGGCTGTCGATGCGACGCTGGCGACGGCGGGTGCTGCTGGTACTCGCCGCCCTGCTCGCCGGGCTGATCGCGATCCTGTTTGCCATCGGCGCCGAACTGGCCATCGCCACCCATGACAGTGTGCTTGCGGACCATCCGCTGGCCACCCTGCTGATCGCCCCGCTGGGGTTTGCGCTGATGGCCTGGCTGGCACAGCGCTTCTTTCCGGCCACGCAAGGCTCGGGCATTCCGCAGGCCCTGGCCGCCTCGATGAGCGACAACCGGCTGGTACGCCGAAAGCTGCTGTCCTTCAAGATTGCCATCGCCAAGGTCTTCCTCACCCTGGGGGGGCTGTTGTCCGGCGCCTCGATCGGACGCGAAGGCCCGTCGGTACAGATCGGCGCCTCGGTCATGCACATGCTTGCCAGCCGCCGCAAGAACCGCATCGTCTCCAGCCAGGACCTGATCATTGCCGGCAGCGGCGCAGGCGTGGCCGCCGCGTTCAACACCCCGCTGGGCGGCATCATGTTTGCGGTCGAGGAAATGTGCCGTTATCGCGCCTTTCAGGCCAACAGCACCACGCTGACCTCGGTCATCTTTGCCGGTCTGATGTCGCTGGCGGTGCTGGGCAGCTATACCTACTTCGGCCGCACCTCGGCGGCCCTGGACTGGGATGCCGCCCTGTGGCCGACGCTGTTGTGTGGCATTGCAGGCGGCGTGCTGGGCGGGCTGTTCAGCCGTGTGCTGATTGCCTCGTCGCGCGGCCTGCCGGGCAGCCTGGGCTCCTTTTCCATGAACCGCCCGGTGATGTTTGCGGCCGTGTGCGGGCTGGGCACCGCCATCACCGGGCTGGCCACCGGCGGCCTGACCTATGGTACCGGCTACGACGAAACCAAGACTGCCCTGGAAGGCACGGCACAACTGCCGCTGTATTTCGTCCTTGCCAAGATGCTGGTCATCTGGCTGGCCTTCGTGAGCCGCATTCCGGGCGGGGTGTTTGCCCCGGCACTGGCGGTAGGCGCCGGCCTGGGTGCGAACATCGCTTATTTTCTGCCACCCGAACAGGCCACTGCCGTCCTCACCCTGTGCATGGTGGCCTTTCTCGCCGGCATGACGCAGACCCCGATCACCTCCTTCGTGATCGTGCTCGAAATGACGGCCAACCACAACATGCTCATCCCGCTGATGGCCGCCTCGGTCATCGCGCACGGCTTCTCACGCTCGGTGTGTCCGGTGTCGCTGTACCATGCCCTGGCCTACAGCACCCTGCGCCGGGTGCAGGCCGAGGTGAGGATGGAGCAGATGAACGCCCGTACCAAGGAAACCCGGTTGCTGCCCGCGCCGGAGGCGCAGGCCATGCCACAACAGGTTCCGCCCGCTCCGCCCGCGCCCCTGCTTTCGCAGACGGCCCCCGTGTCAGCCCGAGCGCCGACCACGCGCGTCCGGCCGAAGCAGCCTTCCGCAGCCCGCTCGCGCCTGACAGTGGCTACCAAAAAAGCGCCCCTGCACGACCCGTCTTCCACGACAGGCCGGCAGGGGCGCCGGGGGCGTTACCGGGCAAGCACCCAGCGCTGTCGCTGAGTGCCCGCAACACAACGAGGCTGGATGTATTACTTGCCGCTCATTTCCATCATCAGCTGATTGACCCGCTTCACGAAGGTGGCGGGGTCGTCCAGCGTGCCGCCTTCGGCGAGCAGGGCCTGATCGAAGAGCACCGCAGACCAGTCGTCAAAGTGCTTTTCCTCGTACTTGAGCCGCATCACCACCGGATGGTTGGGGTTGATCTCGAGAATCGGCTTCGACACCGGGGCCTGCTGGCCGGCCGCCTTCAGGATGCGCGCCAGGTTCATGCCCATGTCGTGCTCATCGGCCACCAGGCAGGCCGGCGAATCGGTCAGGCGCAGAGTGACCCGCACCTCCTTCACCCGTTCGCCCAGGCTGGTCTGGATCTTCTCGAGCAGCGCCTTGTATTCGTCGGCAGCCTGCTCGGCTTCTTTCTTCTCCGCCTCATCTTCGAGCTGGCCCAGATCCAGCCCACCCTTGGCCACCGAGACCAGTGACTTGCCGTCGAACTCGGTCAGGTTGCCGATCACCCACTCGTCCACCCGATCGGAGAGCAGCAGCACCTCGATACCCTTCTTG